>Ga0102832_1000026_pt1 | contig 499965 bp, 418 predicted proteins | sample EBPBio282013_DNA_FD_88942 | JGI IMG/M metagenome (GOLD analysis project Ga0102832, IMG submission 88942) | Wastewater treatment Type I Accumulibacter community from EBPR Bioreactor in Madison, WI, USA - Reactor 2_5/28/2013_ DNA (Illumina Assembly) | ecosystem: Engineered > Bioreactor > EBPR >...
AGCGAAAATAGGTGAGCTTCTTGAGTAAAAAATCCAACCAAATTTTCAAAAACCTAGTTATTTCACAACCTGACGTTTTGCAGCTACCCGAAGGTGGCGATTTCGAAGCACTTCACTGTCAACCAAGCACAAACTTTGATAGAAGCACTGCACTTGATTTAACCACGTCAGCCCCCATTGCGGCAAACTGCTGTGTGTGCCCTGACGAAGATAGGGAAATGATGGGAGAAGGCCTCCCGATAATTTTGGTCGGACAAGATTATCAAACCGCCCGAAGGTGCTGGGGAAGAAATTTCTTGGTGCTGAGCGTTCGGGTAAAGCTCTGCCAACAAGAATGGCGGCTGGTGCGTGTAGCGAAGCGTAATACGGATGAACCGCTGGTTGAAGCTTCGATAGTTGGAATGCGTTGTTAAAAGGGATGAGTTACACGGGATTCCCGATAAGTATGGCGACAGTAAACCGAAGTTGGCCATATAACAACCGGAGTAAAGGCGGACGGAGCGCTACACAGGCATTTCACTGTAACAGGGGAGAGCCAACTTAAACGAGAGAGAACGCACAAGGTGGCATCACCATCAAGGCAATTATCGGTTTAAGATGACAGTCAGACCAGTTCATAGTAGTGCAGAAAGCCTTTGAAAGAAGGAAGGAGCGAAGGGACTGGCAGTAATGAAAATTGTTTGGACGTGCAACAACCTTGAGCAATTGAGGGATGATTACATCGACAAACGAAACCAAAGAAAAGGATGCGATTACCAATTGAAAAGCGCCAAGTATGGGAAGCCTATTTACATGTTCGCAAGAACAATGGCACCTATGGCGTAGATGAGCAAGACTGGGTATCGTTTGACCAAAAGCGAGACCAACTTCTGTACCAACTATGGAACAGGCTAAGCAGTGGTGCGTACTTTCCAAAACCAGTAAGAAGGGTAATGATACCCAAAGCAGGTGGAGGCGAGCGACCTTTAGGTATTCCAACGGTAACAGACCGCATAGCCCAAGAAGTGCTAAGGCGTATCATGGAGCCACAACTGGAACCACACTTCCATGCCAACAGTTATGCTTATCGCAAGGGCAAGAATGCACACGAAGCATTGGCACAGTGCAGAACTAACACCGACTATTACAGTTGGGTGGTAGATTTAGATATCAAAGGCTACTTTGATAACATTCCACATGAAAAGCTAATGCAAGCCGTGAGGCATTATTGTCACACTCCTAAATGGCTGGAAATCTATTTATGGCGCATTCTAAGAGCTCCAATTCAAATGAATGACGGAGAACTTAAGGAGAGCGAAAAAGGAGTTCCACAAGGAGGTGTAATTAGTCCGCTATTGGCCAACCTTTATTTGCATGTTGTGTTTGATGGGTGGATAGGCAAACAGGTAAGAGCAAAGTTTGCTTTTGAGCGTTATGCCGATGACATTGTGATACACACGGTAAGTGAGGATGCAGCAAAGTTTGTGATGAAGATAGTGGGGGAGCGCTTTGAAACCTGCGGACTGGAATTACATCCTGAGAAAAGCAAATTGGTTCAGACCGAAACCCGCAAGGGTCAAACAAGAAACATGAGCTATGGAAGTAGTTTTGATTTTCTTGGTCATCGGTTCAGCAAAGAAATGGTAAAGGTGAAGGGAAAAGATGCGGGCATGAAATTGCTGTATCAGGCAAGCGTAGCCCCCAAGGCACGCAAGCGAATGATGCTGCAATTGAAGAATGAAAAGCTACACAGGCGAACCCAAAAGATAGAGCAATTGGCCGACTTACTAAATGAAAAAGTAAGGGGTTGGATAGTCTATTTTGGGAAGTTTGCGCATAGCAGTATGCTTGAGATTTATGCTCACATTAACTTTAGGTTGGTGAAGTGGTGCAAGAAAAAGTACAAGAAGTTTACAGGTGCTGCTATCACTTGGCTCAGGCGAAAGTGGAAGGAAAAGCCCAACTTATTTGCACACTGGCAACAAACAACTTGGTTTTGCTATCCATTCACTAGGAAGCGTTATTCTTAAAAGGTAAAGACATTACTGAAGAGCCCTCGTCAAAGGACGAGGCAAGCTGTGTGATGCGAGAGTATCAAGCACGGTTCTGTGAGAACGTAGGGGTGAAAGTCCCCTGCGTTACTCGATTATATGCTGTACTACTAATAAATTATTTCAATTAAATTTGAATGTCTGAGAGAACTTGATGATAAAGGATTTTCCATTAAAGTCATATCATTCATAGTAGCTCGTATCGCAAGTCTCTTTGTGGAATTTATCTTATTCCTTAATTCAGAGTAACTTAAAGCACTGTCTGTATAGGAGCGAATACTACACAAATTTAAGTTTATGTCTTTTTCAATAACAGTATCATTCAAGGAATTAAATTCATTTTCAAGAAATCTGAAATTGTTCATAAGCAACCAATATCCATTATTGTCTGTTGAGATTGTAAGAACAAAGTTACTCATTGGCTTGCAGCCTGATCCATGAGTAAGTCTTACTTTTATACTTGTCAAGTCACTTTTACAGCTATCATTCAATTCTATATATATTGAGTTTTTTGACTCATCCCTTCGGTCATCGTAAGACTTGAATGATATTATTTTTCTTGGCTTCTGTTCAATAGCTTTTTCATGGCTATCAGATGAACACCCTTCAATCAAACAAATCAAGAAAAGAAGTACTATAAGTCGGTAAATCATGTTGTCATTGGGGTATTGCATATAACGTCAGAGTGTGAAAAAACCTATCCACAATCTGTAGGATAAATATGGGGGTAAACTGGTAGAAAAGCAAGCTTTATCGGTGTTAAATTTGTCTCAAGAAAGCGGTATGAATTATATCACAGGCAGCAATCGGCTGCAATTGGAAATGGGTTGTTTGGAGGAAAATGTTGAACAAGATAACCCGGTTAGATTTATTGAGGCTTTTGTTGAGAAGCTAGATCTGAAGCAATTACAATTTGTTTACAGGGAAATAAAGGAAGAAGGTAGACCAGCATTTAACCCGAAGGTTTTTCTTAAGCTGTATTTGTACGGATATTTGAATGGAATTCGCAGTAGTAGAAAACTGGAAAGGGAGTGCAAACGCAATATAGAACTTCATTGGTTGATGAGTCGCCTAGTTCCCAATTACCATAGCATTGCAGATTTTAGGAAGGAGAACCCACTTGCTTTGCAAAATACGTTTAAGCTTTTTGTGTGCTTTTTAAAAGATATTGAATTAGTGGGAGGTAAAACGGTAGCTATCGATGGTACAAAAATGCGAGCCCATAACAGCAAGAAGAATAATTACAGTCCAAAGAAAATAGAGCGGCATTTGTCCTATATTGAGGAGAAGACCAAAGAATACCTAAATGAATTAGATGCCAATGATGAAGGAGAATCGCCGATAAAACTGGATAATATTAAAAAGAAAATTGAACGATTAAATCAGAATAAAATCAAGTATGAGTTGCTTGGCCAAAGAATGGAAGAGGGACGTTCACCTCAGGTAAGCACAACGGATGAGGATGCCAGAGCCTTGCTTGTACAAGGGCAGGTAGTAGAGGTATGTTACAACATGCAGGCAGCCGTGGATGACAAGCACAAGCTAGTTGTAGCAACCCATACGATAAATAAAAATGATAGAAACGCGCTAAGTGCTATAGCCAAGGAAGCGAAGGCAAACCTAGGAGTAGAGAACTTAACAGCCATAAGCGATAAAGGTTATCACAATGGCAGCGAACTTGCTACATGTAAGCAAGAAAATATTACCACCATTTGTGCCCAACAAGAGCTAGTAAATAGCAATGAAAAAGGAACAACACCTGACTATCTTGTAACGAAGTTTATTTACAACACAGAGAATGATACCTATACTTGCCCTCAAGGCGAAATCTTAACAACTAAGGGCACCTGGCATACTAAGAAATCAGGTAATGGAGCACCCAGTTACAAGTTCAAAAAGTACAGAACCCCTTCATGCAAAGAGTGTCCAGTAAAGCATCTTTGTACGGGCAAGGAGAAAGGTGGTAGAGAAATAGACCGAAGTGAGTATGCAAATGCCGTAGAAGAAAATAGCAAAAGATATAGAGAGAACTTAGAATTATACCGAAAACGGCAAGAGATTAATGAGCATATTTTTGGGACAATTAAACGAAAATGGGGATATAATCACACAAATTTAAAAGGTCTAAAAAAAGTAAATGGGGAGTTTGCATTAATTATGACGGTTTATAATATAAGGCGCTGCTTTACTATTTTAGGCATTGATAAATTAATTGATAAAATTAAAAATTGGAGACCCAATTATAAGGGAATTACTTGCGCAAATTCAAAAAAGAGCGAAATAGCTCAAATTAGGCAGCTTCAAATTTTCGAAGCAATATTAGCAGCCTAAAAATTAACCCTTCTAAAATCAAAGATAAAGCGAAAATAGGTGAGCTTCTTGAGTAAAAAATCCAACCAAATTTTCAAAAACCTAGTTATTTCACAACCTGACGTTTTGCAGCTACCCGAAGGTGGCGATTTCGAAGCGATTCACTGTCAACCAAGCACAAACTTTGATAGAAGTAGAAAGCTTGATTTAACCACTGAACCGCCACTTTTGGGTAGGTGCTGTTATAAGCCGTTTTTCTTTTATCAGTCATAGTTAAATAGTTTGCAAAGTGTCGGGAATGTTTGAGTAAGTTTACCTTCGTCCCACCGTTTTCCTTTCAATTTACTTGCTTTTACTTTTACTGGAGGCATCAAGTCTGAGGTTTTCTCTTCATAAACTTGCTCAGCTAAATAAAGAAATTCTTCAAGTTGTGGGTCTTCGTCAAAGATTTGCAAGAATTGACTTTCGTTTAATTCTTTAATTGCTTCAAAGGCATTTCGTCCTTTGGAAACCGCCCAAGCTCTAAAATAGTCAAATTCATCGTCACCACAGCCACGCCTAACAATGTAAGCTAAAGCCCAATGCTCCCAAGTATTAAGTTCGTTGGCTTTTGTGTTTAGAATTTTGTCAAAGTTCCTTAGCTCTTTTGGATTGAACGCTTCCAAAGTTGATTTTAAATTGTCTATAAAATTAAATTGGTCTTTTGATATTTCTCTAGCTTGGTCAATTAGTTGCCAAAACAAATCTTCATCTATTTTTCTTTTGTCAGTCGTAGGCTTAGGTTTTGGTTTTTCAAGACTTGAAACTACTTTAAGCAATGCTGTTTGCTTTTCAATTTCTTCGTTGTCATTAAGAATTTTTAGCCCTGCGATAAATTCATTTATTCCATCAATTATGTAGAGTCTTCTCCAAGCAAGAGTTCTTTCTAATGATTCATTGGAAGAAAATTGATTGTAATTTTTAATATCAGTATTGATAATTCTTTCAATTGTGATATTTGGATAATTTGTCCTTTGGTATTCAACGTCTCGCCATAATTTTTCAAGTCTGTTTCTGATAATACCTTTCCATAGTTGTTTGAATAAAGCTAATTCATTGTTGTCAATTAGGTGTTTGCTAATTGGTCTGCTGAAATCATCACAATTACCGGAATCCCAATTTTCAATAATAAATGCAATAAGTTCTTTGTATCTTTTGTCAGCTAACCATTTGTCACGGACGTCTGCAAAACCTTCTTCCATTGACTGACTGGGGAGATTATTTTTCTCTCTTAATCTTGAATGTTTTGTCAAGTCGTCTAAAAATTTTCCGTAACTCATTTGTTTGTCGTGTCGGTTCTTAAAATGGCTTATAACGTTCTTGGCACAGGCGCAGGCCGGGCTTGAGGAACGAGATTTTGAAGCTAATATAAAGAAACATGGGGAAAGATTTTAAAGTAATGAAAAACCCCGGCTTGTTCGCCTGTGCTATGTTAGCAGTTGTTGTTTATCCAGAAAAGGAGCCTTCACACAACCTTTAAAACTTAGATTTCCCTATTCATTTTAAGGTTCCCAATAATGCCTTCAACCTAATCAACCTGTTAAGTCATTATGAAGACTCCTTTTCTGTTAGATTAACTCTTGCTTAAATTAATTTCTTGAAACCTTAGAACTTATTTCTGCTGCCGCATGGGACAATAACTGCTAACTTACTTATACCCGCACTAAAATAGCTTATTTCTCCATTTTTTGCAATGGTTATTAGTTGCTTTTTTGGTTTTGTTGGCGATGAAAAAGTTCTTATACAGGCTTAAAATGTGGAACTATGCGAAGTTATTTTCTTTGGTTTATAGGCGTATTTCTTTGCTTTTATAAATCATCAAAAGAGCTCCTTATTTGATTCAATGACCTGCCTGAATGGAAGAAGAAAGAGAAAAAGTAGGGAGAAAGGAATATTTAGAAATTGTAAGGACGAGCAAGCGCAAGTGAACCAAAATGAGATAAGTCTGAATAGATTTCGGTTTTCCCTTTCTTTGGCTTTATGATTGCAGTTTTTTTTGACTTTTTTAGTCTGTAAAATGGCTATCAACCCTTGGGTTTGGTTTTTTGTATTCAATTGTTTTTTCTAATTCTGCAAGGACCAAATCAGTCAATAAAATTTTATAGCCACTTTTCATACAGCTTTCTCGCTTTTGAATGCGGATTTAGTTTCCCCGAATTTGCTTCTTGAATTCCAGTTTCAATGGCTTCTTTTTCGGCTTCTGAGGCGGAATTCCACTAGTCTTTGCTGTCATTTTTCTTCAAATCCATAATCTTTTCGATTAGTGAAGAATCTTCAATTGAAGAAAGCCATTGGATAAATTCCAATTTTTTGCTTAACAGGTTTGTTTCAATTTTCATAACTCAGCTTTTGCTTAAATTTCTAATTCCTCTTTTATGCATTCCAGGTTCGGTTCGTGGAGGTTTAAGAAGTTTCAATACTCCTGCCAAAATAAAGAATATCGTTAAAAGATATTCAAGTTTAGTTGTTGCCTACTTGCATTCTAAAATCGGCAATTTCAAAGAAAATTGACCACTTGAAAATAGACATATTCGCCTGTTTCAAATTCGCCATAGTTTTTTCCGTACCCGTTGAATTTCCGCGAGAGGGACAGCAACGGATAGCCCACAGACTGAGAAAGCTGCTGCTGTTGCGGGGGCAAAGCGACCAAAGGAAGCTCTTGCATCGCGCTTACAGCAGTGCTTTATTCAGGCGAGGACTAGCAGTGGATGGCCCGGCCTGCCCGCTCTCAATTTTGAATAAGGATAGAATTTTCCCGGGCAGGCTCGCCCACCTAAGCAAGAATTTTAAGAATTTGTTTATTTGGTTTTTTAGGGAAGCAATAAACTGCTATCGCCATAACTCAAAAAGCGGTACTTGTTGTGAAGGGCTTCCTGGTAAATGGTTTTCCAATTTTTGCCAACCAAAGCTGCTACAAGTAGCAACAAGGTGCTTTGGGGTTGGTGGAAATTGGTGATGAGTCCGGTGATGATTTTGTATTGGTAAGGCGGTGCAATAAGCAAGCCTGTTTTTCCTGCTATGCCTGTTTGTCCGCGTTTGCGTAGGCGTTTGCTTAGGTTCTTAAGTACCATTTCGGCGGGCAATGCGGGAATTAACTCGTAAGGATCCCACTGGCGTACATGAAAATCGTCGATGGTGGTTAATCCCATCTCAACGCGAAGTGCATGCCAATACAGGCTTTCCAGACTTCTGCAGCTGGTTGTTCCAACGGCAATAATGGGCTGTTTGTTTTCGAGTCGCTTGCACAGTTCATCCACCACATCCAGGTGAATCATGAGCGTTTCTTCGTGCATGGCATGTCCCTGAAGTGTAGGTGCGCTTACGGGTTTAAAGGTACCTGCCCCAACATGCAGGGTGATTTCACGGGTACTATGACCTTGTTTCGCAAGCAAATCCATTACCTCTGTGGTGAAATGCAGTCCCGCTGTGGGTGCTGCTACCGAGCCTTCGTTGCGGGCAAATATGGTTTGGTAGTTTTGCTCGTCGCTCGATTCGGTTTCGCGGTTTAAATAGGGTGGAATGGGCAAGGTGCCTGCCTGTTCAAGTACTTCCGAAAAGGGGAAATTACCTGTCCAGCTAAATTGCACCCTGGCGCCTTCTTCGTTGCGTTCTATCAACTGAGCTTCCAATACCAGGGCTTGTCCGTTGATGTGCAAATCCCGTTTCAGGATATCGCCTTTCCAGCGTTTCAGGTTTCCAACCATGCAATTCCAGGTGCAGCTTTGGTGCTGGTGGAAGCAGTCGTAATAATTGGCAGGCTGGGCAGGGTCGAGAATAAAGATTTCGATAAAGGCCCCGCTTTCTTTCCTGAAAATCATGCGGGCATGAATTACCCTGGTATCGTTAAATACCAAACAGGAATTTTGAGGCAATAGCTCGGGAAGGTTTTTGAAGCTATGGTGTTCAATGTTTCCCTTTTTGTAGTAAAGCAGTTTGCTGGCATCGCGTTGTGCAAGCGGATAGCGAGCTATGTTTTCATCGGGCAGTTCATAGCTGAACTCCGCAATGGATATGTGTTTTGGGTTTTCGGGCAGATTAGACACCTTTGAAATCAGGTTTACGTTTTTCAATGAAGGCTTTCATGCCTTCCTTCTGATCTTCTGACGTAAATGTGAGGTAAAAGTTTTTACGCTCAAAAAATAATCCTTCCTGCAAGCCGGTTTCAAAGGCTTTGAGCACGCTTTCTTTGGCCAAACGGATGGAGATTGGACTCATGGCTGCTACTTCTTTGGCCAGTTTAAAGGCTTCGTCCAGGTAAAGTTCATCGGGCACAACGCGGTTGATAAGTCCGGCTGCATGGGCTTCCTGGGCCGAGATAAATTTTCCGGTAAGCACCATTTCCATGGCCAATGCTTTGCCAACAGCACGTGTAAGGCGTTGGGTTCCGCCTGCTCCGGGCATGATACCAATTTTTATTTCTGGTTGTCCAAACTTGGCCGATTCTGAGGCTACAATCATATCGCAAAGCATGGCCAGTTCGCAGCCACCACCCAATGCAAATCCGGAAACAGCGGCAATAACCGGTTTAGAGGTTTTACGAATTTGATCCCAGGTTTCAAATTGGTCAATTTTGATGAGGTCGACAGGAGTGCGCGATTCCATTTGTTTGATGTCGGCACCGGCAGCAAAGGCCTGTTCATTTCCGGTGATGATAATGCAACGCACCGCATCGTTTTGGTCGAGTGACTGCAAGGCACTTTTCAATTCCAGCATCAATTGCAGATTCAAGGCGTTCAGTTCTTTGGGACGATTCAGGCGGATAAGGGCAATATGGGGTTGAGCTTGTTCGTCAACCAAAATAAATTCGTAGTTCATTGGTAAAAATTTGCAGCGAAAATAGGAAAAGGTGGTTAATCGCAAAATGTGAGGGGGAAGGTAGCCCCAACTAAATTTTTAGTTTTGCTGCTTCAATCAGCCGGCTATTGCTGCTCTTTGGAATCTTGTATTTTAGGGCATTGCAAAAGCTTAATACCCACAATCCTCAGATTGTCTCTATTTTTTGTTGATTTGCAGTATGCAAAAAAAGTGGATTCTCTTTCTTGCCGCCGCTTGCTTATATGGAGCAACTGTGGCAAAGCCCAAGCAGCCCAAGCGCATTGTGTTTTTAATTGGCGATGGTATGGGACTTACCCAGATATCTGGAGCAATGGCGCATTATACCGGAAGAAATGCCTTTGAACGTTTTCCGGTAATTGGTCTGTCAAAAACGGCATCATCAGACAATTGGGTAACCGATAGCGGGGCAGGAGCAACCGTTTTCTCCATTGGCAAAAAAACATTCAATGGAGCCATTGGCGTGGATAGTCTTGGCAAGGAATCGCCCAATATATTTGAATTAATAAAGCCACTTGGATGGCGAACCGGTGTGGTTGCAACCTCAAGTGTTACCCATGCAACTCCGGCTTCCTTTTATGCCCATGTCCCTTCCCGCAAATCAGAAGATGCCATTGCCGATTTTCTGAGTCGTGGTACCTGCGATGTGGCCATAGGTGGTGGTATCAAGTTTTTTAAAAACCGTGCCGATAAACGCGATTTGTTTGCTGAACTTCAGACCAAGGGATTTACGTGCATAGCCAATACAGAACTGCAAACTGTTGCAGCTCCTAAACTGATTTACGTCTGCGATTCAAATGGCATGAAAACCATGGAACAGGGCAGAGGCGATTTTCTGGCCAAGGCAACGCAACTCGCACAAAGCAATTTGCTTCTCGATAATAAAAAGAAAAATTATTTCCTCATGGTTGAAGGCTCTCAAATTGATTGGGGTGGACACGACAATCTTTTCGAGTACATGAAAGCAGAATTAATTGATTTTAATGAGGTAATTAATCAGGTGCTCGACGAGGCCATTCGAGATGGAAATACATTGGTGGTGGTAACTGCCGACCATGAAACAGGTGGATTAAGTTTAATTGAAAATAAAGAAAATAAATCCACCTTCAAGGTGCATTATTCAACAGGTGGACATTCGGGTGTTATGGTTCCTGTATTTGCCTATGGACCGGGAGCAGAGCTGTTTTCGGGGATTTACGAGAACACTGAAATTTTTCACAAATTCTGCAAATTAATGGGCCTTAAAAAATGAAGCAGGTATTGTTAATTCTTGCCGCAATTGCAGCGCTTGTATTTGTGATGTATAAACTAGTTCCCCGATTGAGTAAATCGTATTCTCAAGAAAAATTAATTAAGTTGTTACTTTTTTTGGTTGCAGCTGGCTATTTGGCAATTGATTTTTACCTAAAAGAAAAATACATGTATTTATTCATTTTAGGTTTGGGCAGTTTCGGATTTATTAGTTTGTTGAAGGCCGCCAAACGAAAAGACCAATCGGGTAATTCATAATAAATTTTGGGGCTTGCCTGCAATGCCGCCATGCCGTAATCAAAACTAAAATCCTGGTCAATTAAAATTCCATTTCTTGGGAAATTAGTGGCGGCAATTGGCAGGCCGGGCTGTTGCTGCTAGCTTTTGGATGTATCGGCAGCGGCTTTTGTGGCTTAGCCGGGCTTCCGGGGTCGCCGGCACGCGCACAAATCCGCAAGCCGCTCCACCAAAAGGCTATCCGCGTCCATCCCTAAGCCTGCGTTTTCAAATCAAAAAGGTTGTAGGTGATTGAAATTACTGCCCAAAATGCCTGTGAAATTGGGCGTAAACTTAGTTTCTCTCATTCACCATAACAGTGCATTATGCCATGCTCGTGAAAAGCCAATTTCCTTGGCCTTTTGGCCCTCATGACGAAGTTCAAATGCATAATCCGGATTATATTCAATTTCTAGCATTTAGCGTTATTGCAACAACAAGTTCGATAGAAATTAATTCTACTTAAAGTCAAGACTCCGGACTTAATTTTCCACATCCAGTTTCCCCAGATTTCACAGATTTGTTTGGAGCCGTAAAAATCTACGCAAGCTCAACATGGAAGCTTACTTTAGCACCCAAAGCTTCGAAAACTTTAAGTATGGTTTCAAAGCGCGCATTTTTTACACTGTTTTCAATTTTGGAGATTTGTGCTTTTTGAACGCCTACAAGTTCGCCGAGTTGTTCCTGGGTTAAATTGCGTTCTTGTCTGGCGTTTTTTATGGCTTGTCCCAGGAGGTCAATTCGTAATTCATTTTCAAATTGGTCACGTTTTGCGCTTCCAATTTTACCAATATGCTTGTCAAGCAGAGTGTCAAGTGAAACTGTTTTGAATTTATCAGACATGGCTATTTCTTTTTGTGTTCGAGGTATTGTTTCCTAATTTCTTCAGCTTTTTTAATTTCTTTTTGAGGTGTTTTTTGCGTCTTTTTTAGTATCCCATGCGTAGCGATTACAAAGGTATCCTTGTTGTCTTTTTTATCCCAAAATGCAAATAATCTGTAAGCTTTATTGTTGTATAGGGTCCTGAATTCCCAAATGATTTCATTTACTTTCTTCAAAAGCTCATTGTCGTTTACGAACTGAGATTTTTTTAAATTGTAGTAAATCTTTTCCCTTGACTTGGAATCTAAATTTTCAAGGAAATCAATTGCTTCAGCTAATAATTCTATTTCAAAATTCGGCTTCATTTTATAGTCGTTTACAAAGTTAAAGGTTTCCTGTATGGGAAACAAGTGGGTTGTTTAAAATTTCTATAAATAGACGTTGTCGTTTATTCCGCTTCTTGTTTCTAAACAAGTAGAATCATCATTGGGATGCAATCGTAATCCATTTCTCCAGGCGTTCCCCAAATTCATCAACCAATACCAGGTGGTAAGTGCCTGCTTCGGGTTGAATGGCCAATTGATGAATTTCCCGGGTTTCTCCAATGAAATCGCCATTTAAGTTCCAATAGATTTTGGAGCTGTTTCTGCGATGTGCGGCTTGTAAGACTACCTTTTGTTTTTTACCGTCCAAATTTCTCGGTAGGTAAATGGTTGAGCCATTTTTTGGATAAATTAAATCCATATTTTTTACCTGCTCGTTGTTGCTGCAATCACTCCGAAACGGAGGTAAAACCTGGTAGGTTGGGTCCAAATTTTTGTAATACCATTCCATAGCAGGAGGCAATACAAACCAGTTTTTTTGTACGCGTAACCCGGGCTGTTCACAATCGGCATTTACCCTGAATTTTAAATCGGAGCTGAGTTGAATTTTTAGATGATAGGGACAAACCGGAGCATGCTTGCCCGCCTGACTTACCCAGATGGTATCCCTTTGTTCGCAATTGGGTCCGGCCAGGAATCCGCTTTTTTTACAGGCAATAACTTCCTGCATTTGGTCATAAGGTTTCGCAAACCAATTGGCATAAGGCAATTCCCTGAAAACATCAAACAAAAGAGGAGCCGCAATTTGAAGGCCTATCAAAGCAGATTTTCCTTCGCCATCTGCATTTCCCGCCCATACAGCCACCAGGTATTTAGAGTCAAAACCAATGGCCCAGGCATCGCGATTGCCAAAGCTCGTTCCCGTTTTCCATGCAATCTTACGAGAGGATGAAAATCGTTGCCAGAGCAATTCATCACCGGGACGCATCAATTCTTTCATGGCATCCACCATTAAATAAATTGAACCTGCACCCAAGCCATTTACTTCTTTTAGAGGTTCTCCTAAATTGCGTTTGCCTTGTAAGCTTACAGTTGGAGCAGCAATATCCTTTTCAAAGTACCTGCTGCTATTCCGCGTAAAATGATTCAACCTTCGGGCCAAAGAAGCATACATGCCGGCAAGCTGCCACATGGAGTTTTCTCCACCTCCCAGAATAAGCGAAAGTCCATAATGGTCGGCCGGTTTGCTAAGTCCTTTTAATCCCAATTCCTTCAATAAACTATGCAAACGTTCATAGCGGTATTGTTGCAACATGCGCACAGCGGGAATATTTAATGACCTGGCCAGGGCCTCGTCTGCTGCAACAGCGCCGCTGTGGCTTAGGTCGAAGTTCTTGGGTTGATAGCCGGAAATTTCAGTTGGTATATCGGCCACTAGGGAATGTGGAAGCAGGAGTCCATCTTCTTGCATGGCAGCATACAATACAGGCTTCAAGGTTGAGCCCGGACTTCGCATGGAAGGAATCATATCCACATACGAATCGGCCTCTGATTTATGGGGCTGATATACGTTGCCTACATAAGCAAGCACTTCATTTTTCTCAATATCCAAAACCAAAAGGGCGCCATTCAGAATGCCATTGGCTTCCCATTGCGGATAATGAATAGCAAGTTTTTGCAAGCATCTTTCTTGAAGTGTTGCATCAAGGCTGGTTTGGAAAAATCCCTTTACCGCATCCTTCTCGGCAGGTATTTTTCCTTCCAGCAAACTGGTGAGCAGGTGCGGTCCATTTTCCGGTAAAGGATGCGGTTCTGCGGGCAAAGGCTCAAGACATGCCAATTGATAATCTGATTCAGACAAAAGGCCTTTCTGTTTTAATTTGTACAAGAGCTGGTTTCGTTTTTTGAGGAACAGCCTTGTGTTTTTTCCCGGCCTAACCAAAGAGGGACTATTGGGAAGTACTGCAAGAGCACAGCATTGGGCCTGACTTAGCAAGGATGCATCTTTACCAAAGTATCGCCATGCAGCAGCATCAATGCCAACCACATTGCCTCCAAAAGGAGCCTGTCTGCACCAGGTATCCAATATCTTTTCTTTTCCCCAAACAAGTTCAAGCCTCAAGGCCAAAACAGACTCCATTATTTTCTGATAGAGCGTTCTGTTTTGCCTGCGTGAGATGCGCACCAATTGCATGCTTAGTGTAGATGCGCCACTTTTGGTTGGTTTACCTTGAATACGATTAAGTAGTGCTTTAGCCACACGTAGTGGGTCTATCCCGGGATGGTAATAAAAGCGTTTGTCTTCAAAGTGTAGCAATGCGGTTTTAAATCCTTCCGGAACTTTTTTTCCGGGTGGGAAACGCCATTGACCATCGGAGGCAATGCGTGCCTGAAGTAATTTTCCATTCCGGTCGAGCAATACACCGGAATAGGTATCCGGAAAGAGTTTACCGGTAGTAAAATTCCAGAACAACAAAGAAAAGACCATCCAAATCAGGAGAAAGGACAGTCTTTTCTTTTCGGTTTTATTTAGCTTGAAATCAGCGGGCATTAACCTCAACCCAGCGACCTTTGGTTCTTGAATAAATGCGACCATCGTACATGGCTTCACAATTGCTTGCAGGCAGGTAGTATTTACCCGGATAGCTGGCATGCAAATCAAGCTTAAACAAAAGTGTTTTTCCAGCAGGAATAGCGAAGTAACTCATCACCCTGTCATCACGAATATCTTGGTAACGAGGCTTGGTAAAGGTGCTCAACAACTCTTCCATGCGTGGATTTCTAATTTCCCATCCGGCAGGGAATACTTGGGTTAGCGCCATTTGGTCAAACAATTGGTCAGTTGGATTGGTAATGGAAACCAAAACCTGAAAATCGGTTCCCTGCGTAATGTTTTTAATGTCGATGGGTTCACCTGTTTTGGTATAATACTTGATATCCATTTTTAGGTTCCGCTCGCCAGCCTCTTCCTCGCCAATATCCAGTTGTCCTCTGCTAACCACGCGAACATAAGTCATTGCTTTGGAGTTGTTTCTCAGACTTAGGTTTCCATCGGGTTTCAGTTTACGACTCATCATTGATTTTTGGGTAAACTCCTGAATGGATTTGCCATCTTGAGTCCAGGTAAAATCAAGTCCTTTGCCATCGCGGGTTCTTCCACTGTATTTGGCAATTGCCATTAGCGAATAGGCTGTGGTTTGAGTACTCATCCAGTTGTTTTTACCCAATTCCCGGGCAAGTGATTCCATTACGGGGAAGGCTTTTTGTTTTTGACCTGCCATGAGATAGGTTTCCAGAATCATGGCTTTGTCACGCTCAGCAGAACCAAAATTGTAGCCCAATTCGGTGTACAATTCAATGCCCGCATCAAGCCCATTGATTAATTCATCTCCAGTTGCTTTTTGACCTTGCAAGTAATAGGCCGAGGCCAGACGGTAACGAGCTTGCTTGGTAAGTTTTGAATCGCCACGCAATTTATTCATAGCCGATAGATTGGCTTTCCCGGCCAATGCAAGGGTGTATAGGCGATACGCTTGATCCAAATCAGAATAAGTATAGGAAGTTTTATCCCATTCTTCGGCTAATTGATTTTGATAAGCCGACCATTTTTCTATCATGTCGTAGGGTAGGGTATAGCCCAGGTTTTGAGCTTCAAGCAGGAAATGTCCGGCATAACTAGTGGCCCAGTTATCGATTTGGGTTTCGCCCGGCCAATAAGCAAAGCCACCATTTCCCAGTTGGAAGCTTTTTAGTTTGCTAATTGCTGCCTTCACATTGGCATCAATTTGGTTCAACAAGCCGGGATTTAAATCAGCAAGCTGCGGAACAAACAATTGGCCAAAGGCTGCGGATGTAGTTTGTTCAAGGCAACCGTGTGGGTATTGAATGAGGTATCTCAAACGCTGTTCAAGGTTAATGGCCGGGATTGATGAAATCTCAAGCACAGCAGATTTGGTGCCAGGCATTCCTTTCGATTTGTAGCTTAACTCAGCAGCTTCACCTCCTTGCAGAAGCCTTTCTACTACCTCGGTTTGGTAGGGATTTGGGTTGCGAATTTCCAATTCAATTTCTTGGGAAATGCGTTGTCCATTGCCACTTGCACTAACAATTATTTTGGCTACACCGAGCTGTTTTCCGGCTTTAATTTTGAAGAAGCTCATGTCTTCACCGGGCTTTGAAAAGTTGATGTTTTTGGAATTGCCACCAATCAATTCAATCAGGTTATTGGTACTAACTTGCAAAGCAACAGCGTTAATTCCACCTTCATTCACAAAAACCTGAACAGGTAAGCGGAACTCTTCCCCCGGGGCAATTACTCTAGGTAGCGCAGCTTGAACCATTACCCCCGATTTTACCGGAACCGCTTTTTCTGCATTGCCATAAGCACCTTTATAACCGGCAACTACCATCACTTTAACAGAGCCAATGTAATTATCGATTTTTATGCTGTGGCTTGCAGATTTGCCGGCTTCGAGATGGAATGGACCAATAAATTCGACAACAGGTTTAAAGCGATTGGCTTTGTTTTGCGCTGCTTTTCTGTTAATGCCTTCATCACCACCAATACTCAGAATGCGGTTCACATCCATACCAAATGCTCCCATTACATAATCGTACATGTCCCAAGTTTTTACACCAAGGGCTTCTCGCGAAAAGAAGCGCGAATGAGGATCTGGTGTTTTGTAACGTGTTAGGTCAAGCAATCCTTCATCAACAATAGCTAGTGTATAGGTCATGGCTCTTCCCAATTCTTCTGAAACTTTAATGGTACTTTGTTGTCCTGGCCTGAACACTTCAGCACAAGAAATAACCGGTTTAAGCAAGGTTTGAGGGTCAACCACTTCAATGGGTACCAAACCAAAGAGGCGAATAGGAAGATCGTTTTTCACTTGTGCATGAGGTTGCAACAATGTGATATGCACAAATGCATTGGGCAGCATGTCTTTGGTTACCGGAAAACTAAAGGCATTATCCCCTTCCTTCATCGAAATCCAATACGAAGCAACGGCCTTTGAACCAGTCTCTACACTAATTAAGGCACGACCACCTTTTGCTCCGGGAATGCTAAGCTTGCATACATCACCAACTTTGTATTGTTTCTTGTCGGTATTGAAGCTCAACATGGAGGCTTCAACCGGATTGTCTCTTTGGTCGCGGCCGGCCCATCCCGGCCAATCGCAATAGAAGATACTGGAAGTGCTGTGGCCTTCTCCATCTTCAATTTTGATAAGGTAGCGTCCCCATTCCGGATAATTGATGCGGAATGGGAAATTGCCTTTGCCGTTGATTAGTGTAACCTCAGCTTCTTGTAAGGATTCACGGTCTTCAAAATCGTTATACATAAACGCATCATCCGGACCTTTTTCCCACCACCAACGCCAGCTTATTTTAAACAAACGAGCCTTAACCGTTTGTGCTCCTTTTACCAAGTTACCATCGCGGTTAACCAATACAATTGTAGCACGATGAGTGGTATCTGTAAGTAACATGCCACGCGCTTTATCGCCTCTCGGAAGCCGCACTCCCACATAGCGCTGATACCTGTGAAAAGGTACGGCATATTTATCAATGGAGTAACCACCACCATCTTCAAATACACGGGTGGTGAAATTGGCATTCATCAAACCGGCAGAATTGTTTTCAAGGCTTAAGCTATAATTGATATTGGCTTCTCCATTGCCATTCAGATTGCCATCAAAAATGGTTTTAGTTTCGGTGTTAAACCTTCGTGTCTTATCTTCAAAATTAAAATCCGGAAATTGGTTGAATGTGGTTGCAACCTGATACAGTCCCATTTCTACACTGGCACGTAAACCACTTGCAGTAGCTCCATGCAGCCAACGTGATTTAAGTTTGAATTGAATGGATTCATCTGCGCTCAAGGATTTACCCGGGAAATCCAATTCTATTTTAAGTCTGTTGGGAACAACTGTTTCTATTTTCAATTGCTTACTAAAAACAGCTGCTCCAACTTTTACACGCGCCGTCCAATTTCCGGTAATGGCTTCATCATCGGTTTTGGTTCGCAAATCATAGAAACCATTGAGTGCAGCAGTTTTTGTGAAACGTTTATAAACCCTACCTGCAGGATCAAGCAGTTCAAGGGTTGCAGGAAGCGTTTGTGTGTATTGGTTGTATTTGTCTTCTAAAATCAAGTTGATGTAAATGGAATCTCCGGGGCGCCAAACTCCACGTTCCGCATAAATAAAGCCTTTCAAGCCTTTTTGAATTTCTTCACCGGCAATATCATAATGGCTTAGGCTCAAAGCAGAACCATCATCAATTTTGAGGTAAGCTTTTTGAGTTCCCAAACTTGCAATGACCAGAAATCCTTTTCCCGAAGATTGAATCGTAGTCTCTCCATTGTCATTGGTTTTGCCAATTCCTAAACGTTGCCTTTGTAAATTAATTAATTCAACCTGAACATTCGGCAAAGGTTGAGCAGTTCGGATATCATTGCAGGAGATGAGGTAATCGTTGTTTTTTCCTTTTCTCACCAACAAGCCGATATTGGAAGCGAAATAGTTTTTTTCAGCCCAACGCTGTGAAGTATAGTAGGAAGGATGGCAGGGATTGTCACGTTGTTCCCAATCGTAGTTTGAATAGTCAAACTCTTCGGCCATATCCCAGTAGCTGCTTTCCATGGGGGCATTGTCGTCTGGATTTTCACCCTCTTCTTCACTGTTATTCTCTTGTTCATCAGTAGGGCAGTCTAAGATGGAATAGGCCCTTTTGAAGGTAATTTTTACCTGATAAATTGCACCGGGTTCAGGTTGGATAATATCATCTAATTTTAAGGCGAAGCGGTGTTTTTTTCTCAGGTCAATAATATTTGATTTCCCCAACAGGATTTTCTTTTTCATCACCTTTCTTCCAACGCGTTGCAATTCATAATTGGTGGAGTAGGAGTTCACTTGGAAGAACTGTGCCACGTTGTTTTCAAAAATTCGGGTAATCGTAACATCAACGGCCTTCAGTGCAATGGCTTCAAAGGGGATAAGCAGATTGCTGCTTGCTGGCATAATTACCCCTTTGCCAACAAAATTTACTTCAGGTCTCAGAGTTCCATAAGTTATTGTACCCCTATAGGTGGTATTGAAGGGGTGACCAGCTGCATTTTTTAAACCCGGATTTATTTGAATCAGGTAATTGCTGCCGGCTTCACCAGCAAAATAGATACGAATTTGGTTGTGGTAGGCTGCAAATCGCAAATCACCGATGGCCTGGTTGCTAGTGGTTGATTTTAATTCAACCAATCCTCTAAGGTCCTGTTGATAGGAAATAGGGTCTGAAAACATAACGGAGATATAGCTTTCATCACCGGGCTCCATTTTCACATCAATCACTTTGAATTCACCAATGGCTGGAACATACAGTTTATCTGAGCCTTCATAATCGGCATCAATGGCTTTTCCATTCCATTTTATTTCAACCTCAGAACTCTTACTTCCTCGTTCTATGCCTTCGATGCTAAAGCGGTGCTTTACTTTATCATCCAGATGCTCCCATTTTATCTGCAAGGTTCTTCCTTGTTGCTCGGCAGTGATGCATTTTTCAACCAATGAAGGGTCCTCTTTGTCTGAACAAAGCATATAGCCTTTGGCTCGCATTTGTTTCATATTTCGGCTGTCGGATGATTCAAGGAATAAGTTATTTACAGAGAAAGCAGTGCCAATAACATGAAATTCAAATTTGAATTCTTCCAAGTGTTCAGGAACCATCAAAAGTTTTCCCAAGTTGAATTCTACCTCATAAGATTTTCCAGGTTTAAGGGCCTTATCAGGAATAAATTCAAGTGTGCTTTCATCCAACCAGCGTGTAGTTCCTGAAACAGCAGGTGAAAATGAGAACAGCTTTTCAAGTTTTGCATCCTTGAGGGAATCGCCAAGGTTGCGGGTAAATTGAATACGGATGGCAGATTCCTTTGAAATGGTGCCACTTGTAAAACCGGAAATGTAACGAGCAAACTCCGGATTGAAGTTGATGCCATCGTTGTTGCCGGCGCGGCTAATCATGAAAAAAGCCAGACCTGAAATCAACAGTAAGCCAAGGGTAAATCGCCCAATAAGAGATTTAGAAGGTAGAGACATAGGTTGATTGAAAATTTAGTAGCTCAATCTATGCAAAAAAATCAGAGCATAGTTGCTGTTTTTTATCAATTTTATACCTATTGTTTGGGGTTTACCTTAACTTGAAATGGATTCTTTTTTGTAATAATGCAACATTCCAATTCAACTTATTTAGGTAGAATTGAAGATGTTTTATTTTTGGTATGGCCCTTAATTCCTGCAATGAAACTGCCTAAATACCCATTAGCTTCTTTATTTTAATTTAGTAATCTCAATTTGCATAGAATGAAAATAATCAAGGAGATAGAAAAAAGGAAAATTCCGATTGTTAAGATATATCATACATTGAATAAGTATGATGATCTTGTGGTATTTCCTGGTAAACTTGAGAAAGCGAATGAAATGTTGAGGAAAGTAGGCTTGCCAAAGCAATGGATTGACAAGAATAAAAAAGACTAGGTGTTGGGTGGTTCAACTATTCAATATCGGTTCGGAGCGTTGTATTATCCTCAAGTAAGCTTACTTATGCCTCTTAAGGATTTCCCCAAAAACATCTTCAATCCTTCATTTTACTATCCAAAGTTAGTTTCGATTGCAAGTTAAAGTCCTCAGGATTAACTTTATTTCCGCTTAATTTTTGATGAATGGTACGGGAATGATGGGTTCATCGTTTAACTTGCCAAAAAATGCGCTATGACACACCTTTTCATTCTCTTTCAGTTTTTGTTTGTTCCACTATTCAGTGGAAACCCTTTTCTGATTGGCGGTCCCATGTTAATGCAGCAAACGCTTACCGAGGAACAAAAGATTAACGAGCTCATTAATTATGTTGAGAAGTCGAATGCCATGTTTATTCGTAACGGCTCGGAATACGCTTCCAAAGATGCAGCAGATCATTTGCGCATGAAGCGTAAAAAAGCAGGCAGCAGAATAAAAACTGCCCGTGAATTTGTGAATGAGATTGCCAGCAAATCAAGCATGACAGGGGAAGCCTATAAAATCAGGTTCAAGAATGGCAAAGAGTTATTGGTTAAGGATGTATTGTTGCTTGAATTGAAGAAAATAGAAAGTCGCCCCATGGGTTGGTTACGCAACAATTCCAATGTAACCATCAAACAAACCTGCTAGTTTAGCTTTGCATCAAAATTCCTGATTTGTTTATCAGGCTAACCGTTTCACAATTTTCTTCTGCAATGCTACCCGATTCAACTATGAATTTATGTTCATAAACGGAACCGTCTAAAAAACAACTGAACCAGTATTGATTGGTAAGCTGCAGTAATTCTTCCGGAATTAATTCAATTTTACGATAACTAATTGGTTCAACTTTGTCCAGAAAATGCCTGAGTTGCGAGGTTTTTCTTTCTTCCCCATCAATCAAGCCCCATCCTTGTGAGCTAATTAATACGCCTTCCAATTCTTTAGTCGAATAATTTACCAAGTAGGCATTCCAGCCCGGAGTCCCGTCTTCTGTAGCTTCGCGAATAATTGCAAGGCCTATGCCATCAATGGATTCAAATTGAATATCCTTTAACATGTGGTTCTAAATAATGGATGCAAAATAGACCAATAAACAGGTTTGCGCAAAACCAAAAGGCAAAATCAGAATTAGTCGTTAATAGAACGCCTTTCTCTACCATGACGATTGCCGGAGAATCGGAATTCTTTGTGGCATTCGCGGATGGCCAAGACCAAGTCGTAGTCGTTTGAATTCAAAATAAAGTAATTGGGAAGATTGCAGAATTTCTTGAATTCAGGAATAACACTTTCTTCAAGTCCGGTTGCGCGAACAATCAAATCGTTTGTGTATTTAACGTCAACCGCTTCTTGTTCCCTGTACAATTGAATCAAGTGCCTTAGTTTTTGGTATTCTTGAAGTTTCTTGTTTCCACCGGCCAATAATTCCGTGAGTACACTACCGCTACTTCCGCCAATCCACGAATCGATATGCTGGTAATCGTTGAGAATCGGACTTCGTTTCATAATCATTGCACCAACTCTTGCCAAGCTATCCCGTTTACGGCGTTGGTAGTTTACATCCACCTCTTTGAGTTTGTAGGCAATGGGTTTTAACCTTACCTTAATGGGTTCACGATGGTCTTTTTCGATAAATTTTCGAACGGGTAAATCCAGAGTTTGGTAGCCTATAACTGAAAAACTCAGGGTATCATTCAATTCAACTTGAATCCCAAATGCACCATAACGATTGCTGATGTAACGTTTACCATTTACCTTGTTCAGAATATTGGCAAGTGGAATGGTGTTGCTTGTATCGGCACCAATTACAAACCCTTTTAGGAATAATCCGGCAACTGGCTTGGTTTCCTGAGAAAAACCTCGGAAAGCCAGGAGTAAGATTCCTAAAAAAAACAGGGTGCATTTATTCATTGGCTGCAAAGAAAAGAGATTATTTGGTAGGGGAAAGGCCCGGCGTTTCAATTTTGGGTAAACCTGAAGAATTTGGCAGAACGGAGTTGAATTTTGTTTGACAGGATTTTAGAAAAATGGCCAATTCATAATCGCTTTTGGTAAGAATAAAGTTGGAAGGAGGCTTGCAGGATTGCCGGATTATGGCGGCTGAATCAGCAGGGCAAGCACAAATTTGTTGGATAAATTGCAGGCTGAATCGCTCATCGGCTCGCATTTCTAATTGGTAGAGAGCTTGCAGCCGTTTGAGTTTTTCCATTTCCTTTCCTTTATCGCTTAACTTGTACCAAATTGAGGTAATTAACCCTTCAAGCACAAGTCCACTGCTAAACTCCAATTTTGGTTTAGCAGGGAATTGAGTATACCGCTTAAAATCATTCAATAAACTATCTGATTTCATTTTATGAGCAAACCTGAGGGCCAAAGAATCTGATTTCCTGCGAACACGGGCTTCGGGTAAATGGTAAGCAATGGGTTGAAGTTGAATGGTAATACGATTAACTAAATCGCTTTTGTTGATTCTAATTCTGAAGGATTGATAACCAATATGCGATATTTTAAGGGTGTCTCCCTCATTGCAAGTCAGCATAAATGCACCTTTGTCGTTGCTAAACGTGCGGGCTCCAGATTTCAGATTTTCTATGCTAGCCCTTCTGATTCCCTGGTTAAATGAATCTGTTATGAAGCCTTTAAGGATAGATTGTTGGGACAAGGACTGGAAACCAAAGCCAACTAGGAGTAAAGTCAAAAAAAGATTCCTTCGCCACGCCATAAAAACGGCTAATTGAAAATCGCTGATGTGTTTCAAATAAGAAGGCACTTATCTTTGTTGGCTTACATGAAAAATCTGGTCCTAAAAAGTGGGCGCGAGCGCTCGTTGGTAAATCGTCATCCGTGGGTGTTTTCGGGAGCTGTTAAGCAACTGCCTAAAGCTGAAAACGGTGAAATTGTAAAGGTTGTAACCAATCATGGCGATTGCCTTGGATATGGTTTTTTCTCACCTGATTCACAAATCACCTGCCGAGTTTTTGAATTTACCGCCAACGAAATTACACTGGATTCCCATTTTTGGAAGTCAAAAATACAATCCGCTTTTCACTTGCGTCAGCGCTTAATACGTTTTGAGCATACGGATTGTTACCGTTTGATACATGCTGAAGGTGATTTTTTTCCAGGGATCATTGTTGATATTTACGGACCTGTTGCAGTTGTACAGCTCCTAATCAAAGGAACTGAACGCGTTTCAAACTTTATTTTTGAAGGGCTCAAAGAGCTCGGCTACGAATACATTTATTTGAAAACCAAACAAAATACTCAGTTACTCGAACAAGTTGAACAAGGTTCAAGATGGTTGGAGGCTGCATGTCCAATGCCTATTCGGGTTAAAGAGAACGGAGTGTTGATGGAGGTGAATGTGGAAACCGGACAGAAAACCGGATTTTTTCTTGATCAACGTGAGAACAGGCGGATACTTGGAACCTATTCAGCAGGAAAAAAGGTATTGAATACATTCTCCTATTCCGGAGGATTTAGTTTATATGCCCTGAGGGCTGGAGCTGAATTGGTGCATTCTGTAGATAGCTCCAAGGAAGCTATTGCCTTATGTGATGCCAATGTTAATCTCAATCAGTTTGGCGGGACGCATGAATCGTATGTTGAAGATGTATTTGATTTTTTGAAACGCGCGGCTTCTGATTTTTACGATATCATCATTTTAGATCCTCCGGCATTTGCCAAACACGCGCGGGCAGTTGACAATGCTGCAAGAGGGTATAAGAATTTGAATCTCATTGGTTTTCAGAAAATACGAAAAGGCGGATTGCTTTTTACCTATAGCTGTTCTCAGCATATCGACAAAGACCTGTTCCGTAAGATTGTGTTTTCGGCAGCGGCAGACTCTGGTCGGAATGTTCGCATCCTTCAGCAATTGTCTCAACCCGAGGACCATCCAATCAATATTTACCATCCCGAAGGTGAATACCTAAAAGGCCTATTGTTGGAAGTGGAATAGTTCTCTTTTTGAGAATAAGGTTCAAAATGGGATATTTTTTGAGTCTAGAAATTATTCTATTTGTTGATTATCAATTGTTTGATATTTTGGCATCTTTCTGGTTATAGGTAAGTAAACCATGAAAGTAGTACTTAAATATATCTGGACATTGATGATCGTTCCGCCGCTCATGTTTTTGAAAGGCGATTTGTCATTTCATACCATGTTGGATGTACATGGCATTCAGCCTACAGAGCTGATTGAAAAGAAAATGGAATCGGCGATTGGTGGAAAAGAAGTATATGAATTGATTGTGCCCGTTAAGGTAAAAAGTAGTGAGGCTAGCTTTACCGGAGAGGGATTAATGATTAATTTATACGATGAAAATTACCGGTTTATTCAGCGTTCACAGGTTATTAAAGGACAAATTCTGTTTCGGCTGGTAGGAGATAATGCAAAGCCGAAATCATTCATACTTGTTTCGCCTGAAACCTTGGATGAAATAAGGGTTCAAAAAAATGAGGCAACTAAATCCATTTTAGAACTCAACTTTGAAAAGGCAAGTTAGGCCTTTTGATTTGCACTAAAATTCATTTTGCTTGATAGAAAGGGCTGCGGAATCATCTGCGGCCTTTTTCATGTCCAAAGGTTTTCAACGTTCCTTGCCAATGCTAGTGGGAAAGGATAAATTGCCGGCATGGCAAGCGATAATTTAGCAGAGTACCACAAAATCATCCAGGACATGAAGGCGGGAAAATATGCCCCTATCTATCTGCTTCATGGAGAAGAGCCTTATTTTATTGACCAAATCCAAGAGTATGCTGAGCAACATGCTTTGAATGAAATGGAAAAAGCCTTTAACCTCACCGTTTTGTACGCGCAAGATGTAGAACCCGGACAGGTGGTTGATGCAGCACGACGTTTTCCCATGATGGCAAACCGGCAGGTGATTATTGTAAAAGAAGCTCAGAATTGGAGGAAAATGGACGATTTGGAGCATTACTTTGAAAAGCCTGTTCCAAGTACCGTTTTGGTGATTTGTCATAAAAACAAAAAGGTGAACGGGAATTTGCGCATCGCTAAACTCGCCAAGAAACATATATTCTTTGAGTCACGAAAATTGTACGAAGACCAGGAATTACCAGCATGGATCATGCAATTGGTTACCTCAAAAGGATATAAGATTTCTGAGCAAAATGCTGCTATGATGGCTGAATTTATTGGTTCGGATTTATCGAGAGTAAGTAACGAATTAGAGAAAATTTTACTCAACAAGGAAGGTGATAAAGAGATAACTCAAGCTGAGATTGAAAAGCAGGTTGGTATCAGTAAGGAATTCAGCATTTTTGAATTGATTTCCAGTTTGGCCTCTAAGAATGCGAGGAAGGTTTTCTTTATCAATCATCACATGAGTACTCGGAAAGATTTCAGCATTATTCCAGCATTGGCCATGATGAATACCTTTTTTAGCAAAGGCATTCAGTTGAAGCAAGCAGGTGTGAAGGATAGCAAAAGCATGATTTCTTACGGAATTTACCCCCGCCAGGCCCGAGACTATGAGCGATTGTTAAATTTTTACACACTTGCAGATTTGGAACGGATAATAGGCATTTTGTTAGAGTACGACTTGAAATCCAAGGGAGTAGAATCGAGTGCAGTTGGCGATGATGAGCTCATGAAGGAAATGCTATTCCGAATTTTAGAGCCAGGGGTTTAGCCATTTATACAAAAATTGTAAGGTTTAAATAACCCAGGTTTGATTTCTCAATGAATTTTATACTTTTGGAAAAACATCATTTTAACCAATAACCCGCTATGAAGAAAATTTACACAGTTGCATTATGTGCATTGTCTTCAGTAGCATTTGCCCAGAAGCCTTTAATCACTTCGGGTTCGAATGTTACCAGACAAGCTGAGCGTACTCACGACCTAACTTTGCCAAGTCCAGCAAGGACAGCAGGTTCAAGTCAGTTTTCCTCCAAATCATTAGGCAAAAAAGCATTTGCCACCAAAATTGGAGAAACCATGAATGACCAGCAAACCAATGCTTCCATCTACCGTCGTTTGATTCTGCATAGTGATGGCAAGCTTTCAGCAACTTGGACAACCAGCGCTGATGCTGCTCCTTATGCAACACGTGGTTCCGGATTCAATTCTTTTGACGGTACTACCTGGGGGCCTGTTAGCAACACCCGCATTGAGCCAGAACGTTGCGGTTTCCCTTCTATTGAATACAGTCCGAATACCAACGAAGTAATTGTTATGTCGCATATTGTTAAAGCAGGAACAGGCAATGCCGGTGGTCTTCGCTTTAACCGCAAAACCGGAACAACCGGTGGTACCTGGAATTCTTCTGTTGTATTGGATACAATTGAATCCCTACCTGGCGTTTTATGGCCTAGAACTGCAGTTTCTGGCGATAACTTGTATGTATTTGCATCATACACCGATTCATCGGCTAATCAACCTGGTCGCGTGGTTATGGATGGTATCCGCACTCCACAAGTATTTTCGCATTATAAATTCAGCACCAATACTTGGGTTGCAAAAAATATCTTGCTTCCCGGTTATGAAAAAGACCGTGTTTACAGCGGTGGTGGCGACAATTATAGCATTGATGCCAAAGGTGATAATGTTGCTGTATTGATTGGTGGGTTAACTGATGACCTTGCATTGTGGAAATCAACTGATGCTGGTCTTACCTGGACAAAAACCATTATCGATTCATTCCCTGTAGGTGCTTATGATTACAAAACCTTGGTTGATACTACCTATACCAATGATGGTGGTGTTAACGTAGTTCTTGATAACAACGGTAAAGCACATTGCTTCTGGGGTAAGGCTCGCGTTTTGGATGCTAACATCGATGATAACTCGATTACCTACTATCCAGGACAAAATGCAATTCTTTACTGGCAAGAAGGTTGGGACGTATCTGAAGCAACAGAGATTGCGGGTATGCCTGACGAAAACAACAACGGAGACCTTGACTTGGCGTCTGCTTGGAATGATGCAGGTGCACGTTATGGTAACCATTCAATTGCTACCATGCCTTATGCAACCGTATCAAGCAATGGTGTAATTTATTTGATTTTCTCTGCTTTGACAGAAGATGATATTTCTGCTGATAGCAAAAACTACCGCGATGTTTACATGGTTCACTCAAAAGATGGCGGCAATACCTGGAGCGGAATTTTGAACTGTACTTCATTCTTAGGTTTCAACCAAGAGCAAATCTTTGCTTCTCTTGCTAAGGACGTTGATGGTTATGTGCACATGACCTTCCTTCAGAAATCTTCTATTGGTCGTTATGATGCTACCAATAACCCTGGTGCAGTTGGTCCTTATGATGTTGTTTACATGAAAATTGACACTGCCAGCATTCACAACGGTTCAATCACTTCATTGAATAAATTCAATAACGAATTGTTTACTGTTGGTCAGAACTATCCAAACCCATTGAACGACTTTACTACCATTCCTGTTAACTTCAAACAGAACAGCGATGTTGTAGTTCGTGTAATGGATTTGAATGGAAAAGAAGTAATGGTTAAAGAATTTACTAATACACCTGCAGGTGCCAGCCAATTGGAATTGAATCTAAGCAATTTGAATACCGGTGTTTACTTGTATTCAGTTGAAGCCGAAGGTTTCAAAACCACTCGCCGCTTGATGGTGAACTAATCAAAACTAACCTTAAAGAAAAAGCTGCTTCGGGAAACTGGAGCAGCTTTTTTTTATCTCAATTTTTGGAAGAAGTAGTTGAATGATTTGAGGTTTTATTGCGTTTTCGATTTAGACGAATTTGTAGTTTGGGATATTTTAGAAACGCTATTTCCTCAACTTGATTAAATTTCGAGACCTGTGGTTTCTCTGCCAGCCTTGGATTACTCGGAATATGTAGTTGATTATCTTTTACTGCCCAGAATGCCTTTAGAATTGGGAGTATCTTTGGTTTACTTGTTCACCATGACAGTGATTTATTATGGCTTTCGGCTCAGGTTACGAAGTTCAAACTCATAATTAGGTTTAGGTATGAAATTTTGCGTGAGTGGGCGGAGTGGATACCCCGGAGACTGAACGGCCAGAGCATGCAACAAGGTGGAGGCGACCGGCAGCGAGCCCGCCAGCTTGTTAGCAGGCACGGACGGTTCAGGCGAGGAGTAGGAACGGAGAACGCGGTTGCTTTGCCGAGACAAATTTAGGGATTGCCTATACATTTGAATGGCAAAGCAACACGCCCAATACAGGCGGTTTGATTTTCAGGAATTATACTCCCAAGGCCACTGGTTGCTGTTTCTCCTTTTCCGATTGTAGGGATTGAAATTCTGCAAATGCGGGGTGATAGGTTGCATATCCACCAGATAAATTGAAGGTTTCATGAAAGCCATGTTGGGTTAATATGCGTTGCGCAAGGTAGCCTCTTAATCCACTTTGGCAGTAAATAAAAATGGGCTCATTGGGATTGAGTTCATGCATACGGGAACGCAAATCATCTAGCGGAATATTTTGGGCATGTTGCAATGCGCCATGACTAAACTCCTCTGGAGTTCTCACATCAATGAGTAGTCCTTTTGGTAAACCTTCTTCTGGAAAATAGTTCCAAATTCGGTGTTTGCCTTTGAGGATATTTTCTGCGACAAATCCAGCCATATTGATGGGATCTTTGGCAGAAGAAAAAGGCGGCGCATAAGCTTGTTCAAATTCAGTCAAATGCCTAATTGTTCCGTGGTTTTTGATGATTTCTGAAAGTACATCAATGCGTTTATCTACGCCTTCTTCCCCCACAATTTGAGCACCCAAAAGACGTCCATTTTCCGGAGAAAAAACCAGCTGGATGGTCATTTGCCTGGCCCCGGGAAAGTAACCAGCATGCGAGCCACTTCGGGTATAGCTTACCACATGTGGAATACCAGCTGCTTTGAGGTGTTTGGAGGCCATGCCTGTTGTTGCAATGGTTTGATTAAACACCTTTACAATGGCGGTATTAATTGAGCCGGAATAGGGATATTTATTTCCATCCACCATGTTATCGGCCGCCAACCGGCCTTGTTTGTTAGCAGGACCGGCCAGGTAAGTATTCATGGAGATGCCAGTAATTGGGTTTATGAATTCAATGGCATCGCCAACGGCATAGATATCGGGATTGGAGGTTTGGAGGAACTCGTTTACCAGAATGCCACGGGCATTTCCAATGGCTAAGCCCGCTTCTGAAGCCAGTTTGGTTTCAGGTTTTACGCCAATGGAAAGAAGAACCAAATCGAGTTCAAGGCTTTTTCCGCTGTTCAATTCTACACGAATGGGATGCTCGGTTCCGGCATCAAAACGCTGCACGGCCTGACCAAGATAGAGTTGAACACCTTCTTTTCTTAAGGTTTCTTGCACCTGTGCAGCCATGGTATAATCAAGCGGAGCCATTACCTGGTTTCCCATTTCGATAAGGCTTACTTCTTTGCCAAGGTGCCTGAGGTTTTCTGCCATTTCGAGGCCAATAAATCCGGCACCAACAACGGCTACTTTTGTTACTGATTTTTCATTCACATAAGCCTTGATGAAATCGGTATCTCTTACATTTCTCAAGGTGAAAATGCCCTCCAAATTAATACCCGGTAAAGGAGGACGAATAGCATCAGCACCCGGAGAGAGCAGAAGTTTATCGTAGGATACATTGTATTCTTCACCTGTGATTAGGTTTCGTGCAAGAATTGATTTTTGGGTTGGGTTGATAGAAAGCACTTCGGTTTTCACTCTGACATCAATATTGAAACGTTGCTTGAAAGCCTCAGCAGTTTGGACGAATAGGTCGTCGCGATTTTTAATAACAGAGCCAATGTAATACGGCAGTCCGCAATTGGCGTAACTCACATGGCTTCCGCGTTCAAAAAGGATAATTTCTGCATGTTCGTCGTTTCTTCTAAGTCTTGCAGCAGCGCTGGCTCCACCAGCAACGGCTCCGATGATGAGGTATCTCATGGTGAGGCAAAGGTAGTTTGGCTATTAGCAAGTGGGAGTAACACATATTACACTGGAAATTGACTTAGGTCTTTTTTAATGTTATTCAAATAATTCTTGGATTGGCTGATTTCATAGGATTTTAGTTGCTAATTTGGAAAAACCTCGGCAATTTGTCGGGGTTTTCCGTTTATGGACCAAATGATAAACCTATTCCGAGTAAACCAAGAAGACGCTGAGCGTATTCGAAGTTCTGCTAATCCGCCGCATTGGCATTCGGATTATGAAGAACTTATTTTGGGTTTTTCAGGGAGTATCAACCATTTTATTGATTCAGAAATTCAGCAATTGCAAGCACCATTTGTGGTGTTTGTGAGTAAGAAAAAAACACATCGGATTGAGCCGATTCTAGGGCCGGAAGATTGTTTGTTGTTTGTAATCCGATTCAAATCAGAGCTCCTATCAGAATCCTTGTTCAGGCTTTATACTTCCTACCATGGCTATGCCAACCTGGTTTGGAAAAGCCAGGCGAAGGTTGGAAAATTAAAAGTCCTTGTTGAAGTCTTAGCTGAGGAACTGAGCGCAGAGCAAGTGGATTTGGGCATTTGCAGGAGTTTGTTACAAACGATTTTTGATTTTATTGAACGTGAGCGAAAATTGGTTTACCCTGAATTGAAAACGGAATTGACCGGTCACAATCAAAGTTTTGGTCAGTTTTTACGCCTGCTTGAAGAGGGGTATAAAAGGCCTTTGGGGGTTGAAGATTATGCCTCACAATTGTTTATGAGTAGCCGCAATCTGAATATTATTTGCAGGCAATTGATGCAACAAAGTGCGGGTGAGTTAATTGAGAATCGTAAGTTGATGGAGGCGGACAATTTGTTGTTGAACACGGAATTAAGCATTGCCGAAATTGCATGTGAGCTTGGGTATTCTGAACCCGCTTATTTTTCAAAAGTTTTTAAACGCAAGAAAGGGCAAAAGCCACTGGAATATAGAAAAGAAATGCGCAAGTTGCTTTCCTGAAATTCCAGTTTTATTTCCGTTTTGTATGATTGAGCTCAAGCTAAAAGTCTGAACTTTGACCTATCCAAAAGAGCTTCATCTATGGACAGAAAACAGTTTATTAAATCCATGGCTTTATTGCCCCTAACAACAAGTGCTATGACATTAAAAGAATTGGAAACAATGGGTAAGGCATTTGGACCAAGCCAGCGAATGCCTGTTTTATTTTTGGGCCATGGCAGTCCGATGAATGCCATTGAAGAAAATGAATTTGTTACCGGATTTAGAAATGTAGCCAAACAAATTCCTAAGCCACAGGCTATCTTGTGCATAAGTGCACATTGGGAAACGCGAGGTACTTACGTTACCGGTTTGCAGAGTCCTCCCACTATTCATGATTTCGGCGGATTTCCGAAAGCTTTGTTTGAAGTTCAATATCCTGCAAGTGGAAGTCCGGAACTTGCCAAAATGACTCAGGAAATAATCAAATCTACATCGGTTGGGGTTGATCAGCAATGGGGATTTGATCATGGCGCCTGGTCGGTTGTTAAGCATCTGTATCCGAAGGCTGATGTGCCAATGATTCAAATGAGCATTGATTATACCAAAGATGCCAGGTATCATTATGCGTTGGCCAAAGAATTGTCTTCGCTTCGCAATAAGGGTGTTTTGATTATCGGTAGTGGCAATATGGTTCACAACCTCCGCATGATTAGTTGGGAACATATGAACACAGATAATTATGCATTTGATTGGACATTGGAAGCCTCATCCAAAATGCGAAAATGGATTCTTGAAGGCAATCACGAAGAGCTGATTTCGTATGCCAAACAGGGTAGAGCTTTTCAGTTGGCCATTCCAACTCCCGAACATTATTTTCCTTTGATGTATGTATTGGGTTTGAAGGATAAGGCAGATAAAGTGGCCTTGTTCAACGATAAAGCTGTTGCAGGTTCGCTTACTATGACATCCGTTTCCCTCCATGCTTAATACATTTTGGATTCTCATGCTGATTAACATGCTTGGACAATCGGATAGAAAAGAGATTAAAACCTTAACCTGTTTGGTAAAGGAGCCCAAGCTAATTCATGCACAAACACCCGTTATTATTCTCCTGCATGGATTGAGAAGCAATGAGCAGGATTTGTTTACCTTGTCGAACCAATTGCCCGAAGCTTGTATTGTAGTTTCTGCGCGTGCTCCCATTCAATTGGGAGATGAACAATATGCCTGGTATGAAGTTGATCTTTCAACAGGAAAACCGGTATTCAATATTCAACAAGAGCAACGAAGTCGTAACCTACTGTTTAAGCTGATTGAAGAATTGCGCGAAGTTTATAAGTTAAAAGGCAATCCTGTTGTACTTGCGGGTTTTAGTCAGGGAGGTATATTGAGTTACAATTGCGGCATTCAAAAGCCTGAAATGTTTCGTGGTATCGGCATCTTTAGTGGGCGATTACAGGAAGAAATTCGTGGTGGTGTTACTAGCAAAGCCCTTCAGAAATTTCCCATTTTTATTGCCCACGGAATTCAGGATAATGTTCTGCCAATAGATTATGCACGAGATGCAAAACGCTGGTTGCAAGAGCATGGAGCAATGGTTATTTACTATGAATTCAATGCCGGTCACACTGTAACCGCTTTGGAAATTCAACACTTTAACCAATGGTTGGATAGTTTAGGTGCTTTCAAAAAATGAAAGAGGCCTGCTAAATTAGCAGACCTCAATCATTGGAAACAAGGAAATTCAGGTCTTACGGAAGAATTACTTTGTTAATAACGTGAACTACTCCATTTGTTGCCTGAATATCGGCTGTTTGAACTGAGATATCAGTTGTTTTGCCACCACTAAATTTTACGCCCATTGAGGTGTTGAATGTGAGTGATACTCCTTCATTCAGTGTTTTTACTGGTGTTCCATTAGGAATTTGATTTGACCTAACCTGTGTGCTTAATGCATGTGCAGTAAGGATTGGGGTTAATGCCGCTTTATCTGTTGCATTCAAGTCGAATGAAATGTCTGTAAATGCTTGGTTAATTGGAGCGAATACAGTGAATGTGCCTTCGCCTTCAAAAGTACCATCCAATTCGGCTTTTACCAGGGCACCAACCAAGGTGCTAAAGTTTGGGTTGTTTATTGCGATATCGGTAATGGTTGGTGGAATAAGTACATTATCTACAATGTGAATCACGCCATTGCTGGCAGCAACATCGGCTGTACTAACATTGATGCTATTGTTAATTTTTACAGGGTTGGTTCCAATTTGAATGGAAACACCATTTCCACTTACTGCGAAGAGTGAAGGTACATAACCATTGCTGAGTTGGGTGGATAGCACTTTTGTTCCTAAGGCATGATAAAGAACAACATTTTTCAGTTCTTCAATATCAGCAGGATCTGTTATCGCATTGATGGCAGCAGCTGTAAGTCCTAATTTGGAGAAAGCATCATTGGTTGGAGCAAATACGGTAAATGTTCCGGTGCCGCTTAATGTATTTTGAAGACCAGCTTTTTCAATTGCGGCTGCAAGTGTGCTGAAGCGAGCATCATCTTTGGCAATCTGGTAGATGCTTTTTGCAGTTGGAGTTGAAGGGGTTGATGTTTCCTCATCTTTTTTGCAAGAAGTGGCAAAGATTGCGCTGAAACCCGCCACAAGAATCATGGCTTTGAACAGTTGTTTTTTCATGTGTTTTAAAATTTGATTGATAGACTAAGTGCAAAGGCATGAGTTGCCTGAATGGTTCATGAAAAAATACTGTCGTGACAAATTTCTTACAGTGTAAGCAGAAATTGTGTCAAAATTTTTTGCGGAAGAACAATGGGAAAACTATCCTGTTATGCAAAATTGGCTATGGCTATTGGCTATAGCTATGGCGGGGTTTTATGGAAATGGATATTATTTGGAGAAGTCGCGGCTATGGCTATTAGCTATAGCTATGGCTTGGATTTATGGAAATGTATATCCAAGCGGGAGTCTGAGGCTATGGTGGGGTTTTATCAAAACGGATTGTAATCCGAGAAGCAGCGGCTCTTAGTAAACTTCTTCAAATCCTTAACGGAATTACCAGCTATACCTAAAAGCCATCGCCAATAGCCATGGCCATAGCTAAATTTAGGGGCAAAAAAAAAGTCAGCATTGCTGCTGACTTTTTGTACCCGGAGCCGGGGTCGAACCGGCACGAGGGTTGAGCTCACTGGTGTTTGAGACCAGCGCGTCTACCAATTCCGCCATCCGGGCATGGTTTCCGTGTTGGAAACGGGACTGCAAAAATAGATTTAATCTTGGGAAATCCAAATTTAATGATCAGCAGTTTTTGATTTTGAGAATAAACTCTTGATTTTCACCGCAGGAACCCAAATTTTTGATAAGGCATATTTTAGCGGATTGTCTTTTTGAACATGCCAAACTGTTGTTCTGGGTGCTTCCATGTGCTGGTTATGCAGGGTGTAAGCATAAGCTGCAATACTTGTTCTGTAGGTTCCTTCCGGAAAATTAATGGGGTCGTATCCATGCAGGGTGTAGCTTCTGCAATGCATAATGGCTAATCGGTTGAATGGAACGTCAACTTCAGTTTTTTCTCCTGTTCTACCATCTTCCAGGCGAAGTTCACCACCATATTCCTTTTTCCATTCTTTGTTCATGTAGAGCAACAAATTCAGGTTGCGGTACCAATCTTCGTGCAAGGGATGGTAGTTAAAGTCGGCATGCATATCCAGAAAACTTCCTTTTCTACCTTGGTGAATTCCCCCGCCGTAGAAGGTTTGGTCGATGAAAATTTCTTCATTGGTAATGTAAGAAATCAATTCACCAAATTTTGGATTGGTTAGATCATCGTACAATTCCTTGAATACTCCACCGAGTTCCCAAAACTTACTCTTTTCGTATTTCTCCTTAGCAAAAACGTAATCAGCAGAAGGCGTTTCAATGTTGGGAATGTTTCTGTACAGTTCTATCAATTTTGCTTCATCACAAATTCCATCAATTCCGATATGCGGAAATGGTTTTGCAGTTAGAAACTGTTCGCGAAATTTTTCTTTGTTGGCTTCCAGGTAATCAAAACGTATCATGGGTTCAATGTTTGGTGGCAAATTGCTTTGGATTCAAACCTAAAAAAATGACTTGTATCAAGCAATAAACCGATTATGGTCAGTTTGTGGTTTCAAATTTAGCTCATTTTCTTATATTGCCTCTATGCGCTTTTTTATCCTGCTTATTGTCCTTGGCCTGGTAAATACCACTTTTGCCCAGATCCCAAATGGAGTTTCCCTTAATTTTTCATTGGGAACTCAAAATTCAACCCTTATTCGAAATTTTAAGGGAGAAACGGCAACTTCCCAAATTTCACAACAAACCTTTGAATTTTCTGTTGGTTCAAGCTTGTTTAAAAAGGGAACTCTTATGGGACTGAATTTAAGTTATGCGGGCTCATTGAATGAAAGTTCTTCCAGTTCTAAGTCTAGTGCAAATTCCATTGGTTTTAATATGCCTTTGGGGCGTTATTTTGATTTAGGTAAAGGATTTGGTTACAGTTTCGATATCAGGCCGGGCTATTTGTACCGGGTAACCCAAAGCGATTTTTCCGGATTTAGCAGCAGAATAAGTGAGCACGAGCTTTCTTCCTATGCAGGAATGGGCATTTGGTGGATGCCGGTTCCAAAAATTGGGTTTGAATTAAAGTACAACCTAATAGCTTTCCGCCATGCATGGACCGGTTCTTTGGAGGAAAGTGCCGGTTTTGGCAATTCCCAACATGAACAAAATACCAGTTTTGTATTTTACTCACCCGGTAATATTCAGCCTGTAGCATTTGTATTATCAGCCTTTTACCTAATCAGAAAATGAAAAAGTTGTTTTTCTTATTCATACTCATGCCATTTTCTGTTTTAGCACAAAGCTTGGATGCTTACCGATTCATAGAAAGCAATGGCTACCTCAATTACCAAAGGTCGTTGGCCGAGTCTCCGGTAACTCAAACTTTTGGAACTTTTTCTAAGAATCTGAATGTAAATGGGTTTGTAAATTTTGGGATAGGTAAATTTCTAAGTCCTACCAAAGCAAGGTCTATTGGTCTGTCTTATGTTCTTTCTAAATCCGATTATTTGAATCAAGATTTTGATTCCCTAAATCAAAACGTTCAAGCCGAATCCAATACCCGTTATTCGAGTCATTCCTTTCATTTGTATAATGCCACAACTTGGTATAAACCGCTTTATAAAAAAATTGGATATTTCTACAGGCTATACACCAGTGCCGGATTTGGGTTAAATTCAAGTTATAATTATACCCTGATTAATAATTCAGAATCAAAATACAATAATCCAGATAGATTCAATGTGCAAGTTACAGGTTCTTTTTTTGCGGGATTGCATGTTCGTGCTTCTGAGCGTTTACTATGTACACTTGGATTTCGGATGATTCATGTAGGCCTTTCTTATGGACAATATTCCAATTCGGAAAACGGAAAAGAAGTGATTAACCGTTCTATTCGCTATGATATTTCTTCTAGTTTGAGACCCACAGTTGGCTTGGGAAATGCCAATATTGGAATCATCTGGTTGTTTAAGAATTGATATCCGGGTTTGTTCAAAAATCTGCTCGAACGGAATTTATTTTGTGCTATTTGTTTATTTGGTATGAAATTGATTCTGAATAATTTTTCATCTAAACCATGATTATCATTTCAGGTTAATCCTCCTGATGGGCCCAAACAACAATTCTAGTCAAATTCTTCCTACTTGAAGTAGGCTTCCCACTTCGTTGGGTACCGTCTAACCTAAAAATTGTAAATCTATTTGTACTTTTCTTTGTTTTGTAGTTCAATGAAACAACGCGATTCCCTTATTTATTTGATTGTCTGGATTTTTCTTTCGTTTCTTCCAAATTCTGCCCAATCTCAATCTCGCTATTCAGTTTCCGGTTATGTTAAAGATTCAACAACCGGAGAAACCTTGATTGGAGCAGCCGTTCGTATTGCCAATTCCAATCGGGGAGCGGTTACCAATTCGTATGGTTTTTTTTCTTTGAATCTGAATGAGAATGAAAACGAACTCCATATTTCTTACTTGGGCTATGATTCAAAAACAATAAAGTTTAAACCCGGTAAAGAAATTCGTTTGAACATTTCCCTGAGTCCGGTAGGTTTAAAAGGGCGTGAGGTGGTGATTACAGGCGAGCGTTCGGATAAGAATATTCGAAGTACTGAGATGAGTCGCATTGAACTCTCAGGCGAAAAAATCAAACAATTGCCTGTTATATTTGGCGAACCTGATGTATTAAAAGCCATCACTCTTTTACCGGGAATTAAAAGTGGAGGAGAAGCGAGTACCGGATTTTATGTTCGTGGTGGCGGACCCGACCAAAATCTGATTTTGATGGATGAGGCTGTGGTTTACAACCCCTCTCATTTATTCGGATTTCTTTCTGTATTTAATTCGGATGCGGTAAAAAACATTGATATTATCAAGGGAGGAATGCCAGCCAATTATGGAGGGCGTTTGTCTTCCATTTTAAATGTAAACATGCGCGAAGGCAATAATCAACAATACAAAACCAGCGGTGGAGTTGGTTTGATTTCTTCTCGTTTAACCTTTGAAGGACCGCTTCAAAAAGGAAAAAGTAGCTTTTTGGTATCTGGCAGAAGGACATATATCGACGTGCTTGCGAAGCCCTTTATTCCATCGCGCTTATCGGGGAATAGTTATTATTTCTACGACATGAATGTGAAAGGAAATGTTATTCTTGGAGAGAAAGACCGTTTGTTTATTTCGGGTTATTTTGGAAGGGATATTTTGAATTTCCAAAGTCCACAAAACAAGGATGTGTTTTTTGATTTTGGATGGGGAAATAGCACAGCCACCCTGCGGTGGAACCATGTGTTTAGTCCAAAGTTGTTTTCGAATACCAGCCTTATTTTTAACCGCTACGATTTGTTCAATGATTTTACGTTTGGGACAAATGGATTCAATGTGCGAAGTTCCGTACAAGATTGGAACCTAAAATCGGATTTTACCTGGTTTCCAAGGGAGAATCACCAAGTTAAGTTTGGCTTGAATTATACCTATCATACCTTCCAACCAGGCATATTAAGCGGTAGTTTGGGCAGCACAAGTATCAATCAAGCTATCAACAAACAATTCGCACATGAATATGCTGCTTATATTTTGGATGAATGGCAGGTTAATCAGCGCTTAAGCATTAATGCAGGTTTGCGTTTGGTGGCCTTTCAATTGGTTGGTCCCTATACCCAAGCCGTATTTGATAATGAAACACAATTGGCAACTGGTGAATCTAAAGTATATAAGCCCGGGGAAACCATTGCCTTTTATCCGCGATTGGAGCCCAGGTTGAGTGGAACTTATTTGTTGAATAGTGAATCATCCATCAAAGGTTCATTTACCCAAACCTATCAGTTTTTACATTTGGCAACTACCAGTGGAGCGCAGTTTCCACTTGATTTATGGGTTCCAAGTTCAGCCCGTGTTAAACCTCAATTGGCTTATCAATATGCCCTTGGGTATTTTAGAAACTTCAAGCAAGATGCTTATGAATCGTCGGTTGAAGTGTATTACAAACCCATGTATAACCAAATCGAATTCCGTCCGGGAGCGCAATTGTTTTTCAATCAAAATCTGGAGAATGAAATGGTATTTGGAGAAGGTTTAAGTTATGGTGCAGAGTTTTTTCTGAGAAAAAAAGCTGGAGATTTAACGGGTTGGGTGGGCTATACCTGGAGTCGCACCACACGCCAATTTGATGCTTTGAACAATGGTCAGCCATATTTTTTTAGGTACGATAGAACCCATGATATTTCCTTGTTGCTTGCCTATCAAATCAATCCCAAATGGTCGGCGAATTTTGTTTTTGTTTTTGGAACAGGCAATGCTGTTACGCTTCCTGTGGGCCGGTACACGTATCGCTTTGGTGTGAATCCGCAAGAGCAAAGACCTGAGTTTGCTATTGTTGATGTGTATGGAAAAGTGAATGATTATCGCTTGCCTGCCTATCACCGAGCTGATATTTCATTTACTTACCTGGCAAAGAAAACGGAGAAATGGGAGAGCAGTTGGAATTTCAGCATTTACAACGTCTATAATCGCGCTAATCCATATTTTATTTACTTCTATCCGGATATTGAAAAACAAGAAGTAAAAGCTTTCATGGTGTACCTGTTTCCAATTTTGCCATCTGTTCAATGGAATTTTAAATTTTGAGTATGAGAATTATTGCAATCGCTCTATTTGGATTATTGGCACTTAGCTCTTGTGAAAAGGAGATAAGCATTAACGTTCCTCCAGTTGATTCAGAATTGGTTGTGGAGGCAAGTATCAACCAGGCTATTCCTACCTTGAATTATGTGTTTATCAATAGAACCATTGATTATTTTAATCCGCAATTGAACCTGAATGGATTGAATGATGCGGAGGTTTATATTACCGAAGGAAGTATTCAGGGAACTGATACCTTGTATTCCGGAACCCGTTGGAAATTCTCACTTCTGTCGGATTCGTTGTTGCCGGGTGTATATGCCAATCTCACTTTCACAGGTAAAGAAAATACACCTTACAAATTAGACATTAGTATGCCTGATGGCAAGAAGGTAAGCGGTACAACTTTTATTGGAAAACCACCTGTAATTGATAGTATGCAGTATTGGTTTCAGATTGAAGGCAAAGACACCAATTCCTTCTTTTGGATGCAGTGGTTTGATGGTCCTGAACAAAACAATTATCGGATGGCCATTTACAACAATGTAGATTCCTTGCTATTGGGTTGGGGTGCGGCCCAGCGCTTTTACACATTCGATGATGAGTTGATAAACAATGCCATGCGACCTTTCAGAAGTTTGCGTCCCTATTCGTATGGAGACACCCTAAACATATACCTAAGTTCAATCGGAAGGAGAGAATACCTGTTTTGGGAGAGTTTTGGAAGTGCTGCAAACAATGGAGGTCCCTTTGCAACGCCCATAGCTGTTAAAAGCAATATCTCAGGTGCTATTGGAAGTTTTACAGGTTACGCCATTGAGCGCAAAAGGATTGTTTTGAGGTATCCGAAGTAGGAAGTAGGTTTTTGGTTGAAACTAGTAACAAGGCCCCAGTTGAATTACCAAACACGAAGTCTGAAATGCTCCTTGGCTTGACCTTTTTTGAAAAATACTAAGCCAATAAAGAATAGGTTGATACTTACTGTTACCTGGTCATGCCTGATGATTTCTTCCCAAGCTTTTTTCATGCCATTGCTCCAATATAAATCATCAAAAACGAGTATGCTTTTTTCGTGGCAATGCGGCAATAATTGCTTGAAATAGTTTACGGTTGCTTCGTAAGCATGGTTGCCATCGATGTAGCAAAAATCCACCTGTTGCATTTCCTGAAGAACAGGCTCAAGTTGATCTTCAAATGTCCCGTATCTAAACTCCACCACATCGTTTAGTTGGCAATGTTGAATGGTTTCGTTTGCAATTTCAATTACAGGTTTACACGCATCAATACTTATTAATTTCCCCGCGTTGTTTTGTTTAAGTGCAGTTGCCAAATAAGCAGATGTTATTCCCAAGGAGCTTCCTAATTCAATGCAATTTTGGGGTTTCAGTTCCCGAATCAGGTGAAACAGAATGCGTGCAATCCGTGCCGGTTTGAGGTGGTTTTTCGCAATCTGATTGATGCGCATGGAACGAACCGCACCTTTCTCTGCGGCAGATGCACCAAAATCGGTGAAGGTGATTTCCTTGTTATTGTTTTGGTATTTCCTTCTGATTTGTTCAATGGCTGCAAAACTTTCATCTTGAGGAATTTCCTTTTTGATGCAGGAGTTGTACAGACCAAAAACAAATGGGGAATGCAGCACATCAATCCAAGTGGAGATGCGGTAATGGCGGATAAGCTGACTTAAGTAATGGATAGCTGACAAACGACTTTCAAAAAAAGTGCCGGTAAAAATACCGGCACCGAATGATTTATTGAGCGTTTTGTTTCAAATCGCGAAGTACTTTGAGTTTTTCTTCAAGGCCTTTGATGTGTTTTTGAGCAATTTCAATTTTGCTGTGAATTTGCTCAGCCATCGGATTTTTTCCATTTCCTGATTTGAAGAAACCAAGGTTATTGTCCCAAGTTTCGATGTCTTTTTTCAGGTTACGGATACGTTCCAAAAGTACTTTTTCTTCGCGTTGAAGCTTATGGTTACCATTTGGAGAGCTGGCAAGCAATTCAAAATTCTCCCGCTCGCGTTCCTGGCGCATATCGCGGTTCAGCTGCTTGTATTTGCCATACAGTTTATCCAATATCTCGTTGTATTGTTTGTTGATGGCATCTTTTTGTCCCATTGGAACAAAGCCAATAGCATTCCATTCTGACTGAATCTGTTTCATTTCAGGGAATGCATTTTCAACTTCAGTATTCAACAGGTTTTCAAGACGAGCAATCAATGCTTTTTTCGCTTCCAGGTTTTGGGTTTGTTCTTCCTTTACACTTGCATAGCGTTCGGCTTTTTTGGCAAAGAAGCTATCGCATGCAGTACGGAAACGTTTCCAAACGGCATCGTTTACTTTATCTGGAGCAGGACCAATTTTTTTCCAATCTTCCTGCAATTTTTTCAGCTCTTCGGTTTGTTTGGCCCAATCAATTGGGTTGGCTGAAATGCTTTCAGCGCGTTCGCACAATACCTCTTTTGCTTTCAGGTTGGTATTGCGTTCGGCATGCATGGTTTTGAAGAACTGGTTTTTGTTTGAATAAAACGCATTGCGAGCTTCACGGAATTCATTCCAAATTGAATCGCGAACAGCCATTGGAACATGCCCTATTTTCTTCCATTGCTCCATCAATTCATTGGAGAAGGTACTTTTTTCCATCCATTCTTTGGTGCGGACGGTCTTAAAAGCAGAAAGTTCTTTGGCCTTGGCTAACAATTCTTTTTTTGCCTCCAAATTGGCATGGCGTTCTGCTTCTATTTCGGCACTGCGGGATTTGATAAGGTCGTAAACCTTATCAACTTCGGCTTTGAAACGATTCCAAATGTCTTCAGAAGCATCTTTGGCAACAGGACCAATATTTCTCCATTCTTCCTGGAATTTTTTTACCGAAATCAGCATTTTTTTGATGCTGGTTTCTTCGGCCAAAAGCTTGCTTACTTGGGCAAGTAATTCAATTTTATGGTCGAGATTTTTTGCACGGTCTAAGTCTTTCAGTTCATTGTAGATTGAAAGACGGTCGTAGAAAATATCTAAAAGTATGCGGTAGCGCTCCCAAAGCGGCTCAATATGTTCTTTAGGAACATGCTTAATCTTTTTCCACTCAGATTGAAGCTCTCTAATCTTGGCCAGACTACCTTCTGACTCTTCGGTTTCGTTCAGTTTTTTTATTTCATCGAGGATGGCTTCCTTTTTGCGCAGGTTAGCCATTTTTTCCTCTTCCTGTTTCCTTTTGGCTTCTTCTTTTTTCTGTTTCAAGCCACGAAAGGCTTCATTAAATTTTTCACGGGTTCCATCTCCGCGGAACTCAAAATTGTCTTTTTCGCCGCCATCTTCCAAAAATTTACTTAAAGCTGTTGCTTGTTCTTCCTGCAAATGGTGTTCGAGAACCGGACGGATGGCTTTCAAAACTGAAATGGCTTCGTCTACCTCTTTTTCGGCAGCAGCTTTCAAAGCAACTTGCAACAAATCCTCTTTCGGAAGACTTGAAAAATCGGGAAGTTCTTCAACTACATCCAATTCGTGTTCTGTTTCATCCGTGTGATTGTCAATTGTTTCAAGTGTAATTTCTGAGCTAATTGCAGCAGGTTCTGTAGTTGCAGGTTCTGTAGCCTCAACACTTGAAGATTCAACAACCGGTACATCTTGTACTTCAGTTTCCGGGTTCACATTTTCCAACTCCTGATTCATCATTGGTAAGTTTGATTCGTTAAAAGGACGTCAAAGGTATGGATTAAAAGGATATTTTTGCCCTTGAAATTCTTGAAAATAATTGCTTTATGGAGCTAAAACTTGTTGAATGTCCGCGCGATGCCATGCAAGGCTTGCATGAATTCATTCCTACTGCAGAAAAGGCAGCCTATTTGAATCTGCTTTTGAAAGCCGGTTTTCACACCTTGGACTTCGGCAGCTTTGTGTCTCCAAAGGCAATTCCGCAGCTTCGGGATACCGTTGAAGTATTGAATTTGCTAGATCTTTCGCAAACTCGAACCCAATTGTTGGCGATTGTGGCCAATAGTCGTGGCGCTGATGATGCTTCAAAATTTGACGAAATTGCCTATCTGGGATTTCCATTTAGCATTTCAGAAACCTTTCAGCAAAGAAATACCAATAGTTCCATTCAGGATTCGCTAAAAACGGTTGAATCGATTCAGGAAATCTGCGTAAAATCCGGTAAAAAGGCGGTGATTTATCTTTCGATGGGCTTTGGAAATCCTTACGGTGACCCATGGGATGCGGAAATTACGGCAAGCTGGGCGCGTAAGTTGCAGCAAATGGGAGTTGAAATCCTGTCCCTCAGCGATACCATTGGGGTTGCCAATCCGGAAAGTATATCCTATTTGTTCTCGAATTTGATACCCGAACTGCCGGGGGTTGAATTTGGGGCGCATTTGCATACCACTCCGGATACTTGGCGCGAGAAGGTTGAAGCCGCTTATGCCGCAGGATGCCGCAGGTTTGATGGTGCCATCAAAGGTTTTGGTGGCTGTCCGATGGCTGCAGATAAACTCACCGGCAATATGCCCACGGAGCAGATGTTAAGTTGGTTTGATGAAATGAAAATTCCAACTGGGGTTGATGCAAAAGCATTTGTTGAAGCCATGCAGGCCGCGGTTCCTGTATTTTCGAGAGGTTAGAAAGAGAACTTAATTGGTAGGAAGTTCTCTATCCACAAAATACATATCGAGTTCACCTTTTGCTTTTACTGAGATTTTTCCGCGGTATGTGCACGAAAACATGGAATTGATTTTTTGCCAAGTTGCCATACTGATGTTCACTTTACCCGGTTCAGCCGCACTTTCCATTCTACTTGCGGTATTTACGGTATCACCCCAGATGTCGTAGGCAAATTTTTTAATCCCAACAATTCCGGCAACTACGGGTCCGGTATGAATGCCAATGCGAATTTGGAAAGGTTCTTTGCCAAGTGCTTTTCGTTTGAGGCTGTACTCTTTAATAAACTCCTGCATTTCCAAGCCAGCCCTTACTACATCCTCTGCGTGGGTTTTGTTTGAAACCGGCAAACCACCGGCACACATGTAGCTATCACCAATGGTTTTGATTTTTTCGACACCGTATTTTTCGGTGATTTTATCGAAAGCCATAAAGCAGGTATTGATTTCTTCCACCAATTCCAAGGCACTCATTTTTGAAGACCAACCCGTAAAATCCTTAAAATCGGTAAATAAGACTGTAACCTCATCAAAATGTTTGGCATCTGAGGTGCCTGTGCTTTTGAGTTCTTCCGCAACTTCTCGAGGTAAGATGTTTAGCAAAAGTGTATCAGATTGTTCTTTGGCTTTTTCGATTTCGGCAACCTGCAAGCGTATTTTCTCTTCAGCTTCCTTTCTGCGAACCACTTCTTTTTTAAACCGATAATTCCACAATACTAAGCCTAGAAGCAGTAATCCACTCCCGGAATAAATTAGAATCCAGGGGACAGGCCAATTTTGATACAATGAAAGGAAGCCAAGGAGAACAAAATTCATACCCAGGAAATCAATACTACTAAGTAGAAGAATTTCCCATTTGTATTGGCTATATTCTTTCCATTTGAGGTATTTTAAGTGCAGCTCTAGTGGAGCAAAGGCGAAACAATAGAAGAAGACGGCTATTACTCGTTCGAAACTGGTGCCTGGAAATTGTTTGAACTCGGATAGGATTGAGAACGCAAAAAGGGAAAGGGAAAAAATCAGAAATCCATTTTTTGTTTTGTGTTGATTTTTGAGGGATGAATTGATGGTTTTTAGAGCTAAGAATAAGAACAAAATAGCAATTCCAAGGACAAATAATACGATGGATAAATGTTTAGTTTCAAATGGAATTGATATTCCAAACAAGCCAAATGCAATTAGGCTGCTGCGTAAAATCCATTTTAATTTTGAGGAGCTTGTTTGCACGGCATTTGGGGAGGTTAAAAGTTCAATATAGGTTAATCTTTTGAAATACTAGTTTTCAGTACATTGTAAAAATTTTGATGGTTGAATTGCTAGGATTTTGAGGTAACATTAGCCATATCGGCGATTAATTGGTATTGCTCGAGTTTCTGAAATTTATGAGTGAATTTTGCTTTAGGGATGGGAGCGGATACCCCGCAAAGGCTTTAAGCGCCGGCTGTTTGTTGAGGGAAGCGACCACAGGAAGCTCTCCCTTCAACACGTACAGCCGGCAGCTTGAAGCCTGCGGAGTAGGAGTGTACAGCCTGCCCTTTTGGGGCCAGATGCATTTGGATGATTTGGGATATTTGCGGCCCCAAAAGGAAAGCCCACAAAAACGAATTATTCCGGAGAGGAATTGAGAATAGTGAAAAAAAATGGCCACCAATTGGCGACCATTTTTCAAATTAATCAGGACAAGTTTCTGAGTATTTTATTTTTCCGGAATCGTAATCCTGAATAAAATCTTTTAATTGTTCAACACCAATTCGTTTGGCAATTATCTTTTTGTTTTGGTCCATTAAGAATAAGACCGGGGTTGAATAAATGTCGTAGAAATTTCTAAAATTGGTCTCGTTGGTTGGGTCGTACACATTTACCCATTTGAATTTTTTATCTCTCAGGTATTTTACCCAATCGTTGGCATCAGGAGTAACGGAAACGCTAAATACATCGAAATAATTTTGCTTTTTATTGGCATTTAATTCTTCGTATAATTTAACCAATTTAGGCATTTCCTCCTTGCATTTTCCGCAATTTGCATCCCAGAAAATTAACAAGGTGTATTTTCCTTTCATATTATACAGGGAATGATAAATACCATTGGTATCAATCATGTTCAGGTTTTTTCCATTTACACCAATGAGGTTGTAGCGCAATTTATCTGCCCGATCTTTCATTTTGAAGAGTAGCGTTTCATCAATCCAAAATGCTTTTCCTTTGGCGTAATAATTATCAACCATGTGCACAAAAACCTTATCGTGACCCATATAGGTAGACGTTTCGTAATGGTTGGTAATCCAGTATAAACAGTATTTAAAATTTTCTTTTCCCGCAGCAGCTTGTTTCAGCACATAATCTGCAGAAGCAATAATGCATTCAGGGCTTTGGAGGGTTACTTTGGTGATGTAGTTTTCGAATTTGTTGTGGAATACAGGGGTACGAACAATGCGTTCATCTGCCCAATCAAAATTGTCGAAATAATGTGCCTTGTAATACTTGTATTGGAAACTTGAATCGGTAATTATTCCTTTTTCATCTCTTGGGGCATCCGGCACTTCAATATCTGTCATGATGCGAAAGATTTTAGACAATAAAGTGGTTGGGTGTTTAGCAACCAAATTTTTGCGGTAATCCGCCAATTCGCTGGTAATTTTTCGGTATTCTTGAGTTTGAATGCGCTCGGTAGCGGTATCTTTCTTCTCTCTTGCTTCTTTAATCAAACCTTCAATGCGCATGGCTTCGCGACCTTTGATGCTGGTTAGTTTGGTGTAATCGAAGAAGATTTCGTTTTCATAGGAGTTTTTAACCTTCATGGTACCGATAAAGTCGGCTGTATCGGTATCAAGTGTAAATACCTGCTCGGTAACTACAAAGTCGAACATTAGGTTTTTTTCGTAGGTAGCCATCATGTAAATACCTCCCTCCAGAGTTGCATCGCCTTTGAACACCACTTTTCCTGTTTTATCGGCTTGAGCAGAGTCGCGCAAGTATTGTTTATCGCCGAAATAGTAGCCCAGGTAGAACTTTTTTCCAGCCCAGCCGTGCAGGTTAACGGTAATTTCGTATCCGCCTTTTCCTGTTTTTACAGTTTGAGCTGTTTGTTTAGGTTCAGCTGTTTTTTTGGTTTGAGCCATGATGTTAACTGCCGGTAGCAGAAGCCCCAGCATTAGCAAGGCTATACTCATCGCAAAACGATTCATCATATCTTGTTTCCTTTTTTGTGGGTGAAATTAGCCAAAATGGTGCCGTAGTTCAAAACCACTCTTGTATTAAACAGTATTTTAAGAAGCTGGTACCCTTGAAAGTCTTGTTGGGAGTGGGTTTGAGGAGATTTTTACAAATTAAAACGAGTGAAATTTAGGCTGTAAATTTTGTCAGCATTAAGAAAAAATGCCAGACCCAATGGCCGAAAGCATTTTGGATGACCATCGGGAGTGCAAACAAGCAAAGAATCATAAGCTAGTGAAATTTTAGGAAAATGCAAGGGAATTGAAATCAATTTGCAGCGTGATATTGCTCATTGGAGCTGTCTGATTTTGGATACAGCTTTGAAGTATCAATTTGCAATCCAATGGAACAGAAGAAACACATGGTGGACATTCACCAATCGATTAAGGGCTGGTTAAGTGATTTGTCCTTTTATCAGGAAGAGTTAGTGGTTTTGGTGAAACGTCTTGAAGAAGTTGCAGCACGCAATACCAGCAAGGAGCTCTTGAGTAGGGTTGAGCATTTTCAAAACTTATTTATTCGTCAGCGTGAGGTAATTGACGAGTTCAAACATGAGTTGAACGAGCAGGAATCGGAATTGGTTGCAACGGCAATTAGCCAACCTGTTGCCAGCGACCGCATTATTTACAAAGAACCAAGTGAACTGGCCGAGAAATTTGACACATTTGTCAGGTTGTACAAGGAAATGAAAGTTGAATTTGAAGGATTTTTAGCCCGCAGCCTCTAAATTAGCGGCTTGAATTCCAATTACACCTTATTTGTACAACAAATCCATCAACAGTATGGCCCCAAGGAAGCAGAGTTACTCCTTGGGGCTATGCAGTTAGCACCCAGAACAGCCATTCGCATCAATCCCTTTAAGCCGGCACCTGTTTTTAGTCAGGAAGAGCAGGTGGCTTGGTCCAAATATGGGAGATTGCTCGGGCAGCGCCCTTCATTTACGCTTGATCCTTTTTTCCATGCCGGAGCATATTATGTTCAAGAAGCTAGCAGTATGTTTCTTGAATTTGCTTTTCAATGCATTGAGAAGCCCTTACGTGAAGAAGGGAGAGCCCTAAAGGTGCTTGATTTGTGTGCAGCTCCAGGAGGCAAAAGCACGCATTTGGCTAGTCTTATTAGCGCGGATGATTTATTGATTTCAAATGAGATTTTGAAAAGTCGCGTACAGGTTTTGCGTGATAATCTTGTTAAATGGGGTTTGTTAAATACCCATGTTACCAACCTTGAGCCGGCGGCCTTTGGGAAAATCCAAGGTTTTTTTGATCTAATTGTAATTGATGCGCCATGCAGTGGAGAAGGTTTGTTTAGAAGAGATCCGGCGGCCATGGAAGAATGGAGTCCTGAAGCGGTTGACATGTGTAGCCTGAGGCAGCAACGGATTGTCGAAGATGCCTTGCCTGCCTTGCGGGAAGGTGGTTATTTGATTTACAGTACATGCACTTTAAATCAAAAGGAGGACGAGGCCGTGGTGAAACATTTACAAAGCATGGGACTTGAATCGGTTGACTTAGATGTTCCGGCAGACTGGAATCTTGAAATTCCCGGGAAAGGCATGGTACGGTTTCCCTTTCACCGTACACCCGGAGAAGGATTCTTTATTGCTGTATTGCAAAAAAAGGAAAGTTCTGGACAGCGAGATGGGCGGAAAATAGCCAAGCTGAATTATGTGGGTCGAGCCAAAATTGCCGTATTTGCTGATTGGTTGTCCAATTTTGAGAGCTTAAGTTTCACGAATTATGGAAGTAATTATTACGCGTTTCCAAAGCAACATGAAGCTTGGCTTGAGTTTTTAGTTGATCGAAAATTGCTTTTTCAAGCGGGGATTCAATTGGGGGAATTGGAAAAGCGGGGTGAGTTAATACCCACCCATGATTTGGCCATGCTGGCAAAGCGAGCGGAAAGTATTCAAACTATTGAATTAAATGCAGAACAAGCATTGGCTTATTTGCAGAAGCAGGTTTTTGATGCCGGAAATCAAAAAGGCTGGTATTTGGCTACCTGGCAGGGTCTAGGTTTGGGTTGGATGAAATTGCTTGGGAATAGAATGAATAATTATTATCCGCAGCATCTGCGCATTTTACATGCATAACATTGGAGTATTAATTGAAACTGGAATTTAGGTGGATTCAAATTGCCCTAAGATTTGCTATTTCACGGAATTTGCATTTATCTAATAATACGTTTTCATTGCGGTTTGCGAGAGATTTTTAGGTTGATTGAGAATCTCCCTATCCTCAACAAAGCCAATCGATTGAGAAAAAATCCCTATGAATGGCTTAGCTTTGCAGCAAATCTGTTATTTTGAAATTTCATCTGAATCTAATTAAAGCGGTTAACACTGCTGTTTATCAAATTTTTGAAGAGAATCGCTATGCCGATAAAGCCCTGGAGCGTTTGTTGAAATCAGACAAGCGTTGGGGAGCCCGCGATAGAGCCTTTATTGCCGAGAATACCTATGAAATGGTTAGGCATTGGCGATTAATACGCACCTGTTCTGGATTGGAAACTCATGAATTAAATGAGACCAATCAGTACACCTTATTTGGAACCTGGCAGGTTTTAAAAGGAGTTGCATTGCCGAAATGGGAAGAGTTTAAGAACGTTGATGCGAAGAAGATAGAGCATACGTATAACCAAATTAAAACCCAGCGTAAAGTATTGCAATCTTATCCTGATTGGATGGATAAACTCCTTTATGAAGAGTTAGGTAAACAATGGAATATTGAGGCAGAAGCGTTAAATGAACCAGCCTCATTGGTAATTCGGGTGAATTTGTTGAAAACAACAAAGGATAAATTGGTTAAAATTTTCCAAGAAAAAGACATTAAGGTTCATAGCATTGAAGGATGTAAAGATGGATTGCGGGTGGATGAGCGTCAGAACCTGTTTTTATTACCAGAGTTTAAAGAAGGTTTGTTTGAAGTTCAGGATGCATCATCTCAATTGGTAGTGCCCTTTTTGCAGGTTGAGCCCGGCATGCGTGTAATTGATGCATGTGCGGGAGCTGGAGGAAAGACTTTACACTTGGCGTCGGTAATGGCCAATAAAGGGCGCATTATTAGTATGGATACTGAAGCTTGGAAACTGGATGAGTTGAAGAAACGAGGAAGAAGAGCAGGAGTGAGTACTGTAGAACCCCGCTTGATAGAAGGACCCAAAACCATTAAAAAGTTGCAACATGCCTGCGACAGGTTATTGTTGGATGTTCCTTGTTCCGGAATGGGTGTTATTCGTCGGAATCCGGATGCCAAATGGAAACTGGATATGAGTTTTATTGAGCGTTTGCAAGGCATTCAAGCCGAATTGCTAGATACCTATTCAATCATGGTTAAGCCAGGTGGAAAAATGGTTTATGCCACTTGCAGCATTCTCCCACGCGAAAATGAAAAGCAGGTTCAAGCATTCTTAGAACGAAATTCTGATTTTGAACTGGAAGAAAGTCGCTCGGTATTGCCCTCTGAAAGTGGGTTTGATGGCTTTTATATGGCCAGAATGATTCGCAAAGCCTAATATGGAGTTAATCCAATTTCGGCCGGAAGGCATGTATGTTCCTCCCGCAGATGTTTACATAGATCCCTATAAGCCTGTGAAAAAGGCTTTAATTACCCATGCACATAGCGATCATGCACGCTGGGGAATGGAGGAATACATTGCCGAGAAAAGTGGATTACCCTTGTTGAAGCATCGTTTAGGGGATGTGAAGCTCTCGGGTTTTGGATACGGAGATGAGTTTGAAATAAAGGGAGTAAAGTTTTCTTTTCACCCTTCCGGACATGTGCCAGGGTCAGCTCAACTTCGAGTAGAACATCAAGGGGAAGTTTGGGTCGCAGCAGGAGATTACAAAGTGGTTGCTGATGGTTTAAGTAAACCCTTCGAGCCAGTAAAATGCGATGTATTTATTACTGAATCTACCTTCGGATTACCTGTTTACCGCTGGAGACCGCAGGAGGAAATCATGCAGGAAATAAACTCCTGGTGGAAGGAAAATCAGGAACGAGGACTGTGTTCGGTCATGTTTGCTTATTCCTTGGGTAAAGCCCAACGGATTTTGCAAGGAGTGGATCATTCAATTGGCAAAGTTTGGGTTCATGGAGCTGTTGCCAATATGAATCAGGCTTGTGAAGCGGGCGGCTATGCCTTGAAACCCTGGAGTCCAATTCCAGATCAACCCGAACCCAAGCAATTCCGCCGTGATTTGATAATTGCGCCTCCCTCAGCCGCAGGTACAAGTTGGTTAAAGAAATTTGAACCCTATTCCGATGCTCAGGCAAGTGGTTGGATGGCAGTGCGTGGCACACGTCGCCGCTTATCAGCCGATCGTGGATTTGTTTTGAGTGATCATGCCGATTGGCCGGGTTTGCTTCAAGCCATTGAGCAAACCGAGGCTAAAAAGATTTTGGTTTCCCATGGATTTACCGATGTTTTTTCCCGGTATTTGAATGAGAATGGATGGGATGCGAGAGCGGTATAGACAGACCTCTCCTTGGGTGTAAGGTTGAATTTAATCTATCAAAACATTCAGTTGCCCTTTTGGGAAGCTTATTTGGAAGGATTTTGACGCCTGGAAGAGCGTTATTTTTATGAATTTTTCCTAGTTGAAGACAATTCCAAGGGCAATTTTGGGGATTTTGGGGATTCCCAAAAATCTATAAGGCTTGCCGTAAATTTTGATTAATGGTCTATTTTTCAATTTGTTTTGGTGAAAAATCCCTTTGATTGCCTATTTTTTACCCGTGATTTCACGTCTTAAAATTTTCGTAATTCTTCTGGGCCTTTTACCTTTGTTTTCAAGGGATGGGCAGCTCTCAGCCCAGTTAATTCGGAACTTAAGCATTTCGGGAAATCCGACTTTTTTGTGCAGTTCCGGAAATTATGTGCTTTCGTTTGATACGTTCCCCGGACTTGGCAATCCTTCATTTCAGGTTCAACTATCAGCACCGGGAGGAAGTTTTTCTGCACCACAGGTCCTATCAAGTGGAAGTGGTTTAAGTCAAACCCTTGTTTTCCCCGGCTCATTGGTGTCTGGAATGTATGGGATTCGGGTTGTCCGGAGTTTACCCACCCTGGTTATTTCAGATACCTTAAAAAACATTCGCATCTCAAAAACCGAGGCAGGATTTAGTTTTAGTCCGGCACTTGCTTGTTCAGGTTCTGATGTAGCTTTTACCAATACATCCACCGGAACAGGCGCATTACTTTATCAATGGTTGTTTAATCGAACGTATCAGCAAGGTGCTCCAAGCTTTCGGACAGACACTAATCCAACAGTTCAGTTCAATCCTTTTTATGGTGGCGGTACGGTTCAGTTTGGTGTACGTTTGCAGGTGACAGATTCACTAGGTTGTGTTGATACTCTATTCGTTTCCGTTCCAATCAGACAGCGTCCCTTGGCGCAGTTCGCCGATTCAAACTTATTTTCTTATCCACCTTTTAGCAATTGTCAAACCAATCCAACTCCCGGCAATCCCAATTATCGCCTTACCATCGAAAATCAATGTCAAGTGCAGGCTACCATTGCCAATATTGAACTCAGCTGGGGACAAGGAGCTCCGGTTAATTTGCCTGGTAATTTTACACGAGCTTCACATGTTTACACGTCCATTGGTGCTTACAAATTAATTGCAGTTGTAACGAATAATAACGGATGTGTCAGCCGAGATACCATTGATGTGAGCAATCAAAGCGCACCCACATTAAGCTTAAGTGGACCACCTGTTAAGCAGGGCTGTGCTCCATTTACTTATCCCCTAATCATGGGAAATTATCAAACCAATTCTGCAGGTACCTATTATACGTTTGATTTTAATGATGGCTCGCCCTTGTTGCGCATCGATAACCCAGTGTCGGATACGGTTTGGCATACATTTACCACGAATTCTTGTAACAAAACAAACGGCTCGTTTATTGTAACAGCCAAGGCACATAATCAATGTGACAGCATTCCCGCAACACTTGGTAATTTCCGGATTTGGACAAAGCCTGCATCAAACTTTGGTCCACCACCTGATTCTCCGCTTTGTGTTGGGGTACCGGTTACTTTAAGCAATACCACTACATCTGGTTTTTATGGAATAGGTTGTACAAACGCAACCTTGTGGAATTGGACATTTAGCGGGGCAAGTATTAGCAGTAGCACTCAGAGTATTCCTCCTTCACTCACCTACGCAAATCCTGGTTTGTTTCCGGTGAAGTTGGCATCCAGCAATCCTTGCGGTGTTGATTCAATCACCAGAAATGTTTGCGTACAAGGGCCTCCTACTGCAAGTTTTCAACTCGGGTTTTCGCCATCCAGCAAGTGTGCTCCTAATTTGATTAGTCTTATTAATACATCAAATACCGTTTCCATGTGTGGGCCTGTAAGTTACAGATGGACGGTATTGGATAGCAATGGTATCGCAATGACAACCGATACCACGGTTTTCAGTTTTGAACAAAACAGTCAAGATTCGGTGCAAGGTTTGCTTAGAATAAAAAAGACCGGTAGGTATGGAATCCGGCTTCAAGTGAGCAATCGCTGTGGCGCCTCACAAAAGGATACTGTTTTTTCCTTGCCATCTGCTCCAATTGTTGGAATGCCATTGGCGCAAACTTTTTGTGATAGTCAGACAATTGCCTTTAATTCTGGAGCTTCGGCCTTTACGCCGATTATTGATAGTGCAGGAAGTTCATTGAATGCGTTTAACTGGCAAATTATTCCGGCAGGATTCAGTTTTGTTCAAGGCAATGCATCAAGTAGGAATCCGGTTGTGTTTTTTGAAAAAGACAATGTGGCCAAAACCTATTCAATTATATTAACCTTGAATAATTTTTGCGGTCAATCAAAAGCCGATACCCAACGAATTACAATTTTGCCGAAGCCCTTTGCCAGCGGGAGTTCACCTGGTTCGCCTGTTTGTTCAGGCTCCAATGTGCAACTATTGTTGGGCAATAGTATAGGTTCTGGAGTTTCATATGCATGGAGAGCATTTTCAGGAACTGGTTTAATAGGCTACAGCTCGCGTGGGTTTTCCACGGATTCTCTAATCACCTTAACCCCAGTAAACTCTAACTCTGGTATTGATACGGTTTATTTCCGGGTGGTAACCAGACACGATGCAACCAATTGTATTGGAGATTCAATAACCTTGAAAGTAGCAGTTTTACCAGCTGTTCAGGATAATGAAATTTCTGTTACTGCCGAGGTTTGCCAAGGATCATTGGCACCAGTTATTAGTGGGAATTCGCCAGCCGGTGGAAGTGGATTGTACCTGTTTCGTTGGCAAAAATGGGATGGTACCAATTGGATATCGGCAGGTGGAAATGATAGCTTGAAGGATTATTCTGCAGGCCTGCTCACTTCAAGTACCCTTTTCAGAAGATTGGTATATTCAGGTAACTGTTTGTCGAGTCCACCTTCAATAAGTAATACGGATACCGTTGTAATTCTTGCCAACCCGGTTGTGAATGCGGGGGCTGATTTGAATAAATGTACGAACGATGGGCTTTTTCAGTTGGCCGGAAATCCTGCAGGTGGAAGTTGGGCCGGAACAGGAATTATTGGGTTGAATAGTTTTAATCCATCTATTCAAGGAGTTGGAACTTATTCTTTTGTTTACACCTATACCGATATTAAAGGCTGCTTTTCAACCGATACTGTTTTGGTCAAGGTGAATCCCTTTCCAATTGTCAATGCAGGTGTTGACCAGGAATTGTGCGGAAATAATTTGCCAATTAACCTAAATGGAGGAACACCGCTTGGCGGCAATTGGTCGGGCCCAGGCGTTAATGCCAATCAATTTGATCCTTTGCAAGCAGGAAGTTCAAGTGTTAGTTTAATTTATCAATATACTGATACCAACAATTGCAGCAATAGAGATACTATCCAGATGAACTTGAGACCAAAGCCAAGTGCAGCCTTTAGCCTTGGCGGTGCAGATAGTTCATGCAGCCCATATACGATAAATTTTTCAAACAGCTCTCAGACCAACACCGCTGAAAGCTTTAGTAGCCTGAAGTTTCGTTGGACTTTTAGTCATGAAAGTACTCCTGATACCACGATTAATCCTTTTCGAGTGTTTACCAATTCGGGTGTAGTTGATAGTATGTATGCTATCCAGCTGATAGCTACTTCATCATTTGGGTGTAGCGATACGGTTTTCAAAAGCATCAAGATTAAACCGGATGCACGAGCGGAGTTCAGTCCCGGAATGCAGATTTCCTGTGCCCCCTTTGTTATCAGCAATTCTGCCTTGGTTGCAATAGGGTATCCACAAGCCAATGCAAGTTATTTGTGGCAATTGAATGGGGTAAACTATTCAAGCGGATTAAGCTTCTCAGGTTATACTTTTCCGAATGCCAACGACAGTTTCAAAATCAGCTTGATTGCCTTTAGCCCAAGCAACTGCAAATCGGATACCCAAAGCTTCTGGTATCAAACGATACCCAATCCAATCCCACTATTCACTAGTCCGGATTCAGTTGCTTGTGCAGGTCAGCAAGTGAGGTTTTTAAATAGTTCTTTCCCAAGTAGCGGAGTTGATTTTAAATGGACATTTGGCAATGTTTGGGATACATCAAACCTGATCAGCCCAATAAAAACATTTGTGAATACCGGGAGTACGGACACCAGTGTTATGGTTCAATTGAAGATTACGTTGATTGGTACGGGCTGCTCGGATTCAATCCAAAAAAATGTAGTAATCAAACCCTTGCCTAAGCCTGATTTTGCAATTAGCGACTCTGTTCTCTGTTATGGAGAATCAGCATTGTTATTTGCAGGTGGACTTCCATTGCCAATCATGAAGCCTGGTGGAAACAAATGGATGTTGGTTGGAAATGCAGGCCTCATTCAAAACGATACCGCTAGTTATCAAACCTCCCTTTCCTTGAATGATTTTAAAAGCAATCAAAGTTTGGTACATGAAGTTCGCTTAATTGCTACCACTACTTTTGGTTGTGTGGATAGCATTGGCAAAACCCTTCGTCAACCCGGACGGCCATTGGTGAGCTTTGGTTTTTTGTCTGATAGTGCCTGTTCCGGTTCACAATTGGCCGTTCAAAACAACAGTCAGTTTGCTCTTGGCTACACTTGGAGTTCAGATGACCCTTTTGTTGGATTCGATAATTCATTGGCTATTGTGCCGCAAATCCAATTGCCAGTTCATAGTGGATTGCTAGATAGTATCTATAAGATTCGATTAATAGCGCAAAATGCAGAAGGCTGCTTCGATACCCTAGTAAAAGAAATACGCTCTTTACCAATACCCACGATTGATTTTGTGAGTTTATCAGATAGTTTGTGTCGCCCAGCCCGGTTTGTTTTTAGAGAGCAATCCGTTTTCCGAAAGCCGGGAACATTTTTCTGGAATTTTGGAGATGGAAATCAAGCTTTGGTAATTAGTGACACCGTTGGAAATACTTATGCTGGATTACTGAACCAAGATACCAGTTATTCTGTAAGGTTGATTGTTCAATCAATTTCTGGTTGTCGTGATACCTTACAAAAAAGTAATTTGGTTCGAGTTAAGGACAAGCCAAAAGCAAGTTTTACCATGAATATGGATTCCGCTTGTTCACCTGCAGAATTGTATTTGACTAATGTTTCTCAAGGATCTGTTGAGCAGTATTTCTGGGATTTAGACAAAGGGCGCACCAGCAATTTGGTTGAGCCAAACGGCCAGCCCATTAGCTATTTCACATCGGATTCAATTAGCCGGTATTTACTTAAGTTAAGGGTTACAAATATGTGCGGTTCTGACAGTGTGCAGCGAACGCTTACGGTAACTCCAAATTTATTGAAAGCTGACTTTAATGTAAGTTCCAGATTGGGATGCCAGAGTTTAACTGTGAATTTTGGAGATAAAAGTCGGGGAGCTGACTATGTAAGTTGGGATTTTGGGGACGGCGGAACCTCCAATCAGCGCAATCCTGTGCATACCTTCTCCAATCCGGGTTTGTTTAAGGTTGTGCAATACATCAGTAACCAATGTTATTTTGATACTGCGGTTACGTTTATTCGCGTTGACCCAAAACCTTTGTTCAGTATTCAATTGCCAAGTTCAATTCAATGCGAAGGAACACCCTTGCAATTTACAAGCAACCTTATTGATACGGGAAGCATAAAGTGGTTTTTTGGCGATGGAGATTCATCCAGTTTGTTCAATCCTTTGCACAAATACACCAGAGCAGGGCGAATGCCCATATTAGTTCGGCTAAGTGCATTTTTTAGTGGTTGCAGCAACGAGATTTTGGATACGCTCGAGGTTGATTCACTGCCTCATTTAAGAATCTTTACCGATACCAATTCGATTTGTCTCGGTCAGTTGGCCAATTTCAGGGCCGAAGCCAAAGGCTCGCCGGTTATTCGCTGGAATTTGGGCGATGGAAGCACCTACACAGGAAATCAAATCAATGGCTATGCTTTTACTAAACCTGGAGTTTATACCATTCAATCATGGGCTGAAACACCTTTTGGTTGCAAAGACTCTGCATTACTTCAGTTTAGGGTTTGGCCTCAACCTATGGCATCCTTTAGCATGAGCCCGGAAGACACTTGTTATGGTCCTGTTTGGGTTGATTTTGCTTTTACCGGAAGCAATGCCGATGCCTATTTTTGGGATTTTGGAAATGGAGAAACCAGCACCGCCGCTACTTATCGGAAATTTTACCAGGGAATAGGAAAATATCCGGTGCAGTTGCGTGTTGTGAACGCATTTGGATGCCGAGATACGTTCAGCAAAACATTTGAGATTATGGAGCAGCCTTTTGCTTCCTTTGAGTTTAGTGATTCGAGCGGCTGCTTACCGTATGAGATTAACTTCAAGAATACCAGTATTGGTGGTAAGGAATTTATTTGGTATTTCGGGGATGGTGATACATCAACCCAAAGGCAACCTTCTCATACATATACCCAAAGTGGGGTTTATTATGTGAGCTTGGTAGTAAAATCGGGAGTAGTTTGCAGGGACAGTTTTACGTTTTTCAAACCCATAAAAATTGATGAAAAGAAGTCAATCACCTTTAGTCACGAATTGCAAACCACCAAACAACCATTCCGTGAAGTGCAATTCAAAGTGCTCGCCAATAACGATTTTCGGTATGAATGGCGTTTTGGAAATGGGGCGACCGGATTAGGAAAAGAATTGTTGTTTCGATACGCTGAAGCCGATAGCGGTTGTTTTCCGGTTGAGTTGAAAGTAATTAGTCCGAACAACTGCGATACTTTTGCCACAGACACGGTTTGCCTGCCTCCGTATTGGGAGGGACTTTATGTTCCGAATGCCTTTGCACCTTCTTATGGAACTGAAGCTGTGCGCGAATTTAAACCCGCAGGCATGGAATTGAAGAGTTACCATATCTGGATTTACAACAAGTGGGGAGAGTTGGTTTGGGAAAGCCAAGAATTGGAAAATGGAACTCCTGCCAAGGGGTGGAATGGGGTTGACTTGAATGGAAAAGAAGCTATTCAAGGAACCTATATTTGGATGATTGAGGCGGAATTTACAAGCGGGAAACAGTGGCTGGGACAAGGCGATAAGGGCAAAAATTTATCCAAGCGGGGCACATTAACATTGATACGATGAAGGGAATTGTATGCGCCATATTTTTCGTGTTGATGTTCATTCGTGTTTTGGCGCAGGATGTTCTGTACACCAATAGTTATGCCCACAAGGCCTATCTAAATCCTGCTTTGATTGGCCGAGATGGCTCCGGAATAATCAGAAGTAGTTTGATGCACCGAAATTTGTTTCAGCCTCTTCATGGTCCAAGTTATCACAGTTCTTTTGCTGCTGATTACAGCTTGTGTAATTCTGTATTTGCCTTGGGGATGCTTGCCGGAAATGAAACCCAGGGCAATAACTTTTTTCAAACCAATCATGCTGCTTTGCAGCTTGGAATTCGCCGAATTCTGAACCGGGAATGGACAGCCAATGCGGGATTTCAATTTGGGGTAGTTCAACAAACAATTGATTGGAATGAATTTGTATTTTCGGATCAAATTCATCCCATTTTTGGGAGCATTTACCCCAGTGCCATGGATGGCACCCGAATCAGTTCTTCCTTAAGTCCGGATATTTCTGCCGGCTTTGATTTGACACGTTTTGCCTATGGGAAAAATGGTTCGAAGCGTGCAATCAATTTGGGTTTTGCAGTTCATCACATTACCAATAACTCGGATATTGGTATTTTAAGTAATTATATTCTTCCCCGAAGGTACACCGCGCATTTTAGCTTTATAAAAAGGAAAAATCCGGCAACTATTGCGCAAAGTTGGGAATTTAGCGGACGGTACGATAGGCAGCTTGCTTCCAACCATGGCATGATGCGGATTAACTACTTTTTTATGGATGAATTGGGTATGGGTATTGGCCTTCGCTCTTCCTTCCATCCTCAAGCCCGATTGGTTTCGCCCACCTTCGCCCTTCAATACAACCATAGCGAACAATTGAATTTCTACCTGAGTTATGAAGCTTCTCTGGGAAATAGCAGTTTTACAAATGCCGGAAATACCTTTGAAATTGGTTTAATTTTCAGAAGCAAAGACGCCCATTGTCCGGGAGGAAGTTTCTTGAATGGAAAAGGTTCCGGAGGTAGAATGATTTGTCCGGTTTTCAACAAATCGAAAGTGGCACCGGGATTTTAGCAGGCCTTTATATGGTTTGCCTCGATGGGTTTTGAGTGGTTTTTTAATGCATGTTGAAATGCATTCTGAGGCCTATAACCTAAGAAATTACTAGGCAGGATCAACGTCCACAGCAAAAATTACGCGTTTAAAATCAGGATGCTCCATTACCTGCTGCATTTGCTGGCGGATGAAGTTTTTGTACTGTTGTAAGGAGGCATTGTTGCGGTGAATTTTAATTATCAACTCGCGGATATAGTAGTTTCTAATCTTACTTACATGCGGACTTTCAGGTCCCAAAATGTTCTCTCCAAAGGTTTTTTCGAGCCTGCTTCTTAGTCTCCAGGCGGCTTCCTGGGCCATACGCACATCCTTGTGTCTTACACTAATGCGAATAATCCGGAAATAGGGTGGGTAGTGAAAATTTTCCCGTTCCAGGCATTCTGATTCGTAAAGGGCTTCATAACTTTGGTCGAGAATATGCATGATTACAGGGTGGTTAGGACTATTGGTTTGAATAATTACCCGACCTTGTTTATGCTTTCTACCCGCTCGTCCTGCCACCTGAGAAATCAATTGGTAACTTCGCTCATGTGCTCTGAAATCCGGAAAATACAGGAGTTGATCGGCATTGATTATCCCAACTAAACTTACTTTCTCAAAGTCAAGTCCCTTGCCAATCATTTGGGTGCCAACCAAGATATCCGCTTTTCCTTCCCCGAAATCATTGAGAATTTGCTCATGGCCATTTTTGGACCGTGCACTGTCTAAATCAAGCCGTAAAATCCTTGCCTGAGGAAATAAAAGCGAAAGTTCATCTTCAATCTTTTCGGTGCCAAATCCTTTTAGATTTAAGAAAGTTGATCCGCAGGCATGGCAACTTTCGGGTAGTTTTTGCTGGTAGCCACAGTAATGGCATTTGAGCGAATCGTTGTATTTGTGGTAAGTAAGGCTAATATCACAATTCTCGCATTTGGGAACCCACCTGCACGATTCACATTCAATAACTGGGGCATATCCTCTACGGTTTTGAAATAAAATCACCTGTTCGCCGGCTTCCAAACAAGCCTGAATTCCCTGATGCAAAACCGAACTGAAATAATTCCCAACCAATTGCTTGGTTCTATTTTCTTCTGCCAAATCAGCAATGAGTAATTCAGGTTGAGGTAAATCGCCAAATCGTTTCTCCATCCGCACCAATCCAAATCGTCCGGCAAGTGCATTGGAATAGGATTCAAAACTTGGCGTTGCCGAACCCAGCAGGCTTTTAGCATGGTGAAGTTTGGCAAGGTAAAGTGCACATTCTCTGGCATTGTAGCGGGGAGAAGGATCTTGCTGTTTGTAGGAGGTTTCGTGCTCCTCATCAACAATTACCAAGCCCAAATCTCGGTAAGGCAAAAACAAGGCTGAGCGGGCTCCAATAATCAATTGGATGCGTTTATCCAAAACTTTGTTCCAGATTTCAACCCGCTCCTGGTCGCTAAATCGGCTGTGGAATGCCTGACAACTGCTTCCAAAATACTTACGAATGCGCTGCACCATTTGGGAGGTAAGCGCAATTTCAGGCAAGAGAAACAGTACCTGCTTGCCAAGCTTCAATTGCTCCTCAATAAGTTTTACATACACATGGGTTTTACCACTTGAGGTTACGCCTTTCAGTAGGACGGTATCCAGATTTTCCCAATGCGCATGGATTTGACCAAGTGCTTCTTCCTGGTCTGGGTTTAATTCAAACTGGTCAGTAGGAAGTTGCTCCATGGCCAAACGATCCACCTGAACCTGGTAAATTTCAATGATACCTTTCTTTTCCAGCGTTTTTAGAACGGCATCACTGGCGCCACTTTTGGCCAATACCTGCTTTTTGCTAATAGGGGTATTTTGGTTCTTCAGGCTAATGATTGCCATTACCACTGACAGCCTCTTTTCGTGTTTTTCAAGGGTGTTGAAGAGGCTATGCATGGCTACTTCATCTTCATAAATCGGATTAATGCGAATGCAGGTTTGTGTTTTTTGTTTGTATTTCTCCTCTAGGTTTTCCTGCATCACAATGGCTTCCTTTACCACCAAACTTTTTAAAATACCAAGCGTGTTTTTGAGTTGAAGGATTTCAGAAATATCTCCAATGCTTAGTTCATGTTTGATTTGTAAGGCTTCAATTATCAAGTATTCTCGATCATCCAACTCAGTTCCTTCTATATCAAAATCGGGGTTCAAGCAAATTTTTGTTTCACTTTCTAGTTTGAGTGCCGCCGGAAGTGAAGCATTCATTACTTCTCCAATAGCTGCCATGTAGTAAGCCGAAATCCATTCCCAAAATTTTAGTTGGACCTGAGTCACCAGAGGAGCTTCATCAATTAAGGATAAAATGTATTTGGCTTGATAACCTGCCGGAGGGGTATGGTGAAGGCTTTGAATAATTCCGGCAACCACCTTTCTGCTGCCAAACTGAACCGAAACCCGCATTCCGGGTGCAGCTGCAGGTTCCTGTTCACGAGGAATGCGATAGGTGTAAGTCCGAGGCAGACTAAACGGTATAATAACTTCAGCAAATGTGGCCAAGGCCTCTTCCATGGCCTCGAAAATACAGATTAGAACCGGTAAATTAGTTTAGGTTTTCCTTGAATTTAACCTATGGAATATTCAACCATTTATGAGTTTGAAGCCCCATTTGCCAGCTTGGATTTTGTTGAATATAGGTAATCATTTCCGGTAGCATCCTAGCGCGCCGGTCCCATTCCGGTTGAATGATTAAGCTGCATGATTTTGGAACACGTATGGCATGCTGTTCTGCCCATTCAAAATCGCTCGAATTAAAAATTACCACTTTCAATTCATTTGCCAAATCAAGTACTTCTTGCAATGGCGCTTTGAATTTTTTGGGTGATACACAAATCCAGTCCCAGCTTCCACTTAAAGGACTTGAGCCAGAAGTCTCAATATGCGTGCGGATTCCAGCTTCCTGCAAAACCCTCGTCAATTCATCGAGATGGTGCATCAAGGGTTCACCTCCGGTAATTACAGCAATTGGCGCTCCCGAGTTCAAAACCTGCTCCTTGAGGTAGTCAATCTCTACTAAAGGATGTTTGGCCATGTCCCAACTTTCTTTCACGTCGCACCAAACACAACCCACATCACAGCCTCCAAGCCGAATAAAATAGGCGGCTTTTCCGGTATGAACGCCTTCACCCTGAAGGGTATAGAAATGTTCCATTACAGGTAATTTCATCCTTTTCTTGGTTTTGGGGTGATAAGCAATAGGTAGTTTTCCATTTGAATGCCCAATTCCAACAGGTTGTTGGAATTGGAATCTATCAGTATCTGATGAAAGGGTTCGGCTTCCACGGAGTGCGGTGCAATCTTCAAACCTGCTTCACTGTAGGCGCAAAGGGCCAAAATTGGCAGGTTGAATTCCGGGCAAAGGTTGATAAGTAAATCGAATGGCTGTTTGATAAACCCCGCCAATTTTTCTTTTACGGGTAGATTCAATAATCCCAGGTATTCTCTCCAGAAGTACTGAGATTGAATATGTAAATGGCGTTTTTCTCCCAATTCTTTTTGGTTCAAAAAGCCCATCAAAAATACTTTTTTACCTTGTGCCCTCAGGTGGCCTGCAAATTCCTGAACCTGGTCTTCCTGTTCAGCATTTCCGGCCGGGTAAACAATGGCAATGTCCTGAATCTTTGAATAATCGGGCATGGATTGCAGCGGTACTGATTTAGGAGTCCGGGCAAGCAATTGCTTTTTCCCCAGGGAGTTCTTTATGTTTTCAAACCACTGCATCGGCGCAAAGATAGGATTAAATGGCTAAGCCAACATTTCAAAAAACCGTTCCTCGCTTAGGATGGTGATGTTCAACTCACTGGCTTTTTTTAGTTTTTCGGGTCCCATTTTGTCGCCTGCAATGAGAAAATTCAAGCTTTTGGATACAGAGCCTACATTCCTTCCGCCATTTCGTTCAATGATAGATTTCAATTCATCTCTGCTAATGCTAAAGGTTCCTGATACCAGAAAACTCTTCCCATCCAACTTGTTAGTTCTCTCAACACCTGGTTCTTCCTGAATTTCAAGCTGAAGTCCGGCGTTTCTCAATTGAGTTACCAATTTCAGATTTTCTTCTTCGGCAAAAAATCTAACACATTGTTCGGCAATGCGTGGACCAATTTCATGAATGGATGCAATTTCTTCTTCACTGGCTTTGGCCAAATTTTCAATGGACCTAAAATGTCTAGCGAGCTTTTTGGCCACCGTTTCACCTACCATCCTTATTCCAAGGGCAAATAATACCCGTTCAAATGGAATCTGCTTGCTGGCTTCAATGCCTGCCAACATGTTTAGAGCAGATTTTTCTTTGATGGAGCGGAGCTTTTTTCCTTCTTCTTCTTCACTTTCAAAACTCAGTCCATTCAATTGCTCAAATTGAAGGCTGTACAAATCGGCATAGTTTTTAATCAGGCCTTTGCGGTACAAACCGCCAACCGTTTCCGCTCCCAAACTATCTACATTCATGGCTCTTCTGCCAATAAAATGTTCAATTTTTCCAATAATCTGGGGTGGACAACCTTGTTCGTTTGGACAATAGTGTATGGCTTCTCCTTCTTTTCGCAAGAGTTCTGTGCCGCATTCCGGACAATGGGTTGCGTACACAATTGGATTCGAGAATAGGTTTTCCTGACGTTTGCTCAGTTCTACTGAGGTTATTTTTGGAATGATTTCTCCGCCTTTTTCTACGTAAACCCAGTCGCCTTCGTGCAAGTCCAATCGAACCAATTCATCCGCATTGTATAAACTGGCGCGTTTTACGGTTGTTCCGGCAAGTTGAACCGGCTTTAAATTGGCAACCGGCGTAATGGCTCCTGTCCGACCAACCTGGTAACTTACTTTTTCAAGTTGGGTAAGTACAGATGCGGCTTTGTATTTGTAAGAAATTGCCCAACGCGGATTTTTTGCGGTAAATCCCAGCTCCTCCTGCAAAGCATAAGAATCTACTTTTATTACAATGCCATCTATTTCAAAGCTCAAGCTTTCGCGCAACTGTTCAATTTCACGAATGAAATCAATTACCTGGTCTATGTTTTTACACAGTTTATAGTGCTCGCTTATCTGAAACCCCCAGGATTTGGCTTTTTCAAGGCTGATATGGTGGTATTCGGAAACTTGTTCGTCAGCATACAGAAAATACAAAAAAGCATCTAAGGGGCGCTTAGCAACCTCTTTTGAATCTTGCATTTTCAGCGTTCCTGATGCAAAATTTCTTGGGTTTTTATAAAGCTGTTCTTTGATTTCATCTTCATCATAGCCTTTCTCTTCCAACTCGCGGGCATAGGCCTTATTCAATTTTTCAAAGGTTGCCTTGTGCATAAACACTTCACCCCGAATCTCAAAGTAGTCGGGATAATCTCCTGCTTTAAGTTGTTGGGGAATGCTGCGAATGGTTTTTACATTGGCCGTTACATCATCGCCTTGTACGCCATCACCTCGCGTTACCGCACGTATAAGCTTTCCTTGCTCATAGGTTAAACTTATGGCCAATCCATCAAATTTTAGTTCGCATACATAATCAACCGCTGTGCCAACAGTTTTGATAATGCGGTTGTCGAATTCACGCAATTCCTCCTCGTTGTATGTATTCCCCAAACTAAGCATGGGGTATTTATGCTTTACCTGAATAAAATTTTTGGTAATATCTCCTCCAACTTGTTTGGTAGGGGAGTCTTCAGAGGCAAATTCAGGAAATTCTTTTTCAAGTTGCTCGAGTTCCTTCAGTTTGTGGTCGAACTCAAAATCGCTTATGGTAGGTTTTGAAAGTACATAGTAATTGTAATTATGAACTTTTAGCTCCTGGCTTAACTCCTGAATTTTCTTTTTTATTTCTTCCGCTGTCATATCAATAATCAAAAAAGCGCGCTCCAATTGTGTATCTAACTCCAAGGGTAATAAATGAGGTATTTGCTGAATAGCGTTCCAAAACCGAACTTGCTTTCCGGTATCCCAGGCGCATGTCTAGCCATAAATTGTGTTTAGGCATCCACGAGCAAATTAACTCAGCAAAAAGAGTTTTGGTCAATACACCTTGCCCAATAAAGTTTCCTGTCATTCCCGAGCTTATATCGTTATATGAAAGTCTTGGATTGCTTCCCCAATTTGAGCCATTTGAGTCAAGCCCCTGGTACATGTAAATGAGCTTACCCATTACAAATATTTTGGGTTTGGGTTGATACCTGACTATTCCAATTACTTCTCTGAAATTGCCACCTAGAGGATGCCCTAGTGATTGGCGAAAATTGGAAAAGGGTTGAAAAGTGGCATAAGAGGAGTACATGAATGGTCGACTAACGTTTACCTCGCCCTGCAAATCCAGGTTTGAAACGCCAAATGCGTTGTAATACTTGGCGCCGCCTTGAACGGCAAACTTGTTTACATAAGAGCCGTTTCCCGCCACTAATTCTTTGAATACAAACTCAGCAAGCACGAATTGTCCGTAAACTTGCATTTTTTTTACTGGCAACCATTTGGCATGAAATCCAATCAAGGCTTTGTCAACACTGTTTAGTCCGTTCTCAATACTTTTGTAAAACACCACAGGATTGAGGTAATTCAATTCAAATCCTTTAGGTGCTGTTCCTGAATCGCGCTGAAACAAAATGGTTTCAAACAAACCAATATTCAACTTTTTGCTAAGGTTGATGCTGAAATGGTGCATGGCCATATAATGCCGGGGTTGTTGGTTTCTGCCACCATTTCCCCAAGGAGCAAAATCACGGAGCTCGGCCCAAATATTGGTATAGTTTATTTTCCAAAAACGCGTATTTAAACGCATGTTGAGGTATTCGGGTTGATTATCACCCAAAATAAAACTCCTGTAACCATCTCCAATAAAGTTGCGGGTATTGCCAAATTGCAAATCCATGTAAGGATTCAAATTGGCCGATACATAAGCATTGGATAGAAAATAAGTGATGGTTCCTGGTTCAGGACCTTTGAAGAAATTCGCACCCTGAAAGTACCTGTCGTAGTCATACAATTTCCACGACCAAGAATAGGGACGAATTACCTCAGCATTCATGCGGGTATAAAATCCAACGTTCTTTCCTACACGTCCTCGTACTTCTAAACCCCGGTTATCTAGATTGGCATTGATATTATTTGTTTTGTCTGATGAGTATTGGTAATCAAGAACAGGATTTACCACAATTGCATAATCTTTTTCACTCAAGGAAAACAAAGCCGATTTTTGTTGGAAGAATTGCCTTCCCCATTTTCGCTTTGATGTACTTAAACTATCGCTGTACCATTCCGGATTGTCGTTTAGCAAATAGCGGATATTAAACTGATCTTGACTTGAAGTAAATTTTCCTTGATTAAGCAAACCCAAGGCATAATCCGTTACGCTCTTCCTTCGAAAAGATTTGGTTTCGGTATGAAATAAACTATCGTTTAATTCTCCAGATAGTACTTCGTACCTATCCAACAACTGATTGGATAAAGTACCCAAAGGTAAATAGGTATGCTGAGCACGAATGCCTTGAGAAAGCAAATTCAGAATCAGGCCTAAAAATAGATGCTTAATTAATTTCATTAGGTTCCAAATTGAGGGTAAAATAATCCGTAGCGCAACCAGATTTCCCAAACTTGCTGGCTTACAAACATGGCAGCAGAGTAGGTAATCAAAACGATATGAAAAATTCGCAAACCAACTTTTCCGCTTTGCCAGTCGGTTTTCAAGCGTTGCAAGTACTCCGGAATCAATAAGGCCAGACTTAATCCGACAAAAACGGAGAAATGTTTGTTGGTAAAGGCATGCACATAGGCATGCTGACTCATAACAAAGCCCCAGCTAATGCTAGCTGCAAACAAGGCAATTGTTAGTTTAACCAGATGGGTTTGTTTGTTCCAAAGCTGCCTTCCAAGCAAAATCCAAAGGGTAAGCAGCGACCAACCTGGAAGGACATAAAATCGTTCCATGCCATTGAACCAGCCGAACATGATTTCAGGAAAATTTTTCCAGGTGTATTCTCTTTCCTTGATATAACCCACCGTTTCTGCCCCGGTTGATCTGAAAGTAAAGGCATGAATCATGTCGTCGAATGCGGCTTTCCAACTTCCAAAATAGATGGCATTTTGATAGAGGTGAAGTCCAAAACCAAGCCAGATTGCCAGAAATGCAAGTATGTTTTCCCGCGAAAAAACGCCGTGTTTGTAAACCAAAGAAAACCCGAGGGTTGCTATGCCCAAATAAACAGGCTGTTCAAAGCTGATGTTCACTTCAAGCATCATTATCAAAAACAGGATAATGAATAAGGCAATTTGCTTTCTTCCTCCTTCAAAATACAAATACATCACATACACATACAGCCATTTCAAAAGCTCGCCGTACAAATGCTGATGTAGGTTGTCAGCCCAATTGATAAAATAACTTCCCAGCCAAAGTCCAGCTGAACCTATTAGTGCTTTGGTTGAGTCGCCGGTTAATTTTTTCAGGAATTGGAAAATCAAACCAAAGAATACCATGGATAACAAGACGGGAATTAAGCGCAACAAGGGCTCGCTTGTGCTTTGAAACAAGCTTGCGTAAACACCACAAAGTAGGTTTGGAAGGGCAGGGTAGTGGGTGTAAACCTGTGGAGTTGATCCTGGAGGATAATATTCATGAACAGGTAACCAAGCGGTTTTTGTAAAACCAGAATCCAGAAAATAATGGGCCGATGAAAGTGTATTGATGTCGCTAAATCCATCACCCAGAATTGCACTCCTTGCCCTTCCTTCTGTGTACACAGAAATCCGGCTCATACGCAGAAATACCAGGAAGTAAACAAAAACAAAAATCAATGCAATGAGGTAACGATTCCGCATAATTCCCGGGTTTTTTGAATGAGCAATTCGGTAGGTATTTCTTTCATGCAAATGTTGTTTCCGCCACAGGGAACAATATCCGATAAGTGAATGCAAGGACTACAGGCCTGAGCTTTGTAAACCACCAAGTGCTTGCTTTGATTGGTTTCAATACGTTGTTCCGGTTTGATGGGGCCCCAAACGCTAAGCGTTGGTAAACCCAGTTTCATGGCAATATGAAGTGGTGCTGAATCAATGCTTATCATGGCTAAACACGATTCCGAAAGAAAGCTGTAGTAGTTTGTGAAATTAAATTTTCCGGCGATGTTAATCACCTTGCCTTCAAATTCTGCAAGTTCGTTTTTGATGAGCTTTTCCAAACTTTCATAATCGGAAGGTGCCCCGGTAAAGGCAACCTGGAGTTTTTGTTGGTTCACCAGTTCGTTCACAATTGCTTTTAGTTGCCCCGAATCCATTTTTCTCAAATCACCTCCCAATTCACTGCACGTGTTGTTGATGGCGATATAATTCCCCTTTTTTTGGTTTGAAAATTGGGGTGTTTGAAAAGTCTCAATTTCCCTAACCCCCATATCTTTCACCAGGTTTTCGTAGTTTCTAGAAACCGTAATAAATTGGTTGAAATAAATGTTATGGGTATTTAGGTAGTTTCTGAAATGAACTTTGTTTAGTTGAAAACCAAAGCGGTTTCTGGCAGCTGTCCAAGCGGAAAACAAAGTGGTTAAAACCGAGTACACTTCCAAGTCCATCACCCAAAGTCCCTTTTGTTTCCAGGTTTTAATCAGCAACGCAAATCCGGAGCTTACCAGTTTGCCAATGGATTTGTCGTTATGCACCCAGATTTCATCAAAAAATTTCAGGGGTTCAATACCAGCTGCAACGCCTTGTCCGCACATCAAAATAAACCGAGTATTGGGATAGCGTTTTTTCAAACTATACAGGCTATCCATTGCCATAAAAACGCTGCCCAATCCAAGCATCTTTATAACCAAAATGGTTTTAGGCTCGGGTTGCAAGCTGTGGTTTCGTTTGAGGAGCAAGCCCAGGCCTCTGACAATCACTACAAAAATTGCCACCAAAATCCGGCCAATGCTTCCGTCAATCCATTGCTTCAATCGCAGGTTCATTCCTTACAAGTATATGACATTTTAGCTTCAGAACATGAAGCCGAATGAAACAAGAAGGAGAATTGAAAAAGTAGGATTGAGGCAATATTTTCCTAAGCCTTGTCGTACTTTTCCAAGAGTTTAATTAGCACGGCAAAATCCTTGGGATAATCTGCAACTACCTCGTATTTTATTTCAAAAAGCTCAAATCTTAAACTGTGGGCATGCAAGGCAACACGCTTCATCATGGGTTCTTCATTTTCCCATTTACCTTCTTTAAATTTTGGCTTGATTTGAGACAGATAGGGCATTTTTCCATTGTAGGTTGTATCTGCAACCAATGGAAAGTTTTGCGAAGCCAGGTGAATCCTGATTTGATGCAAGCGCCCGGTTTCAGGTTTGCATTCCAATAAAGTAAAATGCCTAAATGTCTCAAGTGTGCTGATAATGGTTTTTGATGGCTTGCCTTCTTTCATGTCAACGCGTGCAATGCCTTTGGCACTTTGGCTAAGTGGAAGATTTATTTCTGCCCCATTCACCACCAAATGGCCATTCACCACTGCATGGTAGCGCTTTTCAATTGCTCTTTTCTCAAATAAAATACTTACCTCCCTGTAAACCTCTTCGTTTTTTGCCAGCACCAAAATACCGCTGGTTTCTTTGTCTAAGCGATGGCATAATTGAAGGTTCTCGTCGTGCTTTTTTGCCTGACGAATAATGGAGAAAACATCGCCATGTCGGTCGTCTAGCGAAGAATAGTGTGCAGGCTTATTTATAAATATCAGGTGCTCGTCTTCCTGAATGATCATTTCCCGAAATGGAATAACCTTTGGTGTTTGACTCATGTGTTTAATTTTAATTTCAGGTACTGGCCTGTGTAACTTTCTTTTACCTTCACTAATTCTTCTGGAGTTCCTTCAAATACCAATTTACCTCCTTCGGTTCCGGCTTCTGGTCCCAAGTCAATTATCCAATCGGCACATTTAATTACATCCATGTTATGCTCAATGACAAGAATTGAATGTCCTTGAGCAATCAGGGCTTCAAACGATTTCAATAATTTTTGAATATCGTGGAAATGAAGTCCGGTTGTGGGTTCATCAAAGATAAAGAAAACAGGTTCGGGACTTTTCCCTTTTCCAAGAAAGCTGGCAAGCTTTACGCGTTGTGCTTCTCCGCCACTTAAGGTATTGCTGCTTTGCCCCAATTGCACATAACCTAAACCAACATCTTGAAGCGGTTTGAGTTTATTGGCAATGCTGGTCTCTTCTGCAAAAAAATCTATGGCTTCATCAACACTCATTTTTAACACATCACTAATGTGTTTCTGCTTGTATTTTACATCCAGAATTTCTTCTTTGAAGCGATTACCTTGGCAAGATTCACAGGGCAAATGAATATCTGCCATGAACTGCATTTCTATGGTAACTTCACCTTCACCCTGACAGGTTTCGCAACGGCCTCCATCCACATTAAAACTAAAATGCTGGGCTTTGTAACCTCTTGATTTGCTGATAGCTTGTGAGGCATAGAGGTCCCGAATGGGGTCATAAGCTTTTATGTAAGTAATTGGGTTTGAACGACTAGATTTTCCGATAGGATTTTGGTCAACAAACTCAATGGATTTTAAGGATTGAAGAGCGCCTTCGATGTGGTCAAATTGTCCGGTTCTTTCACCACTGTATTGCCCGAAATGCTTTTGAATTGCAGGAAAAAGAATGCTTCGTATTAAAGTAGTTTTTCCACTTCCCGAAACTCCAGTAACAACAGTTAATACATGCAGTGGAAATGCAATATCAATGTTTTTCAGGTTGTTTTGTCTAGCTCCTTTGATGCGTATGCTCTCTGTCCATTTTCTTCTTTTAGAAGGAATAGGGATTTCGAGTTTTCCGGATAAATAGGATGCGGTTAAACTTGTACCTTTTTGAATGATTTCATTCAGTGTTCCACTGGCAACCAGGGTTCCTCCGTGAACGCCAGCTTCCGGACCAATGTCCAGAATATGGTCGGCTTGCTCCATAATGTCTTGGTCGTGTTCAACAACAACCACGGTATTCCCAATATCACGCAATTGCTTCAATACCCCGATTAACTTTTCGGTATCACGGGAATGTAAACCAATACTTGGTTCATCTAAAATATACAATGAACCAACCAAGCTTGAACCTAAAGATGTTGCCAGATTAATGCGTTGAGTTTCGCCACCGGAAAGGGTATTGCTAAGTCGGTTTAGCGATAAATAGCCCAATCCAACTTCCTGCAAAAATTTAAGTCGATTTGTAATTTCAAGCAGCATTCGTTTGGCAATCTGGGCATGCTGTTCATCCAAATTTAGGGTGTTAAAATAGTCTGCTGCATCGTCTATGCTCATCAACAAAACATCGCTCAAACAGGAGAATTCTTTATAGGTTTTAGTTGAATCTTTTTCTCGAATTCTAACGTATGAACTGTCTTTGCGCAAGCGGGTTCCTTTGCAATCCGGACAACTGGTTTTTCCTCTGTATCGGGCAAGCATTACGCGATATTGGATTTTATAAGTTTGCTTTTCCAACTCCCTGAAAAATCCATAAATACCTTCCCATTCGCCATCTCCATCCCAAAGCTGACTTTTTTGAGCTGCACTTAATTGATAATAGGGCTTGTGAATGGGGAACTTGGATTTGCTTGCATATTTCAGAAACCAATTTTTCCAATCGCTCATTTTTTCGCCTTTCCAGGGAACTACAGCATCTTCGTAAATTGACCTTCCCCTGTCTGGAATTACCAAATCCTCATCTATTCCTACAACTGAGCCAAATCCTTCGCAGGTTTTGCAGGCACCGTACGGATTGTTGAAGGAGAAGAAATTTACTGAAGGTTCCTCAAAACTAATTCCATCGGCCTCAAAACGGTTATTTAAGGTTTCGTGAATGCCGCCTGGAACATGAATAATGCATTCGCCATGCCCTTCATAAAACGCAGTTTGTATGGAATCTGAAATTCTGGATAGAAATTCTTCATCTCCTTTAACAACTGCAAACCTATCGATAACCAAGTAAAGACCTTTATTTCCAATGGTTTTCAAGTTGCCGCTTTCAAGAACTTCCTCCAAATCAAAGATTTCTTCGTTTTGCATCAATCGAGAAAATCCATTTTGCAAATAAGTTTCAAGACTTTTCTTTAAATCTTTGGCTGAAGAAACAATTGAAACCAAAACATATACCCGAGTTCCTTCAATCAAGGACTCAATTAGGTTACAGGCATCTTCAACAGTATGCCGCTTCACTTCCTTTCCTGAAACAGGTGAATAGGTTACTCCAATGCGGGCAAAAAGTAATTTTAAATAATCGTAAATCTCGGTTGAGGTGGCAACGGTAGATCGTGGATTTTTGGTGTTCACCTTTTGTTCAATCGCTATTGAAGGGGAAATACCATGAATATAATCTACATCCGGCTTATTCATTTTTCCCAGGAATTGTCGGGCATAGGCCGATAAGCTCTCAACATACCTGCGTTGTCCTTCGGCATACAGGGTATCGAAAACCAGACTCGATTTCCCACTCCCGGAAACTCCTGTCACCACGGTGAGTTTGTTCCTTGGAATCTGTACATCTACATTTTTCAAGTTGTGCACTCTTGCACCTTTAATAAAGATATCCTGTTGGTTTTTACCTGACATGTTGTATTTTTCCCCCAATGAACGGGTTTCTAATGGCTGCAAGATTACAAAAAACGACGCTCCTTATTTGTTTTAGTTTTACCCTGTTTTTCCCAAGGATTGCAGGAGCACAATCACTTTCTATTCGTGCCGGTGGCAGTTTCCCAACAGGAATGTTTGCCGGTAAAGATTTTCCTTTTTTTGAGAATGGTTTTGCAACCCAGGGAAAAGCGATTAGCATTGATTACGAGTTCAAATCCAAAAATAACTGGTTCGATTATTCGGTTGGTTTTAGAAATTCTAGTTACGGAGTGGATGCAACGGCTTTTGAAAAATTACTTTTATCTGTGCCGGAAAATCAAACCTATAGTTCAATTATTAATATTCAAAGCTGGAGCAGCAATGCCCTATTCTTTTCCCCCCGTTTTAGTTACAAACAGCCCGATTATGAGCTTTTTGTGAAGCCTTCTTTGGGCATACTTTGGTCCAGTTCGCCTTCCTATTACTTGGTTTCGGATTCCTTTGCCATAAAATGGAAAAGTAGTAGTACAACTTCCGTATTTGCGCAATTGGGAATTGGTTCTGCAATTCACCTCAATAAGACAGTTTCTTTATTACTTGGTTCTGATCTTACCTTTTCAAGACCTGATTTTGGAACCATTCAATTGACTGTTCAGGGAAGTCCAATCCAAATTACGCCAGACCGATTGAAAGTTCCCTATCTCGCAGTTGGATTAAATCTGGGCCTTCGATTCAATTTGATACATCCTGAGTTGCGAACCGTACCAAAAAGTAAAAAATAAAAAATTAAGCTTGTTTTTCTCATTTCGTTTATTAAATTCGTTTTAGGTCAATTTTAAAAATCAACACACATTAAAACCGGATATCGCTTATAGAAACCACTCTACACTAGTCCTCGTATTGTTCAACCTTTAAACACCTACTGCCATGAACATGCAGAAAATTAGTGACAATGAGTTGGTACAACTCTATCAGTCCGGAAACGACCGTGCTCTGGAAGAGCTTATCAAACGCCACAAGAGAAACATTTTCTCTGCCATTTATTTGTTGGTTCGCGACAGATCACTGGCAGAAGACATTTTTCAGGAAACTTTCATCAAAATCATCCACACACTTCGTTCAGGAAATTACAACGAAGAAGGAAAATTTGTGGGTTGGGCAGTTCGTGTAGGTAGGAATTTAACCATCGATTACCTCCGTAAACTCAATCGGGATACCACCATTACCGATTCCGAAGGCAACGATATTTTCTCCTACCTAAAAATTGCTGAAGAAACTACTCATGAGCAGAAAATTCTGCAATTTCATGCCGAAGAAAAGATTAAGGCACTTATCAAGTATTTGCCCGAAGAGCAGAAACAAGTAATTATTATGCGCCATTGGGGCAATATGAGTTTCAAGGAAATTGGCGATGCTACCGGAGTAAGCGTAAATACTGCCTTGGGAAGAATGCGTTACGCCTTGAACAATTTGCGCAAGCTAATGGTTGAAAAAGGAGTCCAGATTTAAAAAAATTAGGCGCCCATAAAATATTTTGAATGGCTTTGCGTTACTTTAGCGTAACCATCAAATTGCTTATGAGCGATAATTACTTCACCGACAACCTGGTTCTGTACATGTACAATGAACTAGATGCAGAACAAAAAAGCCGATTTGAGGCAGAACTTGCAGAAAATCAAGAGCTTCAGCAAAGGCTTTTCGAGGCCAAACAAGCACTAGCCTTCTTGGATGAAGCCTCGGTTGAACCATCTGCTACCAGCGTAAACCTGATTTTGGAACATGCCAAAAACATCAACAAGCAAGAAGCGCTAGAACGTATTTAAAACAAAAAATCCCCGCTTTGGCGGGGATTTTTTTATTCGATTACTACTCCATCTGCAAGTATTTTCCGACTGTACTTGTCGGAACTATCTGTTGTGAGTATTCCATTCACTCTGGCTGTTTTACCTTCAATTTTTCTTGGCAACTGAAAGGCCTTGTCTTTTATTTCAACAAGAACAGGTGCTTTGCCCATTCGTTCAATACTTAGCCAACAACCTTCACCCTGACAAACTTTTTGCACTTTGCCTTCCAATACAATTTCTTGATTGGCTGCAATCAGGGTGTCCAAGGCTGAAATCGGTATGCTTCCGAGTTCAGAGGAGGTTGTTTTGGAATTTCCAAAGCTTCCTGTCTGTGGTAGCTTTTCTCTGGGATCACGATTACATGCTCCCACGATAAAAAGTAAAGTCAATATAGCTAGGCTTGAAATTCTCATTAAAACAAGCGAATCAATAAATAAGTTAATGCAGCTATGCTGGCACTTACCGGAATGGTTAATATCCAAGCCCAAAGTAAGTTAACAGTCACTCCCCAACGCACAGCAGACAAGCGTTTGGTTGCTCCAACACCAATAATTGAACCGGTTATAGTATGAGTGGTACTTACCGGAATTCCCATTTGCTCGGTCATAAATAAAGTTATGGCTCCGGAAGTTTCAGCACTTACTCCTTCCAATGGGGTTACTTTGGTAATGCGTGTACCCATTGTTTTCACAATTTTCCAACCTCCACTCATTGTTCCCAACCCAATGGCCGAATAACAAGCCAATGGAACCCAATCCGGCATTTGTTTGAAATCAGTAATATTGCCGTTTGCAATCAAGGCAGCAGCAATAATACCCATAACTTTCTGCGCATCATTGCCACCATGTCCAACAGAAAATGCTGCAGATGATAACAATTGCAATTTCTTGAACATATTGGCAATCTTGTAGGCTGTTGGTGTTTTTACCTTTTCCACATAAATATAGGTAAGGATAAAAATGAGAATAGCTGCCATCAGTGAGTAAACAATGAATGAATTATCAGCTTTATCTAATTCTTTAGCCAGCTTTTTAGCGTCAATTTCAGGTTGAAGCAATTGAGCTTCAGCTGCAATCCCTTTTCCGCCTTTGCTGTCGAAACTTGCTAAAAGTGGAGCAATTTGTTTGGCCAATAATTTGGTTGAATCCAACTTGGCTTGAAGCGAAGGATCTTCTTTTACTTCTTTCTTCAGTTTGTCGATATGGTAATACTTATCGAGGTTTTCGTGAAGCTTGTTTTGTTCGAGTTTGTCAAAAAGAAACCAGGTTCCAACCGCGGCCAGTAAAATAATTGCAATTCGTTTCCAGGTGTTTTGAACAATCGTACTTAGCGTGATAAACATGGATATGGCCATGCCAATCAAGGGGGCAAGGAAAATAAACAGAATAGTTTTTACAATTTTCTCCATCTCAATGATGTTTGAGAAAGAGGTAAATCCTTGTGAATAATAAGCATGAGCAATCGCTGCTCCTGCAAATCCACCAATCAAGGTATGCGATGAAGAGGAAGGAATTCCATACCACCAGGTAATCAGATTCCAGGCAATGGCCGCAACCAGTCCTGCAAAAATTACATCCAGCGTGATAAATTCTTTGTGTACCGTTTTTCCGATTGTATTGGCAACAGCATGGTCTTTAAACAAAAAGAAGGCCACAAAATTAAAGAATGCTGCCCAAACAACTGCCTGCAGCGGCGTTAGTACCTTGGTAGATACTACCGTAGCGATAGAATTAGCGGCATCATGAAACCCATTGATATAGTCAAATATCAGGGCTAAGGCAATGATAACAAACAAATAAGTCATTGGACCGAATTAGGCGTATTTTACGACAATGGTTTCAATCACATTCGCTGCATCTTCAAACTTGTCGGTAACGGTTTCCATCATTTGATAGATTTCGCGCTTCTTCAACAGTTCCTTTACATCCGACTCGTGGTCGAACAAACTTTGAATACTCAAATCGTAAACATCATCTGCCTGGTTCTCAATGCTATTAACTTTTACAACGGCATCGTTGATGTTTTTCAGATTCTTCATGTTACGAAGTTCCATTACCGCAATCCGGATAGCTTCTGCTCCCTGGCAAATAATTTCTGCCATCTTGATGATTCCGGGTTCATTCGGATTTACCTTGTAGAAATTGATACGTTTGGCTGATGCATAAATAAAATCACAAATATCATCCAATGCGGTTGCCAGGTAGTGAATATCTTCACGGTCGAACGGGGTAATGAAGTTTTTGCCCAATTCCGTAAAAATCTGATGGGTAAGATTGTCATTGGCATGTTCCAAGTCTTCCAGCTTTTTGATAATTGCTGCGCGCTTGTCAAAATCAGGCTCCGAGACTACCTCTTTCATCAATTTTCCCATTGCAGCAACATTTTGTGCTACATCTTCAAATAGGGAGTAGAATACTTTGTCTTTCGGCGTAAAGAATTGGATAATGGTGTTGAATAGCATGGGTTGAAATTTTCGGGGGCAAACTTATAGGAAATGTTTGGACTTAACATTCCCTTAACACAAACTTAATATTGTTGCACTGGGAAATTCAAGGTGAAATGAATCATTTCTGCTTTGAGAGTCCTGTCGATCAAAAACTTAACTTATTTTTCAACTCATGTACAGCACATTAGTTTTTACGCCATCCGGGTATGGCGTACTAAATTTAAGCCACTTTGGGCAAGCAAAAAAAATGATTCTTTCATGTCCGCATTTTTTTTTATCGAACACCTTGAATTGAGATTTTAATCCAGGCTTTGGCTGGATTTAACATGTATGCTTAATTTTAAGATGATTGCCATTTTGGTATTTGGAATACCTGTGGCTTTGTTCGGGCAAAAAGATTCAACTTTAACGCTTAAAACTCCCGAAAATTCGAAAAAGTGGTTTGAAACAATTTCAATAAGGGGCTATACACAAATTCGCTACAATCGTTTATTGGAAACGAATGAAAACCTGAATTGTGAGCAATGTGACCGTTCTTGGGGGAAGGACGGTGGCTTTTTTATCCGCCGTATGCGGATCATTTTCTTCGGACAAATCAACAAGCGTGTTTACATGTATGTGCAACCGGATTTTGCCAGTAGCCCTTCTTCAGACCGCTTACATTTTGGCCAATTGCGCGATGCCTATTTCGACTTGGGCCTAGATGAAGGTAACGAATTTCGATTGCGAATAGGTCAAAGTAAGGTTCCATTTGGTTTTGAAAATATGCAATCCTCACAAAATCGCATACCTTTAGATAGGAATGATGCCTTAAATAGTGCCGTTGCTAATGAACGGGACTTGGGTGTCTTTTTCTACTGGGCTCCAAAAGAAAAGCGAAAATTATTCTCAGAATTGGTTAATTCAGGTTTAAAAGGAAGTGGAGATTATGGAGTTTTTGCTCTTGGTTTGTACAACGGACAAACAGCAAATAGTCCAGAGCTAAATTCCGAACCCCACGCAGTTATTCGGTATTCAAACCCGATGAGAGTTGGGGAGCAAATTGTTGAAGCTGGGTTGCAAGCCTATACCGGAAAATTTGTTATGCCTAAGGCAAATCTGAGCTCCGGTGTTAAGGTGAATTCAGATTTAAATTACCGCGACGAGCGAGTGGCTGCAACATTTGTTCTTTATCCAAAACCCTTGGGTATTCAGGCTGAGTACAATATCGGAAGGGGACCACAGTTTAATAAAAGCACGGATTCAATTGAAAATAAATCCTTAAGCGGTGGCTACATTACATTGAGTTATTTCATTCCTGTTCACAATCAAATTTTAATACCCTTTGTTCGAGCTCAACATTACACCGGAGGTAAAAAACATGAACGTGATGCCCGCAGCTATGAGGTTAATGAACTTGAACTTGGCGCTGAATGGCAACCCTTGAAACAATTTGAATTGGTAGTTATGTACACCCTTTCAGAGCGTAGATTCGAGGATTTTCAAAAGCAAGATAATTTGCAATCTGGCCGATTATTGCGGGTCCAGGCTCAATTCAATTTTTAAATAGTATTACCAATAAAAAAAGCGGCGGTCAACAAAGTTGACCGCCGCTTTTTTTGTGTCATTTGGCTTACTGCCTAATGCTCATTTCATTCACAATATGAGGAGCTGCTCCTAATTTGTCAATCAAAAATAACACGTAGCGAATATCTACATTGATGGTACGCTTGTATTTTTCATCAAATACAATGTCGCCACTCATGGCTTCCCAATTGCCGTCAAAAGCCAATCCAATCAGATTACCTTCGCCATCCATTACCGGACTTCCACTGTTTCCTCCAGTGATGTCGTTATTGGTAATAAACGCAACAGGCATTTTACCATTTGGTAGTGCATACCTTCCAAAATCCTTGCTTTTATACAAATCAAGCAATTTCTGAGGGGCTTGGAATTCAAAATCTTCAGGATTGTATTTCTCCATTACTCCATCCAAAGTAGTTTGATAATCAAAATGAACCGCATCTTTAGGATCATACGATTGAACACTTCCGTAGGTTAAACGCAACGAAGAATTCGCATCCGGATAAAAAGTTTTGTAAGGCATCATTTCCATCAAACCTCTAACATAGGCGCGTCCTTCCGGCGCAATAGCATTGTTAAATTCGTCTATTTTCGATTTGAACTTAGTTAAATAATTGGTGTAAAATGCATTTACCATTTGGTAACAAGGGTCAGATTCCAATTTTTTCAAGGATGGATTGTTCAAAAAAGCTTCAAAGCTAGCCTTGTTATTGAACAAACTCTTTTTGTAAACCATGGCCGCATAGTTTTGGAACTTTTCAGTATTGGTTTTCCCTTTTGATTTTAAAATCGTTTTCATGAACTCAGGGTGCTGATCAGCCGGAATGTCATTGTAGTAGTTTTCAAGAATCTGGGCGAGAATTTTCTGGTCGGCACTGGCAAAAAACGCGGCATAAGTTTCTTCATTTACTGCTCTTGCTGCTGCAAGGGCTTTGCGAGCTGCCGCGGTATCGTTTTTCTCTTTTACCGCACTTACATACGGAAACAAAGAAGAAGCAATTCCATTCATGGTCACACCTAAAATACCTTCTCCCAAATAAGTGCGTTGCAAGGCATAAGGTCGGTAAGCAGCATAAGCTTTCTCAACATTACTTAATACATTTTGATACTCAGGTTTTGTGCTCGCAAAATCAGCAAATTTTCCTTCAAGCTCCTTTTTGTAATCATATACTTTTAGGCGCTTCAATTGCTCGGTCTGACCAATAAAGTATTTCCAGTAGTTGGCAACAGATGCATAATCGCTCGAAAGCAACAAGCGGTCGCTTACGTTTTTTTCCATAACCTCTTTCCAGGCTTTCAAACGGATATCACGCAGCTTAACAATAGTTGGGTTTACTTTTTGAACTGCTAAGTCAATGCCTTGCGAAAACTCATAACGGTTAGTTCTGCCCGGAAATCCCATAATCATGGCATAATCACCTTCTTTGATACCCTTCAAACTTACCGGTAAATGGTGTTTTGGACGGTAAGGTACATTGGCAGTAGAGTAGGAGGCAGGTTTGTTTTCTTTGTTTGCATATATACGGAACATGCTAAAGTCACCTGTATGACGAGGCCACATCCAGTTATCGGCATCGCCACCAAATTTACCAACCGATTGCGGTGGAGTTCCAACCAAACGGATATCAGTAAACTTTTCAAATACAAATAAATAGTAAGCATTGCCTTTAAACATTTCGCGTACCGAGGCTTCGTAATGAGTGCCTTTTACAGCTTCTGCTGTCAAACCTTTGAAGATTTCAGCAAGTTTTGCAGCACGTTTTGATTCTTCAACTCCTTTTAATCCTTCAAGTACCTTATCGCTTACATCTTCAATGCGTTGAACAATCGAAACAAACATCCCAGGCTTATAGCGCTCTGCTGTTTTATCTTTTGCCCAAAAGCCATTGTCCAAAATATTGTCTTCTTTGGTAGATAATGCAGCAATTGCATCATAACCGCAGTGGTGGTTGGTTAAAACCAATCCTTCTGAAGAGATAATTTCACCGGTACAACCTCCATTAAACCAAACAATGGCATCTTTTAGTGAATTCTGATTTACATCATACAATTGCTCAGCACTAAGCTTTAAGCCCTTGGCTTTCATTTGCTCGTAATTGTACTTCTTAAGCAGTAAAGGTATCCACATACCTTCATCTGCCTTACTTGTTGATGACAATAAAACACTGGCCATCAATAAGATTGCGTAAAGTTTTTTCATTTCGTGATCTTTAGGGCGACGAAAGTAAAACAAATTGCGGCCAATTTGAACGCTTTTTCAATGAACGGATGATTTGGGTGGATAACAATTTGTTTAGAATTACTTAATATTGAAATGGCTAAAGTACTCAGTAAACTTGCGCCATCACCCTAATCTATGTTTGGTTTAGATGCTTCACTTACCGTTCTCCTTTTGTTCTGTCTCTTGGCGGCGGTTGTCTTCGAATTTATCAACGGTTTCCACGATACAGCTAATGCTGTTGCTACCGTTATTTACACAAACTCCCTAAAGCCTTGGTTCGCCGTGGTCTGGAGTGGAATCTGGAATGCTATCGGCGTTTTTGCCGGCGGTATTGCCGTAGCCATGGGTATCACTAATCTCCTTCCCAACGAGGTTCTGCTTGATACCAATATCTACCACAATATCGCGCTCATTGCAGCGCTATTAATCACTGCAATTTTCTGGAATTTTGGAACCTGGTATTTGGGTATCCCAAGCTCAAGTTCCCATACGCTCATTGGGTCTATTCTTGGTGTGGGTATCGCATATTCCCTCATTGGTCCCGATGATAAGGTTTCCTATGTCAATTGGAGTAAGGCCGGCGATATTGGTATGAGCTTGTTGCTTTCTCCTTTATTGGGCTTTAGTCTGGCCATTTTATTGATGTATATTCTCAGACAGTCCATCAAAAGCCGCTTAATTTTCAAAGAGCCCAATACTAACGCGCCTCCTCCTTTTTGGATTCGATTGATTTTGCTATTAACCTGCACTGGGGTTAGTTTTTCACATGGCTCAAACGATGGGCAAAAGGGTGTTGGATTGGTAATGCTAATTCTCATTGCTATTGTTCCGGCTTCTTTTACAGTTGATATGTCGAAAAGCCCGGCAGATATTAGTCAGGATATAGTGGTAATGCATACCATTTTGAATAAAATTGATAGCGCCGAACTCAGCAAAGAAGAACGTTTTGAATTGGTAAAAGCCAAATCCTTTTTGGTTGATTTTGAAGGCTTAATTGCCAAACATGCCACTTTTGAAACCTTAACCAGAGAGCAGAAGTTTGAAATTAGAAAAGACTTGGTACTTTTAGGAAAGGCCACCAAGAAATTACTTGAAAGCAAAAACTCAAGCATTTCTGCCAATAGCAAGGAAAAGCTAAAACTTGCAGCAGCTAATGTGAAGTCAATTACAGAATATGCCCCCGGTTGGGTTGTTCTCATGATTTCTTTAAGTCTTGGTCTGGGAACTTTGGTAGGCTGGAAACGCATTGTTACAACAATCGGTGAGAAAATTGGCAAGCAGCATTTAACCTACGCGCAAGGAGCCAGTGCTGAATTGGTGGCTGCCTCAACCATTGGTTTTTCTACCTGGTTGGGACTTCCAGTAAGTACAACCCACGTTTTATCTTCTGGTATTGCCGGTAGCATGGTAGCCTCCAAGGGCATCAAAAACTTGCAAACCAAAACCATTAAAACCATTGCACTCGCTTGGATATTAACGCTTCCAGTAAGTATCACACTTTCAGGATTGTTATTCCTATTGTTCAGGGCTATTTTATAAGTACCCACAGCTACCTCATTAGGCAATCCAATTGGGTTGCCTTTTTTTTGGGGGCTTGCCCGCGCTATCCAATTCTCATAAAAGTTTAACTCAATAAGGCGCGGGCCTGGCTGTTCGCTCCAACTCGGCTTGGGTAATTTTGCGCCTGTAGTGGCTTAGCCGGGCTTCCGGTGGTCGCCGGCACACGCACACAGGCGCTGCATTTCCCAAGCCGGGGTTTCCACTTCCATCCCTAAGCCGAATGAAAGCATCGTCGCCATTTCAATGTCGTTTTCAGATTTAATGGGCCGTGATTTTTGAAACTTTCAGGGAAAATAGAATTTCTAGTGCCTGAAAATTGTAGGACTAAAGCTTTTCGAGTTCATTCATCGAAAGTCCGGTGTATTTGGCAATTTTTTCTGCAGGTTCACCAGCTGCTTTCATAACTCGGGCCATTTCCAGTTTCCCTTCCAGTTTCCCCTCGTCAAAAGCAGTGTCAATAACGCCTTTTAGGTCCCTGTACACTTTAAGGCTGTTTTCATAGCTTGCTAATTCAGCTTGCCCAAATTTGGCCAATTCTGCTTTTTCAAATGCCTGATGAAAAACTTCATCTGAAAAAATTTGGGGAATGCTTTGAAAATCTTCCAGATTTTTGATGAAATAAAGCCATTTATCCAACCGTGATTTTAATTGGTTTTCACCAAGTGAAAAATTGGGCATTTCCAGGTAAATATAGGTTAGCTTCTCATAGAAGGTTTTGCCGTTTTGATTTTTAAGCTTGATGGTATGCATTACCTCGCTTTTTTCCGGCTCATTTTCGTAGTCGTCAAAGGTAAAATCCAATATTCCAATGCAGTAAACGGCTTTCAGGTTGTAGTTCCATTCCCCTTTTTCGGCTTGTTCACGGATTGGAAAGGTGGAATAATAAATCGTTCTTTCCTTAAAGAAGTTCTGTTTTGCTTTTTGGAGTTCTACAATGAACTTTTCTCCCTTTTGATTCTCACAATAAATATCGTAAATGGCTTTCCTATCTAGGTCGGTATTGCCAAGTTGTTCGTTGTTTTTAAAGGTTAAATCAACAATTTGGTCGTTCAGAGGCAAAAGTGCATTCAAAAAATCGATGAGCAGAGGCTTACTGGCTTCTTCAACAAATATTTTTTTGAAACCGAAGTCGGTAAACGGATTTAGATACTTTGCTCTCATGCGCACAAAACAGAGTGAAAGAATTACGAATTTAGTGAATTTTCAGTGTGAAGTTCATTTCAAAACTTCAATAAGTGCAGTAGGTTTAATGCAAAATGGTTCTTTAAATTGGACCCAGATTTTTGGATGACACTCCGGCTCTGAAAATTTTTAGCAATCCTGAAGTTTCAGTTCGTATTGAATGCGCGTATTCAAGCCCGTTAGGGGTGCCATGATTGTAGAAAACGTGGTAAATGTAAGTCCAAATAATAACCCACCGGAGGTGGCTTACACTATTTTGGTCCTAGCTATTGGTTAAGTCTTCAAAGTTTTATTAATTATCAATCAACTGAGCCATAGCTATAGCAAAAAGCCATCGCTTCCTCTAGTAAGCTACCGGAACTAAATTGTATTCCTCATCAAACATCAGGAAATTAAGACGCATGTTTTGGTATCCCTTTCCATTGGGTTTCGGCTTGATGGAATAACTGCCTCCGCTTAATTTTCGCTGAAATTTTAATGCATCCAAATTCAAACGACCTTCATTTTCGGCCAAGTTTTGAAGAAACAATAATCCTTGATCGTATCCGGCTAAAGCAAATTCATTAGGCTCCGTATTGTACCGCTCCTTATAAGCAACAAAGAAATTGCGGGTGTAAGCATTCCCCATGTCTGCGTAAATTGGACAAATAATGGTTACCTGCAAACGTTTCCAAACCGGTGCAGGAATGGCATTGAAATTCAACCATTTTTTATTCCCGTAAACATGGATATCATTAAACTGGTTGCTGTCCGACAACATACGAATAACTGAGCCAACCAAATATTCATTGTCAGAATCAATTATTACATGATTGGTTTTGCCGAGTTGAAAATGTTGTTTGAATTCATTGTATCGACCAATCTCCAGGGATTTAAAACTGAATTGCGGGTACTTGTTTTTTAAGGCCTGAAAGCGGGAGGCAATCAATTTGTCATTCTTTCCTTTTCCGGTAATCACCACAATATTTCCTTGCAATTCGCCATCTGCTTTTAATTTCTCTAAAAAAATATCTGCATAATTGTCTAAGTCCGGATTCATGGCAATTAGGTTGGGGTCGTCCACCTTACTTTTTGTCATGGTTGTAAGTGGAGAAATATGCGGGATTCCTGTTTTTTTGGAGAAACTACTCATCATTAACTGGGCTTCAGAAACCACCGGTCCAATGATGAGATTGGAGTTTATCACATCCTGTTTTTTCAAGATTCGTTTGAAAACATTTGAGTCGTTTTTACTGTCGTAAACTCCAATTCTAAAAATCCGGTCCTTGGTTTCCAAGCTATCCATGGCAAGCTCAAATCCTTGGTAGTATTCCCGGCAAGCATTTCCAATTGGTGTGCGTGCCGAAGCTGGGTTTAGGCGGATTTCTTTGCTGCAAAAGGGCATAATTACCGATACACGCACTGTATCTTTTTGTGCATGTACCAGGTGTCCAATTGCTAGAAAAAGAGTTAAAAACAGACTTTTCATGTTATTCCCATTCAATGGTTGCGGGTGGTTTAGAGCTAATATCGTAAACCACACGATTTATTCCTTTTACTTCATTGATAATTCGGTTGGCAACTAAGCCTAGAAAATCATGTGGCAAATGACAGAAATCAGCAGTCATTCCATCTACAGATGTTACGGCTCTTAAACAAACCACATGCTCATAGGTGCGTTCATCACCCATTACCCCAACAGATTGAACAGGTAGGAATATGGCTCCTGCTTGCCAAACATTGGCATAATGGTTTTTGCTTTTTAGCTCGCTAATAAAAATATGGTCTGCTTCTTGAAGAATGCGAACCTTTTCAGCTGTAATGTCGCCAAGAATTCGAATGGCAAGACCTGGTCCCGGAAATGGATGACGACCCAGAATGACTTGGTCAATCCCCAAGGCTGCACCCACATTGCGCACCTCATCTTTGAATAACATGCGAAGAGGTTCTACAATTTTCAAATCCATTTTCTCAGGTAATCCTCCCACATTGTGGTGAGACTTGATGGTGGCAGATGGCCCTTTTACACTAACACTTTCAATTACGTCAGGATAGATAGTTCCTTGCGCAAGCCATTTTATGCCATCCAACTTTTTGGATTCATCTTCAAATACTTCAATGAATACGCGGCCAATGATTTTACGTTTTTGTTCAGGATCGCTTACACCTGCTAATTCACTTAAAAAACGCTGGCCGGCATCCACTCCAATTACGTTTAGACCCATGTTTTCATAGGCCTTCAAAACTTGCTGAAATTCATCTTTACGCAAAAGCCCATTGTCGATAAAAATACCTGTAAGGTTTTCACCGATAGCTTCTTTCAACAAAACAGCTGCAACCGAAGAGTCAACTCCGCCGGATAAGCCAATAATTACCTTATCATTGCCCAATTTTTCGCGCAATTCACGTGTGGTGTTTTCAATGAAATGGGCTGGATTCCAATTTTGACTTAGGCCTGCAATGCGTGAAATAAAATTATGCAGAATGGTTTTTCCATCAATGCTATGCGTTACCTCAGGGTGGAACTGCAAAGCATAAGTTTTTTCGCCTGGAATGCGGAAGGCTGCTACTTCAACACTTTCTGTACTGGCAATGACTTCAAATCCTTCAGGTAGTTTCTGGATGGTATCTCCGTGACTCATCCAAACCTGTGAGCCAAGTTCTACGGCATGGAATAAATCTTCATCTGCTACTTTTTCAAGTTTAGCACGACCGTATTCACGAATTTTTGAAGGTATTACAGTGCCTCCGTTGGAATGAGCAAGATATTGCGCGCCATAACAAACGCCCAATAAGGGAAGTTTTCCTCGGTATTTGCTCAAGTCAATGGCTGGAAGTAGTCCGTCGCTAACACTGTATGGGCTACCACTTAGGATAACCGCTTTGGTGTCGGGGTCTAATTCCGGCAAATGCGTGCAAGGGTGAATTTCAGAATAGACATTTAATTCCCTTAATCGACGGGCAATTAACTGCGTATATTGCGAGCCGAAATCGATAATGAGTACTTTTTCTTCCATGACAGGCCGCAAATTTCAGGTTTTTTTGCCTGAATTTATAGAAAGGATTAATAACGCATGAAAACTATTGGTATTAATTTTTCGCTGATTTCTTCTCAGGCCCATGTTTTAGTGGATGTGCGGAGTGAGGGAGAATTTGCCCAAGGCCATATTCCCGGGGCTGTCAATCTTCCCTTGTTAAGAAATGAGGAGCGCGTGTTAGTTGGAACCACCTACAAAAAAGAAGGAAACCAAGCTGCCGTCTTGTTGGGTTATGAATTGGTTGGACCTCGGTTCAGACAATTGATTGAAGGGGCAATTTCACTATCAGAGGGAAAGCCGCTTGTCTTACATTGCTGGCGTGGTGGTTTACGCAGCCGGATAATGGCCCAATTGCTTAGCAATGCCGGTTTAGATATAACCATCATTGAGGGCGGTTATAAAACTTTCCGCAACTTGGTATTAAATACTTTCCTGCAATCGTACAATTTACGGGTGCTGGGAGGCTTTACCGGTTCGGGAAAAACCGAAATGCTGAAAGGCTTGGCAGATGCTGGAAAGCAAATCATCGACCTTGAGGAATTGGCTTCCCACCGCGGCTCCGCTTTTGGTGCAATTGGTATGGAACCTCAGCCCACACAGGAACAATTTGAAAATAACCTGGCTTTGTTGCTGTCTAAAATCAGTGTGGCTGAACCTCTTTGGTTGGAAGATGAGGCTTCTATGATTGGTAAACTTCAAGTTCCAGATGTTTTCTTCAAGCAAATGAGACAGTCTCCTCTGGTGGTTGTTAGAATTCCAAAGGAAGAAAGGTATGCACGAATTAGAAATGAGTATGGTGTTTTCCCTAAGGAGCAATTGATTCAATCCACTCAAAAAATTGGCAAGAAATTAGGTGATTTGCGCCTGCGAAAAGCTATCTCTGACTTAGAAAACAACAATTTTGATGGCTGGTTAGACGAAGTATTATTTTACTACGATAAAGTATACGTGCGTGCCTTGAATGATTCTACTTTGGAGCAGAAACTCATTTTGGAGGGTAGTTTTGATGAGGTGTTGCAACAGCTGATTCACTTATAAAAAAAGGAGCCCGATTGAGCTCCTTTTTTTTAGTGTTAATTTTTTCTACTAAGGTTCGTCGTACAATTTGTTAGTGTCTCGATAACCGGGCATATCTAGGTACCAATCGGCGGAACTTGCTCCTGAACTTTCTGCCCAGCTTGCAAAGTTTTTATACACTTCCAAAATGTCAATTTTGGTTTTCGGATATGGAATTTCAGCTTCTACCGCAATAGCCCAAGGAAGATTGTTTTTGGTTTTGTAGTACTTACCAATGCCCGGATTTGTAGCATCCTGCCCGGTTCCAAACAAAGCTGTATTAGCTTTTGAGGTTGGCAGTCCACCAGCCAAATGCACCTCGCGACCACGTTCCTGGTTAACAATCAGGTAAGGGTTTAGATTCAAATCATTTATTCCAATAGCTTCTCCTGGCGCTGTGTTGAAACTCACGGTTACATTCAGGTCAACCGGAGTAGCATAGGGATTTGCCGGATCTACATTCACTCCGCTTCCGCCGGGGGAAGGAAGGATTTTAAAGGCGTCGTCGAAGAAAATAACATTGGCATAAGTTTGGCCATTTTCTGTTCCATTTGCAGCAGTGGATACCCAAGCTGCATTATGGGTTTGAGTGCCAGTAACTGCTGTAACTTTAGCAGGTGCAATATTGTCGAATTGCAAACCGAAACCATTTTTCAAACTTGCACCAATGGCGCGTGTGGTTAGGGTGAATTTGATTTCAACTACTTTATTACTGGCATTGGTAACAACATTGTAACGGTACGACGCAACATAATCGTTGAAATCATAGTCGCCTGTTGTTGGCCAAAGGTCTTCAAACATCAAAGTTCCTTTACCTGCTGCAGGATACATGTTGTTATATGCTCTGGTGGCATCATTTGGATATGCGTCGTTTGCATCTGCAACTCCATCAGAATCGGCATCCTGGATAGTTGGCAAAGGCAAGCAATTACTAGATGGGTCAGACCAATATGTTCCGGGAATAACCAAATCGTCCACATTGAAACGGGTTGTTCCACCTATTCCAACAAGTGAGATGCGAATTTTATAGGGTTGTCCGGAATTGGCAATCGCAGCAGGAACTGCAAAATTGAGTGTTTGCGCCGTGGTTGGCAATGGAGTTGTGTAGGTAATCGAGTCGAAGCGAACATGAACTGCTTCCTTAGAAGAGGAAAGTGAATTTGGGTCGTATGCGCAGTAAGTTAATATTATTCTGCGGTTGGTGGCACTGGAATTGGACTCAAATTTCATTTTGAAACTGATATTTCCACTACCCGGCTTTAACCAAGGTGATTTAATCCAGCAGGAGTTGGGATCCAAATTTGTTGGAGAATTAGAACGAATAGAGTAAGACCCTGCAATTACCTGCGACCCGGAATTGGTAAAACTTGCCGCACCAAATGCCCAACAATTGGCAATATAAAAATTGCGGTTATTGGTGGTTGATGCACTCTGACCGCTGGGTGTAGATTCGCAATCCACTGTTAATGTTTGGGCCATGCTAAGGGAACTAACAGCCACAAATCCTAAAGTTGCAATTAATTTATTGAGTTTCATTTTGATTAGTTTTCTTGTTCGGTGATGGGAATAATGTAATTGGCTTCAATTTCAGATTGAACTTTGTATGTTTTTCGGATACTTCCAAAGGATAAAACAAGGCTGTCTGTAACTGCAGTAACCTGCAATGGAATTACCAAGCTTTCTTCCATCAATCGGTTTTCCATACGCAGGGTGTCTCCTTTTAAATTGGATACTACCAGGGTGGACCGAATTGGAATCGCTGTTGCAATACCACTTATTTTTAAAGTTACAGGTCTGCTGGTTTGCCAGCTAAACGTCTCGTTCACTTTCAAGTTTCTAAACTGGGTGGCAGTTGTTGGCTCGGGGGCTTCCAACTTCATGCAGCTTGCAAGAAACATGGATAGTCCTGATATAGTTAGAAAAGTGTACTTCATGTCAGTTTTATAATCTACTAAAGTACTAAAAATCTTTATTTTCTAACAGGAATAAGGACAAGTTGCTTGCTTTCTTTTTCAGGATGCGCAATTTGTTGTTTAATTGCTTCCCAAATTCCTTTTAGCGTTTCCATTTTTGGCGATTATTCAGCTCCTTGGTCAGTAATTACCGGGATAAAATTGAAATCTGCTTTTCCTGATTCAATTTTCACCAATTTAGAGATTGAACCATAATCAACACGCAACTCTTTTACAATGATAGGCACAGTTACTTTCACTTTGCTACTTGTTTCCATGCTATAAAATAAACTGTTGTAGATGGTTTTGCCGTCTGCACTAGAAATTTTTAATGTATTGGTGATCGGTGTTACTGTTTGCAATCCTGCTATTGACAACTCAACATCTTGTTTGGTAGACCAATTGAATTCGGCATTGGTCTTGATTTCTTTGAATGATGTTGCAGTGCTGTTGTTTTGATTTTGACCGGCTTTTTCAATTAGGTCTTTTTTACAGCTTACCAGAGTTGTTGCAACTGCAAGTAATAAGAAGAATGATTTTTTCATGGTTTTTGTGTTTTCCTATTTAATTGCAAAGCATGGACCTTTTTTTAAAAAATATGTTAAATGGCTGTTTTGTAGGGAGTTGAATTTTTTTTTCACTTGGGCTTGCTGCGAGTTTTTGTTTCAAAATGGGATTGGTTTTTGATTTTTGGGAGAAAATTCCCTGTTCCCGCTTTTCAATTGCCTTTTTGTACTTTTGCATAAATTTACCATTATGGCAGGTACCGAATATTTTGGCGCTGAAGAGCGCAAGGAAATCAATGATGTTTTGGAAACAGGAATTTTGTTTCGTTATAACCACGATGCCCAACGCAACAATATCTGGAAGGCGCGTGAGTTTGAAGCCGAAGTGGCGAAATTGGTTGGTGCGAAGTATGCACATGCCGTTTCCTCCGGTTCAACTGCTGTTTCTTGTGCCCTCGCAGCCGCTGGTATCGGCGCGGGCGATGAGGTAATTGTTCCTCCATTTACATACATAGCTTCGGTTGAAGCGGTAATCTTTGCCGGTGCTTTGCCTGTATTCGCCGAAATAGATGAAACCCTGTGTTTAAGTGCAGAAGGAATTCGCAAAGCAATCACTCCAAAAACCAAAGCCGTTCTCCTGGTTCACATGTGTGGCCAAATGGCCAATATGGACGAGATAATGGCTGTTATCAAGGAACACAACCTCGTTTTGGTTGAAGATGCAGGCCAGGCTATGGCTGCTTCTTACAAAGGGGTTTCTACCGGACTTTGGGGTAAAACAGGTTGCTACAGCTTCGATTTCTTCAAAATTGCTACTGCCGGTGAAGGGGGAGTAATGGTGACCAACGACGAAACAGCATATAAACTGGCAGATAATTTCGCTGACCATGGTCACGACCATATCGGAAATAACCGCGGTATGGAAAATCATCCGGTGCTTGGTTTCAATTTCCGTATTTCAGAATTGCATGCTGCTGTTGGTTTGGCTCAAACCCGCCGCGTACCCGCAATTCGCGAAGCCAACAACAAGCATAAAAAGTTCATGATGGAGGAATTGGGCAAAATCCCAGGCGTTTCTTTTGCTACTATTCCCGATCCTTCAGGCGACTCTGCCACTTTCCTGAATATCCTGATGCCGGATACACAATCTGCACAGGCCGTTGTAGCTGCTTTGAACAAAAATGGAGTAGGCGGTTTCAATTACTGGTTCACCAACATGTACCATTTCATCAACCAGTGGGATCATATCAAAGAGGGTAGAGTAGCTGCCAAAACAAACGTGCAACTCCTTGGTGCACCTCAGGATTATGCAAACCTGAATATCCCAAAAACACAAGAAACCATTGGTCGTTTGATTTCGTTTGGTATCCGCGCCAGCTGGACAGATGCTGAACTTGCTGAACTTACTTCTAAAATTGCTACCTCTATTAAAGAGTCGCAAACTGTTACCGCATAATTATGACCCACAAGAATTTTAAAAGCATCGAAAAAACGGTTTTCGGTCGCGGTAGCTTCAATCAACTCGATGAAATCCTTCAGCCCAAACGTAGCCTCAACCAAGGCTTTATGGTGTTTGTGGTTGATAATTACTTCAAAGGCAAAGACCTCGAAAAACGAATTCCTGCCAAGCCTGAGGATTTGGTCTATTTTATTGATGTAGATCCACATGAACCTACAACCGAGCAAATTGACCAATTGAGGGATGAAATTCTGGCTACAAAAGGCTTGCCTTCCGGATTAATTGGGATTGGCGGTGGTTCAATTATGGACATTGCAAAGGCTACTGCACTTATGCTGACCAATGAAGGTCCATCTCAAAACTACCAGGGACTTAACCTCATCAAGAAGCCAGGTGTTTATCACGTGGGAGTTCCTACAATCTCTGGAACGGGCGCAGAATGTTCAATGACGGCTGTTTTGACCGGTCCCGAGAAGAAACTTGGTTTGAAATGCGAATGGACCATTTTTGACCAGGTTATTCTGGATTCGGAATTGACGGCAACCGTACCTGTTGACAAATGGTTTTATACCGGAATGGATACCTTTATCCATTGCATAGAAAGCCGCGACGGAATTTTGAACAATGCCTATTCCATGGCCTATGGCGAACAATCGCTCAAGCTTTGTCGCGACATTTACTTGGGTGAAAACGCTGGTCAAAATCCGGAGAACGATGACAAACTGATGGTGGCTTCCTTAATGGGTGGCCTAAGCTTAACTTACTCGGAAGTGGGCATTTGTCATGCATTAAGTTATGGCTTGAGTAAGATTTTTGGCGAAAAGCATTGCTATGCAAACTGTTTAGCCTTCCAACATTTGGGTGATTTTTACCCGGAAGGCGTTGCTGAATTCAATACCATGTTGAAGAAGCATAATATCGTATTACCAATCGGATTAAGCAAAAACTGGAGCGATGCTGAAATCAATGCCATGGCCCATGTAGCGTATAACCTCCACCACATGTGGAACCATGCCATTGGAACCGATTGGCAAGAGAAAATCAGCATTGAATTTATTGAAGGTTTATTCAGAAGAATGTAATTAATACACCATGACAAAAATTGTAAAAGTTGGAGATATTGAATGTGGCTCAGATGAATTGTTTCTGATTTCTGGTCCCTGCGTTATTGAAGACGAGAGCATCATGCTCAAAACAGCTGAAATGCTGAAAGAAGTTTCGGAACGCTTGAAAATAAAAGTGATTTACAAATCCTCTTTTCAAAAAGACAATCGCTCAAGCCTAAAGTATTACGATGGTCCGGGTTTGGATAAAGGAGTAAAACTGCTTGCTAAAATTCGTGAGCAATTTGGATTTCCTATCCTTACCGATGTGCATTACCCCGAGCAAGCAACAGCAGCAGGTGAGGTGGTTGATGTGATTCAAATTCCGGCTTACCTCTGCATGCAAAGCACCTTGATGGTGGCAGCAGCAAAAACAGGTAAAGTGGTAAACATCAAGCACGGACAATTCCTTGCACCCGAAAACATGAAACATCCGGTTGCGAAATGTGTGGAATCCGGTAACGACCAAGTAATTCTTACTGAGCGTGGATTTACTTTTGGTTACAACGATTTAATTGTTGATCCGCGTAGCTTTTACCACTTAAGAAATATTGGCTATCCTGTAGTGTTTGATGTTACCCATTGCGTGCGTAAATACGGAACTCCAAGTGCCGACCCCAACGGCGGAGCACGTGAGTTTTTGCCGGTATTGAGTCGCGCAGGTATTGCATCAGGAGTTGATGGTGTATTTATTGAAACGCATCCTGAGCCGTCAAAAGCGCTTTGCGATGCTGCTTCACAACTTTGCGTGTACGACCTAGAAGAATTCCTCAAACCATTGATTGAATTGCATCAGGTTGAAGTGAAATACAGAAAGTAATTTAACCATGAATTAAACAAAAAGAGAGAGCCGCTTGGTTCTCTCTTTTTTGTTTAGGGCAATGGGTTGATTACATGATTGACGGTTTTATTGGCAAGGGATAATGCCTAGGTGTGATGAGTTGGAGAAACCAAGTTTATACCCAATTTCTCAGGCTTCTGGGCAGGAATTGAGTTTCAATCCTTCAACCACATGGTGAAATCTTGAACGATGATTTCAAATCAAACAGAATGACTTTTTGAATTTCAACCAGGTGACAGTCTCCAATCTCAATGCGTAAGTTGTAATCAGCTCATAGCCAAAAGTAAGATGACATTAGATGTGGTTTTTAGCCCCGAGACAAGGCCTCCGGACTTCCATTAGATGACATGGATTGAAAATGCGCAAAATCTCCTACATTTGCCCCCTGTAAAAAACCGAATTAATCAATTCACATGGAATTATACTTAGACTCAGCCAACCTCAAAGAAATTGAAGAAGGCTTTAAACTGGGCTTCCTCAACGGACTTACAACCACGCCTACTTTCATGCAGCGTGAAGGCATCACCGATATCGATGCCATGATTGTTAAACTTTCAAAAATCGTTCCTGTGCTTCAAATTGAAGCTTTAGGAGATACAGCCGAAGAAGTGTTGGCTGAAGCAGAACGCCAACTCGCTTTGGGCCTCGACCCTAAGAAAACCGTTTTCAAAATTCCGGTTTCTTTGGAAGGTGTGCGTGCTTGTCGTTTACTGCGTAGCAAAGGCTACCTGGTAAATGTACACTTGGTTTATACCTTGCAACAAGCCTATATGGCCATGCATGCAGGTGCTACTTATGTTTGTCCATTGGTGGGCCGCTTGCAAGATCAAGGTCATGATGCCCTTGATTTGGTAAATCAGATTGTAAGTGCAGTTGACCATTACGGGTACGATACCAAAGTAATGTTCTCTTCTGTTCGTACCATGGAGCACGTGCGCAACGCCTTAAACCTGGGTGTGCATACCATTACCGTTCCATTGAAAATCTTAAAACAGTTAACCGAAAATCATTTCACTACAGTTGGTACAGACCAATTCATTCGCGATACCCGTTTGATGACTGTTCGCGTGAAAGAAGCTATGAATGGAACCAATCCTGTGATTGACGCAGGTGTTTCTTTGGCAGAAGGCATTGTGAAAATGACTGAATACGGATTTGGAGCCATCACGGTTGTGAATGCAGACGGCTCTTTGAAAGGGGTATTCACCGATGGCGACTTACGTCGTAAAATCCAGGCTGAAGGCCGCGATGTGTTGAGCAAATCCATGGGCGACTTTACTTACAATACTCCCGTATCCATTGAATCCTCAGCCTTGTTGAACGATGCAGCCGGACTGTTTAAATCAACCAAAGTAGATACCATCTTGGTAACTGAAAATGGCAGGCCGGTTGGTATGCTCGATATTCAGGACCTCGAAGACTAAGATATTTCACCTAACTTGCAGGCCGCTTCTTAAGAAGCGGCCTTTTTTATGCATACCGAAATCCAACAACTATTTGAAGAAATAGGAGGGGAGTTTGTTTCAAACCCTTCTGATATTCAATCCCGACTCAGCCAAATTAAAGCCTTTGTATTTGATTGGGACGGTGTATTTAACAATGCAATCAAGAACGAAAACAAAAGCAGTACCTTCAATGAAGCTGATTCAATGGGTACCAACCTGCTTCGTTACACCTACTATCACCAGCATGGCCAAATGCCAAAGGCAGCATTGATTTCAGGGGAACGCAATGAAATGGCTTTTCACTTTAGCCTGCGTGAACATTTTGATGCTTCGTATTACAAAATTCCACATAAGATAAACGCCTTGAATCACTTTTGTGAACAGCATAAACTGGGCTTAAATGAGGTTTGTTATTTCTTTGATGATGTTTTGGATTTGAGCATCGCCGAAGCCTGTGGTCTGCGCATTCTCATCAATCGGAAAGCGAATCCGCTATTCCGCAAGTACGTAGTTGGGAATAAATTAGCAGATTATGTAACCGGTCACGACAGTGGAAATTTCGCTATCCGTGAAGCCTCAGAAATGCTAATTGGACTGAGTGGATTGTACGATACCATTATCACCGAACGAAGAACGTTCTCAGAAAATTACAGCGCTTATTTCAAAGCCAGGCAAGCAGCATCTACAGATTTCTATACCATCAAAGACGGGAATATCATTCTACACGCGTAGGAATCCATTTTCGAGGTAAATTGAGAAACAATATCAACCTTTTGTTGAAGGATTCCAGGTGTTATGAAATGACACAAATCTGATAGTCATTTTCAATCCATTTACTGATTCCGGGGTTTAACATGTATCAAACCCCCAATCCGTATGAAAAAACAAATGGCTTCTTTATTCAGTGTCAGCTTTGCTTTTCTATTTCTCGGCTCCTGCGCAATTATCCGTCCCGGAGAAGTAGGCGTTAAGCAAAAGCTCGGAAAGCTCTCCAACGATGTAAAATCCACGGGTGTAATTTTCTTCAATCCCTTTTTGGCCAAGGTGATTAAAACATCAACCCAAACCAATAACCTGGAAATGCAACTCAGTTTGCCCAGTAAAGAAGGCTTGAGTATCATCTCGCAGATTTCGATTCTGTATAAAATTGATAAATCCCGGGTAACATCGTTGATTCAAAATTACGGTGTGGATTTTGAGCCCATCATATCCAGTGTGTTTCGTTCAGCCTCTGCCGATGTATGTGCGAAATTTTTTGCCAAAGACATGCACTCGGGCATGCGCGCAGATATTGAAAAGGCGATACGTCAGAAAATGATGGAAGGCTTGCAGGAACAAGGCATTATCATTGAAGCCGTATTGATGAAAAGCATTCAATTGCCTGAAGGATTAGCCCGGTCGATTGAATCGCGCTTGCAAGCAGAACAGGATGCCATGCGCATGGAGTTTGTACTTCAACAAGAAAAGTTGGAAGCCGAGCGCAAAATCATTCAAGCCAAAGGAACCCGCGATGCACAAAAAATTCTGTCCGAAGGATTGACCCAGGAGATTATCAAAATACGCAGCATTGAAGCCTTCTCCGAATTGGCAAAATCGCCCAATAGCAAAGTAATCATTACCGATGGGAATGCACCATTTCTCATCGATTCCGAACCCGGAAAAGGAAAATAAGTTCAATACAAAGCCCTTGCAAATTGCGAGGGCTTTTTTATGCAACACATAATTTTCAAGGTATAGATTAAAAGAATAACCCGTCCTTCAACAACCCTTTGATCTAAGCTTGGTGCTATCTTACATTCCCAAAGGGAAGTAATTGCATAGCCCGGCATAATCTTGTTGCTCATTGATTCAAAGATTCGATTCCCGATTCCTTCAAGCGAGCTTAGCCCCGCAAGGGGCGCACTCACCCAACCGAACCAGCAGGTGTCGGATATACCCTCAGAGGCCCCACCTAAGCAGAATCTCCTAATCCCGCATAGGCCTAATCTCCTGGCAGATAATAATCGCATCCAACAACACCTTCAAGAAGTTCTTTGATTCAAAGATTCGATTCCCGAATCTTTCAAACGAGCTTAGCCCCACAAGGGGCGAACCCACCCAACCGACAGAGCAGGTGTCGGATATACCCTCAGAGGCCCCACCTACGCAGGATCTTCTCCTAATCCCGCAAAGGCATAATCTCCTGGCAGATAATAATCGCATCCAACAACACCTTCAAGAAGTTCCTTGATTCAAAGATTCGATTCCCGATTCCTTCAAGCGAGCTTAGCCCCTCAAGGGGCGCACTCACCCAACCGACAGAGCAGGTGTCGGATATACCCTCAGAGGCCCCACCTAAGCAGAATCTCCTAATCCCGCATAGGCCTAATCTCCTGGTAGATAATAATCGCATCCAACAACACCTTCAAGAAGTTCCTTGATTCAAAGATTCGATTCCCGATTCCTTCAAGCGAGCCAAATGTGCCTTCATGTTTTGAACTAATTCTTCTGCATGTGGCGTCCAATTTACCACTTCAGCAATAACCCGAAAAGGCTCTTTGGAACGAAAAGATTGCGTAGGATTCCCCGGGAATTTCTTGTCGGTAAGGTCGGGATCATTTTCCAATTCGCCGGTAGCTTCCACCACATAAATGCGAGGAGCTCCATCCCCTTGAGCCAATTCAGCACCCCAAATAGCTGCATCCAGGGTAGCACTTAAAAAGATATAAGAAGCAGTCTGTTGCTTACCATAATTGGAAGCGTACCCCGGACGAATAAAATCACCCGGCAATAAATTGGCCTTGGTACCATGAAAATAAGCCTGAGCAAAAGCCCTAGCCTGCGTATCGCGCACTGTGTCTGAACTCATATAAATACAATTGGAAAGCCTGAAAGATAAGAAAAGGCATAAAAAAAGCGGCCCTTGCGAGCAATGCAATTGCGATTTACCTCTATATTCAATGATATTGTGAGTCAATAAGGCCATCCTAAAAAAAGACTTACTAATCAATTAAGGTTTGATTGAAAGAGGCTTGGTTTTTGCTGATTTGAGGGACATTAAGGAAGTCCAAAACAAGTCTTATGGATCATTTAATTGTGGATTTTAAAATCAAATTGTTGAACGGATTAGTGATAGTTTTGAAGATGTTCGATATTAAGAGTCCTTACTATTGGCTTATTTTCTTTGAAGCTACTACAATTAGCAGTACGTGGATAAGAATAAATTTGACGTAAGGAATATTAGTAGATATTTTTATTTTTTGATTATCCGAATGGCTACCAATAAACATGCAACCATACGCTACCTTGCCTTAGATAGATGCTTTAGTAATTTTGGTAGAAGGTATTTTATTGAAGATTTGATTGAAGCATGTAATCAGGCGATTTATGACTATTCAGGTACAATAGATGGAATTAAACGCCGACAAGTTTTTGACGACATAGCCTATATGGAAAGTTCCAGTGGTTGGGAAATTCCCTTGGAAAGACATAAAGATGGCAGAAGGGTATATTATAGATATGCTGACAGATCCTTTTCAATAAAGAATCTTGGAATGAATCAAGCTGAAGCCGAACAACTTAAGGAGGTCTTAACTGTTTTGGGAAGATTTAAAGGATTGCCACAATTTGAATGGATTGAAGAGATGCAAGTTAGGCTTGAAGATACGTTCAAGTTGAAGGGGAATTTTCAGTCTATCGTAGGCTTTGAACAAAACCCTTTTTTAAAAGGCTTGGGCCATTTTACAAGTTTATTTAATGCGATTCGAAATGAAGTTGCAATTGAAATAACCTATCAGGGATACAAGCAAAGCGCGCCGGTAAGGGTAATTGTTCATCCCTGGTACCTAAAACAATACAATAATCGTTGGTTTTTATTTGGACTAAATGAGGAGCTAAAAATTTTATCAAACTTTGCCCTTGACAGAATAATCGAATTTGAAAACTCAAGTAAGTGCTACATTAAAAACGAGGAAATAAACTTTGATGAGTATTTTGATGATATCATAGGTGTAACCTTCAAAAGGGACGCCTCTGTTGAAAGTGTATTGATAAAAGTAAATCCCGAAATCTGGCCATATATTGAAAGCAAGCCTCTACATGGTTCCCAAAAAGTAAAAAGTAAAGGTGAGGCCTATGTTCTTGTGGAACTCAATATCCAAATTAACCATGAGTTGGTTGCCCTATTGTATTCCTATATGGATAAGCTTGAAGTCCTTGAGCCATATTCCCTTAGGCAGTCTTTTAATACCATTTCCAGGTTAATCAATGAAAAGTATTTTTAACGATGCACTTCTGCTGCACAAATGGGGATAACCTTTGTTGAACATTAATTGAATTGGTATGAGAGAGGTTAATTATCACAATCCAAAGGATGTTTTGGAATTCAAGGTTTTAGGTATTCTTGATGTAATTAGGAATTCCCAGGTTGTTAATTCAAATGATGAGCTCTTGTCAATTGGATTCCTATTTCTATCATTATACAAAGATGGATTGTTAGAGCCTGAGCATCTTAGAGATAAGGGCACTTTCGAACAATATTGTCAAGATTTCAATAACAGGATGGATGAAAGCAATTCCCAAAAAAACTATTTACTTATTTTAAATGGTTTGATGGGAACACTGTCAAGACTGAGTAATTCTGTTATTCAGCTACTTTCTTATAAGTTAGTTGACTTTATTGGCTTTGATAAAATTGCACTTAGGGATAACTTTTCTGAAATCTTTGATAAGATACTTTATAAGTATGCCAAAGCAGATGGTAGGTTCACAGGTGAATTTATTCAGCCGGAAGAACTGACACATTTTATGTTCAATTTGGCTAATTTAAAACCCAATTCAAAAGTGTTTAATCCTTTTGCTGGATTGGCTTCCTTTGGTGTTTTACTGAATGAAGGAAGTCAGTATTTTGGGCAAGAGTTAAATGAAAAAACTTGGCAGTTGGGGGCATTGAGATTAATGGCCCATAATAAATTTAATGGTCAAAATTATGTTTGTCAGGATTCCGTTCATTATTGGCCCGATTCATCTCAATATTTCGACTTAATTATATCAAGTCCTCCATTTGGTGTAAGATTGAACAATCTTGCTGAAAATGAAAGTAAGAATGCTTTGTCAATTGAAACATTTTTGGTAAGTAATGGTATTCAGTCTTTAAAACATAATGGCAAGTTAATTTCATTGTTACCCCATGGCTTTCTATTTAAAGGAATGCAAGAAAATGGCCTTGCTGAGCATTTGGTTGAGCAAGATTTAATTGATGCAATTATTTCCTTACCTGCTGGCCTACTTTCAAATACTGGAATTCCTTTAATAATTTTATTTATTAACAAGAACAAAAAGTTTCCTGGAAAAGTAAGGTTTATTGACGCAAAAGGTTTAACTGAATTTAAAGACAATAAGAAAAAGACGCTTAATTACCAGGAATTGTTAAAGATTTTTGGGGATAGTGATGACACTTTTGAAGGTTCTATTGTTAGTGAGCCTGCTCTCAATTATCCATATTCTGAGGATTTAAAAAAGGAGAAGGAAGATTCAATCCAGCGAATAGTTGACAATGGTCAAATAAGGGAATTGGGCTATAACCTTAATATTCCTCGGTATTTCCAAGAAACGTATGAAGGAATTCCGTTAAGTGAATTAGGAACAGTTGTTAAGGGGAATAAATTTGGAGAAAATCAGATGGGGAAGCAAGTTCGAGTAAGTGACTTGAATGAAGATTCCATTGAATTTGTGCTTGATTTGGATAAGTTGACAGACACTAGTATTTCTAAGAACTATACCTGTATATCTGAATCTTGTTTGTTATTAGCAATCAAAGGTAAGACTCTTAGGCCTACTTATTTTAACTATTTTGAAACGCCAATATTTATTTCGAACGATATTGTTGCATTCAAGATTGATGAGTCAAAAGCTTTTCCTCAATTTTTAATCAATGAACTTTCATCTGCTTATGTTAATGATCAGCTGAATTCTTTTAGGGTTGGATCTGTGATTCCGGCCATTAAGAAAAATGATTTGCTTTCGGTTAAAATTTCTTTACCAGGAGTGGATGAAGATGGAATTAATAAACAGCAGTTTTTAGCAAAACAAAAGCTAATGCAGCTGGCAGAGGAGAAAAAAAAGGAGTTGATTTTGTTTAATAAAATTCATGGTTTAGAAAATGAAATATATGAACAAAACACCTACTTGCGGCATACCTTAGCTGGCCCATCTTCCAATTTAAAGGACTCTATTGGAAATATCAAGAGTATCCTTCTAGAACAGGTGGTCCCATTTCATCCTCAAATCCTAAATTTGAAGTTAAGTGAAAGACACCAAATTACCCTGGGTGAATACTTAAATTTCATCGAGCGTGATGCTGAAAAGATAGTTTCGGCTGTTTCTAATCAGCTGAAGGTTGAAATTGAAATGGATAAGAAGAAACTTGAACCAGTTGGGATCATTCAATTTCTCGAGTCATTTACTTCTGAGCATTGCGAAAGGGAGGGGTTGAATTACACCATGGAATTTAGTTTGGATGAGGAAGCATTCAAAAATGATGAGGGAAATTTGATTGAAACCTATATTTTAGCCAATATAGAACTCCTTGATGATCTTTTCAATAACCTTATAGACAATGCAGTTAAACATGCCTTTTCTCCGGAGAAATCAAATCGCTTTGAAATTTTCTTAATGAAGTTAAGTGGTTTTGGAGAAATAGATAGTATTACGATCCTCTTTTCAAATACAGGAACTCCATTTCCAAAGGATTTTGCTTTCAATGATTTTATACGAAAAGGTTCGAGAGTTGGCTCAAATGCTGGTGATGGTTTCGGAGGCTGGTATATCAATGAAATTATTAAGAAATTTAATGGTTACTTTGATATAATTAATGAGCAGGAAAGTGATGGTCTTCCTGGAACTGATTTGGCAACCAGTTTTGAAATAAGTTTCCCAATTTTTGATTTTGAATAATATGAATAACTACAGGGTTATCTGGTTTGATGATGAGCACGAATCGCTCAATATTATTCGCGAAAAGGCTTACTTGGAGAATATTGAACTAGTGGGTTTCACCAACGCTAAACAAGGAATTGATGAACTTGAGCAGAATATTTCAATGTATGATGCCGCAATTATTGATGGTATTTTTTATACCACCAGTGAGCAATCAGAATATAACACAAATGGTAAAGCTCTCCTAAATGTTGCATTGGCATTGGAAAGATTGGCAAACAAAAAAAAGCTTCCTTGGTTCATTTTGTCTGGACAGGATAGTTTTACAAAGAATACAAATCCTTTTGCAGAGGGACTAAAAAACAACAAAGTTTATGATAAACTGAATAATTCAAATCTTGATGAATTATGGAGAGAAATAAAATTTGAGGCAGATAAGCACATTGAAACCCAGTTGCGATTAAAGTACCATAGAGTTTTTGAGCTTTGTTCGGAAAAATATTTGGGAGTCCATGTTGAGCAGGATTTGTTTAGGTTGCTGAGAGCCGAAAATGAAGATACTGTTGAAAATCATTTCAATGCCATTCGCAAATTAATTGAAGACCTGTTTGTTGCTTTTAATAAATTCGGTTTGTTACCCTCAGAGTTTGTAAAACCCAATGTGGCCTTGAATCAATCCAGCATTTTCCTTTCGGGAAAGGAGCAATATGAGAAAACCGATGCGGTTTACAAGCAATACAAGCATCTGGAGGATACTTATCTGCCCAAGCAGATATCCGACTATTTGAGGAGTATTTTAAACGTTACCCAGGCTGGATCTCACAGGTCGGTAATTGACCTGCATGTAAGAACTGTAAAGACTCCTTACCTATTTAAAAGTGTGTTGTTTCAGCTATTGGATGTTCTTGTCTGGTTTAAAATTTATATCGATTCTGGTCCAAGAAAAGAAAACTGGATCAAGATTGAAAATTCCACAGAAGTATACCAACCCCAAATTGAGCTTATCTCTGGTAAAGTTATCAATTTGAATCATCAAAAAGGATTTGCATTTTTTAAGCCGGATGCTGGGGGAGATAATATTTACATACCAGCCAAATTGGTTGCCTTCCATTCTCTTGCTGATGGAATGATCGTGAAAGTAGATGTTGAGGAATATACCGATGAGGGAAAAAAGGAATTAAAGCAAAGGGTTAGAAGCATTGAATGTTAAAGCCTTATTCAAGCAGTTTGAAAAAGAAAAATAAGCATTTTGGTTCAAGTGCTGGTGGTTGTCAAAGATTCTTACTTGCTCATCTTCAGTTTGGAAAAACTCCAAAATGAACACCTTAATCCTGGCCTAAAACCGAAATGAAATTTCCAGAAGCGCATTTGGGTTGAAATAAAATCAGTGGGGCTTGACGCTAAAAGAATCAATATGTCCATTATTAAATACGCTCAAAATCGAATTTCAGGCCTAGATGAACGAAAAATGATGTAAGTTCAACGAAAAACGTTCATCGTTGTCCAGAATTCTATGCATAGACCATTGAATTTCATTCAGCCTTGCTTAAAAATTGATGGATATTCAACGAAAAACGTTCATCATTGTCCAGAATTCTATGCATAGACCATTGAATTTCATTCAACCTTGCTTAAAAATTGATGGACATTCAACGAAAATCGTTCATTGTTGTCCAGAATTCTATGCATAGTCCTCCAAATTTCATTCAGCCTTGCTTGAAAATAGAAGGAAGGCGATTGAAATCCATTCAACGATGAAATGAGGCTAAGCAAGGCCAACTATAATTCAATCGCGATTACCTGAAAACTAAGGAAGGTCAATCCAAAAAGACACAGGGTTGAATAGCTGCCAAGAATTATCCGGCCAAATTCATGCATGATTGCATAAGACAGATAGGCCAAAGATTGAACAATGGATGGATGGGGAGGAAAATGCACTCCAAATCAACAAAAAGCAATTTGCCTGCCTTCATAAAAGAAACAAAAACTCAATCCTAAAGCTTGAAGAAATTTTTACACATTAGGGCAATTAGAATATTTGATTTCGTATTTTGGCAATTCCTATGATTACTTCTCTAGCCTATAAGTTTCCCCAACCGAAAACCGGCATTCCGGAATTTCAAGGCAGAGTTTTGCTTTGCAAACAAATTACAAGAGAAGAAGAAGTCGACACTCCACAATATTTTAAATTTCTTTTAGCCAGTAGCACAAATGGCCTATTTTGTTTTGCCTTTCACATAAGCCGAAACTTCTCAAAGCCAAAAAGCTTGTCCAGATTGTTCCTTAGAAAGGCATTTTTTGCCACTCTACAAAAGGCAGTTTTGCGACTTAAAATTGTAATTTAGAAACCTGAAAAAAACGAAAAGATAGATAAGAAATGAGCTTAAATACACAATCACTGCAACCCGTTATTAACTTCCTATGGACAGTTGCGGATGATGTTTTGGTAAATACTTACCAGAAAGGAAAATACAAAGATGTTATCCTGCCAATGGTGGTTATTCGCAGACTGGACTTGCTTTTAGAACCAACCAAAGAACAGGTTTTAAAGACTTTCAACGAATACAAAGACAAACTACAAAATTTGGACAGCTTGTTGACCAACAGCAAACATGGTTCGGGTTTAGCGTTTTACAATACTTCAAAGTTTACCCTAAAAAAACTGCTTGACGACCCCAAAAACCTGAGAAGCAATTTTGAAAATTACCTGAACGGCTTTTCTGAAAATGTGCAGGATATCATAAAGCAATTCAAATTCAGAAATGAAATTGAAACATTGGACGAAGCAGACATTCTGTTTTCACTCATTGAAAAATTTTGTTCTCCAAAAGTTGAATTGCATCCCGACAAGTTGCCCCCATTGGCAATGGGTTATGTGTATGAAGATTTGGTAAGACGATTTAACGAAGAAAACAACGAAGAAGCAGGAGAACACTTTACGCCAAGGGAAATCATTGATTTGATGACGCACCTTGTGTTCTTGCCGGTGAAAGACAAAATCAAGCAAGGCACTTATTTGATTTACGACCCGTGTGTGGGTAGCGGTGGAATGCTCACCATTGCCAAAAACTTTTTGCTCAATCCTGATGGATTGGTTAAAAGCAACGCAACAGTGCATTTATACGGACAAGAAAGCACGCCTTTCATTTATGCGACTTGCAAAAGCGATATGCTGATAAAAGGTGAAGACCCCGACAAAATTGCTTATGGCAGCACTTTGAGTGCTTATGGTTTTGACAAGGAATTGAAGTTTGACTTCATGCTTACCAATCCGCCTTACGGTAAAACCTGGGCACCTGATAAAAAAGCGTTGGGAGTTGGTCCCAAGGGAGCCATCATTGACAAACGCTTTATGCTGAAAGGCAGCTACAAAGAAGAAGCCGTTACCAGCCGTGTGAATGACGGACAGTTGATGTTTGTATTGCACATGATTAGCAAAATGAAAGACACCGAATTGGGAAGCCGTATTGCTTCTGTCCATAATGGTTCGGCTTTATTTACAGGTGATGCAGGACAAGGCGAAAGCGAAATACGCAAATACATCATTGAAAACGATTATTTGGAAGCCATCATTGCCTTGCCAAACGATATGTTTTACAACACAGGCATTCCGACTTACATTTTCCTAATCACCAACAGAAAGAGTAATCAGCGAAAAGGAAAAGTGCAATTGATAAACGCCACTTCTGAAAAGTTTTACAACAAAATGCGAAAGCCATTAGGGAAAAAGCGTGTAGAGTTTTTGCCTGAGCATGTGGGTATGATTGAAAAGACCTTTCTGAATTTTGAAGAAAACGAATACAGCAAAATATTTGACAATGATGACTTTGGCTATGCTCAAATTACCGTTAACCGACCTTTGAAAGATGAAAAAGGGAAAATAGTAACCGACAGCAAAGGCAAACCAAAGCCCGACTCAAAACTGAAAGACAGTGAAAACATTCCGTTGAAAGAAGATATACAGGAATTCTTTGAACGTGAAGTTTTGCCCTTTGCTCCAGATTCTTGGTGGGATAAAAAAGACACCAAAATTGGCTATGAAATAAACTTTGCCAAATACTTCTACAAGCACCAACCGCCAAGAGCTTTGACAGAAATAGCTGAAGATATTTTTGCAATAGAGCAAGAAACGGACGGTTTATTAAAAGAAATAATAGAATAAAATGCAGATAACACACATACATCTAAAAAACTTTAAGGGCTTTGAAGAAAAGTCTTTCGAGTTCAAGGAAAGATTTACTGTGGCCATAGGAAATAATGGTCTTGGTAAATCAACCTTGCTCAATGCATTGCAAGTCGGTTTAGGTGCTTTCTTACAGTCTATGCCTACATTACCTGCAAACTATATTTACAGAAGACAATTTAAGAAAGGAGAACGTTTTGTCAAATATTACCCGGACAGAAAGGATTATCTGTCAAATAAAGAAAATCCGTCCTTAATTGTTGCCGCTGAATGGTATCACAACGATGCAGCAAATGAAATACCAGAGCCTATTCGTTGGGAAAGACACTATCTCCCAAGTAATGCTACAACACATAATAGGGAGCACTCAACTGATATTATTCGCTATGCTAACTATCTTTTCGACAATCATGCTAATAATAAGAATGTGCTTTACCCCGTATTAGCTAACTTTTATATTAATCGAACTAATGCACAGGTAAGAAGGGTTGATAAAAAGTGGCGTAGAATGTCTCGGCTGGAGAAAGGATATTACACTGCACTTGGAGATAGTGTTGATTTTACAGGTGTGTATGAATGGTTATACAGTTACGAAAAGAAGGTAAAAGATGAGGTAGAATTTGTGGGCACAATACAAGCAATGTATGATGCCATTACAACCGCCATACCCTACATAAAAGAAATTGAATACAACTCAAAGTATGATGAGTTTGAAGTGTTGGTAGATTTTAATGACGGGCAGCCGGTTGAAAGAAAGATTGCCTCGATGCTTAGCGATGGTATGAAGGCTATGTTGAACATGGTGGCAGAAATTGCTTACCGCTGCATCATGTTGAATGGAAAGTTGGGTTATGATGCAGTTGTGAAGAGCCCTGGCGTGATATTGATTGATGAATTAGACATGCACTTGCATCCTACATGGCAGCGGCATGTTATCAAAGATTTGAAAGCTGCTTTCCCGAATATGCAGTTTGTGGTAACAACTCATTCGCCATTTATAGTGCAAAGTATCAATGCAGATGAATTGATTAATCTTGATGTTCACACCACTATAAATCCGAAGGATTATCCAATAGAGGTAATTTCTGAGGAAGTAATGAATGTAGAAGCATCTTATGGCACGGATAAAAAAGAAGAAGAAAAGCAAAGTGTTGACTACTTCAATCTTTTAAGTGAAGCCGAAAAAAGCAATAATAAGGCTGCCTATAAAATCCAATTGGAGCAGCTTGAAAACTCAATTACAGATGCAGGATTACGGGCATTTTTGAAAACTCACCGAATAGCAAAAAACATCATTTAATGAGACCGATAGAGAATAGCCCAATACCTCAGGTAAATGGTGTAAATAAAACATTTGCCAATTATCAGGAATGGCGTGAAGACCTGGCTGATGCATACGGTCAACATTGTGTTTTTTGCAATGACAGGTTACAAAGTAGGTTTGAGGTAGAGCATTTAGTAGCTCGATCTTTAGGAATAGTTCCCCCTCTTGCATGGAATAACTTATTTCTGGCTTGTGGTCCGTGTAATTTGGCTAAGTCTGCAAGAGTTGCTACAGCAGCAACACATTATTTGCCAAACGCAAATAATACGCACATGATTTTTTCTTACACAATTAGAAAGCATAAGAAGAACGGCAAATATGCATGTATTCCTGTATTCAATCCGATTTTGAATCCAAATCAGAGAACCAAAGCAATTAATACAATTACATATACCGAGTTGAACCGCATTGAGCAAACGCCAGTTCGCCAAAGAAAAATGACGGATGTAAGATGGCTAAACAGGTATACTGCATATCAAGTTGCAAACACCCAAAGAGCATTATGGAATACATTAACAACGCCACAGCAAAGGGCAGCCTATTTAGCAGCTATACCGCCAATGATTGAAAAGAATGGTTTCTTTTCAATCTGGTTTGAGGCCTTTACTGGTGTAACAGATGTTTTAAGGGTCATTGTAAACAGTCTGCCTAATACATCAATGGCTTGTTTCGATGCCAATTTTAATCCACAACACCGTAGACCGGCAGACCCGGTTGATACAATTTAGAAGATATGACAGCAGCGGCAGTAGAAAATAAAAAAATAGCATGGCTGGGTGAGTTCCCATCACACTGGCAGGTGATTCGCATCAAAAATCTGTTTCAGGAAATGGACAGCCGAAGCGAAACAGGCAGCGAGGAACTACTTTCTGTTTCGCATTACACAGGCGTAACACTGAAACGTGAAAGTTTAGAAAACGAAGACGACCACCTGACCAATGCTGAAAGTTTGGTAGGTTACAAATTGGTGCAGCAAGACGATTTGGTTATCAATATCATGTTGGCTTGGAACGGCAGTTTAGGGATTTCTCCTTACAATGGCATAACAAGCCCAGCATACTGTGTTTACCGAGTTAAAGGCAACAATAACCCAGAGTATTTTGGCTATTTGTTTAGCACCAATTTATTTAAAGCCGAGTTTCGCAGACACAGCACTGGCATTATTGACAGCCGTTTGCGTTTATACTCCGATAAGTTTTTCAGCATTTTTACCGTTGTGCCGCCTAAAGACGAGCAAGACAAAATTGTGCAGTACATCAAAGCACAGGAAGAAAAGATAAACTTGTTTATTCAGAAGAAGCAACGGTTTATTGAGTTGCTGAGGGAGCAGAAAGACTTGATTGCTTTTAGTACAATTCATATATCTGCCTTAAAAAATGGATGTGCAGAACGGAGAATAAAAAGCTTCTCTCAAATTCTAAGAGGAAAGTTCACACATAGACCTAGAAATGATGAAAGATTGTATGATGGAGAATATCCATTTATTCAAACTGGTGAAGTTTCACAGGCAAACAAATATATAAATGGTTATCGTCAAACCTTAAATGATTGGGGGTATTCCGTTTCTAAAGAATTTCCAAAAGGGACTTTATGTTTGACCATTGCTGCAAATGTGGGTGATGTTGCAATCTTAAATTTTAATGCTTGTTTTCCTGATAGCATTGTCGGGATTGTTCCTAATGATGAAGTTGATTTAGATTTCTTATACCACGCATTGAAATCTCTGAAAGCTAAGTTTTTATCAGAAGCAACATTAACAACCCAATACAACTTAAATGTTGAAAGGATTGGACCAATTAAAATACCAATACCTAATTTAGAAAGGCAAAAGAAAATAGTTATAGAATTAGAAACAGAAACAGCCACCATTGACACAGCCATAGCAAAAGCCGAAAGGGAAATAGAACTTATTCGGGAATACAAAGAGGCTATGATAGCTGAGGCGGTGATGGGGAAAAGAAAATAAATGTGAAAATAAAAATGGAGACATATCATTTAGATTTAACCAAAGTCAAGCTAAAAGGTCCAACACAGGAGCAGATAGTCACTTGTAACCAGTGGGCTGCAACAGCATTTGACAAGTATCATAATAATTCAAAGGCAGAAATTGAGTTTAGTATTGATGGACTAGATACAAAAGCGATACTTGAATGGGATTCTAATTTTTCAAAAGCTGCAATGAAAGAAAAAAAGGACATGGCAAATCATGGTGGTGTGGCTATGGCGTGGTTTGTAATGTCAGTCCTTAAGGAATTTAACTATGTTGAACAATCCGAAATTGGTGATGGGGTCGATTATCGTTTTAAAACTGAGGAACCCGATGATGATGATTTGAATTTCCTTGATGATTTCCATTATGTTGAAATTTCAGGGATTTTAGAAGAATCAAAAACAAATACTTTGCAAGGAAGAATTAAAGATAAGCATGCCCAAATAAAAAGGGGGTACAAAAAAGACAAAGATTCATCAGTATTGGTGACCTTATTTAAAACCCCTAGAACTGTTAAAGAGATTCATAAATGAAACCAAAATTAATTCATCAAGAGGCAATGGATTATTCGTTCAAGGCAAGACAGGCCTTTGAACAAGACAATTACACATTGGCCTTCGATTTGTTTAATAAAGCAGCTGATTTAGAAAGTCAGGTTGCTAAATTCTATTTTGATAAACCTGAACTTGAACCTACAAGAAGTATTATCATAAGAAGTGCTGCCTTCCTAAATATCAAAGCCGGTCAAATTGAACAAGCTAAGGAATTCATATTTTTCGGGTTGTTAAATACAAAAGATACACTAATCAAAGAGCAGCTAAATAACGCACTTGAATTAGCTGTTTCGCTTGGTAACATGGCTCCTAATGAGGCAAGCAGGGAATTTAACTACATCAGTTTATTAAGACAAAGAAGTATTCACTATGTAATTGAACCCGCAAATTTGAGTTTTGGACATTCTGTGAGTTTGGAGAGTATAAAGGAATTTTCAGAAAGCTATTTAAAATCATTAAAGGCTTTTGCAATTTCAAAATTCAAGAGAGTACTTAAAATTGAGGACGAAGTAGAGCAAAGCATCATAAATGAGATAGAAAAGTTAGTCAATCCATTAGTGACAAGTTCAGCATATGGTAGTTTTAAATTTTCAATCGCTAATGACTTTCTGGAAAGACCTGGTGACAAGAGAGAACTTGTTGAAATTAAAGCAAATGTTATATCAAAATACCATCATGAGATTTTTACAAATCCTTTATCTGATGACGATATTTTGGCAATCAAAAAGGACTATACAGACGAAGAAGTTAATGACATATTTAGACCACTAGCAAAAATAAAATCAAATAACACTCCTTACAAAGTAGGCTATTACGATACTGATGACTTCAATAAAAAGTTTGTTTCAAAGATTGTGAACAAGCAAAAGCAAAAACTTATCACAGTGAAACAAATTACTCAAGAGGATATTGGTGAACTTGAAAGTTCATTAGTTCACAAAAGAAGCGGCAAAGGTGGTAGAACATCTAAGCAGGTGATTTTTAAAGAACAAATAAAATCTGCAGAATATGAGATTAAAGTTTCAGAGATAAGCCCTAAGGATGACAAACCACTTCTACTTTCAGAAGAAATAATGGTCAATATGACATTTGACTCGAATAAAGGATTTACTTTTTCTTTTCCTGATTTGAATGTTCAGAATACTGATATAGCGTACAATAAAGCTCTCGAAGGATTTTACAATACATTCTACGGTAAAATTATTGGTGTAATTAATGCCAAAGAACCTAATGAAGAAGAACAAAGAGATTGGTCTATTGTAAAAAAATTGATTACCAATCCTGAAGCATTAAAAAAATGAAAACAGACACAACAGAAAAAGGATTAGAATCCCATATCACACAGCACTTGTGTTTGGTAAATACTTTTGAAGAAAGGCTTTTTAGCCATTACAACAGCTTTGATTTTGCAAAACAAGATTCAATCTTTTCTGTCGAAGAAAAAAACAAGATTATTTCATACCTAAAAATAGAATTCACCCTCATAGTCAACAATAAACAAAAAATGGAGCTCAATCGAGAATGCAAAATGGCAATGAATGCATTGGCAATGATTGAGAAAAGAAATATTATTTTTACACATTAAATAACGAAAGCATGGTAAGTAATAGAGAAACAGTACACATAGACCAAATAATTCTGGATCCAAACAATTATAGGTTTATTGATAAAGTGGAATATAAACAAGTACCTGAAGAACAACTATCAGATGACCGTATTCAATTACGTACGTTGAATTTTATTTGGGGACGAAGCCAGGATAACATAAAAGACCTTATTACTAGTTTCAAAGAGAATGGTTTCTTAGATATTGAGCAGATTCAGGTAAAAAGAGTTGGGGATAAATATTTGGTTCTTGAAGGTAACCGGAGAACTTCAACTTTAAAATTTCTATGGGATGAGTATAACAAGGGTAATGATATTGGAAATGTAAACCCTGAATCGTTTTCAAATATACCAGTTGTAGTTATTGACGAAGAAGATCCGGTACAACACCTAATTACAATGGGCTTACACCACATTAGTGGTAAAACTCGATGGAGTGCAGTGAATGAGGCTCAATTGATGAATGACCTGATTGAAAAATACAGTTTATCTGAAGATGATGTCTGTAAAAAATTGGGAATTTCCAAGTATACTCTCAGGAGAAGTAGAAGAACATTATATTTTATCAATGAATATAAATCGAGTGATTTTGGCGATCAGTTTAAGTCTGATATGTTCTATATTTTTCAGTCAATTGTAGGTTCTCCCACATTAAAAGAGTGGTTAGAATGGGATGATGACGAATACACTGCTACTAATAGCAGGAATAGAGAACGACTTTTCAATTGGTTATCAGCGACAGACGATGAGGAGTTTAATGAAGAAGAAAATGAAAAAACTACCAAAAAGAATTTAAGTAAAAGGGAACCTATAATTAATCAATACAGGCAAATAAAAACGCTTGAACAGATTGTTTGGGATGAAAATGCTTTAAGAATAATGGAGGATTCGGGAGATTTAACCAAAGCATACACGTTTAGTAAAGCTGTTGGTGAATCTAAACTCCAAGGGGCATTGTATACTATCAAGGAAGGAACTCAACTTGCGTATAATTTCAAGGATTTAATTACCTCAAACGATCTTGAAGAACTAAAAAGCATCAAAGCCAGCATTGATAATTTATTACCGGTTACCCTTGCTAAAATACATGCAGAAGAGAGAAAAACGGCATCTTATTTCAATGAAATAAAATCACATTTTACGGAAATTAAAATAAATCGTTATCGAAAGTTTGAAGACTTGAGCATAAAGCACATCAATCGTGTAAACATTTTTGCAGGGGGAAATAATAAAGGTAAAACCACAATTCTTGAAACGTTTTATTTATTAACTCAATCAAATAATCTGAATGCATTAATCGATTTAGCCAGATATAGAGGTAAATTCTCAGGTGAGTTTAATTCTAGATGGGTTGATAAATATTTCAATAATAGCATTGAAATAAATGGATATTTTAATTCACAAGAAATTGATTTGTTGATACACAAAGAAGAAACTGATGACGATATAGATAAAACAGGATATCTAAGCTCTCTTGTTGTAGAGTCTGAAATTGGTAATAATAATTTGAAAAGTACTTTACATTTATTTTCAAACAAAGCTCCTGATTATCGTTATTCTAAAACACAAGTTTTATGTAATGCTGCTTTTACCAGTCCATATAGACACAATGAGAAATTAGTTCAGCAAGCCCACAATCAGGCTATAGAAAATAGATATTTCGAAAAAGTTATTCAATTCATCAGAGAGCATTTAGATTCATCTATAACAAATATTGATCTTGTAAACGAGCAGGGTGATTTTAGGTTTAGAGTAACCTCATCCTCAAAAGACTATGTTTTGGACATTACTGAGTATGGGGAGGGCTTGCAAAGAATTTTCGAAATCGCCTTGTTATTAGGTTATTGCAAAAATGGTGTTTTGTGTATAGATGAAGTTGATAGTGCAATTCATAAGAGCCTGCTTATAAAGTTTACTGAGTTTATACAAAAAGTTGCGAAAGACTTTAATGTTCAGGTGTTTCTTTCAACCCATAGTAAAGAATGCATTGATGCATTTGTAGAAAATGATTTTCCTGACGATGAACTTACTGCTTTTGCTTTAGAGGATGGAGAAAATGGAAGAATAGAATGTAATTTTCTTGCTGGAAATAAATTGAAGCAACTTGTTGAAACAATTAACATAGATATCAGATAGCATGGCCACACAAATAATTATTGCACTTTGTGAAGGTCCACACGATGTGTCCTTCATAAACAGAATATTAAAGACAGCAGGGTTTGAAAGTAACGAGCAAAAGAAACTTAATCAGTTTCCTACTCCAATGGATAAATTAATGGCAAGTGAATTTGTGAAAACTGATGTAGAGCAACTTAATTTACAAGAACTGCGTAAAGGTGTCTTACCTGCACATACACTTCAAAAAGTAGATAATTGGGCATTTCTTTATTCATTGGGAGGCGACAGTAAAAAAGAAGACAGAAAAATTATTATCAAAAATCTTAAAGCTAATATCAGACAAGCTGGCGAAATCAAAGGAGATAGAGGAAATGAGGATACGCAGTTTTCCGTAATATACATTTTGGATGCGGATAATAAGGGTGTAAATGCAAGATTAGGGGAAGTTTTTAACGAGGTTAAAGAAGTTTTTCCAACATTAACTGAAAATATTTTCCCTACCAATTCAACATTTGATACTGTCGAGAATATAAAGATAGGATGCCACATTATTACAGGGGCTGATAACAATACAGGTAAGCTAGAAGATATACTAATGCCTCTTTTGAGAGATGGTAATGAGAAAATTTATGATGATGCAGTAGCATACCTTCAAACTCATTTTGACGATGCAAGATTGTTTCCTTTAAAAGTTGCCAATACTAATGGAACTGCAAGCGAAGTGAGAAGTATCAAATCGGGCGACAAACTAAAGTTTGATAACCAAAAATCAACAGTTGGGATAATCGGGCAATTACAAAAGTCAGGTGGTTCAAATACAGTTTGCATAGGGCAAACGGATTATTTGAACTTGGTTAAAATTAAAGCAAATCAAAAATGTGTTGAGTTTTTAGATTTTTTTAATGCTTTTATTGGTGCTTAAATGAAAACAGACACCACTGAAAAAGGATTAGAAGCCCATATCACACAGCACTTGTGTTCGGTGAATGCTTTTGAAGAAAGGCATTTCAACAACTACAATCGTGTGGATTGTGTAGATGAAGATTTGCTTTTTAATTTTCTGCAAGCCACACAGGAAAAGGAAGTCATGAAATTGCAAACCATTCACGGTAGCAATTTCAAAAGCAAGGTGTTGTACCGCTTAAACAATCAAATCAAAACATTTGGCATTATTGAGGTATTACGCAAAGGCATTACCGACAATAACATTAAACTCAAACTGTTTTTTGATAAGCCCGTTTCTAACCTTAACGAAAATGATTTAGCCCTTTACAATCAAAATATTTTCTCGGTAACAAGGCAAGTGCATTACAGCACTCAAAATGAGAATTCGCTAGATTTAGTTGTTTTCATCAATGGTTTGCCCATCATCACTTTTGAACTGAAAAACGAACTGACCAAGCAAACGGTAAAAGATGCCATCAAACAATACAAAACTAACCGAGACCCCAAAGAAGAACTGTTTCGCTTAGGTCGCTGCATGGTTCACTTTGCGGTGGACAGCGAACAAATTTGGATGGCAACGCATCTGAAAGGCGAAAACACCTATTTCCTACCCTTCAATAAAGGTTACAATAACGGAGCAGGAAATCCCCCCAACCCAAACGGCATTAAAACCGATTATCTCTGGAAAGACATTTTAACCAAAGACCGCTTAACGAACATCATTCAGAATTATGTTCAGTTGTTTGAAGAAGAAACGGAAAAGATTTTGCCTGATGGAAAGGTTAAAAAGGAGAAGGTAAAGAAACTCATTTTTCCACGCTTCCATCAAATAGATGCAGTTGATAAGCTTCTGAATAATGCCAAAGAAAACGGTGCAGGAAAACGCTATTTAATACAACACTCAGCAGGTTCAGGGAAATCCAATTCCATTTCATGGCTTGCTCATCAATTGGTGGGCTTGTTTGACAAGAACAATGAAAATACCGTTTTTGATACGGTAATTGTAGTAACCGACCGTAAAGTGTTGGATGCTCAAATCCGTAACAATATCAAACAGTTTGAGCAAGTAAAAGGTGTTGTTGAAGCCATTACCGAAGGCAGTAAACAACTGAAAACGGCTTTGGAAGAAGGCAAGAAAATCATCATTACTACTATTCAGAAATTTCCATACATCGTAAATGAAATTGGGGAACTGCCCGGTAATAAGTTTGCCATCATCATTGACGAAGCACACAGCAGCCAAAGCGGGAACACCGCAGGAAAACTGAATGAAACTTTAGCCAAAGACTTTGAAAAGGTGCAGGTTGATGATGACGAATTTGTATTTGTTGACAAAGACCAATATGACGAACTGACTTCGGAGGATTTAGTAGTGGATATTGTAAAAGGCAGAAAGATGCTGACCAATGCCAGTTACTTTGCCTTTACAGCAACACCCAAAAATAAAACTCTAGAACTGTTCGGAGAAAAATACAACGATAACGGGAAAGAGAAATTCAGAGCATTTCATCTTTATTCAATGAAACAAGCCATTGAGGAAAATTTTATTTTAGATGTGTTGCAGAATTACACTACTTATCAAAGCTATTATGCTTTGCTAAAGAAAATTGAAGATGACCCTGCCTACGACAAAAACAAGGCACAAAAGAAACTGAAAATATTTGTTGAAAGCCATTCACACGCTATTGCCAAGAAAACGGCTTTAATGGTTGACCATTTTATGGATAATGTAATCCGCAAATCGAAAATCAACGGTTTGGCAAAAGCAATGGTGGTTACAAGCAGTCGCAGAAATGCAGTGAAATACAAAAAGGCCTTTGACAAATATTTAGCAGACACAGGTAACCCCTACAAAGCAATCGTAGCCTATTCAGGCGAAATTGACGGACAAACCGAAGCGGCATTAAATCACTTTTCAAGTGCTGCCATTCCAGACGAGTTTAAAAAATCGGAATACCGTTTTCTAATTGTGGCAAACAAATACCAAACTGGGTTTGACCAACCGCTTTTACATACCATGTATGTTGACAAGAAATTAGGTGGCGTAAATGCAGTTCAAACACTTTCAAGACTGAACAGAACAACCGCAGGAAAGAAAGACACTTTTGTTTTGGACTTTGCTAATGATGCAGATGAAATCAAAAAATCGTTCGACCCATTTTTTGAAACCACCATTTTAGGCGAAGCAACAGACCCGAACAAACTGTTTGACTTACAAAGCTCTTTGGATGCTTTTCAGGTTTACACACCCGAACAAGTGCAAGAGTTTTCGCAAAAAATGGTTACGAATGTTCCTGTTGACCAATTACACAGCATTTTAGATGCGGCAGCCGAAGTATTCAGAACTTCCATGACAGAAGAGCAACAAGATGACTTTAGAGCAAAATGCAAAACTTATGTTCGTTTGTATGTTTTCCTTGCTCAAATTGTGCCGTTTGTAAATCCATATTTAGAAAGACTGTATTTGTTCTTAAACCACTTGCAAAACAAACTGGGTAAGCAGCGTGACGAAGATTTGGCACAAGGTATTTTGGACAATATCGACATGGACAGCTACCGACTGCAAAAGGAAGGAGAATTTAATATTCAGTTGCAACAAGGTGACGAGTTAAAACCTATTCCGACAGACATGAGAGGCGGAGCAGCGGAGCCGGAAATGGAATATTTATCTAACATCGTAAAAGCATTTAATGACCGCTTCGGGACACAATTCACAAACGAAGACAAGGTTAAAAAAATGACAGAGGACTTAATGGCAGACGTTGCTCAAGATGCAGAGTTTGCTAGTGCATTCAGACATTCAGACGAGCAAAATGCCAAAATCACTTTTGAAGAAGTGTTAAAACGTAAGCTTATTGACCACATTGAGACTAATTTTGAGGTGTTTAAAGAATTCAACGACAATAAAGAATTCCGTGACTACTTTGCAGGGACAATGTTTAAAATTATGCAACGGGATTTTTTAAGGTTTAATAACCAAAGCTAGTAAAAATAAGTTCGTTCATTTAAATTGGATCTCTTATAATGAGAGAATTAAACAAATACTTTTTTACAAAATATGGTTCTGTATACTATGGTCAAGAGGATCATTGGGTGAACATGGAAAACAATTATATTGTGGTTGTGCCTCCTCAAAACGTTCAAAAGTATTTTAGTTCCAATATTAATTCCAAAGATTTAGAAGCAATAAAAAAGCATGCTTGGGTAATTAGGAAAGATTCATTAGTAAATATTTTAAATCAAAACGATGTTGTTTTCTTAGAACAAAATTTTGAACCTTGGCATTCTGATGAAACAAGTAAGTACCTTTTCATTTTTGGAGCCGGCGCTTCTGCAAAAGGAGTAAAAGGAGACCCTAAGCCTGAGTTGGTTCATCCTCCTTTAGGAAATGAACTATTTCATGAAAAATATGAAGAAATTTACAACGATTATCCGGGTGTAAAATTATCACTTCATTATCTCACAGAAGATAACATTGATATTGAATCCATTTTTGAGGAAGAATGGATGGAAATTGAAAGCGCAGCAAATGAAGACCTTATACAAAGACATATTTCAATTCAACTATACATTGCAAGATTATTGAGAAATGCATCTCAACACTTTTGTAGCAATTATTTAGGAAAAACATATTTTGAACCATTAATGGACCATTTGGCCAGATTAAGGGCAAGGACAAGACCTCGTGGATTATCAAATGATGCCAAAAGTAATCATCAATTTACTTTTATTTCATTTAATCAGGATTCCATTTTAGAGTATTACATAAGTCAATATTTTAAAACAACCCTTAAAACATTAAGCGATTATACCAAGGGTTCTGGAACTGATTTTAACTTATTTAAACCTCATGGTTCTCATAATTGGGGCTGGCCTTTTAAAAGTAAAGAACCATTAAAAAACTCACTCTCTCGAGACCTTTATGATGAGGGTGTAAATTATTATGATTTGTATTTTTCATTGCTTGGTTCACCAGAAACTATGGTTAATAGACTTTCTTATGGGCAGAATCTTAGGTTTAATAAAAACGATTTGGGCAAGTTTTCAATCAATATGGATAATTTGGAGATTTTTTATAGTGGGAATTCTAATAGTTATTTCCCAGCATTATTAATTCCATATAAGGATAAAGATGAATTTATCATGCCAAGCAGGGCTTTTTACGGAATGGAAAGTAAAATTTCAGAAGCCGAAAAAGTTATCATTATTGGCTGGAAAGGTAGAGAAGATGCCTTCAATAGAATTTTAACTGAGAAAGGAAATAATATAAAAGAGCTTATTATTTGTGACCCCACCCCTGAACCAGTCATTGAAAATCTAAACCGGTTTTTAGAAAAGCATAATAATATTAAGATTAAAAATTATAATGGCTTTGAAGATTTTGTTAAGAATGGCATGAAAAATGAAATTATTTAATGGGTAGGAACCAAACCCAAGCTCCATTGGTAACTCATGAGGAAGATAAATGCAGCAAACAAGAGTATCATCAAAATGGGGTGCATTCTTGAAGTTTCTTGTGAGGATTTTGATTGAAATATAGTGAATTGTTTGAGGTGGTTGACCAGGATAGCCTTCATCTTTATGTTAAGTTTTCAATTGGTGTTGCCCCCCTGCGTGAGGGGCAGGAGTGGTACCCCGCAAAGGGGCAGGGCGGTGGATGTGGTGCTGCCGAAGCGGCCGGAGAGAGCTATCGGCAGCGCCTACAGCCACCAGCTTTGCCCATGCGGAGTACAAGCGGATGACCCGGCAAGCGGCCTGTGGTATGGGTGTTCCATTGCGAATTTTAAAGGCCGCTTGCACGCCCATATTCAAAGCGTTTTCTTGCTTGGTTTGATGCGTGACTGATATTTCAATGGCAGGCTTGTTCTTGGTTGTTTTGCTTGCATGCTTTTCAATACCGCTTTTTATCTTTTCTTGCTATGCAGCTATTTTTCTGTTGGTCTTGACTGATTTTTAGTTTCCCTTTGTTAACCTTCCTAATTTCTTGCTTATGAAAGGTTCTTATGTACTACTTTTTCTGGCTGTATTGCTGCGCTCGGCTTTGTTTGGTCAGTTTGCTTCGTTTTCGCCAAAGCTTCCGTTTACCTATGTGTTTAAACTGGATTCTGCTGATGTGGCTCAACATTACTTGCACGATAGCCTTCCTGTTTTCAGGCATAAGCTGGATAGTTTTACGGGCATGCGGCCCAAGCTTGCTCCGGGTATGTATGCCTTGGTAACCTATCGCGAACCGCGCCTGGAATATGAAATTGTTGCTGTGCCTTTTGCGCGTCCTGTGGTGAATGCGTTCAATGGTCGCGTGGAGCTCATGATGCTCGATTCTGCTTTTAGGCAATTACAGGATATTGCTTTTGATTTGGAGGGAAAACGAATTCCTTTTGATAGCACTTGTCGCTGTTATCCGTTTGAACGCAGCAAGAAAAAACGTTTCTTTTATTTGAAAAGGGGAGAGGCTTTTTTGATGGGATTCGTGACTGGCGATAAACCTGCTATTCCTCCGGTTCCAAGGTCGGTTCCGGCTGGTAGGCCCGTGGTTTCGTATGGGTATTTTTTGCTCAACCAGCCCAAGTACCAACCTGGCGACAGTGTAAAGATGAAGGCTTATGTATTGAATGCAAGCGGGAAGGCTTATACCTCATCCATGAAGTTGTATTTGATTCCGGAGTATCAACGTGATAGGCCCATTCTTTTGGCCAACTTAAAGCCGGTAAGCCGTGGTGCCTATGTGTATCAATTTAAGCTGGCTGATACCTTGAAACTGGATCAGAAATATACCCTTGAATTGGAAAACATGTGGGGTGATCGCTTGCAAACTTCCCATTTTTACATTGAAGCTTATAAGCTTAGAAACAGTAGCTATTCGGCGCAGCTTGAGCGGGACAGGTTGTATCAGAAAGAACAAATTCGTTTCCGGGTTTCGGCGCGTGATGCCAATGGATTGCCTTTTACCGATGCACGCGTGAAACTGCGTTTGAAGCTGGTTTCATACAGTGATTTCTACGACTCAATTCAATTTATTCCTTCGGAATGGTACACCAGTTTGCTGGAACGAAACCAGGAGCTTGAAATAAGTTCACAAACCGAAATGCTGATTCCGGTTGATAGTTTGCCTGCTATGGATATGCAGCTTAAAGCGGAACTTAGTTTTAGCAATGCTGCGGGTGAACTGAGAAAGGACGAGTTTATGCTGAGCATTGTCCAGAAGGCCCAGTATGCAAGTTTAACTTTGGCGGACGAACAACTGAATGCAGTTAATATAGTACATGGGAAATCGCGTCCATGCAAAGCCATTTTGAATGGATTTTTAAATGGCAGTGTGTTGCTAAGCGATACCGTGATGCTTCCCTTTCAAGGTCCCATTTACCAGAATTGCGATGCCTATCAGCTTAGAGATACCCTGGGGAATTTGCTGGCCAACCTGAATCTTCCGCGCATAGACCTGCAATCGCTCGTTGTAGGTAAACGCAGCCACGATAGTATTTTTATTCAAAGCAACAATCCGGCTCAATTGGAATTTCAGTACCGGATTTACAAAGACGATAAGCTGGTAAAATGGGGAAGTACGCGCAACTTAAACTTTGTGCTTTGTGATACCTCTGCGGCATCGTACAATGTGTTTCATTCTTTGATTTACAGAGGGCATAATTGGATGTACGAATCGGTTTATTCGTTTAAGGAACGGGAGCTGATTGTGAAGACCAATTTGCCTGCTCAAATTTATCCCGGACAAACAATACCCTTGGATATTCAGGTGCAGGATGCGTTTAGGAAGCCTGTAGCTTATGCCAATTTAACCGCCTTTGGGGTGAATGCCCAGTTTGAGGATTTTGATATTCCCGAGTTGAAATCCTTTAGCCGGGAAAAAGGCAAATTGTTGGCCACTGAACATACCCGATTGATTTATTGGCCGGAGTTTACACGGATTCCCAGTATTTACAATCCTTCTTATACCCTGTTGTTAAAATCGGGTTTGATAACCGAAGGCGATTACCGCCTGCGCTATCCCAACGAGTTGTTTATTCAGGAACGCGTAGCCTTGCAAAAAAATCAGGTGGAAGTAATTCCAATTTTAACCGGAAATGGCAAGCGCATTCCCTTTTATTCGGTAGAATTGGATGGGGTTCCTTTGCTGGTTGAAGGCGAAAACAAACGCAGCAATGCCTTGCTAATTCCTGTAGGTAAGCATCAGTTGAGTATAAGAACTCGAAGCGCTATTTATACGCTTCCTGTGCTGGATTTTAAAGATAGCTCGCGTTATGTTCTGGCCTTTGATACCTTGTGTTTACCTGGCGGAATTCGCAAGCAAGCATGCGCCGATCAACAAGGCTGGAGCAAGGAAGAGTTGCTTAAAATCCGCAAGCACATGCTGGTGTTGGATGTTACTAGCGGAGCTTCTATTGCGGAGGGATTTTATGTAGTTCAGCGAAACAGAATGGCTAGAATAATTGAGCCTGTGTACCGCGAAAAGGACTGGCCTGCTCCTAAAAAATTGATTTATTTGGGTTTGTTTGAAGAGGATAGCATGGAATTGGTTTTGAATGGAAAGCCGATTCAGAAACTTCGCTTTGTTTCGGGAAATAGCTATGTGTTGTTCAACAACCGCCTGGTAATCGAGAACCAATTGCCCGATTCCTTGGAGTATGGTTTTCGCTTTTTTAAGACCAACGACCAAAGTTTTAATTCGCTTTACGATACCTTTAACTTAGCACCCTATACGCAGCCCATTTCTTTCAGCACTGAACAGTTAGGCTTTCAAAAGAAATTTCCTCCTGCCGATGAAGCCTGTTTGATAAAGGCGCAATTTGTGCCCAAAGCAGTTCCCAATCCGCAATTGGTGCAACTCGATGTAAAAGGTTTGACCAAGGCTGAATTAAGCCATATTTTGTTTTTCAACCAAGAGGATAAATTGGAGAGTTTACTCAATCCGGAAATAATCCCTTCGTATTCCATGCAATCTTTTATGCTGAAACCGGGGATTTACGACTTCTATTTTATCTCGGCATACAATAGCGTTTACAAGCTGAAAAGCCTGCCCATACTGGCGAATGGTAAGACTTGCATTGCCTTGGATTCGCTCTATTTCACGCAGCCTTGCAAAGTATTGGATGAAGTAAGGGAACTCAGTCGCCAATTGCATACCGAATACCAATTGAGGGAGTCGATGCAGGTGAGTTACCGGAAGGAAGATTACGTGGAAGTACGTGAAAAAATACCTGTTCAAATGGCGGCATCGGAAGAAAGAACACCGGTTGTTTCGGGATTTGTTTTTGATGAAAAGGGAATAGCTCTCGAACATGTTATCATTACCCTGGAGCAGCATGGAAAGGTAAAAGGAATTTCCTTTTCAGATAAAACCGGAAGTTTTATTATACGTGATATTGATGCCGGAAATTACCAAATGCGTTTAACCCGCTATGGCTCCTGCATTACCTTGGTGAATTCAATTCAGCTCCAGAAAAACAGGTTGCATAGCTATTCCCTGCGCCTGAATAAATGCGGCTTTGATGGCCTTTCGGGTCCGGGTGTGTATTTTGGAAAGCGCGTAATGACCGAGCTTGATAAGTCAAGAACAAGTCCTCCACAAAACCTGGGCAATGCAAGTGAACAAGAGGGTTCTGTTTATAGGAATGGAACAGGTATGTTGAAAGGCAGGGTAGTGGATTTGTCAACCAAAGCACCTTTGGATTATGTAACCATTACTCTTACTCTCCATGGAGTGAAGGTGCAGGCCGGGATAAGCGACGATGAGGGCGAGTTCCTGTTCCGAAATCTTACTCCGGGCGAATACACGCTTCAAGCCAATTTTGTTGGATATTCCCCAGCGGTAATAAGGGGGATAGTGATTGAAAGAGATTTTGTAAGGCATGTAAACTTTACCATGCAAGTCTCCGACAGGCAATTGCAGGAAGTTGTAGTTGTTCAAAAAAAGGACCTTGTTGAAAGGGGAGATGTACATGTGCAACGCTTTACGTCCAGTGAGATTATGGCTGCACCTGCACGCAATGTAAATGGAATTGCTTCCCTAAGTTATGGAGTGGAATCCAGATCGGGCTTGCTCCCTGCAACACGTGGGAGCAGGGCCGAGGGTACTGCCTATTATATCGACGGTGTTCGGGTTTCTGAAAAGGGCAATATTCCCCAAAATGCAATAGGTACTCAAGATAAGTTTCAAGCCAATTTTTCTGCCCAAGAAGAAAGGCAAAGGATGTTGCAAATGGCAACCAATACTCAGGTTAAAAATAGCCGCAATGTGTTTCGTGATTATGCATTTTGGGTTCCCAATTTGGTCACCAATAAGCAAGGGGAAGCCCATGTAAGCATTACCTTTCCCGACAATATTACCCGCTGGGATACCTGGATTCTAGCCATGAACGAGCATTTTCAGTCGGGAATGAACTCCTGGCAGGTTCGAGCCTACAAGCCACTTTCTGCAAGTTTGTACATTCCATCTTTTGCAATCCAAAAAGACCAAATCCATATCAAAGGGAAATTGAGCAATTATACCGGTGAGGAGTTGAATCTTCAAACCCATTTTTCTTTGGCTGATAGTTTGATAAAATCGGATACGGTACGCATCCAAAAGGGACATACCGAAAGTGTTCGGGTGGATGTGCCGAATGCCGACACCCTTTCCTTGAAGTATGGCTTGAAAGCGGATGGAAATTATGCCGATGCTGAAAGCTTCTTGCTACCCGTATTTCCGGCCGGTATCGAAACAAACGTATTCCAACAGAAACTGCTTGCTCAGGATTCGGTGTGGAACATCACAACGGGTGATTCGGGTACCTATGAACTCCGGGTGGTCCATGGTTACAGTCAGTTGCTACGCGAAGAAATTGGCAGACTGAGAAATTACCAGTACGGATGTGTGGAACAAACAACTTCAAAGATGAACGCCTTGTTGGTTGAAAAGTCGCTATGCAGGTTATTGAACGATTCCTTTGCGGATGAAAATATAATTCGCACCTGCATTCGAAAGCTGGAAGCTCAGCAATCCGGCAACGGTTCATTTGGCTGGTTTTCATCTTCTAGTCCGGAAACCTGGTTGACCTTTTATGTGCTGAAGAGCTTGCAGGAAGCCGCCAAGCAAGGCTATGAAACACGGGTGCTCAACAGAGGCTTGGAGTATTTCAGAAGCAATTTGCACAGGTTTCAAGGCACTGATAAACTCCGTGCTTTGTATGTGCTTGCAGAGGCGCGTGAGCCTTTGAATTACGAAGAATTGTTGAACAGCTTCAACGAAGAAGCCATGTTTTTGTTGGATAGATTGCTAATAACTGCCATCAAGCAAAAGCTGGGTTTGCCGCATTTCTCCGGCTTTTTGTACGAGCGTATTGCCAAAAATGCTGAAGGTGGAATCTTTTGGAATTTGCCTTATGAATCCATGTTTCAAAACCGAAATACTTTTGGTCCAATGGCCTATGAAGTCTTGAAAAAGGATGGAGCCGATTCGGCCTTCCTGGCGGGAATGCGCATGTATTTTTTCAATGAACGGAATTTTTCTGCTTACCTGCAAAGGAATACATTGGAATCGGCGATGGTATTGCAGGCCATGGCCAAGGATATGGCCGCTTCCGAAAATGCCAAGTTCCTGCCAGTGTTATCGCTCAATGGAAAAGCATTGGGAAATAAGTTTCCTTTGCGCGTAAAACTGCAAACAAATTCCACTTACAAACTGGCCAATTCAGGAGCCAAAGCACAGGCATTGGTAAGCAACAAGGTGTTTGTTGAAAAGCCTGCATGCGATTCCAGTTCATTTGGTATTAAAACCGTATTTGTACAAGATGGGAAACAAGTTACTCAACCTAAATCGGATATAGAATTGGAGTACCGCATTGAATTAAGCAGCAAGAAGAATCAGGAGTTTTTGTTGGTGCAAATTCCTATCCCGGCATCATGCACCTATTCAGTAAAAGGAAATCCATTTGGAGCCGATGAAGTGGAATATAAAAAGGACAGGGTATTGCTGTATTTCAGACGCATGCGTGCAGGCAAAAAGCAATTGGTCATTCGCCTTGAGCCCAGGTTCAAAGGCAGTTTTACCTTATTGCCGGTGCAGGTTGAAAACATGTACGACGCACAAATCAAGGGCAACAATGAAACCCGAAAGTTGCTGATAGAGTAGTCTACCCACATAAAGTCTTCGAGCAACTGAATTTCATTTTACTAAGTCAAAAAGTTTTACAACTAGTTTGCAAGGAAATTAATCGGATAACCAAAAACCTTGCAAATTAGTTAACAAAAATGGCCCCTTAATTCGAATGCAATAATGATTGTCAATTGGTATAGAATTCCAGAATCTAGAAATGAAGACACCCTTAACTTGTGAGTCGGAACTTTCCTGTTGGCAGTGCGTGCGGGCAAAATCCGCGGGCAGGACTGCGCGACTTGCCTTATTGGCTGGTTCGCCTCGGGAGGGCCTGCGGGTAAGAGCGAAGCAGGCGCGAAAAGGCAGGGAGGGATTTTGACCGAGCTTGGCCTCCCGCACGTGCGGGACCTCCAACAGGAAAAGCTTTTGGTGACTTTTGGCTACAAAAGTTACAGCAGAAAAAAACTAAATACCTCAAAGGTAAAATGTCATCAATAAGTAATTAAATGGAAGTCTACGCTTTAAAGACGATTTTATTCTTGAACGAGAAATTCAAACCGTAAATAATGACTTTTAGAGGAACAACTAGACTAGTTTTCTAAAAGGGTTAATTCAATAAAGTTCGCATGTGTTGGGAGATGGCTGAAATTCTGCAACAGTTGTCCTATTCCGGGTTAAAACTTGTTGGCAAATTTCAAATTCGGATGGCATTTTCAGGAGCCTAAAATCCGGAAATTCAAGATGCCATTAATCTGGGGCTTGCACCTAGCGGCAAGAGGAAAATGAATGCGCGAAGTAAGATTTTCGCACTTGCCGCTTGGTGCCGGGCCATCCGCTTGTACTACCCCAATTGGATAAGCATCACTGCAAGCAACAAGCAGAGCTTCTTGGGTCGCTTGCTTGTAGCAGCAGTGTTAAGCTTACCCAATCGGCGCGGTACCGCTGCTGTCCCTAAGCCGGATGCAACCGGGTGGAGAATAATAATTCCTTAGCAGAGTTTCTTTTGATTTTAAGCTCTAATCATTCAAGTTGATTGTATTGCATGTCTTTGGTTGGTTCATGCTTGTAGCTCAAAAAAAACAACCTCATTGAACCTGCAAAGTAAGGGTCCACAAAAGTGGTTAAACTTTAAACCGGCACCGATAACTTGCTAAGCCATTTCAGAAAGTTCCAACCAGCGCAATTCCTTTTCGTCGAGCTGCGCTTTGATGGCTTCAAAATCCTTGGTGAGGGCAAGCAATTCTTCGTGGTTAGTTCCCGATTGATTCAACTTTTCTTCAAGCAAGTGCTTTTGCTTTTGCAGCATTTCCAACTCATCGGTTAGCAATTCCAGTTCCCGCTGTTCTTTGTAACTGAGTTTCTTTTTGGGTGCTGCCTGAGCGGGTGCTTCCTCTTTTTTTACTTCAGGTTCAAGGGCTTTTTGTTGCTCTTGTTTGCTTTGGTTTTTCCTTTGCTCGAGCTCATTCAGGTAATCCTGGTAATTTCCATTGAAGCTGCGGATGATTCCTTCTCCTTCAAACACGAAAAGAGAATCAACCAGATTGTCCATAAAGTAGCGGTCGTGGGTTACAACCAATAGGCAACCTTCGTAATTCTCCAGGAAATCTTCCAATACGTTCAATGTGTCAATGTCAAGGTCATTGGTTGGTTCGTCCAGCACCAGAAAATTCGGTTTTTTCATCAGGACGGTAAGCAGGTACAACCTCCGTTTTTCTCCACCACTGAGGGAGCTTACGTAATTGTATTGCTTTTTGGCATCGAATAAAAACTGCTTCAACAACTGGGTGGCACTCAATTGCACGCCTTTGCCTACTTCCAGGTATTCGGCTATATCGGTAATGACTTCAATAACACGCTTGTCGTCTTTCAACTGCATACCCTGCTGGTTGTAATAGCCAAAGCGAACAGTTTCCCCTTTTACAATTTCGCCGGAATCAGGCTTCTCCTGTTCAAGCAACATGTTGAGGAAGGTACTTTTTCCAACCCCGTTTTGTCCAATAATGCCAATGCGTTCTCCGGGCACAAAAAGGTGCGTAAATTCTTTGCAAACACAAAGCTTACCAAAGGATTTTTTCAATTGGTGCACATCCAGAATTTTGTTTCCCAATCGCTGCATTTGCATCTGAATTTCAACAGAGCCTTCTTCTTTCTTTTGCGCTCCTTTTTCTTTTAGGACATAGTAATTGTTGATGCGCGATTTGCTTTTGGTTGTTCGGGCTTTGGGTTGCTTACGCATCCATTCCAATTCTTTTTTGGCCAGTTTTCGGGCAATGTCTGCTTCCCTTGCTTCATTGGCTTCACGAGCTGCTTTCTTCTCCAGAAAGTACGCGTAATTTCCTTTGTAGGTATAGAGTTTTCCTCCGTCAAGTTCAATGATTTCGTTGCAGATTTTATCCAGGAAATACCTGTCGTGACTTACCAATAACATGGTCAAATCAAGCGATTGCAACCAGCCTTCCAGCCATTCAATCATTTGGATGTCGAGGTGGTTGGTTGGTTCGTCCAGAATCACCATTTTGGGTTCGGTAATCAGCAATTTGGCAAGAGCCAGGCGTTTGCGTTGCCCACCCGAAAGCTTACCACAGGGCTGTTGCAAATGGTGATGCAGGTTGAGTTTGGTGAGAATGGTATGGACTTTTGAATCCAGGTCCCAGGCCTGAAGGAGTTCCATTTGCTCCATGAGCTCCTGCAATTCATTTTGAAGGTTGATATCTTCCGGATTCAATTCCAATTGTTCCTGCACCAATTCATAACGGGCAATGGTTTTAAATTTGGGATGTTCTGAATCGAATATGGCATCAATAACGCGTTGGTCCTCTTTGAAACGGGGTTCTTGTTCCAGGTAGGTCCATTCAATGTTTTTATCAATAATTACTTTGCCGCCTCCATCGGGTTCTTCACGGCCTGCAAGGATATTTAATAAGGAAGTTTTTCCGGTTCCATTTCTGGCAATCAGGGCAATGCGTTCTCCTTTGGCAATGGTAAGTTCCAGGTTTTCAAACAATACCCTTTCGCCAAAGCGACGGCCCAGGTTTTCCGCTCTCAAATAAATCATCCGCAAGAATACGCAAATCGCTTCATAGCTTTAAATTTTGCGCTTACATTCGCTTCAAATTTGCTGATTATGATAGTTGGAATAATTCCCGCCCGATATGCATCTACTCGTTTTCCGGGCAAGCCTCTGGTTGAAATTGAAGGTGTTAGTATGATTCAACGGGTGTATCAACAGGCATCGCGCGCAAAATCGCTCGATTACCTGGTGGTGGCTACCGATGATGAACGTATTGCAAATCATGTGCGTGGCTTTGGTGGGAATGTGGTTATGACAGGAAGTAATCATCCAAGTGGAACCGACCGTTGTTATGAAGTGGTAAAAAAGTTGAATACTTCTTACAAGTACATTATCAATATTCAAGGGGATGAACCTTTTATCAATCCGGAGCAGATTGATGAATTGGGAGCAGTTTGCAAAGGACATACCGAGCTAGCCACGCAAATGATTAAGGTTGATAGTGCTGAGTTTTTGTTTGATACAGGCGAAGTGAAAATTGTGTTGAACCACGAAATGGAAGCGCTGTATTTCAGTCGTTCAGTAATTCCATTTTTAAAGAATATTCCACAAGAAGAATGGCATAAACATCACACGTATTACAGGCATGTGGGCATGTATGCCTATCGCAGCGATGTATTGCAGGCCATTACTCAAAAGCCTGTTTCTTCTTTGGAAAAGGCAGAGAGCCTTGAGCAGTTGCGTTGGTTGGAAGCAGGCTATAAAATCAAATGCGTTGAAACCAAATTCGATAGCCATTGTGTAGATACACCTGAAGATATTGAGCGCGTGCTCAAATTGATGAAGGATAAAGCTTGAATTTGTTTTTGAATGGATTCAAAGAATAGCATTCAAATTCCCGGGCTAATTGGGTAGTTTCAATACCTTTATCGTATGCAGTTCATCTGAGCTGGTTTTGATTGAGATCAAATAAGCACCATGCGGCTCTGGCAAAGAGAGTCGAATGCTTTCATTTTCCCAAACATAGGTGGTAGGGTAGGCGCGTCCTTCGACATCTCTAACTTGAATCCAATTTACTTGTTGACCAGGTTTGAGGTAGAGCCAAACATCCTTGTGGGTTGGATTTGGCCAATACTCAATTTCTGATTTGTTGTTCCAAGAATTTAACCCGGAGGGAATGGCATATAAGAAATTCTTTTTGGTGAGTGTAATGGCTGTGTCCGGATAATTGACTTTTAAGCTAAGAGTATACCATCCCGGTTCTGTTAATACCAAGTATGGATTTTTGGAACTTGAATCTGTTCCATTTAAAAATCGTGAGTTGGGTGGATTTAATGTCCATTGATAAGCCTTTACATTCCCACTTACCTGGGAGCTAAGTTGGAAAACCACATTTACACCCGGATCATTTTTGCTGCTTGAAAATTCAAGTTGATGAACCAATGTCAGGTAATCTGTTTGCTGAATCTGGCTGCTGTCTTCCTCCTGCTTGATAGACAATTTTACTGTATAAGAACCGGGCTTTAGCAATTCAATCCAACACAAGGCATCGTTTTTGGTTGTTCCTTTGATAAATCGAAAATGCTTGGGTTCAATGTCCCTGGTATAGCTTGTATTTAGATTGGTAGTGTTGGGTTTTAGTGAAATTGTATCTCCAAAACCTGGAGTAGTTTTACTGGCAATAATTGCGGTAGGGAATACTAGTGGTCCTTGAGTTTCAGAAACAAGATACCTTGAAAATTGAAATTCATTGTCTGCCAGGAATGTGCGTACAATTCTTCCTTTGCTGAAGGAGGATAGTTGATGAAAATTGCAGGGAACTTGAACCCTTCCCCAAGTTTCCTTTGCGAATGATGTATCCTGTTTTGTGTGGTTGAAGAGCAATAACCTGTTTGTTAAATTGGTGCCTTTAAATTTCTCGGCAAGTAAAAAGTTTTTTCCGGAACATGCTTGCAAGTGGTATTCATATCCAAGTTCAAATGGGGTATTGTTTTCAAAAACCACTTGAGTTGTTTTGCCAAACATGTCCATGCTTAATACACGAGTTACTCTCATTTTTGATACACTGCTTGCTTGATAATCGGTTGAGAAATTAAGCAAATAGTTGCTTCCATCTGCGTATTGTTGAATCTGGGTGCATTTCAGGTTTTGCCATCCAAACCTTGCCAGAATGCTGGTGCTTACATGTCCGTTTTTGCCAAAATCACCTGCTAGTTTTCCATCCGATTGAATTAGGCAAAGGCTCGTATCCAAACCGGCAAGAATTGTTTCATTGCGATTGATTTTTAACGCGTGAACAGCACCGGAATAGTCAAATGAAAAGCTGCTATCTTCTTGGCCATTTCCAGAATACCGCTTTATTCCTTTGAAGGCTAACAAGAATTTGTCCTGGTTAGGATAAGTAGCAAGTTTCAAAGGGATACCATAACCTGAAGCTCCTTGAATGGTAAATTGAGATAGAATTTTTCCCTGGGTGCTTATACTGTACACAAGGATTTGCTGGCTATCGCGCATGGCAAAAAAGAAGCTGCTATCTGTTTGCCAGGCTACTGCAATGGAAGTGTAATTTGCCGAAGAACGGATGGGGAATACAGGCAACTTAGCGGCTTCAAATTCTGGGTTGGGTAAAGCTGTTGAATCTAGCAGCATCAATCGGATAAAACCCTTGTCATAATCTTCTCCGCCAAAGGCCAGAAGCATTTTTTCATGGAGGCCTTCTTGCGCAAACAATCCATTGGGTGAAAAGGCAAATTTGCTGCCTAGTTTAATTTCAGGTCCCGGATTGGTAAGTGTATCCAAATCGAAATTTTGTTTGAAAAGGCTTCTGTTTAGGGTTGAATGGGCGGCGTAATCTGTGGTTCCCCATTGAACCCATTTATTCACCAATGGAAAAAGTGTTCCTTCTTTAGGAAGTATTTTGCTTGAAACAAGGGCTCCTGAATCACTAATTTGGAAAAGGTGCCGACCAGTTTGTAGACAAATTGAATTGCTATCAGTGTAAAAGCTCTCTATCCCCACTAAATTTTCGCCCAGTATGCATATTCCAAAGTTTCCAAATCCTTGATTGATGCTTCCGTTTGCCTGCAATTGAAAGAGAATCCTGTTGTTTTGTCCATTCAATTTCGCATTGGCTAATACGGCTATTCCTCCCCATTTATTGGTCCACATTTTCAAGATGCTTTCATGGCCTGTGCCAAGGTTTAAGTAGTTCAAACCTGAATTTCCAAAACTGCTATCCAATTGGCCATTGGGCTGCAAACAAAGCAGGGCCGTTTTGTAAGTACTATTTAGCAAATGAGATAAGCCCATTACTATTTTGCCTGTTGGTAACAAGGCCAGTTTCATAGCATCCATGGTTTGCAGGCTTTGGAACTGAAAAACACCCTGGTTGCCAAAACTGCTGTCCAGGTTACCTTGTGCGGTTAAGCGAAGCATTTTGGGGTCTGATGTGATTCGGTCGATAAAGCTGATTCCGATTTTTCCATCGGTTTGAATGAAAATATCTGTTGGTTCATCATCCTGAAAACCCATGTTTTTATGGACCACGCCGGCATTTCCAAATGTGAAATCGGGTTTGAAAGCGGCTGTGTATTTGTAAACCGCAATAACCTTTTTTCCTTGAACAATATCTGTTCCGACAAAAATCAAATTGCTCTCAGAGTCGCGAGTGGCAAATTGTAAAGTGTTTGGAAGGGTTATCGGGTAATATTGAATTCCATCTTTTGTAAAAGAAGTATCGGGGCTAAGGTCTTCGGTAACGCGTTGAACAAAAAGGTTTTGATTCCCATCAACCTCGCAAATGCCGTAAAAAGTATATGGGTGTTGAGTTTGATGTAAGCCGGGAAGAAGTTTGATTTTACTTCCTTGAATTTGCTGAAGAGGTTTCCAGGAAATTTTGCCATTGCTGCCAAAAGTGCTATCCAAGCCTTGATGGGCGCTCAAATTGAAATAGCTAATAAACAACAAAAGGAATGCCGTTAGATTTTTCATTCTCATAAAGATACAATTAATAAAGAGTGGCACCAATATTCCTTCCCTTAATTAGGTTTTGCCTTTTGTTTAACTGGTATTTCAGCTGAAAATCCACATTGAATTTAGCCAGGTTTATGTATTTGAACTTAGTCAAGAGGGCCAAAAGTCAAAAAACATTGGCAGTTACATGACTAAGGAATAGGGAATCTTTATGACGAGTGTGGGTAACTGAGTTTTCGCTCAATTTCCCAAGCATTTTAGGCAGTATTAGATGGTAAAATGGGTATTATGGATTTGGTTTATGGAAACGCCCTTCCGCGAAGGATTGCAACGGATAGCCCACAGACCATTTGCCTTAAGGAATTTTCAGTTTCAGGATAGGTTTTGCTGGCAAATGGGCGAGGACTAGCAGTGGAAAGCCTGACCCTGCCTGGTACGCCTTTAGATTGAAACGGGATTGTGATAAAGGCAGGGGCGCGGCCAAAGGAAAATGTTAATTCTTAGTGGAATCGCTTAAAAAAAAGCCGCCCCGAAGGGCAGCTTGAATGAGTTAACAATTGAATATTTCGACCAACCTCACCAAATCGGGGTTGAGGTCTTTTTTCATGTAAATGGCATCGTGGAAAGGAGTAAGTACAAATTTGTTGTTGATAAGTCCGGCCATCTTGTTTTTCTCACCGCGCATGAGCGCTTCAACGGCTCCTGCACCAAGACGGGAAGCCAGAACACGGTCGTATGCAGTTGGACTTCCTCCGCGTTGAATATGGCCAAGGATTACAACCCGTGAGTCAAAATTTGGAATTTCTTTTTTGAGTAATTCGTCGATTTTAAAGGCACCTCCTTCAATGTTTCCTTCAGCAACAATGACAATGGAAAATGATTTTTTGGTATTTGTTCTGCCTTTAAAGAATTCAACTACTTTGCTATGGTCTTCAACAATCTCGGGGAGTAATACCTGTTCAGCTCCACCTGCAATGGTTGCGGCTAATGAAATAAAGCCGGCATGCCTTCCCATGAGTTCAATGAGAAACACGCGCCCGTGGCTATCTGCTGTATCGCGAATTTTGTCGATTGCATCAACTGCAGTGTTGATTGCGGTATCAAAGCCAATGGTAAAATCGGTTCCGTACAAATCGTTATCAATGGTTCCGGGAGCTCCAATGGAAGGTATTCCAAATTCATTGAAGAAAATTTCTGCACCTGTAAAAGTTCCGTTTCCACCAATGCAAACGATGCCTTCAATGCCATGGGCTACCAAATTGTCGTAAGCTTTTTTACGACCTTCTGGAGTCATAAATTCTTTGGAGCGGGATGACTTTAGAATGGTACCACCACGTTGAATGATATTTCCAACTGAGCGGGAATTGAGTTCAATAAAGTTTTCTCCACCTTCAATCATTCCCTTATAGCCTTGCATAATACCAACTACCTCAAGGTTGTGGTAGATGGCAGTTCGCACCACTGCACGAATACAGGCGTTCATTCCGGGGGAGTCGCCACCCGACGTAAATACAGCAATTTTTTTCATGGCACAAAAATAAAAAAGCCCTTGGCTTAGGACCAAGGGCTTTTATCATCAGTTTGTTAAGAAATTACAATTCTGCTTTTACTTTTACGGTCAATACACCAGTTGTAGCGTTAGCAGCAGTAGCAGCAACAAGGATAAATCCACGTTTGCCATCGCCACGTTTGTAAGCTAATACTTGGCTAGCTTCCAAGTTAGGCATACGGTCGATTGCTGAAGTCCAAGTCAAAGCGTCCAATTCGTCGAAGAAAGTTTTTGTAGTCAAACCGTCGAAAGCTGACAAAGAAAGGTCTGTTAACAAGTAAACAGTTTCTTTCTTGGTAGTCCAGCTGCTCACTTCAGTAGCCCAACCTGTTCCGGCGCTGAAGTTGTAGTTTGGAGAGTAAAGTGCATTACCTACGCTACCAGCTGAGTTGTAGAAATAAAGGAAATCAATTTTGTCTGAATTGCTGCGAGCAAGTTCTGTGCCTGTAGCACCTGCACGGTAACGAGCGAAGCTATTTGCTACTCCAAAGAAACGGTATTCGTTTGTGGTGTTTGATGGAGCTCCTAATAGAATCTGTTCAGATACAGATACGCTATTGATAGTAACTTCAAAAGTAGCAGTGGTAACTTTGTCTTTGTCGTCGGTAACTTTAACTGAATAAGTCATTTTGTCTCCGTCGTCGATGGTTAAAACACCTTTAACCAAATCGTAGTGCTTCAGGATAACAGCTGCATCGTTGTAAGTTTTGTTAACGATAGGGTCTGTAGCACCACCAGAAATAGCACGAGTGATATAAACCGATTTAATTTTACGGTCTGTATCAGCAGTAACTTGGATGTCGAGCAGGAATGAATCTGTATTGGCAGAGATAGTTGTTTTGCCAATGCCACCGTTGATAACAACTGTAGGTGCAAGACTTTCTTTGGTAGAATCGGTTTCGTCCTTGGTACAAGAACTCAGGAACCCAACGCTAAGTGCGCTGAGAACGAAGATTGATTTCATCAACTTTTTCATGTGTATGGTTTAAAGGTTAAACGTGGCGAAAATAAAAAATAATCAGCGAAATTGATAAAGAAATCCTTAATTGTTTTCCTCATCAAAGTTCATGTCGAAACTTTGGTCGTGATTGAACTCATCAAAGTTATAATCGGGCATGAGGTCTGTTTTGATATGATTTACAGTTTCATTGAGGGCTTCAGTAAACTTATTAAAGTCCTCTTTGTAAAGGAAAATTTTGTGCTTTACAAAATTCCCGTCCTCGAAGCGTTTTTTACTTTCGGTAATGGTAATGAAGTAATCTTTGCCTTTGGTTGATTTTACATCGAAAAAATAAGTCCTTTTTCCTGCCCTGATTTTTTTGGAAAATATTTCCTGTTTGTCGTTTCTGTTGAACTCGTCCATTGTTGGGATTTAATGTAAAGTGGGGGCAAAATATATGTTCGGTTTATGATTTCAAAACATTTAATACCCCCCAAACAGCGGGTCTATGTTGATAACTCAGCAGTCTAAAGCCCAATATGGCGTTTTTTTGACATGCAAGAAGTTTAGATGCTGAGTTTAAATACTTGATAATTAGTCGGTAAATTCGGGTTTTTGTTCAGTTCGATTTGAAGTGAGTCAAATTTTGTGAAGGCGCTCCCCCCGTTTCTTGGTTTAGTTCGCTTCTTCCGGTTCCGATTTTTGACGATTTACCATCTCGGCATATTTGCCGTTTTGCTCTAGGAGTTGAGCATGAGTTCCGGATTCAACTACCTTGCCTTCGTCAAGCACAATAATCCAATGGGCATGTCTAACACTGCTCGGTCTATGACTAATAATCACACTTGTTTTTCCTTGCATAATCCTGCCCAGGTTGTCAAGAATAACCGATTCAGTTTTTGTATCTAATGCACTCAGGCAATCATCGAGTACCAAAATTTCAGGGTTCCGAATAAAGGCTCTGGCAATGGCCACACGCTGCTTCTGCCCACCCGACAAGGTTATTCCCCGTTCACCAACCAGTGTTTCCAATCCATTCGGAAACTCGTGTAGGATTTCAGTTAATCCTGCTAATGCAGCTGCCTCTTCAATTCGCTGTTGTTCGGCATCTCCGCCGGGCTCACCAAAGGAAATATTGTTTTTGATGGTATCGCTAAACAAAAAAACTTCCTGAGGCACATAACCAATTTTTAGCCTCCAAGCCGCAGGGTGAATGTCTTTCAAATTGCTGGAGTCAATTTCAATAGCACCTGAATTTGGGTCGATAATGCGAAGTAGCAATCGGGCGAAGGTGCTTTTACCTGAACCCGTATTTCCTAGGATGGCGATTACTTCCCCTTTCTTAATCTCTAGGTTAATGGATTGAAGCGCAGGGAATTCTTTACCGGGATAGGTGAGGCTAACATCTTTCAAGCGAATGGTGTTGAAATTAGGAAGCGCTTTTCCTTCGTTTTTAATGTGAGGAACCTGCTCCAAAAACTCATTGATTCTGGCCATGGATGCAGATGCTCTTTGAATTAAACTGCTGGTATAACCCAAACTGGTTACCGGCCAGGTGAGCATATTCACATAGATTACAAACTCCGCAATATTGCCCAAGCTGGCTCTTCCTTCCAACACTTCAATGCCTCCTGCAAAAACCGTTATCAGGGTGCTCAAACCGGTTAAAAAAAACATGACAGGAAAGAAAATAGCATCGGTTTTGGCGAGGTCCATTTGCTTATCGAGGTATATGCTTCCTTGTTTTTCAAATTCTGCTTCCGATTCTTTTTCAACGCCAAAGGCCTTGATTACTCGTATTCCCGAAAAGGCTTCTTGCACAAAAGTACTTAGCTCGGAAAGCTGTGCCTGAATGGCGTCGCTTTTGCGGTTAATCAGGTTATTTACATAAAATATACTGATTGACAATATAGGCAAGGGAAGAATAACCAACCAAGTTAGACGAGCGTTCACACTAAACATAACCCACAACACCAGAAAGATTGTAACTCCCAGGTTGATGGAATACATGATTGCCGGGCCTACATACATGCGAACACGGCTCACATCTTCACTTATTCGGGCCATCAAATCCCCTGTGTTATTGTGTTGGTAAAAGTCAAAGGAGAGATCCTGGTAGCGTTTGAAAATTTCGTTCTTCAAGTCATACTCAATCCACCTGCTCATTACAATGATGGTTTGCCGCATGAGGTACATGAAGATTCCTCGCACGATGGCCAAAAACAGAACCAAAAAGGCAAATAGCAACAATAGAAAACCGGTTCTTGATTCAATAAGTGATTCCAGATTTGAGTCTTCCAAAAGTTTGTGTAGTTTTAAGTTTTCAACTACCAAATCAATGGCAATACGAACGGATTGAGCAGGGAAAACAGCGAACAAGTTGGAAAGACTAACAAAAACGATACCTGCGAGAAGTCGCCACTTGTAACGAATGAAGTAAGGTCTTAGAGCTCTTAAAGGTTTCAAGGGGCGCAAGTTAGAAATTTCTATGCGTTCTTTCACTTTTCAGGCAAATCAGTCCGATTATCCCTCAAAGTTCGGCCATATTTTCAGTCAGGCGGAAAAATCAAAAATAAAACTACTTTTGCCGCACCTAAACCAGACTTAAACCAAAACTTATGTCAAATTCAGAAATTTTCACACAGTTAGCTACCTACGACCACGAGCAGGTGGTTTTCTGCAACGACAATTCTACTGGTCTCAAGGCCATCATCGCCATTCACAATACGGTACTTGGTCCCGGACTTGGTGGAACCCGAGTTTGGAATTATGGCAGTGAGGCCGAAGCTTTGAATGATGTATTACGTTTATCCAGGGGAATGACCTATAAAGCGGCTATTTCAGGACTGAATCTTGGTGGAGCTAAAGCCGTTATCATTGGAGATGCAAGCAAAGTAAAAACAGAAGCTTTGATGCGTAAATTCGGCCGGTTCGTTGAAAACCTGAATGGTAAATACATTACTGCAGAGGATGTAAATACCACAACCCGCGATATGGAATATGTACACATGGAGACTTCTCATGTGGTAGGTTTACCAGAAAGCATGGGCGGCGGCGGAGATCCATCTCCGGTTACAGCTTATGGTGTTTACATGGGCATGAAAGCTTCAGCAAAACATGTTTGGGGTACAGATAGCCTGGCCGGTAAAAAAGTTGCTGTTCAAGGTGTTGGAAAAGTGGGCGGTCATTTGCTTGAAATGCTTCACAAAGAAGGAGCAAAGCTTGTGATTTCTGATATCAATGAGGCAACCTTAAAACATTACGCAAGTACCTTAGGGGCTTCAGTAGTTAACGGGGATGAAATCTATTCTCAAGACGTTGATATTTTTGCTCCTTGCGCTTTGGGTGCTATTTTGAATGATGAGCATATTCCAATGCTTAAAGCAAAAGTGGTTGCCGGAGCTGCAAACAATCAGCTTGCAGATGAAAATATTCATGGTCCTATGCTTATCGAAAGAGGCATTACCTATGCTCCGGATTTCTTGATTAATGCTGGTGGCTTGATTAATGTTTACCAAGAGCATATTGGTTACAACCGCGAAACTGCTTACCGCAAGGCTGAGCATATCTTTGATGTAACCAGTGAAATCCTGAAAATTTCATCTAACGAAAAAATCCATACCCAAAAGGCTGCCATGAATTTGGCTGAAAAACGCATTTCAGATATTGGGAAGATGCGTTCTACTTACTAATCGCTATTTTTGATGCGGGAAACCGCGGTGTTCTTTCCTTCTTGTTGATTACCGTTACTGAACACCGCGGTTTCCTGCTTACTAGTTTATATGCTCAACAGAAGGTTTTTACGAATTAAAGTTTTTCAAACGCTTTATGCGTTTGCTCAGGAAGAACAAGCTAATGCAGCTGCCTTCCGCTCAAGGTTACTTGCAGGTGTAGATAAAACCTGGGAGTTGTACCTCTTTTGCTTATCCTTTCCTTTAGAGTTTCAACATTTTGTAACACAAGAACTGGAGTTGCAAAAAGGAAAGTATTTTCCCCAGGAGGCAATTATCAAGCCTCTCCAGGCTTATGCCAACAATACGATTTTGCTTCAGATGGAAAATAGTCCAGCCTTAAAAGAAGCATTAAAAAAAATCAATCCCCTTTGGAAAGACGCAGCCGATTTTAACCGTAAAATTTACAATGAAATCAGAGTCCTTCCTTTTTTTGAGGAATACGGCTCAAAACCCAATCATACCTATTCAGAAGACCGGAATTTTTTATTAGCCATTTTTGAACAGCTTTTTGCCGACTCAGAACATTTCAATTCCTATGTAGAGGAAATCTTTCTGAATTGGGAAGACGACCAAGTCGTGATTCTTTCTGGCCTTCAAAAAATGATGGGAGCGCTGAAAGAAACCAAAGCTGATTTCCTTCTTTCGCCCCACAAAGACAAAGAAGAAGATTTGCGCTTTATGAAAGACTTGTTTGATTTGTGTCTGGCTCACAAACAAGAATTGGATGAATTGATTATTGCTAAAACCCAAAATTGGGATCAAGATCGTATTGCAGTTGTTGATTTACACTTGATGCGTTTGGCCCTGGTTGAAATACTCTTTATGCCACTTGTGCCTGTAAAGGTAAGTATCAACGAGTATCTAGAAATTGCGAAACTGTATTCAACTCCTTCCAGCCATGGTTTTATTAACGGTATTCTGGATAAGATTCAACTGCAATTGCGCAAAGAAAACAGAATTCAAAAGCAGGGTAGGGGATTGCAAGAATAAAAGCTCTCATTTAAATTTGAACCGCTAACACAATTCAATTATGATGAAAAAAGGTTTTTTGATTCCTCTATTGGCCGTATCTCTAAGCATTGGAGCTTGCGGTGATAATGGAAAGCCAAGTGTTTCTGAAGATTTAGTTTCAAATCCGGCATCAGCAAATGATACTTCAACCACAGCTGCCGATCAGGCTCCAATCATGTCGTTTCAGGAAAATATCCATGATTTTGGAAAACTGAAAGAGGGTGAAGTAGTAACCTACAAATTCAAATTTACCAATACCGGTAATTCTGATTTGATAATTAGCAATGCCAGTGCTTCCTGTGGTTGCACGGTGCCTAGTTTTCCCAAAGAACCTGTTGCTCCTGGCGCTGATGGAGTAATAGATGTGGAGTTTAACAGCGCAGGTAAATCAGGTGTATTCGATAAAACAGTTTCTATCCTTGCCAATACCGTTCCTACTGAAACCATTTTAGCAATTAAGGGTGAAGTAATAAGCGCTTCAACCCCAAAATAAACAAGTAATATGAACCTTTCTGTATTTTTAATGGGTCCTGCTCCAGGCGGGGCCACCGGTGGAAGTGGCATTATGGGAATGCTACCATTTGTATTGATTTTTGTGGTTTTCTATTTCTTCATGATTTACCCTCAAATGAAGAAAAACAAAGCTCAAAAGAAATTCCGTGAAACCTTGGACAAAGGCGATAAAGTAATCACCATTGGTGGAATCCATGCCAAGATTATCGAAGCCACTGAACATACTTTCCTAATCGAAAGTGAAGGGACCAAACTTCGGATTGATCGCACTGCCGTTTCAATGGAAGCTTCTCAGGCTCTCAATCAACCAAAAGAAGAAAAGAAATAAACTAAAAGGCAGCTTAGGCTGCCTTTCTTTTTTACCATGAAAAAAATTGGAATTACAGGAAATATGGGCTCCGGAAAATCTACGGTGGCCAAACTGTTTATGCAGTTGGGGTTTCCAGTTTACGACGCGGATTCCAGAGCCAAATTACTTATGGTAACCATCCCAAGTTTGATTAAATCTATCCAATCCATCTTTGGCCCAATGGCTTATACAGAAGATGGTCAATTAAACAGGGGGTATATTTCTGAAATCGCATTCCGTCAACCCGAAAAATTAAAACTACTTAATGAGACCGTACATCCTGCGGTTCGAACTGATTTTACAACTTGGGCCGAGTCTCAAGCGGTGGCCTTGGTTGTAAAAGAAGCTGCATTAATGATTGAATCGGGTTCATACCACGATTTGGATGCCTTGATTTTGGTGAGGGCTCCATTGGAATTGCGCATTCAACGGTCAATGGCTCGCGATGGGAAAACCAGAGAAGAAATAGAGCTCCGACTCAAAAATCAAATGTCGGAAGAGGATAAAGTTCCATTCGCTCAATTTCAGATTTACAATGACGAAAAACATTTGCTAATTCCGCAGGTTAATGAAGTAGTGAATGCTGTTCTTTCTGCATGAAAAATTACCTATTCCAATTCTTATTCTTTATTAGCCTTTCACCTTGTATGAGCCAGGTTGTGTCCAATCCTGAATTGTCTTTTTTGAGGTCGTTTCCAGGAAATACCCTTGATTCCGAAAAGCGTTTTGTCAATCAATACAATCCTTTCGAGGCCAAATTCTCTGATTTGTTAAAATGGCAATTCAGTAAGAATCCTCAGAAGAATGCCAAAAAACTGAATCCTCGTGGGCTGGAGATAAAGAAAGATACAAGCCTCTTTTCAAGTTCAAATGATGGCATTGTTTGGTTAGGCCATGCGTCCTTTTTCATTCGTTTGAATGGAATTACCTTTTTAATCGATCCGGTTCAAGGCAATGCAGGTCCGGTAAAACGGTATTCGGAGTTTCCATTTGCTTGGTCTGATTTTCCACCCATCGACTTTATCCTCATCAGTCATGACCACCGCGACCATTGCGATAAGCCAACCTTGAAGCAAATGCTTAAGCATTTTCCAAATGCCTATTATCTTACAGGTTTGAATATGAGTGATTTGTTGAGAGATCTTACTTCAAGTCAACTCGCTGTTCAGGAAGCCAGTTGGTATCAGATTTACAAACATCCGAAATTGGAAAAGGCAGGTATTAAGCTCGCTTTTCTTCCTTCACGGCATTGGAGTAGAAGGGGTTTAACAGACACCAACAAGCGTTTGTGGGGTGCGTTTTTGTTTCAATCTGATTCGGGCAATATCTACTTCAGCGGTGATTCCGGATACGATTTGCATTTCAAAGAGTTGCCAAGCCTGTGCAAAGAAATCGATGTATTCATCATTGGGGTTGGTGCTTACAAACCTGAATGGTTTATGAGCTCCAATCACATCTCTCCAACAGATGCACTTAAAGCATTTCAGGAATCCGGAGCAAAGGCCATGCTTCCGATGCATTACGGAACCTTTGATTTGAGCGATGAACCAATGCTTGAACCTCGCGAAGTGCTCAACTCTATTAGACCAAATCAGGGAATCATGCTTCCTCTTCCTGGTGAAGTAATACCAATTCGCACGAAAAACTAAGTGTTTAGCTTAGGTTACTTCTAACCTGTCCTTATAATATTTTAAAACCCTGGAATCAGTTCAGGATTTTGAGCTTTGCAAATTTCAAGACGAGAATTTTCTTGCCATGGCTAGTAAATTCGATAGTCGCCTTTTTGTTGTCGCCACTCCCTTCAACACTCAATACATTTCCTTCTCCAAATCGTTGGTGCCTGACTTTCATTCCGCCTTCTAATCCAGAGGTGTCGTGCCCAATAAATTCTTCTTCATTTGCTGCAGCGGGACTAGCCGATTTCTGGGGTAAACTTGGTTTTGCTGCTGGTTGAAGTACCTTTTTAGGTAATCCACTTAATGTTTTCCCTGCCGGGCTTGGACGAGATTCTTGTTGTGGACCTCTTGCAGAAAACAAGCTTTCAAAACTCAGGAATTGAGGGTCAATTTCTTGCAGGAAACGAGAGGGCTCAGAGTGAATGATTTGTCCAAATTTGAAGCGACTGGTGGCAAAGGTTAGGGTGAGTTTTTTCATGGCTCGTGTGAGTGCCACATAGAACAATCTTCGCTCTTCTTCAAGCTCTTGACGGCTATTCAGAGAGAGTTGACTTGGAAATAAATTTTCTTCCAATCCTACTACATACACATTCGGGAACTCCAAGCCTTTGGCGGAGTGTATTGTCATCAGGCTTACATGGTCCTGGTCCTCATTTTTGTTGTTATCGTCGTTGGTAAGTAATGCCACATTGGCCATGAAATCCGCAAGCTTGTTAGGACGTAAAACGCCATCTTCATCAGCAGTTTCTTCAACCGAAAACTCCTTAATACCGCTCAAGAGTTCCTCAATATTCTCGTAGCGCGCTATGCCTTCAACGGTTTTGTCTTCGTATAGATTTTTTAATACACCACTTTGTTTGGCAATGTGAAAGGCTACATCATAAGCATTTTGTTCAAGTTTGGTTTGGAAGCTTTTAATCATGGTTACAAAATCCTCAATCACTCCCACACCCTTCAAACCAAACTGCCCAATGTTTTCCATCACCTCCCACAAGCTAACCTTGTTGTGGTCTGCAATAATGGTAATCTTTTCCATTGTGGTTTTACCAATTCCTCGCGTTGGGTAATTGATAATCCTTTTCAGGGCTTCCTCATCGCGTGGATTCAATACTACCCGATAATAGGAGAGTAGGTCTTTGATTTCTTTCCGCTGGTAAAACGACATGCCTCCATAAATTTTGTAGGGAATATTCATTTTACGAAGGGCTTCTTCAATGGCGCGACTCTGGGCATTGGTGCGGTAAAGAATTGCGAAATCCATGTTTCTCACATGAGAGTTCATCTTTTCCTGGAAGATTGAAGAGGCCACCATTTTACCTTCCTCGTTGTCGGTTAAGGCTTTGATTACCTTAATGCGATCACCTTTTTCATTGTCAGTCCAAACATTCTTTTTGATTTGGTCTTTATTGCGTTCAATGATTGATGAAGCAGCATCCACAATATTCTGGGTGCTCCGGTAGTTTTGCTCAAGCTTGAAGGTTTTCACATCCGGAAAGTCCCGTTGAAAACCGAGGATGTTTTTGATATTGGCACCCCTGAATGCATAAATACTTTGTGCATCATCACCCACTACGGCGATGTTTTGATGAACTGCAGAAAGTTTCTTGATAATCATGTATTGGGCATGATTGGTGTCTTGAAACTCATCAACCATAATGTATCTGAACAAGTGTTGGTACTTATTCAGTACATCCAAATGATTCGCAAAAAGCTTGTAGGTATTCACCAATAGATCGTCAAAATCCATTGCTCCCGCGCGGAAACAACGGTCTTGGTAGGTTTTAAAAATGACAGCAAACTTGGGCCTTCCACTAGAGGTATCCTGGTCGTTGAACTCCTCATTCATCAAGTATTCTTCTGCTGTGATTAAGGCGTTCTTAGCTGCAGAAATCCTACCCAGCATGGCAGCAGGTTTGTAAAGTTTATCGTCCAGCTTTAACTCATTTACAATGGTCTTAATCAAACTTTTGCTGTCGTCTGAGTCGTAGATGGTAAAGTTTCTTGGGTAACCGATTTTTTCGCTTTCAGACCTTAATATTCGAGAGAAGATACTGTGAAATGTTCCCATCCACAGGTTCTTAGCCTCTGGGCCTACAGCTTGCGAAACACGATGACGCATTTCTTTGGCCGCTTTATTGGTAAATGTTAAGGACAAGATTTGGAAAGGGTCAACATCATGTTTTAGCATGTGTACTATTCTGTAAGTAAGTACACGTGTTTTTCCAGATCCGGCACCGGCCACAATAAGCACAGGTCCATCAATTTGTTCTACCGCCGCACGTTGAGCAGGATTTAAAGTTTCCAGGTAATCCACTCGGCAAAAATAGAGCCTTGAACTTTGGCCTTAGAGGGAAGATTTCAACATCATTCTTGCCGACCACCGAAATGATCTGCGGCTAAGTCGTAAGGGAAATCGTCTGTAGGGTTTAAAAAACTGGAGAAAAAGTAAAAGCTTGCTGTAAGGGGAAGCAGCAAGAAATACAGCGCCGCTATTAGGTAAAAGCGGGTCCCGGTATTTCTATATTTTGACAGTTGATTCACTTTCTAAAGATAAGTCTGATGGTGTTGACCTGAAATGATAAGTTTCATATTTATCTACAATCAAAGATAGAAGTTAGTTTTAATAGACAAAATCTGTGCATAAAATCCCCACATTGATTTGTCACCTTTTGGCTGGCCCTGAAATTTTCCTACTTTTACGCTTTCATCTATTGCTATGATTAAAGAATATATTGCTGAAAATCGCCAACGTTTTCTCGACGAGCTTTTTGATTTACTTCGTATTCCATCCATTAGTGCCGATGGTGCATTTAAGGACGATGTGGTGAAGGCTGCAGAGTTTATCCGTGAAAAACTCCTTGCTGCCGGTGCCGATAAGGTAGAAGTAGTTCCTACGGCTGGTCATCCAATTGTTTACGGAGAGAAAATCATTGATTCAAGCCTGCCTACCGTTTTGGTTTACGGCCACTACGATGTTCAACCTGCAGTTCCGCTTGAGTTGTGGGATTCCCCTCCATTTGAACCTGTAATTCGTAAAACAGAAATTCATCCCGATGGTGCCATATTTGCCCGTGGTTCTTGCGATGATAAGGGGCAGGTTTACATGCATGTAAAGGCATTTGAATACATGATGAAAACCAATAAACTGGCTTGCAATGTCAAGTTTATGATTGAGGGAGAAGAAGAAGTGGGTTCTCCAAATCTCGCTACATTCTGCATCGAGAACAAAGAAAAATTGAAGGCCGATGTGGTGTTGATTTCGGATACATCTATGATTGCCAATGATATTCCTAGTATCGATTCCGGTCTTCGTGGATTGAGTTATGTAGAGGTGGAAGTTACTGGTCCAAATCGTGATTTGCACAGTGGTGTTTATGGTGGTGCTGTTGCCAATCCTATCAATATCCTTGCTAAAATGATTGCATCCATGCACGATGAAAACAACCACATTACCATCCCTGGTTTTTACGATGCTGTGCAAGTATTGAGTGATGCAGAAAGAGCTGAATTGAACAAAGCTCCATTTGATTTGGAAGCGTATAAAAAAGACTTGAACATTGCTGATGTTTGGGGTGAGAAAGGCTTTAATACGCTTGAACGTACAGGCATTCGTCCAACCTTGGATTGCAATGGAATATGGGGCGGATATACTGGAGAAGGTTCAAAAACAGTATTGCCTTCAAAAGCATTTGCAAAAATTAGTATGCGTTTGGTTCCGAATCAGGATTCACATACCATTACCGATTTATTCAAAAAGCATTTTGAATCAATCGCGCCACAGGGCGTAAAGGTTGAAGTGCGTCCTCACCACGGTGGTGAACCAGTTGTTACCCCAATTGATTCTCCTGCTTACTTAGCTGCTGAAAAAGCTATGGAAACAAGTTTTGGTAAGAAACCAATTCCAACTCGGGGTGGTGGTTCAATTCCTATTGTAGCTTTATTTGAAAAGGAATTGGGATTGAAATCTGTTCTTTTTGGTTTTGGCTTGGACTCGGATGCATTGCATAGTCCGAATGAACATTATGGTGTTTTCAATTACCTGAAAGGCATTGAAACCATTCCTTATTTCTTTGAGAACTTTGCTAAAATGCATAAGTAATAATTAGTGCTTGAAAAGGCGGCGGGCTTGCCCGCCGCCTTTTTTTACCTTTTTTAGCATCCTTTTACATATCTTTTTAAACCTGATGGCGTTTATTTTGCTTTTATTTGAAAAGTAAGCAGTCCCCAATTCAGGTATGAGAAAACACCTACTCTTTGCATTCTTTTTTATTGCTGTACTGTTTAATGCAAAGGCGCAGTATGGCTTTGAGTGGATTGAAAAGGATGCTCCTGCATTGAAATTCCCTATTCATTCAAACGGTATATTTCAACTCGATTCGTCTTCTTTTGCTCGTGCTGGCTTAAATCCATTGGATTGGCCAATACAGGATTTACGCTTATTTAGAAATGGAAGAGAACAGGCTCTTTATGTTTCCAATCCTCAGGACTCCTTTGTTAGGGCTGGCCAATCTCTTGTTTTTCTTGGCTTTGCCAACGATGGAAAGTTAGATCAGGAACTCTACAGGCAAGCCCAGGAACAACCCCATACACAAAAATCACTTTTTTCGGATACAGCTTGGTACTTTTTGGTACGTTCTTCAACAACCTCTTCTAATCCTCCTAAGCGTTATCAAGAAACAATTCTTCCTACAGGCTCATTAATTCAGGAAACACAAGTTCTCAAGCAGCTTTGGTTTTGTCCGCAGGAGGAATACTACCGAGGGGCGAATTTACCCGCCAGCGAACGTTATTACCTTTCTGACTATGGAGATGCAGAGGGTTGGATATCTTACCTTATTTCCCAAGGCCAATCGCGAATTTATCCTTTCTCCTTGCAAAATCCCGTCCAGGCAGGAATGGCAAAGCTTCAAATTAAGCTTATTGGTTCTTCTGATTTTTTCCTTCCAGACCCCAATTTGCCTAATCATCATGTCCGCATTTTTGCCGGAAATCAGCAAAACAACTTAACACTTGTAGCTGATACAACCTACAGAGGCTATGGAGAACGCTTGGTAAGTATTACAATTCCCGCTTCAATGCTCGGGCCTGATTTTTTTGTTCGCTTTGATGTGGTTAACGACCTTGGTGTTACTTCTGATTTAAATGGAATTTCATACATTCATTTGGAATACCTTTCCCAGAATTTTTCGGGAGCTTTTTTACAAAATCAGGTTTCCTCAACACGGAAAATGTATCAAGGTTTAATTTCAGGAAGCCTGCCTTTTATTCTTGATACTTCAAGTCAAAAGCTCTTCCGCAGTTCCACTCAAGGATTGAATTGGCAATTGGTAGTAGAATCAAATTTATCATCTTCGCTCTACCTCGCCAAATCCGAAGAAATCATTCCTGTTTCTAATTTATCCAGAGTTACTTTTGGTTTGATTGATCCGAATGAAGCCTATTCCTATTTGATAGTAAGCAGCCGACAACTGAGCCAATCTGCAGAAGCTTACAGGAACTATCGTTCCGCTTCCTACAAAACACTTCTTGTTTATGCAGAAGACCTGGCCAATACCTTTTTCTATGGGCATCATCATCCCTTAGCCATTCGTCGTTTTGTTAAGTATTTGTATCAAAATCAATCCACAAAACCTCAGTATTTGTTATTGTTGGGTCGCGGTTATCAAAACAGTTTGTTGCGATTGACACCTGAGAATTATGCCAAAAATCTAGTTCCGGCAATCGGTGAACCTTCTTCCGACAATATGTTTAGCTCCGGGTTTGATAACGATAAAGGTGTTCCTGCTTTGGCTACCGGACGAATTCCAGCAAGTACCAATGCCGAAGTGCTAAACTACCTGAATAAATTAATTCGGATTGAAAACGAAGATTCCATTGCTTTCTGGAGAAAACAGTACCTGCATATCAGTGGAGGTGAAGATTATTTTTCTGAACAATTGCCTTTCAAGAATCAGGTGAATGCCATGGAAAACATCATCAAAAGGGCACCAACAGGGGCCTTTGTGAGTTCTTTCCATAAAAATGTTACAGCCCCAACACAAGATAATATCCGTGAAAAGTTAATTGCCATTCAAAACAATGGCATCTCCATGCTTACCTTTTTAGGGCATGGCTCGCTTACGGTTTTAGATATGGATTTCGGTTCTATTGGAAACTTACAGGCAACTCAAAAGCCGGCATTTTATTATTTCAATGGATGCAATATTGGAAATGCGAACGATGTGGACCCCGGCGGAACAGGATTGGTGTATGGAAAGGATTTTTTATGTGCAGCAAATAAAGGCGCAATAGGTTGGTTAGCACATAGTAACCTAACTTTGACCAATAACCTGTTCAGTCAAATGAACTCCTTTTACACGGCCATAAATGGTTTGCATTATGGAAAAGGAGTAGGAAGAATTATTCAAGAAGCGCTACTTCAATCTACCGCAACCGGCGATTTGTATGCGCGCTCTCATGCGCTGCAATTGTTACTTCAGGGCGATCCCGCATTCAAATTGTATAGTCCGGCATTGGCCGATTTTTTACTGAACTCAAATTCAGCTTTTATTTTCCCGGAGTCTTCAACCGCTCAATCCGATTCCTTTGCTTTAGCTATTGTTGTTGACAATGCAGGAAAGGCCACTTCAGACTCTATTCAAGTGTCCATAACACGCACCTTACCTGATAACTCACAAATCACATTTCCTGAGTTCAAAATTCCATCGCCTTTGTTCAGGGATACTGTTTACTATTGGGTGAAAGATGTGAAGGAACAACATACCGGTATCAATCGTTTTCAAATTCGACTCAACCCAAATCAATTGGTCAATGAAGCCAATTTTTCCAACAACAATTTGAGTTTTGAGTACTTCCTGAAAGGAACAGGTATTCGGCTATTATTCCCGCCACCATTTGCCATGCATTCCGGCGATTCCGTGAAGCTTTGGGTGCAGAACAATAACCTGTTTTCGGGTCAGCAAGCCTATTTGTTTGAAGTGGATACAACCCCGCTTTTCAATAGTCCCTTGTTGAAGAAATCGGATATAATCAGTGGCGCAGCGCTCGCTTCATTTTCAATTGAACAAAAACAATCCGATACCACCATTTGGTTTTGGAGAGCTCGGATGGACTTGCCCTCCAATCAAGGTGGGGATTGGCAAACATCTTCTTTTACCTGGATTCCTAATGCAGATAGAGGCTTTCGGCAGGCAGGTTACAATCAAACCAAACAAATTAGCGCCTCTCGTTTTGTTGTACTTAATGATTCGAACAAGACCTGGGAGTTTACCGATAACGAATTAATTCTTGGCATTGAAAATCGCCGTTGGGATCATAGACGGATGGGGGTTACAATACCCTACCTGCTGAATGCTTTGGTTGGGAACTGTATTTCGCAGGGAACTGTTGCTTTGGTTTTTGAACCTTTCCAAGTTGACATGCCTTATGAATTACCCAATTATCCGTTTAATTGCTCGTTCATTCAAGCCAATAAGGGCGACAGGAGCTTGAGGTATTATCCCTTCAATACGAATTTTGCAGATGGAGAAACAGAATTGAAGCGATTGATTGATTCTGTTCCTGATGGCTATTTTGTAGCTTTATTTTCACGCTATTCAAGCAATGTTAATAATTGGCTTCCTGCTACCAAGTCTATATTCTCAGCCATTGGATCAACAGTTGTTTCCCAGGTGAAAAGCCCAAATACAGCTTGGGCAGTTATTGGCGTAAAAGGTGGTGCATTAGGAACAGCTACTGAAGACACTGTCATAAACAACGAACTTGAAGGATTGGTGAGTCTTCCTCCTGCAGCCGATCAACCCCAGGATGAAAAATACCTTCGAATAAGAAAGTCATTTTTACTTAAGTGGTTTGAAGGAGATTTTACCACTAGCCCTGCCGGTCCTGCAAAAGCATGGAATACCTTGGAGTTTGTAAAAGAGGATGCGGAAAATCCACCTTCAGGGCGCTCCTGGGTGAGCTTACTCGTTACCAATAAACAAGGCAAAGATTCAGTAGTAATTTCTAATCTGAGTGGAAGTAAATTGGATATTTCATTTATTGATGCATCCATTTATCCGTATCTAAAATTGAAATTAAGCTCGGTTGATTCAAGCTCAAGAACTCCCACTTATTTTAAATCATGGGCTGTTCATTATGCACCATCGGCAGAGTTGGCCTGGGATCCTGCTGCTGTTAATGAATGGAAAGGAGAACAGATTCAGCAAGGCGATAGTTTGAGCTGGAGAATTGGATTGAGGAATGTTTCTCCATTCGCAACGGATTCCATCTTCATTCAAAGTTCATTGGCCAATGCGAATCGGATTCAGGTTCAACAAAATAAGTTAACTATCGCTCCGATAAAAGCAGATGCAGTGGTGCCCGTTTCAATCAAATTGGATTCGAAAATTTCAAGTGGTAGGCATGGGGTAGAGTTGATTGCGAATCCGGATAACAATCCGGTTGAATTCAATTTCAACAACAATATTGCTCAGAGGCAAGTGGATATTCTTGCAGATAGACAAAACCCCTTGCTTGATATTCGTTTTGATGGCCAACGTATTGTAAATGGCGAATTGGTTTCTCCATCACCCCGAATCCGAATTACTTCAAAAGATAATAATGCCTTTTTACTTCAAAAAGATACATCAACGTTCTCTTTATGGCTTCGTAAACCTAGAGAGTTTGATTACCTCCCCATCAACCTAAATAGTCCGGAGGTGAGCTTCTTTCCGGCAGAGGAGAAATCAAATGAGGCAGCCCTGGAATATAAACCATCACGCCTTGCAGATGGTTTATACACGCTTCGTGTTCAAGCTAAAGATGCAAGTGGCAATGCAGCCGGTAATACCGAATATCAAGTTGATTTTAACGTACTTGGCAAAAGTACAATCACCCATTTTTATCCCTATCCCAATCCCTTTACCACACAAATGCGCTTTGTGTTTACATTGACAGGTGAATTTATTCCAGACCAGTTACTCATTCGCATTCTGACTGTTGATGGACGAGTTGTTAAGGAGGTAACTAAGGAAGAATTTGGAAACATACGTATTGGAAACAATATCTCGGAATGGTATTGGGATGGGCGCGACCAATATGGCGACCCGCTTGCCAATGGCGTTTACCTTTATCAGGTTTTGACACGATTGAAGGGTAATGAGTTGGAGCATCGAACTGCTAAATCTTCAGGTGAAGAGGGCCTGTTTACAAATGGTGTTGGGAAGATATATCTCATGCGCTGAGTTCATAAAAAATTAATAGGCCTTGGTCTGATGGTTGATTTGTAAGCCATTGCCTTGGTATTGCCTGCATTTGTGGGTTGATTGCTTTTCCCGGTTGAAAAGTCTTTTGCTTTTTCATCCCAAGCTCTTTGGCTTCATGAAAATCTTTAACGAAATTCCCACAAATGTCTAACCCATGAAAATTAATAAACTCCTTGTTGCTAACAGAGGTGAAATTGCAATACGTGTTTTTCGTGCAGCAGTTGAACTCAATATCCGAACTGTTGCAGTTTATACCTATGAAGATCGGTATTCGTTGCATCGCTATAAGGCAGATGAATCTTACCAAATAGGAGAGGAGAATGACCCCCTGAAACCGTATTTGGATTATGAAGAAATACTTTATGTTGCTAAGCATAACGGAGTTGATGCCATCCATCCGGGTTATGGATTTTTGAGTGAGAATGCAAGCTTTGCTCAACGCTGCAAGGAAGAGGGTATCTTATTTATTGGTCCCGACCCTTCTGTAATGAAAGCATTAGGCGATAAAGTGCTTGCCAAAAAAGTGGCATTAAATGCTTCCGTTCCCATCATTCAGGATAGTCAGCTTGATTTAGTGAATCTTGAAATTGCAAAGCAGGAAGCCTCACGTATTGGTTATCCTTTGATGATAAAAGCCGCTGCCGGTGGAGGTGGACGGGGAATGCGGGTTATTCGTTCCGAGGAAGATTTGAATAAGATGTTTCAGGAGGCCAGAAATGAAGCTCGTGTTGCCTTTGGTGATGATACCGTTTTCCTCGAAAAGTTTATCGACCAACCCCGGCATATTGAGGTGCAAATTTTGGGCGATAAGCATGGAAATCTGGTTCACCTACACGAGCGCGATTGCTCTGTGCAGCGTAGGTTTCAAAAGGTGGTGGAAATGGCTCCTGCTCCGGGATTAAAAGAAGAGACCAAACAAAAACTTCATGCCTATGCACTTGCCATTTGCAAACAGGTAAATTACAGTCATGCCGGTACGGTAGAATTCCTCGTTGATCAGCAGGAAAACATTTACTTCATCGAAGTTAATCCACGCATTCAGGTGGAGCATACCGTAACAGAAGAAGTAACCGGATTTGATATTGTTCGCTCTCAATTGCTAATTGCACAGAATTATCCCCTAAGCTCCCCTGAAATCAATATCGGTTCACAAGACCAGATTCAGGTTAAAGGGTTCGCTGTGCAGGTTCGTATTACTACAGAAGATCCCGCAAATGGTTTCAAACCGGATCATGGTACGATCATTGCATACAGAAATGCAGGTGGTCCCGGTATACGTTTGGACGAAGGAAGTGCCTATCCAAATGCACGTATCTCACCCTTTTTTGATTCCTTGCTGGTAAAGGTTACGGCCTCTGGTCGGAATTTGTTTGAGGCAGCAGAGCGCTTGCAACGGGTGTTAAAAGAATTCAGAATTCGTGGTGTAAAAACCAATATCAGTTTCCTTGAGAACGTATTGGCACATCCCGTTTTTTTGGAGGGAAGAACCACTGTTAATTTTATTGATTCACATCCTGAATTGTTTAAATTCAGCAAGCGTTTGGATAGAGGAACAAAAGCACTTAAATACATTGCTGATGTTATCGTAAACGGAAATGAGGATGTAAAATTCATAGACCCGAACAAGCAGTTCAGAAGCCCTAAAATTCCGCATTTCGACAAGTTTGCACCCATTCCAAAAGGCACCCGCGATCGCTTGAAAGAGCTGGGGCCAGAAGGATTTACAAAGTGGTTGAAGCAGGAAAAGTCAATTCAATATACGGATTGTACCTTGAGAGATGCACACCAAAGTTTGTTTGCAACACGCATGCGTACTCAGGATATGTTAAAGGTTGCAGATGCCTATGCGCGTAACCTTCCAGGTCTGTTTTCTTTGGAAATGTGGGGAGGTGCAACCTTTGATGTGGCGCTTCGCTTTTTGCATGAAGACCCCTGGCAGCGTCTTCAACTGCTGCGAGAAGCTATACCCAATGTCTTGTTTCAAATGTTAATTCGTGGGTCAAATGCAGTTGGATATAAAGCTTATCCGGATAATTTGGTTGAACGATTTATTCAGGAAAGCTATCAACAAGGTATTGATGTGTTTCGCATTTTTGATTCCCTCAATTGGATTGAAGGAATGAAGGTAAGCATCAATGCTGTGCGTGAACGTACCAATGGACTTGCAGAGGCATGTATTTGCTATACAGGTGATTTTTTTGATGAAGAAAAGAACAAGAAATTCAACCTAAACTATTATCTAGATCTGGCAAAGCAATTGGAAGATGCAGGCGCACATATCCTTGCAATAAAAGATATGGCCGGACTGCTAAAACCTTACCAAGCCTCGGTGTTGATTACCGAATTGAAAAAATCAATTGATATTCCGATTCATTTGCATACGCACGATACAAGCAGCATACAACCCGCGACTTATCTGAAGGCCATCGAAGCCGGAGTTGATGTAATTGATGTGGCACTTGCTTCCATGAGTGGATTAACCTCTCAACCCAATTTTAATTCCATGGTGGCCATGATGAAAGGGCAGGAGAGGGACAATCCAATAGATCTCAAAAGCTTGAATCAACTGTCGGATTATTTTGAGGCTGTTCGTGATTTTTATTATCCTTTTGAACATGAGTTGAAAGCCGGAACTGCCGAGGTTTATGAACATGAAATTCCAGGTGGACAGTATTCAAACCTGCGTCCACAAGCCAGAAGCTTAGGTTTGGAAGATAAGTTTGAAATCATCAAGGAAAATTATGTTGTAGTAAATCAAATGTTTGGAGATTTGGTAAAGGTTACCCCTTCATCCAAAGTTGTAGGAGATATGGCGCTGTTTATGACAGCCAATAACTATTCTAAGGAAGATATTCTACAAAAAGGAGATTCCATTTCATTTCCTGATTCGGTAATTGAATTGTTTAGGGGTGATTTAGGGCAGAATCCGGGAGGTTTTCCTGCTGAATTAACACGCTTGATTTTAAAAGATACCAAGCCCTACTCAGGCAGGCCAAATGAGCATCTAGAGCCGGTTGATTTTGAAGTAGACTTTGAAAACTTTAAGCAAAAGTTTGGGCAAGATTACCAGTTCACCGATTTCCTCAGTTGGTGTTTTTACCCGAAAGTTTTTGAAGATTATGCCACGAAAAGGGAGCTCTTTGGCGACTTGTACCACTTGCCTACACCGGCATTCTTTTTTGGATTAAAACTTGGAGAGGAAATTTTGATTGAACTTGCTCCGGGAAAAAATATTCTGGTGCGGCTAATCAATTTGGTGAGTGAAGAAGATGGTAAAAAGCTTGTGTTTTTTAGGTTGAATGGACAAACCCGAAGCATTGAAGTGATTGACAGGCATAACAAATCTGCTAAACCGGCCAACAAAAAAGCCAAGGAATTCAACGAAATTGGTTCACCTTTGCAAGGAAGATTATCTAAATTACTTGTTCAACCCGGAGATTCTGTAGAAAAGAATACACCCTTGTTCACCATTGAAGCTATGAAAATGGAAAGTACCATTCTTTCACCTGCCTCAGGCATTGTTCAGGCTATTTTGATGAAAGAATCAAGTTTCCTGGAACAAGATGATTTAGTTGTTGAATTAAAACTCAGTTAATACACTATGATAATACCTGTTTTGTCTGCAATCGCATTGGTCGTATTGCTCCTTTCTATCACCACAGTTCAACAAGGAACAGTTGCGGTAACCACTATTTTTGGAAAGTACAATCGCATTTTGTTCCCGGGTTTGAATTTCAGAATTCCAATTATTGAATCCATCTTTCGTAAGATTTCAATTCAAAATCGCTCGGTAGAATTGGGTTTTAATGCCACTACCATTGACCAGGCCAATGTGAATTTTACCGCAATGTTGTTGTACTCGGTTATCAATCAGGAGGAAGAAACCATCAAAAATGTTGCTTTCAAGTTTATTGATGCCGGCAATTTTATGCAAGCACTTACCCGGTCTGTTGAAGGTTCAATCCGGGCTTATGTTGCCACCAAAAAACAGGCTGAAATTTTGGGCCTGCGCCGCGAAATTACAGAGGCTGTAAAAGACAATATGGATAAAACCCTTGAAGAATGGGGCTATCATTTGATTGACCTTCAAATCAACGATATCAACTTTGATGAAGAGGTGATGAAATCTATGGCAAAAGTGGTGGCATCCAATAACATGAAATCGGCAGCTGAAAATGAAGGTCAAGCACTTTTGATTACAAAAACCAAAGCAGCAGAAGCAGAAGGTAATGCCATTAAAATTGCAGCACAGGCCGAGATGGAAGCTGCTCAACTTAGGGGACAGGGTATTGCATTGTTTAGGGAAGAAGTGGCTAAAGGTATGAGTCAGGCTGCCAAAGTTATGCAGGATTCAAATCTGGATGCATCTTTCATCTTGTTTAGTATGTGGACTGAATCGGTGAAGAACTTTGCTGAGCATGGAAAAGGAAATGTGATATTCCTGGATGGTTCATTGGAAGGTATGCAAAAAACAATGAAGGAAATGATGGCCATTTCACGCCTGGATGAAATGAATAAATCGAAGTAAGCTTGAAGATAACTTATCTGTCTTACGGTAAATACGTAACCGGAGGCTTTCTGCATGAAAAAAATCTTGCAGAAAGCCTTTTTCTCTGGATTGAAAAGCAATTCCCGGGGCAGCCAAACAGGCTCAATATTAAACGCATTCCCCGGTTTTTTGAAACGCCACTGGCTTGGTTAAAATTGCAATGGCTTCCGTTTCAATCAAATTCTCAAACTGATTTGTTTGTACTGGTAAGCAGAATGGCTTTTCCGGCTTTAATTTTAGCAGTTGTTTTTAGGAAGAAGGTTGTATTGGTTTGGCATTACCACGATGAGCAGGACAATTCAGGTCGTTGGTTGAAGTATTACTTCAATAAATTCTTTTTGTGGAATAGTTGGATTCGGCCAGATAACTTGGCGTTGGTTGTTGTTTCTCCATTTTGGCTAGGCTATTTCTCAAAGGTTTTAAAACAAGAACAGGTGCATGTTTTTCCTAATTTGATTAATCCGTATGAGTACCTTTCCTATCAAACAACTCAAAAGAAAAAGCAGATTCACCTTGGGCAATTGAGTTGGAAAAATGATACATCTATTTTTAAGGTAGCAAGTCAATTGATGGAGTGGGGTTATGCATGTTATTTCTCAAGTACGAATCCGGAAGATCCCAATGAATTCAAGGGCATTCCGGTTGTTAAAGAATCGCATACCGATTATTTAAAACGAATGGGTGAGTCGATATTTACCCTTGCATTTCCCAGGATAAATGAAGGCTGGAATCGAATTGCTCACGAAAGTTTTTTGGTAAAAACCAAGGTTATTGGTTTAGATCGCGGAGGATTAGGTGATTTGCTTCGATTGGGAAATGGAGTTATCGTAACAGATTATAAAGAGCTCCTGGAAAATTTTCAATCCTTTATAAATCTAGCTTCTGATTATGAAATTCCTAAAGGCTTACTTGAATTGAATCCTGACCGAGCGCTTGATTTTATCGAACCCCTTGCGAATTCAATTTGGAGAGGCAAAAAGGGAAATTAATTTCAATTGCTACTTGCTCTCTCAATTCTGTTTTAGGAATTAATTCAAGAATAATTTCTCAGGTTTTAGCTGAACAGCAGTTATCAATCATTTTGGATTGATTTGTAGTGAATCACCAATCTGTTGATGCGAAAATTGACTGCTCCGTACAAGCTGACTTGTTGAGGAAATGGGATAATGCTACCTCTGTTGGAAGGAAGTTCTGTTTGGTAAAAATAGATATCGAAAGTTAAGTTAGCCTCCTTTGAAAACCTATTTGGATACAACTTAAGCGGAATTGAATAGGTGTTGAATTCACATTTTGACCCAAATTTTGTAAGAATTTGCAATTTTTCTGATGATTATTTTCAATTACATCAACTCGGATAGGCAAATAATTCTTCGATTTGTACTAAGTATTCGTATTGTTTGCGTCCAAAAGTGCTGAGTGGCTGGGATTCAGCAACTCTCCTGATTTTTGTCTGTCTTTTTAGGTGGATTTTTTCTTGCTACTCCACTAATTTTAGAAAAAATATTTTCACTTATGCTTGAATTTTTTTCCGGAAGTACCCGAATGGTGAATACCCGACGTGGCGTAGCAGAATGTATGGAAATTGCCTTAGGTGATGATCTCTCAACTTGTGATTTAATTATCCTTCATGCATCCATTGGCCATGAGTTTAGTGAATTGGTTGATGAGGCATCACGATTAGCCCCACAAGCAAGAATTGTTGCGGCTTCTTGTTGCGGTGTTGTTGGAAGAGAAGGTGTAAGTGAGTCGATGAAGGACATTGCATTAATGGCCATTCGCGGCAAGGATTTTGGGGTTAGTCATACTTCTTCCATTTCGGGTAAAACAGCATATCAGGAGACGCTCAAAATGGCACATCACCTTAAGGATTCAACGCCAGGAGTGAATATGATATATTTTCTTGCTTCAGGAATTGATATCGATAACAATGCCTGTATTCAAGCCATGGAAGATGTTTTTGGTTCAGATGTAACAATTTTTGGTGCAACCTCATCAGATAACATGAAGGGTGTGGTAAGTTACCAGGCAGTTGATTCTAACGTGTATACCCATGGAGCCTATATGATAGGATTTTCTGACCCTGGTTTGTATATAGACACTGCCGCCACGCATGGTTTTGTGGCTTTTGGAGAACCACTTGTTGTAACAAAAGCAAATGGAAATGAAATCCTGGAATTTAATGGCCGGCCGGCTTGGACAGAATTCACTTCCAGATTAGGTTTATTGCCTTCTCATACTTGTGGAGATACCATTCCTGTTGGTGCTTTAGCTGAAAAAATTTCGGATGATTTGGTTGATGAATATGGCAATGAACATATACTTCGTGTTGTTACTTCCCATGAAGGTGAAACTATGCATTATGCCACCTCCATTTCCGAAGGTACTGAGCTGTGGTTAACCAAACGCGATGAAGAGAAGATTTTTATTGAAATGGACAGGCTTGTTGAAAATATGGTTAAACGAGCAGGTGCTAAGAAGCCTGTTGCAGTTTTTCACGCCGACTGTTTGGCCAGAGGTAGGTTTCTTTTTAATCGGATTCTCAAAGAGGAACTTGTAAATCGTATGCAATTTCCATTTTCTACAGAGGGTGAATGTCCGCCCTGGCTAGGTATGTATGGTTTTGGTGAGTTTGCCAGATTGGGTGGTAAAAATACCTATCACAATTATACCACCGCGCTCTACGTAATTTACAGGAATAACGATTAGTCATGTCATTGATTGAACTCCAAAAACTTAGCAAAGAAGAACTGGCCAAAAAATACCTTGAGCTTCAGCTTAGGGTAAGTAAGTTCTCATCAGTTGAGCAGGAATTAATTAATACAAAAGACAGGCTCGATAGCGAAGTGTTCATGCACAAACGCATGAATTATTTCAGTCAACAAGCTTTTAATAAAACCAATGAGCACGATTTGCTCAAGTTGGCAGCTGAATCGGTAATTGATATTTTTGAGTTTGAAGTAGGCATCATCCTTTTGGCCAATTCCGAAAAACGGATTGCCCTGCAATATGCTTCCGAAGGAATTAAGCTCGAAAGAGAAAGAGCTTTTAAACTATTCAACCTAATTCAAACCAATCTCAATTATTACGATATTGGAGTTGTACTTCAAATAAACAAGGGACAATGGTCAGATTTACATGACCTATTGTCCTTTCACCAACTAATGGTTACACGGGTTGCGCCCCAAGAGTCTGATTTGACCTTGTATTTTATTGGCGGTGTTTTGGAATCTGGTGCTTTGAATTACAATCCCGTTGAAAAGCAACGGGCAGATGCATTTGGTGTTTTTGCCCAACAAGTGCTTGCGCAATTTGTAAACCATAAGAAGGCTTCCTTGATTGAAGATTCCGAAAAACGCCTGACCAAACTGGCCAATGTGTTTTTGGGATTTGGTTCAGACCCCATTGAAAATATTCACGCCCTGACCAAACTTGCCAGGGAACTACTGAGAGGTGATTTCTCTTTTTATAAGGGTCTTGATAAGATGGATCTATTCGCCTATTCTTCTGCTCCCGTTGCTGCTCAGCCCTATTTGGCGGTAGAAGATGTCCTTTTTTTGAAGGGTTTTATTCGCAATGCAAGTACCGATTTTCACATTGATAAACATGTTCCGGAAAGTGTAAAAGTTCGCAGAGAACGGGATGGTAAGCATGTGCATTTGTTTCGAACATTAGGTAGGAAAGTAATATTGGATGGCCAGTTTACCGGGGTTTTAGCTGTGTGTTTTGAAAATGGAAATGTACCTGGCGAGGAAGAAACACAAATGCTAAATATTATTGCCTCGGCAATTGCTGTGGAAGAAAAGCGCTACAATTCATTGATTGCGCTTTCCGAAAGCGAGGAAAGATACCGTTCACTCTTTGAAGGGACTCCTCATGGAACGGTTATTCTTAATCCCGTCAATAAAAATTTGGTTTATGCAAATCCTGCATTTTGCACCATGTTTGGATTCACGGTTGATGAAGTCAAGCATGTAAAATTTGAAATGTTGCATCCTGAGTTATCGAGCACTTTTATTTCCTTAAAGGAATCTTCTGTTACCAACCAATCCCTCGTGGTAGAATGCAAACGAAAGGATGGCTCAGTTTTTCATGCGGAAATTAGCAACCAGCCTGTTCAAATCAATCATACCGATTACTTGGCTTGTTTTTATGTGGACATTTCCTTGCAGAAAAAAGCTCAGGATGAGTTAATCCAAAACAATGCAGAACTCAAGAAGATAAATTCAGAGCTTGATAACTTTGTTTACAGTGTTTCTCATGATTTAAGAGCCCCATTACTTGCCATAAAAGGCTTGATTTCTCTTATCCAAAGTGGTGGTAATTTGGATGAAGGCTCCAATGCTGAATTTCTTCAATTGGTTAATGATTCTGTAATTCGAATGGATGAAACCATTAAAGAAATTTTGGAGTATTCACGAAACGCACGTCTTGCTGTAAAACCAGAGCGGATTAATCTGGCTGAAATGGCAACTTTAGCCCACAAGGATGTTCGGTATTATTCTGCACATACAGTAGATTTAATTTTGGATATTGAGCCTGGAATTGACCTGGTAAGTGATCGTTCAAGGCTAAATACTGTAGTTAAAAATTTAGTTGCAAACTCGGTTAAGTATGCCAGAACAGACATTTCAAATTCGTTTGTAAAAGTTTCGGCTTTCAAAAAGGACAGAGACTTAATAATTCAGGTTTCCGACAATGGAGAAGGCATTTCAGAACACCATCAGAAAAAAGTCTTTCAGATGTTTTTCCGGGGTTCAAATAAAACAACAGGTACCGGTTTGGGACTTTACATCACTTCTGAAATCATTCAAAAACTTAGTGGTGAAATAACTCTTGAGTCTGTAAAAAATCAAGGAACCACCATAAGTATCCGATTACCTTTAGAATATCAAGAGTAATTCCATTTAATTTGTAAAATGCCTGAACAAAATACATCCCCAGTACGCTGTTATTTAGTAGATGATGATAAAATCTTCAATCTGATTAGTGCAAAAATTATTGAAAAATCAGGTTGGCCTGTTCAATTAAGTATTTTTACTAATGCTTCAGAAGCCTTGGCCAGTTTGGTTGCTGCTCAAGACGATTTAAATGCGGTTCCATCCATGATTCTTTTGGATGTTAGAATGCCTGATATGGACGGTTTTGAGTTCCTGGATGGTTTACAAAACCTTAACCCTACCTTGCTGTCAAAAATTAATGTGTACATGCTCACTTCATCATTAGATGACCGAGATATTAACAGGGCATTGTCGTTTCCGATGGTTAGAAAGTTTTTCAATAAGCCTTTATCCATCCAGGATATGGAACTAATCTTACAGGATCAAGCCACTTAAACTTGGCAAATGCATGCTAATGCAGTTTTATCGGGAGTAATCCCTGTTTTCCTAGAGCATCCTTAAAGTCTATTTTGCTATTAAGGTATTGTGACGCAAAAAACCAGAATTCAGGTTTATCAGTAGTGTACGCCTGAACCTCGTCATGAGTTCCCAAAGGCCAATTTCACAGTCATTTTGGAGCCGATTGCTGAATAGATGCATTAATCAGTTTACAGGGCGGTAATTGATGGTCAAATGCGTATTCCGGATTTAAATTAACTTTCCATTCGATAAAACGGCAAGTGGCTTTCCTTCCTTGTTGAAGATCATTTTAATTTCAAACAGAATTTCTTGTTCGTTTCCTCCTGAATCAAGAATTATCCAGTTTCGCTGGTAACTATTTCCAGACTCTAGAATGTTGCGAATTTCAGCGGGGTTTTCGGAAGCCGGATTATTGGGAAAAAATTCTCGTAAATGATGTCCCTTTAAGGTAGCCAAAGGAAGCCCACATAAACCTGTAAATGCTGAATTCGCCCACAATACCAAGCCATTTAATTGGGTTAGAATGACGAGATTGGATAAATTCTCTGCAACCAATGAAAGTAGAATAATTTCTTCTTCTAAACTCTTGTTTTTGGTGATTTCTACATGCGTTCCTGCTATGAGTAATGGGGCGCCTTTTGAATTTCGTTTAATGGTTTTTCCTCGTTCATAAACCCAAACAGATTTTCCAGATTTACTTAACATCCTTACCTCTACAGAATACATATCACTTTTCCCATCAATATGATCCTTGGCTTTTTCTAAAATTATCGGTAAGTCTTCCGGATGGTAAAAGGGTTTAATATCGTCGAAGTTTGAAATTTGTACCTCGCCAGGTGAATACCCAAGTATGGTTGTCCACCTTGAATTTACCCAAACTTCATTGGTAATTGGATTCCATTCATAGGTTCCTGCATCTGTTGCTTCAAGAATGTTTTGAAGCCTGTTTCGCTCATCCAGCAAGTCGGTTTCCTGTTTCTTTTGAATACTAATATCTTGAATAATGCCGAAAATCTTCCTCATTTTTCCAGATTCATACCAGGGTTTTCCTATCACATGAACATCTACTTGCTTTCCACTGCTTAAGTTTAGGATTAGTTTTTTATCAAATGGAATTCCTTCTTCAAGCAGTTGCTGAAATGCGTGTTGAATTATGGGTTGAGATTCTTCATTGTAAAAGTTGATGGTATCTTCCGACCTAAGTGGAGTGCCCGGCTCAAGGCCATGAATGCGGTACACTTCATCCGACCAGACGAAGCTGTTAGTCTCCAGGTAATATTCCCAACCGCCAACATGAGCCATTCTTGAAGTTTCATCCAACAAGGCTCTGTTTTTCTTTATTTCATCCTCGTATTGTTTTTTCTCGGTGATATCATGAAAAATAGCAAAAACACCATAAGGTTCTCTATTTGTTCCTTTGAATAAAAATTGAGAGCTAATATTAATCCAGGATAAACTTCCGTCGGGCTTATGTACTCCCATGGTAACATTCTTTTGGGGTTTTCCGGTTTGAATAGTAACCATGGCTGGGTGTTCAGCACCCGGGAAATCACTTCCGTCCTCATGGATGGAACGCCAGCGTGGATCAATGGATTTCCGTCCTAACATTTGCTCAAAGCTCAAACCCAGAATTTGTTCTGCACTTTTGTTACAGGAAATAATTGCTCCATTCATGTCTTGAATGACCACACCATCCGAAAAGTTAGAAATGATAGCATGATTCCTTTCCTCAATCATTCGAATGAGGTTTTCCTTTTCTTTCTTTTCGCTTATATCTTGAATAATACCTGAAATTCTCCGAACTTTTCCATGTTCGGTCATCTCCATAATTTTTCCTGAAATATGAAGGTGTTTTATTTGTTCAAAATAGGTTAGTATACGAAAGTCTAAGTCAATTTTGGTGGCCTCTTGTTGGGTCAGTTCAAGTAAGGCAACCTTTACCTGGTGTACATCCTCAGGATGAATCCATTTTTCCCAAGCCGACATTGAAATGGATTCTTCTTTTTGATTTGTTTGTAGAATGTCCCACCATTTCTTGTTTAATCGGATTTTACCAATTTCAAGAATCCAATCCCAAATTACTAAATCTCCGCCCTCAATTGACCGCTCATATTGTTCATTTGAACTTTTTAATTTCGATATGGTTTCCTCAAAATTACTGAGGTCTCTGCCTATGGCTTGAATTTCAAGGAGGGTCCCATCAGCATCAAAACGGGCCTGATATTCCCATTCGGTATCCAAATATTTTCCATCTTTATCGGGTTTCCTAATTTTATTACTTACACTCCAATTCGGGTTTGAAAGCAATTGGGCAACAATTTCTTCGCATTTATGGATGTCATCCGGATGGATGGTGCTTTTAAATTCAACACCTTTTATGGATTCTGGGGTATAGCCAAAGCGGTCACAAAAAGCCTTATTGGCATAGGTGTAATAGCCGGTTAAATCAAGCCGCACTACATAAATATGATTCAGGCCTGAGAGCGATTGTAGTTCAAATTCTTTGCCCCGATTTCTGCTGTTTCCCAGGGCTGGAATTTCAATGCTATGTAACAAATAATTGCCATCATCTGTTGGACCAACTTTTATCAGAAAATCCCTGTTTTCTATGACCAACTTAAATGAAATAAGTTCATTGGGATAAAGTGAAATCAAAGGAACCAATTTTTCATCAATTCCTTCCTTTAATCGGTTAGTTGAACTATCCTCCTCAAACCAATTCGCTAAGCCTTTCCATTCCAGTATTTGCCCATCCTTGTTAAACAAAAAATAGTTTAGGCCTAGAAAATCCGGAATGTTCAATTTTTTTTTGCTTGGCATTTGCTTTTTTCTGTTTGGCGACAATTCGCATTACTTTTTGCAATATATCCAAAAGCGCTAAAAAATGAATTAGTTTAGAAGATTGAAGAAGGGTTGACGAAGCTTATCTTTATTCTTCCAAACTATTAAGTGACTTCAAAAAAGAAACCAGGTCAGCTTTATCCTGTTGAGTCAGGTTTAATTTCAAATCCTCATGGCGTTTAAACATAATAGGATCGAGGGTTTCGGAGTTTTTGATGCCCGAATCATAAAACTCAATAACCTCTTCCAATGTAGTAAACCGACCATCGTGCATGTACGGACCCGTTTTGGATAAATTTCTTAAGGTTGGCGTGATGAATTTTCCTCTATCTGATGCTTTGCCAGTTACTAGTTCCAATCCTTTGTCAACTCCTTCATGGTTGGCCTGAAGTCCATTGTTGTGGGCCGAATTATCGCAGTACATGGGTTCCATATGGCAATGAAAACAATCTGCTTTTTCGGAGAAGAACAAGAGCATACCTCTATAAATTTCCGGTGTTATGGTACCGCGTCGCTGTCTGTACAAATCAAAAGTTGAAGGTTTGGCAATTCGGGCCCTTAGGTGTTGGGCAAGTGCATAGCTGGCCAGTGTTTTAATGGAATCAAAAGTCAACTGATGAACTTTTTTCACACCGAATGCCTCAAAAAATAATCCTTGATATAAGCTGCTGGCTTGCAGTTTTAATTTTAATTCGTTTGAGTCGGTATTGAAAAATTCAGGTTCAAAATCACCTTTGGCCACAAGGTCCAAATCTGGTGCTGAACCATTCCAATTAAATACGGTTCTAAAACCTAAATTCAAATGAATGGGAACACTGGTTTTTATACCTTTTGGATTTACATACAAGGGGCCAGACCAAGAAAGTGCGGGCTGATGGCAACTTGTACAGGTCATTCCATTGCTGCTTAAAATGGGGTCTGAATATAAATACGCTCCTAGTTTTTCACCCTCCTTGGTCAATGGATTTTTTTCTGAATTGATAAGTGGTGGATACCCTTGCGGTAGCTCAGGCAGGTAATAACTTGGGGCATAAACTTTTTCAGTGCTTGCGATTTCTTTCTTGCATTGTGCAAGTCCAAATACGATTGTGGTTAGCAGTCCAAGACTAATCCACTTTAAATACCTTGTTTCCATTTTGCATTACTTTTTTCATGGCCTCAGAAATCCCCATAGTATAATTCCCGTCTTTCTCAAAATCCCATGGCCAAGGATGACTAAGCCATTCCTCAACCTGCATGGTTAAATGAAGCGTATCGGTCTGATTTTTATGGATACTGAATTGAACAGGTAAAGCTTGATGTTGAATCAAAAAACTATCTGTTCCCAGATGGATTGCATAGCCCCCCGGATTGCGTTCTTCTTTTTTATACCTGCCTTCAAATTTCAGAAAATGATAGCCTCCTCCCATTTCTGTAGGCCAGATCATTTGATTGTTTTCAAATGTTCCACTAATCTTTCCATGCTGGTTTAATTCGGGAATTAGCCCAATCGAAAACTGTATGGATTGATAGTTGCCAGGAGCTAAATCTGTTAGTAAAAGTGTATTTCCTTCCGGTTTTAAACCATTCAGATAATACCAATTGGTTGTGTTTGTTGCGCCTATTTTGAAACCAGAAAGGTAATATTCAAGCCTACTCACAGAAACAAGATATCCGGTTGGCGTTCGGAATATCAAACTGTCGGGAATTAATTTTTGGTTATTAAATGTGTAGTTAATTTTCAAAACAAGGTTCCCGGTTTCAGGGCTAGGAATTGGTGTTTCTTTTTTGCAGCCTAAAATCAACAACAAGGCTAATAAGACAGCTAAACTGCAATAGCTTTTTAACGGTTTCATGAATCGAATTTACCAATACAAATCAGTCAAGGTGTTGATGTAGGTCAATTACAGAGTTAATTGAGAGCTACATTTTTGCATCATGGTTAGTCCCGAACAATCGCTACTTATCGAGAAAATAAAGCAGTTAAAAAAAGAAAAAAATGTAACACTGCTTGCACATTATTACATGCCACCTGCAATTCAATTGTTGGAAAAGGAGGGCGGTATTGCTGATTTTACCGGCGATTCGCTGGGCCTAAGTTTATTTGCCAGGGATGCAAAGGCAGAAAGAATTCTTTTTTGTGGAGTTCGGTTTATGGCAGAAACAGCAGCATTGCTCAATCCCGATGCTCCTATTTATATGGCGGCTCCTGAAGCCGGCTGCTCGCTTGCATCATCAATTACAGCAGAAGATGTACGGCAATTGAAGGCACAGTATCCCGGAGTTCCTGTAATGGGGTATATCAATACCTATGCCGAAACGAAGTGTGAATTGGATATTTGTTGCACTTCACGCAATGCACTTGAAATAGCACGCAGTATTCCTAGCGATAAAATCATATTTGTTCCTGATTACTATATGGGTCAAAATTTGGCAGAGGTCATCAAACGTGAAACCGGCAAAGAATTAATTCTTTGGAAGGGTACGTGTGAGGTTCATGAACAGTTTAAAAATGAAATGTTTACATCTGATCCGGAAGCTGATATTTTACTGCATTGGGAAGTGCCCAATCAATTGGTGAAGGAGCAATTGGATGCGCGTAAAGGGGTTTTAGGTAGCACGAATGATATTTTAAATTACGTGAAAAAGAGTAAGTCCGAGAAGTTTCTTTTGGCATCTGAATGTGATTTGGCTTTTACGCTCAAAGCAGCTAATCCCAATAAGGAATTTCTGACTCCCTGTGTGCATTGCAAATACATGAAAGAAACAACCTTGCTTGGTATTGTGAATGCGCTAAATGCCATTGGTTCTGATGAGGAACAAGCCTTTTTAATTCAACTTAATGAAGCTACCCGTGAGCGGGCGATAAAGCCGGTTGAACGTATGCTTGAATTTGTATAGGATGAATTCGCCACGCGTACTTGTTATTGGTTCTGGACTTGCAGCGGGCATGTTTGCAGCCCAGATACCCGCGAGCTGGGAGATTTGGCAATTTGCTGCAGGAGGACCTTCCGGTTCCAGCAGTTACAAAGCAAAAGGGGGGATAGCCATTCCTCTTGATGATAAAGATTTTGATGCACATGTAAAGGACACCCTTAATGCAGGCTCATTTCATAACAAGGAGTCTGTTGTGAAAGAACTCCTTGAGGCGTCCTTACCTGCACTTGCTTATTGGAAATCGCGCGGTTTTAATCCCGATTTTCATAAGGCTCTCGAAGGTGGACATTCCGTTCCAAGGGTGGTTCATATTGGCGATGAAACGGGAAAGCATATCACCAATGTGGTTTATGACCAACTTGAGAAGCAAACCAATTTAAAACGCTTTGAGGGGTATCGATTGCTTGATTTGATTCAGGAGCATAATCAAGTGAAAGGAATTGAAATCCTTCACGAATCCTCCCGGAAAATTTATCGGATTTATGGTCATGCTGTGGTTTTTGCAACAGGAGGTGGTGCAGCCTTGTATGGATTTCATTCCAATGCGCCGCATTCAACCGGCGAGGCCATAGCCATTGCAAATAGAGCTGGTGCCCAAGTTGATGATCTTGAATTTGTCCAGTTTCATCCAACTCTTTTCATGGGGAAAGGTCCACTAAATGGACAATTGATTACAGAGGCATTGCGTGGTGCCGGAGCCGAACTGCTAAGCCAGGATTTCTATCCATTCATGAGGTCCAGACATCCCTTGGGTTCTTTGGCACCGCGAGATTTGGTGAGTCAGGGTGTGTTTTATTCGATGCAGCAAACCGGTTCAAATTTTGTTTGGCTGGATATTAGCCAAGTTTCAGAATTGAAAATGAAATCACATTTTCCTGCCCTTTATTCTTGGTTTAAGAAAGATGGATTTCTTGCTTTGGGAAAAGTTCCTGTGGCTCCGGGTGCCCATTATTTTTGCGGTGGGATAGCTGCAAGTACATCAGGTGAAACAACGCTTGATGGTTTATATGCATTGGGAGAGGTGGCTTGTACCGGACTTCATGGGGCAAATCGGCTTGCATCGAATTCTCTTATGGAGATTTTGGCAAGTACCTGGTTACTTTCAAAAAAGTGGCCGGCTGAAGATCATTCAATAGCTAGTTTGCCCAAAAATCAACTCATAGGATATCAGCAGCGTAATGAAAATTATTCACGTACAGCAAAGAAAATAGGAGAGATGCTTACCCAGTATGCAGGTATCGTTAGAACCCAAGCTGGCTTGAATAAAGTTGCTGCAGAGCTGAATTACATGCAAGAGGAGTCGGATTTCCTAAATAATGAAGTCGTTACTTTTACACCTCTGGATAACAAAATTCAAACTGCAAAACTCTTGGTGGAAGCTGCGAGTCGCAGAACGCAATCATTGGGTTGTCACTTTTTGGAAGATGAACCTAATCCTTTTAATGTTTTGTCGGAAGCTGAACTAGAAAACGAATTGAACTAACTTGCTCCTAGAGTTAATTTGAGGGATTTCCATTCGTCTTTCAAAATATAAAAATGCATTGGGAAATATGCGATTCCCTTGTTTTATGTGCTACGTAAAGTAGGAATAATTTTATCCAATTTCAGAAAATAAAAATGAAGGCTTGTCTTAGTTTAATTTAGGCTCTGTCTTTATCAGCTTAAGCAGCAGTTGAATTCCGATAGCCCCTAAAGCCAGCATTAGCAAGCTTCCCGACCAGGCAAATAGTTTAAATGCGATTCCTGATTGCTGCATCATGAAGGCAAATGCGTGTTTTTGACCTTCACTATTCCAAATTGATTTGATTATTCCGGCCATTAATAAACTTAACCACAAAACAAGCAATGAGGATTGGCTGAGCCAAAACCAAAATCGATTCCATTTACTCATAGGCTTATTTCCGAATGCCATAAACCAAATTCCACCTAGTAAAATCATGCTATTTATTCCAATGGTTGCTCCCATAGAATGGGCCACTGTAATATGAGTTCCGTGGGTGTAAAGGTTGATAGCCGGAATTGACATCAATATAGCCAATCCCATGTTGAGCATTATCCAGGTTTCTGAGGCCACTAAAAACCAATAAGTACCTTCTTGTTTGCGAAGTTTGAAGAGTTCAGCGGGAAGACTTTTTTTCCAGTCAGTAAAAATTCGGATAAAGAAAATCCACTCCGTCATGCTTACCGTGTAGCCAATAAATTTCACATAAGCGTAAGTAGGAACAAGGTACACATGGTGGCCCCAATTGAATATTAAATTGAATAAACCTAAGAAGAACATGCCATAGGCAGTTTTACTTTCAACGACAGCATCTTTCCCTCCAATTTTTTCCATCAATTGAAAGGAAACTCCATAAATCAATTGGTTCCATGCGCCAACAAATGCTCCATTTGCTTTCCATTGCAAGGTTAGGTCTTTTACTGTATCGGCATGAATTCCGGGTATCAACCAAAGGAAATTTTCAGCCATGCATAATACCAAAAAGCTAGAACCACTTAGCCACATCCAATGGTAAACTTTTCTTGGTTTGGTTCCTATGAAAAACCGAAGCCCGTTGATGAATAATAGCACGAAAGCAGCCAGAACCAAGCTTGAAAACGGCCAACCGGCTTCCCAATATTCACGACCACCAAAATCTTGTTTTACGTAGGCGATTATCATGGATACATAGGCTATTGCAAGAAGTGCCAATGCAAAGCTGTCAATCCATTTGTTTCTTGATTTGGTTTGAAAATGTATCACTAGCCCATTCGCCGAAACCAATATCCAGAACAAAGCAGAGCTTGCATGAATGGGTCGAAGTTGTTGAAATCCCAATAGGTCCTTCCAAAAGCCCGGAATGATATAGCTATGAGCTGCCATTACCCCAAAGAATAGGGTTGAAATAAGACAAAAAAGTCCGAATATTAAGTAAAGCTTTCCCAATGGTTTTTGCATACTATTTTTTCGAAATCCAGCCGTTTAAATCGGCCTTATGGTTGAGTGGAGTGATTGGTCCGGGTCTATTTTGTGCCAGTAAAAACTGGTATAAAGCATCCACCTCTTGTGGGTTTAAGTTGTAAGCAGGCATGGTTTGATTGCCTGTTTTGACCAGAATTTGGAAGACATCCCGGTTGGGGATTTTGTTTTGAATGCTTGTTAAGTCGGGGCCCAAATATCCACCTAAACCAAACAACTGGTGACAACTCTGGCAATTGTGTTTTTGCCAGAGTTGTTTACCCTGTTGTTCAGTTTGATTCAATAAAGATTCTGATTTTACGGGTTCAGCAAGCAACACTCCCAGATAAACTATCCAAGAGATTAGCAAGGTTCCCCAAATCAGGTGAATATGGGTTGCTTTCACGTTAATACGCAGGTTCTTTTATTTCATCCAGATATTTGTGGAGTGCATCTTTCCAGCTCGGCATTTTGCCAAAGCCTTTGCTCAACATCAAGCGATTATCAAGCACAGAATATGCAGGCCGTTTTATTGCACTGTCGCTGCTCTTACCGGGTATTAAATTAGCTTCAATTCCGGTATAGGCAAAAATTTCGCGTGCATAATCGTACCAGGAGCATTCGCCACTTGTGCTAATATGTAACAAGCCATGTACATCCTTATTTATTAATTCTGGAAGTGTTGCTGCAATTTCACTTACTGGTGTAGGAGCCACTATTTGGTCATCAACAACTTGAATTGTTTCACCCCTTGAGGCTTTGTCCAGCATGAGCTTTACAAAGTTGAGACCTTTTTTAGCGCGACATGGATTTTTCCCATAGATCCCGCTGATCCGAATAATCAATTGTTTGCAAGAGCTTGAGCGAATCAGGTTTTCTCCTTTTAGTTTGGATAGGCCGTACACATTTAGCGGATCAGGGCTATCTCCTTCATTGTAGGGACGATTCAATTTGCCACTGAAAACATAATCAGTGCTGAAATGAATAAATTTAATATGCAGGTAATTGCACATTCTAGCCATAAATCCTGGAGCCTCGGCATTAATGCGATAGGCTTTTTGTGGATTCTGTTCGCACTCATTCACGTTGTGGTAGGCAGCAGTGTTGATTAATACCTGTGGTAGATGCTCAATGATTAATTCTTTGATTCGAAATAAATCGGATAATTCCAAATCGTCATGGGTTAATGCAATTACCTCATGTCCATCCTGTGTTAATACCTCTAAAATCTCCGAGCCCAACTGTCCGTTAGCGCCTGTTAACATGATCTTCATGTGCGTCTTGGTTTAATTTATTTTTGAATACTTCAATATTGTAAAATCGGTCTTGCTCAAAGGGTGTAAACTCAGCAAGATTGCTCATCAAATCTCTAAGTATAGATTCCACATTTTGCTGGGCATGAAATCCCAAACCGTTTTTTATTTTATCGGTGCTTACTTTATAATTTCGGTAATCCTGAATGCCTTTATCGTGAATACTTATTGATTTTCCAGTTTCACGTTGAATAAACAAAGCTACTTGTTCTGCAAGTTCTCCAATTGTGGCATTAAACGATGCCAGATTTACTACCGATAAATCATTCCAATTGGCATGTTCAAGTGCCAATTCATAGGCCCGGCATAAATCACTTGTTCCAAGTATAGGCCTCCAAATACGTTCATTGCTTAATTGAATTTCCTGGTCCTTCATGGCCCGCATAAACATGGTGTTTAAGGCAAGGTCGAGTCGCATACGCGGACTGTAGCCACTTAAAGTGCCTTGTCGGATACATAACACCTGAAAGTTTTCATCGGCAAGCGCCAATAAGCTTCGTTCTCCTTGCAATTTAGATACCCCATACGGATAGTCACAAGATGCCAAATCCGTTTCAGAAAAGGTTTGATTGTGGGTGAATCCGTATACCGAACAACTGCTAGCAAATAAAATTCGTTTTACACCTGCAAGCTTAGCCATGTGGCCAATATAGGCAGGCATGGCAGTATTGTAAATGAAGTTTTGTTGGGGTGAATATTCGGCCATGGGATCATTGGATAATCCGGCCAAAAAAATTACGGTATCAATATGCCTGAGGTCGTGTTGAGTTAAATTAAAAATATCATCTTCACGAACCGGAATAGATGCAGGTAAGGCATGACCGAACCAACCAATATCTACAACTTCAACTTCATAGCCTTTGTCGTACAAATAGGGACTAAGAAAGCTACCCACATAGCCACTTCCACCTAGAATCAGAATGCGTTGATTTTTCATAACAGGAAATGATTTGAATCTGGTTTGGCGGCCCATTGTTCAAGGGTTTGAGCTACTTTGTCTTTGTCTGATAATTGAGGATTTTCAATTGGCCACTTTATTCCAATTGCCGGGTCGTTCCAAAGAATGCCGGATTCTGCCATTTTGTTGTAGTGGCCGGTGCATTTGTATTGAATTTCTGCAAACTCACTCAATACGCAAAACCCGCGTGCAAATCCGGCGGGAGCATATACCATTTTTTTATTGGAGGCACTTGCAATTTCGCCATACCAATCACCAAAGCTGGGTGAGTTTTTGCGAATATCTACTGCCACAAGAAATGCTTCGCCAAAGGTAACCCGCATGAGTTTTGCCATGGGTGGTTCCCATTGAAAATGCAAGCCTCTTAAAACGCCATAGCCAGATCTGGAATGATTGTCTTGAACAAACTCTTCCGGAATACCATGTGCTACAAATTGATCCTTTCTATAAACTTCAGTAAAAAATCCTCTTTCATCTTCAAATACTTCAGGCTGAAATACCATCAGTCCGTTAAGTGCTTCATGAATTTTATGGATAATCATAGTGCTTCTATTAATGCGGTATAGGTGTCTTTTTTATGGAGAAAAAATTGCTTAACAATGGATCCCTGATAAAGAAAAGGGTCGATTTCTTTATCAGTTCTTTTCCTGATTTTTTGAACTTGTTTTCGTTGAGCTATAATTTTCAGGCTATTTGCCAGTAGCCAAGTATGGGCATGCATTAGGGCAATAACCAGTTTTAATTGGCCACCCAGAAGAAATCGAATCATCAGAATCCAGTCCAAAAGAACATGAACACTGACGCGGCTTAAAATGGATTGAAATTCATAATTCTTCAGTAACATGTACAAGGAATTTCTGTGGTTCCAATACACTTTTTTGTAGCTGTTAGGGCTAATACTTGCTCCACCAATATGGTACACTTCAGCATCTGGGGCATAGCCAATTCTATAATTGCCCAAAATCAAACGCCAGCATAAATCAATTTCATCAAAGTGGTGAACAATTAATTCATCAAATTCACCAACCTCTTTCAATGCACTTCTTCTTAACATCAAAGCAGCTCCACTTGCCCAAAATAATTCTTCCTCGTGGTTGTATTGACCATTATCTACTTCGAGAATATGAAAAATGCGGCCTCTCAGGAAAGGATAACCATATTTGTCCATTTTTCCTCCTGCAGCACCTGCATATTCAAACTTGGAATGGTCGAAGTAGTTAAGAAGTTTGGGCTGAAGTGCGCCTAAATCAGATTGTTGTTCGGCTTTTAAAATGAGTGGTTCAAGCCAACCCGGATGCACTTCTAAGTCGTTATTTAAACAAATGATATACGGCGAATCACAGTGCCTGAATGCAAGATTATAGGCGGCACAGTAACCATTGTTGTTGGGATTTTGAATGATATTAACCTGCGGGTAATTTTTTCGAACATAAGCCACATCATCCTCGGTGGAAGCGTTATCAAGTAAATACACCTTTTTGTTTTCATAGGTGGAATTGAGAACACTACGCAGGCAATCATCCAGAAACTTTCTTCCGTTGTGGTTGAGAATAACAATGTCGATGTAAGGATTCAATCTGTTATCAAAATTAATTGGGCGCAAAGGCCTGTAAATTGACCTGAATCAATTCAAAAACAGATATTGGTTTGTTTTTAGAAATCCTTGTTCAGGAAGCTTCTTCTGGATAGTTCCATGGGAACAATCAGCCAAATAAGCAGTGCCAGCAAAACGCTCAGGATTGCAAACAGGTTACCCATGTATTCGGTAAGTAATGCGCCGGTTAAACCCATGAGGGCTGCGGCATCGAGTACTTGCATCAAGACAATTCTACACATATCAACCGGGTTGAGGAGGTTGATGAAAATTACAGCTGCCTCAATGGGATAATCACTCATCAATTGAATAAACAACAAGATTAAGCCATCAAAAACTAAGGTGAATGCTAGCCACATCAAGAACAAGCTGGCAATTCCTTTTACTTTATCGTTTACGCGAAAAGCAATTAATGAACTAAGCCCGGAGAAAATCAACGAAAGGATTGAAGCTCCTGCCAGTAAGGCCACGGCAGGCAATCCTGGGGCAAACAACAGCAAAGGAATTCCGAGACCTACTAGCAAGGCTGCCTGTAATGAAAGTTGAAGTGAGCCGGTGCTTGACCAATAAACCTGATTTCTGCTTAGGGATTGAGTAAGCAAAACCCGAGTAAAATCCTCGCCATGGTAAAGACTAATTCCTGTGTAAAGTGAAACCACCAAAGGCACGAAAAGTAATACCATGTTTACTCCACCCAATAAACCTTTTTGAGGGTTATCGGTAAAAATAAAAAGAGCAGACGACACCAACAGCAGAATTAGTGTATAACCTATAACAAATCTGCTCTTGAGGTGATTGCTTAACAAGAAAGCGAGTAAGGTGCTCATGCTTCCCCTTGTAGCAATTGAGCTACGATTTGATTCAATGTCAGCCCTTGTCTGCTGGCTTTCAATTCCTTCATCGATTTGGAGAAGGCAATTTTGTGGTTGTTGAGAAATACGATATGGCTGCATAATTCATCTAAATCGTTAAGTATATGTGATGTTATCAAGGTTATTTTTCCTGAACTCTCTTTTCTGATTTTTTCTTTCATAATTTCGGTGGCAAGAGGGTCCAGGCCTGCAGTGGGTTCATCTAGCACAATAACTTCAGGTTTAAACAGGTAGGCCAATGCGGCGCTTACCTTTTGAACCGTTCCTCCCGAGAGTTTCCCAAGTCGTTGTGACTTAATATTTTCAAGTTTGAAGAGTTCCCACAGTTCAAGGTCTAGTTCATTTTCCGGTTGATTTCTTAGTGAAACCAAAAGTTCAAACAAGTCGCCAATACTCATGTTCTCAGGATATCTGCCAATTTGTGGCATATAGCCAAAGTAGGATTTGTATTCCTTTTCCGACTTGATTGAAATAGCATTCAAGGCAATATTTCCTTTTTCAAAATGGCAGAGTCCAAGTAAACATTTGATCAATGTTGTTTTTCCAGAGCCATTGGGTCCTAGTATGCCGGTTACAGTGCCTTTTTGAAATTCCAGTTGAATGGAATTGAGTACTTCAAGCCGACCAAATTTTTTAGTTAATGAATCAACGTGTAACATAAGTAGGTTTATGAATGAGCGGGTAGGGGTCTTTCAGATTTTCTGGAGTCAAACCAGGAATTAAGCGTTCCAACTGATCCAGGACTCCGGCTAAGATACTTCGTAATAAAATGGCATTTAATGGATTTCTTTCCAGCAAAAGCCCAAATAAACTCATGGGCCTGTAAGGTTCATCTCCACAGCCATCCCGGTGCAAATCAAATCCTTTGTATTGATCCCAATAATTAAATTTTAGGGTGTTGAGGGTTGTAAAGCCATTGGTAATTAAATCGAAACTATTTTGAATAAAGGTATTGAAAGCAAATTCGTTTTCGTCACAATCTGCCTGAAGGCGTAATCCATAACCATTGTTGGCAAACGTATTTCTTCCAAAAAAAGAACGACTGCATCCTTCAGCATGAATACCAATTGAATTGTTGTCAAAATGGTTTTTGAGAATCTTACTGTCGCGTATATCTTTTAGTAAAAGACCATAAGCGGAGGATCCCCAGTTTTTAGCAAATTGGTTTTCGAACATATGCACGTGTGAACTGTACATAACCGCAACACCTGCACCATTGGCTTCGAAATAATTTCTGTAGTAATAATCGCTATCACTAAACATAAAATGCAGACCATAGCGATGGTTCTCTTTGCTTTTATTTCCGCGGATTAGGGAGTTTCTTACAAATTCAAAATAAATCCCATCCCGGTGTCCGCTGATGGAGTTGTTTAAAATTGAAATTCGGCTGCATTTCCAGAAATGGATGCCGTTGCCAATTTCATGTTGTTCCCTGTTTTTTGGTCCAACAAGGGTATTGTTTTGAACCAGTACATCTGTTGAATTGGAAACATGTATTCCAAAATAAGCGCCTTCAAATTCATTGTTGAAAATCCAAATATTCCTGGAGTTTTTAACCTGAATTGCAGCATAATCTTCCATGCTTGAAACTCCGGTTCCTATAAACTTAATGCCTTGAATTTTAACACCTGAGCTGCTAACAATCAAGTTATCTTTTTTACCTTCTGCATCAATTACAGGTTTGTTTAATCCGATGAGGTGAATTGGTTTGTTCACCTCAATGGTACCTTCTTTATACAATTTTGCAGTTAATACCAAGGTGTCTCCCGGCAAGGCTTTAGCAATAGCCAGATTCACACCTTTGGTAACTTCAATCTGTCTGCCTATAGCCAAGACGGTGCACTGTAACGCGAATAAGAAGAGCAGAAGGTTTTTCATATCAATAAAGGCTTTGGCCTGATGATTTTACAGCGTCAGAGAAGGGAATGCTTTGTTCATTTTTAAAGGCGGCAATGCCGCTGGCCATTGGACTTCTGATTTCGGAGGATTCTACAAGAATGGCTTGTTCTGCAGGAATTAGTTCTCCTGTTTGGTCAAACGCTGCAATCCAAATTTTTTCAAAAGTGAGTTGTTGTTCTTCTCTCGCTCTTTTCATGCAATTGATATCATCGTACACATAAGATTTACCTTTTTCGGTTTTAGCTACCAAGCCGAAGCGTTTATCCATCAATTTCATGCTGCAGAAATGGCAATCATCTTTACCAAAATTAATTTTAGGATCACCGGAATTGCAGGCACTGACAAATGAAATAACAAATAAAAGAGCAATTGAAGCCATGGAACCTTTGCGGATTTTCCATTCAAATAAAAACAATCCGATAGCAATGGCACCGAAGCCAACAAACAGCCATCCACCGGCCCCCGGAATTGATAATGCTGTGAAATTTAAGAGATCTTTATAACCAATTACCGGTGGTTGGTATGCCATTCCAGGTACTTGAATAGGAGCAGAAGGATCGAGGTTGTGACCGTAATCATAGCCCCAGCGGTAAAAGTCTGCCAGGGCCACGATTCCGGCTAACACCATTCCAATTGAAAGTATTCCCAGACTTTTCCGGGATCCTTGCCAGGCTGTAAATAGCCCCCATACCATTACAGCTGCAATGAGGTATCCCAAAATCTGAAATTCGGGGAACATTTCTGGCTTTAAGTGTTTCATTCCAATATAATGGTTCAATCCATTGATTACATCAACATCACCTAATAAATTATTGAACCAAATTTCGATTTTAAGTCCCTCCGGATATTGAGGAGCCCAGAGGTAAATATCCCAAAGAGGCAGCCAATAGCAGGCAATCAAAGAAAGGCTGCTAATAGCAAGCAGAATTCTGCCGGGTTTGCTAACGGGTTTCATTTTTAGTTTACCCGGCTCCCAAGGGAGCCGGGCTTTTTGATTATTGTTTAACTTCTGGTTGATTGCTTCCTCCGGTTGAGAAGCTTAAAGGTACATTGGAATTGGCTGGTGATACCCGCACATATCCTTGCATTTCCTGGTGCAGTGCAGAACAGAAATCGGTGCAATACATTGGATGAACTCCAACACGATCTGGTACCCATTTCAAAGTTTGGGTTTCACCTGGCATAATTAACAATTCAGCGTTGGCTGCTCCCTTGATAGCAAAACCATGTGGAACATCCCAGTCTTGCTCAAGGTTTGTAACGTGGAAATAAACAACATCTCCCATTTTAACACCTTCAATATTGTCTGGTGTGAAGTGTGAACGGATACTGGTCATGTACACATGTACTTCATTGCCTTTACGTTCAACCTTGGCTTTGCCTTCACCCATGGTAACATAAGGGTGTTTGTTTTCTTCAAGTTTGAAAATCTTGGTTGATTTTGGTGCAATTAGGCTGGCCGGAATAGCTTCTGCATAGTGTGGTTCACCGGTTGTTGGGAAGTCCAAAAGAAGTTTCATTTTGTCTCCTTCAATGCTATACAATTGGGCTGATTGAGTTAATTCAGGTCCTGTTGGTAAGTAGCGGTCTTTGGTAATTTTATTGTATGCAATAACATATTTACCATGTGGTTTGGTTGTAGGTCCACCAGGTACGCACAAGTGACCAATTGAATAATAGGTTGGTACGCGGTCAACAACTTCTAATTTTTCAATATTCCATTTTACAATTTCAGAGGAAACAAAGAAGGAAGTGTAAGCAAATCCTTTTCCATCAAACTCAGTGTGCAATGGACCAAGGCCAGGTTTTTTAACTTCTCCATGGAGAACGGCATCATACTTCAACACAGGAATACCTTCAAAGGTTCCTTCGTAGGTTTTTTCAGCAATAGCTTTTTGAATTTTATCGAATGAAAAAACAGGAATAATTGCTGCCAATTTTCCGGAGCCAATGATGAATTTACCAGTTGGGTCAACATCGCAACCGTGTGGTGATTTTGGACAAGGCATGAAATATACCAATCCTTCAAACTGTTTTGGATCAAGCACATTTACTTCGGTTAGCATTTCTGATTTTGCAGTATGTGTAATCTCGTCGTAAGTATTGTGTGCATATTTTACTTTCTTTTTCATGGCTTTTCCGGCAGCAACCAATTCTTCGCATTTTTTCCAGTTAACAGCCATGATAAAGTCTTTGTCTTTTTGTGAAGCGTTAACTTCTAACAGTGTATTGGCTTGTTCAGAGTTGTAGCAAGAAAAGAATACCCAATCGTGTGAACCTTTTTTACCTGCGCGGGCCAAATCAAAGTTGAAACCAGGTAATAAAAGCTGGAATCCAAGGCTCATATTACCGGATTGAGGGTCAACTTTTACGAAACTAACTGTGCCTTTGAAATTCTGTTTGTAGGTTTTGATTGAAACATCCGGATTGCTCTCTGCATCATCCATTGGATAGCTAAAACGGGTACCGGCTACAACGTATTCAGAGTTTTCTGTTATGAAGGGTGAACTGTGGTTACCACTTGAATTTGGGATTTCAATGATATCAACAGTTCTGAATGTTTTCATATCAATACGACCAATCCGCGGAGTATTATTGGCATTTCCAAATGCCCATCTGCCATCGTGTTCGCCGTTGGTTAGTGATAATGCAGGGTGGTGAAGGTCATCCCAAGGAACAAACCCGTGGGATGTGTTCAACATAGGTTTAGTTTCTTCGGAGTATCCATATCCACTGGTTGGGTCAACCGAAAATACCGGGATAATTCTGAATAATCTTCCGGAAGGAATTCCATAAACAGTCATTTGACCGCTGAATCCACCAGAAACGATATTGTAGAATTCATCATGTTTTCCGGGGCTTACATATACTTTGGAAGCTGCATCAGCATCGGTTCCAGCTGATTGGGGCTTTCCCTTGCAACCTGCAAAGGAAAGAAAGCCGGCAAGGGTTCCTGTTAAGATAATCCCTATCCAGATTTTTAAGGTATTGTTCTTCATAACCGTTTTATTGGGTTTATTTTTTGATATCGTTTTTGTACATAAATTCTAAAACATCTCTGGCGTCTTTTTCAGTGAGGTTTTGGTTTGGCATTCTAACCAAGCACTCTTCAAGCATGGCCATGGCTTCTGCGTCTTTGTTCAGCATTTCGTCTACATTGGTAATGAAATTCATGATCCATTCCGGTTTTCTTCTGCTGGTAACACCTTCCCAACCTGGTCCAACTACACGTGTTCCATCCAGTTTATGGCAGGATGAACATTTTAAATCATAAATGTCTTTTCCAGCTTTTACCATTCCTTCATCTAAAGGATTGTTAAGGGTTACGCTGGTTATTGAACCAATCCCTTTGTTGTCGTGTTCGGCTTTTTGTTCTTCTGTTTTTTCTGGTGCCGCCGCGCCATTTGTTTCAGTGCTTCCACTAGTGCTCCCTGAATCACCGCAAGCGTATAACATACCTGCTAGTGCCAGTGCCATTAAGGTTGATGTTGTTTTCATGTTTTTGGGTTTTAATAACATAATCGGATACGAATGTCCTAATAAGATTCAAAAGAAAGTCTGACTATAGTCAGACTCCTGAATGATAAAAATTAGTTCCCCCAGTTTGCGAGTTCGCTTTCTGTCCAAAGGTTGGGGAAGTAGATTCTCCTTTGGTATTTTGGGTGTAAATATTTTACCCAGTTACTACCACCTGTTGCTGCTTTTGTTTCTCCTTCACTGCTCAGGTAGGTATGTGCTGTTTCCATGTGAACAATTGGCCAATCAATGTTCAAGGCTTTATCTATTTTCCTGAATTGTTCATTTAACAAGTCACTCCATTTTCCTTGTGCTTTCAGGTTGTTAATTTTTGCAAAAATGTTTTTTCCTTGATAATTGTTGAGAGTTGAAAGGAATTCACTTTTGTATTTTGACTCGAAGTCTTGCAAAGTTTTGCTTTTTGAACCGGTTTCATGGTTTTTACCCGCATCCTGCCAATAGATATTTTCGAGTTTTTCCTTCAAATCTGCGTTTGCCGATAAGCGTTTTTTACCTCTTTCATTAATCAGGTTTTCGATATCGGTAAATAAGAATTCAATCAAACGGAATTGTGCACTTTGAAAACCGGAAGCAGGGGCTAAACTCAAACGGAATTCATTGTATTGTTCTTTGCTCATTCCTTTGTTCATTATGCTGAATGAATTAATCAAGAGATGAGCATAGCGCTCGATGCGTGCACCTTTTTCAAGCCAATAACTTTCAGAGTCAGTTTCGGTTTCACACAGTTGTTGTGCTTCATGTTTGATTAAGCGAAGAACAAGCTCAGTAATTTGATGGTAAACAATAAAGGTAAGTTCATCCGGAAAATCGGTTCTTGGCTTTTGTAGACTCAACAAGGTATCAGGTTGAATATAGTCCCAGTAGTTTACATACTTTGAATGGAGCAGTCCCTTGAGGTAGGTTTCAGGATCCTGGCCATCTTTTGTGAACTTCTCAGTTAGCTTTGCCAATAAGTTTTCCATCATTTTTACTTAGTTTATAGTTTAACATGCTTGCAATTCCTTCTGCTCTTTTCTTGGCTTTCTCAACCATTTCTCCTTCAAAATTTTCATTTAGTACAGTATTAAATACCCTTAGCCATAGTTGAAAATGTTGAGGTTCAATTCCAAGATTAAAATGTTTTTCAATCGGATTACCGGAATAACCTTCCTCATCGAGAAGCACAAAACTCCAGAAGGCAGTCATTCGTTCTTGATGAAGCTCCCAGTCTTGAATTTTACTGAACAATGGGGCAAGTACATCGTGACTTCGGATAGATGAATAAAATAGGTTAACCATCCGAGCAATTTGGGTTCTATTTTCTAATTTTTCCAATTGTTTTTTTTAGGGTTGATTTACCATTTAAATAGTTTTCACTTAAATCACTTATTTTGGTTTTCATTAGCATATCCTTTAAGTCACTTCTAATTTGTTTAAATCTGTCGTGTAAAGGACATGGGTTAGTTTCTGAGCAGGATTTTAGGCCTAGGCCACAGCCATTGAAAATGGAGTCTCCGTCAATTGCATTGACTATATCAATCAGGCGGATTTCTTTTAGATTTTCATCAATATAAAAACCACCATTTTGGCCCTTCATGGAGCCAATGATTTTTTGTTTAACGAGTTGTTGAAGTATTTTACTTGTATAGTAGGCAGGTGCTTCAACTGATTCTGCAATTTCATTGATTTTAACGATTGGAGAATCATTTTTACGACTGCTGATAAAAACTACAGCACGAATGGCATATTCACAAGATTTTGAAAACACGGTTAGTTCAATTGTTTTTCCAAATGTACAGCTTTGGGGAAAAGAATATGGTTTTCTGAGAAGACATGATTTAGCATGTCATTTCTGAATTCTTCAAGCATTTGATAAACAGTCTTCCATGTATTGCATGCTTGAGGTGGAGGAACAAAGTTATTGGTGATTTTGCTCAGCTTTTCAAGCCTTTCACCTTCTTGGCTATGATCGCTTTCCATCATAGTTATTGGATTTGCAATGCTACCAAAATGCATAGCATCTAAGTGTTGCTTGGCTTCCACTGCCTGTTCCATTTTTTTGATGGCAGGAAATAGAATCAGTTCTTCTTTTTTCATGTGAACACTTAATTCCTCCGCTGCCCCAATCATCAATTCATGGATTTCGTATAGGTATGGGTTTTCTGGGCCATGCCGATTAATCAGTTTTTCGGTTAATGGTAGAATTTGCGGGAAAAAATCATTCAGATAATGGTGGTGGTTATTTTCAATGAAATTGCACAATTCAGAAGCGCTTAACATTTCCAATTGATTGAATGGTACAGCAGTTTTAGTTTGTTCAGAATCTTCCACTCGTTTTAAAAGGTCTTCTACTCGAATTCCAGACTTGGCACAAGCCTGCTCAAGTGGTTGCTTTCCTCCGCAACAATAGTCTATATGTGCAGCTGTTAAAATAGGTCCGGCTTTGGGATGTTGTTTGATAAATTCTGCGACGGTCATGGTTATGAAAATTAGAGTACAAATTAAATAAGATAAAAAGGTACTAAAATATGATTAAGGTCATTGTGCTGTGAAAGCAAAGCGTATAGGTTTGTTTCGAAATTCAAAACCTTATGAAAAACAAACTACGAATTGCAGGACTTTCGCTTGTGTTTGCGATGGTTCTATCTTGTGGCCAAGATCAGCAAACAGAATCAACTCCCGCTGAGACACCAATTGCCGGACAATCAGCAGTGGCTGATAATGATTCACAAAAAGATGTGGTTAAGGTAGCAGTGGGTTCTGCTGACCATACCACGTTGGTTAAAGCGGTTCAAACAGCAGAGCTTGTTGATGCGCTTAGCAATGCCGGACCATTTACGGTATTTGCTCCTGTAAACGCTGCCTTTGATGCATTGCCTGCCGGTACCGTTGAGGAGCTTTTAAAGCCTGAGAACAAAGGAAAATTACAGGATATTCTTTCTCACCATGTGTATGTTGGTTCATTAAAACCGGAGCAGTTAACAGATGGAATGACCCTCAATATGGTTGATGGAAATAATGTAACTGTTCATCATAAAGATGGCAAAGTGTTAATCAACGAAGCTGAAGTAATTGCATCAGTTCCTGCCTCAAACGGAATTGTCCATGTGGTAAATAAGGTAATCCTGCCCTGAGCAGGCATGTTTTTTGGTTTTTAAATTCAACATGGGTAAAAGGTCCTTTGCATGCAAGGGGCCTTTTTTTTGTTTATTTGCACATGCGTAATCCACCCGAAATTCCGAAGCAAACACAAACCTGGGAGTCTTCAATTGCAACGTATTGGATGCATGAATCTGGATACCTGGTTTCTAATTCTAAACCCATTAAAAGAACGGTAGCCAATTTAAAAGAGAACCATCAACTCGTTCATTCTATTACAGGAGGCAAGCCAATTCCACTTTTGTTGTTTTTAACATCCTCGCCAGTTCCGGATAAGGCTGCCCGTGATTATTCAGCAGAAATGTTGCCAAAGCTTTATTCAAAAATGGCTATGGTTTCTGAGCCCGGATTATCGGCATTTGTGATGCGACTCTTATTTAAGTTTAAACCTTTTCCAATTCCTGTGAAGTTTTTTACTGACCAGGAGGAAGCTGAAAATTGGCTACAATTTAACTCAGCATCTTCAGGATTTTAGTTCAAAATAATTTAGCACAAAAGGGCTGTCCAAGATATAATATTGTCAGTTTTGATAAAAATAAAGGCCACTTGTATCTCTACTTGTGGCCTTTATCAGTTTGCAGGCTGCTAGTTTTTAACTGTTGATACAGTCTGTTTATTTATAGTTTCTCAAACCGAGCTTGAAAGAATCTTAGGTATTTGGGCTCATAAATCATTTTCAGTCCTTTTATTTTCTTCCTTTTTTCAAATACTGATGCAGTACTTTCGGCAATAACGTCCATATGCGCTTGGGTATAAACCCTTCTCGGTATGGTAAAACGAACCAATTCTAAATTGGGGTAATAATTTTCGCCATTGGGTTTTCTGCCGGCAGAAACAATACCCCTTTCCATAGTTCTAACACCGGATTCCAAATACAACTCAGCTGCCAATGTTTGAGCAGGATATTCGTCCTGGGTTAGATGTGGAAGAAATGCTTTTGCATCAACAAAAATTCCATGTCCGCCAATGGGTTTTACAATAGGTATTCCGTAAGACTCCATCAAATGACCAAGGTATTCAACCTGACCAACACGAGCTCTTTGGTGATGGTCGTTGAGACTTTCTTCAATACCAATTGCCATAGCTTCCATATCACGACCTGCGAGGCCACCATAGGTATGAAGACCTTCATATACCACTACCATGTTTCTGGCTTCTTCAAAAACATCCCATTCATTGGTTGCCATAAATCCACCAATATTTACCAATGCATCTTTTTTTGCACTCATAGTAGCACCGTCGGTCAATGAGCATATTTCTTTAACAATCTCAGCGATGGTCTTTTTTTGATAGCCTTTTTCGCGTTGTTGAATGAAATAAGCATTTTCGGCAACCCTTGTCATATCATGTATGATACGAATTCCATGCTGATTGGTATAGGCTCTTAATTCTTTCAAATTACCCATGCTTATTGGTTGTCCACCAGCCATATTTACATTGGTAGCAATAGAAATATAGGGAATCTTTTTTGCACCGTATTTTTTTACCAACGCATCTAATTTATTTAAATCAACATTTCCTTTGAAGGGATGTTCATTCAATGAATCGTGTGCTTCATCAATGATAATATCTTTAAAGGTTCCGCCTGCAAGTTCTTGGTGCAAGCGGGTTGTGGTGAAATACATATTACCCGGAACTATATCGCCCTTTTTTATTAAAATTTTTGAAAGAATATTTTCAGCTCCTCTTCCTTGGTGTGTAGGAATAATGTATTTGTAGCCATAGAATTTTTGTATGGCCTTTTCAAGTCGATAAAAGTTGGAACTACCGGCATAAGCCTCATCTCCCAGCATTAGCCCCGCCCATTGTCTGTCGCTCATAGCGCTGGTACCGCTGTCGGTAAGCAAATCAATATAAACATCTTTTGATTCGAGAAGAAAAGTGTTGAAACCGGCTTTTTTAATGGCCGCTAATCGTTGATTTCGGGTGGTCATTAGAAGCAATTCCACCATTTTCATTTTATAGGGTTCAGCCCAAGATCTTTTTGAAGGTTTCATGTGTTTGAAATTTTAGTACGAAAAAATTCAAATCTTGGAGCATCATGCTTGACCCAAGTCATTCTCAAATGTGATTTTGTTTGGTTAGTTGGTTGATTAGAATCAGCAATTGAAGCGTTAATAAACGTTTATAAACGTTTACCATACGACTAGTACATTTTGATTGTTTCACCTTTGAAACATCAATTTATGAGCACATGAGTAACATGAGAAATTTTGTACACCTAATCGGGAGATTAGGAGCAAAGCCGGAAGGGAAAACAATTTCCAATGGAAGACGTAAAGCAACATTTTCTTTGGCAACAGAAGATGCTTATACCGATGAAAAGGGGAATCGGGTAACAGAAACAACCTGGCATAACTTGGTTGCATTTGGGAAAACAGCAGAAATTGCTGAAAAGTATCTGGAGAAGGGAAAAGAAATTGCAGTGCAAGGGAAGATTAACAACCGTTCGTATGATGATAAGGATGGAGTTAAAAAGTACATTTCAGAGGTTTTGGTGAGTGAATTTCTCATGGTAGGTGGTAAGAGGGAGCAGGAGTAATAAAGGCATTTCGGAGAGAATGCCGGATTCCATCTACCTGGATTTTCCGGATTCGGTATTCTTCTCTGGGATAACTTGTGGAAACTTAGCCTTAAAATCTGTAATCAAGCACGCTCTCTTTCGTATTTTTGAGCGTTAAACCAGCAAGCATGAGCACTGATATCAAAGAAAAATTAAAAGCACTGCAACTTACCATAGATAAGTTGGATAAAGCTTATGGAAAAGGTACCGTAATGAAAATGGGTGACCAGAAAGTGGACAACATAGATTCACTTTCAAGCGGTTCTCTTTCTTTAGACATTGCGCTAGGAATTGGCGGATATCCAACGGGTAGAATTATTGAAATTTATGGCCCTGAATCTTCCGGTAAAACAACCTTGTCTATGCATGCGATAGCAGAGGCTCAGAAAAAAGGAGGTATCGCTGCATTTATCGATGCAGAACATGCTTTCGATAGAAACTATGCAGAGAAATTGGGAATTGATATTCAGAACTTGATTATTTCACAACCCGATGATGGAGAACAAGCTTTGGAAATTGCAGATGCGTTGATTCGTTCTGGCGCCATTGATATTATCGTTATCGACTCCGTTGCAGCCTTAGTTCCGAAAGCGGAATTGGAAGGCGATATGGGTGAAAGTAAAATGGGTCTTCAAGCCAGATTGATGTCTCAAGCTTTGCGTAAGCTTACAGGTACAATCAACAAAACAGGTTGTATTTGTATTTTCATCAACCAACTTCGCGATAAAATTGGTGTTATGTTTGGTTCACCAGAAACGACAACCGGTGGTAATGCGCTCAAGTTTTACGCATCTGTGCGTCTTGATATTCGTCGTATTGGTCAGATAAAAGAGGGAATGGATATTGTAGGTAACCGTACCAAAGTTAAGGTTGCCAAGAATAAAGTAGCACCTCCATTCCGCACAGTGGAGTTTGATATCATTTATGGTGAAGGGGTTTCCAAGTTGGGTGAAATTATTGACCTAGGCGTGGATCTTGAAATCATAAAAAAATCAGGTTCATGGTTCAGCTACAATGAGACCAAATTGGGTCAGGGACGTGATGCTGTTAAACAGCTATTGGCTGATAATCCTGAATTGTGTGCTGAAATTGAAGGCTTAATTCGTGAAAAGGCGAGTGGAGGAGAAGTATTTAAGTCGAAGGATGGTGAATAAAACGCCTAGTTTTAAAGCTTAAATCAAAACATAAAAAAGCCACAGCACGAAAGTCTGTGGCTTTATTTTTTATGGAGTGTTTAATTGACTATTCTTTTCAATGAAAATGCTTTTAGCTGAGAAATTGATTTCTATTTTTCAGTGGAGGCAAGGGACATTCCTCGAAGCGCTTTCCAAGTTTATACCGGTTTCTGGCAATGATATCATAGCAGAAATCGAGGCTGTGAATTATCCAGTTGGGAAATTTCAAGTAGTGACCACTACCCGTTAAGATTATGGAAAGGAGCTGAATTACAGCTTCTGATTTCAGGTAAACTCTTCCATTAAACAGTAATAGGAGAGAGTCATTTATTCGAATTATTTGTTGAACTTCCTGAATTGAAGCGCTTGTTTTTCCTTGTAATGGCGCATAAAATAGCCTTTTTCTGAAGTCCAGAAAAAGGCAAATTTTTACCGATGAATTACACACCGGACAATATCCATCATAAAAAAGAATCGGTTTACTTTTTATTGGCAAGTTCAGGTTTGAATCGAATTGGTGAGAAGAAGTAAATCATAAAAACCCGTGAGAATCTATATGTGATTGGGGCGCTAACCAATAGAATTGAAACAATTGGAATGATGTATCCCCAGAAGCCGGCCGACATTCCCCAAATAGCTAGGATAATGCCACCAATCAAAAGCATGATGCCAACAGTGAATGCATAACTTACATACATAGCTCCCCAGAAAAAGCCAGGCTCTATTTCAAACTGTAAACCACATACTGGACAATTAGCCGCCATTTCTGTGAATTTTCCAATATTGGTAGCTGAATGTGTGAACATTTTACCACTTTGGCATTGGGGACACTTGCATTTCAATATGCTAAGTGTTTTTGAAGGCTCATAATTATCACACATAGAATTAGGCTTTGCGTGTTCTGTACTTTTTGTAATAAATAAATCCAAAAACCATGGCAATCAGGTAAGGAAGAGCAAGTAAATAAAGGATTCCCATATTGATTGAACTTCCAACATCTGTCATACCATTTGCCCTTGCCGATTCGAGATTGCTTTTACACATGGCACATTGTCCCATACTTTGAATATGTAACAGCACAAAAAGAAGAAGCAGGATTAATTTTCCAGAGCTGATTTTCACCTTGCGAAAATAGTTTTTCATTGTAATGAATTTAGGAACAAATGTTACTAGTGAATCGGGTAAAAAGGGCTTATCATTAAATACACAATAACTCCGGTTACTGTAACATATAGCCAAATTGGGAATGCAAATCGAACGATTTTTTTGTGAAGCTCTACCTTCATGGTTAATCCTCTGTAGAAACTCATTAAGATTAATGGTAAAACTCCGGCTGCAAGGATAATATGGGAGGCAAGAATTGTGAGATAAACTCCTCTGAATGGGGCATCACTTGGATATTTTGTTTCTTCTGCAATCCAATGGTAACATACATAGGAAACTAAAAATATAGCGGAAAGTACAAAAGCTGTAAGATTGATGGCTTTGTGTTTGGCTATATCTTTCTTTTTGATGAAGTAAAATGAAACCAAAAGTAAAATGGAACATGTTCCATTGATGAATGCGTTTAATTTCGGCAGAAAATAGGCCCAATCAGGAACAATTTCTGGCCTAGGGAGCACTTTACGATTGAGTAAAATTACAGCCAATAGAACTACAATGCTAATTGCCATTGCAACTCTAAACATCAATTTATCTTTTGGATCCTGGGTTGTGGTATTCATACAATAAAACTTTTAGTTCGCCTTCCAAGCGCTTCAATTCAGCGTCACTTCCGCTATCATAAACACCTCTAATTCGTCTTTGTTTATCCATTAGAATAAACTGCTGACTATGATCTATGGTCTTATCTTCTTTAGAAACCGGAAGAAGAAAGCCTTGACCTGCTTTTACAACTTCATCCGGACTGCCGGTAACAAAATGCCAGATATTGGCTTTTGCTCCGTAACGGGCTGCATAGGTTTTTAAAACAGGCACAGAATCATTTAAGGGGTCAACGGAAATGCTAAGGAATTTTATTTCGGCAAACTCCCCGAATTTGTCATAGATAGTTTGAAGCCTTCTGTTCATTGCCGGACAAATTTCTTCGCAATTGGCAAAAAAGAAATTTGCTACAACAATGCTGTTTTTAAAAGTATTGGAATCTACTGTTTTACCTTCTTGGTCGATGAAAGAGAATTGAGGTACAGTGTGATATAGAGTGTCCTTTAACTCAACTCCATCAGGTGGAATTCGTTCACCCAGAATGGGTAGTTTTTCAAAATTTTGTGTTCCTGCATTAAGCATATAAAACACAACAACCGGAATTACTAGAATTCCGGTTGCCAGCCAAAAGCCTTTACGCTTCATGAATTACCACCTTAATTTATTGGTGAAATCGCCCTCAATAAGCATAAGTATTACGAGGAACACAACGAAAATCATTGGAAGGATGATGGTGTACATCAACATTTTTCGTTCGAATTTCATGTGCATAAATACGCCAACAATGTACCAAGCTTTAACAACACCAAGAATGATGAATAAAGCATTCTTAAGCATTGAATGGTAGCTTAATAAGATAAAGTAAAGCGCGATATCAATAACAGTTAATCCCAGTAAAATCCAGAAAGTTTTCCAGATTTGAGATTTCATATCCGAAGGTGTTTCGGTGTGTTCAAGATGTTCCATGTGTTCCATGATAATTTGTTTTTAAAATCAAATGAGGTAAAAGAAAGTAAATACAAAAACCCAAACTAAGTCAACGAAGTGCCAGTACAAACCTACCTTTTCAACCATCTCATAATGGCCACGATCTTCATAGGTTCCTGCTAAAACATTCAGGTAAATAATAACATTCAGTACAACCCCTGAGAATACGTGGAATCCATGGAAGCCCGTAACAATAAAGAACAAGGCTGCGAAAGAACGCGGTCCAAATGGATTGTAATCTAATCTAGCACCTTCGTGAATAAAGGTTGCCCATTCCCAAGCCTGACAGCCTAAGAAAGCCGCCCCACCAATAATTGTAAGTAACATATAATTGGCAACTTCATCTTTTTTCATGCGGTGTCCAGCTTCTACGGCAAGTACCATTGTAACAGAACTGAAGATCAGGATAAAGGTCATCAAACTCACGAAAAACAAAGGCAAGTGCATGCCATGGATGAAAGGAAAATGATTAAAAACCAATTCCGGTGCTGGCCAGTGGTCTTGAACAAACAAACCAGCCTTTTTCATTTCTTCTACAAAGTTCTCTCCAACATGCTGAAGGGGTTTGATGATGGTGTTGGCAATTGGTGCCTGATAGCTGTAGCGAATAAATCCGTAAGCAATCAGAAGCGATGAAAAGGTAAAGGCATCTGACAGCAGGAAAATCCACATCATTAGCTTACCATAGCTTACGCTGAAAGGTGATTTTCCACCACCCCAGGCAAAAGTTTTTCCGGTACTTAAAGTAGTTGAGTTAGCCATGTCTTGGTTATAGAGGTTTTATCGATAAAGTGTTAAAAATATGTAAAGGTAAATCCAGAGTATTCCTACAAAGTGCCAGTAGGTATTACACATGCTTAAAAATAATGTGTTTGATGAGTTGATGATACGACGTAAAGTTTGGAACAGCATAATCAACAGGAATAAGATTCCACCCATTGCGTGCAATACGTGCATGCCTGTAATTACATAAACAAATGGATTGGAAGGATTTGTAAATGAAAAGTAAACATTATCAGCACGCAATTGCTGCCAACCGTTAAACTGGCTTATGCAAAATGCAATTCCCAATAAAAGGGTTATTACTTGTAGGGTTATCGATGTTGATTTATTTCCCTGTTTCATTTTTATTAGGGAAAACTGCATACTTAAGGAAGAAAGTACAATGAGTATTGTAGAGTAAATGAAAGCGGATGGGAGTGCGAAAATTTCCCAGTTACCTTCTCCGCGACGAACGATGTAAGCGCTTGTAAAGCCCGCGAAAAGCATCACACTGGCTACAATCAAAAGCCATAGTACGGTTTTTTTAGGATTAATCAGGTATTCCGGTTCCTGAAAACGATTTCCTGAGAGTTGTGTATCAGCCATAGCTATCAGATTTTATCGATTAGATAAGCAAGTTGAACCAGGGGCAAATAGATAAAAGAAGCAAACATTAACTTTTTAGCATCTTTTATTTCACAGGTTTTTACGAGTCGGAAAGAGTAATAGCTTAACATCAAACCACCAAAAATCCCAATAATACCAGCATACATTCCAGTTATTCCGAGTTGGGCTGGTAACATACCAAATGGTATCAATACAATACTGAAGGCAAATGTTTGCAGTGCTGTTATTTTATCCCTTCCCGGATTTGAAGGAAGCATCTTAAAGCCTGCACGTTTATAATCGTCGTCTAAAATCCATGCAATACTCCAGAAATGTGGGAACTGCCAGAAGAATTGAACCCCAAAAAGAACAAGAGCGGCAGTATCAATTTTTCCGGTGAATGCAACCCAACCCAACATAGTTGGAATAGCACCAGGAAAGGCTCCAACAAATACAGAAATAGGGGAGATGCGTTTAAGTGGAGTGTATAAAAAAGCATAGGATACCAAAGCAGCGAATGCCAACCACCCTGACAAAGGGTTAAGGTAAAGCGCAATTAGCGCAATTCCAATTATGCCAATTACTCCGGAGAAAAGACCGGCCTCAGTTACACTCATTCTGGATGTAGCAACTGGTCTATTGGCAGTTCTTTGCATCAATTTATCATATTCTTTTTCGATGATTTGATTGATACCATTTGCTGAACCAGTAACAAAGAATCCCCCTACAGCAAGAATGGTTAGTTCAAACCAATTGATGCTTCCTTTACTCGCGGTAAGGTAGGTTACGACAGATGAGAAAACCACCAACGAAGTTAATCGTGTTTTAATCAGTTGGTTGTAATCCCTAATCTTAGCGCGAACCAAGCCAATTCCACTTAGATCTTCAAGGGTATGTGTTATTACTTTCACGTTGTTTCTTTAATTAACTCTGTTTTTGTTAGCAACAGAATCGCAATAAACAATTGCAGTCCTGCTGTTAAACTTCCTAATGTAAGGTGAATGCTTTGAAAGGAACCCGGAAAACCGAGGTTCGCAAGTATTGCACCAGAAAAGGCTTGCGTGCACATTAGGAGAATCAGCGCAAGACTTGATTTGTAGAGGAGTTGATGATGAAAACTAATTTTTCGAATTCTATAAAACAATAAAAATGCTACACCCATGCTTAAAATACTTAAGCTGCGATGAACATAAAACACCGGTTTCATGTGATTAATCCATTCAGACCTGTTGTCAATCATCAATGCAATATGGTCGATACTTTCTCTCACCTGAGTTCCACTGACGGTTTGAATCAAGGAAAGTATTAATCCTAAATAAACCAGTTTTCTGAGCATGCCATCTTTGGCAGTTAAGCTGATTACAAACTCCTGACTTTGAGTAGTCGTGTAAATCAGCAATCCTACGATAACCAAAGCGAGTAGCATATGAATAGTTATCATCCATACCGCTAAATCAGTTGCAACAACTCTTGCACCAATCCAACCCTGAAAAGCAACTAGAAGAAAAGCTAATAGAGAAAGATAGAAGATGTAAGGTTTAGTGGATTTTAGGTAAGGGAATGAAAACACAAGGGTTAGAAATATCAGTAGACCTATACTTACACCAACCAAGCGGTTTAGATATTCAGTCCATGTTTTGAACACATCAAAATCTGCAATTTCCTTGCCTGCAACAGCGAATCGTGTTTTATAGTCTTCCGGTAATTCAGAGATATCGGTAGGTGGAACGAATTGCCCAAAGCATTTTGGCCAATCGGGACAACCCATTCCACTTCCTGTACTTCTTACCAGTCCTCCAACAAATATGAGAAAGAACACTGCGATTATGGTAGCAATACCTAATCGTCTGTATCTTATTTTAAATTTTTCTTCCATGTTTATCTGCGGTGCAGATGAATGGTTTTAGTGGTGATGAGCGTGCTCTTCAGCCTTAACAGTAAGGTATCCAACTTCAGGAAGTCCAGTTGATTCCTCCATTGGATCATTTTGATCTTTATCTGGAACAGTTTGAGGGATATAATCATCTTCAGCACCAGGTTTGCTGTAATCATAAGCCCAACGGTAAACTGATGGAATTTCACCAGGCCAGTTACCATGCAAATGCTCAACAGGTGTTGTCCATTCCAAGGTGTTTGATTTCCACGGATTTTGTGGAGCACGACGACCACGGATTGCTGAGTAGAAGAAATTAATCAAGAAAATAAGCTGTGCTGCACCACCAATAATTGCTGCCACAGTGATAAACACGTTCATGTCAACAAATACATCAAATTGATCATAAGCTGTGTTAGCATAGTAACGACGAGGAACACCAGCAAGACCCATAAAGTGCATCGGGAAGAATACGCAATAAGCTGAAATCAAGGTGAACCAAAAGTGGATATGTCCAGCAGTTTCGTTCATCATTCTTCCGAACATTTTTGGGAACCAATGGTAAATACCACTCATCATACCAAAAATTGCTGCGCTACCCATTACTAAGTGGAAGTGAGCAACTACGAAATAGGTATCATGTAAGTTGATATCCAAAGAAGCATTACCTAAGTAGATACCAGTTAATCCACCAGAAATAAATAATGATACCAATCCAATAGCAAACATCATGGCAGGTGTTAGGTTCAAATTACCTTTCCATAAGGTTGCCAAATAATTGAATGTTTTAACAGCAGATGGAACCGCAATAATTAAGGTTCCCAACATAAATACTGAACCTAAGAATGGGTTCATTCCGGTTACGAACATGTGGTGTCCCCAAACGATGAAACTAAGAATACCGATTGCAAGGATAGAACCAATCATTGCTCTGTAACCGAAAATTGGTTTACGCGCATTGGTAGCAATTACTTCAGATGTGATACCTAAAGCAGGCAATAGAATGATGTATACTTCAGGGTGTCCCAAGAACCAGAACAAGTGTTGGAAAAGGATAGGAGATCCACCTGTGCGTTCGATACCACCCGCTAATTCTGCAACAATTTCAGAAAGGTAGAACGATGTACCGAAGCTTCTATCAAAAATTAATAGTAAAGAGCCACCCAAAAGTACAGGGAATGACAAAAGTCCCAAGATAGCTGTAACCAAGAATGCCCAGATAGTGAGTGGAAGACGGGTCATTTTCATTCCTTTGGTGCGCATGTTTAAAATGGTAGCGATGTAATTGATACCTCCAAGAAGTGATGAAGCGATAAACAACACCATAGAAACCAACCACAAGGTCATACCAACTCCTGAACCAGGAATCATTTTAGGCAAAGCCGAAAGAGGAGGATAGATTGTCCAACCAGCAGCTGCAGGACCACCATCCACAAACAAGGAGGCAATCATTACCACAGATGAAAGGAAGAAGAACCAATAAGAGAGCATATTCATGAAAGGAGATGCCATATCTCTTGCTCCAACCTGGAAAGGAATCAATAAGTTACTAAACGTACCACTTAAGCCTGCGGTCAATACAAAGAATACCATGATTGTACCGTGGATTGTAATTAGGGCAAGGTAGAAATTAGGGTCTAATTTGCCATCTTTTCCCCAATGGCCAAGAACTCCTTCCAAGAAAGGGAAGGTCATATCAGGAAAAGCGAGCTGAAGACGGAAAATCATTGACATCAGCATGCCGATTGTTCCCATGATAATTCCGGTAATCAGGAATTGACGGGCAATCATTTTGTGGTCCATACTGAAGATGTACTTCGTGATGAAGTTTTCTTCATGGTGACCATGATCATCGTGGTGGTGTAAAGTGTGATCGCTCATATCGTTTGTTCGTGTTAATTTTTAGTTGGATGCGGTTGTTTGTGCAGATGGGGTTGAGTTATTCACTAGTGTTTTTTGTGATTTTAACCATTTTTGGTAGTCTGCAGGGCTGTCAACCACAACTACCATTTTCATGCGGTAATGCGCAGCACCGCAGATTTTGTTACATAGAAGCACATAATCAAATTCAGGTTTTCCAATTTTTGATCTCATATCTGCTGTAGTAACAGTTGGTGTAAATGAGAATTTTGTAGGAAGACCTGGTACAACGTTCATTTGGGCGCGGAAGTGAGGGAAGTAAGCACTGTGGATAACATCTTTTGCTCTGAAGTAGAAGTTAACCGGCTTGTTCACTTCAAGGTGAAGTTCTTTAACAATGATATCATCTTTTGCATTTGGATCATTTTGGTCAACACCAAGCGCATTTACCTTTCCTACTTCACGGAAATTGTGAGCACCTAGTTTATTGTCGTTTCCTGCAAGGCGAGCATCCCATCCAAATTGGTAACCAAAAACCTCAATATTTCTTGCGTCCTCTTTGTTGGTGTACATCATGCTGTTCCATACCAATAAACCTCTTACTACAAGAATAGTAAGTACGATAGCAGGAACAACTGTCCAAATTAATTCCAATTTGTGGTTGTCAGGAAAGTAAAGCGCTTTTCTTGTACCATCATTTTTGTATTTGAAACCATACCAAAACAAAAGTGCTTGAGTAATCACAAATACTACACCTGTTAATGCAAGTGTAATCATGAACATGCTATCATAAGCTTCTCCATGTTCAGAAGCCGCTCCCATTGAGAAGTAGGTAAGCTTGCCATGAACAAAAAATTCCCAGAAAGCGGCAATCATACCAATAACCAAGAAAGCCATTAGCAATTGGCTATTTAATTTTGTCCAATTGATGGTTGGTCTTCCTTGAATATCTCCAATACGAGCCAGAATTTTGAATACATAGCTAATAACCACAATGAGTAAAATGGCTACTAAGAATAAAAGCCAATTGATATTGCTTGCCATTTCTTCTGGTGTAGCTCCATTGTTTGATTTTGAATCTGAAGCAACAGTAGCGGTAGAAGCAGTTTCAGCTTTTGCTTCGCTTTCGGCTTTAATGTAAGCAATAATAGATTTTACTTCGTTATCACTCAGGTTTTCAAAAGCGGTCATAACGCTTTCGTTGTTTTCTTTATAAACCTGTACTGCAGTCGCATCTCCAGATTTTATCAAAGCCTGGGAATTTTTAATCCATTTAATCAACCAAGCTTCTTCCCTGCGTTTGTGTACATCTTTAAGGGCAGGTCCAACAACTTTGTCGTTGATTGCGTGACATGCTGTACAGTTGGCCTTGAATAAGGTTTTTCCTTCTTCTGCGCTTTGGGCATCAAGGCTGAAATTAAAACCTGCAAGCAGGGTAATCAATAATAAAATTCGGTTTAACGAGTTGAAAATCTTCATTTTGCTTACGTTTTGTGAGGTTCCGGTATGGTAAAAATGCGTTGCAATATAGTAAAGTAATCATTTTTAAAATGATTGCAGTCAAAAAAATAATCCCCGAAACAGGCGTTAGGCGTGGATTTTCTCAAAACAGGGGTGTCATTCTTAAGGCCAAGCAAAGACCAATCCCATTTTTGTAGGCAATTGCTATACAGAAACATTAAATGGTTGTTTAACCCTAATGACAGCTTACTGTATCACCTGGTTTGTAAAATTGACTTTTGTCAGGGATTTTATGTACTTCTTTACAGAGTAAAATCCAATTAGATTTTCTTTTTAGGATTCATAGGAGTTTTATAAATCCTAGGGCTATCAATTTTGGGTTCAGCAGGCTTTTTCGAGTCAATCTCAATCTTGCTTGGAAACAATACAGATTTAAAACGTGCTGAATCTTGTTTGGTCAATTTACGCTTAGCCAAAATGCTATCCATTTCAAGCTTTAATGGGTTGAAACGTGGGATTAATTGGGTGTTTTCCATATGGATTCCAGAACGGTAAATCCTTGGACCAAAATCCGATGAGCTTTTCATATAAGGCGCTATACCTATGAGTGTTGCGGTTGCATTGAAGCTCAAATCCTTTACGATAAATTCCTGCTCAATGCTTTTGCTTATGAGTTTGCCGGTTTCAGTTTCCCAGATACGAATACTACCATCGTTACATGCAGTAGCGCAGTACCTGGAGTCATCGCTAAAGGCAACTGCTGTTACTTTCCAGCACTCAACAGGAAGTTCTTTGTGTAGTTTGAATGTTTTTAAATCCCAGATTTTGGCTGTTTTGTCATTCGAACCACTAAGTAAGAAACGCATGTTTTTACTTACCGCAATAGCATTTATGCGATCTTTATGACCCTCCAAGGTTTTTAGTACTTGTCCGTTTACGAGATTTACAAGTTTGATTTTTGGTTCAGCACCAGCGACAAATATGCTCGAGGGCATAGTTCCGAGGGCCAAGGAGGAAATGGGAACTCCTGTTAGATTCTGTTTTACTGCTTTTTTGCTTTGCAAATCCCAGATAATGAGTTTTCCACCTTCACATCCACTAAAGACAAATCGACCTGTTCTGTCGAAAATTACAGAGCTCACATTGTTTGTATGCGCCATTTTAGGGTCGATAAGGATGGGAACTTTGCGAAACATAGAATCCCAAACATTTACCTGAAAGTCTTGACTACCAGTTGCAATCATTGTTCCCGACCAGTTGAAATTCAAACAAGTAATGGCTGAGCCGTGTGCAGGAAATGATTTAACTAATTTAAATGGGCTGTCTGCTTTATAAATGTAAAGAGAATTGTCCCAACCGCCGCTTGCAATTAAACCTATTTTCGGGTTTGAAAATTTTAAGGCTGCCAAATCATTGGTGTGGCCCTGGATGGTAGTTGGTTTTTCCAATGGAGTTTGAGAAAAACCAAACTGAATAGATGCCAGAAGAAAAAGCACAACTAGTCTCATTCAACAAAAATAAGAAAAGCTATTTCATAATTTAACCTATAATTTATAAGCTGTAAAAATTTCATTTTAAGACGAGAAATCAACAGTTTAGATGAAGAATTTTAGCACTACAATGGCAAATCCATAAATAAAAGTTGAAAATATTATGCCTCGGGAGGTTGAATACCTTTCAAAATGAATAAACAAGTAAAAGACTCCAAGGTTAATCACACAGCTTAAACTAAGTAAAGGTGATAGCAGTTTTTCGCTAACCGATAGCTCAAGAAATTCAAAAAGATTTTTATCGCTAAAATTGAAGAGGTAAAATCCCAAAATTCCAAGGGTAGGGGCAAGTAAGCCCAGAAGTAATCCAAGTAGGAAATGATCTTTCATGTTAAAAACTCCATTGATTGAGGTAGGCAATTGCATTGTGAGCAGTAAGGTCAAACTGAACTGGAACAATGGAAACATAGCCATTGCTAATTGCCCATTCGTCGGTGTCGTCGCCTTTGTCGTAATTCACAAATTTTCCGGTAAGCCAATAGTAGGTTCTACCATTTGGGTCTACCCGTTGGTCAAAATCTTCTTCCCATTTAGCTAAAGCCTGGCGGCAAATTTTTATTCCTTTGCACTCGTCTTCATTTATTTTAGGAACATTCACGTTTAACAGCACTCCATTGGGAAGACCGTTATTCAGAATGGAAAGCGCAACTTGCCTTACAATTTTGGAAGCCAGAGAAAAGTCGGCATCATAAGCAAAATCACATAAAGAAAAACCAGCTGAAGGAATTCCCTCAATTGCTCCTTCTACCGCAGCACTCATTGTACCAGAATAAATTACATTTATGGAGCTATTTGAACCGTGGTTTATTCCTGAAAGCAATAAATCGGGTTTTCTGTGGAGGATTTTGTCAACCGCAAGCTTAACGCAATCTGCTGGTGTGCCGCTACATTGGTAGGAACTAATTCCTTCAAAATGAGTTGTTTTATCTAATCTTAATGGCTTGGAGATAGTAACCGCATGGCCCATTGCACTTTGGGGACTATCAGGAGCGACCACGATTACCTCACCCAGGTCTTTTACGGCATCCACCAAAGCTCGAATTCCCGGAGCGGATATGCCGTCATCATTGGTGATTAAGATAAGGGGAACATTTTTCATTTGGTGCAAAAGTATGGTTTTATTTAAGGTATTTGCCCTAAACGTAGAATACTGTCAAATTCGTGTTCGGTTTTGTCACCTGTTTGTTCAATTAATCGGCCAATCTCTTTTCCAGTTGAATAAAACAAAATGGCAGGAATGCTCGTAATGTCAGCAGCCCAGGAATAAAACCAGGGATTTGATTTGCTATGATCAACCAGAATAATTTGAACATTGCTCAAAGGAATATTTCTGGCTTCCAAGATCTTTATCCATTTGGGTAATTCACGTTGGGTATCACTGCACCAGGTGCCGGCAACAATTGTAGCCTTCCAGTTGTCGCGTTTAATGGAATCAATATGTTCTATTTTGAACTGTGAATAGGCTGGCTGAAACCAAGGGAAGAGCTTGTTGTTAAGAAGGTTTTTCTTTTGTATTTTTCCTATCCAAATCGTTTCATTTTCAAGTTTTTGAGCAGTAAGACTTTTGATTTTTGGTGCACAAGAGGTGATTATAAAAAAGAGAAGAATTCCTATAATTCCCTTACTGCATGCTAAGATTTGTAATTTTATCATTTATCAAAAATAGGCAAATGGACTTTTTGAGAATTTTTTCTTTGCAAATTTTCCTTTGGAATGGTATTTGTGACTTAACTTAAAAAAAAATAAACCATGAAAAAGCTAATTCTTGTTGCGGGCCTATCGGCTACATTTATTTTTAGTGATTGCGGGGCTAACCGTCAGGTTCAACGCATCGATCCTAACCAGGTTGTAGATATTTCCGGTCGTTGGAATGATACAGATTCCAAATTGGTAGCAGATGAAATGATAAAAGATGTGCTGGATAGACCGTGGCGAACCAATTTTGAGCGAGATAAAGGCAAGAGGCCAACCGTTATTGTTGGATCAATAAAAAATAAAACCTCAGAGCATATTGATGCAACGGCTTTCATCAAAAACATGGAAAGGTCTTTTATTAATTCAGGAACAGTTAGCGTTGTTCAAAGTGGAGATGCCCGAAACGAAGCGAGAGATGAACGGAATGACCAACAAACCTTTGCAGATGAAGCAACTCGCAAACGTTGGGGTAAAGAAAAAGGAGCCGACTTCATTTTGAGTGGGGTTATTACATCCATTGTTGATGAGTATAAAAAGCAGCGGGTTGTGTCCTATCAAATCAATTTGGAACTCACTGATTTGGAGACCAATGAAAAAGTTTGGCTTGGCGAAAAGCAAATCAAAAAGTACATCAAAAACTAAGCTGGATGTCTTTTTCAACCTTGTTTAGGTTATTGCTGATTGGAGCTGTATTTCTTGTTAGCTCCTGCAACTCTTATTATGTAAAGAACAAGGAGTTAATGGATGCGGTGTATTCTTCTGACTTGAAAAAGGCTGGAAGGTTGCTCGCAAATGACCAAAAGTTTGAGAGTCAGAAAAGGAATCTTTTGCTGTTCTACCTTAACAAAGGAACGGTTTTATGGATGGCGGGAGATTATGAGAATTCGTTGGTCTATTTTAGAAAGGCCGATTATTTTATCGAAGATTTTAATAAGTCTGGAGCTGAGCAACTTGCAGCAGTTTTTACCAACAAAAACATTACCACTTATGCCGGTGAAGATTTTGAAAAGGTAATGCTACATTATTATACCACAACAGCTTATTTAATGACTGGTAGATTGGATGAAGCATTGATTGAAGCGAAGCGAATGCTTTTAAAAATGCAGCGAAATTCAGATAAAATAAAAGCGGAGAATAAGTACAAGAGGGATGCATTTGCTCATCAATTGTTAGGTCTTGTTTATGATGCACGAGGAGAGTACAATGATGCATTTATTGCCTACCGAAACGCTTTTGAGGTTTATAAGGTTGACTATAAACAATTGTTTTCTTCTGAAGTGCCAAATCAATTGAAGCGGGATTTAATTAGAACGGCTTATTTGAGTGGGTTCAAGGAAGAGCAAGAAAGGTACGAAAAGGAATTTTACTTAAGCTTTAGTCCCGAGAAGGACATGAGCAAACGTGAAGTTCTGGTATTTTGGAACAACGGTTTGGGGCCAGTAAAGGACCAGAATTCAGTAAATTTTTCAATTATTCCAGCGGGCAACGGATATGTGAATTTTGTAAATCATGACCTTGGTTTTTCCTTTCCGTATTATGTAGGTGATAAAGATGAACGGAATGACCTTCTTGGAATGCGATTCTTTAGAATTTCATTACCTGAATACATCAGTAGGGTGCCAATTTACAAATCAGCTCGGATTGAAAAAGAGGGAGAATCTTTTGTTTTTGAATCTGCAGAAAATATCAATGCAATTGCATTTCAAAGTTTGAAAGACAGAATGCTGAGGGAATTGGGTGAAGCCTGTTTGAGGATGGCTCTTAAGCAATTGGCTGTTTATAAGGCAAATAAGGAGAAAAAGGATGGACTTGCATTGGCTGCATCGCTTTACGGGGCTATAAGTGAGCAAGCAGATACTCGAAATTGGCAATTGGTTCCTTATGAGATTAACTATGCAAGAATTCCTTTACAAGCTTCTGATTCTGTGTTAACTGTTCAGCTGAATGCAGGTCAAAAAGCGAATGATACAAACCGGCAAACTTTAAGGTTAGCAAAACAGCAGAAAGGTTTACAGTTTATTGTTTTTCAAACACTTGATTATTCCGGTTACCGGAGAAATTGAACCGGTAGCCCAGGCTCCATTCCATAAAGTCGCTGTTCAATTTACCAGAACTATTTAGGGTTCCCTTGAAAAAGCATCCGGTAGTAAAACCTGATTTGGCCGAATATCCCAATCCAAATCGAATATAAACTGGTTCGGCTGTATTGTTGAGGTAATGGTGAATCCCGAGTGGGAAAAACCAGCGGCCAAATTCGTATTGTTGGTGAATTCCAAGGGCATAAAAAGCTCTTTGTCCTATGTGCACAGTTGAGGCAATTACAGAATCTTTTGATTTTATGACTGGACTTGCATCCAGAAAGAAGTCAGCACCTAATCCAAGGGAATACCATGAATTGACTTTTTTGTAAAATGCAGTTGTTACTCCACTAATCCAGAATCGTTGAATGTTTTGAATATAGCCTATTTCGCGGTTGGCAATGAATGGGAGTATTTGCAAATAATACCGGTAATTTTCATGCAACTTTGAATTGGAGCGGGATGCATAAAATTGGTCTAATTTATTTTGATTTGAAAACCGATAGCCCAATGATAAATAAATTAAATTTATTCCTCCATTTGACATTTTCATGCTTCCATTTGAAACATGGTACAAACCGGTGAAAACCCGGAGTTCATTGTTGTTACCGGAGCGAATAGAAAATCCACCGGCAAAATCAACTCCGAAATTAACATAACTGCTAATTGCCCTGTTGTCGAAATTGCTTTCAAAATCATACACTTTGGTATTCCAATTCACCCCATAGGCTAATCGGACCAGACCGGCGATTTTTTTCCATTTGAATACAGGTTGTTCAAGTTGTGGCATTATGGCAAATGAATACCCGAATGTATCTAAAGGCCGTATTCCTGCAGCCCGTAACCTGAAACCAAATGTAGGAGAGCCATGGCTATTTATTAAACTTTGAGGAATCCATTCGCTTTTATCGAGAACAAGGTCGGCTCCATAGCAAAACCGATTCATGGATTCTCCGGTTTTTTCAATTCTGTTGGGTGCAAAGTGATAACCTGCAAAAGGTTCAAAGCCTACTGTGGTTTGAGCCATTGCAGCAATTTGAAGGCAGTAAAAAAGAAAAATTAATGCATATCGCATCTTACAAATCTAGACCTTTGGGTCAAATTTGAATGATGAAGGTACTATTTGTCTGTTTAGGGAATATTTGCCGCTCTCCCTTGGCGGAGGCGATTTTCAACAAGCGTATTGAAGAGCTTGGATTGCAGCATCAATTTAGTGCGGAAAGTTGTGGTACAAATTCTTACCATACTGGTGAGTTAGCCGATCCAAGAACCCGTAGTGTAGCAAAGAAATTCGGCGTTGAAATTTCACATCGTGCAAGGACCTTTAGTAAGTCTGACTTTAGTTCTTTTGATCGCATTTTTGTTATGGAAGAGGCCAATTTCAGAACGTTGATAAAATTGGATACAGAAGGGGAGTATGCCTCAAAAATTGAATTTCTCAGAAACTACGATTTAAAGGCGGCTATAAGCACAATAGTTCCAGACCCCTATTATGGAACTGAGCAGGATTTTATTGAGGTGCATCAGATTCTAGAGCGATGCATTGAAGGACTAATTGTTGAGCTTCGAAAGGAGATTTGAAATCCGGTTTCCTAAAAGCGTTTTGACTCTCAATTTTTCCTGAATAGAGAGTTGGTAAATACCTGCGATTCGTTATTCCTGCTAATTTAATACCTCCAAAAAACCATTCCAATTACTCCTGAAAGCATAATGAGTTTGGCCATTAGACTTAATCTGCTAAAATCATTTTTAGTGTCTGCCATTCTAATAAACCACCACATGATAGCCATGGGTACAATGGAAAACAGCATTTGGTACATGAAATACATGAGGTAAATTCGATTGGTACTGTAGCTTAATGCTTCAAAAAAACTAACGGTTGCAAACGTAAAGATTATCAGCACGAGTTGAAGGTTTAATAGAATTTGTTTCGTTTTTCTTACTCCAAGGGCAATTGGAATTGTATTGCTTTTGAATAACTGATCTCCTCGCATGTCCTCGGTATCTTTGATGATTTCTCGTATAAGGGTAGTTAAAAATGCAAAACTTGCATAAACCCAAGTGCCATGGGTCATAATATCCGGATTGAAAAACATTAGAATCAAAATGGTATTCGCTGTTAGAAAACTTACCAGTAGGTTACCTATGAGATAGGTTTTTTTTAGAAACTGGGAATAAATCCATAATAATACGCTACATAATACCACTAATAGAAACACCTTTTTATTTACCTGCCAGGCGAGAAAATAGGCAATTGAGGTAAGCGCAAAATGCCAAAACATGGTCCATCTTCTGGAAATTTGAATACCAACAACTACTTTTTCCGGCTTATTTACCAAATCAAGCTTAACATCCATGTAATCGTTAATGATGTAACCGGCAGCAGCAACAAACATGGAGGCTAGAACCAAAAACACAAATTGAAATTCAAGCAACGATTTCCAATGAATTTGTGGACTTAAAAAGTAATAAGCAAAAACCTGGGTTATTACAATCATACCGAGGTTTACCGGACGAATGAGCCTTAAAAGTGCGAGGAATTTTGTAATCATACCTCTGAATCTTTTTCAGGTTGATTAATATCGCTTACACCACCTGAGACAATAAATTTCATAAATGCGGATGTGCTTCCTCTAAAGAGTTTCACTTTTTGATTTTCAACCAAAAACAAGTTTCCTGAAAATGCATAGGAATGCGGAAAATAAACCGCCATCATGCCGGGAAGTTCCAAGTCATTTAGGTCGTCTTGTGTAATGAATCCAGGTTTGTAAACGCCGGGAGCTAATTCAACTAAAACAGGCTTTGAAAATTTATTTTTTTCTCCTACAAAGGCACCAATCAAGTCTTTTGCTGAACTGTAGATTGTCCGTACAAAAGGAATTTTATTCAGCAGTTCATCCAGTAAATTAACAATTGGGCTCAGGAAAAAGCTTGAGCCAATTAAACCGATAATCGTGATCCCTCCAATAACAATTAAAAAACCCAATCCGGGTGTTTCGAGTTCAAGTATTTTATCGATACGCTTTACAAGGGAGCTGATAATGTAAAAAGTTGCATAAATGGGAAGTGTTATTAGCAAGCCTTTTAGGAAGAAGTTGAAAATTCTTTTAAGGCGAAATCTAAATGATCTTTTTATTCGTTCGTTGGATAGTTCCATATTAATATTCAATTTCTAATCCCAATTGGGTAACAAAATCTGCAAGAATTGGGTTCTTCTCATTCATAAGCTTAAGCACATCTTGTTTACTCGCTTTTTTTGTTGTTTGGATAAGGTCTGAATTAATCAAATAAACAAAATCAAAGCTTCCATTTTTTAATCGGCTTCTGAAAAACGGAATAATATCCAATTTTTCCTCGTCCAAAAGTTCGAGTTCCAGTTTACTGCGAAGTTCCAGTTCAACCTTAAAATCAGGTAATAACTTAAATCTTGATTGCTTCAAAAAGCTTGAAATTCTGGTTTTGGCCGTTTTTTCCAATTCGGCAATGTATTCCTGCAAAACATTTTCAAAATCTTCCTTTGTAAATGGTTCGAGGGCAAAGGATTGTTTTACTTCGGAATTTGGAGAGGTTGTAGTTTCTGTATTTTCAACCCTTTGAAGCACTTGCTTCCGAAGCATATCCAACTGGTTCTGTTTATTTAAGGTAAACAAACCTTCGGTGAATTTGGAAGGATTTTCGGAAAAAGTTTGATTTTGAATCTTTGGTTCAGATACAGGAATTGTGGTTTCTTTTGCCGGCTCAGATTTTTCAAAAGGAGAATTAACTTCTTGGTTTACCTGAATTTTAGGATGTTGGCTTGGACTTAATTCATGCTTTTTTTTTTATCGGCTCCGCTTAAAGCGATAGCTCTTCGAAGGTTGCAAAGCTTCATTAAGGCCAGCTCAACATGCAGACGTTGGTTTCTACTTGTTTTGTAATGGAACTCAGTTTGGGATAGAATATTCAGGGCATTTAACAACCAGGTGGCATCTGCAATTTTGGCCTGATTGGCAAATTTTGAAGCTACATTCGGTGCCACTTCAAGGAGTTTTAATGTATCAGGATGGCGACAAACCATTAAATTTCTCAGGTGCTCGGCAAATCCTTGAAGAAAATGCTGTCCCTCAAAACCATTGTTCAGGATTTCATCAAAGAGTAAGAGTGAGCCAGCCAAGTCTTCATTGAGCAATAAATTAGTTGCCTTGAAGTAGTAATCGTAATCGAGGATATTCAGGTTAGCAATTACATCTTGGTAGGCAATTTTATCACCACTAAAGCTCACTATTCTATCAAAAATAGAAAGAGCATCCCGCATGGCACCGTCTGCCTTTTTTGCAATTACATGCAATGCTTCTTCTTCAGCAACAATGTTTTCCTGCTGACAGATGGTTTTCAGTTGTTTAACAGCATCTTCAATTTTTATGCGGTGAAAATCAAAAACCTGACATCTGGATAGGATAGTAGGAAGGATCTTGTGCTTTTCGGTAGTTGCTAAGATAAACTTTGCGTATGGAGGTGGTTCTTCGAGGGTTTTCAGAAAGGCATTGAAAGCGGAAGAGCTAAGCATGTGCACCTCATCAATGATGTAGATTTTGTATTGGGCACCTTGAGGGGCGTATCTTACCTGATCTACCAAGCCTCTGATGTCCTCCACTGAGTTATTCGAAGCGGCATCGAGTTCGTAGATATTAAAAGATGCATTTGCATTGAATGCTTTACAGCTATCGCAGGTATTGCATGCTTCAAAATCCTCTGATAATTGGGTACAGTTTATGGTTTTTGCAAGCAAGCGGGCGCTTGTGGTTTTACCAACACCACGAGGGCCGCAAAACAAAAAGGCATGTGCCAAATGCCTGTTTCTTATAGCGTTTTTGAGTGTTTGCACCACATGTTCCTGCCCAATTACCGTGTCAAATCGGGAAGGACGGTATTTTCGGGCGCTCACCACAAAGTTTTCCATGTTGCTAAAGTAGGAGAATTGAAATTAAGTTCAATCACATTTTCTTCACGGGTTCTGATTGCGAGGGAATTCAAAATTTTCCCAATCCATTCCGTCCTGATTTGCATTTATCTGAAGGACTTTGGAAAAGTTGGATTAATGATTTTCTAGGTTTGAATGTATCTTCGAATTGGCTCCTTTAGCTATAAACTAAAGTTTGTGGATGCATGGTCCTTGTTTATTTGCCTAAAATGAGCACAAAATAGGACAGTTTTTGGTAAAAGTGCTTGATACTAAAAAAAATATCCCTATCTTCGCGGTCCTTTTTAATAATTAACCCAGTAATGGCAACTAAAAACCTATCTAGCAATGCAGAGTCGGTTGTCCTAAAAGACTATGAGTCAGTGATTATTTTCACTCCCGTACTCTCCGAAGATCAGTTGAAGGATGTAGTATCAAAATACCGCAACCTGATCACTGAAAATGGCGGAGAGCTGGTTCATGAAGAAAACTGGGGTCTTACCAAACTCGCATACCCGATTCAAAAGAAAACGACCGGGTTCTATCATTTATTCGAGTTTAAGGCAAACCCTGAATTTATCTCCAAATTTGAACTAGCTTTCCGTCGTGATGAGCGTATCATGCGTTTCCTAACCGTTGCGCTTGACAAACACGCTTTAGTTTACAACACCCGCAAACGCAATGGTGAATTCAACCAAGGCAAAAAAGAGCAAAAACAGGAAGGAGCGAAGTAAGCATGAAAAAGAAATCACAAGTAAATCCGGCTATGGTGTTTAACACCACCCCTGAAGCACCTCAAAAGAAGAAATTCTGTCGCTTCAAGAAAAACGGAATCAAGTACATTGATTACAAAGACGCAAACTTCCTTTTGAAGTTCGTTAACGACCAAGGAAAGGTTCTTCCACGTCGCTTAACAGGTACTTCATTGAAGTATCAGCGTAAAGTAACTCAGGCTATCAAGCGTGCCCGCCATATCGCTATTTTACCTTTTGAAGGAGATTCATTGAAATAAGGAGGACCAGAAAATGAAAGTTATTCTTAAAGAAAACATGAAGAATCTAGGTCACCAAGGTGATGTGGTTGAAGTTAAGAATGGTTATGCAAACAACTTCTTGTTCCCTCGTGGGTATGCTGTAATGGCAACTCCAGGTAACCTGAAAATGCTTGAAGAAAACAACCGTCAGGGTGCTATGAAGCGTGAAAAGCTGAAAGCTGATGCCCAAACTTTGGCTGAACAATTGAAAGACCTTTCAATTACAATTGGAATGAAAGCCGGAGCCAATGGCAAAATCTTTGGTTCAGTTACTCCACTTCAAGTTTCACAAGTTCTTAAAACTAAAGGTTACGAAATCGATCGTAGAAAAATTGAAATCGGTGACGTTAAAGTTCTTGGAACCTATGAAGCTACCCTTAACCTCCACAGAGATGTTGCTATCAACATCAATGTTGAAGTAGTTAGCGAATAATCAGAATTGATTACCAATAACAAAAGCCTGTCAATTTTCATTGGCAGGCTTTTTTTATGTCAGTTTTTTAAGTACTGAAGCTGTTTTTGAATGTACTTTCCCAAAACGTCGTATTCAATGTTCACTAGTGTTCCCGGAAGTGTATGTTTGAAGGATGTATGTTCAAAGGTATATGGGATAATTTCTACGCTAAATCGCTTTTCTTCAACCCTTACCAAGGTTAAACTTACCCCATTTATGCAAATGCTTCCTTTCGGAACCATCAAATTCTGATTACCATCCGGAATTTCAAAAACAAATTCCCAACTACCATCTCTGTCCGTAACCGAAATGCAGGTTGCTGTTTCATCCACATGACCTTGAACAATGTGGCCATCAAAACGTCCGTTTGCCGGCATACATCTTTCTAAATTCACCCAATCACCTACTTTTAACAGCCCCAAATTTGTTCGAATTAGGGTTTCATGGATTGCACTAACCTTGTGTTTGTTCTTTTCCAGTTCAACAACAGTCAGGCAAACCCCATTGTGGGCAAGTGATTGGTCGATTTTAAGTTCCTGACCAATGGGTGAGTCAAACCAAAAGTGAATTGTACTGCCTTCTTTTTCAATTGCTGATAACTGGCCCTGACTTTCAATAATTCCTGTAAACACGTATTTATCTAATTAAGTGAATGCTACCCCGAATGGTTCTGTTTTGTTCTCCTGTTAGATAGCTTTCGGTAATTTCTCCAATGTAGTAATAAACTCCTGCCGCACAGTCTATTCCGGATTTTTGATCTTTCCCATTCCACATAATATCCGGATTACTGGTTTCGAATACCAATTGTCCCCAACGGTTAAAAATTTGAACATTTACCTTTGAAATGAATCGATAAGGGAATGGCACAAACTTGGAGTTCACATCGTCATCTTCACCTGGCGTGAATACGTTAGGGAGAGTATAGTAAGGACAGTTGTCGATGCAATGGGTATTTTGAAGCTTACTCTCATTGCCATTTGAATCAATTGCACTTACAGCATAACAGCCTGCAATGGATTGTTTTAGGATAGCTCGGTTATCATCCCAAGAACTGGAAGTAGCTGGTATGCTACCCAATAAAGTCCAAGTGTCTTTTTGATTTTTTTTCCAATATATTCGGTATTCAACAACATCTTGGTCACAGTTTCCGGGATATCCCCATTTTAGACCAACTTTGAAGGTGTTGAAATTATTGCATGGTGTATCAATGGTTAGAACGGGTGGGCAGGGAGCAATTGTGTCTACAGGTGTTCCGCAAATCTCTTGCGAGAAGTTTAAAATCGTTTCGTTAAAAAAGGCGGTGTCATAGTTTCCGATTGTTTCAACTTTGTAGCAATAGGTTTTTCCATTTTCTAGGCCTTGGTCTGTAAAAAATCCAGAAGAGCTAATTCCAATAGAATCGAATGTCCCCAGCTGATTTTTCTTAAATACCTTAACTAACTTATTGTTCCAAGGAACCTGGAATGACCAATTTAATAATATGGACTTGTCTGAGTCATAATTTTTTAGAAAAACGGTGCTTCCGGGAACACTTTCATCCATTCTTTTTTCGGAGCCGTCTTTTGTGTAATAGAAAACAATTTTATAGTCGTAACTGCTCGTTTGGGTGTTCAGGTTTGAGTCGAGTAAACTACCTTTTTGATTTAGTGCTACGAAATTTGGATAATTGATTGATGTTCCGGTTGAAACAAAGTTTGTAGTTCCAGCAAATGCTCTTACAACTTCCGACCTGTAAGGTGGAGGAAATTGATCAACGGTATCCAATTGATTTGGATTTAACCATTCAACGCGAATCTTTCCGTTTGATTCGGAGGTGGTTTCTACGCTTGCTTTGGTTAGAATGGGTTTCGTTCTTAAAATCAAATCGCAAACTTCATCACTGGCATAACTTTCTGTTTCTTCACTAAAAATGAGGTTTCCATTTTCTGAACGAGGTGGATACATCGTAGTTACCACATAGCAATACCGAATCAAAGGCGATAAACCCCTACCAAATTGGTTATCAAAATAGCTGGTATTCAGAAGTCCACTTGTGGTATCGAGTAAGGTAAAACCTGTATAAGCAGGAACTCCGGTTTCGCATCTGGCATGTTTCCAGTTGCTGGAATCAATTCGTCTGTAGATTTTGTAACCATAAGCCAGCCCGCAACTATCAGCGGTCCAGTTCAGACGGAATCCATTGCTGTCTTGAACAATTCTGAGATTTCTTGGGGCCGGGCCAACTACTTTTATGTTCCAAAAGCGGATATCGGTTAATCCATCAGGTTGGTTGTTATCGGTGGCTCTGAATACTGCCTGATGGCTTCTGTGGCGTATGGCATAGCAGCTGGGTTTCCAATTGAAGGTACTGTTTAATGGACTTATGCCTTCGTTGTTTGGACCTAAGGTTGCAGGACTTACCACCTGAACGAAAGGACCTCCATAAGGTTCAAGAGTTATCCGTTGGCCTCCATCCGGGTCTGTGGCTGTAATTGTCTTTCTAAGTAATTCACCAGCTTCAATACAAGTGTCTTGCACAGCTACAATTGCTGGAGGGCGATTGATACAATTGTCGTAAATGAAAATTTGCATATCACGCACCACGAATCCAATCAGAATACCTTTTCTGAATTCCTGAATTTTGATTGCGATGTTGTATGGACCTCCAATTTGAGGAGTAGTCCAAGTAACTTGTCCGTTGTTCACGTCCAAAGAGAACGAATCGGAAAAGAACGGGGTTGTATAATTCTGCACATCCTGACCTCTGCCTCTTTTAGGAGGAATCAAGGTAAAGGATAAGCTATCGCCATCTGGGTCGTATGCGGCAGGATTGTGGGTAAAAATTCTGTTTCTGCAACCTACATCAATAGGAGGGAGCAGTAGAACAGGACTTTCGTTGTAATTCCCTGAAATGATATTTAGGTAAGATTCTACATAGAAGGGAATTTCAACCGATTGACCGTTATTGATGTTTCGAATTCCCGCAATACGGTTTGGGTCTTCAAGGCTGATTAGGTATTTGCCTGGACCGGAGTAGGTATGTGTAGTTCTGTAAATATTTTTTTTAATCTGGTTGTTCGCATCGTTTCGGATAATGGTTCCATTACCATTGATACGGTCAACTGTTTTAATGGTGTTATCGCCCAGGTCAATTTCGATGGATGGCCTGTCTGCACCAGTCATTCTAGGATCGGTATAGGTAACAGCCGTAATTTCGTAAGTAAGTAACCTGATCTGTCTATATGTGATTTCACCTGCCCGATAATGCGTTGCATTACCGAGCAAAGGAAGCATCAACAAACTGAGTAGGGTCAGGGTAAATCGTCTCAAAGCCTTTTTATTTGACAAGACGCTAAAATAAGCAAAATTGTTGCATTCGCTTTGCCTGTTTTCGGTAAAGAACCTTAAATCTTTCAGGAAAACCTCAAAAAAAAGAGGGCCCAAAGGCCCTCTTTTTTTTGAGATTGGATTTTTATTTTCCGGCTATACTGGCACCAAAATAATCCCGATTCATTCGAGCAATATTGCTCAATGAGATTTCTTTTGGACATTCAGCGCTGCAAGCTCCGGTGTTTGTGCATGAACCAAATCCCTCAGAATCCATCTGAGCCACCATGTTCAGTACACGTTGGTCTCTTTCAGGCTGACCTTGGGGTAATAATGCCAATTGAGAAACTTTAGCAGAAACGAACAACATGGCAGATGCATTTTTACATGCAGCTACACAAGCTCCGCAACCAATACAAGCTGCTGCTGCAAATGACTCATCAGCATCTTCCTTAGAAATTGGAATTGCGTTTGCATCCTGTGCATTACCTGTATTTACCGAAATAAATCCACCGGCTGAGATGATTCTATCGAATGAAGAGCGGTCAACAACCAAGTCTTTGATTACCGGAAAAGGCTTTGCTCTCCATGGTTCAACGGTAATGGTGTCTCCGTCGTTAAAGCTTCTCATGTGAAGCTGGCAGGTAGTAACGGCCTGTTTTGGACCATGAGGTCTGCCATTGATGAACATGCTGCACATACCGCAAATACCTTCACGGCAATCGTGGTCAAATGCTACAGGGTCTTTTCCTTCATTGATTAGTTGTTCGTTCAAAACGTCAAACATTTCAAGGAATGACATGTCGGTTGAAACACCTTTCATTGCGTATGTTTCAAAACCACCTTTATCTTTACTGTTACGCTGTCTCCAAACTTTAAGCGTAAGGTTTAATAATTTTTCACTCATAATACGGTTCAATTAATTGCTTATTTGTAACTGCGTTGTGCGATTTTGATATTTTCATAAACGAGGTCTTCTTTGTGAAGCTCCCAGTTGCCAAGTTCTTTCATTTCCCAAGCGGCAACGTATTTGAAGTTTTCATCGTCACGTTTTGCTTCACCTTCTTCGGTTTGATATTCCTCTCTGAAGTGGCCACCGCAGCTTTCGTTTCTTTGAAGTGCATCCAAACACATCAATTCTCCAAGTTCAAGGAAATCTGCAACGCGGCCTGCTTTTTCCAATTCAGGATTGAATTCATCAGCAGCTCCTGTTACGCGCACATTCGACCAAAACTCTGAGCGCAGGGCTCTGATTTCTTCGATAGCTTTCTTAAGACCAGCTTCGTTTCTAGCCATACCACAGTTATCCCACATAATTTTACCCAAACGTTTGTGGTAGTAATCAACGGATTTGGTTCCTTTAATTCCAATCAATTTGTTGATGGTATCTGCAACGCTCTTCTCTGCTTCAACAAATGCAGGATGGTCTGTTGAGATAGCTTTTGTACGAATCTCGTTGCTTAGGTAAGCACCAATGGTGTAAGGTATAACGAAGTAACCATCAGCCAAACCTTGCATCAAAGCAGATGCGCCAAGACGGTTTGCACCGTGGTCTGAAAAGTTGGCCTCCCCCAAAGCATAAAGACCAGGTACATTTGTCATCAAATTATAATCTACCCATAATCCACCCATGGTGTAGTGAACGGCCGGATAAATCATCATTGGATTTTCATACGGGTCAACACCAGTAATCTGTTTGTACATATCAAACAGGTTACCATATTTTTCTTTCACCACTTCGTGGCCAAATTCTTTCAGTTGAGCTTCTGTTGGGTTGGCGATACCTTTTTTGGTTGCCTCAATTTTGCCGTATTTGTACTTCATGTTGAAGGCAAAATCAAGATAAACCGCTTCACCTGTTGTATTTACGCCAAATCCTGCATCGCAGCGCTCTTTGGCAGCGCGGCTGGCAACGTCACGAGGAACAAGGTTACCAAACGCAGGATATCTTCTTTCGAGGTAGTAATCTCTATCTTCTTCTTTGATATTGTTTGGATTCAATTTGCCTTCGCGAATAGCTTTAGCATCTTCCAATTTTTTAGGAACCCAGATACGACCATCATTTCTCAATGATTCAGACATCAGGGTTAGTTTTGATTGGTGGTCGCCTGAAACCGGAATACAGGTTGGGTGAATTTGGGTAAAGCAAGGATTTGCAAACATGGCACCTTTTTTATGGGCTTTCCAAGCTGCAGTAACGTTTGAACCCATTGCATTGGTTGAAAGGAAGAATACGTTTCCATATCCACCTGTACAAAGCAATACTGCATGTCCAAAATGGCGCTCCAATTTTCCAGTTACCAAGTCACGGGCAATGATACCACGGCAAACACCATCAATTTTAACTACCTCAAGCATTTCGTGGCGGGCATACATTTGCACGGCACCCATACCTACTTGTCTTTGCAAACCTGAATATGCACCTAAAAGCAGTTGTTGTCCTGTTTGGCCTGCCGCGTAGAATGTACGCTGAACCTGGGTTCCACCGAAAGAACGATTTGAAAGCAACCCTCCATATTCCCTTGCAAAAGGTACTCCTGAAGCCACGCTTTGGTCGATGATATTCGCACTTACTTCTGCAAGTCTGTAAACGTTTGCTTCGCGAGCTCGGTAATCACCACCTTTGATGGTATCATAAAACAAGCGATAAACAGAGTCACCGTCGTTTTGATAGTTTTTTGCAGCGTTAATACCGCCCTGAGCAGCAATACTGTGGGCTCTGCGAGCAGAATCCTGAAAGCAGAAAACCTTCACTTTGTAACCAAGTTCTGCCAGTGTTGATGCCGCTGAAGAACCAGCCAGTCCTGATCCAACAACGATGATCTCAAGACTTCTTTTGTTTGCAGGGTTAACCAAAGGTACAGTAGACCTGTATTTGGTCCATTTTTGTTCTAGTGAACCCTCAGGGATTTTAGATTCTAATTTTGATGAACTCATATAGAAGGTTGATTTTTACTGGTTGATGAAGAAATAAATAGGCATTGCAGCAAAAGCAAGTGGAATTGCAATTGCAAAACCCCAAACGCCGATAAAGTTAATTATGCCGTTGTATTTGGAATGGTTAAGACCAAAAGTTTGAAACGCGCTTTTGAATCCATGGAAAAGGTGGAAGCTAACAGCGGCCATGGCAATAATATAAAGGGCAACCAGCCAAATTGCTTTAAAGCCTTCCTTTACTTCCAGATAAAGATTTTTTACGGTTACGATTCTGTATTGACCGTCGGCGGTAGAGATTACATTTTCTTCAATCTTGTTAAATTGTTTGTAATCAGCAGGTGCTGGTATAAACTTCACTTCACCTGTTTCGATGTTGGTTGCATAAGTTGCATACGGCACATGCCCAAATTTATACTCCCACCAGAAGTCTGACATGTGAACAACCAAGAATACCAATAATAGTGTACCTAGCAAACCCATATTCCGGCTAGCCCATGAACTGTTTGATTTTCCATCATAAACTGCATATTGAACAGGTCTTGAACTTTTGTTCTGGAAAACCAGGCGAATACCCTGAATGGCATGAAGCACAATAAAGGCATACAATAAGTAAGACACAGTTTTAATGAGCGGGTTCGTTGTCATTAATACTGCATACAAGTTAAAGGCCATCCCATTGTCTGATTTAAACAATTGAAGATTACCAATCATGTGTACCACCAGAAAGGTGCACAGAAACAGGCCAGTAAGGGCCATCACATACTTTTTTCCTAACGAGGAGGACATGAGTTTTAAAAACCAATTCATTGTTTATGCTTTATTTCGATGCGTGCGAATTTAGATTCTCGTAGCATTTATCAAAGGTTTTCAGGCGAGTATTTTTACCCAAGGTGATGTATTTATACTCAATCTAAATAACATTTGTTTGGCTATCAGAATTATAAAACCAATTCAGTTCACATTGTTTTTGAAAATTGGCAGCATCAAGAATTTTACACAAAATCTCAAGCTACTTGAATTGGGGTTCATTATTGCAGGTGATTGGCTACATTTGCTTTAAAATTCTAAGGCTTTGTATCGAATAATACGCAGTATTCTATTTCTTTTTCCTGCTGAAACGGCTCATAATCTAACGTTTAGCTTGATAAAAATACTTTTTCGTATTCCTTTTTTAAGATTGGCTTTTCATCAAGCTTATCGCGTAGAGAATTCATTTGAATTTTTAGGACTTCGGTTTCCAAATCGCGTGGGATTGGCCGCTGGTCTTGACAAAAATGCCGCCTATTTGCATGAGCTTAGTGCACTTGGGTTTGGCTTCATCGAAATTGGCACGGTAACTCCAAGACCTCAAGATGGGAATGATAAGCCAAGGTTGTTTCGTTTGAAGGAAGACAAGGCCCTTATTAATCGCATGGGATTCAATAACGATGGGGTTGATGTTGTAGCAGAACGATTAAAAACCCGTCCCAAAGGCTTGATTGTTGGTGGGAATATTGGAAAGAATAAGCTTACTCCCAATGAGAAGGCAGTTGATGACTACTTAATTTGTTTTGAAAAATTATATCAACTAGTTGATTACTTTGTTGTGAATGTAAGTTCACCCAATACACCCAATTTAAGGGAGCTTCAAGACAAAAAGCCGCTTATGGAAATCCTCAGCCGTTTAGTTGAAGCGCGCAACAGGTTCATAAAAAAGGATATCAGCCATAAACCAATTCTTTTAAAAATTGCACCGGATATGACAAGGGAGCAATTGGATGATATTGTTGAAATTGTATTGGAAACCGGTATTGAAGGCGTAGTTGCAACCAATACTACCTTGTCTCGTGAAGGATTAGTAACCAATTCCGAAGAAGTTTCTGCCATTGGGGCAGGAGGTTTAAGCGGAAAAATCCTGATGGATAAATCAACCCAGGTACTTAGTTATTTGCATCAGAAATCTGAAGGTAAAATCCCAATGATTGGGGTTGGAGGAATAAACTCGGCTGAAGATGCGGTAGCCAAAATAAAATCCGGGGCTGGTCTAGTTCAAGTTTATACAGGATTTATCTATGAAGGTCCGGTATTGGTTAAGAAAATTGCTCGTGAATTACGAAAACTGAACTAAACATGTTGATTGAATTTACAGAAAAAGCTATTGAAGCTGTAGAAACCTATAAGAAACAACTCAGTATTGCTGAAGACCAGTATTTGCGAGTAGGTATCCGGCAAAAAAATGCACAGGACAAGGGTCTATTAATCGGATTTGATTCTCCGGGTGCAAAAGATAAAACCACCAGCATTCAAGGCTTAAATGTAGTCTATAATCCAGGTCAGGTTTTTTTCTTTGCAGGGATGGTTATTGATTTTTCCGAGCAAAATGGGCGAAAAGGCTTTACCTTCATTGAAAAGAACAAATTAACTAAATGACCCTTCAGGAAAATGTCAAGATAGCACTCGGTTCTATCCGGGGAAACATGACCAGAGCGGTAATTACTGCCCTGATTATTTCACTTGGCATTATGGCGCTCGTAGGAATTCTAACGGCAATTGATGGCATGAAAATGGCCATTAATTCAAACTTCTCGAGCATGGGTGCAAACACCTTCAACATCAAAAATAGGGGGCAAAATGTGCGCTTTCATGGGGGTGGGAAATTTCCTAAAAAGTACAAGACAATCAGTTATGAAGAGGCAAAATCATTTGCCAATGAATTTTCTTTTCCGGGTAAGGTTTCTTTATCGGTAAATGCCAGTTTTGCCTCAACCGTAAAATACCTCTCAGAGAAAACTGACCCCAATGTTATGGTGATGGGGGGGGACTTGAATTACCTGTCTGTCGCTTCTTACGAAATTGAAGAAGGACGAAATTTCAGTGAAAGAGAGCTGATTTCGGCGTCTAATGTTGTAATTATTGGAAAAGAAATTCGAAGCAAATTATTCAAAAATAAATTTCCGATAGGAGAGAGCTTGTTTATTGGTGGCGCTAAGTATCGAGTTATTGGCGTATTAAAGGCTAAAGGCTCAAGCATGGGATTTGGAGGCGATCGCATTTGCATTGTCCCCATTACGAATGCTTATCAAACGTTTACTTTACCCAATATGAGTTCTGTAATCACTTTCGCTGTAACTGATGTGGCAACTATTGATATGGCAGTTGATGAGGCAAGAAGTTTGTTTCGGAGAATCAGGCATTTGCCCTTGGCAAATGATGATAATTTCGAGATTTTCAAATCGGATAGCATGGCTAAAGATTTAATCGACAATCTCAAATACGTAACACTTGCTGCTACTGTAATTGGATTTATTACCTTGTTGGGAGCAGCCATTGGTTTGATGAACATAATGTTGGTTTCTGTTACTGAAAGAACACGTGAAATTGGAATTCGAAAGGCAATAGGCGCCAACAAGGCAGAAATAAGAAAACAGTTTCTCATTGAAGCTATTGTTATTTGTCAAATTGGAGGAATCGGAGGGATAATCCTGGGTATTACCATTGGAAATATAGTTTCTTCCTTTGTTGGTGGCGGGTTTATTGTTCCCTGGTTATGGATAAGTGGAGGAATATTCTTATGCCTTGTTGTGGGTTTGATTAGTGGAATTTATCCTGCTATCAAAGCTTCCAAATTAGACCCGATTGAAGCCTTAAGGTTTGAATAGGTAAATGCAACCACTCGGTTAAAGTTGTTGACTACCAACTATTAATCCCGGGTTTATGCAGAAATTTGTACCGCTACTTTTCTCCGCCTCCCTGGTTTTGGTGGGGGGGACATCACTTTATTCCAACTTAAATGGCGCCTTGAATATGACAGGCGCTCCTGGTGAAGGAAATTGCACCGGATGCCATTTTGCAGCATCTCCTGTTCCTTCCGAGGCAAAGATTAGGGTTGCCCTTGTTGGAAATCCGGAAGTACTTGAACCCGGGAAAACCTATGAAGTTGTTGTAGAAACTGAATATCCCGGAGGACAACGATTCGGTTTCGGACTTACATCCCGGCAAAAAAATGTGCTCTTTCAGAATTATGGCGAATTTGAGGAGATTCAGGGAAGTGGCCTTAAGGTTTCAGATTATGTAACTCATACCTCTAGTCAAACCCTTGCCGAAGGGAAGAAGGAGTGGCGGGTAAAATGGAAAGCACCAGAATCTCCCAATGGTCCTGTAACCTTTTATGCATCTGGAATTATAGCTAATAACGACAATACCAATGAAGGCGATAAATGGGTTATGGATTCATTAACCATCCCGTTTGGTATTCCAGCAGGTATTGATACCGAAAATGATAAACTTCAACTTAAAATAAGCCTGGATGTTGAACAGCGTCAAATTGAAGCCAGATTTAACCTTATTCAGGAATCAAGGGTGTATTTTATGCTGCGAAATCTGGAAGGAAAAACAGTAAGTTCCGAGATCATTGAGAAATTGAATCGAGGAGAGCAAATTGTAAACCTCAATTATCCAAGTGGAACACCGGGAGGTATTTATACCATTGAGATTGGAATTCCCCCCAAAAAGACGGTCAAGAAAATCGTAATTCGCTAAAGTTTCGGAGATGGTTTAGTAATTGCAGCTATCTTGCTACCTTTGCCTCTTGTGCTAAGGTTAATCACACGTTTGTTTATTTTGCTGCTTCTTGCCACCTGTTCAAGGTTGCTATTTTTTGCGGTTAATCAAACTCAATTTCAAGAGGAAGATTTACTCCTTGCATTTTTATCAGGAACTAGGTTCGACCTCTCGGCACTAGTTTATTTTAACAGCCTATTTATTCTAATTAGTTTAGTAGAACTATTTTATTCAAATACCTTTTTTAAAAAAGCAGGCTATTTCTTTTTTATTGTACCTAATGCAATCTTTCATTTGTTCAATCTGATTGATACCGGGTATATTCGGTTTTCGGGAAAAAGAAGTGGAATAGATTTGTTTTCGCTTTGGGGGGAATGGGGTTCACAAATGGGAAGGTATTTTCTTGATTTTTGGTATTTGTTTTTATTTTTTCTGCTATTTTTCCTGCTACTAGTAGGTAGCTTCAGAATTACTGAAAAAATTCCATCAAGGATTACTCTTAACTGGAAGTCGCTTGTTTATTTGGTATTATTTATTGGAGGTTTAGGCGTTTTGGCAAGAGGTAGTTTGGGGCTTTTGCCTTTAACCATTATTGATGCAGCCCGTTTGAGTGGTCCCCAATTGGCGCCATTAACCTTGAATACACCTTTTACGTTTATCATGTCGCTTCAGCAAAGGGGTTTGCAGCCCATCCGCTATTTTGATGATAAATCCTGCGAGTTGGTTTATTCACCAGTTCATGCTATTGAAAAAACATCAGCATCCAATCCCAATATTGTACTTATCATTTGCGAAAGTTTAGGGAAGGAATATGTAGGATTTTACAATAAAGGAAAAGGGTATACTCCTTTTCTCGATTCCTTAATGAATCATAGCACTGTGTTCATGCATGCCTATTCAAATGGTAAGCGGTCGATAGAAGGATTGCCTTCCATTTTGGCAGGAATGCCTTCTTTAATGAATACAGATTATGCGAGTAGTTATTATCAATCCAATAACTTAAAAGGATTAGGTGCCTATCTCTCAACTATGAATTACTCAACCTCCTTTTTTCATGGAGGAAAAAATGGTACCATGAGCTTTGATAATATTGTGGCACTTACCAAAAGTGGCAGATATTTTGGGTTGAATGAATATCCTGATCAATCACATTTTGATGGGAATTGGGGAATTTATGATCATCATTACCTTAGGTATTGGTGTGATTTTTTAAATCAAGAAAAGCAACCTTTTTTTAGCACCGTATTTACTTTATCTGCTCACCATCCTTATTCCTTGCCGGAAGGATTTGAAAACCTTAAATCGGTAGGAATTTTGCCCATTCATAAAACTATACGATACACTGATTTGGCACTTCAGGAATTTTTTGAAAAAGCAAAACGTAGTCCTTGGTATTCCAATACTGTTTTTATTATTACGGCAGATCATCCTGCTGAGAATGAACAAGCCTATTACCAAACACCTCAAGGGAAATTTGAAATTCCACTAGTTATTTTTAATGCTAAAAATCCCTTAAACAGGTTGGAAAGCCGAACTTGTTCGCAGGTTGATATTCCTGGTTTAGCCTTGAGTTTGACCCAATTTTCAGGAAAGTTTTTTTCTTTCGGAAGTTTTCCAGATGACAGTTTTGCCGTTCAATTTCACGATGGCTATTTTCAAATGGAATCTTACCCTTGGGTAATTCAGTTCAATGGCGATAATTTACTAGGAGTTTATCAAATTAAACAGGATCCTTTGATGAGGAAGAATTTAAGGACACTTCCTGCCAACCAAGAAAAAATGTTCCTGAAATTAAAAGCTTTTATCCAGCAATATCACCAAAGATTGCCTGCAAATAAAACTACACCTTAGTTTTTGGGGCCAGTACTTTTAGGGTTTGAGGTTTGATTTCAAAATTTAGTTTTGCATCCAGCATAAGTGGTTCTCCATCCAAGTTTATAAAATCTTCGCTCTCTCTATGGATTGTGATGGATTTTCCTGAAAAACGTTGTAACCAAGGCAATACATGTGCCTTGGCGGTAAACATAGCAAGGCCTACTCCAGGACTGGCCCAGGCCGGAAATTTTTTTACTACACAAATATCCAATTTGCCATCATCCAATTTTGCACCGGGGGCGATAAATGCATTATTTCCAAATTGAGGTCCGTTGCAAACCGCAATAAGTAAGGCATTGCCGTTGAATACCAGTTTTCCATCTATTTCAACCCGGTAAGTATTGGGTTTGTATGAATTAAATTCCTTCAGTGCCAGTTTAGCATAGGTTTTAAATCCTCTTGAGCCTGAATTTGCAAAAAGATTTCCGATATGCGCATCAAATCCAACCCCAGCCAGGTTGTTGAAGAAGTTTCCATTTACAGAAGCTGTATCAATGGTTCTGATATTTTTTGAAGTGAGAAAAGAAAGTGCTTTGGACAAATTACCGTATAAACCCAATTCTCGGGCAAATCCATTCCCGGAGCCAAAAGGGATAATACCCATGGTTGATTCGGTATTTGCTACATTTCGAGCAATGTTATTAATGGTTCCATCACCTCCAACAGCTACAATAAATGGGGTATTATCTTTTACGAGTTTCTTGGCTTGTTCAATGGTTTCCTTCTCACTTGAGGTTATGGAAATTGCTGGTTCAATGCCAAATTTCTCAAAGTGTTTTTTTATTTGAGTTGGAATATGTGCTTTATTTTTTCCACCAGAAATTGGATTGATTAGAAAATGGTAGTCTGATGCCATGGTTGGCAAAGGTAATCAAATCAAATTGCCAGCGGAATATTCAGAATGATAGTTGTGCCTTCATTCGGTTTACTCTGGATATCCATGGTTGATTGGTTTTGCAACAGAAATTCTCTACACAACAGAAGACCCATTCCTGTCCCTTTCTCACCTGAGGTTCCGTATCTGCTTTTTGCTATTTTACCATGTAAAATAATATCAATTTGGGAGGTATCCATTCCAATGCCGCTATCCGAAATTTTTATTTCAGCACTGGTTGATTTTTTTGCTACTGTAAGTTTAATTTTCCCATTTTCGGGTGTGAATTTTATGGCATTTGAAATCAAGTTTCTCAAAAGTGTATCAAAAGCCTTTTCATCAAACCAAACTTCTATATTTTCTGAGGTTTCAGATTCAAACAGAATACCTTTTGCTGCAGCGTTGGCTTGAAGTAAATTAATGGTTTTTTGAATATGGGCTTGGGTATTTATTTTAGCTTTTTTGGTTTCGCTGATTCCGCGTTGAATAAGCGACCATTCAAGCAGGTTTTCCAGTAAACTGTAGGTGGAATTGGCACTTTTTTTCAATTGTCGAATTAGTTCTGTTCTTTCCTGTTCCTCCAAGTCTTCCTCTGCAAGCATTTCAATTCCTGCTGAAAATCCGGAAATAGGTCCCTTTAAATCATGCCCAATGATTGAGAATAATTTGTCTTTAAATGCAGAATCTTTTTCAAGGTCTTCTTTTTGTTTGTCGATTAGTTCTTTTTGTTGCAGGTTTTTTCCGGTACTCAACCAAAATGCCCATTGAATTCCAAAGCTCATGATGTTGAATGAAAGAGCGTTAACCCTGTTTGAAAGGGCTACTTCGGGATTGCTAACCACATGTGGAATTGTGAAATGGAAAATGAGGTAATTCAACAAAAAAATAATGAAGGAATAGTGAGGTGGATAGATAAATAAAAATGCCATTGCTACACAAACCAAAAGGTAAGGGCTTATACTTGTGGTAATTAACTGGTCAATTGAAACAACCCACATTGAAAACAACAAGTAAAATGCCATAGGAATAATTGGAAATCCCCAGGTGTACCATTTGTTGTAGGATTTATACCTTAAAATAAGAAATGAAACTATCAGGAAAATAATACTAGCTCCAAAACCTACCCAATGTGCATTTAAAATTCCTTTGTGCCAAGCCAAAGAATTGGGGTCGCTTGAGCCGGGTTCACCAATGTAAAAAGTGAGTAAATGCGATGCGTGCAAGAAAAAAACCAATACACTTGTCAATAACAATCTATTGGAATTTTGCCTTGAAATAGAAGTAAATACAGAGTTGGAATATCTTTCAAAAAGACCCATCTTCGAATATAATTGGATTTTTATTCAGCCAAACTGATAAAAGTTCCTTTTGGTGGAAAATTAGTATTAAGTGAAGTAAAATTGAACTAGAACAATCTGTTTTTATAGCTTGGTCCAATTCCAAGGTGTTTGTAGGCTTTGTCCGTTACCTCTCTACCTCGTGGAGTTCGAACTAAAAATCCTTCCTGGATTAAATAAGGTTCGTACACTTCTTCAATTGTTCCGGAATCTTCTCCAATTGCTGTGGCTATAGTGGTTAATCCAACCGGACCTCCCTTGAATTTGTCAATAATTGCTTTAAGAATGCGTGTATCCATTTCATCCAAACCTTCTTCATCTACATTTAAAGCGTTTAATGCAAATTGGGCAATCTCCATGGTAATGGTTCCATCGCCTTTTATTTGTGCAAAATCTCGGGTTCTTCTTAGCAAGGCATTTCCAATTCGAGGGGTTCCGCGACTTCTTCTGGCAATTTCATAAGCAGCTTCCTCGTCAATTGGTGATTTCAAAATATCTGCTGATCGGCCAATAATGGTTTTCATCAAAGCCTTATCGTAATATTCCAAGCGAGAATTGATTCCAAATCTGGCACGTAATGGGGCTGTTAGTAAACCGGATCTTGTTGTGGCTCCAATCAAGGTAAATGGAGCCACCTCAATTTGAATACTTCGTGCGTTTGGGCCGCTATCAATCATGATATCGATTTTGAAATCTTCCATGGCTGAATAGAGGAATTCTTCAACTACTGAACTCAAGCGGTGTATTTCATCAATAAATAATACATCGCCAAATTCAAGGTTGGTAAGTAAACCTGCCAAATCTCCAGGTTTTTCAAGTACCGGACCGCTGGTGGTTTTAATACCCGAGCCTAATTCATTCGCAATAATGTGAGCAAGTGTGGTTTTTCCAAGGCCCGGAGGGCCGTGCAACAAAACATGGTCGAGTGCCTCTTTTCTTTGTTTAGCCGCCTGAACAAAAACATGTAAGTTCTGGAGGATTTTTTCCTGACCGGTAAAATCATCAAAGGTTTTAGGACGAAGTACCCTTTCAAGGTCTTTGTCTGAATTATTCAATCGGTTTTCTTCGGGATCAGTTAATGGATTTCTCACGACTCGAAATTAGGTTTTTCCATTGTATTCATTCCTGAATAACTAGGAGCTTTTTAGTTGATGAATAAAACTGCTGTTTATTTTCAATTCGCAAAAGGTAAACTCCCGATGTTAGCCCGTTCAGGTTAAGTTCAGAACATTCTGATTCTAAGTGTTTACTCAACTTTATGGAACCGTCTAAGGCCGTTATTAAAATATGAGTGCCCGCCGATATTGGTTTTGAGAAGTGAAGGCTTGAATTAGCAGGATTTGGATAGAAATCAAGAAAGTCGTTTTGAAAGGTTTCTTGTTGAGATGTTGTCCGAATTTGGATGTCCTTGAACATACTCAAGGTGTCTTTGCATTTATGAATCGTCAATAAAATGCGGTAAGTGCTATCCTTTTCATAGGTATGAATTGGATTCCGTTCTGTAGAAGTTTCACCATCACCAAAATCCCAAAAGTAGCTGTAGGTGCTATCTGACAGGTTTTGGCAAGAAATTGATTTTCCCGTTAGCTCCAGTTGAAAGTCGATGCTGGGAATGGGGTTAAAATTCCAAGTGCTTAAGCTATCATATATAACAGTCTTACATGCCTCATGTACGCGATGGGTGATGGCGGTATCCATTTCAAAATTGTAGGCAATCGTTAAAGGATTCCTCTTGAAAATAGTGGTATATAAAGCACATGCAACAGCATAAGAACCAAGTTGAGAGGGATGGCTTTCATCCGTATCGTACAACTCTAACTCAGGATTGTGGGTTCGGATGTATTTCCAAACTGCACCTACCGGAGAAACTTGTGCTTGGTTTTGTTGAGCCATTTCGATATACCTTTTTGAAAGCAGACTGTCCATACCCTGATAAGTGCAAACAGGTGGCCAAAAGGCACAATTTGATGCATCTCCATTTTTCCTTCCCCATGTCATGTAGAATACAGTTTTTGCACAGGGACTAGCCAAATGAATTAAACTATCTAATTTCCTTGCGAATGGGAAAACCTGACGTTCAACGTCTGAATCCGGAAAAGAAGGTAATTGACTTTGCTCCTGAAGAACAACAAAATCCCAGTTTCCTTGGTTAATTTTAAATAGACTGTTGGCATCATTGCTGTGATTTTTAAGGGTATAGCCGCCAATTAAATTTTCGCTACTTTCAATGGTATCCTTGAAAAACCAGGCAATACTTTTCATGATAACAGGAACATTGTTCACATAGGTGTAGGAGTTACCCAGGAATAGAATCCTTTTTTTATGGCCCGTTTGTGCCTGAACCTGAATGAGATTAACAATTAGCAGGAAAAGTAAAGTAGTTTTTCTAAGATTAGGAGTCATAATAATCAGACTGTGCATTGGAAATTGGGTTGCAAAGCCAGCCAACCAATTTGTTTAGGGTTCAAGGCCGCAAAATACCTATCTTAGCCCGCATGTTTTTAATATTGATTGCTGCACCTCCTTACTGGCTTATTGCACCCTTTGTTTTTCTGCTACTTGGCATTGCCGTTTTTCCTGTATTGGCGCCACATTTTTGGCATAAATTTTATAAAGTTATTAGTGTAGGATTGGGTTTATTTGTGGCAATATGGTATGCATTTGTCCTGGGGAATATGCCAATGCCAATAGCTTCATTAGCTGAATATGGCTCCTTTATCAGTTTATTGACCCTGTTGTATGTAGCCAGCGGAGGGATTTACATTTTTGTGGATGTTGAATCGAAAGCCATTAGCAATGTAATTTTCCTCATTCTTGCTGCCATTCTCACCAATTTTATTGGAACAACCGGAGCCTCTGTGCTGCTTATTCGTCCATATATTCGAATGAACCGTTACCGGATTAAACCCTACCATATTGTTTTTTTTATTTTTATGGTTTCCAATCTGGGCGGGTTGTTAACGCCCATTGGTGATCCACCCTTGTTTATGGGGTTTTTGAAAGGAATCCCATTTACCTGGACACTGGTCAACCTTATTCCGGAATGGCTATTGGCAAATGGATTGGTAATTCTCATTTTCCTTTGGTTTGAACGGAACAACAAGGAGTTGAACGAGGTGGATGTTTCTTCCCATTACACCAATAAAATTCTCATTAATGGAAAGCGGAATTTTATCTGGTTGGGTGTGGCAATTGCTTCAGTTTTTTTAGACCCGAATATTTTTGATTGGGTACCCGGTATTGCTTATCATGGTCATCATTTTAGTTTTATACGCGAATTGATTCAGTTGAGTTCGGCCTATCTAGCTTACCGTTTTGCCAGTAAAACTGCGCTAGAAAGTAATAATTTTGATTTTGAACCAATTCGAGAGGTTGCATTCTTATTTTTCGGAATTTTCCTCTGCATGATGCCCGCACTTCAAACTTTGGAAGCCTACGCCGCATCACACAAAGAGTCTTTAACATTAACCCCTGCTTTTGTCTATTGGTCAACAGGCTTTTTTTCTAGTGTTTTGGATAATGCACCAACCTATATCAATGTATTTACCTTGATTTTGTCATCTTCAGGTTATTCCATTCAGTCCATTGCAGATGTCCATGCATTTCTTGCAAATGGAGATGTTTCCTTATTAACAGCAGTTTCTGTTGGAGCAGTATTTTTTGGGTCGATGACCTATATCGGAAATGGACCGAATCTTATGGTAAAATCCATCGCCGAAAATTCAGGGATCGAGATGCCCTCCTTCGGAGCTTATATTGCCAGGTACAGCATTCCGGTTTTATTACCAGTTTTAACCATTATTTATCTTTTCTTCTTTTTGTAATATGCTAAATGGAAAAAAAATAGTTGTAGTTCTACCGGCTTACAACGCGGCCTTAACACTTGAAAAAACTTACCGTGAGATTCCGTTTGATATTGTGGATGATGTGATATTAGTTGACGATGCAAGTAAGGACAATACTTCGGAGTTGGGTAGGCATTTAGGAATTCGCCATGTAATTAAACATGAAAATAACAAAGGCTACGGTGGCAACCAGAAAACCTGCTACAATAAGGCCATGGAAATTGGTGCAGATATTGTAATTATGCTACATCCGGATTACCAGTACACGCCAAAACTCATTCATGCTATGAGTAGCATTATTGCATTTGATGTTTACCCAGTTGTTTTTGGTTCAAGGATTTTGGGGATGGGAGCAATCAAAGGCGGTATGCCTCTATATAAGTTTGTTTTTAATCGCATGCTTACCTTGTTTCAGAATATCCTAATGAACCAAAAATTGTCTGAATACCACACAGGTTACAGGGCCTTCAGTACAAAAGTTCTTGAATCGGTTGATTTTGGAAAGTGCAGTGATGACTTTGTTTTCGATAATGAAATTACTGCGCAGATATTCATGAAAGGTTTTGAAATTGCGGAAGTAACTTGTCCAACGAAATATTTTCCCGAGGCTTCCTCAATCAATTTCAGAAGAAGCAGTATTTACGGCTTGGGTGTTCTAAGAACCAGCATTATTTACCGCTTGCACAAATGGGGAATTGGCAGTTTTAAAATTTTTAATTAAGTTAGTTTGAATACTCAAGTCGAATTCGGGAAAATACTCAGCCTTAAAGTAAAAAATCAGCGACCAGAGGGTTGGCTGCTTCAGGCCGGCACTCAATTGGTTATTTTACCCAATGAGGAAGCTCCAAAAGGCTTAAAAGCCGGTGATTTTGTAAGTGTTGTCATTTACTTGAACCAACAAGGTGAGCCCGTGGTGAGTTCTAAAATTCCCTATGCTCAGGTTGGCGACAATGCTTCTTTACGCATTGTTCAAGTTACCCAAGCCGGTGCTTTTCTTGACTGGGGATTGCCCAAAGATTTGTTTCTACCCAGAAGTAAGCAGCTTAAAGATCATGAAGTAGGGGAGAACGTATTTGTTAAAGTGGAATGGGATTCTTATTCAAACCGATTGGCTTGTTCTGAATTGCCCGAGGATTTGTATTCAAATGCAAATCATGAATTAAAGGAGTTTCAACAGGTTGAGCTAGAGCTTCTAAAAGAAACTCCCTTGGGCTTTCAAATGATAATTAACAGAAAGCATATTGGCTTACTTTACCACAATGAAGTATTTAAGCCCATATATCCGGGTAATACATTAAAGGGTTATATCAAGCGAATTAAAGACAACGACCTCATAGACCTTGCCCTTGGGAAGCCTGGACATGAGCGGGTTGAGGACGAAACCGGCTTGTTTTTGAGACGGTTGCGTGAGGAAGGAGGATTTCTTCCTTTCCATGATAAAACCGACCCTGAAATCATTTATAAGGAGTTTCAGATGAGCAAGAAAGCCTTCAAAATGATGATTGGAAAATTGTACAAGCAACAGAAAATTACAATCCTTCCTTCTGGAGTGGAATTGAAGTCAAGGTAATCTGAGTTTGGTTCAGGAGTGGAGTTTTAACCAGGTTTTTAGTAGTTCCAAGGTGTATTTGCCAGATATGTGACGAATAAACTCTGGAAAATCAATATGTGCATCATCATCTGCGCGGTCTGATATTGTTCTGAAAATAGAAAAGGTTATCCCGTAATCCATGCAAACCTGAGCAACAGCAGCTCCTTCCATTTCTACACAGAGCACATCAGGAATGTCTTTTACCAAGGCTTCATTTTGTTCTCTTTTGTAAATGAATTGATCGCCACTGGCAATTAAACCGCAGTGCAATTTGGGTGTTGTAATACCAAATTGCGCCAGTTCATTTTGCTGCATAAATTGACTAAAATGCTGTGCATTCAGCAAATGTTCAACTGTTACTATGCATCGGTTTATTGCTTCCGGTTTTATTGGAATTTTTTGAATTCCGGTCAAAGGAATTTCCCACCTCGGCATAATGGGTCTGGGGTCTAAGTCATGTTGAATAAGTGAATTTCCGACGACTATATCTCCACGTTTTACGTCTGGATGTATGCCACCTGCAACGCCACAGAATACAATTTCTGTTACCCCAAAATGCAGGATTAGAGCAGCAGTAGTGCTTGCAGCTGCCACTTTACCCCACCTAGAGAAAACGAGCACACTATTTTTTCCAAAGAGTTTACCGGTGTAAAATGCGCGTCCACCCAAATTCACCTCCTCGATTTCATCCATGTAGTCTTTGAGAATTCCAACTTCTTCCGGAATAGCACCCAGGATTCCTATTTTTTCGTTCATTTTGGAGATTTGATATAAGTTAAGTTCACTAATCCTGTTTTGAAGGCCTTAGCTTCTGTTAATGTCCAATTGGATGTGGAGTTTGATTCAGGAAATAGTGGGATTCCCTTTCCCAGTAAAACAGGAATCTGAGTTAGAATCATTTTGTCGAGAAGGTTTTCGTCAAGACAGGATTTTATCATTGCGCCACCACCAACTAACTAACTGTCTCGTCCTAAAAAAAGTTGACAATTTTTTGATGTTAACACTGACACAAATTTACATTTAGTTTTTAATCCTAAATCTGCTTTACAACTTTTAATATTGCATTACCGATGAAAGCGGAAGCAGGCTCTGCTGAGGAGCAACCTGCCAGGAAATAAATCGGTGGCTGACGAAGTAATTCGTTTTTTGAAGTCGGGTAGTAATATCCGGCTTTTTTGTTGAATTACTTTAGAAGCCCAAATGCCTGAGAAAACCTAATCTTCAGCCATTACTACCTCCTTCTGTTTTGGTTGATAATAGTTTTTCCATAATCGTTTTGGTAACACGCTGCGGTTGAGGGAATGAGCCTCAAAAGGCGTTAGATTACCAATACTGTTGTGTGGTCGAAGATGGTTATAGGTGCTAATAGCAATTGCTATGGCTTCTTGTGCCTCTGCAAACGAATGGAAACGCTCTTTTAAAAGTTCAGTTTTCAAGATACCGTTTACCCTTTCAGCAATCGCATTTTCCAGCGGGTCTCCATTTTCGGTCATAGAGATTTTGATGTGCTTGCTTTGGAGTATTTCTACATACTCATGGCAGCAATACTGCACGCCTCTATCGCTATGATGTATCAATCCTTTGGTGTTAGGGTTGTTCTTTAGTGCTTGCTTCAAAGCGGCTATAGTGCCTTGTGCAGAAAGCGTTTTGTGTAAACAAAAGCCTACTATTTTCCGACTGTAAGCATCTGTAATCAAACTCAAGTAGCCAAATCCATCACCCATAACAATATAGGTAATATCGCACACCCAAAGCTGGTTGGGAGCAATAGGGATGAACTCCTTAATCAGGTTCGGATACTTGCGATATGGGTGATTGCTATCGGTAGTTTTTGCCTTTCGCTTGCGGATACGCACCAGTAATCCATACGCCCGCAGTACATCGAAGAAAGCATCTCTACCCATACCAATGGCGTGTTGATGCAGAAAGCTATTCATCATACCAAAGAGTTTTCTACCGCCAATACGCTTTTGAAGTTTACGATGCTTAAGCACTTCTTGAACAATGAGTTCTGATTGAAATGCTTCCTTTTCTTGTTGTTTTTGGAACTGATAATACGCCTGCCTGCTATAACCAAGCAATGAGCAACACAAACCGGTAACCCGGTTAGGCTCGCATTGCTCCACCTTCAAGATTGCTTGGTGCCATTCTTTTTTCGCAGGTCGATCCCGTATTTTTCCTTACCTATATCCACCAAGGCTTCCAGCAGCTTATTGTAAAGCCTTGCCTGCCGCAGTTCTTCCTGTAGTTGCTTTACCTCCCTCGGTAAATCCTCATCTAGCTTTACATTTTGCTGTTTGGACGGCTTCATCGTATTGGTGTTTGAACCCTTAAACGCTTGAACCCACTGGTGTATCAAGCGAAAATCAATGCCATATTTGCCTTGCAACTGGCGATACGTTCCGCCACCCGAGAGGTAATCTGCAATTACCCGCTCTTTTAAATTTTGATCGTACTTTTCCATTTTTCTTGTCCTAATTTAAGTTGATTTTTTGTCAACCTATTTCAGGACGAGACAATCGCTCCAGAAAACTATTTGTCAAGTACATTATCCAGAAGTGAAAGTATTAAACAGTGTGCTAATGTTAGCTGGAAATCTGCACTAGAACATCATTAGTTGGCTAAAAAAGCTTAAGACACTGACTGCTTAGCCAGCAAAGTAAAAGACCTTAGTAGTGCAAAAGGGAAACTGGATTCAGGTGTGATTTCGAACCCTTTTGGGAAGGAATAGAGGGGCCTGTGGGAATGGAAATCTCTGGTTCATTAAAAAGGTTTGGGGTAAAAAAGTATCCTAACAATTATTTGCGAATGGAACATTGAGTACTTTTTTTGCACAAACTACAAGTCGACTTTACAACAATAACTAAATTTTAAAATTGAAGTTTAGTATTGTTAAAAGCAGTTTATTTCGTTTTGATTTGAGTCTAATCGTCAATAAATAAGCGTTTTAGTTATTAAGTTTTGGTTTGTTGAATTGATACATTGGTTAATTTTTTTTGAGAACAATAGCTGATGTTTGATGGATTTACGGATGTAAACAGCTCTTGGCCCTTGTTAAAGTAAAATAGGCTATTCGGTTTTGACGGTAAAGAATGAATACCTATCGTTTCTAAGGATTATTGAAAATTGGCGTATTAACTTGTGATAGCAAGGAATCCTAATCGGATTGATTTTGAAGGTAATTATGGTGGGGATTTTCACTTCTCTAGATTTCAATGAGTAAAACACACAAGAAGCAAAGGGAAAATTCAATCACAAAAAAAGCCACCTGTTTTATACAAGGGGCTTATTTTTGAACAGAATTGGCAAGGTAAAGCCAATTGCTTTAAATGTTATTGACGAACCAGATTTCCTCCGGTATTTTCAGTTGAGGTTTCAGTAGTATCCGCTTTAAACTCGTCCTTGGCAAGGTTGTTTTTTAACTCTTCCAGTACTTTTTCATTTTTCAGTTTTTGGTTTCTGGCCTGGATACCACCTGTAGTGTCGTAAAGGACAAACATGATTCCCATTCCCATAACAACTGAAAGTTGACCAAATAGGAAGATTTTTGACCATGCTTTGCGGCGGTAGGCGAAGCCTACAATATTTACCACCAGCAGAATTGACAATATAGCGAGTATCATGGCACTAATAATTAACTACTCAAAGATAAGGAGGTCTAAAGGATTCGCAATTGATAGAAGTCAGAAAATCAGGGATTTATATAGGTAGGATAAATTCTATGCGAATGGGATATTTCTTATTTGAGCTGCGGTTGTGCCTGATGAGTGGCGTGAAAATTATTTTGCATTTGGATTTTCAATGATGCCTTTCTGTTTTTCCCACTTCCCATTTTTCCAACTTAAGGCATCAAAAGAACCATCCGGGTAATAAAATTCAAAGTTTCCGGCATTGGCTGGTTTATCAGGAACAATGTTTTCAATGAGTAGGAGTTTTTGCTTATCGTCGTACCTCAAACCCATGCTGGCCTGGTTATTGAATTCATAAACAAGGCGACTAAAAGGGCGTTTTTTTTTCATGTCGAAGAGTGGAGCGCCGAAATAGGGGCTACCATCCCTGAAGAAAAGAATTTCGGCTATTTTTTTATTACGGGTTCTATCTGCTCCGTCCCATCCTAACAAGGTATAATAGTCTTTTTTCTTATAGCTTGTTTTGATGATTTTGTAATAGGCTGCACCATACCAATGGTTAGCATCAGTTTCTGTAAATAAATAGGTATTTGAATTGATAGAATCGCTTCGGTCTATCAATGGATAAAAACTCTTATACCAGTCTTTGTCCTTCATTTTTTCTAGTTTCAAGGGATTCATTTGAATCACCCCGAAATAGCGGAATTTTTCATCATTGGTTGCCACATTCCAAGTCATAATTCGGAACAAATCATCGGGAGATTTGAGTATTATGATATGTTTTACCGAATCAAACGGATAAAAATAGGAATTAGGAATGCGCAGCGCCCGACTAAGGTTAATAATGAAACTTTTTCCGGAGCTTATGCGGGTAAGTTCATCAAAACTCGAAACCATTTCGCGACTTAGTCCCATCAGCCGAAATTCATAATTTCGAATACTATCCACGAGGATTGAATCCAGGGCTTGAGCACTTGAAGGTTTGGAAATGAAAGTAGTAAGTAGGAAAAGCGATAGGGACAAAAAGAGGTGCTTGAAATTCATGGTTTACGAAGTTAATAAAAGGCAATATGGAAAGGGCATAAAAAAAGCTGCCGAGCAATAATCCCGGCAGCTTCACATTTAATAATAGTATGGTTAGGCTTTTTCAAGAACGATAGCAGATGCACCGCCACCGCCATTGCAAATTCCGGTTACACCGTAACGACCACCTTCTTTATTGAGTATGGTTGTAAGTGTTGTAACGATTCTTGCACCGGAACTTCCAATTGGATGTCCTAATGCAACAGCACCACCGTAAACGTTTACTTTCTTATCATCAATTCCCAAAAGTTTGTTGTTTACAAGACCAACTACTGAAAACGCTTCATTCAATTCGAAGAAATCTACGTCCTTGATATCAATACCGGCCCACTTAAGTGCTTTCGGAATTGCCAATGCAGGAGTTGTTGTAAACCATTCAGGCGCTTGCGCTGCATCTGCAAATGCAACAATGCGAGCAAGTGGCTTAAGTCCTAATTCAATCATTTTCTCCTCAGAAACAAGAACAAGGGCAGAAGCACCATCGTTCAATTTTGAAGCATTTGCGGCGGTTATAGTTCCTTCTTTCTCAAAAGCAGGTTTCAATGTTTTGAGTTTTTCGAAGTTCACCTTAGTATATTCCTCGTCTACACTCACCACAATTGGGTCTTTGCCACGAACCGGAATTGTAACAGGGATGATTTCATCTGCAAAAGCATTTTTTGCATATGCGTTTTGAGCGCGCGTGTAGGATTCAATTGCAAATGCATCTTGGTCTTCGCGGGTAAAATTGTATTCACGGGCGCAAATTTCGGCTGCATTTCCCATGTGGAAATCTTTGTAAACGTCCCAAAGGCCGTCTTTAATCAAACCATCAACCAAAGTGCCGTGTCCTAAGCGGTAACCCGTGCGAGCTTTATCCAGGTAATAAGGAATATTGCTCATGCTTTCCATTCCACCAGCGATTGCAATATCATTGATTCCCATCATAATGCTTTGTGCAGCGAGCATGATAGCTTTTGAACCTGAAGCACAAACTTTGTTAACGGTGGTTGAAGGAACGGTATTTGGGATACCTGCGCCAATCATAGCTTGAGTAGCAGGAGCTTGGCCAAGGCCGGCAGAAATAACATTTCCCATGTACACTTCCTGAATTTGGTCAGGATTGATGCCAGCTTTTTCAATAGCACCTTTGATGGCAATAGAACCCAGCTGTGTGGCGCTGAGGGAGGAAAGAGCGCCGTTCATAGCACCAATTGGGGTGCGGACAGCTGAAACGATGTAAACCTTTTTCATGGTATAGTTTGGAAATTAGCGGCACAAAGCTAACCAAATAAGCAGGTTTCAAAAATCAATTTTACAACAGGAGATAGAGACTTATTATTGAAAGCTTGTTTTATTTGATAAAAAAAAGAGTAATTTCAACCCATGAGCCGCGCATCACTCTATGGTGACTTATTTTTTGAAACCATTCTATTTGAAAAGGGGGAGTTTCCTCTTTTAGAGCTGCATTTAGAGCGGATTCGACGGTCGGCTGAGATCATGGAAATGGAACTGCCAGAGCATTTTAGTGTAGATTATCTGAATGAGTTTTTGGTAAATAGTATTCCTGACCCTAGCAAGATATTCAGACTACGCTTAGTTATCCGGAGGGCTGGGCTTGGATTTTATGCACCAGTTCAAAACAAAGCAGAGTCTGAAGCTCAATTAATTGGAAGCTTAAGTGTTGGTTTGAATGTAAAGGTGGGAGAAAAGTTAGCAAACCAGGAATTACCTAAAGTAGCCGTATTCAACAAGTATTATAAACCCTGCCATTCCTTATCCAATGTTAAAAGCGGTAATGCCCTGATTTATGTTATGGCTTTAAAATGGGCCAAGGAAATGGGTTTGGATGATGTGCTTATTTTAAATGAATATAAACGCATTTGCGAAGGTGGTTCATCGAATGTGTTTTGGGTAAAAAACGATGAATGGTTCACGCCTCCGCTTGAGGAGGGGCCTGTTGATGGTGTTATGCGTTTAAAATGGATGAGCATGAAACGTGTAACTCAAAAACCTTGCAGCATAGAGGAGTTAAGGAATGCTGACCGAATTTTCTTGAGTAATTCCATTCAAGGAATGAAAGAAGTTGCTTTGGTTGAGGTAAACTAAACCTATTTAGTATTTTTTAAAAAAGAAAACCTGCCACCGAAGTAGCAGGTTTCTGTATATGTATCCGGAAAACCGGAAACCTCAAACCCCCTTTAACCGGTGGGGGACGAAAGGCTTAAGCATCAATTTTAGCGTAACGAGCGTTGGCCTCAATAAACTCGCGACGCGGTGGAACTTCGTCACCCATGAGCATGCTAAATACGTGGTCGGCTTCTGCGGCACTATCCAGCGTAACACGTTTTAAAGTGCGCGTATCCGGATTCATGGTGGTTGTCCACAATTGTTCCGCGTTCATTTCTCCCAAACCTTTGTATCGTTGAATATTCACGGAATCCGGATTGCTTCCTTTGGCAATGCGCATAACGGCATCTTCCCGTTGCGCTTCTGTCCAGCAATATTCTTCTTCTTTTCCTTTTTTAACCAGGTAAAGTGGTGGTTGAGCAATGTACACATAACCAAACTCAATAAGTTCTTTCATGTACCTGAAGAACAAGGTGAGAATAAGTGTACGGATATGCGAGCCATCCACGTCAGCATCCGTCATGATGATGATTTTGTGGTAGCGTAATTTCTCCATGTTCAAGGCTTTGTTATCGTCTTGGGTACCAATGGTTACGCCAAGTGCTGTGAACATGTTTTTGATTTCTTCGTTTTCGTAGATTTTGTATTCCAAGGCTTTTTCCACGTTGAGGATTTTTCCCCTTAGTGGAAGAATGGCCTGGTAAGCGCGGTTTCTACCTTGTTTTGCGGTACCACCAGCAGAATCTCCTTCCACCAGGTAAAGTTCGCATCTTTCAGGATCGGTTTCAGAGCAGTCGGCCAATTTACCGGGTAAACCGCTTCCGCTCATGGCACCCTTACGTTGCACCATTTCGCGTGCTTTGCGTGCCGCAGCGCGAGCAGTTGCCGCTAGAACTACTTTCTGAACAATAAGACGAGCTTCTTTTGGATTTTCTTCCAAATAGTTAGCAAGCATATCACCTACAGCTTGGTCAACCGCACCGGTAACATCCGAGTTTCCAAGTTTGGTTTTGGTTTGACCTTCAAACTGTGGTTCCTGAACTTTAACTGAAATCACACCGGTTAAACCTTCGCGGAAGTCATCCCCACTAATTTCAACCTTTACATTTTTCAGCAAACCTTCTTTTTCTGCGTAATTTTTCAAGGTACGCGTAAGTGCTCTGCGGAAGCCGGCAACGTGTGTTCCACCTTCGATGGTATTGATATTGTTTACATACGAATGCAGATTTTCAGAATAGCCATTGTTATAAATCATGGCCACCTCAACAGGAATTCCAGCTTTTTCGCCTTCTACGTAAATGGGTTCAGGAAGTAATTTCTCGCGGGTTCCATCGAGGAAGTTCACAAATTCTTTCAGACCGCCATCGGAATAAAAAGTCTCCTCTCGCAGGTTTCCGTTTTCATCAGGGCGATGGTCCTTCAAGGTGATTCGAATACCTCTATTTAAGTAAGAAAGCTCGCGCATACGTGCAGCGAGGGTATCGTATTTGTATTCAAGGGTTGTGAAGATTTCTCCGTCGGGTTGAAAGAATACGGTAGTTCCGGTTTTGTCACTTTCACCAATTACTTTTACATCGTAAAGTGGTTTGCCGCAAGAATATTCTTGTTGAAAAATTTGTCCTTCTCTGTAAACAGTTGCACGAAGCAGGGTAGAAAGGGCGTTCACACAACTCACACCCACACCGTGTAAACCGCCGGAAACCTTGTAAGTGTCTTTATCAAATTTACCACCTGCGTGCAATACGGTCATTACAACTTCAAGCGCTGATTTGCCTTCTTTGGCATGCATGCCGGTTGGAATTCCTCGGCCATCATCTTCTACGGAAATGGCGTTTCCTTCGTGGATGTTAACGATAATATTGCGGCAATATCCTGCAAGAGCTTCATCAATAGAGTTGTCAACTACCTCATAAACCAAGTGGTGGAGTCCCCTAACGCCCACATCACCGATGTACATAGCCGGTCTTTTACGAACGGCTTCCAGACCTTCAAGGACCGTGATATTATCGGCCGAATAATTCTGTTTGTTTTCTGCGCCTTCTACACTCATTTTTATCAATTCGATTTAGTGAGTAAAAATAGGCGGAAAGGCTTGATTTCCCTAATCTTGGCTTCGGATTTAAACTTGTGTTTTTCCACAAGTTCCCCACTTTTCAGCTTAAGCCTTCCTGTAGGAAGCTACTTGGCTTAATTCCTAAAGGATTTGCATGAAATTCACCTGTCACGAAATGGTTGAAATTTTTGATATCCTGTTTTTTGTAATGAGCGAGGGTTTGAAGTTGGTCATTGGGGAAAAGTCCGCTTTCTTCCAGCAGTTGTTGTGCTACTGCGTATTGTGGTTGCATTTTGCCATCATCAATTTTGATGCAAACTCCCAGGTTGTGATTTGTGAAGCTCATGCAAAAAATTCCCTCAGCACCCGTTTTGCCAATCACAGATGGAGCTGTAATTTTCATCATATCGGTGCAATATCGCTTACTCCCGGCAACCATATACGGGAATGTACTTACTGCTTCACGAATGACTGCGAGGGCTTGATTTCGACTTTCAGTAAATTCAGTGTTCCCGCACAAATTTCTATATGCTAAAGCCTGGTTATAAACCGGGATAGAGAAAATGGGTGCTGAACATCCATCGAGCGCACAAACCATTTTAGCTACCGGATATTCATACATGTCTGCACAAACTTGTTGTATTTCTTGTTGAATGAGATGCTGGGGATGGATATAACCTTTAGTTTCATGCCCTAACAACTTGCAAAGTGCAAGCATACCTGCATGTTTCCCGCTGCAATTGTTATGCTGTGGTCCCGGTTTTTGGTCGCTTTTAATCAGTTTTTCACTGTCTTTTTTTGAACTCGGCATTTGAGCACCGCATTCCAAGTCGCTGTAGCTCATGCCAATTTTCTCAAGTATCGAATCCAACACCCGAATATGGTCTTCTTCTGCATTGTGAGAGCCACACATCAAGGCAACTTCTTCCAGGCTGAAACCAAATTTGCTCATTCCTCCATTTTCAATCAAAGGGATAACTTGAAGCAGTTTCATGGCAGAACGGGGATAACAGAGTTGGTGAATATCACCGGCAGAATAAATTACTTCCTTTTTTTCATTTACTACACATACAACTCCTCTATGAAAGCTTTCCAAAATGCCACCGCGATGAATTTCAACCAAAATTGGATTTGTCATGCCGCAAAAGAAACTAAATCCGAATAAAGAAGGAAGTAGTAACCAAGCCTGCTCTAAAATAACCCAAGCTTAAAAAATTGGGGTTTGATGAGGCGTCAATGATCTCATTTTAGCTGATTAGTAGAAGGTTTTAAGTGGAATCAGTAGAGGTTTTTCAGGGCCACTTAATTAATGAAAAAGCCCACCTTTTGGTTTGACAATAGTTTTGGAATACCTTACAAACAAAAAAGCTATGATTCAATTTCGCCCAGTTATCATTTTGACGCTTTTTCTTCTGAACATTAACCTTGGAAAAGCCCAAGATAAATTGATATTTCGCAGCACTTCAGATACCTTGTTGGTAAAGGTAGTTGAGGTAGGGACTGAGAAAATTACCTATAAACTTTGGCCGGTTTCAGACGATTTTCCTTTGATTGAAGAAAGAACGAGTCGTTTGAAAAAGATAATTTTTTCAAACGGCCAGCAAATGAAATTTTACGAGGATGGTTTTTCAGACCCAGGCAATTATGCCAACCAGCGCAAAATGGCCATTAAAATTGCTCCCTTTGGTTTACTTGTAGCTCAAACCGGTATTAGTTTTGAAAAAAGTATCAAGCCTGGAAGAAGTTATGAATACTCAATCCATGGAATTGGACTTGGATTGTCTCGGGAATTATTCGGAAACCCATCCGGCATTACCCTGAAATCAGGTTACAAATTCATTAATACACCAGATTACTATATTGATGGTATGCGGTATATGCACATTCTTAAAGGAAGTTATATCAAACCAGAGGTTATTGGCACTTACTACCAGATTTTAAATGATAATTACATTGGCTTGGCTGGTATGCTGAATTTTGGCAAGCAATGGGTATTTGATGATGCTATGTGTGTGGACTTGTATGCCGGGGTTGGACTTGGTTATAAAAATACGCTTTCAGACAATAACTCAAACTCAGTACTTTCGGATGAGGGTGTGGTTATCCCTTATGGTTTTGTATATGTTCCAAGTTTTGATTATAATGGTTTTAACCCGGGAGTTCGAATGTGTTTTAGTTTTGGTTTGAGGGTGGGTTATTTGTTGAAGAATTCAAAATGATTAAATATTACGCTTTTATTTTTGTGCCGTTTTTTCTGATGGGTATTTGCCTCAAGGCCCAGGATAAAATGGTTATGCGTTTAAAGGGGGATACCCTTTTGGTGAAGGTAACCGAAATTGGTACCGAAGTCATTAAGTACAAGCAATGGCCGGTTGATTCCTTGATGCCCATTTTTACTCAACCCAGGGATCGGGTGCTAAAAATTATTTTCACCAATGGCCAGGAATTCAAATTTGCTGAGTCGGAATTCGACAATGCAGAGAATTATATCAACCAGAAAAAGTTTGCTTTTAAAATCACTCCTTTTGATTTCTTGGGTGACCAATTTGTTGTGACAGCTGAGCAAAGCCTCAAGCCGGGCAGAAGCAGGGAAGTAAGTTTGAATATTATTGGAGTTGGAGTAAATACTTTTGAAGAATACGATAAGGCTTCAGGTGTTGCTTTGGGGTATGGATATAAATTCATTAATACTCCTGATTTTTATTTACGAGGCATGAGGTATTCTCACTTGTTGAAGGGGGCTTATGTTAAACCTGAACTAATACTTACTTATTTTTCAGTTACAACAACCAGTGGGTATTCTACCTATTCACCAAGTTATACATATAAAACGTTTGAAGCAAAAAACTCAGTTTTTGGCTATGGCTTGTTTTTAAATTTTGGGAAACAATGGGTGTTCTCGGATGCAGTTTGTCTGGATTTGTTCTTGGCACCCGGAATCGGAAAGAAAAACTTCACTGATAATACGGTCTATCCGGCGGGTCAGAGTGGTTCAAATTATGGAGGTCCACTCGATGATGAATCCTTTAACCTGGGTTTTTATGGCATTGATACCGATGGCCCTAATTTTGTATTCAATTATGGTTTACGGCTTGGTTTTTTAACGAATGTTAAATTGCCTAAATTGAAAAAATGAGATGATTAAGCGCATCAATCAATTCCTTCTTTTTTTGAACTTGGTTTTGGCTTCTGAAACCTTGTTCTCACAAGATGTATTGATTGCTGATAATCGAAAAGATTCACTCTCCTGCAAGGTTACCAATATTACCCCACGAAGGGTGCATTACCTGGTTTGGGATGGCAGCCAAACTGTTGCAAAAAGTATAGATCGTGCTTACTTGAGTTCCATTCGTTTTCAAAATGGGAAGTCGTTTAGTTTTCCGCCCAAATCCCATAAGGAATCTTCGCTTTCCACTTATCCTATGCAACGATCCTGGGTGATAAGCAGCGAATTGGTGCCCATTTTCTTTGAGCAACTGAAATTACGAGTGGAGAAGACCATTTATCCTCGCTTTAGTGCGAAATTGTTATGCAATGTGATGGGTGTTGGAAGTCAAACCGGAGATATTGACCATGTAAGTGGCCTGGAAGCTGCTGTTGGCTTGAAATACACCTTTCAACGAAAGCGGGCAACGAAATACCATCCGCATCTACTGAACGGGTGGTTTGCCCAGACAGAATATTTCCAATCTAGTTTTGTAGTTGAAGAAAAATGGTGGGATGATTCTTATCCGGCACCCGGGGATCCATTCAATACCATTAAGAGACAAGTTTGGGGAAAGGCTTTTCTCTTTTCAATTGGTAGGCAATGGATTTTTTACGACCGCATTGCGCTTTCTTTTACTTATGGATTGGGAACCGGTCGGAAGGACCATAAGGATATTGAAAGAACAGGTCCCCAAAAAAGGGAACCGAGATTAGAAGATATTTTTCAGCAAATTGGTTTTTTTGGAGGAGGCAACAATGAATGGGGTCATGCCGACCAATTTTCAATTGCCATTGGCGTGTTAATTGGCAAAAAGAAACAAGTTGCTAATAAACGATTTTTCCTTTTCCCTCCCGAATCAACAAAGGCTCATCCTCTAAGCAATCAATAATGGTCGAAGGAATATTTCCTCCAGCGCCGCCATCTACCACCAAATCAACCAAATTTTCAAATTTATCGTGAATTTCTTCGGGGTCGGTCATGTACTCAATAATTTCATCATCGGAATGAATGGTGGTTACGAGTAAGGGAATTCCAGCTTCAGCAACTAAGGTTTGAGCGATGATGTTGTCGGGAACACGAATGCCAATGGTTTTTTTGTTGCCACTGAAGTATTTACTGGTTTCTTTGTTAGCCCCTAAAATGAAAGTAAAAGGCCCTGGCAAATTGTTTTTCATCAATCTGAAAACCTGTTTGTCAATTACATTGGTGAAATCTGAAATATGCGATAAGTCAGAACAAAGCAGCGAGAAGTTTACTTTTTCTACTTTCTTCCCCGCAATTCTGGCCATACGCTCTATGCCTTTTCTACTATCCAACCGGCACGCCATGGCATAAATGGTATCTGTTGGAATAATAATTACTCCGTCTTTGGCGAGGGTATCAATTACTTTTTTTACATCCCTTGGATTTGGATTCTTGGGATGAAGCTGAACTAACATAGCTCAAAATTAGGTAATTGAGAGAATAAGAAGGAATGAGATAAATTAGGAACAGAACCATAAAAAAAAGCTGCCAAAAAATTGACAGCTTTTTTTTTCAAATGAAAATCGAATTAGATTGTTCCTTCAACAGCTTTCTGAACCAGGTCAGCAGCTTCTTTCAATACAATTGCTGAATATACTTTCAAACCAGATTCGTCGATTAGTTTTTTCGCAGCTTCAGCATTTGTTCCTTGAAGACGAACGATAATTGGCACCGGAATATTTCCAATTGAGGTATAAGCATCTACAACACCTTGTGCAACACGGTCGCAACGAACGATACCACCAAAGATGTTAATCAAGATAGCTTTTACGTTCGGGTCTTTTAAGATAATGCGGAAACCGGCTTCAACTGTTTTAGCATTTGCAGTTCCACCAACATCTAAGAAGTTAGCAGGCTCACCACCTGAAAGTTTGATGATATCCATGGTTGCCATAGCAAGGCCGGCACCATTCACCATACAACCTACGTTTCCGTCAAGTTTTACGTAGTTTAGGTTGAATTCTTTAGCTTCTACTTCGGTTGGGTCTTCTTCAGTTACGTCGCGCATGGCTTCATAATCCGCATGGCGGTAAAGCGCGTTATCATCAATGTTCACTTTGCCGTCAACAGCGATGATTTTATCATCTGAAGTACGCAACACCGGATTGATTTCAAACATGGCCGCATCCGAATTGTCATAAGCACGGTAAAGTGCTGTTACAAATTTTACCATTTGTTTGAAAGCTTCACCTTCACAACCCAAATTGAAAGCGATTTTACGCGCTTGGAAACCTTGAAGACCTACTTTAGGGTCAACTGTTTCTTTGAAAATCAAATGAGGAGTAGTTTCAGCAACATGCTCAATGTCCATTCCACCTTCGGTAGAGTAAACAATGATGTTTTTGCTTTGTGAACGGTCAAGCATTACACTCATGTAAAACTCTTTGGTTGAATTAGGACCTGGATAGTACACATCCTGAGCCACCAATACTTTGCTAACAAGTTTTCCTTTTGGACCAGTTTGGATGGTAACCAAGGTTCCACCCAGAAGATTGCCTGCAATTTCTTTTGCTTTATCTGCATTTTTGGCAACGGCAACACCACGCTGGTCTTTTCCAACGATGGTACCTTTTCCGCGACCACCTGCGTGGATCTGAGCTTTCACAACAACGAAATCGCTTCCGAACTGCTCTTTTAGTTTAAGTGCAGCCTCATAAGCCTGATCAGGGGTTTCGGCAACTATCCCTTCTTGCACGGCAACGCCAAACGATTTGAGTATTTGTTTGGCCTGGAATTCATGAATGTTCATTCTGAAAAAATTTGCTGCGAATTTACTTTTTTCTGAGTCAATTGAAAGGATTTTAACGAATGTGCAAAAATCAACCACTATATTATTCTTTCTAAAAGTCAGTGACTTATAAAATTTGGGACTGAAAGCAACTGCTTTTCTTATTTTTGTTTCAATGATTAAGGCCTCCCAACTCACAAAATCCTATTCCGGACTTCAGGTTTTAAAAGGTATCGATTTAGCCATTGGAGCAGGTGAGGTGGTTTCAATTGTTGGGGCTTCCGGTGCAGGAAAAACCACTTTGTTGCAGATTTTAGGAACCTTAGACAAGGCCGATCAAGGCGGTTTGACCATTGACGGGGTTGATGTGTTATCACTTAAAGGCAATGCTTTGGCTGATTTCAGAAACCGGAAGATTGGTTTTATCTTCCAATTTCATCAACTTTTACCTGAGTTTTCGGCAATTGAAAATGTTTGCATTCCTGCCTGGATTCAGGGATTATCAAAAAAAGATTCGGCCAAAAAGGCCATGGAGCTATTAGAGATTCTGGGCCTTAAAGACCGAGCCAACCATAAACCTTCGGAATTGTCGGGCGGTGAACAGCAGCGGGTTGCCGTAGCCCGAGCCCTTATTAATGGGCCGGCGGTAATTCTTGCCGATGAGCCTTCCGGAAATTTGGATTCCCAATCTGCTCATGCTTTGCATGATTTGTTTTTTGAGTTGCGTGAACGCTTCAATCAAACCTTTGTTATTGTAACGCACAACCAAGAGTTGGCCGGCAGAAGCGATAGAATGCTAACCATCAGAGATGGAAGAATAGTTTATTAAGCGCATGAAAGCCCGCGAAATCTTAGAAAGGTATTGGGGGCATAAGGCATTCCGTCCCCTTCAGGAAGAAATCATTGAATCTGTATTAACAGGAAATGATACCTTGGCTTTGTTGCCCACAGGTGGCGGAAAATCTGTTTGTTTTCAGGTTCCGGCATTGTGTTTGGGTGGATTATGTCTGGTTATTTCACCGCTAGTTGCCCTAATGAAGGACCAGGTTGAACGCTTACGCAAAATGGGTATTCAAGCAGAAGCCTTGTATTCCGGCCAACATCCAAACGAGATTAAAGCCATTTTGGGCAATGCCATGCATGAACAGGTGCAGTTTTTGTATGTAAGTCCGGAGCGGCTGAAGTCTAAATTGTTTCAAGCCAACTTGCCCGATTTGCCCATTCGATTGATTGCCATTGATGAGGCGCATTGCATTAGCCAATGGGGTTACGATTTTAGACCTGAGTACCGCGAAATTGCAGAGTTAAGGCCCTTGTTTCCAAAGGTGCCCTTCTTAGCCCTAACAGCAAGTGCTACTGCCCGGGTTAGAAAGGATATGATGGAAATTCTGAAATTCACCAACGGAAAGGAATTTCTGGGAAGTTTTCATCGGGAGAATCTGGCTTATGTGGTGCGAAATACAGAGAATAAGGAAGCGCAATTGCTGCATATTGTTTCCAGTTTAAAGGGCAGTGGTTTGGTTTACACCCGGAGTCGAAAGGGTACCGTTGAGGTGGCTCAGCTTCTTCAAAAGAATGGAATTTCTGCTTCGTTTTACCATGCCGGTTTGGGGCTTGAAGAAAGAAACAAAAGGCAACAAGATTGGATTGATGGTAAGGTTCGCATCATGGCTTGCACCAATGCTTTTGGAATGGGTATTGATAAACCGGATTGCCGCTTTGTCATTCATCTTGAAATGCCTGATAGTCCGGAGGCCTATTACCAGGAAGCGGGCAGAGCAGGACGAGATGGAAAAAAAAGCTACTGTGTCCTTTTGAATTCGCCTGATGATGCAGTGAAATTGAAGAATAGGCTTGAACAAAATTTCCCGCCAGAACCGGCCTTGCGCAATTTGTATGATTCCATAAGCAGTTATTTTCATATTCCATTGGGCGGACAGTCGGATCGTGTTTTTCCGTTTGAGCCGGAGGAGTTTGCCAAGAGCAGGAAATTGGATCCGGCATTTGTGCGTATTGGTTTGAGCATTTTAGCACAGCAAGGTTTGATTTACTTGAGTGATTCATTTTACGAGCAATCTAAGATTCAGTTTTTGGCAGATCCGGGAGAATTATATCGGTATCAGGTTGAAAACGCGGATATGGATGTGTTGATTAAGATGCTGCTGCGCACATACGGTGGATTGTTTGATCGACCCATTTCCATTCGAGAAGAATATTTGGCCAAGCGATTAAAGCTTGAACCTGCCGCATTCAAAGCAAGACTAAGAAGCTTGCATGAACAACAGGTGCTCATTTATCAAGAACAGATGGATGGAATTCGCTTGCAGTTTTTGGGGAAAAGGCAATCGAGTTCTTATATACGTTTTGATGAGCAATTTTATGCCTTTCGCAAGGACGTTTACAAGGGTAAATTGGATGCTATGCTTGCTTTTGTTGAAGAAAAAGAAGCATGCAGGACCAATAAATTACTTGCTTATTTTGATGAATACCGAACCGAAAACTGCGGAACATGTGATACTTGCTTGGAAATGAAAAAGCAATTGAAACGCGATGTTCCGGAAATGCGGAAACAAATTCGGGAAGTGTTGATTCAAAATCCTTGTCGTCCTTCCGATTTGGTTTCAACGCTTTCCCAATTTAATCGAATTGAATTGGAAAATTACCTCAGAATTTTGGTTGATGAAAAGTCGGTGTTGTTGGATGCTACGGAGAAATTGAAATGGAATTCTGAGTCTTGATTGGGTTAATAGATTTCGCCCATTGCTAAACCAGTCCTTGTTGATTGGTATCCGACCACTGAATCAATTCCTTGGAAATCTTCAAAAACTCTTTCTTTTTTTTGCCTTCAAAAGCTTTGTTCAGCCTTTCGTTCAGCGTATTTGCCGGTTCTGGCCAAGCCCTTTGCGAGGGATGAAAAATAAACTGCAAACAGGCATGAGCTTTTTCCAATTCATTCGTGGTTATGTAGTATCGAAAGAGTGGGCCTTCCCAGAAAAATTTCAGAGGATAGTTTTCAGGGAATGCAGATTTTGCCTTCTCAATAAATGCGGACAAACTAGCAGCAGAATCAAGTTGGTCATTTTTTAGTTTTCCAACCAACTGATTGGCTCTTAAATGAATTAAATAGGAACTTTTTACTTTGTTTGTTATCTGAAAAGCTTCGTGTAATACTTTATCCATAGCTTTGAATTTTCCGAGGCATCGGTAAATAAAAGCCTGATAATTCAATTCGGTGAGCAAGTTGGTATGGGATGAAATTTTTCTCGCATAACTGCCATTCTCAATTTTAAGAAGTAGCGATTTGTTCAATTCACCATTCCAGAGGAAAAGCAAGGAAAGAATGTTTTTTGAAATGAAAAAATCGTTTGTGTTTTTTAGTTTTGAGGCCAATTCTGTATTTGTTTTTGCTAAGGTTACATAGGTTTCGGGAATATTATAAAACCTGTATTTATGACAAGCCCAAAGTATCCAAAGGTCGTTAAACTGAACCTGAGCTGCGGTATCTTTTGAGCGTGAGAAATCATTGTTTTTGTCAGCAAGCATTTCGTATAATTCGGCTTCATAATTACTGAAATACATGGCCTGACCAAGAGTTAGGTAGAATTTTAGGAAAAGTGCTTTTTCCTTGTTCAGAATGTTTGATGTGTTTTTATTTTTGATTAATGGTTTTAAAACACGTACACCAGCATCTCCATTTCGGTTTTGAATATGAAGTTTTGAAAGAGCTATTTTGATTTCAATCTGGGATTTGTAATTTGATTCTCCGCAGCAGGCCAAGGCTCTGTTAATGCAATTTATTCCTTTTTCAATTTGCAGGAATTTGTAATTTAATTCTGCATATTGAATAAAAAAGGTGATTAACTGGTTGCTTGATATTTTTATTTTTTTTGAACCTGAAATTAGTTCATCTATTTTTTGACAAATAATATATGATTCTTTGAATAGTCCTGACTTAAAATTGCGTTTATGAGCTTCCAGGTAGAACTCAAGGGCTCTATTGGTATCGCCACTATTTTCCAAATGCATGGCTATTTCTGAAAGGAGTTTTATTGCATTTGGCTTTTGTTTTTCAATCAGGTAGTTGGCATATTTTTGGTGCAGTTTTTTACGTTCAGTTAATAAAAAGAAAGTATAAGCTGATTGATAAATAAATTCTTTGCTAAAGCTGTAGAAGTCTGTTTTGGTCTGAATGAATAATTCTTTTTTAGTAAGTTCAACTAGCAATTTTTCAATTGTTCTTTTGGTGAAATCCGGGTTCGCCAGATAAATCAAATCGGATAGTGAAAATTCCCTTCCTATAACCGAAGCCACGCCGCACAGGTGTTTTTCATGGCTTGGCAGCGCATCAAGAATAATGCTTCCAAGCTCATGAAATTGGGAGGGTTGAGGGATTGCTTTTTTGTGCGAATGACCAAGGGAACTGGATTTGTAGGAACTGGCAATTGCTGTAAGGTATAAGGGATTGCCCTCAGACTTTTTGATTATCTCCTCCAAGTTTATGGGGTCAATGCTAAAATCAGGTAATTGGGATAACAGTAATTTTTCTGAATCAATTGGATTCAATGGCCTAATCTCAAGTTGGAGAATTTGACTAGAAGGGAAGTCAATATCCGGATTTACCACTTTTTTGAGTGTTTCAGGATTTCTGCATTCCAGGCAAATAATACTTTTTGACTTTAATTCTGATTTGGTGCAGAAGCTTAAAATTTCCAGGGAATAGGAATCAATGTTTGCGAAATTGTCGATTTCAAGCCAAACCTTTTGGTGTTGAATCAAATTCTCGAGCAAAGAAACAAGGATATTGCTTAGTCGACCTGCCCAGTTGGGGTCATTTATCCATTGGTTAAGCGGAAGCTCAGCATTGGGTTTAAGAAATTGGGTGATCCAATCTAATTCCTCATAAGTGAATTGAAAATAGCGTTGGTCGAGTGCAAGTTGGATTGCTGTTAAAAGCTGCGTTTGTGTTTTAGTGTCGTTGGCATTTAACCAAATTGTAAGCAATTGTTTTATTCCTTCAAACGGCTTTGGAGTTGTAGTTATTCCCGAGTTTACCTTTACAGGTATGAAATCCTTTTTTAGTTCATCCGTACATGCATCTAATAATCGTGATTTTCCAATTCCAGGATTACCAGTGATGCTAATTAGTCGCAGTTTGTTCGCATTTTTACGCAGTGCGAATTGCATAATTTCCTGTCTTTCGTAATCCCGACCAATTAGTAAATTATTAGTGTGAGAAGAATTTTCTTTTTGCTTAGCGAGTAATTTGTAGAATTCAATTTTTTCTTGTTTTCCTTTCAAGAAAGCAGGTTTTAATTTTTTGAATTCAAAATGTGTTTTGGCAAGTAGATAAGATTCCTTTCCCACATACACCTCTTTTTCCGGAGCTGCAGATGTTAGCCTTGCAGCCAAATTTACAGCATCTCCAATAACAGTGTATTGCATTCTTCCTTTAGATCCTATGCCACCCGCTACTACTGTTCCGCTGTTAATTCCAATATGAATTCCCAAGGATTGGGTTCTTTCCATCTTGAATTTTTCCATGGCTTCAAGCATTTCTAATGCCGCGTTCATGGCTGCCTTCGCCGAATTCTCCATGGCTAAAGGAGCTCCAAAAACCGCCATGATTTCATCGCCAATGAATTTGTCGATTGATCCTCCATTTTTCTCAATGATAGGAACCAACACGTTGAAACACGCATTTAGCAATTCTTGCATCTCTTCAGGGTCAAGGATTTCCGCTAAACTTGTAAATCCACTTAGGTCTGCGAACATTATTGTTACAAATCGCCTATCGGTTTGAAATTCTGTGTTTACTTCTATCACCTTTTTTGGGGGTTTTTTAGCCAATTTAGTCTTTTTACTATTGTATAAAAAAATGTTATGGTTCTACTAATAGGCGCCAGCGGTTTGCTTGGGACAGAAATTGTCCGGAATTTAACTTCAAAAGGAGTTGAAATGAAATTGAGTACACGCAATCCTCAAAAGTTGGCGAAAGAACAGCCTGGTGTGGATCGGATACATTATTTGGATATTACCAGGCCGGATACCTATTCTACCTCCTTTTCTGGGGTTGATACGGTTATTATTAGTATTCATAGCTTGTTTGGTCGAGGCGAGAACAGCAGCCCAAAGGTTGATGGAAAAGGATTGATTCAATTAATTAATTATATGGCTTCACTTGGGAATCAAATCAAGCATGTTGTTTTGATTTCAATTTTGAATCCGGAGAAATTTCTTGAGATTGAGTTTTTTAGGTATAAACTTGAGGCAGAACGCAAATTAATTTCTAGTGGTTTGCCCTTTTCTATTGTGCAACCTGCTGCATTTATGGAGCTTCATATTGCAGAATTAATGGGGAAGGACGTGTTGAATAACCGAAAGGTAAAATTAATGGGAAATGGAAATTTACCTTGCGGGTTTGTTAGTATTAAAGATGTGGCTCAACTTATTGAGCAAATTCTTAACCATGGACCAACGTATTCGCGCATGCCAATGTGTAGTCCTGATAAATTAAGTAGGCGTGAGGTTATAGAAAAATATGCCGAGAAATTGGGCGTAAAATCTAATGTATTCGCATTAAAACCAGGTACTGTATTAAAACTATCTTCAATTATGCGATTTTTTCACCCAGGCTTGGCGCGCATGATGCAAATGGCTGGCACAATGGATTGCGCAGATACTACCGAAGATGCAGCTTCCACCTACAATCGTTTCCAACTAGAGCCCACCCGTATTGATGAATTTATAGATTCGCATATTTTAAATTTCCGGAGGGGGAATTTTAGAGTTTAATTGGTGAGAACGATTTCTCTAAAACCAAAAGAACCGATTTCAGTGATGAAATCGGTTCTTTTGGTTTATTCTATTTCTATCAATTAAAAATTCGCCTTCAATCCAAGTGTAGCACTAAAGGGCAAAGAAGGCCTGAAACCTTGTGGAAGGTTGGCTACTATGGCTTTGTTATTGGTCAGGTTATTTAGAAGTAAAAATCCAGTGAAGCACTTGCTGAATTTGTAATTCCCTGAAAAATCAATAATGAGGAAGGAGGCAATGGCATTCACATCTGCATATTTGGTGCTTTCGTTGGGAGTAAATTGATCTCCTTGGCCAGGTGTAACGCGGGTTTGTCCAGTATATCTGCCCATTAGCGATACAGTTAACTTTTTGGTTTCTGCACCCAATCCTAATGTTACCAAATGCGGCGTGATAAATGGAATTTTATCTCCTTTTTTAATTAAGCCTGAACCCCAATCTCCGCCGCCGTTTACAAAGGTCTCTTCAAATTTGGCATCGGTAAAGGTATAAGCTAAAGTTATTGGGAAATTGAGTCCTGAATTTAAATTGGAATTGCGAAGTAGTGCATATTCTAAACTAAATTCTACTCCCTGAATGAGCGCATTTCCTGCATTAAACAATTCACCTGAGCCTGTTCCTCCTCCAGATACATTATCTGCGCCCAGAATATTGCTGTAATTGTTTCTAAACGCTGCAAATTGAAGGTTTAATTCACTTGCTTCAAATTTTGTTCCCAATTCATAATTGATAGAATACTCGGGTTTTGCCTGCGTGTTTGAGGTAGTTGATGGCATACCCGGAGGTGAAAATCCACGATGAACTCCGGCAAATAGGTTCCAATTGGTTTTTAGTGCATATCCCAATGAAATACCCGGCAAAACCACATTCAGGTGATTATTTGCTGTTTTTAAGCTGGATCCCAAACGTGCGTTGTCTGCATTTCCGTAATTACTGAACTCAAAATCAATGCGCTCAAATCGAATGCCCGGATTAATTTTCAACCCTTTCCAGCTTAACTCATAATTGAAGTAGGTAGCCAATGCAGTGGCATTGCGAATTTGATTTTCTTGGTTGCCCAAAATTCCACCTGTTGTAAGAATCATGGTTCCATTGGTCATGGAATAAACGGAGCGTGTTGCATACCTGTCGGCTTGATCTTGGTGATAACGGACACCCACTTGAACTTTATGACCTAAACTTTTAGTTTGATAATGGTAATTCAATTGGCTTTGAAGGCCTCTTGAAAAGTAGGTACGGGCCGCATTTTGAAAATCAATACTTCCATTTGCAGTGCCTGTCATGATTTGGTATGCAGATTGTTGCGCTTGTGGGTCGGCTAGTATGGCATTTATGGATTGTCCTCCGATTGTATTTACACGGCCCCAATCCCGGAAGGTGAAGGAATAATAGGCTGAAGTTAAAATGGATAAACCGTTTAAAGGGTTTATTGAATGGGAGAGCGAGGCATGGTTATGCCTGATATTGAGCAAATCTTTTTGGGTGGCGGCATACCTTCTTAAGGGGTTTGCTTTGTAATCGGAATAAGTTAAGCCCAGGTAGCTTTCGTTTCCTTCTTCAGTGGTTGAAACCAATTTTAGGGTTACTGATTGAGGGATTTTTGCATTATCAGCGGTATGCCAACGTAATTTTCCCATCATATCGCGGCGATCGAATCCGGTATTGCCGCCATTGTCCAATTCTTTGAAGCCGGTACTTGCAAGGCGGTTGAATTCAAACACATAATCCAGGTTCTTTTTGCTGTCGCCCACCCAGATGCGTTGTTGGTTGGTGTTGAAGCTGCCATACGATACTTGAGCGAAGCCCTTGAATTGCTGAGGGATTGCCGTCGAGAGCAGGTTAACAGCACCACCAATGGTATAGGGGCCATATTTTATCTGACTACTTCCTTTTAAAACTTCCAAGCCTTGCATACGAGCAAAGGTCGGAAAGTAGTAGGCAGATGGGTCGGCATAAGGGGCTGGGGCAATAAGAATTCCATCTTCCATGAGGGTAATTTTGGCCGAGCGATTTACCGGCGTTCCTCTTAGCCCAATGTTAGGACGAAGTCCGAAACCTTCTTCATCACGGATATTGACACCGGGAATGATGCGAAGTACATGGTTAATATTGGGTTGATTGAGTTTTTCAATTTTCTTGAACCCGATATACATGCCTGAACCCGGAATGGACTTGGCGCGGTCGCCCATGATTTGAACTTGTTCGAGTTCCAGGTTGGATAGAGTGTCCTTTTGGGCGAAAAGGGAGTTGAGAATAAGTGTTAGGCTAATGCAAGTGGTTAAAATTCTGAGCATTATTATTTTTATTTAGACTAATTATAAATAGCTTGATGGGCACAAAAGTATTCATTGGCGTCTAAACAGGGAATTTTAGGGCATGATTTTTTGAATGATTTATATCAATTTATGAGAGGTGTCTTCCTGTTTAGGTGCTTGGCAGCGGAAAAGAGAGAATTTTTTGGGGATACTCGGATATTTCAAGCCAATTCCAGACAGGTTGTTGCAGGATTTCTGGTGTAATTTGGTTGTCACCAAAAAGTAATTTTATACGATTTGAATTTCTCGTATACGTTTTTAATCTATTTCAATAAGGTAGACTTCTATTTAGTTTCAAATTGAGGACACTCAACTTAAGAGGTATTTAGTTTTTCTGCTGTAACTTTTGTAGCCAAAAGTCACCAAAAGCTTTTCCTGTTTCCCGGATTAACCGGGATCACCCTGCGGGCCAACCTCGGTCAAAATCCCTTCCTGCCTTTTTCCCGTAATAAGACGGGGCAGCCCTTCCCTCGGATTTTGCCCGCACGCATCCAAAGATTCCGCCCATGCGGAACTGCCATCCCAAGATCCCGACTTCTTCGGGAACAGGAAAGTTCCGACACACAATTTAAGGGTGGTCCCATTTTAAAAATTCTTGAATTCTAGATCAAATGATACAAATTACTCTAATATTAAATATTAGTTCGTTTTATCATCTAGATTGAAAAGTTTTTAGTATTCGATTGATTTCCATTCAAACCAGTGGCGGCACTTTTGGATATAAATTAATTACAGTCAAAATAAGACTTTTTGATTGTCGTGTAATTTGGATGAAACAATCATCAATACCCATTTCTTGTGAACTAGACGAGAAATTCATTTGCAAGACGTATTTCAAGCGTTATGGGGCAGGAGTGGTTACCCCGCTTGCTGTTGGAGTTGGGGCTGTTGGCAATTGACGGCGACCACAGGAAGCCCGGCAACTGCTTACAGCCCCAAAGCAACAGATGGCAGGCCTTTTCCTAATTTGTAATCCGGAATTTATTTACATAGGCCTGACAGATCAAGCGGAGTAAAAGCGGATGACCCGACCGAGCGGTACAGATTTTGAAATTGGAGGAAATGAGGTGGCGAGGGAACGCCCAACGAGCAATTATTTTCGTTTTACGGCATCAAGGGTGTTGAGCAGCAAACCTACACGAGTCATTGGTCCAACGCCGCCCGGAACCGGTGTGATATAGCTGCATTTGGGTGCAACCTCATCATAGGCCACATCTCCTTTAAGCAGGTAACCTTTTGGATTTTCGGGTGCATCAACGCGTGTAATTCCCACATCAATTACAATGGCGCCTTCTTTTACCATATCAGCCTTAAGGTATTCAGGGATTCCAACTGCTGCAATGATAATATCGGCTTGTAAAGTATGTTTTTTAATGTCTTCGGTTCGGCTGTGGCAAACGGTTACGGTGCAGTTTTTTTGCAGCATGAGCGCACTCATGGGCTTGCCAACAATATCGCTTCGGCCAATAACCACGCAATGTTTTCCGGATAGTGGAATGCCGGTTATTTCAAACATCTTGATGATACCATAAGGCGTGGCCGGTAAAAAAGCGGGAAGTCCTTTGAACATTAAGCCTACATTCATGGGGTGGAATCCATCTACATCCTTGTGGTAGTCGATGGTTTGGGTAACTTTTTTCTCAGAAATATGCTTAGGAAGAGGAAGCTGAACAATTAAGCCATCGATATCCGGGTTTTGGTTGATTTTTTCAACTTCTGCTAACAGCTCTTTTTCGGTAATTGATGCATCGAATCGGAGCACGGTTGAATCAAAGCCAACCTCTTCGCAATCTTTAGCTTTGGCGTTAACGTAAGTCATGCTGGCTCCATCTGCACCTACCAGAATGGCTGCCAGGTGAGGCGTTTTTTTTCCGGCATTTTTTAGCGCGATAACCTCATTTTTGATATCCTCTTTGATGAGTTTTGCAATTTTATTGCCGTTTAAAGTTTCCATTAGATTCCGAATTGTTGAAGGTGGTGATCGAGGTGTTTGTATTGACCGAGGGCGGTTTGTTCGGGCGTAAGTTTACCGAAAAAAGGATTGGGGTTTTTGCTGCATTTGGCTTCACCGCCTTTTGAAAATTCGTTTACCATTTCGAGTAATTTTGCTTTTTCCTCGTTGAAATCATAATTCCCAAGTGTTTTAAATTCGGGAGCAGTTTGAATTCCTTTACCCCAGGGTTTATCGTTGTAGTAAATGGCTTTCATAAATGGAGCAAGGAGCCTACCGATAAACATCCGCGGGGGATTTTTGCGTCCTGTTGCAATTTCAAGCGGGCCCTGGCAATGCTTTAACATCTGGGCAGGATTCATTACTCCCCACAGAGCTTTGGAATCAGGACGAAGGTGGTTGATACGTTCGGTAATTTCAAGCAGGGTTTCAGGGTTAAAAAGGGATTTCATAAGGGGGTATTAATCGAGTTTGAGAACTGCCATGAACGCAGATTGTGGTATTTCTACCGAGCCAACTTGCTTCATGCGCTTTTTACCTTCTTTCTGACGTTCCAGCAGTTTCCGCTTCCGGCTAATATCACCACCGTAACATTTTGCGGTAACGTCTTTGCGAAGCGCTTTAATGGTTTCGCGAGCAATAACCTTGGTACCAATTGAGGCCTGAACCGGAATTTCAAATTGGTGACGTGGAATCAGGTCTTTCAATTTTTCGCAAATGCGCTTGCCCCAATCGTAGGCGCGGTCGCGGTGAATAATTGCCGAAAGCGCATCCACGGTATCTTTATTCAGAAGGATATCCAATTTTACCAATTCACTTTCTACATAACCAATTGGGTGGTAGTCGAAGGAGGCATAACCTCTGGAAATTGTTTTTAGTTTATCAAAGAAATCGAACACCACTTCGGCGAGTGGCATATCAAACTTCATTTCTACACGATCGGTCGTGAGGTAATGTTGATTTTTGAGAATTCCTCTTTTTCCCATACAAAGCCCCATGATTGCACCCACATAATCGGTTTGGGTAATGATTTGAGCAGAGATAAATGGTTCTTCAACGTGTTCGATGTAGTTTGATTCGGGTAAATCGGAAGGGTTGTTAACAATAATCATGTCACCCTTGGTGGTGTAGCAATGGTAGCTCACGTTTGGAACGGTTGTAATTACCGTCATTCCAAATTCCCTTTCCAAACGTTCCTGAATGATTTCCATGTGCAGCATGCCCAGGAATCCGCAGCGGAATCCGAAACCAAGCGCAGCAGAGGTTTCAGGTTCAAAGGTTAGAGAAGCATCGTTAAGCTGAAGTTTGTACATGCTCTCGCGGAGCTCTTCAAAATCTTCGGTATCTACCGGATAAATACCGGCAAAAACCATGGGTTTCACATCTTCAAAACCTTTAACCGCCTCTTTGGTAGGATTATCCAATTTGGTTAGCGTATCACCTACTTTAACTTCGCGGGCTTCTTTGATACCGGAAATGATATAACCCACATCACCTGCTCTTACTTCATCTTTTGGTGTTAAATCCAGACGTAGGATTCCAACTTCATCGGCAATGTATTCGCGACCGGTGGCCATGAATTTTACCTTATCGCCTTTTTTGATTACTCCGTCGTAAACACGGAAATAGGCAATAATTCCACGGAAGGAATTAAAAACTGAGTCGAAAATCAGGGCTTTTAGCGGAGCATCTGCATTACCCTTAGGAGCAGGAATGCGTTCCACTATGGCACGGAGAATTTCATGCACGCCGGCACCGGTTTTACCAGAGGCACGCAAAATATCTTCGCGTTTGCAGCCAATCAGGTCAACAATTTGGTCTGAAACCTCTTCAGGCATTGAATGCGGAAGGTCGATTTTATTGAGGATAGGAATAATTTCCAATCCTTGGTCGATAGCGAGGTACAGGTTTGAAATGGTTTGCGCCTCAATACCTTGGGATGAATCTACAATAAGCAAGGCTCCATCACAAGCTGCAATCGACCTTGAAACCTCGTAACTAAAATCCACGTGACCGGGAGTATCAATCAGGTTAAGCACGTACTTTTTACCATCGAGCACATAATCCATTTGGATAGCATGGCTTTTGATGGTGATTCCTCTTTCTCTTTCGAGATCCATATCATCTAGCAATTGGGCTTGCATTTCCCTTTTGCTGATGGTTTGGGTATATTCCAACAGTCTGTCGGCTAAAGTGCTTTTTCCGTGGTCGATATGAGCGATGATGCAAAAATTCCGGATATGTTCCATTGCCGCGAAAGTAGGGAAAAAAAAGGAGGGAAATGAGTAGGGGGAAGAAATTGACAGGGATAAGCTTAAAGCAATTGCAGTAGTGTCTCAAAAAATCATTATTAACCAATTTTAATACTCGTTTTAGATTTTAACTCATCCATAAAATGTAGACTTCTATTTAGTAACCAATCGAGGACAATTAACTTAAGAGGTATTTAGTTTTTTTCTGCCGTAACTTTTGTAGCCAAAAGTCACCAAAAGCTTTTCCTGTTTCCCGGATTAACCGGGATCACCCTACAGGCCAACCTCGGCCAAAATCCCTCCCTGCCTTTTCGCGCCTGCTTCGCTCTTGCGCGCTGGCCTGCCCGAAGCGAACCAGCCAATAAGGCAAGTCGCACAGCCCATCCCGCGGATTTTGCCTCCCGTAGCTACGGGACTGCCAACAGGAAATGGCCCGTAAACCAGTTAAATCAGTTGCAAATTCGAGATTCTGGAATTATTGAGCATTTGACAACTTGTACCATTCAAAAATTAGGGTCCGTTCTTGAAAACTAGTTGTGGCCCATTTTTGTTAATAAATTGAAATTCAATTAATCGGAGACTTTTTGAGGGTGAATAGCTATTGAAAAAACTGGAGAAGCGGCAAAAAGAAAGGCCCGGCAAAGCCGGGCCTTATTTCAGTAAAATTAGTCTTCGGTTTTTGTAAATCGAGGGTCGCTTTCCATTACATGACCGCAGCTTTTGCAGGTTCTCAGTTCTTCCGAATTGTAGTAATGCTTGAAGTGAGGAATGAAATCGGTTTCAATGTTGTGCAACTCAAAATAGGTTTCGTGGAGTTTGGTATTGCATTTTTCGCAAAACCAAAGCAGACCATCTTTGTAGCCTTTGCCTTCACGAATTCGTTCAATTACAAGACCAATTGAACCTTCCGTTCTACCTGGAGAATGTGGAGTTCCGGCCGGACAGAGAAACATATCACCCGGGCCTAGTGGCACATCAACTGCTTGTCCGTTTTCTTGAATTCGAACATTGATATTGCCTTCCAGCTGGTAAAAAAGTTCTTCAGTTTCGTTGTAGTGGTAATCTTTGCGGGCATTTGGGCCACCTACAATCATTACAATATAATCTGTTCCTTCCGGATATAGGTTTTTATTGGCAACCGGTGGTTTCAGGAGGTGGCGGTTTTCTTTAATCCATTCCTGAAGGTTGAAAGGTTTTCTAATCATGGCGCGAAAAATTTGGGTGAAAATACATTTTTCCTAACAAAATAGTTGAGGCTTTCAGGATACGGTTACTTTCAAAATACCTGCCTCGGCCATTTTCTCCTTAATTTCATCCATAATCAAAGGGTCGTCGATGGTGGAGGGGAGGACAAAAGTTTTCCCATCGGCCAACTGACGCATGGCTTTGCGCAGTATTTTTCCGCTTCGGGTTTTGGGAAGGCGCTTCACCACCAATGCGTTTTTGAAATAGGCAATGGCGCCAATTTTATCCCGAACCAAGTTGCAACATGCTGTTTCTAAATCCTGTGGATTTATGCTTTGTCCGTCTTTGAGCACCACAAGTCCAATCGGTCTTTGTCCGCGTAGTTCGTCTTCTATGCCAATCACCGCACATTCTGCAATTGCCGGGTGTGAGGCCACAATTTCTTCCATTTCGCCGGTACTCAATCGATGTCCGCTTACATTAATTACATCATCAATTCTACCCATGATGAAGAAGTAATTGTCTTCATCTTTTGTGCCACCATCACCCGAAATATAATAGCCATCAAATGTGCTGAGGTAATTGGATTTGTATCCCTCATCATCCTTCCAAAGTGTTTTTAAAGTTCCAGGTGGAAGGGGGAGTTTAATGGCTACAAATCCTTCTTGTCCGGCACCCAATTCCTGACCTTCTTCCGAAAGAATTTGGATATTGTATCCGCAAACAGGTCTTCCTGCGCTTCCCGATTTGGGCAAAGAGCCATCAATGCCTGTCATGATTGAAAGCATGGGCCAACCGCTTTCAGTTTGCCACCAATGGTCAATCACCGGTTTCCGAATCAATTGGTAAATCCATTCGTAGGTGGGAGGGTCGCAGCGTTCACCGGCAAGAAAAAGTTGGCGAAGTGAATTGGTATTGTAGTTTTTGAAGAGATGACCATCGGGGTCTTCTTTTTTGATGGCACGAATGGCTGTTGGAGCAGTAAACATAACATTCACTTTATGTGATTCAATCACGCGCCAAAAGGCACCGGCATCCGGAGTTTTAATAGGTTTTCCTTCGTAAAGTAAGGTGGTGCATCCATGTATCAATGGCCCATAAACAATATAGCTGTGGCCAACAACCCAACCCACATCACTTGCCGCCCAAAACACTTCGCCGGGACGAACATTGTAGATATGATCCATGGAGAATTTCATGGCTACCGCATGTCCGCCATTGTCGCGCACAATGCCTTTTGGCTTACCTGTTGTGCCAGAAGTGTAGAGAATGTAAAGCGGGTCGGTTGCCAGCACGGGAACACAATCCACCGGCTCCGATTCAAAAATTAAGGTTTCAAAATCAATGTCCAATCCCGGTTTCATTTCGGGTAATCCAACTCCCATAAAAGCGTGGCGTTGGTAAATCAGGCAGTAATTGGGTTGATGTGTTGATTCTTCCAGTGCTTTATTGAGCAATGGTTTATAAGGAAGAACCTTGTCGAATTCAATGCCATACGAAGCCGAGATGATAACTTTGGGTTTTGCATCATCAATACGTAAGGCAAGTTCATGTGGCGCAAAGCCTCCAAACACAACCGAATGCACTGCACCTAAGCGTGCGCAAGCCAACATTGCCATTACCGCTTGCGGAATCATGGGCATATAAATAACCACAGTATCGCCTTTCTCAACGCCAAGTTTTCTTAAACCGCCGGCAAGCTTGGCAACTGAATTTCTAAGGTCTTTGAAGGAGTATTGCTTGATGGTTTTAGTAACAGGAGAATCATAGATGAGTGCGGTTTGATTGCCATTGCCTTTTTGAATATGATCGTCCAAAGCCAGGTAGCAGGTATTGAGTTCACCATCGGCAAACCAATTGTATAGTCCATTGGTATTTTGCACCAGGGTTTGATGCGGAAATTTATACCAGTGAATGTGGTTGGCTTGCCGGTTCCAGAAGTGCACCGGGTGATGAATGCTTTCCTTGTACAACTCATCGTAGTTCTTGGTATCCATGACTTAGAAATTTGATGAAAAGTTCGTTCAAATCCCGACTTAAAAGTGAATTTATTTGCTAAAAAGGTATATCTTTCGGGTGATATTAATCAGGTGAATGAAACAGGATTTGAAGGAAGTGAATCTTAAACCTTTCTTGAAAGAAGCCGGTGCATGTATTGGCAAAGCAGAGATTTCGGCCGAAGCCGCAAAACGTAAAGTTGAGCAGGTTTACTTCAAAAAAGAATTGAGGCAATATAGTTCCGAACAAGTGGATGTCTGGGTTGCCGAGTTGAGAACGCATTATGAACAGGTAATCGACTGTACCGTTTGTGGCAATTGTTGCAGCAAATTGGAGCCAGGAGTTGAGGACCATGAAATCGAAAAATTAGCCGAAGCGCTATCGGAAGATCCCGTTAGCTTCCGGCGAAATCGGGTTGATTATGATGGACGCGCTTTGTTTTTAAAAACCAAGCCTTGTTTGTTTTTGAAAGACTGCAAGTGTACGGTTTATGAAATTCGTCCTGCTGCCTGTGCCGGATTTCCCCATTTGGATCAACCCCATTTTAAATACAAGCAAAGCGTTTGGGAGAATTACCAAATTTGTCCAATTGTTTTTGAGGTGGTAGAAGGTCTGAAACAGGCTTTGGACTTTAAAATGCCGGGTTCAGAAGAATGAAACTAGAAGGGGGCTATTGACTGAATTTAATCAAATAGCGTCAGTTTATTGACTGAATTTGATTAAATTCAGTCAGTTTGTTGACTGTATTTCGTGAAATTCAGTCAGTATGTATAAAATATGTTTATCTTTGTGGCACCATGAAATCCATCCAGCGCATATTAAAAGCAAGGATTAAGCAATATATGTGGCCCAACAAAGTCATTGTGTTGCTGGGTGCAAGACGAACCGGCAAGACCATACTCTTGCGTGAGATTGAGAAGGAGTGGGAGGGAACGGTGCTCAAATTGAATGGCGAAGATTTGAGTACGCATGCCTTATTGGCAACGCGCACAGTAGCCAATTACAAGCGCTTGCTGGGTTCGGCAAATTTGCTGCTTATTGATGAAGCTCAAAAAGTACCGGATATTGGTCAAGTGCTGAAGCTAATGGTTGATGAGTTACCAGGATTGCATATTCTGGTAAGTGGCTCTTCGCAATTTGATTTAAGCACGCAGGTTGGAGAACCCTTGACAGGCCGGAAGTTTAGTTTCCAGCTTTTTCCCTTTTCGCAGGAAGAATATGCACAGCTAGAGCAATTGCCCGATACCCATGCCAATTTGGAGGAGCGCTTGATTTACGGTTCCTATCCTGAATTGATACACTATTCCGGCAACCAAGAGAAGCAAGCCTATTTGGAAGAGTTGGTGAATTCGTATTTGTTGAAAGATATTCTTGAGCTAGATGGAATTCGGAATGCAGGCAAGATGCTTGATTTATTGCGCTTGATAGCCTACCAAACCGGCAAGGAAGTATCGCTAGATGAGTTGGGTCGGCAATTGGCCATGAGTAAGAACACGGTTGACCGTTACCTGGATTTGCTGAGCAAAGTTTTTGTGTTGTTTAAGCTAAGTGGATTTAGCCGCAACCTGCGCAAGGAAGTAGTAAAAAGCAGCAAGTGGTATTTTTACGATAACGGCATCCGGAACGCGATAATTGCCAATTTCAATCCCTTGAAACAACGCAATGACACCGGAGAACTTTGGGAAAATTACCTCATTGCTGAGCGGAAAAAGCACTTAAGTTATCGGGGTATAGCCTGCAACACCTATTTCTGGCGCACTTACCAGCAACAAGAGTTGGATTGGCTTGAAGAGCGGGAAGGGAAACTGTTTGCCTATGAGTTCAAGTGGAATTCAACTAAAAAGGTAAAAGTTCCCAGTGCTTGGACAGCCGCATATCCTGACGCTGAGTTTGAAGTGATACATCCCGGAAATTATTTGGATTGGGTAGCGCCCATAAACTTATAAAAGCGATATGAAAACGACCAAAAAGAAAATAAAGCTGATTGTAGAGAAAACGAAGACTGGATTTTCTGCCTATTCCGAGGAGTATCCGGTTTTTACCACCGGATCAAGTATTGCTCAGCTCACCGAAAACGCTTTGGAAGCCTGCAATTTGTACTTTGAAGACCAAGGGGTGGTAGTAAGCGTGGATAACCTGAAATTTGAAATCGACTTCCAGTAGTTGCTCGAAAGTTTTCTTGTCTCCCAATTATAGGTTGTGCGTTGTCTTTTTTATTTTTTTGAAGCACTGGGAAATTTTTTAAAAACAATTTTTTCTTTCGATGGCTTTGCAAGCCCTTTGACAAAGCTTTGTCTTGTGGGCTGGCTTGTGCGGCTTTGGCAATGTGTTTGCAAACTGCGTGGGCTTATTTAGTTTTTGTTAAATCATAACCACTTCCATTATTCTCACTCTTTTCATAGGCATTTTCAATATACTTTGTTGGATTTGCTAAAAATGTATCTTCTTCAACGTATGAAATATAGGAACCTGTCAGTGCATTTACAGTTTTGCAGGTATTACAGGAATACACTTTCGGGTTTTGGTTGTAGCGGTTATTTTTTATTATGTCATAAACTAAATGTTCTTGATAAAAACTGGATGAACAGCCGTCAGAATTTTGGCCGTTATTTTTAAACCAGTCGTAACCACCATATACTTTTTTTATAACACCAATAACACCGTTAGTCTGTGATGTTCTTCCTTCACGGGTATTATTTTGAAGGCAATATTCAATTTCCCAATCAATCCATTTACTTTGTTTCATATTGGGTGAAATTATTACAATCAATACCGAAGTATGAAACATCATATCTGTAAGGTTCTTTTTAATGGTTGATGTTTTCAAGTCGGTCATATCGGGTGAATCACTGGTTTCACCTTTGTAAAAATCAGCATCAGGCCCTAATGCTTCAATAATAGCGTCACGCAAGTCTTGTGCTTCGCTGTATTTGTAGGATATGAATGTTTTACGTGGCATAATTATTATTTGATTGTATCTCGTTTGATAATTGAATCATTCAAGATGATATTATTGATAATGAAATTTGGTTGCTCTGTTTTGATGAGTAAACTGTCTGACTGAATTGTGGCAGAAACTTTCAACGGTTCGTTTGGTGCAGGGTTGTTCAGAATTAATAAGCCTATGAATAATGCTACAGAAAATCCAGTCAGCATTAGGTAAAACCAAATGATGGTTCGTGATTTAATTACCGCTTGCCAATTGTTCCGCTTTATTTTTCGGAATGGCATAAAGTTCATTGAATAGGGTTTTGATAGAATTTCAATCTCCTTGTCAAGTTCAAGAACTTTTTTACCGTCTGCTAATGTTGTCAGCTCTTGTTCTTTCGCCAAGAAGTCCTCATTCTTTACTTTGAGACTGTAGCCGTTAATCGCTGCGGAATAAAGACTAACAAAGCAACGTTCATTTGCCAGGTAAAACGAATCAAGCAACCAAAACACAAATACAGGAACTAATGCAACCAAAGCAATTACCGGTTCTTTCCAAGTACCTGCAACAGTTAAAACCACTGTGCAAATGGTAATTGCCCAGCCTTTAATCATAAAGGAATTGCTGTTATGCCTTGTTATGACCGCCTGAATATGGTCTAAGTGCTTTTCGTTTACTTTGGGTTGCTCATTCATTGCCTTCAATTATTTTGATTTCTTCATCAGTTAAATCATATAATGAATAGATGTATTTCTCTAGCTTTATTTCTATTTTTGAAGTATTAGCATCAATATCATTTTCCTTTTCATCAATAATTTGATTCACCATCTTCAAAATATCATTAAGATTACTTTTTGTAAACTCTGGAACCCTAAATTTTAATAGGTGAAAGATTTTGGTCTCAATAAATGTTGAGCCTAACCTTGGTGCTGCGAAAGTTCTGATAAAATATTGGGCTAGCTTAGAAATAATAAATGGCAAAATGCTTTTGAGAATCTCCTCTTTATTTTTAGTGTAATCTACATGCTGAAGAGAAAAGAAGTTGTTTGAAGCATAAGTTTCTAAGTCATAAAAAGCCTTAAATGGATTACCTGTTCTTGTAATATAAATCTTAGGAAACTTAAAAATTCGTTCATCTCGAAGTGAAGCATAATAACCTTGTTCTTTATCAACTATTTCTGACCTATAATCTACATACCACCCCGATGGCTTACTAACATAATTTTGAATTCTGTCTCCTGCACCTCCTCCATAAAAAAGTGGTTTGCAATATTTATTTTTCTTTTTTTCTACAAAAAGCAATTCTCGGCTATTGCCAGTATGAATACCTTCGTGGCACTGCATAAAACTTTCAAGTTTTTGAAACTTGGATAGTTTTTTTAATATCTTAAAATCTTTTTCTTGTGCAATCAAGTTGAATGCAAACTCGAATTCTTCAAGAATTATTTCTTCTTTATTTTTTGTGAAATCTAATTCCTGTAATGCACCTAAATCTTTATCGAATCTGACTAATGTATATTCAAGGTCTTTTTTATCATTATTGAAAATGTTAATAACACATACATCGTGGTCAACATAAACAAAGGGTCTATGCTCTTCAGGAATTCCAGTGTTTTCATACCAAATTATCTCATCAATTTTGTTTTTAATTAATGACCTAGTTTTTGCAAAATCTTTTATTAGTATGCTGTCTGGCAATACATATGAAATAACACTTTTATAGTTTTTGTAAGCCCAACCTATGAAATATGCAAATGAATTAGGTGTTGATGAGTCTATCTTAGGATATGAAGTTTTAAAAAGCAATTTTTCCTCAGCTGTCAATTTTGCACCCCAAGGAGGATTCCCAATTACAATATCAAAACCATTTACCAAGTCACTTCCAAACATCCATTCAGCTTCAAACCAATTAGCAAAAGTATTTTGGTCGTATGGATCGAACTTTGCAATCTTATCTGCATTTGGTTTTGTGTGTCCCACTTTCTCTAACTCTTTACTAATTGCAGCTCTTAGTTTTTTATCTTGCTTTTGTAGGTCCAATTTATCTTTTCGGTTGTTCGCTGTGAAATATTTGTGCCTTAAGTCTTTTAATTCAAAACTTAGTTTATCAATTTTTTGAAAGGTATCATTCAAGAATATATCCCCTGTTTTTAGCTGTGGTTTATCCAATCCAATCAAGGTATTGGCAGCCACAAATTTCGTTTCGAGGTTAGGCAAACTGCGAACGCCAAAATTTTCTTTGGTCTTGTTTACTTTTTGGTCAATTACCAATGAGATAAAGAAACGCAGTTTGGCAATTTGCACGGCTATAGGTTGAATGTCAATGCCGTAAATGCAGTTTTCAATTAAATACAGTTTACGTCCGTAATCGCTGGCATTGTTTTCAAACACATCATTTATCTCGGCTAATCGTTTGGCTCGTTCTTCCTTGTCGCCAATTTTAAACGCTGTTTCGGTTTCTTCAATGGCTTTTTTGCGTTGCAGGTCTTTCCAAAGTCTGTTTTCAGGGTCAAGCTTTTGGAGTATATGCACCATCTTGTGCAAAATACCCATAGGGAAAGCACCCGAACCGCAGGCAGGGTCTAATATTTTGCAGTTGTTGATGGCTTCGATCAGGTCTTTGGTTTCTGCTTCACTAAAAGGATTTGGATTTTCAGAGTAAGAAAAAACATCCCGCAATCGGGTTTCAAAATCTTTGCTATCGTTCTTTACATTTTGTTTGATGTATTCCAACAGCGATTCGTCCACCATATAGTTTACAATCTCCCGTGGAGTGTAAAAACTACCTGTTTGTTTACGTGCCGTGGTTTGTGTTTCGGGGTTGTAGCTTGCCAACAGGTTTTCAAATACCTTACCCAATAATTCAGGGTCAAGGGCAATTTCTTCTTCTATCGGGGTGTTTTCTGCAACAGTAAACTTATAACTATCTAAAAGGTTTATCAGTCCTCTTGAACTGTAGCGTTTGTTTTTAGTGCCGTAAACTTCATTCAGGTCAACTTCTTTTTCTTCACCAAAGAAAATGTAATCGGGAACGCTAGCTTGTTTCTTGACATTTCGGCTAAAGCCGTCCACGTATTCAATATCTCCATCATCATTTGGTTTGTCAAGACAATCAAATAAACCGCCATTTAGAAAGGGAACATCTTTAAACAAAGACAATACTTCCTTTTCAGAAATAGTAAATAAGTCTGTGTATCTAAACAAGTTCTTTACTCCATATTCGGCTACGTTCGTCTTAATGTTTCCACCGTCTTTGGCAAACTTGCGTTCTTCCATTTTTTGGTTCAATGTTCCAAAAAACAGGTTTTGCAAAATGGCATTGTAGTAATTCTGCGATTTCTTGTTTTTGTTGAAGTCCTTTAAAATACTTGCCACAAAATCTTTTCGAAATAGGGAAGCAGGAACCAACTGTTTTTCTTTGATAAACCAAATGAAGATGACACGTGTAATCAGGCGAATGAGATTGGTAGCATTACGGACTTCTTTTTTCTTTTCCAAATCGTCAGGAAATGAAACTTCGTTCATTGCTGAGAAATACCAGTTGGAAAGGTCTTGGAAGAATTTCTTGTTAAGTATGCTTACATCCAACACTTGCAACCAATGTTGATGCAATTGCTCATAAGTGCTCACGCCAACAGGCTTGACCAAACCTTGTAATATTCTTGTGTGTCCAGCGTGGGTGTTTTGGGTATGGATGTCACGCAGTATAATCACTTTGCCTGCCTTTTCACCTTGTCGCCAGTTTTGCTGGTATTTAAAGCGTTCGCTGATGGAAATGGAAAAAACGGCTTCTTTAGCAACGGTGTATTTCAGCACCAAGGCCACAGGCATTTTTTGGCTTATTCGGTTGAAGGTTCTTGTGAGTTCTGAAATTTCAGTTCGGGTAGGTTGCTTTTTTAGCTCCAAAGCAAACAGCATTAAGCCGTTGTAGTTTTTGTCTCCTTGTTCAATGGCTTCTTTGTAGGAATAGTTGATGTCAAACATTCCAGTTGCTTTAAAAACCGAATCGTCAATAATGCCAATGAAAAAGGTTTTATCAATAGCTTTAAAGGTGTCGTTGTCTTTGTAATGATGTTTTAAAATATCTTTTGTTGGCAGTGGTTCAGCTGTGTTGGAGTTGAGTTTGATGTTCAACTGCTGAAACAGGTTTGTAGCTGCTTCAAAAAGATTGGTTGTATTGAATATATTCAGATTCATTGTTGCTTACTTATTTGAGATTACAAACCAATTTATCAAATCGAAATTTTCTGCCTTGAATTTTTCCTCCAGTTTCTTTTGTTCAGACGTCCCGAACTTTCGGGATTTAGGCGTTACATCACCTGTGAATAAATCCTGAATTTGATTTACTGCAACGGGTGTTGCCTGTGCTTTTACCCAAGTACCAACGGCATCAGCCAGTTTGTCTAAAACGGCTTGGTCGCCTTCGTCAATGTTTTTGGGAACGTATCGGGCTTCCAGTTTGTGGTTTCTAAGCAGGGTTAAAATTTCCTGATTGTTCCTTAATACCAACTTGCCGCTTTTCCCATCTTCAATGTTTTGATGCAGCAAATGAATTTCATCATAAACGTGGTTTAAAGATTCATCTGGTCGCTTAGGATAACCCAAAACAGCTACAATGCTGTCTGGCATTGCTTGCGATTTTCTGTTCGGTTTAAATTTGAAACCTGTGAAAACTCCGTTAGGTATTTTCTTGAAAAATTCTTCATTCTTTTTGAAAAACTCAAACAGCTCTTGTCTGAACTGTTCCAATGAAAGGTCGTTCAATCCCAGAGTATCATCGCTGGTTTCTACATCGTCCCAAGTAATTTGCAACTGCTCCAACATCTTTTGGGCTTGCTTTGGCAACAATGGATTTTCTTCCACCATTCTATGCAGTTCGGGAGTCATTTTGTCGTCCAGTTCTGTTCCTACCACAGTCATCAAAGCCATTCTGTTTTCAACCCTTGATTTCAGGTTGAGATAATCTTCATAGTTATCTCCAGGCCAAAAGTTGATGCCTTTAATGGTTTTATTGGGTGAGCCGATACGGTCAATACGACCCATTCGCTGAATCAAACGAACAGGATTCCAATGAATGTCATAGTTTACCACCGTGTCGCAGTCCTGCAAGTTTTGTCCTTCACTCAAACAGTCGGTGGCAATCAATATATCAATTGGCTTTTCAATTTTAGTTTGTGTGGTTTTGTCTTGTTGCTTGATTATCTCTAACCATTTTGTGTAAGGCACTTTCCATTTGTCGGCTTCTCTGAAATCTTCTGAAAGATTTATTCTTTCGTATAGGTCTGACCAATCTTTTTCATTGTATAGTTTGGTGAAAGGTGCGAAGCGTTCCAAAATGGGTTCAAATTTGTCGCCTGAATAACCGTCAAAAGTTTCACTGATTGAACCTGAAACAAAAGCAACATTCTTAATTCCTCTTTTCTTCAATTCATCATAGAGGAATTTGGCTGTGTCTTTGAACACAGTAAACACCAATACTTTTTTGTTGTCGGATTTCTTTTGTTTGTTGGTGATGTGTTCAATCAGTTTGTTGAGTTTATCATCTTCGGCTTTGCCAGCATTGAAGTCAGCCTCAAACTTGTCAAGGTTTGCTTTAAGTTTTGAAAGCTTCTTGATGTCGGCATCTAAGTGTTTTTTGAAGTTGTCAATGTTTGTGATGGATGAAAGCGGAATTGGTCGTTTCTTTCCGAGTGTGATGGGTTCTTCTGTTTCTCCATCTATCTCGGCTGCTGTTTCGTCAATTTCTTCTTTTTCTTCTTCGGTCAATTCATCGTCAATGGCACTGTCGGTTTTGCTTTGAATAAATTGATTGACTTTGTTTAATGCATTGGTATGATGATTTAAAATGTTTTCAACGGTGCTTTTGAAAGAAAACCAACTGGATTCCAGTCGCTTCATCAAAAGGATATACATCATCTTAACGAGGAACTTTTGACGTTGCTTTTCATCTTCCAGCACACTCTTTGGAGAAATGTTTTTGATGTAGTCCGCAGGTCGGTATGCTGTTAGGTTTACCGAAATGGCCTCCAGAATGTCATCAAATGATTTTAAGTCGCCAATGTTTTCAGGTGTTACAAACTCATTGATTGGGTCTTCTTTTTTCGGGAAATTCATTTCACCGAATTCACCCTCAATCAATTTTCTTGTTCTAGCAACGATTAAAGCATCGGTTAGTTTTTCAAATTTCTTGGGCAATTTGGCGATGAAGTCGGCAATTTTTCTTTCGTCAATGTCTGACCATTCGCTGAAATCTTTTTGAGCCGTTTTGAAAATATTTTCAAGACTTTCAATTTCTAAATCGGTTTCCTTAAAGCCATCGTCCAAACCTTTTGTCATTAACTTAAACTGATTACGAATGTCCATCAGTTTATTGTTGATTGGCGTTGCAGATAAGTGCAATACTTTTACATCCCTGCTTTTATTTTCAGGAAGCAGAATTTCATCAATCAGGAATTTGTATCGGGAAGATTTGTCGTTTCTCAGGTTGTGGCTTTCATCGATAGCAATCAACAGTTTTTGTCTGGTCTTGAAATAGCGAAGTGTTTTGTCGTTATAGCGGTCAAAACGTCCTTCTTGTAAGTCGGTGTGATAGCGGATGTAAAAATCAATTTCATCTTTCTCAAAACGGCTTTGCTGTCCTACTTTGTATTGCTGCCAGTTGTTGGAAAGCTTCTTTGGGCAAAGCAATAGAACGGTGTAACCTTTCAATTCAAAATACTTCATTACTGCTAATGCAGTCCAAGTTTTACCCAAACCAACAGCATCCGCCAAAATGGCTCCGTTGAATTTTTGGAGCATCTTGATTAAACTGATTGCTCCTTTTTGTTGGTAAGGGAAAAGCGTTTTGTAAATAACGGTTTCTTCTAAGTGAGCAATTTCACGTTTGAATTCTGCATCACCTGAAAGTTCCATTATGTCGTCCTTAAACATTTCGTAAAGGACTTTGAAATAAAGGTCGTGCGGTGTGTATTCTTTGAACAGGTTTTTTATCAGTTCAATGATGTATTGTTTTACTTCAACTTTGGTCTTGTCGGGTAATTCGATTTTTTCCAAAGCCACTTTCTCCCATTGCTCCTGAAACCATTTTTTCAAATTTTTGAATTCGTCCTCATAGTCGTGCTTGGCAATGTTCAATTCTATGTTAGAACTGTCCTTTATACCGAGTCCAGCGTCTGTCAGGTTGGAACTGCCAACAATGAAATAGTTTTTGGTTTTGGTCTTGTCGGTGTATAAATATGTTTTTGCGTGGCAAAAGTTTTTTTGAATATTCTTTACAGCTACTTTGTCTTGTTGCAGAAACTCAACGGCTTTTTGTGCTGATGTGCTTAAAGAAAGTGTCGAGTTTATACTGGTGTTCCCGTTAAGCAAGTCAATCACTTTGTTTAATTGTGATTCATCCTGCATTAAGTTTCCTAAAATCAGACGGAATTTCTCAACCGTGTTGATGTCATCTTTCATTAACGCTAAAGCGTTTACTGAAAAGTAACCTGTCACAAGGTCAAGTGCACCGTTTTCGGTGTTCCCTTTTATGAATTCAAACACCTTGTAGTGTTCGTTGTCCTCTGTTTTTGTCTTATTATCTAATAGCATTTAAGGTCAAGAATATTAGTTTGTGAATATCGTGAATTATTTTATTGCGTGAGCAATGAATTGGCATTTGGGATTTGGTGAATTGTCGGCTTGCAGTTGGGCAAACCAAATTTTCCTAGTCGCGCATGTTTCCTTCTTTTTCAGGATTATTATCACGCCATTGTTTAGCGGTCATGCCAAATAAGGCTACATTCAACAAATCGGCTTCATCGGCATAAACAAATTGAATTTGAGCTTTGGTTAGTTGCTCCGGGATTAAATTGTCTTTGATGGCATCTGTATGGATTCGATAATTCACTTTAGCCAAAGTTCTTTGCAGGTTCCATTCCAATTTTAATCGGTCGTTTTCATCTGCTTTAAGGCGTTGGAATTCTTTTATCAGATAAATTTTAAATTCGGCACTTATCCACATGCCAAATTCAAAAGCAATATCACTATGCGCATAAGTGCCTCCATATCTTCCTGCAGTGGCTTTTAAACCAATAGCCTTGGTTTTTTCAACCCATTCCTTTACGCTGATTTTATAACTGTTTAAACCAGCTTGACTTTTAATTATGGCGAATTCGCCATAATTAAAATCAGGGTTGTAAACCGACTCCCAAATGCCCAGAAACTCAATAGTATTCCTGTTTCTCAGCCAGTCCGAAATAAAGAAATCACCATCTTTGGCTTTTAACATATCGGTAAGGGAAATGTAATCTTCTTCATTCTCATTCAGTATGGTAACCTCAACTCCTTTTACATATATTTTTCTACCTTTAGTCATGTTGATTTAATTTTTATATCCCCTCGAATTCGAGGGGTTTAAAATTTGAAATATAAGTACTTTCCCTGAATCCAAGCAATTCAATGGTATTTCGGTTTCGCATCCAATTTTGAATAATGGTATCTGTATGCTCTGAATCTTTATGTCTTGCTATATCTGTTAAAGAAATAAAATCATCCTTTTCATTTTTTAGGATAGTAATTTCAGTGCCTTGTACCTCTATTTTCGTGTCCTTTGCCATAGGTTAATTCGTATTTGAGATTAATAACCAATTGGTCAAATCGAGATTTTCGTTCTGCAGCTACAAGAAGTTGGAGATTTCGAAGCACTAAATTGTCGGCCACCACAAAACTTGATACGAAGCCCAAAGCTTCAAGTAACCACTGAACCGCTAATTTCTTGTAGATGGTATAATGTGGCGTTTTTCTATGCATTATCATTATTTCTTTACTAGTTCGAAACTATCATACCTAAAAACCCTTGCCGGTTCTGGTTTTTCTGGCGTCTTACGGTCGTATGAATTTGGAACACCTTTATCCTTATAAAATTGTCCCTTTAATTTTAAGAAATATTCAAAGTGTCCTTTTTCATAATAGATGTCAGGAATTTTACGGTCTTTATTTGTAGGCTCGATGAAAATACAATCTTCTTCTTTGGCTTCATAATAGGAATTGTATTTATAGAATTTCCTCTCAATAAAGTTAGCACAGTCGCACGCCCAGTTCACATATGAAACCTCAATTGTTTCAGTCATTCCAGATAGGTTTTTTGGCTGGTCGTTACAATTAGTCAACCAAATGAGTCCTAGTATGCATATCAATAAAAAATTTTTCATTGTCTGTTTGAGTGTGGTTTTAAAATGCCACATAACTTTCAGTTACTTTTCGATACCATGTATTGTTTCCACATGCTTTCTGGAAATTATTGAATATAAGTTCTTGGATTGAAAAATCCATTTTAACTGGGGTAGTCAAAGTATGGCTAAAATACGAATTCTGGTGGTTTTTGCCATGTGCCCAGAAGTTTCATTCATGAGGATTCGTGATATATTAAAAGAAGCCATGATGCTCTTTTTTATGTGTTGAAACTCGTTTTGAATTTTGATTTGAAACGGTCCCTGCCTGATGGGACAGCAGCGGATACCCCACAGGGGTTGTTGCCTCTTGGCCTTAGGCTTGCGGGGCGACCACCGGAAGCCACCGCAGGACTTAGGCCAATGGCAAACAACACCGAGGAGTAGGAGCGGATGGCCCGCTAAGCCGGATACGCCCTGTTCATTTTTGACTCTGTTTTCCTTCCGGCTTACAGGCCCAAAATAAAAAAGCTGCATCCCGAAGAATGCAGCTTTTTGAATACTTATTTCAACCAGCGATCGAGCCACTCGAAGAAGACCCGTTGCCAGAGGATGCTGTTTTGGGGTTTGGTTACCCAATGGTTTTCGTCGGGGAAATACAGGAAGCGACTTGGGACACCTTTTTCCTGCGCGGCTGTGAAGGCTTCCATGCCTTGGTTAAGAGGTACGCGGAAGTCTTTTTCGTTGTGAATTACCAAAATAGGGGTGTCCCAGTTTTGCACGAATTTGTGGGGTGAGGCATCGAAATTGCTTTTGCCGGTTTGACTCCAATAGGGGCCACGGTTGTCGTTTTTGGCGAAGAACATTTCTTCGGTGGTTCCGTACCAGCTTTCCATATTGAACATGCCGCAATGTGAAATAAAGGTTTTGAAGCGGCGCTGGTGATTGCCTGCAAGCCAATACACGCTGTACCCTCCAAAGCTGGCGCCAACGGCACCCAATTTGTCTTTGTTTACAAAAGGTTCTTTGGCAACCTCATCAATTGCACTCAAGTAATCGTTCATGCACTGTCCTCCATAATCGCCCATAATGGCGTCGTTCCATTCTTTTCCAAAACCGGGCAAGCCACGGCGGTTGGGTGCTACAATTATGTAGCCGTTTGCAGCCATGAGTTCAAAATTCCAACGGAAGCTAAATCCTTGCGAAACGGGACTTTGAGGACCACCCTGGCAATAGAGCAAGGCCGGATATTTTTTGGTTGGGTCGAAATCTGGCGGATAAATTACCCAGGTTAGAATTTGCTTTCCATCGGTGGCTTTGATCCAGCGCTTTTCTACTCGACCCATTTTTACGTCGGCAAGAATGTCTTTGTTAACGAAACTAATTTGGGTATCTGTTCCTTTGCTAAGGTCGATGCGGAAAACCTCTGCGGGATTATCGATTCGGGTTTTGAGTCCAACAAGCACCTGATTTTTTCCATCGATGGCATAGCTAAGCGATGAAAAATCATGGTCGCCTTTGGTGATGGCACGAATGGAGTTAGGGCTAGTGGATTTGGGATCGTAAAGGAATACATTTTTTGTGCCTTCAACTACAGAAGTAAACACCACACGACCATTTCCAACGCATACAAAATCTTCGATGGTATGTGGGTAATTTGTGGTGAGTTTGCTCATGGGCATTGCTTCCGTTTTAAGGTTTTTTACCCCTTTTTCAGGACTAGCAAAACTGAACATGGCCAGGTCTGATTTATCACTTTCATAGCCCGGAGTTCTCATGCTTAGCCAATAAAGTGCTTTTCCATCGGGACTAAATTGGGGTGATTTATCGTAGCCCTTGTTTTGAGAAGAAGCGTTGAAGGTTGAATTGCCGATGAGGCTGTAAATATAGATATCTGTATTGGTTGAAAACGCAGCTTCGGTACCTGTTTCTTTTTTGCAGGCGTAGGCCAATGAATTGCCGTCGGGACTCCAATTGTAATCGTCTTCGCCGCCATGTGGAGGAACCGGACAATCGTACTTTTCACCTTCCATGATGTCTTTACCTGCACCCAATTTTCCATTGGTGTATGGGGCAATAAACAAGTGGCTGTAAGCAAAATCATGCCATGCATCCCAATGGCGGTACATCAGGCCATCAATTATCCTTCCATTGCATTTGTCGAGGTCTGGATAAATGTCTTTTACCTCCTTGTCGAGTTTCACATCTGCGGTGTAGGCTATATGTGTAAGCGTTGGCGAATACTTAAACCCGCTAATTCCACCCTCAATTTGTGAAATCTGGGTTAGTTGTGAACCATCGGGGTTGATTTCGAAGAGTTGGATGCCTTTGTCGGTTGACGAAAGGAAGCCTATTTTTTTGCCATCAGGGCGCCATTTTGCCGAATTTGCATTGATTTTTAGCTCGGTAATGGCTTTGGGATTTTTACCCAAATTATCGCTAAGTATCAATTGGTTTTTGCTTGAATTGGCCTTTGTGTCGTAGGTGCGAACACCGTACAATAAAGATTTTCCATCCGGCGACAATTGAGGTTCACTCAGGCGTTTGATCTCCCAGAGTTTAGCAATACTCAGTTTTTGAGGCATAGGTTGAGCTGATAGTAAAAAGGGCAACAAAAGAAGCCCGCTTAACATGCGTTTCATGAAATGAAGTTTTGAACGAAGAAAGGGAAAAAAATCGGAGCTGAAAAACCGTTTAATAGGCTTTTGCGCCGGTGTTCACCAGATTAGATGCTGCTTTTACCAGCAGTTTTTTGCGTTTGTAAATAAAGGCCTCTGCGTTGATTACGGCAATTCCTTTTCGGACAATTTTGCATTCGGCCCAAAGTACATCGCCTTCCAAGGCAAATGATAAATAATCCAAATTGAGGTTGATGGTGCTGTATTGAACTTTGAGTCCAAGGCTATACACAGTGGTTCCAATCAGGTCGTCCATAAAGGCAGCAGCCATGCCACCATGAAAGCTACCAAAAGGATTGAGCCATTCGGGTTTTACCACAAATTCAACTTTGAGGTAGCCTTCTTCGGCTTCGAGCAATTTTGCGTTGAGCCACTTGCTTACCGGGCTTAGGGCTTTTTCGGATGCCTGCAAGCCTATACATGACTTCAGGTAACTCAGGTGTGCGTTTTCTTTGGTTTCCAATTAGTTCTCCTGGTCTTTTTTCATTTTCATTGCACGGTTGTATTGGGTAATAAACCCGGCAACCGGTAACGACCTGTAATGGCAATGGTTGGATATGCTACCAGTAGCTTCGCATTTACAGGCCACAATGCGGTTGTTTTCCAAGAAGTATTTGCAGGTTTCGCAAGCCACTGCAGAGCAGGTTTTGAACCAGGCATCTTCTTTGATGACGAATGTATTTCCTTCTTGAACCAAATCTATGGCCGCCATGCGGGCACGACCTTGGTAAACGCAATAGGCCACCAAAAAGAAGGTGTTTTGCATTTGCTCAACTTTTAAATCGGTGACTTTGGTGCCATCCTTAAATGTCCATTCAACTGCTTTGATGAGTTGTTCCTGGTTATCGCCAAATTCAAAAACGCCATTGTTTATGCGAGCAGCTTCAATGTGTTGCGCTGAGGCAAAACCCATAATACCACTCACAAACAGACAAAAAATAAGTAGTTTTTTTACCATATCACCAGACGATTTGAAAGGTTTTTTCAACCTGCGCGCTATCGTTATCTTTTGAAACCTTTTGCCTGAAAAAATACCTTTGGTTGCACGCGGTTAGAAATACGCCTTGTGCAAAGATGAAAATAAAAAGCCGGAAAAGACTTGATTTTTTTCGCATTAGCTTATCCAATTTGCTACTAAATAGGCAGATGAAGCGGCAAGTGCCCCAATAAACAAGATTTTGAAAGCACCTTTTAAGGGTGGTTGTCCTATAATTTTGGTTTTGAAATACCCAAAAATGAACAAACAAATTGCAGTAACTAAGCAGCTCAAAACGAATCCATCTTTTGCATTCGATGAAAAGAGCGGGAAATAGGTGCTTAAGGGGACAATTCCTCCAATGATATAGCTTATCCCTATGGTCAGTGCACTTTGTCTGGCTCGGTTGATATCTGGTTTTTCAAGCCCCAATTCAAACCGCATCATAAAGTTTACCCATTTCTCCTTGTCTTTGGCCAGTTCCTCAACGATTAGTTGTTGTGCATTTGGACTCAATCCATAATCTGCAAAAACCTCGCGTACTTCTTCTTTTTCTTTTTCAGGGAAATGGTCAACCTCATAGTATTCACGGCGCAATTCCGAATCGTAGTGATCGATTTCGGTTTTTCCCGCCAGGTACCCTCCAAGTCCCATTGCAATTGAACCTGCAACGATTTCGGCAAGTCCTGCTGTAACAATTACCGAATTGCTTTGAGCTGCTCCGGTGAGTCCTGCGGCTAATGCAAAAGGGACCGTAAGTCCATCACTCATTCCAATTACAATATCGCGAACAATTTCACTTCCTGAGAAGTGTTTTTCCGCATGCAAATGGTCGTTGCTCATCCCGTTTTTTTTAATGCGAGATAAGCGAAAAAAAGTGAAAAGGAAAGTTGGTTAAGTTAACCTCGAATTTTTTCGTACTTGTTGATATTGGCAATGTTCAATTCGCTGAGCAGTTCAATAGCTTTTGGTTTTTCCATCTCTTCAGCGCCTTTAAAAATGTTTACCAATTCATCACTTTTGGCTTCAAAGAAAACCAAAAGCATTACTGTGTTTGGAGCAATTTTGAAAACCTTTTTTACCTCGGCCAAGGAATTCATAATTTGTTTCCTTGCGGCCAATGGGTCTTTTTGAAACTGATCAAGTCCTTTACGGTGGTACAGGTAGTAGGCCTGACGAAGTGGACGAAAGCGTTCATTTAGGATATTATCAACCAGGTTGTAGCGGGTACGAACCGTTCTTTCAAATGGTTTCCAACCAGCTCGTGAACTGCTTTGCTGTGCAAGGTTGGCAACCTGAAAGGCCTTGGTGAAAAGTGCTGTTCCGCCTTCAGGGGCAAAGGTGTCGAAATCCAGTCCCAACATGTAATAGGCATAAAATCCCATCAGTGAGCTTAAATCACTAAGGTAATTTCCGTCTTGGAATTCAAGCCTATCCTGGTCTTGGAATTTAAAATCAAAGTTTTCGTCGTTAAAACTAAATAGGGTCGTGCTGTAAGTGCTACCGTAAACGGGTCTTCTGCTTTGAATGATAGCCGATGCGCGGTATTCGTAGGAAGCCTGGTCGTAGCCGGAGAGTATTATCTCAATATTCACTTCGAGTTTTTCGTTGTTTTCAACCTTTTCTCCCGACCATTTGGTATTGTTCATCAACTCGGTTAAGCGTTGTTCCAATTGGCGGAAAATGCTCTTATCGGCAATTTGCACCTGCACATCATTTATTTTGATGCGGCAGTTGAAATCCTGTGCCTGAGTAGGAACCAGGAATGAAATCAGGGCGAAAAAACTCAGTAAGAATTTATGCATGAATATGGCTTGAAATGTACTGAACGAGATGTTTGGCTATATCGTTTTTGGATTGCAGTGGAAGTTCTGTAATTTGATTTGATTTGTCAATTAGGGTTACGCGGTTGGTATCGTATCCAAATCCTGCACCTTCATGATTAAGTGAATTGAGTACAATCAAATCCAGGTTTTTAGCCTTCAGTTTTTTAATGGCATTTTCAAGTTCATTCTCGGTTTCCAAGGCAAAACCCACCAAAAATTGATTACTTTTCTGAGTGCCGAGGGTTTTTAGAATATCGGTGGTTTTTACCAGCTCAATAGCAAATTCATCCTCCGATTTCTTGATTTTTTGAGTTGCTTTGACCCTTGGGGAATAATCTGCAACGGCTGCACTCATCACTGCAATATCCACCCTTGGGAATTGTTCAATTGCATGGTTTAGCATTTCTGCTGCCGATACAATGCGAATGGTTTTGATAGCAGCATGATGGGTTGATAGGTGTGTTGGACCGGAGATTAGAACAACTTCTGCTCCTTGATTTGCAAAAGCTTCTGCCAGTGCAAAGCCCATTTTGCCGGAGCTATGGTTACCAATAAATCGCACGGGGTCGATTGCCTCATAGGTTGGTCCCGCTGTTATAAGGACTTTCTTACCTGAAAATAACTGTTTCTGTTTGAACCAATCGGAAACCAATTCAAAAATAGTTTCTGGTTCCGCCAAGCGGCCTTTGCCTTCCAAACCACTTGCCAATTCTCCGGATTCCGGTTCAATAATCCGGTTTCCAAAATCCGCTAATGTTTTGAGATTTCTATTGGTTGATGGATGGGCAAACATATCCAAATCCATGGCTGGAGCAACCCAAACCGGACAACGCGCAGATAAATACGTTGCAAGTAAAAGGTTATCACATATGCCATTGGCCATTTTTCCAAGGGAATTTGCAGATGCCGGAGCAATGAGGAAAAGATCGGCCCAAAGTCCAAGTTCCACATGGTTTGTCCACTCGCCGGATGCAGATTTCACAAACTCGCTTTCAACCGGGTTTTTGCTCAGTGTGGCTAAAGTAAGCGGGGTAATGAAGGTCTTGGCCGATTCGGTCATAATGATCCTAACATTGGCCCCGGCTTTAACAAATAAGCGGGTCAAAGCAGCTGTTTTATAGGCTGCAATGCTCCCGCTTACTCCCAATAGGATATTTTTCCCAATCATTTTTTAGATGCTGGAACCTTCTGCAAAACGTTTTTCCTTCTCAGGATTTCTGTGGTACACTTTTTCAGAAAGAAATTCTTCAGTAGCAATCAAGGTTGGTTTTGGCAAACGCTCGTAGTGCATGCTGATTTCAATCTGCTCGCGGTTTTCAAACACTTCTTCCAAAGTGTCGCTGTCGTTGTTGAACTCATTCAACTTACCATGAAGTTCTTCCTTCATTGAAGCGGCAATCTGATTTGCTCTTTTTGAAATGATTGCGATGCTTTCGTACAAGTTACCGGTTTCTTTTTCCAACTTCCTGAAGTCTCTTGGTACAGTTGTGTTTGGAACGTTTTGATAATTGATAGCCATAGTATTGAATGTAATTTATGATTCTTTAGTTAGGTTTTTAGTGATGCGTCTTAGTGCACTTTGCGATTTTTCGTACAATTCAACAGCATCCTTCATGTATTTGTTTCCTTCGGTGTATTGTTCTTTGAAGTTTTCAAAAGCGCGAATGGTGTTTTCATAACGCTCTTTTTGCTTTTCAGGAACACTATTAACGGCCAGAAGGTAATGCGATTTAATGATTAAAAAATCAACTTCCTCTTTTTGATTGATTTCAGGGTATTCGCGAAGCAGGTTTTCAAAGGCCACAATTGAGCTTTTGTATTCGCCCATGTCGAAGTATAAACGTGCTGACCTGTAGGCCTTTTGACTAAGTTTTAATCGCAGATTATCCAGGAAGGTATTGCACTCCGGAACGTATTTGCTTTCCGGAAATATAGAAACAAAAATTTTGAAGGTTTCAATAGCTTTATAGGTATCGGTTTGATCCAATTCAGGCTCTAAACTTTCCAGATAAGCACAGTAGGCATTCATGTAAAGTGCTTCTTCTGCTTTATCAGCTGTGGCATTGTTCTCGAAATAAGTTTTATACTGAAACCCTGCAACTGCATATTGTTTCAAACCAAAGCTACAGGCAGCGCTATTGAAAAGAATTTCTGAGGCAGTAGGTGTTCCGTAAAAGGCATCCTCAATCTGTTCGTACAAGGTTAATGCCCGCACATAATCCTTCTTCTTGAAATAATAATCGGCCATTTCAAGCTTGGCACGATTATCAGTACTTTTAAGGGTTTTCTGATACTTGTTGGTACAGGATACCAAAAGCAAGGAAATGCCCAGAAGAAGAAAACTGAAATACCTCATAGTTAGCAAACTGCGAATATAGGTTATTTATTCTCACGGAAATGAAATATTTTTACCTGATTTGAGAACCCAGTTCACCCTTCTGCTGCTGTTTTTTTCATGCGTTGCCTTTTCTCAACGCAGCGAGAAAAAGTTTGCTCCACCGGATTCGTTTCCTGCTGTAAAGCTTTGGCTGGCAGATAGTTTAGAAGAAATTGACCAGCAGGTTCTGGTTCGATTGAAGGGGAAAGCACTCGCGGATAGTTTGGTGGCTTTTGCCGAAGAGTTCAAAGGGGATCGGTACAGACGCGGTGGGACAGGAGCCCGCGGATTTGATTGCAGTGGCTTTACTTTGGTCGTGTACCGTCGATTTGGCATAAAACTGCCACATACATCCCAGGGGCAAAGCCTGTTGGGAGTGAAGGTTCCAATTCCACAAATTCAAAAAGGCGATTTGTTGTTCTTCCGAAGTCGCAGCCGCCGAAGCAAGCGAATTGGGCATGTTGGAATTGTGATTTCTGAAAAGGGAGAGCCTGTTCGTTTTATCCATTCCAGCACGAGTCATGGGGTACGCGTGGATTATTTGGAGGCTGATTACTATAAAAAGAGATTCATGAAAGCGGCTAGAGTGCTGCCTTTCCGTTAACAATTTTACCTGTTTTTTCCGCCACAGCAAGTTTCAACCTTTTCCATTTCCATTTCAGTGGATTGTTACTGTAAAGTTCCTGAATGCTAAGCTTTTCTTTATAGGCTTCAATCCGATTAAGGTTACTTTTGGTGTTGGTATGAACCCGGTAAGAAGCAAGTTCCTTATTGATAAATAAGATGTTTTTGTCTTTAGCTAAATTGAGCAAGAGGTCGTAATCGAAGGCAAATGAATATTGGGTATTTACCAATTTGGAAACATCCAAAAATTCTCTGTTGAAGAAACATGCGGGCTGGTAAACAGCGGGTAACATTCCAATCTCTAACAATTCATCAAAGCGAACTTGGTACCCTTCTGGTTCTTGCACAGTATTTCCATCCGAATCGATGGTTCGACACATGCCATATACGAAAGAAAATTCCCGATTTACATCAAACACGCGGGCAACAGCTGAAAACGCACCTTTGGCATACAAATCGTCGGAATTGAGGTAGGCAATGATATTACCTTTAGCCTTTTTATAGCCTTGGTTTATTGCATCGGCTTGGCCACCATCTCTGCCACTTTTCCAAAAGGCCAGTTGATTTTCGTATTTCTTAATGATTTCAATTGAACCGTCGGTGGAGCCTCCATCCATGACAATCAATTCTTTGTCAGAGTAGTCTTGTTCAAGAACAGAAAGAATAGCCTGTTCCAGCCAAGTGGCCTGATTGAAACTTGGTAAAATGATTGAAAAAAATGGGTTCGACATTTGGACTACAAAGTTATTGTATGGATTCGAGTTCTGCCAATTCTGCCAGCTTTTTATATTTGGGATTGTGGGATGGGTGCCAATGATGGAGAAGTTGTTTTTCTCTGTTTCTGATGATTGCGTAGCCATTTCTATAAAATCGTAACCACAATTCCTCATCTTCACCACCCCATTCAACAAAACGTTCATCAAGCATACCCACTTTCAAGAAATCACTTTTTTGACAAGCCAATATTCCTTTTCCTCCCCATTGCATCCATTCTCCGTTTTCTTTTCCAAACACCTCGGGTTTGTTTTTGAATAGATAGAATACAATAGGAAACCAAACAGCATGGAATAAGGTATATCTATTAACCATACTTACAATTTGCTTGGGTATGCTAAAATCAGCATCGCAAATGAAAATGAGTTCATTATGGCTTTGGATCACAGCTTTATTAAAACTAGCCGCCCTGCTGAAAGGCATTTCCTCCTGGCGAAAAACCAGCTTTCCACTAAATCGCTCCCTAATTTGGGCTTCCAAATCCTTGATATCATCAGAGCCGCAATCAAATACGGATAATTCAATTAGTTTCTGATTTTTGCATTTGGCAAGGCTATTCACAAATTTATCGAGAAATAAGGAGCTTCTATTCTTCAGACCAACACAAATACTGATGGGTTGCATGGGCATCCAGGGCCAAAACCGCATCACGCAGAAAAGCGCAATTCCCTTCATGTCCTGCCAGAGAGTTTGGTACCCCAATTTTCTTTGGGGCGACTTCAGCAGAAACCAAAGTGGAAATTTATACTTGGGTGGAATGATGGCTTTTACCATAGGATTAATGCTAGCAAAGAAACGCAAAAGTGTCCGCGAAAGTTCTACCGTTTATTCAGTCATGCTTACCGATAGTACTTTTAAAGAAACAATTGAGTTATGCGCGCTTTTGGTAACTAAACACCGCCCAAACAATAAACAGGATGGCAAATCCAACTGTTTTCCAAAATTGCGGCAGTATATCCTGGAAGGTGCTTCCTTTCAAAACCACCATCCGCATAACTTCGATTAAGTACCTAACCGGATTGAAGGCGGTCATGGTTTTTGCCCATCCCGGCATACTGTCGATGGAGGTATAAAGTCCACCCATCAAAATGAAAATCATCATCAGGAAAAAGGCAAGCAACATGGCTTGTTGTTGGGTTTTTGAAAGGGTTGAAATCAACAGGCCTAAACCTAGCATTGCCAGCAGAAAAATTCCTGAATAGGCAAAAAGTGTAAATAAACTTCCAACAGGAACAATCCCGTAAACAACACGAGCTACCAATAAACCCAAGCCTAAAACTACCAAACCCATTGCCCAAAAGGGTAGGAGTTTTCCAATAATAAATATGTGTTTTTTAATGGGAGTCACATTGATTTGCTCAATGGTTCCTGCTTCTTTTTCGCGCACAATATTCAGTGCGGTTAAGAAGGTTCCAACCATGGTAAGCAAAATTCCCAATATTCCCGGAACCATAAACATGCGGTAATTCATGCCTTGATTGTACCAATTGCGGTGTTCAAGATTCAGTCCTTGGTTGAGGTTTTCTTCCGGAATGCCTAAGTGTTCAACCAAGATTTGTTTGTTAAAACGCATGATTTCGGTTTGAAGGTAAGCTGCTCCTAAATTTGCTTTGGCGCCATTGATTGCATTTACCGCCACAAACAATCCGGCTTTGTTTTCGCGAATAAGCTTACGTTCAAATCCATTGGGGATTTCTAAAACGATATCGGCTTCATCGTGATTAAAGTCTATTGCCGCATTTTGGAAGGAATGACTTAGACGATTCAATTTAAAATAACCTGATGCTCCAATTGAACGAATCAAATGTCTCGAAAAATCGGAATGGTCGTGATCTACCACTGTTACCGAAACATCCTTTACTTCGTAATTGGCTGCCATGGGCAAAACCACCAATTGAATGACCGGCATAATAAACAACATCCGTAATATAGCTTTGTCGCGAAAAACCTGACGGAATTCCTTTTCAAGCAGAAAGAGTAAGGTTTTCATATTAAGCCAGTCGGATTTTGAACTTTTTAACGGTAATTCCTAAAAATGCGAGGGTCATCAAACCAAGAATGGCGGTTTCTTTCCAAACATCCACAAATCCCGAACCTTTAATCATTACATTTTTTACAATCAAGAAGTACCATTTAGCAGGTACAATGTTGGATACCACTTTTAATGGAGGAGGCAGGTTTTCTATAGGGAACATAAAGCCGCTTAGCATTAGCGTAGGCAGAAACATACCAACCAGTGAAATTAACATAGCTATTTGCTGTGATGCGGTTATGGTTGAAATAAGCAATCCCAGACATAAAGCTGTTATGGTGAAAAGCATGCTTTCACTTAACAGCAGGAAAAGATTTCCACGGATGGGTAAGTCTAAAGCCCAAACCGATAAAACCAAAATGCTTATCACATTCACCATCGACAAAAAGAAATAGGGTACGGCTTTGGCAATAATTACCAAAATGGGTTTTAAGGGTGATACCAACATCAGTTCCATGGTACCCAATTCCTTTTCGCGAACTATGGATATGGAAGTCATCATGGTACTTACCAATAGCAATATCATTGCCATAACACCGGGAACAAAATTGAAAGCACCTTTAAGTTGAGGATTGAAAAACATACGCACCGAGGTTTGAATGCTTGGGCTTCCAGTTTCGGGTTGAAACTCCGGCGACAAGATGCTCAAAGCGTAGTTTTTTAGAGTTGTTGCCGTGTTGGGGTCGCTGGCATCGGCAATAAATTGCATCTTGGCAAGGCCATTAATTTTTTGTTGAGAGGTACTTGCCGGAATAACTAGAACAGCATTCACTTCGCTGCTTCTTAAGCTGGCATTCACTTCCTGGTTTGAATGAATCAATTTTACCAAATCAAAATACCTGCTGGCATCCAGTTTGGCTATTATTTGCTTGCTGGCTTGATTTCCGGCCTGGTCCCAAATGCCAATTTTGGCATTTTTTACTTCATTGGATAATGCAAACCCAAACAGCATAATTTGGGTAATTGGCATTCCAAATAAGATGAAAAGGGTTCGTTTATCTCTCCAAATGTGGAGGAATTCTTTTTTTACAAAGATTAAAAACTGTTTCATGGTTAATCGGCGTTACGAGTTGCACTTCTAGCTAAGGCAAGAAATACTTGGTCCATGTCTTTGGCCCCAAATTGATTTTTTAGTCCGGTTGGCGTGTCTAGCGCTTTAATTTTCCCATCCACCATCATCGAAATGCGGTCGCAGTATTCGGCTTCATCCATGTAGTGTGTGGTTACAAAAATGGTAGTTCCTCGATCGGCGGCTTCATAAATCAATTCCCAAAACTCCCGACGTGTAACCGGGTCAACACCTCCGGTAGGTTCATCCAAGAAAACGATTTGAGGATTGTGAAGCAGGGCAGATGTGAAGGCGAGTTTTTGTTTCCAACCCAAGGGCAAAGAACTAACCAGGTTATTGGCCACATTCCACATGCCCAATCTATGCAAAACTTCTTCACTTTTTTCCTGAATGGCTTTGCGGGTTAATGCGTAAATTCCACCGTAAAATCTAAGGTTTTCGCGCACAGTTAAATCCTCATACAAGGAAAAGCGCTGACTCATATACCCAATATTTTTCTTGATGGATTCCGTTTCTTTGTACACGTCAAAGCCGGCTATAGTGGCGCTACCTGCGCTTGGTGTACTAAGTCCGATTAGCATTTTCATGGCCGTAGTTTTACCGGCACCATTCGCGCCTAGAAAACCAAAAACTTCTCCAGGTTTAACTTCAAAGCTAATTTGGTCAACTGCTTTAAACTCACCAAAATGTTTACTTAGGTTGGTGGCAATAATGGCGTTATCCGATTTCATCTTCCAAAGGCATTAACTCCATAAAACAATCTTCAATTCCTGCATCAATTTGCCTGGCCTCCAGCTCAGGAAATCCGGCTTCAGTCAATACTGTTTGGGGGTTAACTACTGAATCCTGAAAGGTGATATGCAAGTTTTCGCCAAAAGGGTAGCAGCTTCTAACGGCAGGATGTTGAAGCAATGCCTTTCGCAAGTGGTGGTTGCTGCCTTTGTAAACCTGGAACAACGGTTTAGGAAATGATGCGCTAATACCTGCAGCAGTATCGATTCCTAAAAATTCTCCTTTTTGAATGAGGGCAATTCGATCGCAACGTTCGGCTTCGTCCATGTAAGGAGTTGAAACCAAAATGCTCAACCCAAAGCTTTTAAGATTGGCAAGCATTTCCCAAAATTCCTTGCGCGAAACAGGGTCAACTCCAGTTGTTGGTTCATCTAAAAAGAGAACTTCCGGTTTGTGAATCAAGGCGCAACTTAATGCCAGCTTTTGTTTCATACCGCCGGATAAGGCTCCAGCTTTTCTGTTTTTAAAGGGTTCAATTTGCTTATAAATTGGCTCAATTAATTCATAGTTTTTCTGAATGGTAGTATTGAAAATGGTGGCAAAAAATTCCAAATTTTCTTCAACTGTTAAATCCTGATACAAAGAAAACCTGCCCGGCATATAACCCACTTTCTTCCGAATTTGCTTGTAATCTTTTACGGTATCCAAACCTAAAACACGTGCTGTTCCCGAATCCGGATTCAACAGGGTGCTTAGGATGCGGAATAAGGTGGTTTTTCCTGCACCATCCGGACCAATAATGCCAAACAATTCGTTGCTCCCAACTTCAAAACTCAGGCTTTTGATGGCATCTACCCGGGTTTTGCCGTTGATGTACGATTTGCTTAGCTGATTTACTTCAAGGCTATTCATTTTTCTTCCTTAAAATTCAATTCGCCGTACATGCCAATTTTGAGGAAGCCGTTGTTCTTTACTTTGACTATTGCGGCATACACCAGGTTAGCACGCTCGTCTTTGGTTTGAATGGTTTTGGGTGTGAATTCGGCTTGGGTGGCTATCCAACTTAGCGTGCCCGTATGGTAACTGTAGGCCCCATTGGCAGAATCGGTGCGGATTTGCAATTCCTGACCCAATTTGAGTTTTGGCAATTGGTCGCCTGTTACGTAAACCCGCAATTCCATTTGGCTTAAATCAGCTATTTTAAACAAAGGTTTACCAGCACCTGTAAATTCATTGGCCTCAATATACTTGCTCAAAATGGTAGCTTTTATTGGACAATGGATATAGGATTTGCTGATTAAATCTTTGGTTTGAAGCAATTGCGCTTGCAGGGCTTTCATTTCGGCTTGCAAGGCTCTTGAACTTCCATTTAGCGTGCTTTCGGTGGCGGTGTACTGACGTTTAAGTGTTGCTAACTGCGCTTTAATATCATCTAAAGTTTTGGTGTTACCGGCATCTTGTTTGATGAGGTTTTGCATCCGGGTTTCTTCCCGTTCTGCCGATTTTATTTGTTCGTTTATAACGGCCAATTGCTTCGCGGATTCTGGCATTCTGGCTTCCAAGGCTTGAAGCGAATTTTGCAATTGCACGCGCTTTAAATGAAGTTGAGTTGTATCTAAAATAGCCAATAAATCGCCGCCATTTTTCTCGTCACCCTCTTCGGCATTTAACCAAATTAATTTGCCCGGAGTTTCTGCTGATAACAGGATTTCAGTGGCTTCAAAAGTACCAGAAGCATCGGGAGTTTCATTTCCGTTTTTGCAAGATGCAAGCATTGCCAATGCTGCCAGTGTTAGGATAATTTTATTTTTCATGTTAGTTGCCGCTATTAAGTTGATAGTTGAAATAACCGGAGAGTAATTGAATTTCATGAAGTGATTTGTTCATCAAAACCTGTTCTTCTTGAAGCAATTCATGGATATAATCGCTTGCCGAGAGAATGCCTTCTGCAAGTCTTATTGATGCATTTTGGCGAATGCGCTTTCTGAGTTTTAGCAACTCTTCATCGACCAAAATCAGGTTTTCAGCTTTTTCAATTTCACTTTTGGCTTGTTGAAGTCCAACCCGGGTTTGGAGCACAAAACTTTCTTGCTGAAGTTTCAGGGCATCGGAATTTCGTTTGATGATTTGCTTTTCTTTACCCAAGGTGTACAAGGTGCTTGGGTTCCAGGTTATGCGGGCACCGGCAAGGTAAAACCATTCAAACTCGTTTTTTAACATGTTCAAACCGGGTTTTCCATAACCTGCTTGACCAAACAACATGGCTTTGGGTACCAATTTTCGCTGGGTTAAACTAAGCTGCGACCCCAAAAGCTCTTGTTGATTGCGGAGCGTTTGCAATTCAGGACGAATAATTTCGTCCTTGAGAATCGGTTTTTCAGGCACCAGGAGTTTGGAATTTTCATCTAGGTTCAATCCACTCAAAAGCGAAAGACCCTGTAATGTAGCAGTTCTTGCCGATTTCAGCTCAAGTCTTTTTTGTTCTAGGCGCAATTGCTCGGCGCGAATCAAATCCAAGTTGTTTTCATTGCTTAAGCCGTTTGCTTTTAGGGCAGTTACTTTTCGGTAGTTTTCTTGAAGGTCTTTTTCAAGGAGTGTGAGTTGTTCCAATTGTTTATCGAGCAATAGAATACCCAGGTACAATTGCGTTACTTTTTCTTTCAGCCGATAAAGTTCTTGTTCCAATTTACTTTCATCTACCAAGGCTTGTGCGCTGGCCATTGATTTTTGGGCTTCGGTTATTCCACCATCAAATAAAATCTGGCTTAAATCTGCGGTAACCTTGTATTGGTCTTTATCGGGAGGGATGATTTTGAATAAGTTACTTGAAATTGGAACACTCGTTACTGCACTTTGGTAAGTTGCTTGTGCATTTAAGTTCACTTGGGGTAAGTAGTTTCGGGTCAGACTGGTCAATTGGTCTTGACGGTTTTGCTGAATAAGTAATTTTTGACGTGTTGCCGGGTAATTTTGACGTGCAGCCTCCAGGCAATTGGCTAGAGTAATAGGCTTCTGATTTTCTTGGTTTTGCGCCAAAAGCGGCATAAACAAGGATGGGATTAGCGCCAGAATCAGCAGATGAAATATGCGCATAGGTTTATTTTTTGCGAATGGATTGAATAATAAATTCAGGAATTTCTTTTTTTCGGTATTCCAGAAATTCTTCAAAAGTGGTTTGATCTATTTTGAGAATCTGGCTTAGCATAGGCTTTCCAATAAATGGAAAAATGCTCATGCTCATGATATTTATCCAAAGGCTGGTGGGTTTTATGGGACGAATATTTCCTTTGATAATTTCTTCATTCACAGAATCACTAAAGGCCTGGAACATGGTTGAAAATCCGCGGCTGTTTTCTTGTGCCAATTGAATAAGGCTCTCAGGATTGCAATTCAATTCGTGCATGATAAAATGGGCAAGTCCGGGGTTTGCCCGGTTGGAGTTGATTTGATGATCAACCAGCTTTTCAATCTTTTCAACTAGGCTAAGTTCTGCCAGATTGATAGCCGCAATTCCTTGCACAAATTCTGCAAAGCGGGTTCTGAATACAGTTTCAAATAACTTTTCCTTGGAGCGGAAATAGTAATGAAGCAATGCTCGATTTATTCCGGCTTCACTCGCAATTTCTTCCATTCGTGCACCGGCAAAGCCAGTGCGGGTAAATACCCTTGCCGCTGCTTCCAGAATTATTGCCTCGGTGTTTTTATCACTTTGCTTGCTTTTCACCATACAAAGGTTAATCATCAAATTTACTTTAACAAGAATATTTAACAATATTGTTAAATATTCTTGTTAAATACATATAACTAATTGGTTATTAATTCTATGTGGTGGTTTTTTTTCTGTCGAAAATTTGATTTAACAGGACTCGTTTGGCCCTAAAATGGGCATCCTAATACCAGGAAGGGTGAAATTTAAGTGGATGGTAAATTATAGGTTAACGAAAGGTTGTTGAAAAGAGGAAAAGCTAGATTTGAACTAAGCAGTTATTTGAAAGCTCTAATTAAACCTCAAAGTTTTAACCGGGCTTATGCGACTTACAAACCTTGCGGGAAGTAAAAGGATAAGCAAACAACTCAAAAAGCTACCCACATTCAGCCAAAACAGGCCTATCCAATCTAAACGAATGGGTACTGTTTCCAGGTAATAGGCAGATTCATCAAGCCTGATAATTCCGGTTTGTTGTTGGATGATTGCCAATCCAATTCCAATTAAATTGCCCCAAAACATGCCTGTAAGCACAATGCGAAGCGCCATGAAAAGGAAAATACGTCCAACCTGACGGTCGCGAGCGCCTAAGGCCTTGAGTAAACCAATCATTTGGCTCCGTTCTAAGATCAGAATTAAGAGTGCCGTAATCATATTAATGCCTGCAACTGCCAACATCAAAAGCAGAATAATGAGCACGTTCATGTCGAGCAATTCAAGCCAATCAAACAGCTGAGGATAGCGTTTGAAAACGCTGTTCACGCCTTTGTCGATAGGTGTTATTAGTTCAACTTCAGCACTGGTTTCTTCTACTTTTTCGGGATTGGCAATGGTAATTTCATAGCCGGAAATAAAATGGGCCGGCCAGTTGTTTAATTTTCGAAGAACCGGCTCATTGCAAAATGCGTAAAGTTCGTCAAGGTCACTTAATCCGGTATCAAAAATGCCAACAATGGTAAACTTGCGAATGCGCGGAGGTTCGTCAATAAAGTAAACCAGTAGCTTTTCATTCAGCTTCCGTTTCATGCGCTTGGCAGTAATAGAAGAAATTACAATTTCCGTTGGTTCATCGGGGTTTAGCAGCCGTCCTTCTTTGAGGTGCTCCTTAATAAATTCCCAATTGTAAGTGCCTGTTACCCCCTTTAGTAGGATACCTTCAAACGCTTCATTAGTTTTGATGATGCCTGCCTTGGCACAATAGCTATGAATGCCCGTAATGCCCTTGAGTTTTTTTACCTGGGTTTCGTACAAACTGTCCTTTTCAATGGGCAGACTTTCGTAGCTATTGTTTAAATCAAGGTGGGTAACCTGTATAGGTGCGTTGAAGCCAATCAGCTTATTTCGCACCTGCTGCTGGTAGCCTTTCACTATGGCAATGGCCAAAATCATCACCATGATGCTTATGGCAACTGCCGCTGTGGCTAGTCTGATGATAAGTCCCGACGAACCCTTGCGTGCCTTACGCGATGGATTTTCCGGAACCTGTTGCAGGCGCTTAACTAGTTCTAAACTGAAATTCATGAAAACGTTCAAATATACGCTCATTGTCCTGCTATTGGTGCTAAGTGTTCAAACTTTGCAAGCCCGGTTAATCCAAAATGGAGCCGAGAAAATGCAGGAGTACCTTCCTTTGCTAAAACAAAAACGTGTTGCCTTGGTAGTTAACCAAACTTCACTGGTTGGAAACCGGCATTTGGTTGATACCCTTAAGTCGCTTGGCGTGGGTATTAAGTTCATTTTTGCACCCGAGCATGGTTTTCGTGGCGATCATAGTGCCGGAGAGAAAGTAGCAAGCGGTACCGATGCGCAAACCGGACTAAAGGTGTATTCCCTGTATGGAGCAACAAAAAAGCCTTCAGCAGCGCAAATGAAGGAAATTGATGTTGTGCTGTTTGATATTCAAGATGTAGGAGCGAGGTTTTATACCTATATCAGCACTTTGCATTATGTAATGGAAGCTTGTGCAGAAAATAAAAAAGAGTTGATTGTGCTCGATCGTCCAAACCCAAATGGATTTTATACCGATGGTCCCGTGTTGGATACTGCATTTAAGTCTTTTGTAGGCATGCATCCGGTGCCAATTGTGCACGGGTGCACCATGGCCGAGTATGCCGGTATGATTAATGGTGAAGGCTGGTTGGCTGGAAAGCGCAAATGCAAAATCACTGTTGTTAAGGTTAGAAATTACACACACGATTATTCCTATGTTTTGCCGGTTAGGCCATCACCCAATTTGCCAAGTATGGCATCCATTTATCTGTACCCCAGTTTATGCCTGTTTGAAGGAACCAGCATAAGCATGGGCAGAGGCACAGAAAAGCCCTTTGAATGCATTGGTAAGCCCGGATTGCCCATTGGTGATTATCAATTTACCCCACGCAGTATACCGGGTGTGGCAGATAAGCCGCCGTATGAAGGCAAAAATTGTAGAGGATTTTTGCTGAGCGATTATGGAAACAATATCGCATCGGTAGCAGGTGAAATTAACTTAACCTGGCTTATCAATTTGTACAAAGCTGATACCGGACGCAAAACTTTCTTTATTCCCTTCTTTGATAAACTTGCAGGAACCGACCAATTGCGCAAGCAAATCATTGCCGGTAAAAGCGAAGCAGAAATTCGGAAAAGCTGGGCTCCTAAATTGGAGGCCTACCGAAAAATGCGTAAAAAGTATTTGCTATATCCTTAGGAAGATTATTGCTTGAATTGGATTTGAATCTTTGAGGATTGGTCAAGGTTGATATTAATTCAGAGGCCTTAAATCTTGAGAATGTTTCATTTGAGGAAAGTTCAAAATTGAGCATTTGCGCTCTTGGTTTGTATGAATCCTGATTGGTTTCAGTTTGCTGAAAAGTTTAGATTAAGACGGGTGTTTAAAATGCTTGGTCTTCGCTTCAGTTGGTGATTTAGGCTTCCCTAATTATGAATTACCACATCCGAGAATTTTTGATGGTTACGGAAATTTGCGCCAGGGACGGCAGCTAATTATCCCGAACCAGGGAGTTCGCTGCCTGTGCTGAAAGGCCGGCGACCGGAGGAAGCCCGGCAAGGCAGCTACAGGCGGCAGAACTTCCTGGGAGGAATAATGCGGACGGCCCGGCCGCGAAACGTCATTTGAATCTTATGATGCACTTGGAAGGCGGCGGCGCCCAAGTCCTGATTTTTGATTTGAAAGACTAAATCTTGCCATTATTAGAAATTTAACGCATTGAAAATCTATATCTTATGTTTTCGTATAGTATTATGTATTGCAAAGTACCAGCTTATGGATAGATTTGTGCCATAGTTTGAACCTTGTAATGGAATGAGATATGGATATTGAAAATAGTAAAGCCCAAATGAAAAAGGGCATTTTGGAGTATTGCATCCTGCACATCATTAGCAGGGGAGAGGCCTATACCAGTGATATTCTGGAAGAAATGAAGGCCGCCAGATTGATAGTTGTGGAGGGTACGATGTATCCTTTGCTAAGTCGCTTGAAAAATGATGGATTGCTTAGTTACAACTGGGTGGAAAGCAAAAGTGGTCCACCACGCAAGTACTACCAACTAACCGAGGAAGGCCGAAAATTTATGGAAGAGCTCCAGGTTACCTGGAAAGAACTGGTTGAATCGGTTGAACAACTCACATTAAAAACAACAAATAAACACGCATAATCATGGAAAAAGTATTTCAGGTAAACCTGGGAGGGGTAATCTTCTTTATTGAGGAATCGGCCTACCATCAACTTAGAACCTACATCAATGAATTGCATGCTCATTTTGCAGGCAATACCGAAATTGTATCGGACATTGAATCGCGCATGGCAGAATTGTTTAGCGAGCGATTAGATACCAGCCGTAATACCTTAAACACGGAGGATGTTAACTATGTATGTGGCATAATGGGTGATATTGGGCAAATGTCGGCCGAGGAAGAAAGCAAGGCCATACATGGAGCGCCTGTTTCTGATAAATTCAGGGTTCGTCGCCTTCGCCGTAATCCTTTTGATAGCAAATTGGGTGGTGTTGCTTCGGGTTTTGCATCGTTTTTTCAAATAGACCCGGTTATTGTACGCTTGCTGTTTGTGGTAAGTGTTATAGTATATGGTTCAGGCATTCTGTTTTATTTGGTTCTTTGGGTGGTTTTACCTGAGGCGCGAGGTGAGGAATCGGAGGCGATGCGTTTGCAAAAGCTGCACAGAACCCGTCGTTTGTTTCGCGACCCCGATAATCGCGTATTATCCGGTGTAAGCTCGGGTTTAGCCGCCTATTTTGGGTTGGATGTGGTTTGGATTCGCTTGGCTTTTGTAGTTGCTTTGTTTGCTTTTGGCTCTGGTTTTTGGCTGTATATTATTCTTTGGGCCATAACGCCGAAAGCTCAAACTGCCGCAGATAAACTAATGATGCGCGGTGAGCCGGTAGATATTAAAAGTATTGAAAAAGAAGTGATGTCGGGAGCCGGCGGTCCTGGCCGCATTGGACAATTTACCGAACGTGGTGGCGATGTATTGGGTACGCTACTTCGAGGATTTGTGAAATTGGTTCTGGGTTTTATTGCCTTTTTGGTTTTTATTATGATTGTGGCTATCAGCGTTGGCGTAATATCGACCTTTATGAACATTGGCAATACTGCCTGGTTGAATGAAATGATTGATTTTGCTATTAAAGACCAAAGTTTGATTTGGGCGGGAAAATTGGGATTGTTTTTGGTATTGGTTGCTCCGGCATTGGGATTATTGCTTTTGTTGATTCGCTTGATATTCAATGTTCACATGAATAGGTCGATAACGGCTGGCAGCTTAGCGGCTATGTTTGCTATTGGCCTTGGATTAACCCTTTATTCAGGCATAAGCATAGCCAATATGTTCAAGGTTCAGGAAAGTAAAACCCAGTTTCATGCTTTAGCATTCTCCAAATCGGATACCTTGGTTTTGGAAGGCCGATTAATTCCTGAAGTGGAAAACGGCTCCTGGGGAGGAGAAGATGGGGAGTTAACCATCAATCAATCCGGATTTGTTATTGACCGCTCCAATTCAAAAGTTTATGCAGAAATAGAAGAGTTGCGCATCCGCAAAGCCAGTCCCAAGGATTCGGTTGGATTAAAAATGATATTCAAGGCCCGTGGGGCAAGTCGCCCGCTTGCAAAGGAGTTTATTGGTTTGGTGAATTACGTTCCGAATTTTGAAGGTAACAAGCTTGTTTTACCCAATTACTTTAGCTTGGATATGCAAAATCGCTATGCCATGCAGCGTGTTACCTTGGTATTGATTGTTCCAGAAAACACCGTTTTGAAAACAGATGCAGCTATTCGCGAGGTATTAGACGACCGCAACTTTGACGAAATGGAAGGTAGTTTGTTTCAGGTTGGTAAGGATGAAATTCATTGCCTGGATTGCGAAGGAGATCAAAACGAATCGGATGTAGAATCTGTAAATATTGATGCAGATTTAGAATCGAGTGATGGCGATTTTCATTTGGAAATTAAGGATGGAAAAGGCGAGGATAAACAGAAAGGACTAAAAATCACGATTTCGGATAATGGCAAGGGAAAAAAGGAGGAAGTGAAGATTGAAACTCGAGATGAAAATGGCAATACCAAGCTAATTCGCAAAAAGCAGGTAGGCCCAGTAACCATTACAACCGAAGAAAAAAACAAGTAGTTGGCTGATATTTATGAATTTCATGTCTTTGTAAATCAGCATCTTACCTTAATTCTGTAAAAAAGGTTGGTCAAGACTCTGAAAAATTTATATTTGCCAAAACCTAAAGAGACCTCAAGAATGGCTAAGTCGACGAAAAAGAAAATCAGAATGGAGTTTGAAATCAAGGCATCCCCTGCCATGTTGTTCAACTACATTAGCTCTCCATCCGGTTTGTCGCAATGGTTCTGCAACGATGTAGATATTTACAACAATTTCTACAAGTTTAAGTGGGACGGCGACGAAAGCATTGCCGAGCTATTAAAAAAGACCCAAAACAAAGGCATCCGTTTCCGTTGGAAAGATGCAGTGGAAGAAGAATACTTTGAATTTGAAATTCTCCAAGATGAATTAACGGATGACGTAGCGCTTGTGGTTACTGATTATGTTGAACCCATTGATGAGAAAAACGCCATTCAACTTTGGGAAAATCAGGTACATGATTTGAAAACCTTACTTGGAGGTTGATTTAATAGCTTCCAACCAATACGAAAAGAATCCGGTGGATTGCTCAGGCAGTTCATCGGATTTTTTTATGGGTAGAATGGCAATAAGCTTGTAATAGCCTGTTGCCTCTGTGGTTTCTTCAAGTTCTGAAAGTGAAGTTTCCTCGCTTCCTTTAAAATCAGTAGCCTCCCAGCGATTTTCCCAAAGATTGGTTGAAACCAAAATCCGGCATTCCATTGGGCAATTCTTTACCCATTCGATAAACTGTTGAGTGGACATTCGCTGCCTTTCTACAAAAAACTGAAAGGCAAAATGTTGGGCCCAACGAAAAAAAATGCGTCCACCAAACGGGTAATTGTCCTTTTTAAGCTGCGGAATATCCATTACCAACCAAGGACAATCGTCGAAATTTTCACCGGCTGAAAGTTTTGAATTTAATTGATAATCAGGTTTTAAGTTCTGGAAAAGTGGAAGGTTTAGCCCTGCAGCTTCCTGCATTAATTGAGCCAATTGGTTCATGGCACTTTTTTTGAGCTTGGGGTAGTGGGTTGAACAAATCAGATTCAACTCATCATTTGTCAGTTTTATTTTGGATTTTTGCGCCATTCATCCACAAACATCGCATACGTGAAGAAGTTTTACCAGTTTATAATCAGAAGTTATCTGAAGGCATTTATTCCCACCTTTCTGATTGTTATGTTGATTTTGTTGATGCAGGTAATCTGGCTCTATGTGGATGAACTGGTAGGGAAGGGACTTGATTGGCTTGTAATAGGTGAGTTGTTATTTTACTTCTCGGCGAGTTTGGTTCCACAAGCACTTCCTTTATCGGTTTTACTTTCTTCCATTATGACCTTTGGCAACTTGGGTGAAAGCTATGAGCTGGTAGCGGCAAAGGCATCGGGCATATCCATTTGGAGGATGTTTAAGCCCATGATGATGATTATGATGCTGATTGCCTTGTTTGGATTTTTTGTTTCCAATATTCTTATTCCTCAAGCCAATTTAAAGCGGGGTTCCCTGTTGTACGATATTCGCCAGCAGAAACCCTCTCTGGCCTTAAGAGAGGGGGTGTTTAGTCAAGATATACCGGGAATTACCATTCGCATTGGCAAAAAAGACAACAAAACCCAAGAGCTTTCCAATATTTTGATTTACGACCAGCGTGAAAGTCAGTTGCAGAGCACCATTTTGTTTGCCAAGCGCGGCAATATGCAAATGAGTGAGGACAACCGTTACCTGTTTCTGAACTTGTACGATGGTTCGAGGTATGAGGAATTGGAAAAGGTAAGAGGCTATCACATATCCAGACCGCATACGGCTACTTTCTTTAAGAAAGAGCAAATTACCTTCGACATGAACAGCTTTAAGTTTAGCCGTTCTGATGAAAGCATGTTCAAGCAACATTGGGAAATGCTAAATGTCCTCGAATTGCAACATGCCTCCGATTCGTTGGATAGTTTGGCTTACAATAAATATGAGTTGCTGAAAGGCTATGTTCAACCGTATTACTTTTTTACCAAATATCCATCGGATACCCTTTTGCCCAAGGGGATGAAAGCCAAAGCGCTTACTTTGGAAGATACACTTGGACACCTTGTTCCAAAACCAGAACAGGCTTCGCAGGTTTATGCAATAGCGGCCAACAATGCCCGCACCGTGAGAAATATTATTGAATACAGCATAACCGAGTTTAACGAGTTAAATAAATTGCATGCCCGGCATCGGATTGAATGGCATAGAAAGTTCATTTTATCCATAGCCTGTATTGTGATGTTTTTTATTGGCGCTCCATTGGGTTCAATCATTCGCAAAGGCGGATTTGGATTACCCGTTGTTGTTTCGGTATTGATGTATGTGTGCTACCATATTGTTTCACTTAGCGGAGAAAAAGCTGCCAAAACCATGGCATGGGCTCCTTTGCAAGGCATGTGGTTTGGCATATTTGTTTTTATTCCTTTAGGACTTTTCCTTACCTGGAAGGCTGCATCCGATTCAGCCATGTTTGATGCAGGTGCTTACACAAAATTCTTCAAGCGGATTAATCCATTTCAGAAAAAAGAAGAAAACGCATGAGGATTTTGGTACTGATGAACCGCTTTCCCTGGCCCTTGAAAGATGGAGGAACTTTAGCTTATTATCAATTGCTAAAAGGCCTAAAACTTGCGGGAATGGAAGTACATGCGGCTGTCCTCAATACCAGTAAACATTGGGTTGATTTTAACCAATTACCGGGAGATGTTCAACAACTGGCTAATTTCCACCTGGTCGAAATTGATAATCGGGTGAAACCTTTGGATACATTGGTCAATTTGGCATTCAGCAATAAATCTTACCATGTAACTCGATTTGACAGTCCGGATTTCAGGACCATGTTAGGCGAATTGCTTGCTCAATTTTCATTTGATATTGTACTATTTGAAAGTGTAATCATGGGCGTTTATCTGGATACAGTTCGAGATAATACCCAAGCCAAATGTGTGTTGAGGTCGCACAACGTGGAGTTTGAAATCTGGGAAAGTTTAGCAGGAATTGAAAAAAATCCGATCAAGAAATTCTATCTCAACAGCTTGGCCAAACGTTTAAGGAAGTTTGAAACAAGTTGCATACAAGGGTTTGATGGCATGGTTTGTTTCACTCCGCAAGACCAAAAGCGATTTCGGGAATTGGGGTTCAACAAGCCACTTGAAGTGATTCCGGTAGGGGCAGATATCAGTCGCTTACAACCCGATGAAAGTGCAATTCAACCCATGACCCTATTGCATTTAGGCTCTTTAGATTGGATGCCCAATCAGGAAGCAGTTAATTGGTTTATTAACGAGGTTTGGCCAAGTTTGCATCGCCAATACCCACAATTGATTTTTAAGGTTGCCGGAAGAAATATGCCAGACTATTTCAGGGCCTATCAAGGCAATGGCATTGAAATATTGGGTGAAGTTGAAGATGCCATTCAACTCATGAAAGAATCGGCAATCATGGTAGTTCCCTTGTTTTCTGGAAGTGGAATACGCGTCAAAGTGATTGAAGGATTAGCCATGGGAAAATGCATGGTGGTAAGCGAAATGGGATGCAGTGGAATTTATGCCAAATCGGGAAAAGAGTTGCATATTGCCAATACAGCAACCGAGTTTGTTCAAACCATTAGCAACCTATTGAACAATCCGAATTTGATTGCTGAAACCGGAAGAAATGCCCGCAAATTGATAGAGCAATTTTACGAACAAGAAAAAGTAACCGCCGATTTACTGGCGTTTTTTAATACAAGGATATGAGTAAGTTTAAATTCAATACCATTGAGGAAGCCATAGAAGACATTCGCAATGGCAAAATGATTATAGTAGTTGATGATGAGGACCGCGAAAACGAAGGCGATTTTCTAACTGCCGCGCGGAATGTAACTCCCGAAATCATTAACTTCATGAGCAAGGAGGGCAGAGGCCTAATTTGCGCTCCCCTAATCGATACCCGTTGTGAACAGCTGGGCTTGGAGTTGATGGTGTCTCAAAATACAACCTCCCATGAAACGCCTTTTACAGTTTCGGTTGATTTATTGGGCAAAGGATGCACAACTGGAATTTCAGCCCAAGATCGCGCTAAAACGGTTCAGGCTTTGATTGACCCGGCAACCAAACCCGAGGATTTGGGCAAACCCGGGCATATTTTCCCCTTAAAAGCAAGGCCTGAAGGTGTTCTTAGAAGGGCTGGACATACCGAAGCAGCAATTGATTTCGCCCGATTGGCAGGATTTGAACCTGCTGGTTGTATAGTTGAAATCATGAATGAAGATGGTACCATGGCTCGCGTTCCAGACTTGGTTAAGATTGCCGAAAAGTTCGACATGAAACTGGTAACCATCAAGGATTTGATTGCCTATCGCTTAGAAAAAGAATCCTTGGTAAGGAAGGTAATTTCTGTTGAAATGCCAACCAAATATGGACAATTTGTACTTACGGCTTATCACCAAAAAGATACCGGAGAGGAGCATGTCGTTCTTTCAAAAGGCACTTGGAATGCCGATGAGCCGGTATTAGTGCGGGTTCACTCTTCCTGCATAACCGGAGATATTTTTCACAGCATGCGCTGCGATTGCGGTGACCAATTGCATAAGGCCATGGAGATGATTGAACGAGAAGGAAAAGGAATGGTCTTGTACATCAATCAGGAAGGAAGAGGTATTGGTTTGATTAATAAACTCAAAGCCTATAAACTCCAGGAACAAGGATTTGATACAGTTGAAGCCAATATTAAATTGGGCTTTAAAATGGATGAAAGGGATTATGGGGTTGGAGCTCAGATTTTGCGCGATATGGGTGTTCAGAAAATGCGCCTAATGACCAATAACCCAACCAAACGTGCAGGCCTGATAGGCTACGGATTAGAAATCGTAGAGAATGTTCCTTTATCGGTTCCTGCCAATCCGCATAACCAAAAGTATTTGGAAACAAAGAGGACAAAAATGGGTCACGATTTTGAGTCGTTGAAGCAGAAATGATTCACGCGTATAAAGTCATTCTAGAGCATTCGAGAAAAAAGAAGGATCAAACCAAGAAGTACCTCGAAAAACTCAAAAAAAGTAAAGTACGCAACCTCGATCAGGTTGTGATGGAATTGGACGAGGAGGTTTGGTCGGAAATAGATTGCTTGCAATGCGCTAATTGTTGTGCAACTACTGGTCCATTACTGCTTGATAAAGACATTGAACGCCTTGCCAAATCGTTGAAGATGCGGCCTGCGAATTTTACAGAAACTTTCTTGAAAATAGACGAGGACAAGGACTATGTGTTTAAAGCCATGCCTTGTCCTTTTTTGGGCGATGATAAGTATTGTTCGCAATACGAAAGCAGGCCAAATGCGTGCAGAGAATATCCACATACTTCCCAGCGCAATTTCTCGGTACGCTTGAAAATAACCTATGAAAACAGCATGATTTGTCCTGCCGTGGCTTTAATTGTTGATCGTTTGAAATTGAAAATTCCGCTTTAACCCGGCATATGCATTAGTCCATCTATTACTGCCCAAAATGCCTTTGAACTTGCTTGTTTCGCTCAAGCAGCGTACCAAACTAGGTATGCCTTGCTCACGAAACAATCAATTTCTTTGGCCTTTTGACCCTCATAACGATTTCTAATGCATAATCCGGGTTTAATTGCTTTTAAGGGTTAATAATGCGTGATAAAATCAAACCAAATTGAGCAGCAATCCATTTGGAGATTGAGCAGTTTTTTTGTTGAATTCAACAACTTGCTCGGCCTTTCAAATTTGAATAAAAAAAACGCCATGATGTTAGTTGGAACATCATGGCGTTTTTTATTTCTGAAATGGAATTTCTTAGAACAACCTATTCCCACTTGAACCATCGGTTGGTTGAATGAAGAAAGTTTCATTCACTAACCTGTCTTTGCCAAATCGGTAACTGATTCCTATGGCATGGAATTGCTTACTTACACTGTAGATGGCCGAGATTGGTAAGTTATAATTGTAAAAGAAGTTCAACTTGTCTTTGGTTTTAATAAAGGCGAAAATTCCTACCGAATTACCCGGACTGAAGTTTAAACCTCCGGCAAACATTTGCTGAAAAACACCCATGGCTGCAAAATGCATAAAAACCGGGGAGTTGCGCACCACATTGAATTGACCTGTTGCTTCCAATGAAAAATCACCGTTGATTTCGCGCCTGTACCAACCGTGAAACGAAAGATTTGGATCTTCAGTTACCTGGGTTCTTCTAAACCTGCGCTGTGGAATCATATTCCGATAACTCACACCTATCAAAAAACTTTCAGGATTGTACCAAGAGAAACCAGCATCAAAATTGTTTACCGGAACACTGTTCTGATCAAAGGCCAGCAATGGGTCATTTTCATCAAGCAACCTGCTCGTGCTTAAGTTCAGGTAATGTTGGGTTAAATTATGTCGGATACCAAATGAAGCATGATGATTTCCGAAGGTTTGCAAATGGTAGGCAAATCCATTGTTCAAATTAATTGAACTGATAGGTCCAATATGGTCTGAGATAATACCTGCGTTCCATCCGGAGTTTTCGCTAAACATTTTATCGTACCTCAAGTATCCTGATTTTGGGGCACCTTCTATTCCTAACCAACGAGCTTCAAAACCCAATTGCAATTGATTGGAATGTAAGCCAGATAGAGCTGGATTGATGGCAATCGGATTGAATATAAAGTTTTCCGAACCCGGGCTCAATTGCGCCCAAAGCGAACCGGCACAAAAGGTTCCAAGAATACCTGTTAAAATGAATTTATTCAGTTTCATGGTTCAGTGCTTATTTGGTGAGATAAATATAACCCGAGTACGCTTTGTTATTCGGTTTGGTGATGAATACATAGTAATAGGTATCGTTTGGCAAATAACTTCCCTTTGCTCCTAAGAAATTGGAGATAGTTGATTTTCCATCCCAGTTGTTTTTGTAATCGGAGGCTTCAAATACCTTTTCTCCCCAGCGGTTATAAATCGATAATTCATTTTCGGGGAAGTCTGAAATTCCTTTGATTACAAAATAGTCATTATAACCATCTCCGTTTGGAGTGAATCCTGCAGGAATGAACAAGTCACACTTGTTTGGTGCAGTGGCTACCAATTCCACCATAATCGAATCAATACAGAAGTTAGAATCAATTACGATTGCTTGAGTGAATCCTCCTTTTACCTGATAAACTACTGATGAGTCTAACTGCTTGGTACCCCAAATGTAATTGTAAGGTGCGGTTCCACCGGTTGCAAACAATTTTACAACACCATCAGAGTCCTCCTCACAAAGCACAGGTTTCAAAATACTTGAACTTAAGCTGAGGGCTTGCGGTTCCTTGACTTCAAAACTATCAACTATAGTACAACCTCGCGCATCAACCAACTGGAAATAGTGGAATCCTTTTTTGGCATAAATTAAGGTGTCGGCGTCACTTGAATTATTAATCCAGAATGAGGCATTGTAAGGTTTATCTCCACCAAATGGTATTGCTGCTACAATGGCATCCGAATCTCCAAAACAAGATATCGGAGAGATCGCCTTGAAGCTTAACAGTAGAACAGTATCTGGGCTAGTAATTTCAACAGAATCATTTAGTACGCAATTGCTGTCATCGGTAAGGCGAACATAATACATGCCCGGTGGCAAATTGGTTCGGCTTGGATTGTTTGAACCATTGTCCTGCCAAGTAATTTGATAACCACTTCCTGCACCGCCGAGTGGGGTTAAGGTAACAGAAGCATCATCGTCTCCATAACAAACAATTGGCTTAATGTCTTTTTGAAATTGAAGTCCAAGGTTTAAATCAATATAAACCGAATCGTAGGCTTTGCAATTGCCAACATCAACATAGCAATATAGCCAACCGGTAAATCCGGAGATATCACAAATTGGACCAGAAATTCCATTCGACCAAATATGGTTTTTGAAAGGGAATCCGGGTGCAACCAAAGTTGCCGTATCACCTTCACATTTGAATTTGACAACAGAATCTCTATCAATATTGAACCTTGAATCTACTGCAAGCGTGTACAAGGTTTTCTGGCAACCCAGGTTATTAGGCCATTCAAAGTCGCTAAATCGAACTCTAAATGTGTCGTTTTCTACCGGCGTAAAGTAAATGGTATCAAAAGCAACTGTTCCTGATCCTTTCAACCAAGTTACATTTCGCTTCGATTCAAAGATTTCTAACAACCCATAAATTTCACTGGCGCAAGGATCTGTAGAGGCTGCATCATCATCAATAATTGCTTTCCAAGTAAACTCTTCCGGACAACCAGGTTTTTGCATGAAGGTGTAGTTTTCACCAAAATCAACAGGAGGTTGGTTCGATGCCCAATTGGTATAGGTTAATAATTCACAATTGGTATTGTACCATTTCAAATCGGGGGCGCGATAAAGACCCAACCACGCATTTTTTGTCAATCGCTCTTGAATGAACCGTTGCTCCGCTGTATCGTTCATTACGGCTAAATGACCACCAGCTCCTAATGCATTGGTTAAGGCTGTTGTCCAATTGCTGCGTGTATCGGCAATGTAATAATGATGCCCATGGTATTCGCCCATATAGGTATAACCGCTTATTGCAGAGCCTGCGGTATATCCTGTGTTTTTCGGGCTACCTACAGGATTACAATTGTCATTCCAATTGATGTTTACAAAAGTGGGTAAGCTATCACAAACTTCATATGGGTCTGGTTGTGCAAATTTACCCTTAGTAGTTGCAAAGAAGCTACTATCTGCACCGGTACAATTTCCTTTTGTAACATAAACTTTGTACCACATCGGGTTGTAAAAGTTTGTAAACCTTACGGTATCTCCATTGCTCCAACGGTATTGGTCGTAACCAAATGGTACTGTTTTGAGGATTGAATTTGCACACGAGTAAACAGTATCACTAAGGATGTCAATGGTAAGTTCACGAACAACTTTTACCTCAACTGTGTCGTAACATACATCAGCACCATTTCCCAATTGCACCCAATAGGTTTGATCAGCTTGAAGGTCTGTTACAGAAATGTTTTGGCTGGTATCTCCGGTTGACCATAAAATTTGACCGGCTCTACGCACCTTTACATTTACATTGTCCAAACTCCAGCTTTCGTTACAAGCTACATTTTGATTGTCAAGCAAAGTGGCTGCCCAACTTAATACCAAGTCCGATTCTTTGTGAGCGTATCTTCTGGTGATGGTGTATTTTGAAGTACTTGCTGTACCCCCATCTGAAAAGCAACGGAAAGGTAAGTTAGGTTCAACAGCTCCCGTTTTTGCAGGATAGGTTCCGGGAATTCCGCTAAGTGAGAATGACTGTGTGCATCCGGCTTTATTGGAGAATGTGTTTCGAATTCTATTGGTGGTATCTGTCCAGAATCGGAATTCGTCTGGTCCATCGGTTGAGCAATTACCTTCCCATGTATCGTGAATGTATAAATCAAAACTTACTTCGATTGAATCGTGTGCTGGCAAGCTGTTCAGGCGAATAGTTGTTGAGTCGTTGTAAAAGAACCCCCAAACACGGGTACTGTTGAATACAAAATTGTTGTTTGAATTTGCTTCAAAATAAGGGGCACGGCTAAAGTCCTGGTTATACACTTCATTGTATCCAATGGTTGAGCTTGGACCCCGAATGGTGAAGTTAGCGCCAAAGCAAACGGTGGTATCAGGTGTTTTGATTGCAGCATTTAATAGATTAAGAGAGATGGTATCGCCACCGGTACAATTTCCGGGAGCAGTAACAAAAACCCAATACCTTCCCGAAGACGTAATTTCAATGGTTTGTGTAGTATCACCTGTGCTCCATTTGTAAGATTTCATTCCCGGTATGGCGGATAAAAAGTATCCACTCGAATTAATACAATCTTTGCGGGCAGTATCTGCAAATTGGTTATTCAAATCAGGAACATCAATATTGATAATGTCTGTACAGGTAGTACCACCTTTAATAACAGACAACATAATACTTGTTGGTGAAGTTGGGCTAAGGGTGGTTGTAAGTCCTGTTGTTCCATTCGACCACTCATAGGAAATATTTGCGGCATCCACGTCTATTTCCATCAAACCAAAAATGGTATTGAAACAAGGATCAGGATTTCCGGGATCTTCATCCATGAAGTGCTTCCAGCGAAAAGGACTTGCACAACTTTGTCCGCTGAAGAAAACATAATCTTCATTTGGAACATCAATAGGTTCTCCATCCACAAAATTGCTGTAACGAACAGGCTCACAATTCATCCAAACAAAGGATCTTGTAGCTGGATCCCTGTACATACCTAACCAAAGACTTTGATTACTTTTAGCCAATGATTCGATAAAAGCTTGTTCTTCAGGTGAGTTTACAATGGCGAGGGTTCCTCCTGAATTGATAGCATCCTGAGCTGCATTATTCCAAGAACTTGGAGTTCTAGAAACATAGTAATGATGACCTCCAAATGTACCGGCATATTCATATCCGGGAGGCACATTGCGCACATCAAAACCGGGGATTGGTCTTGGTGCTCCAAAACGACTGCAATCAAATCTGGGATAAGCGTTTAGTGTAATGCTTGCGCCTTTACACAAGCTGGTATCCTGTTCGAGAATGTTGGCAGAAGGAAAGCTAACATAAACACTATCTGTAGCTTGACAATTGGTGGAGAAATTTCCGGCAGTTAGGTAATACCATCCTTCTCGGTTTACCAAAATATCCGGAGTTGCTTCACCTGTGTTCCAGGTATAATTGTCAAATCCCATTGGTCCTTGTAAAATACCTTCATTTGCATTGCAAAACTGCATGGTATCTCCGCCGGTATTGGTTGGAATATTTACAACAAATGCAGTGCCTAATGCGCAGGAGCCATTGTAGGCAATATGCGTGCGATTTGGTGCTACGTTAAATTCGGTGGTCGTACTTCCATCAGGCCAATACACCTCAAGCGTATCAATAAATGTGCTTGAACCAATTCCAAAATACAATTTCTCTGAAGCAGAAACTCCAGCAGATTTTCCCGAATAGGTGCCATAGTATTTATACTGCCTTTTACCTCCCGCAGAAATCATTACCCTAGCTCCGCGAGGATCTGCAAATCCAGAACATGAAATTAATTTTAATACCAGGTAATTGTTACTACTAAAGGCATTTTGGTAAACTACAGCATCATTTGCTACCTGTGCAGAACCCGGCTTAATAATATCTAGATAACCATCGTTGTTGATATCTAAAACCGAAAACATGTACAAACCTGCCATTCCATAGGTGTTGTTTGGAAGCAAAGCAGCTTGCTGGGGACTAAAAATATTGCTGCCATTATTCACCATGAGTGATGGATAATGAGGAATGCTCGCGCCATTGGTTTGCCACAATACATCCTGGTCTCCATCATTTTCCAAATCAAAAAAGTAGCTATTGAAGTAGTCGTGAACCTTTCCGGTTTCATAGGTATTGTAAGAGCTACTTATGTCAGTAAAAGTTCCATCCCCACCATTGTTTCTGAATACCTTGTTTGGGCCTCCTAATGATTTGGCTGAACCGAGCATTACATCAAAAAAGCCGTCGCTATTAACATCCACAATATTTGCAAATCCAAAAGCACTTGAATTGGTGAATCCGGTTGAAGCCTTGTTGGAGAAGCCGCCTGAAAAGTTGTTTTCATACAATTGGATTTGATCCAACGAAGAATTACTGGTTCTGCGAATCAATAAAATATCTTCAGCGCTATTGTTGTCATAATCAAACATCACAAAAACGGGTTCAACGCTTGCTGGAAATCCTGTAATCAAATCGGTAGTGGTATTGTAATTTCCTGCGTCGAATTTCATGGCAGAAATGCGTGGACCTGAAGTATTCGTGTGCGAAACAATGATATCAATATCCCCGTCTTTGTCATAATCTGAAATGGCAACAACGGGTTTTGAATTCGATAAGTTGACAGTTAAATCCCAGCCGGTTGGGAAGTTTAAGGTGCTGGTTACTTCGGTAAAGCTGCTTCCGCAATCGTTCTTCAACATCCTGAAAGTAACTCTGTCGTAAATCAATATATCCTGAAATCCGTCGTTGTTGTAATCGTAACTAATTACATCTGTGCTTGCTCCGGAACTGCTAATGTTGAATCCGGAAATGGTGTTAACGTTTTGAAATTGCCCGGAATTGTTTTTATATAAAGTTAGCCTGCCGGAAAGATTGTTTTGTACAATCACATCCTCAAATCCGTCGTTGTTGTAGTCAAGAACATCAAGTACATGAGCCCTGTTAAGATCTAATCCCGACGAACTGCTTACGTCTGCAAATGGCTGAGCAAGTGCAGCAAATCCTAGAAACAGAAAGCAAGCTAGAAGTATTGGTTTATTCATTGCTGAATCTATTGAATATGAGTTTCAAAAATATCAGCACAAGTTAAGTCATTTCTCCCTGAGGACGCGAGGTTTAGGAAATATTATGATTCACATAACCCGTGTAAATGACTTTTTTTTGGACACATGCCAAATTTAGCTTCTTGAAAACGCCTTCAGTCGTATCAATAACTCTTCAAAATCAGTCTCCGAAATGCTCAAATGAAACACCATCCTAATCCGATTCATTCCTATTGAGCCCAACTTGATTTTTTGTTTTTCACAATGGCTAAGGAATGCCTGTAAAAGATTATCGTTTTCAAATTCAGCAATCAAAATATTTGTTTCAGGTTCAAGTACTTGCTGTATACCCGGAAGCTGTTTTAAGTGCTCTGCACAAATTTTTGCACGCTGGTGGTCGATTGCCATTCTTGCCCATTGGTGGTCGATAGCAAATTTCCCTGCCAAGGCTAGAATTCCGGCTTGCCTCATGCCACCTCCCCAACGCTTTCGTACCCTTCTAGCATTGAAAATGAAGTCTTTGGAGCCCAGAAGTAAACTTCCAACCGGCGCTCCAAGTCCTTTTGATAGGCATACTGAAAGACTATCGACATGCTTTCCATAAAAACTTGTATCATGTTTTTTGGCAATTAGGGCATTCCAAATCCGAGCGCCATCCATGTGGAAGGCCAAACCATGCGTTTTGCACAAAGTTGAAATGGCCCCCAATTCTTCCAGCTCCCAAACTGCACCGCCACCTCGATTGGTTGTGTTTTCTACTGAAATTACGCGTGTTTTGGGAAAATGAACATCCTCCTTGTTGATTAAAACTTCCGCCTGCTTGGCTGTGAATTTTCCTCGATTTCCAGAAATTGTTCGTACTGATGCTCCAGAATTTGCTGCAATACCCCCGCCTTCATAAATGTAAACATGGGCATTTTCATCACAAATAACCTCCATTCCAAATCCGGTATGCAAGTGCAAGGCAATTTGATTAGTCATGGTTCCACTTGGACAAAACAGGCCGGCTTCAAACCCAAATAGGGTTGCGGTAGATTCTTCCAACTCGTTCACATACTGGTCTTCTCCAAAAACATCATCACCCAGGTTATCCAAATTCAAATTTCCCAAGGCTTCAAGCATCGCTGGAGTGGGTTTTGTAAAGGTATCCGACCTCAAATCAATAATTGACTTTTGTGTTAACATGGTTTTTTAGAAGATTCTATGCGATATTCGGGCTAATAATCGAAATTCGCTTCAAAATTTACCTGCATGTACGCTTCCCTTTCCGATTTACTGGCCGATTTATTGGGCATTCAAATTCCACTTCCTATTCAAACTTTTGGTTTTTTTATGGCACTGGCTTTTGTTGCTGCCTATTATTTTACCTCAAAAGAATTGGGGCGTAAAGAATTGGAAGGCTGGGCATTGCCTTTTCAGGAAGAACAAATTCAAAACCAAAAGCCTCAGCTTGTTGATTACTTGGTTTCTGTGCTTGTTTTTGGAATTGCAGGATTTAAATTGCTGGAAGCTGTTCTGGATTATTCCGCCTTGGTTGCCAATCCTCAAGAGTTTTTACTTTCCTCCAAAGGGAGTTTGGCAGGTCTCATTTTAGGTGCAGGTTATGGATATTATGTAAAATGGAAAGAGGCAAAAGACCTTGAAGGCAAAAAGGAAATGAAAGTAAAGGTGAAGGTTAAACCTGAACAGTTGATGGGAACTATTGTGGGGATTGCTGCTATTGGCGGAATTTTAGGTGCAAAAGTCTTCCATAACCTCGAAAACCTGGATGAATTTTCACGCGATCCTTTGGGAGCTTTGATTTCGTTTAGTGGATTAACTTTTTATGGAGGCTTGATAGTTGCTGCTATTGGCATTTTGTACTTCACCGGTAAACGTGGCATTCATTGGACTGTAATGTGCGATTCGGCTGCTGTTGGATTAATGATGGCTTATGGAATTGGTAGAGTGGGTTGTCATTTAAGTGGCGATGGTGATTGGGGAATTGTTAACCTTATGCCAAAACCCGAATGGTTAGCTGTACTTCCCGATTGGTTCTGGTCATATAATTATCCTAACAATGTACTCAATGAAGGTATTCCCATTCCAGGATGTACAAGTGCACATTGTCACATGTTGCCCCAACCTGTTTTCCCAACCCCGCTCTACGAAGCCATTGCCTGCATTTTAATGGCATTGGGTCTTTGGTCTATCCGAAAGAATTTTAGCAAACCCGGCGTGTTTTTCTTTGTTTACTTATTGTTGAACGGAATTGAAAGATTTGCAATTGAAAAAATAAGAGTGAATTCTTTGTACCATATTGGCTCACTTCAGATAACTCAAGCAGAAATCATAAGCTTTGTGTTTATTGTTGTTTCGTTGGTTATGATATACCGTCTGCAAAAGAATCCCGTTTCAAAACCGGTACAGAATTTGTAATTTTCAAAAACATGAAAACTTTTTGGTCTTTAATTTTGGTAATCTTGGTTAGCACCAGTGTGCTAAAAGCTCAGGAACAACAACCCGATACCTTGAGGTCCATGATGTTGCCTGATTTTATTGTAAAGGCAAAAAAAGACCCGGAGTACGAAAAGCGCTATCAGCGCTTGGTTTACAATGTGAAAAAAGTACTTCCTTACGCAAAAATGGCCAGTTTTAGGTTTCAAATGATGGAACAAAATCTGCAATTGCTGCCAACTGAAAAAGCCAGAAAAGAATACCTGAAACGTACCGAAAAATCAATAAAAGACCAGTTTATGGACGACTTGATGAAAATGACCCAAAGTCAAGGCCGTATTCTAATAAAATTAATCTACCGCGAAACTGGTAAAACAACCTACGAACTGCTTCAAAATTACCGAGGAGGTTTAACTGCTATTTATTGGCAAGGAATGGCTAAAGTTTTCAATGCCAACCTAAAAGAAGAGTTTGATCCGGTTGAAGATTGGCAAATTGAGCAGATTATCAAGCAGTTGGGTTTTGAGTAGCCAGCTGTTCAGTTTTTAATGTTTCCCCAGTTTTAATCAACAGCCTGTTGATATTGGCTGCCAATTCTCCTTCCTAACCTACTTACCTTTGCACGGATATGTTGCAGACAGATTTTAGTGATATACAGATTTGGTTTTTAGTGGTTTTGGGACTTGGTCTCCTTGCACAATTGTATTACTTCTTCGGACTCTTTTCAAAGCTGGCCTTCCTTAAAGTGGAATCCTTGCCTGTAAGTGCCGAATTGCCTCCGGTTTCGGTAGTAATTGCTGCCAGAAACGAATACGAAAACCTGGAAAGAAACCTGAAAGCAATCCTGGAGCAAGATTACCCCAATTTTGAGGTGGTAGTGGTTAACGATTGCAGTTGGGACGATTCCCAAAAATTGCTGGAATACTACCAGGAAGTGTACCCCAATTTGAAAATCTGCAAATTAATTGAGCAGGAAAAATACCCCACAGGAAAGAAATTCGCACTCACAATCGGAATCAAAGCAGCTTTGCATGAACATTTGGTGTTTACAGATGCCGATTGTCAACCTGCCGGAAACCAATGGCTGCGCGGAATTATGGCCTCATTCACTCAGGGAAAAGAAATTGTGCTGGGCTATTCACCCTATAAATCCTATTCCGGTTTGTTGAATTTATTTATTCGTTACGAAGGGGCCTTGACTTCCTTATTTGCATTTTGTTCAGCATTGGCCAACAATCCAATTTTGGGCATCGGTAGAAATTTGGCTTATACCAAAACCATTTTCTTTCGCCACAAAGGTTTTGCAAACCATCAACATATCTTGAGTGGCGACGACGACTTGTTTGTGAACGAAGCCGCAACCAGTTCCAATGTTGGAATTTGCTTGAATCCGGAATCTTTCGTAGGCACAGAACCCAAGAAAACCATGGATGCTTGGTCGCGTCAAAAATCCAGACATGTAAGCACCGGAAAATTCTATCAACCCAAACACCAGGCCCTTTTGGGTGCTTATTATGCCGGTTTGTTGATTTTTTATACAGGTATTGTGGGTGGTCTTTTGGTTCATACCGACTGGAAGTGGATTTTGATTGGTTATGGTTTGAAAACCTTGTCTCAGGGAATCGTCTTTTTCTTGGCATTACGCAAGCTTAAACAGCAGCATTTGGTTTGGTTTATTCCAATTCTCGATTTGCTTTATGTTTTCTATATTTATCTTTTCGGATTAAAAGGATTATTCACCAAAAAACGCAGAATCTGGTAATGGAAAATCACCCCGGTATCGAAACCATCCTCAGGTATTTTCCTGAACTAAGCGATGTGCAGAAAGAACAGTTTCATCAACTTTTTCCTTTGTACCTCGAATGGAATTCAAAAATCAATGTCATTTCCCGAAAAGACATTGAAAGCTTGTACGAAAAACATGTCTTGCATAGCTTGGCCATAGCCAAATTTATCTCCTTCAAACCTTCAACCCGAGTGCTTGATATTGGCACCGGTGGTGGATTTCCGGGAATTCCACTGGCAATTCTTTTTCCTGATTCAGAATTTACCCTAATTGATTCTATCGCCAAAAAAATTACGGTTGCCGAAAATGTTTCCGAAGCCATTGGCCTCAAGAATACAGATTTTGTAGTGGGTAGGGTAGAGCAATTGAAGGAAAGTTTCCATTTTATTACAGCAAGAGCAGTTGCTCAAACCGAGCAATTGTACCGTTGGACAAACCGCTACATCGAGGAAGATGAACAGTTCAACAACAAAATCAACGGATATATTTTTCTAAAGGGTGGCGATTTGAAGGAAGAAATTTCTAACCTCAAGCAAATCAACCGCAAATTGCACGCGCAAGAACATCCTTTATCCCAATGGTTTGAAGGCGAATTTTTTGAAACCAAAAAACTGCTGTACATTTACTAGGGTAAGCCTTACCCTATGCCAACACTTCGGAACTTATTTCTTCTCCTTGTTTGCTGTTTTGTAGTTACTTCAGTTCTAGCCCAGCGTAAAATTCGTGGTAAAGTTTTAACCCAAAAAGGGGAGGGAATTGCCTATGTGTCCATCTCTGTTCTTCCTGGCAATAAACTGGCCTATTCCAATTTAGATGGCAGCTTTGAAGTTGAAATTCCAGCCGGTTCTAAAACTCTGGTTTTTCATTCCATCGATTATCTAACTTTCAAACAACCTGTAGATAGCAATTCGGCTAATCTCGAAATTGTACTCAAACCTCAGGATTATCAATTGCCCGAACTTCAGGTAAAAGCCAATAAAGTAAATCCTGCCGTTTACATCATGCGCAAAGCCATTTCAATGGCTCCGTTTTACCGAAATCAGGTGAATGCCTATCAGGCCAAAGTTTACCTAAAGGGTAGCGGAAAGCTCGAAAATGTTCCCTTTTTACTCAAGCCAATTTTGAAGAAACAGGGCTATGAGGAGGGCAAATTAATGGTAACAGAAAGTGTGAACGAACTCAGTTTTCAAGCACCGAATTCCTTTCGCGAAAAGGTAATTTCCATGCGAAGTTCCTTTAAATTACCTGATGGTCCTCAGCCGCTTTCCATGGTGCGTGGAAATTGGTACAATACTTCTTCCAGCAGTTTGGTTTCGCCTTTGTCGGTTCAAGCATTTTCAGTTTACGATTTTGTGCTCGAAGGCAGTTTTTTTGAAGATGGATATGAGGTGAATAAAATCAAAGTAATTCCAAAACGCGCCGGCCGCGATTTGTACAAAGGTGTAATTTATATTATCGAGAATCGCTGGTCTATTCATTCTTTGGATTTGAGTTACGAAGGAAACGGCGTTCAGGTGGCCATGAAAACCCGCTTCGAACCTTTGCCCAAGTATCCGGAAATTTGGATGCCTGTTTCCTACAATTTCAAAATTCGTGGCGAATTTGTAGGAGTTAGCGGCTATTTTCATTACCTGGCCTCCATGCGCGATTATACCATTGATCCCGGAATCACTGCAAAAGCAACGCGTCCAATTGTTGCCAATCCAAGCCCCTCTCCAAGTTCCAAACCTCTGCCCAAATCACGGCAAAAACGCCAGCAAAAAATTCAAGACTTACTCGCCAAACAAGAGCTTACCAAACTGGAAATGCTCAAATTGGCTTCGGCTATTCAGGAAGAGCAAAATGCAGAATCAACAAGTTCAGATATCCACGATAGTTCAGAATTGATTATGGATAGCCTGGCTTTTTTCAAAGACAGTAGCTTTTGGAATCAAGTCCGGCCGGTTAACCTCATGGAAGATGAATTGACAAGTCTGGCTTCGGTTAAGCCGGATTCTGTAAAATCAAATCCCGAATCTGGCAACCGATTTAGCCTTACATCTTTGCTAATTTCCGGCGATTCTTTTTTCTTCAAATCGTCCAATTCGTATTTCCGCATGCATTCTTTGCTCAACGGCATTTACCAAAATGCTCCGGATGGACTCGGACTAAAACTGCGCTGGGCAATTGGAAAGGAACTTGGTAAAAATCAATGGCTATCCTTGCATAACCAAACCTGGATTCCCTTTCAACGAAAGGCTTTGTATGGTAATTTGGCCCTAAATTTTCAGGGTGGACAAACATCACCTTATTCAGTCAACCTAGAAGCAGGCCGAATATTGTCTGATTTTGCACATCAAGGGGCATCCGGCTTTGAAGAGTTTTTCCTATTGTCGTTTTACAGACAAAATCCGGTTTGGTATTACCAGAATGATTACCTCAAATTTCAGGCACGCCTAAATCCGATTCGTGGTTTAAACCTAGCCGCCGAAATTCTGATTTCCAAACGCAGCAGCTTGCCTGTAAACTCATTTTGGAACACCTGGGAAAATAACCAAATTCTCTTACAAAATCCCATTCAATCGCTGGGAGTTTTGAACGGTAACCTGAATCAAATTTCCTTTCAAGCCGATTACCTTCCGGGTTTAAGGTACTATTTCAAAAACGGGAAACGCTATACCATTCCGGGTTCCTGGCCACAATTCACAGGCAACTTTCAAACCTCAATTGCCGGTTCCGATTCTCGATTTAGCAAACTAAAATTCGGCTTAAGTCAGTCCAAAGCCCTTCGTCATTGGCTAACGCTTAGGTATCAAATAGAAGCCGGTTATTTCATCGGTTCAGAAAATCTAATGCCGCAAGACCGGTTTTGGTTCGCCGGAAACGAGAGCTGGTTGCTGAGAAAGCAAGCTTATTCCCGGTTCGAATTGCTTCCTTATTATTCCTATTCAAGCAGTAATGCATTTTTACAGGCCTTTAGCAGTTGGGAGTTTAAACGTTTAATCTTACTTCGCCTTCCCGGACTCAACCTTAGCCGTATGCGCGAGCAATTGGGCATCCGTTTTTTGGCCACCACAAACCAACCCTTGTACCTTGAAACCTCCTGGAAATTAACCCGCATTTGGGAATGGGTAGATATTGGTTACACCCTTTCCTTTTCCGATTTACGATACAAAAGCCAAGGGTTTCGCATTTGTTTCGATATCCCTCAGCAATTCAAATAACGCATTTCGAGTTTCAGGGCGCAGCCCCGGCTAAGAAATGCAGCGTCAATTTAATTCACGTGCAGCCGGGGCCCGGGCCATTTGCTTGTACTCCGGCGGTATTCAACTGGCTGCCTGTAACAGTTGCGCAGGGCTTCCTGCTGGTCGCCTCCGCAACTGTACAGCAGCCGTCTCATCCTGCCGGGGTACCGCGGCTGTCCCTTGCGCATGAGATTCTCGGAAATTGAATGAGTTAACAATTGCTGCAATTCAAGATTCGACAATTAAACAAATAAAATGGTTTATTTAGTGGTTCAAGGCATTGGTTCCTAAACCAGTTGCCTTTTTTACTTGCTCATTTACCTTAAGATTTTTCTATCTTTGTATTTGTATTCAAAGCCAAGTATGAAAAAGGTTGTATTAAACAAACAAGCAGTTATTTCTGCAGTATCCAAAATGGTTGCTGATAAAGCTGCTGTGCGTTCCTTTTTAAAAGGCAATACTTCCATTGAAGTAGTGAAGCAGAAAGGTATCAAGTTTGCCAAGCCCATATAATTATCATTTCGACGACAAGGCTCAATCTTATGTATTTTCTACTGAAAATGGTGTTCAGTATAGTGTGGCTTTTTTCTTAGACCAATCACTTTTTGCACTTTCTAATATCCAATTTAGTGATGTTTATCAGGTAGTTATCGAAAAGGTTACACCAGAAAGGGAGCCTCTAGATAATAGAGTCTCTGCAACAATTTGCGATATCTTGTCAAAATTTTTCCAGAATTCCAAAAATACGATTCTTTTTATTTGCGATGATGTTGATGGTAGGGCTTATTCCAGATTCAGGAAATTTAATAGTTGGTACGCTCAGAGTGAATTAACTAGTTCAATTATTAAAATAGATAAAGTATTTGTAAATGAAAATATTGCTGGTTCAGCTAAAGTTTATTCGTCCTTGATATACCACGTTGATAATGACGATAAAGATGTGATTTTGGATGTTTATGATTCCATTGAGCAAATTTTGAATGAAAAGAATTGAATAGGCAGGTTTTGCATAGTTACAAAATCCACGTTATTGGGAAATTCATCGTGGATTGAATGCAGATTACCCGAAGATATTCGCGGATATTCATTGATTTCGGGTACGACTCAAATTTTTATGTTACCCTTATTTTAAAGCATACTTCAAAATGCAAATGCTTTCAAATCATTTACGAAATCCCAAGCCATTGCCATAGCCAAAAGCCATAGCTATTATTCCTGAATTTGCTCCATTTTCACTTCCGAACGCTCCTTGTTTTTAAGCCTTATCCGCTCATTGTCCTTTTCAAAAGAAACGACTTCCGAATAGTTCCAGCTTTTTCCTTCGCGCAGGTTAATTCCACTTGCTTTGTAAAATACCACAATGGTATTTCCATTGCTGCTAATTTCCAGCTCATCAAAGCTTTCCTGAACAGTGGCGGTATTTGGGGTTTGGGGACAGTTTTCCAATTCGTTCAAAACAGCAGTATCGCCCTTAAACCAATTCCTTAAAAATCCCAAATGCGTTTCCGAACACTGGTAACCCAAATTTAATGCGCTAATAACCGAACATTTCAAATTCTCCGTATTTCCTTCCCATTCACAATCGTTTCCAACAAAGGTAGCCACATAGCCAATGGCCGCTTTTTCAGGCTCAGAAATACCTTTACAATAGGTTTGATTAATTACCAATTTAGCGCTGCTATCTCGCCAAAGAACCTTCACCTTTTCTTCATTGGTAATTCCTGAATTTAGGGTGTCAGTTTCATGGCCTCGTTCTGTTTTCGATTGGGTGTTGTTTTCAGAACAAGCAAGCAATAAGAAAAATGCCAGCAGGTAACAAAGGTTTTTCATAGACTCATGTGAATTAGGGAGACCTAAAAGTAGAAAATAAAATCCAATTTAATAATCAAACCATGAGCGTACTTTTCTTACTTTGTTTCCAAAGCTCTTAGCGCAATCCAGGCCATTAATCCGGCTCCAATTTCCAAGGCTTGCTCATCAATATCAAACTTAGGATGATGAACACCATGGATTATTCCCTTTTCTTCATTCCGCACTCCCAGGCGGTAAAAACAGGCAGGCATCACCTGACTGTAATACGCGAAATCTTCTGAGGCCATCCAAATATCCAAATCAATTACCTTTTCGGCGCCCAAATAATCAATGGCTGCTTGTTTGGCTATTCCGGTCAGTTCTTCGTCGTTTTTCAAAAAAGGATAACCTTTTCTGATTTCAAGTTCAGCTTCCATGCCCCAGGCTTCTGCGGTATGTTTTATGCAGTTTTCAATTAGTCTATGTGCTTCTGCTCGCCAGGTTTCATCCAAGGTTCTAAAGGTTCCTTGCATGTTCACTTCCTGTGGAATAACATTGGTAGCTCCGGCGGCTTCTACTTTTCCAATGGTCAATACCGATGGCATCAAGGGATTCGCTTTTCTGGATACCAATTGTTGTAAGGCCAAAATAACTTGTGCAGCCACCGGTACCGGGTCGTTACTTAGGTGAGGCATTGCACCATGGCCACCTTTGCCTTTGATCTTGATATAAATTTCGTCGGAACTGGCCATGTACAATCCACTTCTAAATCCGACTGTACCTACCGGTAGAAAAGGCATTACATGTTGACCAATAATTTGCTGTGGTTTTGGATGCTCCAAAGCGCCATCGGCAATCATCAAACTGGCTCCGCCCGGCAGTAATTCCTCTCCGGGTTGAAACAGCAATTTTATGGTTCCTTCAAAATTATCTTTTAGCTGGTTCAATAAAGTAGCTGCTCCCCACAAACAAGCAGAATGCACATCGTGACCGCAAGCATGCATTACCCCGGGATTTTGTGATGTATAGGGTTTATCATTCTCCTCCTGAATGGGCAATGCATCCATGTCTGCCCGTAACGCAATCGTTTTTGATTCAGGATTTTTTCCTGAAATAGTTAGTGTAAATCCGGTTCCGGCTTTATTCTCAAACCTGCTAAGTCCCGATTTCTCGAGCTGAGATTTTAAGTAGGAAGATGTCTTAAACTCTTGAAAAGAAAGTTCTGGATTTTTATGGAGGTGCCTGCGTATGTGGAGCAATTCGTCCGCTAATTCAGCAGCTTTTTGCTTAATCAAACTTGCGCTAATCATAGCACAATGATACAAAACTTGAGAGCTTGAAGTCCTACTTGCTAATTATTCCTTTTGAAATTAAGTAGGGAATGACAAACAAAACAACTAACCAGGCTATTCCTTTAATTAGAAAAAACAGAAATCCCCAAATGCCTAAGCGTTTGATCCAAACCATCATTCCTTTCCGCTCTTTGTGCGGTATCGGACATTCCAATGGCTTCTCGATAGCTTTCTCCCTGAATTCCATACAGCAAATAAAACGGAAAATTTCAGGAAATGTTTAATGCGGTCGCGATTTCTGGGAGTTTAAACCAAATGCAGACGAGGTTTTGACAATCCAATTTGCGCTTATTCCTTGCCCTTAAACGAATAAACAATTACCTGTTTTTCCTTATCGTCTTTAAGAATGGCCAATTCATCCCCTTTGTCTGATAGGTAAAAATCCAAAACAGAAATGCTTGGCTTTTCGCAGGCTTGTTTCAAAATCGGATTCATCTGCAATTGTTTGATTCTGCTGTACATGTTGTTGTTGTCTACACAGAAATTATCGAGATTCAATTGGTCGTAATTCCCCATTTGGAGCTGGTTGAAACTTATTTTTCCTTGTGCATCCAAGCAAACCAGCTGATTTAAAGCCTCTTCCTCAACTGAGGTTCTTGATTTTACAACGCTTACTTCAGTGCGTGTTCCATTTACACGAACTACAGGAGGCAGGGGCATGGTAACGCCATCTTCTGAAATTAATCTGTAATTTTTCATGTTCACAATTGGAAGGGTATGTCTCCAGAATTGGGTCATTACGCTTGAATTTGGATCCATTCCATAACCGGAAATGAGCAAATGACTTACTCCGTTTTTCTTTATGATTGCGCTTACCACAAACAATTGCAATGCCGGATTGATGGCAACGGTGGCTTCCTTTCCAAACAGGTTTTCTCCGGGCTGAAGGATATTGTCGATGAGTAATTCCCTGAAAAGTGAGAATTGTTCGTCGTAAAAACTTAAGTGATAGGAGAGGGAAGTGGGCTCGTATTCAGCATTGGAGCCGCGTTTGTAAAACAAGTAAAATCCGGAATAGGCGCTCAGAAATGTCCAGTTTCCTTTCGATTTCATGTTAATTAATGGATTGTTGCTGCTGGCCGGAAAATCAAGCTCAACAAAATAATTCTGGTTTTTATTCAACAAATCCAATTCATACAAATGGGTTTCTCCTCGTGAGTCAATGACCTCCAACAACATTCGGTTATTGGGAGTTATCCAGCTACGTTCAATTTGGGCATGACTCAACCCTATTTCAGACAAATCTACTTTTTTGCTGGCCCATTCCCTGCCAATATAATCCATGAGTCTGAGGTTGTAAATGTTGACTTCACGGTCGTTTACCAAAATGTAGTTTTTATTGGCCATCATGGTGAGTTCGCCATTGGCAACCATTTTAAAAGCAGCTTTCTTTTGCAAATCCCGGCTGTAATAAAAGAAGTTTTGCTGAACATTGTTGATTTTGGTGGTGCCTGAAACATCTTCTTTGTGCTTGTTATACATCAACACAAATCCATATTCACCCAAATCAAACAAGTCGTGACAAAACAAACCCAATGCTTTGGAATCGATTACGCTTTTGGTTTGGGAGTGAACCTGAAACGTAAACAGGCATAGGCTCATAAAGCAGAAAATCAACAGCTTCTTCATCATTCTCAAATATGCCTATTTTTTTCTTTTCGGCTTCAAACCTACAGGCAGAATTTTAAACAGGTTAAGTATTCTGTTTGAATAACTGTACAAACTACTTTTTTGTTAATTTTTTCTCAAGTAAAAAGGAAGTGATTGCAAAATTGGCATACCTCCCTATTTTTACAGCGATGAGAAAACTTTACATTACTTGCTTGCTGGGACTAGGAATTCTTGGTTCAGCAAAAGCCGAATTCAAGGTTGAAACCCTTAACATTACCGTAAACGCAGCAACTCCAAGTGCTGATGTAGGCGTTAGCATTTTTATGGCACCTTTGTTCAAAGCGAATTACTTCCCAGTTCAAGGTGCATTTTCATTTACAGGTCTGCTAAATGCCGATATCAATACAAGCGTATTGTCTGAATCCATTGGTGGTGGAAATTATACACCAACCAAAGTTTACAACAACCGCTCGTTTGAACGTGTTAATGGTTTTAACAGACAGCCTGTTTGGTTAATGCACAATGGACTTGACTTTACCAGTAAATTCAAAGGAGCTGGTAACCAGTATATTGGTGTTCGTTTTATTCTCCAAATGACTGGAGATACGTTGTTTGGTTGGTACCTGGTGAATTTGAATGCTGCCGGTGATGAACTTAAAATCCTAAAAGTGGGTTACGACGATGAGGGATTAAGTGTTACCACTGGTACAGAAGGTGAAAATGCACCTACAACAGGTATTGGTGAAGAACTTGCCAATGACTTGAAAATTTTTCCAAATCCGGTTGTTCAAAACATCAACCTTTCTTCAGAACTAAAAAATGCCAGCTTCTCTATCTATTCTCTGGATGGAAGACTGATGCAATCGGGTTCAGTTGAAGGCGGAGTTATTCCGGTTGAGCAATTGAAATCGGCCGTTTACGTACTTGAAATTGCTTCTGGTTCACAGGTAATGCGCAAGAAATTTGTGAAAGATTAAGCTAGACCATTATTAGTTATCCTGGAGAATATTCAGGAAGGAATCAACCCCTAACCTAATCTTCTTCAAAGTTTAATGTATAAAAAAAAGCGGATGACCTTCAAAATCATCCGCTTTTTTTATGCATTAGATTAGCCTCTTTTTAATTTCCAATTGCTTTGCGCTGAAGATTCTTGAGCTTGCTTTTGCTTGTTTTCTTTTTGCATGAAAAAGTTTCCTGCAGCAAAGGCTCCCGCATCATGCAATTCAGGATGATGCTTTTTCAGCATTTCGGGTTCATAGTATTTCTCTATGAATTTAGTATCAAAATGCCCACCTCTGAAAGCTTCGTGATTCATTACAAAGGTTCCAAATGGTAACGTGGTTTCAATACCTGTAATTTGGTAATCGGAAATGGCACGAAGCATGCGATTAATGGCTTCTTCACGAGTAGCTCCAAAGGTAATCAGCTTGGCAATCATCGGGTCGTATTGAATTGGAATTTCCATTCCGGCTTCAAACGAATCATCAACCCGAACACCATAGCCCTGTGGGGTTTTATAGGTTTTCAATTTGCCAATATCGGGTAAGAAATTATTCGCTGGATCTTCTGCGCAAACGCGAAGTTCAATGGCATGCCCATGTATTTTTAAATCTTCTTGGCTGAAGCTTAGTTTTTCGCCGCGGGCAATCAAAATTTGCTCTTTTACCAAATCAAGACCGGTAATTTGTTCGGTAACCGGATGCTCAACCTGCAAGCGCGTGTTCATTTCCAGAAAATAAAAGTTCAGGTTTTCATCTGCAAGGAATTCCACCGTTCCTGCTCCATAATAGTTGCAGGCTTTGGCAACATTAACTGCCGCTTCTCCCATGCGTTTTCTAACTTCTGGAGTTAAGCAGCTGGATGGTGCTTCTTCCACCAATTTTTGGTGGCGACGCTGAATGCTACATTCTCGTTCAAACAAGTACACCACATTGCCATGCATGTCGCCCAAAATTTGGATTTCAATATGTTTAGGAGAACCAACGTATTTTTCAATGAATACGCTATCGTCGCCGAAAGCACTTCTAGCTTCGCCTTGCGCAAGTTTTATGGCTTCCTCAAAATCTTCGGGTTTTTCAACCACACGCATTCCCTTTCCGCCGCCCCCTGCAGAAGCTTTAATTAAAACCGGATAGCCAATTTCTGAAGCAATTTTCTTGCCCAATTCAATATCGGTTAATGCTTCTTTGGTTCCCGGAACTAAAGGTACGTCAAAACCGGTAACGGCTTGTTTGGCGCTGATTTTATCGCCCATTTTTTCCATTGACTCTGCAGATGGACCAATAAAAATCAATCCTGCGGCTTTCACCTTGCGCGCAAAATCCGCATTCTCACTCAAAAATCCGTACCCGGGATGAATAGCATCGGCACCGGTTTGTTTGGCTACTTCAATTATTTTATCGCCCAACAAATAACTTTGATTGCTAGGCGGTGGACCAATACAAACTGCTTCATCAGCATAACGCACATGCAGGGCTTTGCGGTCCGCCTCACTAAATACAGCAACGGTTTTAATTCCCATTTCTTTGGCGGTGCGCATTACCCTCAGGGCAATTTCTCCGCGATTGGCTATCAGAATTTTTTTCATGTTCAGTGTTATGCCGCAAGATAGAAAACGGCGCTCAAAAATAGTCGGATTGTAGCTTCAATAAACAGGATTCTTTTTCTTGTTTTCCATTGTGGAAAAATCAAGAATCGGCCATTTTTGGCTTTATGCCTGCAAAGCAGCTATTTTGCACATCTTGAAGGCATCAGATCAAATCATCCGCTTTACACTCAAAGAGCTGCGTTCCGAATGGCGGCAACGCTATACCATTAATGGTATTTTACTCCAGGTTTTTGCTTCAGTAATGATTGTTTACTTGGCTGTTCGCATGCTTGGTGACCCGGCATGGAATGCCATTTTCTGGATAATTCTGCTCTTCCTTTCTATCAATGCCATTGCCAAAAGTTTTATTGGCGATAGTCGAGGTAAAAACCTGTATTACCATGCACTAATGAAGCCGGTAAATCTTATGCTGGCTCGTATTATTTACAATTCCTTGCTTAATATTCTATTGGCTTTGGTAAGTTTAGGTTTTTATAGCTTGCTCATGGGCAATCCGGTTGCTTTTCAAGGATATTATCTGCTGCTTACAATCTTGGGAAGCATAGGTTTTGCGGCTACGTTTACGCTTCTATCAGCACTGGCATCAAAAGGAGGAAGTAGCAATTTGTTGATGCCTGTGTTGAGTTTACCCATCATTATTCCTTTGCTGCTTATTTTAATCAAGGCCTGCAAGCGCGCAATGGATGGAATTGACCCGGATCAGCTACTTAGCGATATGCTGGTATTGTTTTTGCTGGATGCAATGGTTATTGGTTTGGCATATATGTTGTTCCCTTCCGTTTGGAAAGATTAATTTGTCGGTTATGAAAAAACTGCATCTTTTATTTTATGGCTTGTTGGTTCTTGCTAGATTTGGTTTTGCTCAATTGCCTAATCCCAATGCGGTTTTCGACCCTCGTGTAAAAACGGTTCAGTTGATGAAAAACGGTACCGATGACCGTTATCCAATTATCGCACTTGAGGGAAACGAACAGCTGAAACTAAGTTTTGATATGCTTGGTCCTGAAAGCGAAAATCTACAGTACACCTTAGTGCTCTGTGATGCAGGTTGGAATCCGGTGAAGAACAATCAAAACGAATACCTGCGAGGTATGAATTTTGATAACATTACCGATTTCCGATTTTCGACCAATACCTACACCAAATACGTGCATTACAACCTCATTTTTCCAAACGAAAACATGAAGCCGGTTTGGTCGGGAAACTATTTGTTGAAGGTGTTTCGCAATTTTGATGAAAACGATTTGTTGTTGGTTCGTAGGCTTATGGTGATGAAACGCAGTGCTGAAATTGAAGCCACTGCAAAACCTGCAACCTTGGCAGAATATAGGTACACCAAACAAGAATTGCAGTTTAGTGTGGGGTATAACCCAAGTCAGATTGTAAATCCTTTGCAAGATGTGAAGGTGGTACTTATTCAAAACAACCGTTGGGAAAATGCCATTACTGGTTTGGCTCCCATGTTTGCCAGCAACAACAAACTTGATTATTCCTACATGGACAAAACCTTGTTTCCGGGTGGCAATGAATTTCGTTTTTTCGATATCCGCAACCTTAGGCAGTTCTCCCAAAATGTGCGCAGCAAACGAACCGATTCTGTTTGGCATGTGCTCCTCAATATTGATGAAAGTCGCGCCGCAACGCAGTATTTTCAATATGCCGATTACAATGGCAAGCAGGTAATTGCCAACAAAGAGGGCAATAACTCAGATATTGATGGCGATTACGCTTGGACCAATTTTTACCTCTCGGCCTTGTTTGGCATTCAACCCGGACAAGAGGTGTACGTGGTGGGAGAATTTACCGATTGGCGCTGTTTGCCCGAATACAAGATGAGCTACAATAAAAACCGCCAGCGTTACGATTTGGAAGTTCCATTGAAACAAGGTCGTTTTGAATATGCCTATGCGGTTTTGGATGATCAAGGTAAACCTGACTTAAGCGCCATTGAAGGCAGTCATTTCCAAACTGAAAACGAGTACCTCATTTTGGTGTACACCCGCAATCTACAATTTGGCTACGATGAGTTAATTGCAGCTCGACGATTGAATTCAACCACGCCTTAGAATCAGGATTCTCAAGAGGTTTGAATTTCAGAATAGTGTGTTTGGGCCAATTTTATTTTTGGTTTAATTTTTCCCCAAACAATTTTTTTGATTGTAGTAGCCCATAACCAATGATTGTTTGAAGAGGTTTGTTTCATTTTGAAAATGAATTGCTGTCAATCAGTTATCCATGCAGCATTTCTTGTATTTTTTTCCACTTCCGCATGGACATAAATCATTTCTTCCAATGCTCGGTTCATTTTTCACAATAGGCATAAAATCGAGCCCTGGAAGAATTTTATTCTTCGGCTTACTGTTTTTATGATTCAATTCCCACTTTAACCATTCTGGCGGTGTTTTATGGGAAAGATAGGTTTCTACATTTTTCGATGAAATACTGGAATCGATTCCAAAGGTATCGTTGAATAGACTTTTTTCAGTAGGATCTTCAGCAAAGTTGTTTGTTTTCGGCCAGTCAAATACAAACAACATTTGCCATAGATTGGAATTTGAATACCTTATCATTGCATTTCTCAAATAAGTAATTTTTGCTATCATTTTTTCATGGTGCTCGGTTGACAACAATCCATACTTATGAAGGAAAGTAAAAACATATTCAAGGCCCCAAACCTGGCCAAAGATTTCCAGTTCATTTGACCCCAAATGAATATCCAAATTATCCCAAAAATACTTGTCTAATATTTTTGAATGAACATTAAACCAGTTTTCAATTCCTTTTTCTTTACCGAATAGTTCAGTTGAGGAAACAAAATTCCAAATCCGTTCAGAAAAAATAAATGGCAACTGGTGGGTATGGTACATGTATTTTAAAAAGTGAATATTCAAAATCAGAAAAAATTCATTATCATCATTTTGGATACTTTCTTCAATATCAGTAATTGAGAAATCTTCTTTTAAATACTGTAGTGATCGGTTTAGTATGGATTTATCATCTTCAAAACCCAATGTTACCAATTGTTTAAACAGCTCATCCTCATTTGTTTGGTTTCCTTTTAGATTTTCTTCATAAAAGTTTTGAAGCAGACTTACATGGATGGTGCTTATTAAAGGATAAGCCGGGAATCCGTAGAGTTTATCCGAGTCAACAATTGGCTTCCAGATGCTGTTGGCATAACTAATGGCGAGTTCATAGTAGCCATGATAAATAAGTTGATACAGTAAGCGAATTGTTAATGTTTCTATTCCTGAAACCGGATTTTGCTGTACAATGGCAATTCTTGCTTTAATTTGCTCAATATCCTTTGTGTAGAAAAAATAATCGCTTAAATCTTGTTCAATAAACTCATACTTTTCAAGATAATTTTCGGGATATTTTTCCTTATACCAAGATACAAAATTAAGGACATCCTGAACCTTGTTTGTTCGAATTAATTCATCACTAAAATCTTCAAAAATATCTATCCAATCAATATTCACTTCAGGGAAATACTGCATTAGCCACTGGAGGAAAATGCTCTGCTCCTTTACATCATTTTCAAGGTTCTCAAATAGATAATCATATACATCATCGGCATTTTTTTCATACCAGTTAATTGCTTCGTAGGGTTTCATTTACTTTTTCTGTTTTTCGGGTTAAAAATAGAGTAGGAAATCCATCATTCTCAAAATAAAACGTGGTTATGCTAAATAATACTCGAGATTCAGTTTGGAAAAAATAGTGACAGAATTTTGCCTGCTGAAATCTGTTGAATCAATTCCAAAAGGTTTAATTCAAAAACCAATTACCTAAAATTGCTTATTCAACATGTGGTAATCAATTTTTTCCATGTAAGGGAAATAGGGAAGCGATTCAATCATTTCACGCGTTTTAGCTTCATCAACTTCCTTAAAAATAAGAACAGCTTCCTTTTTGGAAACCGAAATGAAAAAGCTTTCTAATTTATTTTCTTGTTTCCATTGGTTTACAAATTCCATTTCTTGCTGTGGTAGTCCAGGTGTGCTTTTGATGGTTTCTATGCCGCTGTCTGATAGACTGATGAGAACTAAAATTCTAGTCATGATTTAAGATTTTGTGATAAGAAAGAATTACCTGCCAATTTTTGAGGTAAAACTTGTATAAATCTTGGATAAATGCAAATTTCAATGCGAAAGTACCTGTGAATTGGATATAAAACTTGGGATCTCTGCTTGAGCATCCTAAACTACTGAACTTTTGGCTACTTGTCAAAATTCTAATCAGGTTTTCAAGCCATATTCCCTTGTTTGAATGGGTCGCAATTCCTTAAGTTTTTTGCTCAGTACTTTGAACGATTCAACGGTAGGGATTGAGAAATAGCTGGTTATGCAGGTCTGACTAGTTTTTGCTATTTTTCCATTTTATAGTTCTAATGCAAATTACTACCCAACGTTGTATTTTATGGAATGCTGATGAGCAACTGCTCAACCTAGCCATCAGCAATGAAACGGCATTTACAGAGTTGCTGAATGTGAAACCGGCCAGAAACTGGAATCAATTCGGAACTGAAATTTTTTGTTATGTTTTAGAAAAAATCAAAACCAATCCACAGGAACAAATTTGGTGGGCTTGGTTTCCAATTCATACCGATTCCAAGTCTTTAATTGGAACCTGTGGGTTTAAAGGTCCGCCGAATGCACACGGAGAACTTGAGATTGGATATGAAATTGCCCCTGATTTTAGAAACCGTGGTTTGGCAACCGAAATAGCCGCTGCTTTGGTTGAATTTGCCAGGGAACAAAAACAAGTTAACCGGGTAATTGCTCATACCTTGGCCGATGACCCAATTTCGGCTGCTGTACTCAAAAAGGTCGGGTTCCGCTTTTCCTCTGAATTGGATGACCCGGAGGATGGCCGGGTGAAGCGCTGGGAATTTGATTTTTAGTGAGGTAAATTATGTAGCTTATTTGATGAAAAAGATTCTAAAACATGTTGCTTTGATTGGCTTTCTTGGAAGTCTTTATGGATGTTTTGATCGGTGTGAAGAAATGCGAAAATTGAAATTACATGAAACTGAAAAATTAGCAATTCCATATTCCCTTAATCAGAAAAGTCGATTTGTTCACCGCCAATCCAACGATACGTTTTGGATGATTTGCGATGCTGATCAATTCTACTTTGATAAATTATTTAGACCAAATTCAGAAGGTCGATGTGAAGATGGTTACCAGGTTGAGCGAAGAATCGTTACCCTCAAAAGTAAGTACATGACTATCCATTTTAATGTTGGAATGGATTGGGATGATATTTGTTACTGGAATTATAATTCCAAGTTTAGTTTTTGGATTGATGGGGACAAATCCCAAAGTTCTTTTCCTTTTTCAATAAATTACTACGATAGTTTAACGTTTCCCGGTATGGTTTATTCAGATTCAGGAATTGTGCATGGAGTCTTATTCAATAAGGTTTATACATTCTCTTTTTACCACAAAAATCAAAACGCAGAACTATTTTATAACTTTAAAGATGGTTTGGTTGCAATAAAGGGAATCTCAAATTTTAACATCGTAAAAGTTGATTGAGCCTACAAGTTTCTTCAACCCATTCAATTCAAACTCCCCAACTAACTAGGAAATTCCTTCTAAGGCTTTTTCTAGATTGTCCAATAAATCTGAAATTGATTCCTGTTTTAATGTGCCTACCGAAACCCTGTACCAATCTGTACCTGGTGCGCAGCCAAATGCAGTAAATGGAACAACTGCTAGTTTTGCAGCATTCAATAGGTAATCGGTAATGTCTTGGGTGGTTTCAATAAGTTCACCATCCGGTTTTCTTTTGCCTTTCAAGGCAAATTGAACCGACAAGTAAATGGCCCCTTCAGGTTGAATGCAATTCACCGGAAATCCTTTCTTCTTCAAGTTCTCAATTCCCAAAGAAAGTGTATTTAGCCTGTTGTGAAGTTTTTCCTGAATATCATGCACATACAAATCCATCGCATCCCTTTCATTCAAAAATGCAGCCGTTGCCACTTGTTCTGCACGTGGGGCCCAAGCTCCAATATGGCCTATTATCGACTTCATGCGGTTGATGATTGGAGCAGGGCCCAACGACCAGCCAACCCGCACTCCGGTTGCTGCAAGCGATTTTGAAATACCATCTACAAAAACAGTAAATGGCTTTAGTTCCGGCACTAGCTGCAAAGGATTTATGTGTTCGATGCCTTCTACTCGAAGCATCCAATAAATCTGATCAAAAAGTAAGTAGAGAGGTTTTTGATTTCTGTTTCTGCGTTTGTTTTCTTCCAAAACCAATTCGCAAATTTCAAGCAATTGCTCTTTTCTAAAGGTAGTTCCAGTTGGATTTAAAGGCGAGCAAAGAGCTAGAATTACTGCATTTTTCAAATGTGGCTTGAGTTCTGCCGCAGTAGGCAAAAATCCATCCTCTGGTCGCGTTTGTATTTCCCGTTTTACCGCTCCACTCAGGTGGCAATAGTGATTATTATTCCAACTTGGAACCGGATAAATGACTTCATCGCCCGGATCTACCAAGGTTTGGTAAATTGCATGAATGATGGGGCGTCCACCTCCGGCAATCAACAATTCATCATCGCCAAACGAAATGCCTTGTTTACTTTCAATAAAGGATTGAACTGCTTTTTTCAATTCCGGAACACCATCTGCGGGTGGATAATTCGTTTCACCTTTGGTGTAGGCTTCAATGATTAAATCCCGCAATCGCTCTGGAATGGGGAAAATACTTGGGTCAAAATCGCCAATGGTAAGGTTGTATATCGATTGTCCTTCGCGAATTCGTTTGGTAATTTCAGCGCCTAATTTGATGATTTCCGAGCCAATCAGGTTGGCTGCCATGGTTGAAACCTCTTGCATGGGTCCAATTTAGCCAATTCTTAATCAAAAAAGAATCTCCAGCGTCTTATCTTCGCAGCTTATATGATTGCATTAACGGATATTGGTTTTGAATTTGGCGGACGTTTTTTGTACCGGAACGCCAATTGGCATATTAAGCCCAACGAACGCATTGGGTTAATTGGTTTGAATGGTACTGGAAAGTCAACCTTACTTCGAATAATTAATGGTGAATATTCGCTTACGGAAGGCTCAATGAGCAAGCCCCGCGACCTTACCATTGGGTTTTTGAATCAGGACCAATTGAGTTTTGATTCCCACGAATCAATTCTGAATGTGGCGTTAACTGCCTTTGCCGGAGCGCTAAAATTGGAAAAGGAAATTGAAGAAATCATTCAAAAGCTGGAAACCGACCATAGCGATGAAGTGCTTCAAGCTTTGAGCGATAAACAAGAGGCTTTTGAACAATTGGATGGTTACAATATTCACCACAAGACTGAAAAGATTTTAGAAGGTTTGGGATTCACCACAGCGCAGCTTCAACAACCTTTCAATAAATTTTCAGGTGGTTGGCGTATGCGGGTGCTGTTGGCAAAAATGCTACTTCAGGAACCCAACTTGTTAATGCTAGATGAACCTACCAACCACTTGGATATGCCTTCCATTCAGTGGCTTGAGGAGTATTTGAAAAGTTACCAGGGAACAGTAATTGTGGTTTCACACGATAGGTATTTCTTAGATCGAATGGTGACCAAAATTGTTGAGGTTTCGATGAATAAAATTTTCGAATACCCTGGAAACTATTCGTTCTACATCGAAAACAAAGCCGAACGCATGGAGCTTCAACAGCGTGCATTCGACAACCAGCAACAGTTTATCAAGGATCAGGAAAAGCTCATCAATCGATTCAAAGCAAAAGCATCTAAAGCTGCAATGGCGCAAAGCCGTATGAAGATGTTGGACCGAATTGAAAAAATTGACGCTCCGGAAGACGATAATCGCCAAATCAATATTCAATTCAGAATTGGTCAGCAACCTGGTCGTTACCTCAGCGAAATTAGTGGCCTCAGCAAATCCTTTCCTGATGTGCGCATTCTGAACAATGCCGAAGCCAAAATTGAACGTGGAGATAAGATAGCCTTGATTGGTGCGAATGGAAAGGGTAAATCAACCATCTTGAGGATGCTAGCCGGTACCGAGCCTTATGAGGGAGAAATAAAAGCCGGATACAATGTGCGCCAGGCTTTTTACGCCCAGCACCAATTGGAATCGCTTAACCTAAACAACGAAATTCTCCAGGAGCTTCAAGAGTTTGGTTCAGACCGTTCTGAAACGGAATTGCGTACCATTTTGGGTTGCTTTTTGTTTGAAGGTGATGAGGTTTTTAAACGGATTAAAGTTTTGAGTGGGGGAGAGAAAGCCCGGGTAGCTTTGGCGAAAACCTTATTAACTGAGGCCAACTTCTTGCTCCTCGACGAGCCTACCAACCACTTGGATATGCGCAGTATCAATATCTTGATTCAGGCTTTACAAGGTTATGAAGGCAGTTTTGTGGTTGTTTCCCACGACCGTTTCTTTGTTTCTCAAATTGCGAATAAAATCTGGTGGATTGAAAACGAAGAAATCAAAGAATATCCGGGAACCTTTGATGAATATGAATACTGGAGGCAGAAACGCGAAGAAGAATTGAAACGTAATCCTGCACCAAAAGCTGCACCAGCGCCTAAAAAAGTGGTGGAAGAAAAGGTAGAATCTGCCGCTTCAACCAAACAGGTTAGCAACAATTACATTCAAAAACTGAAAAAGAATTTTGAAGAGTATGAGAAAAAAGTTGTTGCTACGAAAGCAAAAATTCAGGAGCTGGAGCAGGATTTCTCAAAACCAGAAATTTCTTCAGATGCCAAGAAAGTAGAGGAACTCACGCGTTTCTACGAAGCCGAGAAAAAGGCTTTGGTTCACCTGGAAAAAGAGATGGAAGCCATTCTGGAAGAACTCATTGAATTAGAAGCTTAATCCAATTCCAATACATACAAAAAAAGCGGCCCGAAATTCGAGCCGCTTTTTTTATTTAGATTCTGCTAGCACTTTTTTCGCATTGGCATTTTCAGGATTCAGTTCAAGTACTTTTTTGTAATACTCTTTCACCTTTGATTTGCTTTCTGGTAATTTTTCCCGAACCAGGTAAAAATAACCTAAGTAACTGTAAGCATTGATGAGGTCTTTCTTCCATTTGTCTTTGTTGGCTTCGTATTTAGCAGGATCCGCAGTTTGAAGCTCAATGTATTTATCCATGATGGCTTTTGGAGCATCAGATTTTGATTCAGGATCTAAAGCAGATAAACTCATTCCTCTCCAATAGTAAGCGTCTGCATAATCAGGCTTCATTTCATTCACCTTAGCAAAGGCAGAATCAGCCAGTGCGTAAGATTTTCCAAAGTAATAGGCTTTACCCATCAGGTAGTAATCACCAGCATTAACTTTAGTTGATAGGCTGATGTACTTTTTGTAAGTATCGCCTGCATCATTGAAGCGTTTAAGCTTGTTGTAAACCTTTGCAATGTCAGGATAGATATCGTATTCATCCGGATTCATTTCAAGGGCTTTGTTCAAATGAACCAATGCCAAGGAGTCTTTTCCGGGAACCTTTGATTCCAAACGACCCAGGTATTGGTAATCTAAAACGCCAATGTTTTTAGGGTCGGTTTTCTTCATGTAGAATTCTAATGCTTCCAAACCCTGTTTTGCTTTTTCTACGTCGTTTTTGGTGCTGATTACCTCATAGGTTGCGTAAGCACGTAAGCGATACAACAGCAGGTTTTCTTTTTCGGTTTGTTGAATCTCTTCAATTTTTTCAAGAGCAGTTTCATAATCCTTGCTCAGGAATAAAATACGCGCAAAACGAATTTGGTTAGCAGAACTAGGTTCTGAATTAGCCAGGTAATTGGAATAGGCTTCTTTTGCTTTGGCGAAGTTTCTTTTTGCATAATACAACTCAGCTTGGTATTTCCATGCTGGAGCATAATTAGGATCTTTTTCAAAAGCGCGGTTCAAATCGTTTTGTGCAGCTTCAAAGTTTTTAACACGCAACCAAATAACAGCTACGCGGGTATATGCTTTAGGATTATTGGGTTCAATAGCAATAGCTCTTTCATAGAAGGTAGCCGCATTTCCACCATCATTTTTTTCGAGATAAACATCGCCACCGGCAACCAGCAAATCGTAATCCTTTTTATTTTGCTCATAACCCATTTGAATCAGGTTTTCTGCTTCTACCAGCATTTTATCCTGAGCCACATTCACCATTGAATTTGCAACAATATGAATTGCATGAATGTCTGTATAAGCGCCAGAGCGAGTTCTTGAGAAGGAGAGGGCTTTGTCGAATAAAGTTTTAGCGTCGAATTTCTTTCCTTCCATCAAGCGCAATTCTCCCAAGCCTGCATAGTTACTCGGGCTAGCAGGGGCAATTTTAGTTCCCTGATTGTAGCTCATTTCAGCCGAATCGTTCTGAATCAAGTTAATGTAAGCCTGTCCCAGGTAGTAATAATTGTCGCCGTTGGTTGGTTCCTTTTTGATTAACTCCTTGAAAATGTTTCGGGCTTGTTCGTACTTTTCGAAATCCATTGCTCGCAAGCCTTCTTTCAAAGATTGTGCGCTAACTTGTAGAGCTCCTGCGGCAAGAAAAACTGCCATCAAGATTCTGTTATTCCATTTACTTTTCATACTCATTCTGTTTTAATTTCAACTGTTCGAACGGGTGCCTTAGTTGGAACCAGTCCTGCTTTCAAAATAATTCGCTGGCCTTGGTCTCCGGATACAAAGGCTACAAAGCCCGTGCCAAGTCCGGTTCTGGCTTCACGACTTACCATATATACTTCTCTCCAAAACGGATATTGCCTCAAATGAATATTCCCTTGAATGGGTTTCCAGGTTATTGCTTTAACACGTTCATTTTTAGGTTGAATATCAGCTACTTTAATCTTTTTCATGAAATACCTTACCAGCGTATCATCCGGGTCAGAAATCCAGCTAACACCAATAATACCAATGCTGTTAGGATTTTGTTCAACATGGTTGATTACCTCAGGATTTGCCTTCAAAGCATAACAGTTTTTACCCAAATCTGACGTAATGCCAAGGCTGTCTTTCAACATGCGAATGGCGCCACTTTTCGGGCTATCGAAAACAACTTGAATTGGACGACTTGGGGATTTGGGGTTGATTTGATTCCAATTTGAAATTGAACCATCTAAAATGCCTTTGATTTGATCAACTGTAAAAAGGGTGTCCTTAGATTTTGGATGCAGAATAAAGCCAATTGCATCCAGCGCAATTTTGGTTGATCTAGACCTTGAAATCTTTTGCGATTTTAATTCTTCTTCTTCCGCCTTGCTCATGGTTCTGGTAATAATGGCAAGACGGGCAGAATCTTGAAGCACCATTTTCATGGCATCCACTTCAGAGGTATAAACAATGTTCAAATCGGCTTTAGGATAGAGCTGCTCAAAAACGGCTTCTTCCGCCTCAATTATCGGCTTTAAGCTTTCATCGCAGCTAATTGTAATGCTTCCGGAAGAGCTGGTGTCAACTTCCTGAACTTTATTTTCAGTACCTCCGCACGCAACCAGCATGCTAAAAATAATACAAAGCGACGACGTTCTAATCATGGTTTTAATAGTCGAATAAGCCTTAAGATTCCGTAGAGAAATAATCCTGAACAGACTAGCAATTTAGCAGTATCTCCAAGATTCTGCAAAACGGGATAGAAATAAAATAATACGCCTGCAGCCATGTAGAAAAAGGCCATTATCAGGCTAAAATAGCGTAGAAGGTTTTTAACGCGACTATCTCGCTTTTCACGGATTTCTTCTAATTGGGGATTCATTTTTAAAAATAAAATAGCCTGAACCGGAATTGGTTTGATTGATCCGTTTGTGCGGAAGATTCAAAACAAGACCTGTTCAGGCCGAAAAGATTAGTTCAGTTGGAAGCGAATAGGAAGTGTAAACTTCACATATACCGGTTTACCATTTTGCTTACCTGGTGTCCAAGGTGGCATAGATTTTACAACCCGTATAGCCTCTTCATCCAATCCCCAACCCAACTTTTTACCAACTTGTTCGATTTGGGAGATTTTACCATCTGCACCTACCACGAAACTCAAAATTACTTTTCCTTCAATCGAGTTTTCGCGAGCAAGTGGTGGATATTGAATGTTTTTGCTTAGATACTTGTAAAGCTCCTCAGCACCGCCACTAAATTCAGGCATTTGTTCTGCAAATGTCATGATTTCAGGAGCAGCATCTCCGTCTCCGGCAGGACCTTCAATCAAGCTTTGATCAACACCATCGGGGTCACCCTCAACGGTTGCAACGCCTGCATCTTTGTCCTTCATTTCTTCCTGAGCCGGTGGTGGTTCATCATCTGGAACTTCCTGGTCGGGTTTAATTTCCGGAGGAGTGAACTTTACCGTACTCTTCAATGGGGGAGGAGGTTCAGTTGCCGGTGGAGGCGGTTCATTCTTGTCAATCGGAGGTGGTTCTTCCAAGGTGTTTACCTCGGTAACTTTCACTTCGTTTTCCTTCGGAATTTTAGATTTGATGTAGTTAACAATTACCGGTGCTGAAATGGCCGAAGTAAAAAGGAGAATGGATAACAAAATACCTTTCAGGGTATTTTCGTCGCCCTTTTTCCTCAAAACATAGGCACCATAGGCGTGGTTTCTTCCTTCAAAAACAAGGTCAACCCACTTATTATCAAAAATATCCAATTTTGCCATGTTCTTACTTATTAATTGTAGCCATTGCGGTTTTGATTAAATCACGTTCAACATCGGTGATATCCACGATGGCATATCGTCCAATATTGCAAATCAGCATTTCATCAAGGATATCAACGAGGTTTTTGTATTTGGCTTTATCGTCTGCCTTAATTACAACAATTAAACCGTCTTTGTTATTCTTGATAGCCGAGATATTCGCACGCATGGTGGCTTCATCAATTTTGTTCATCCGATACATTTCTTTGTAAATCGGAATGGAGTCAAAGTTTTTATAGCCACCTTTTTCGAATAATTCTCTGTTCTTAGTAAGGAGAGTTGCGCGGATTCCACCTTTACTGAAATCTGTAATTACAGGAGTTTCAGGTTCACCGGTAGTTTCGTTGATGAAGTAGTAAACGATTTTGTTATTCTCTGTCAGCAATACAGTGATTGCTTGAGAGGCTTTTACTTTCGTTTTATCTTTTTCAGTAATCTGTTCATCCTTCACCGGCATGTTAATCTCCATGGTTTTGGGCTTATTCATGGACGTGGTGAGCATAAAGAACGTAATCAGAAGGAATCCAAGGTCAACCATCGGGGTGAAATCCACCCGAGTCGACATTTTCTTGCCTTTTGGTTTACCGCCCTTTTTATGGCCACCGCCGCCGCCTTCTATTTCTGCCATAGTTTATTTGATTATTCTGCCGACTCGGTCGTCAGATTGGTGATAAAATTAAAACGATTCACTTTTTTCTCCTGAAGGGTTGAAATCACCTGTTTAACAACCGGGTAGTTGGTTTCTTGGTCACCTTTAATTGCTACCCTTACATTGTTGTTAACCAAACGCGATTGCCACACCCAGTCGGCCAATTCGTTATTTAACGAATCGGCTGGAATTCCATTCTGTTTGAATTGGCCCCTTTCATCAACTTTCAGCGCCAGCAATTGTTTCAATTGACTAATTGGAACTCCAAAACTCGACATCAAAGAGAAGGATTTAACTTCCTCGGGTGTGAATTTTATTTGTTTGAGTTCCCCCATTTTGGTAATCAATTGTTCCTTGTATTGCTGTCCTTCCATAGCGAAGAATACACGTCCATCGTTAGCGATGGTGATTGTCATGATATCAACGTCAGGAAGTGGCACTTCTGCTACTGATGAAGGCGCATTTACCTGCACCGGTTCATCCGGTTTGAACTGCGTAGCGAGCATAAAGAAGGTAAGGAGCAGGAAGGCAACGTCTGTCATCGCCGTCATGTCCACCGAGGTGCTCTTACGCGGTACTTTAACCTTTGGCATAGTGTTTTATTATTATGATGGCTTTCGCCAAAAAATGTTGAATGAAATTATTTGTGTTTTTCAGCAAATGTCTGAACAATGCTAAATCCAGCTTCATCGATAGTGTAAGTGATTTTATCGATTTTGGTGGTGAACACATTGTACATGATGATTGCGATAGCTGAGTTAGCAATACCTAAAGCTGTATTGATAAGTGCTTCAGAGATACCATTAGCAAGACCAACTGAGTCTGGAGCTCCGCCAGTTCCCAAAGCTGAGAACGCACGAATCATACCCAATACAGTTCCCAAAAGGGCGATTAACGTTGAAACTGAAGCCATGGTAGCAATAATTACTAGGTTCTTCTCAAGCATTGGAAGCTCAAGTGTTGTAGCTTCTTCCAATTCTTTTTGAATAGCAAGAATTTTTTGGTCTTTGTCCATACCGGAAAGGTTTTCCATTTCCTTGTATTTCTCTAAAGTAGTTTTTACTACGTTAGCTACTGAACCCATTTGCTTATCACATTCTGCAATAGCAGCATCAACGTTACCGGCAGTAAGGTGTCCTTGTACTTTGCGAACAAATGCTTCCGCACGTCCTTTACCTTGTGCTTTTCCAATGGTTAAAAAACGCTCGATTGAGAAAGTGATACTCATCAATACCAAGGAAAGAAGGATTGGTACGATAAATCCACCTTTATAAATCAAACCTAAAACGTGACCTACGCCTTCCGGAACCGGATGGTTGTTTGGGTCTCCACCTTCAAAATTTGATGAATTTCCAAGTACGAATTTGTAAATCAGGATACCGGTGATTACCAGAATCGGAATAGCGAAAGAAGCGAACTGACTTTTCAAAGCGCTTTCTTTTTTCGGAGCTGCTACCTTGTTCATGTGATTTTATTTTGGATTGTTAGTTGATTACAAAAAAAGTCTTTTTTAGAGAATATGCAAGTGATGCTATGTAATGGAATTGTTACTTCGCAAACGTTTTCGGAGAATTTATAGCAATAAATCGGTTAAAAGTGAAGGTACTATTCCCCATAATAAACTTAACGCTGTACAAACCCACATTACTAATTGGTAAGACAACGGATTTTCAATTTGGGTTTCATCGGGTTGCTTGCCGTACATGGCCATAATTACCTTGAAGTAATAATATACGCCAATCATGGAATTGATAACTGCCAGTAAAACAATGTAAAACAAACCGCTTTCAAAGGCTTTGGTGAACAAATAAAATTTACCAAAAAATCCTGCAAATGGAGGAATCCCTGCCATTCCTATCATTGCCATCGTTAATCCAGCGGCCATTACGGGATTCTTTTTTCCCAATCCGTTGAAGGCTGATAACAATTCTGAACCAGTGGATTTGAAAACTGGAAGAGCAACTGAAAATGCTGCTAAACCGGCCACAGCATAAGCGGCAGAATAGTAAAATAAAGTTGAAGATACATTTGATTTTGCACTCAGGACAATCAACAACATGTAACCTGCATGCGAAATTCCAGAGTAGGCCATAAGCCTTTTGAAATTGTCTTGGGCGAGTGCCGATAAGTTACCTGTTAGCAAGGTTAAAATGGCCACTACATACAGCATTTGATCGGTTTGAGGAGTACCATTGTTGAATCCTATGGTAACAAGGCGATACAATGCTGCAAAGCCTGCAATTTTAACCAATGTGCTCATGAAGGCAGTTATCAAAGCAGGTGCTCCTTCATATACATCCGGTGCCCAAAAATGAAAAGGTGCTGCACTTACTTTGAATAGCATCGCAAAGCCAATCAAAATTACCCCTGTAATAAACATGGGTGGCAAAGTGCTATTTTCTGAGATGAATGAAGCTATCAAACTCAAATGGAATGAATGTACCGAGCCGTAAACCAAAGCGATACCGAACAACAAAATGGCTGAGGCAAATGAGCCCATCAGAAAATATTTGAACCCGGCCTCGTTTGAGCGTGTATCAAACCGCTTACTGCCTGCAAGTGCATATAGTGCAATACTTAGGGTTTCAATTCCTAGAAACATCATCACCAGATTATTGAAGCTCATCATCATCATGGCACCGGCGGTGATAAAAATGAGAATTGCAACATAATCACTGATGTGATTTTCGTCGTTGGTATAGTATTCTCCCGCCATCACCAAAATTATCAGGGTAATGAATAGTGCAAGGCCGGAGAAAGCAACACTAAAGTTGCTTACGCCCAACATATCATTAAAATGGGTAGAAGGTTGGTTCCAATCCTGAAGGTTCAAACCAAAAATAACTGCTAGACCAATTACAGCAAGTGGAACAATGAATTTACGAAGGTTTAACACCTCCATAAGCATGGTTGCAAATCCAAGTACAGATGTATAAATAAGAGTATTCACAAGCGTTTACTTTAAGAGGTTGTCAATAGCCGGTTGAGTTAATTCAAGAATTGGTGCCGGAAATACACCAGTAAGAATAATCAATCCTCCAATTAGAATAAGTACCAGTTTTTCATTCCAATGAAGTGGCGGGAAGCTGCTTATGTGCTCAGAATCCGGACCCGACATTACATTTTGGAACATACGCAACATATAAACAGCGCCAAGAATAATGGTTAAGCCTGCAAATACGCTCAACCAGGTATTGTATTCAAAAACACCATAGAGCAATAGAAATTCTCCGATAAAACCATTGGTTAATGGCAATGCCACAGAGCCTAAAACTACAATCAAAAAGAGACTTGAAAATAGTCTGTTTTGATTTCTGATTCCTCCCAAATTCGAGATTTGAAGGGTACCTGTCCGGCTTAGAATAATATCAGCACAGAAGAACAAACCAACCACGTTAATGCCATGAGCAAACATTTGTGCCAGGCTACCTTGCAATCCTTGTTGTGTGAAAGAGAACACACCGGCTGCAATGAGTCCAACGTGTGCAATAGAAGAATACGCAAACAAGCGTTTCAAATCAGTTTGCATGATAGCAATGATTGAAGCGTAAACAATACCAATTACAGATAGTGTAATTACAACCGCTTGCCATTCTTTAAATCCATCTGGAACAATAGGAAGAAGCCATTTGATTAGGGAATAGGTTCCCATTTTCAGCATAATACCTGATAACAACATAGTTCCCTGGGTTGGAGCAGATTTATAGGTATCAGGCTGCCAGGTATGGAATGGGAAAATTGGAATCTTGATTGCAAAAGCGGCAAAAAGCAACCAGAATAACCAGGTTTGATTGCAGCTGCATGTTTTGAATTGAGTCAAGGTGTTCCAATCCAACGAATGTTGAGGACTTGAAAGGTATAGAAACACAAATCCAAATAGCATCAATAAGCTTCCTACCAAGGTGTAAATGAAAAACTTGATGGTAACTTTTGCGCGGTTCTCATCACCCCAATTAAAAGCAATGAAATAAATTGGAATCAAAGCAAGTTCCCAGAAAATATAATAAACGAATGCATCCATGGAAAGGAAAACACCATTTAAGGCGAATTGCATGAATAGCATCAAGGCATAAAAAATATGTGGCCTTTTGGCTTCGCGGTTAAATCCGGAAAGTACTATCAATGGAAGCAGCAAATTGGTGAGCATTACCATAAGCAAGCTAATTCCATCAACACCAAAGTGAATATTGATAACAGGACTCTTAACCCAGGCTTGAGTGAATTCAAATGCAGCTCCACCATTTGCTTTATAAATGGTATAAGCATATCCTGTAACCAGGAGTTGAATGAGTGTGAAAACAAGTGCCAACGCACGGGCTGCTTTCCCCTTTGCAAATAGGATCAAAAGGGAAGCAAAAAGCGGTATGAACAACAATTCTAAACTCAACATCACAATACGATTTGGAAGAGAAGGAACAATACCATGCTAATTACCATGGCGAAAACATAGAATCCGGTATTTCCGGTTTGAATTAAGCGGTAGGTTCTGCCTGTAACATCAACCAGAATTGCACTCAAATTCACAATCAGGTCAATGATGAGTTTATCGAACAAAACCAAGAATAAGTCACTTAGCACTTTGATTGGGTTAACAATCAATTTATCATAGAGCTCATCCACATAAAACTTATTAGCAACCACTTTGGAGAGGCCACTAAGTTGCTCATCTGGCTCAGGTAAGGTTTTGTTTTTCATGTACATCGTCCATGCATAACCAATACTTACCACTGCAGCAATCGTAGCAATTCCCATCAACATCCATTCTGTGGCATGGGAAGGATGTGCGTGTTCAGCTACCAATGTATGTCCTTGCTCAAATACGGGATTCAAAAAGCTTCTAAAGGTGTGAGTATCGCTGAATACAGCCGGAAGTCCAATAAATCCGCCAATCACCGATAGCACTGCAAGTACCATTAATGGCAACGTGATGGTAATTGGTGATTCATGCAAATGGTGGCGTTGCTCTTCTGTACCTCTGAATGAACCAAAGAAAGTAAGGAATACCAGTCGGAACATGTAGAAGGCAGTTACCATTGAACTTAGACTTAATAAAATCCAAGCTACTTTGTTTCCTTCAAATGCATTGGCCAAGATTTCGTCTTTGGAGAAGAATCCTGCAAATGGAGGAATACCTGAAATAGCTAGTGAGCCAATCAGAAAGGTGAATCCAGTGATTTTCGTAAACTTGAGCAAACCACCCATTTTACGAATATCCTGTTCTCCGCCCATTGCATGAATTACACTACCAGCACCTAAAAACAATAACGCTTTAAAGAATGCGTGTGTTACTACATGAAACATGCCGCTTTCAAAAGCACCAAGTCCCAAAGCCGCAAACATCATTCCCAGCTGTGATACAGTAGAGTAGGCCAGAATCTTTTTGATGTCGTTTTGTTTGATGCCGATTACAGCTGCAAAAACGGAAGTTGCTATACCTATCCAAAGTATAACATCTAAGGTAAGCGGCGCTTGAATAAACAAAATATTAGACCTAGAAACCATGTAGATACCCGCAGTTACCATGGTAGCAGCGTGAATCAATGCAGATACAGGTGTTGGACCGGCCATTGCATCCGGCAACCAAGTGTATAATGGCAATTGAGCACTTTTTCCACTCGCACCAACAAACAACAAAAGCGTGGTCAGAATCAATAAACCAGAGCCTTTTTCCATACTCATGGCTGCGTTGTTTACTGTATCAAAATCAAGTCCACCGAAGTAAAACAGTAGCAAGAACATGGCAAGTAAGAATCCAAGGTCACCAATTCGGTTCATTACAAATGCTTTCTTAGCAGCGTCGTTGTAAGCCGGATTTTTATGCCAAAATCCAATTAAGAGGTAGGAGCATAAACCCACACCTTCCCAACCAATGAACATTACCAAATACGAATTACCCATAACGAGTAACAGCATGAAGAATACGAAGAGATTCAGGTACGAGAAAAATCGTGCAAACCCTTCATCATCGTGCATGTAGCCAATTGAGTATAGGTGAATAAAGAAACCAATTCCGGTAATGAAAAGCAACATTACCAAGGTAAGTTGATCAACCAGGAAACCGAAACTAAGGCTGGTACCTGCAAATTTTATCCATTCGTAGAGGTCAAAATTCAATTTTCCTTCTGAACCAATACCATTGAAAAGTACAAGGGATGAAACGAATGAACCTAAAATCATTAAACTTCCTATCCAACCGCTCAAATGGCCTAGTTTTTTTCCAAACAAGGAAATCAAAATAAAGCCTAACAGCGGGAGAGCTGGAATCAATAGCGCTGGAGCTATCATAGCTGAAAGTGCTGAAATAGTTTGTTCCATACTACCACTTTAATTTATTAAGGACATTGATATCAATACTGCCAATACTTCTGTAAATACTTACCATCAAGGCAAGTCCTACAGCAACTTCAGCGGCAGCCACAACCATGATAAAGAACACAAATACTTGTCCATCTACATTACCTGAATAGGCTGAAATACTAACAAGTAGAAGATTAACAGCATTCAACATGAGTTCCACACACATCAAAATAATCAAGGCATTGCGTCTGAATAAAACGCCAATAACCCCTATCGAAAAGAGTACTGTGCTTAAGAGCAGGTACCAGTTTTGGGTAGCTTCCGGAGTTTGAAGGAGATTTGTCATTAGTGTTTTTCTTTTTTAGCTAATACAACGGCTGCAATCATGGCTGATACAAACAGGATTGATGATATCTCGAAGGGTAGGAGAAAATCCTGGAATAACTTCAAACCTACATGCTGAACATAACCAAGCTCTGAAGGCGCGGGAGATTGGTAGGCTGCTAGCTTTTCTGCGCGAATGGATGCAAGCAAAGTTAACATCAACAAACCGCCTGAAATTACAGCAGCAATCTTGGTCATATTGGTTTTGTGAGGCTCTGTGGTTTTGTTCAGGTTCAATAACATTACGGTGAAGAGCATAAGTACCATTATTGCACCGGCATAAACAATGATGTGAATAATGGCCAGAAACTGGGCATTCAGCATCACATAATGGCCTGCAATACTAAAAAAGCAAACAATTAGTGAAAGCACGCTGTAGATTGGACTTCTTGAGAAAACAACAAAAAGTGCAGACACTACAGATAGTGCCGAAAGCAGGTAAAATATCAGGGATGAGTCCATGGGTTATTTTTATTTACCGGGATTGTTTACAATTGAATATTCCTTTTTGCGCTTGCTTACATCAATTCGCTCATCCACTTTTTCAACAAGTACATCTTTTCCGAAAACAAAACTTCCGCGGGTGTACTCTGAAGGAACGATTCTATCTGTTAGGTAAATGGCGTCTTTCGGACAAGCTTCCTCACAGAGCCCACAATAGATGCAGCGCAACATGTTGATTTCATACTTGGCTGCATATTTCTCTTCTCTGTAAAGATTCTCTTCACCTTTTTTACGTTCTGCGGCATCAATGGTGATAGCTTCTGCAGGACAAGCAACGGCACATAAACCACAAGCTGTGCAGTTTTCACGGCCCAACTCATCGCGCTTCAAAACGTGCATGCCTCGGTAAACCGGAGCAAACTCACGCTGAACCTCAGGATACTTTACGGTTGCCTTTTTGCGGAAAAGGTGTTTTATAGTAATAGCCATTCCGGAGAAAACTGCTGGTAAATAGAGTTTTTCTATCCAGTTCATCTCCTTTTGAACAACTACTTTTGAACGGTTTGTTAATTGCATATGGTGATGGTTTGCTATGAATTAAAAAATGTCAAAATTCCTCCGGTAACCAACATGTTTAAAATGGCCAGTGGCAATAAAACCTGCCAGCCAAGGCGCATAAGTTGGTCGTAACGGAATCTTGGGATTGTCCAACGAACCCACATAAATACAAAAATGAAGAAGAAGATTTTTGTAAACAGAGCTCCTACAGAAATCAAACTAACTACATTGGTTGGCAATACCGTGGCCAGGTAATCCAACCCCGGGAAATTGTATCCTCCAAAGTAAAGGGTTGAAATAATTGCCGACGAAATAAACATGTTGATGTATTCTGCAAACAGGAACAATCCTAGTTTCATTGAACTATATTCTGTATGATAACCACCAATCAGTTCGGATTCTGATTCCGGTAAATCAAATGGTGTACGGTTGGCTTCAGCAAATGCACAAACTAGGAAAATGATAAAGCCTACAGGTTGATACAGAATATTCCAATTCCATCCTTTTTGTCCATCAACAATGGCATTCAAACTTAATGAGCCATCAGTTAACAAAAGGATTGAAATGATGCTCATTCCCATGGCCAATTCATACGAAATCATTTGGCTTGATGCACGGATAGCACCCAATAATGCATATTTATTATTTGATGCCCAGCCGCCAATCATGATTCCATACACACCAAGGGATAGCACTCCCATAATGTAGAGAATACCAATATTAATATCGGCAACTTGCAGATTGTAGGTTACACCACCAAACTCCATGGGTCTTCCCCAAGGAATAATTGCGCTGGTCATGAGTGCTGTAACCATAAACATACTTGGACCTAAAATGAAAAGCCATTTGTCGGAAACGTTTGGAATAATTTCTTCTTTAAGAAACATTTTCACACCATCGGCAATGGGCTGCAACAAACCATAAGGACCTGCGCGGTCTGGACCAATCCTGTCTTGAAGAAATGCGGCTACTTTCCTTTCTGCATAAGTGGAATAGGCGGCAATTCCTAGGCTAATCAGGAACATGATAGCAACAAGGATTATTTTGAAGATAATGGGTTCCATTATTTATTTCCCTCCCCTGATTCCAATGGTTTAATGGTATTGATAGTTAGCTCTCTTGGCTTTTTGAATACTTCGTAATGGTTGGCAGAAATTACCGAATGTCTGCTAACCTGACGAGGTCCTTCTATTGTCCAATCACTGGTTTGCTTTTTCTCGAAACGGCATGTGTTGCAAATAAATTCCTCAACTTCACCCCATTGGTCTTTACGACCAGTTACGCGCAGTACATCTTCGCCTTTGTACCACAGAACAACTTTACCCGAACATTTATCGCAATTGCGGTGGGCGTTAACAGGTTTTGTAAACCAAACACGGCTTTTGAAGCGGAAAGTTTTATCAGTTAAAGCACCAACCGGACAAACATCAATCACGTTTCCAGAGAAATCATTGTCGATTGCTTTTTCAATGTAAGTTGAGATCTCCGCGTGATCGCCACGGTTAATTACGCCATGCACCCTTCCGTCTGTTACCTGGTCTGCTGTTTTTACACAGCGGTAGCAAAGGATACAGCGGTTCATGTGCAATTGAACATACGGACCAATATCGATTTTATCAAAAGTTCTGCGCTCGAAATCTGTCCGGGTTTTAGCGGAACCGTGCTCGTAAGAAAGGTCTTGAAGATGGCATTCTCCGGCCTGGTCGCAAACCGGACAATCCAGAGGGTGGTTCAAAAGCAAGAACTCCACAACACCTTTTCTGGCATCGCCAACTTTCTCGGAAGTATTGTTTTTTACTTCCATTCCATCCATTACAGTAGTTCTGCAAGAAGCTACCAGTTTTGGCATTGGACGAGGGTCCTTTTCAGAACCTTTACTCACCTCAACCAAGCAGGTGCGGCAATAGCCACCACTTGTTTTAAGTTTACTGTAGTAGCACATGGTTGGAGGCGCAACGTCCGGACCAATCATTCGTGCGGCTTGCAGAATTGTGGTGCCATCGGCAACCTCAATTGTTCTTCCGTCTATAGTTACTTTTGCCATAGGTTTATTGGCTATTCGTTTTTAGGGTTCAGGTTTAGTGATTGATTAAATCGTAATGCCTGATTTTTTTAATTTGTGATGAATTCTTAACGTATTCTTCAAATTCAGCTCTAAAATGTCTGATGGCCGAAGCAACCGGCCAAGCAGCTGCATCTCCTAACGGACAAATGGTATTGCCTTCAATTTTCTTCTGAATTTCCCAAAGCAAATCCACGTCTTCCAAAGTTCCATGTCCATCCAAAATTTTGTGGATGATTTTCTCCATCCAGCCTGTTCCTTCACGACATGGGCTGCATTGTCCGCAACTTTCGTGGTGGTAGAAACGCGCAAAGGTGTGTAAGTTTTCAACGATACTGGTGTCTTCATCCATTACAATAAATCCACCCGAACCTAACATCGTACCTGTTGCAAATCCACCATCAGCAAGACTTTCGTAAGTCATTAAGCGTTTTTCACCAGCTGCTGTGGTAATAATAAGATCAGCGGGTAAAACCGGAACCGAAGAACCTCCGGCAACAACTGCTTTAAGTTTTTTACCGTTGATAATACCTCCGCAGTATTCATCACTGTAAATAAAATCTTCAACGGAAATACCCATTTCAATTTCGTAAACACCGGGCTTGTTGATGTGCCCGGAGGCTGAAATGAGTTTAGTTCCAGTTGATTTCCCCACACCAATTGCAGCGTAGGCATCACCACCGCCATTCACAATTGGAACAACAGCTGAAATGGTTTCAACATTGTTAACTACTGTTGGACATCCGTACAAACCGGCAATAGCAGGGAATGGAGGTTTGATACGCGGATTTCCGCGCTTTCCTTCCAAAGATTCAAGCAAAGCGGTTTCTTCACCACAGATATAGGCTCCACCACCCACTTGCACATACAAATCGAGATCGTATCCAGAGCCTTGAATGTTTTTCCCTAACCAGCCATTGGCATAGGCCTCAGAAATGGCCCTTTCAAGGATTTGGGCAACGTAGTAATATTCACCACGTATATAAATATAGGAGGTATGTGCGCCTAATGCATAGCTTGAGGTAATCATACCTTCTACCAGAATATGGGGTATTCTGGACATTAGGTACCTATCCTTAAACGTTCCCGGTTCTGACTCGTCGGCGTTGCATACCAAATAGCGAGGCACGCCTTCTGGTTTAGCCAGGAAACTCCATTTCATACCAGTTGGAAATCCGGCACCACCTCGTCCACGTAAACCTGATTTTTTTACTTCCTCCAGAACATCTTCCGGTTTCATGGTTTTTAGTGCCTTTTCAACCGAGGCATAACCTCCATGTTGCCTGTACACCTGATACGATTGTATACCAGGAATATGGTCATTGGCCAGTAGCAGTTTTTTTCCCATGATTAATAATGATTTACAGTAACATCGTCAAGATAGGTTTTACGCTTTCCTTCGGATTTCAATTGGTCAAGTATGGAATCAACTTTCTGGAATGTCAAATTCTCATGAAACTGCGCTCCACACATCATCATTGGAGCTGTTCCACATGAGCCTAAACATTCAACAGTTTTCAAGGTAAACATACCATCTGGAGTAGTTTCACCTTCTTTAATACCTAGTTTCTTTTCTATGTGTTCAACAATTTCGTTTGCGCCTCTGAGCCAGCATGAGCTTGTGCGGCAAACTTCAAGCAGGCATTTGCCAACCGGTTTTAGGTTGAACATCGAATAAAATGAAGCTACTTCATACACTTCAATGGGTTGAATGGAAAGCAATTCGGCAACATAATCCATTACTTCCGGACTTAACCATCCATCAAACTCAGCCTGAGCCAGATGCAAAACCGGCAGCAAGGCAGATTTTTGTTTTCCTTCCGGATAGCGACTGATCATTTTAGCGACCAGTTCTAAAGCTTCATTGCTGAATTTTATTTCTTTGCTTGTACTCATTTCTTGGTTGATTATGCGTCAAGTTCACCTGCAATTACATTCATTGAGCTCATCACCACAATTGCGTCGCTTAGGGTTGAGCCTTTTATCATTTCAGGAAATGCCTGATAGTAGATGAAACAAGGACGTCTGAAATGGAGACGGAAAGGAGCTCTTCCGCCATCGCTAATCAAATAATATCCCAATTCACCGTTTCCGCCTTCAACTGAATGGTAAACCTCTCCAACCGGAACGTCGGTTTCGCCCATTACAATTTTGAAATGCCAAATTAGCGCTTCCATGTTGTTGTACACTTCCTCTTTCGGAGGCAGGAAAAACTCAGGAACATCTGCGAAGAATTTACCTTCAGGCAGATTATTCAAAGCCTGTTCAATGATTCTTAAACTTTGTCTGATTTCTTCCTGACGAACCATAAAGCGATCGTAGGTATCGCCATTGGTTCCTACCGGAATAATGAAATCAAAATCCTGATATGATGAATAAGGGTTCATTACCCGAACATCGTAATCTACACCTGCAGCGCGTAGATTTGGACCTGTAAATCCGTAGTTTAATGCACGTTCTGCGCTAATGGCACCGGTACCAACGATGCGATCCATGAAAATCCGGTTTCTTTCAAGCAAGCGACAGAATTCATCAAATACAGCAGGGAATTCTTTCAAAAACGAGCGGATGGAAGCAATAACTTCTGGCGTGAAATCGCGTTCCATTCCGCCAATTCTGCCAATATTTGTGGTTAGGCGTGCACCGCAAATCGACTCGTAGATATCGTAAATTTTCTCGCGCCATTGGAACACGTAGGTGAATCCGGTAAGGGCACCTGTATCTACTCCAATTACTGAATTACAAACCAAGTGGTCGGCAATACGGGCAAGTTCCATTATGATTACACGCATGTAATCTACCCGTTTTGGGGTTTGAACGCCTAGAAGCTTTTCAACGGTCATGTGCCATCCCATATTGTTGATAGGGGATGAGCAGTAATTCAGACGGTCGGTAAGCGGAGTGATTTGGTAATACGGGCGATGTTCAGCGATTTTCTCGAATGCACGGTGGATATAACCAACGGTTTGTTCGGAATCTACAATAATCTCACCATCCATGGTGAGCACATTTTGGAAAATACCATGGGTTGCCGGGTGTGTTGGACCCAGGTTTAGGGTGGTATATTCCTTTTTATCTTCTGCTAAAATGCGGTTTTCTTCCATGGTGATTATCTCCCGAAATATGAATCGTTTTTATCAGTGCGGGTTTGATCCTCCAGCGGATATTCTTTTCGAAGCGGATGGTAATCCATTTCGTCAACATTCAGAATACGCTTCAGATTTGGATGCCCATTGAAAATTATACCATAAAAATCGAATGTTTCCCGCTCTTGCCAGTTGGCAGCAGCAAATAGCGGAGTCAGGCTATCAACAAAAGGATGGTCTGCAGAAAGGAAACATTTGATGCGAATGCGGATATTGTTTTCCAAGCTATGTAGGTGATAGATGGAAGCAAGCTCAGCGCCTTTTTGATCAGGAAAATGGGCTCCGCAGATATCGGTTAAGAATTGGAACCTGAATTCTTCGTGGTTGTACAAGAACCGAACCAATTCAAGCAATTTTTCAGGGTTAACGTTTAGCGTCAGAAGTCCATTGGGTTCTTCAGCACCAAGAATGGCGTTTCCAAACTTGTCCTGAATTGCATTCAGCAAATGTCCGTTAGATAATTGTGCCATTATTGAATTCCGTAAGAGGCCATTAATGCTTGATATTCCGGAGAGTTCCGGCGGCGTAGCGACTCGTTTTTCACCAATTCCTGAATTTTGGTAATTCCATCTAAAATTTGTTCAGGACGTGGAGGACAACCAGGCACGTAAACATCAACAGGAACAACTTTGTCGATTCCTTGCAATACGGAATAGGTATCAAAAATACCTCCGCTGGATGCGCAGGCTCCAACAGCAATAACCCAGCGAGGTTCAGCCATTTGCAAATAAACCTGACGCACAACAGGGCCCATCTTTTTAGCGATGGTTCCCATTACCATTAACAAGTCTGCTTGTCTTGGCGAGAAACTCAAACGCTCAGAGCCAAATCTTGCCATGTCGTAGTTGGCGGCCATTGTTGCCATGAATTCTATTCCACAACATGAGGTTGCAAAAGGAAGAGGCCAAATTGAATTAGCACGCGCCAAACCAACAGCTTTGTCAAGTGAAGTGGCGAAAAATCCTTCTCCCTGTAAGCCGGGAGGGGCTTGTGTGATGATGGGTGATGACATTGGTTTACTTATTTTTCCCATTGCAGGGCGCCTTTTTTGATAATGTAGGCAAATCCTAACAACAGGGTTCCAACGAACAATAACATTTCAACGAATCCAATAGTTCCGAGGGCTTTAAAATTTACAGCCCAAGGATACATGAATACCACTTCCACATCAAACAATACAAAAAGAATTGCAGTGAGGAAGTAACGAATTGAAAAAGGCATACGAGCGTTGCCTTCTGATTCAATTCCACATTCAAATACGGCAAGCTTATCGGAAGTTTTCCGTTTAGGACCTGCCCAGTGACTCACAATCATGGTGGTCACCACAAAGCCCATTGCTACCAGGAACTGGACAAAAATGGCTATGTAATCTGTTGGTGTTGACATAAGGTATTTGAAAAACCTCGCAAAAATAGATTTTTCAACCGTTTAAACAGGGGTTTTCTTTGCTATTTCACAGAAAAAACAAAGAGTTTATCAACACCCGTTAGGGGGAAAAATCAAAAACTTTTTAAAGGCTTAAATTACAGGGTTCTAGCTTGAAATACTTGTGCGAACACGCTGTGAAAATTCTCGAATACACATGCGTAATTCCTGGCCACTTGATGCTTTTAGCTCAAGAATTTCGATTGCGGCCAAAATATGGGTCATTTGTTCACAATCACTTTCTCCCGAAACGGGGAATGGAAGCGTTTTTTCTTCCATCAGGCATTCTTCTGCCTCACGCAATTGCTCAATGGTATAATTTTCAGCCAGTTGTTTGATGCAGGAAATTTGCATAGTCAGCAAATTTAAAAACAGAAATGAAAAATGAGTTTAAAAAACTTGGCAACTTCTTACCTAGGCAAGAAGTTCCTTAATCATAGATTCGAGAGGCTCTTCCTTGGCAATAGAATCTCCTTTCAACAGTGAGCCATCCTTAATGGTTGCGAAAAAAGGTAGATTTACAACACCTCCAAACTTACGGGCCTGAGGATTCTCTTCTGCGTTAACCTCAATAAAAACGATATCAGAATATTCTTCCTTGTTCGAAATTTTGGTGTATTTTGGGGCGAATAATCTGCAAGAGCCACACCAATTTGCAAAATACTTTACTACTACTTTTTTGTTGGATGCGATTACCTCTGAAAACTCAGTATCTGTAACTTTTTGTACCATTTAAATCAAATTCTTATAGGCAGCTAACAAGCAATTCCTGCCTTTGTTTTAGGAGTTAGTTAGATTAAGCGATTTTAATCGTTAACTTATTTATTGATTTTCAGGAAGTTTTTTGGCCATTTTCCAGAATTCGTCCAATTCATCCAGCTTCAAATCGGTCATTTTCAATCCTTTTTTGGCAACTTGTTCTTCAATAAACATAAATCTCCTTTTGAATTTCCCATTGGTGGCTTCTAGCGCATCATCGGGATTAATGCCGCTTTTGCGGGCCAGATTTATTAGGGCAAAAAGGAAATCTCCGAACTCTTTTTCAGCTTTTTCTTTGTTACCTGAGTTCCATTCAGCTTTTAGTTCTCCTAATTCTTCATCTACCTTCTCCCAAACCTGTTCTGAGGTTTCCCAATCAAACCCAACCTGAGCGGCTTTTTCCTGCATTCTGTAGGCCTTTACAATAGATGGAGTGCCTTTGGATACTCCACTCAAAACGGATTTATTGCCTTCTTTTAGCTTGATTTGTTCCCAGTTCTCTTTTACCTGTTCTGCGGTTTCTGCTTTTACATCGCCGTAAATATGCGGATGGCGTTGAACCAGTTTGTCGCAGAGGGAGTGAATCACATGACCGATATCAAAATCCTTGGTTTCACTTGCAATGCGAGCATAAAAAACAATATGGAGCAATACATCGCCCAATTCTTTTTTTAATTCGGTCATATTGCCTTCCAAAATGGCATCGCTCATTTCGTAGGTTTCTTCAATGGTTAAATGCCTTAAGCTTTCCAAGGTTTGCTTTTTGTCCCAGGGACATTTCTCCCGCAAATCATCCATAATATCCAGCAATCTGGAAAAGGCTTCAAGTTTTTGTGCTTTGGTGTGCATAATTCAATTCGTGTACAAAGCTAATGCATTCTGGTATTCGGAACGGATTTGATTGCGCAATTCAGGAGGAGAAATCACTTCAACCCGACTTCCATACCCCAAAATTGCATTCGTTAATTCAAATCCAATCCAGCAGTGAATCTCCAAAATCATGAAGTTTTCATTTTCCTCAACAATTTCCTGGCTCTGATGCAAGGGCTGCGATTTAATGAACGGCGCTTCCGTTTTGTTGAATTTCAAGCGAATTTTCTTAGGCTTTTCCTGAGGTTGAACTGTGATTCCAAAGGAATATTTGAAATAATCTTCGGCACTGAAATTTTTGGACAACTCAAATGATTCATTCAAAAGCTCAAGTTCCCGTATTCGGTCGAGAGAGAAAATACCTACTTCATTGCGGTCTTCGCGGAAGCCAATCACATACCAGCGGTGGCGGTATTGCTTAAGGACATAAGGGTGAAAAAAGTAGGATTTGGCGATATCGCTTTGAAAGCGTTGATAAACCAAAAGACAACGGGTTGTGGAGCGAATTGCCTCCAATAATGGCCCAAGAAAATCCATGCCGGCCTCACTTAAGCTTTTTTCTGCCTGAATCAGGTTTTGCCAATTTTTACTTTGGCCGACAGTTTTCATATAGGTTTCCATTTTTTCAACCGATTCAAGCAATTGCATTGCCGGGTCGAGGTTACCGAATTGTTTAAGTAAGGAGCATGCAAATTCAAGTGTATTCAAATCTTGCTCCTTAAGTGGAAAATTGTTGATGCTGTAATTCGGGTCGTCATAAAAATATCCTTTCTCCTTGCGTGAGTATTTTATGGGAGCCTCGTAGCGAAGCTCCTCATCAAACATCATGTCATACAAATCCTTTTCGATGGTTCTTCTGGATATCCTCCCCAAATTCTCGCAGGCTTTAATCAAATCATACTTGTTAGGAAAGGGTTTATACCTGTTTCTAAGTGCCGCATCAATTAACCGATAGCGCATTAAGGCATTTTTATTTACTGGCATACTTGCATATTTTAATAAGTTTATGCAATAATAACAGTAAAATCAATAGTTTCAGCCCGCAAATAGATTGCGAGGTAAGGCCTGAATTTTGAATCATCAAATCAAAACAAGTTATGGCACACACTACATTTAGCACACTTATCGCTCCTGTAACCGTAGAACCTCGTCATTTATTGGCTAAAGCAAGTTCTGCCATGAAATGGAGCTTTTTTGAAAGCGCATTGCACCTTAGCAATTCGTACTTACTTTTTGCTCCGGGTCATATTGAGGCCCAGTTAATAAGAGCATATAGCTTATTGCATTTGGGAGAAGAACAAGAAGCACGCGAGCTTTTTACAAAATTGATGTACCGTTATCCGGGTTCTGTTTCCTGTTTACTTGGTTTGGCCGATTATTATCGGGTTGGAATGGATTATGACCTCGCCGAAGGCTTGTTTTTTCAGGCACTTGAAATGGCCTCGGATGAAAACACGAAATGTGATATTATCATCAGGCTTTCTGAATTGTATGTACTTAAAGGTGAATTAGAGCTGGCCTTAAAGACAATTGGAGAGGCCCTAGAAATGATGCCTTTTGAAGGAATGGCCCATTATCAGGAGGGATTAGTGCTTTTGAAAATGGGGAATTTTGAACATGCAAAACGCAGTTTTGATATCAGCATTCAACTCAATAAGGAGCATGCCGAATCGTATCGCCTTCGCGCCAGATGCTGGATGATGATGAATAAAGTAGAATATGGATTGCACGATATTAAGAAAGCCCAACATTTTGAGCTTGAACGCTACAGAATGTTGGAGGCTTTGGCCTAAGGAGATTCCCTGTTCTCATCGTGGTTGTTGTTGTTCAGGGTGATTGATGCCTGTTTGAAGCCTTTCAAACAGCAAGCAGCCGGAAGAGTTGTCTTTCGGCTGCTTATTTTTACAAATCCTTAATCAGTAGGTTTGAAGTCAGCCTTGTGCTTCGCACAAGGCGCAGACTTTTTCATTTATAGCCAACACTCAAACCTTCGTTGCGCTTCGGCTTGGTGTTTATTCAAGTTGAATGGATTATGGTTTCACCATGATCCCAGGGTGGAGGGCTTCAAACCAAACAAAAGCCTGTTGTCTTCCGCTTCGCTCCAGCCAACTGCCTTTTTGCGCTATCACCCTTTTAAGCTTCGCTGCGCTAAAGCTTGGTGTTTATTCAAAATGAATGGATTATGGTTTCACCATGATCCCTGGGTGGAGGGCTTCAGGTTTGAAGTCCGCCTTACGCTTCGCACCAGGCTTGGACTTTTTCATTATTAGCCAACACTCAAACCTTCGCTTCGGCTTGGTGTTAGCTAATAATGGAAAAGTCCGATTTTGCTTTGCAAAATCGGACTTCAAACCTGGCGGAGAGAGAGGGATTCGAACCCCCGGTCCTGTTACAGACAACGGTTTTCAAGACCGCCGCATTCGACCACTCTGCCATCTCTCCGGGTGCAAAAGTAGTATTCGCGGGCGTTAATCCAAATCCGAATCAAAAAAAAAGCGCCTCTTTGCTAAGAGACGCTTTCTTTTTGGTTCAAATGGCTGTTATTCAACAACTATTTTTTTAGCAAATTTTTGTCCATCAATGTTCATGTGAATCAAATACAATCCTGAATTCAGGTTGAATGCAGATTTATTCAATTCAATTTCTTGTGTTCCGGCTGTTTGAATGCCATTAAACAGGTTTCCGATTTCCTTTCCTGTAATATCCATCAACTTGATTTCAACCTGATGCGCTTCTGATAATTCGTAGCTCAAGGTTGTGAAGTTTGAGAAAGGATTTGGCTGAACTTTGAAACCAATTTGGTTCGCAATTTGCTCATTCACGCCAGTTTTAATTCCTAAACGCACATTATCGAGGTAGAAGTTGTTTCCACCCATGTATTTGAATTCAATTTTGAAACGAACGTTTGGCTGACTTGGAATTTGATTTCCTTCAATTTTTACTTCTTTCCATTTTGATTGATCAGCTGGAACAAAGTTTACGGTTGTTGGTAATGCTGCGCTTGTTCCTGAACCGATGGTTGAAATTTGAGCTGAAGAAATGGTTGCTCTTGAAATCCAGGTTTTTCCGCAATCGGTTGAGGTGTAAACACGTAATTCTTCGCGGGTGTTTCCTCCACCAATCGTTGCTGGAAGTGTAGCTTGTGCAAATGCATAGTTGAACGAGAAGTATCCAGTTGTAATTCCACTGAAATCGTAACTTGGTGAAATCAATGAATTCAAAGTTCCAACTCCTGAGTTTACATTAAATTGGTCTTTTGGATACAACATTGAAGCATTCTGGTTGAATGAAGTTGCAGTTGTTCTTACAAATACGTTTTTAGGAATTTCGTATTCAAATCTCCAGCCTTTATCATACCAGTTGTTTTGATACCACCAATCTGCATTGTAATAACCATTTCCGTTATCAGCAGAAGTAGGAAGGATGGTGATGTATTCTTTTTGAGTGGTTTTGCTGGTTCCATTTGGACCAGTAACTTCCAAGCTTACTTCATAAGTTCCAGGGTTATCGTATTTCACCTGACCTGGATTTTTAGCCAAAGAAGATGCAGGAGAACCACCTGGGAAGCTCCAGCTCCAAGTGCTTATTGTGCTATTGTATGAATTATCGGTAAATGAAATGGTATTTCCGGCACATGTTGTTCTGGTGCTGGCGCTAAATGAAGCAATAGGAGCACAAGCTGTAGGTCCACCATTAACACCGGTTGCAATCAGGTTTTCTTCAGACCATAAAGTTTTGCGGTAGTTTTGAAGTACAAAGTGCATACGAGTGATTTGTTCTTTGGTAAACATGTTTGATGCACAGTTGCCAATGAAATAGTCCATGTAGTTTTCCTGCATGTCCGGCAAATCAGGAATCTCATTGGTACAGGTATTGAAACGCTTGTCGCTACAACGATTTCTTAAAGGTTCGTTTGAAGTTGCTTCAAAAACAGTAGGAGGCGTATCAAGGATCTCATCTCCATCTAGTCCGCAGTTTTCGCCCTGAGTTTGGAAGGGATGGTATAGGCCTAACCAGTGACCTGTTTCGTGAGTAACTGTGGTAACATTTGGTGTTTGGCCTGCTGATGAGGTTCCAACGTTTCCAAATTCATTGTGAATAACAATAATGCCATCTGTTGAAGCACCGTTGTTGAAGCCCATTGGAAATTGCGCATAACCTGCAATACCAACAGTGTTTCCGCGGTTGATGGCGCGAACAACCCACATGTTGAAGTATTTTTTTGTATCCCAAACGCTAAGACGTTTCAAATCATCATTGCCTTTAGCGGTTAATGGAGTCTGAACACGCACGATTCCGTTTGTGCAATTTCCGTTGGGGTCGAGTTTGGCCAAGCGAAATTCAATTTCAGCATCTCCTGCCAATTGCTTAAAGCTATAGAATACCCCATTGAACGTGTCTTGTCTGCGGTTTACAGTATCCGAATTTAGGTTACGGAAGCTCTTATTCAAAAAGTTAATTTCACTTTGAATTTGAGCATCTGAGATGTTTTCTGAACCGTAATTGTGCATTACATGCACCACAACCGGAATGATGTATTTAGGAGCACCATTCTTCTTGAGGTTATTTTCGTAACGGTAGGTTTTCTTGAATTCTTTAAATTCCTGGTCGAATTTGGCGCGTGCTGCCAACAGCTCAGGACTTGCTTTGGCTTGGTCTTCAAAGTGCTGATCGGTTCCGCAACTGTTCACTTTTTGTTGTGAAAAGGCCGGAAGACTTAGAATAGCGCATGATGCTGCCAGTAAAAACTTCTTCATACGTTCGTTTATAGTTTGGTGGGCAAAATAGTAAATTATTTTCTGAAGTCAACCGATTTTGAACCCGGGTTGTACCAGTTCAGGCTTTTGTTCCCAAACTTCCAAGTTTTTAAGTTGTCCAGCTTCAATTTCAAACCGTAAAGCGGTACAAACTTTGTGAAACCCATGTTTACCAGCGGCTCCGGGGTTCATGTGCATCATCCCCAGTAAGGGGTCTCGCATCACTTTCAGGATATGGGAATGCCCAGAAACCATCAAATCAAATTGCTTATTTCTGACCACTTTTTTAAACAATGGACTGTATTTACCGGGATAACCTCCAATATGAAGCATGCAAACCCGTAATCCTTCAACTTCAAATTCTAAAACCTCCGGCATCCGGATTCGAATTTCTTGTCCATCAATATTGCCAAATACCGCCCTCAGCGGTTTAAACTTTTCCAACGCCTCCACCAATTCCAATGAACCCCAATCTCCGGCATGCCAGATTTCATCGCATTCTGAAAAGAAATTTTCTAGGGCCTTGGGAATTAATCCATGGGTATCACTCAATAATCCGATACGCTTCATGCCTGCAACTAAAGAAATCTTGTTCATTTTTTTCAATACAAGTTGTGTTTTTCAACCTGTTTCAGCCCTTTCAAAACCCGAAATTGAAATCCAAGAGGTTCGAGGGGTTGAGTTCGAAAAAAAGTTCATCTTTGCTTATTATCGCATCTTAACGAATCAAATGGTAACCTACATTCTTATTGGTATTACTTGCCTAATCAGCATACAGGCTTTTTCAAACCAAAATCTATTGAATAAATTGATTTTAAGTCCTTATCGCATAAAAAACAATAGGGAATGGATACGCATGTTGGGTTCAGGTTTTTTACATGCAGATTGGAATCATTTGCTGATTAATATGTTCGTGCTTTACATGTTCGGTACCCAGGTTGAACGTGAATACCAATTTGTTTTTGGGAATGCAGCAATTCCCATGTACTTGGCACTGTATCTAAGTTCGATTGTTGCGGCAAATTCTTCTTCTTTTCTCAAGAATCAGAACAACTCATCGTATTTGTCGTTGGGTGCTTCAGGTGCTACATCTGCTATCGTCTTTGTAGATATTCTTTTCAATCCCATGCAATTGTTTTATGGAATTATTCCTGGCTTTATGTTTGGAATTCTGTACTTGGCTTATTGCCAATATGCTTCACGACAAAATGCAGATAGGATTAACCACGAAGCTCACTTTTATGGTGCCGTTTATGGCTTGCTTTTCACACTGGTTTTCAAACCGGGATTATTAAAGTTCTTTTGGCATCAAATCTGGCCAAACTAAGGGCGAATTTCTTAAAATAAAAATCCGGCACGTATATCCCAAGGACTTCCAAAAGGATTGGTATTGTCGTACAACACATTGTAAAGTCCCATAATATAAGCTCCTCCACCAGGGCTATATCCACCTCCAAGGTAAAGTTGATTTACCCAGGTTCTTTTTGTTTCGCCTGAGGCATTCAGAATCAAAGGAAAGTTTATGGGATTGTATTCAGCATGAAGAAACAAACTTTCTCCCAATCCTTGCCGCACAAAGGCTTGTGGACCATAAAAGCTGGCATTGTAACTAAATCCAGGATACTTCTGCGAAAAGTAAATATAGGTGAGTCCTGCACCCAGCATGGTTTTTGGCTTCACCATATAACCAGCAATTGGCTGCAAAAACAACATGCCACCGTTGGTACTCAAGCCTCCGGTAAAGTTGCCACCAAAACGCCATTTGCCATTTCCTAAGCGATTTTTGTAAGGGTCTTCGTATTTTTTCTCTTCGGCAGCTTGGTCCTCGTCAAGAGTTTTTAACTTCCGTTGAGCTAGGCTTGGAGTTGCAAGCATAAGCAATAGTCCTAAACCACTTAACAAGAGTGCGTATCTTTTCATGTTTCTTTTCATCGCGTTCAGCTTAATGTACAGATTTGGCTTTCTGGGGCAAAAATAAATCAATTGGCAGCTAAAAAATCGCTAAGGGTTTCCTTAATTCGCATCACCAACGGAATTCTCATGACTAAAGTGCACAATTTCTCCGCAGGTCCGGCTATTTTGCCGCCATCTGCCATTCAGGAATCAATCGCAGCGCTGCAGAACTTTGCAGGCACTGGTTTATCGCTTATCGAAATCAGCCATCGCAGCAAGGAGTACGAGGCTGTAGTTGCAGAGGCTCAAGCTCTGGTTAAAGAATTACTTAATGTGGGTGATGATTACGATGCCGTTTTTCTTCAAGGTGGAGCTAGCCTTCAGTTCGATATGATACCTATGAACTTCCTGGGTGATACTGAAACTGCTTCCTACCTGAATACAGGTGTTTGGGCTAAACGTGCCGTGAAAGAAGCTGGATTTTTTGGTAATGTGAATGTAGTTGCAAGCAGTGAAGACAAAAACTTCTCCTACATTCCAAAAGGCTATTCAATCCCTGGTGATTCTAAGTATTTCCATTGCACTTCTAACAATACCATTTACGGAACTGAAATGTTCCATTTCCCAATATCACCGGTTCCGGTGGTTTGTGATATGAGTTCGGATATCTTCTCGCGTCCAATAAATGGAAACGATTTTGCGATGATATATGCCGGAGCTCAGAAAAACATGGGCCCTGCCGGAACTACGTTGGTGGTGTTGAAAAAAGATGCCATCAAAAAGGCAAGTCGCAAAGTTCCAACAATGCTCGATTATCAAATTCATATCGACAATGGTTCTATGTACAATACGCCAAGTGTATTTGCCATTTTTGTTACGCTTCATACCCTGCGTTGGATAAAATCTGTAGGCCTGGAAGCCATGGAACAACGGAATAAAGCAAAAGCCGATTTGCTCTATGCCGAAATCGACCGCAATGGCTTGTTCCGCGGAACAGTTGCTCCTGAAGACAGAAGTCGCATGAATGTAAATTTTGTACTTAACAATCCTGAATTGGAAGCCGATTTCTTTGCTATGTGTAAAGCCGCAAATCTTAGCGGATTAAAAGGCCATAGGTCTGTAGGTGGTTTACGTGCATCACTCTACAATGCCTTAGAACTTGAAAGCGTTCAGGCTTTGGTTGATGCCATGAAGGAATTTGAACGTATCAAAGGATAAAAACTTGAAATAAAATGATTAAGATTTTAGCAAACGACGGTATTGATAATAGCGGCAAGCTCATGCTTGAAGCAGCAGGATTTCAGGTAGACACCACAAAGGTTCCACAGGATCAATTGGCAGTTGCACTTAAAAATTACGATGCAGTTTTGGTTCGTTCTGCAACCAAAATTCGCAAAGATATTATTGAGGCTTGCCCCAATTTAAAATTGATTGGTAGGGGGGGGGTTGGCCTTGATAATATTGACGTTGATATTGCCAAACAAAAAGGAATTCGTGTAGTTAATACACCTGCATCATCTTCTGTAAGTGTTGCAGAATTGGTATTTGCGCACCTGTTCACTGCAACACGTTTTCTTCATCAAACCAACCGTGTAATGCCAACTGATGGCAATACCAAATTCGGTGATTTGAAGAAAATTGCCTCCAATGGTATCGAACTTCAAGGCAAAACCATGGGTATTTACGGTTTTGGTCGCATTGGTCAGGAAGTAGCGAAAATTGCAATTGGCTTGGGTATGAAAGTGCTTGCCTTCGACCCTTATGTTAGCCAGGTTGAATTGATTCTCAATTTGCCTATGCTTGGAGCTCATTCCCGCGTTAAAGTTCCGGTTCAAACCGTTAGCGAACAGTCGGTAATTAGCCAAAGTGATTTCATTACCTTCCATATTCCTTTCAACGAAGGCGAAAAATCTCCTGTTGATGCCGCGATGATTTCACGCATGAAAAAAGGTGTTGGATTGGTGAATTGCTCACGCGGTGGCGTCATTTCTGAGGCTGATTTACTCGCTGCTTTGCAGTCTGGTCAGGTGGCTTTTGCCGGCTTAGATGTGTTTGAAAAAGAACCTCCGGTAAATATGGAAATTTTGCAACATCCTCATGTTAGCTTAAGCCCACATGTGGGTGGTTCAACCAAAGAAGCCCAGAACCGCATTTCAATTGAGTTGGCCGAAAAGGTTATCGAATTTTTCAAAAACGCTTGATAAGTCCTCATGGCTGTAATTAAACCGTTTGCGGCATTGCGTCCTTCTCGCGAAAAAGCGGGTTTGGTATCTTGTCAACCTTTCGATTCCGGTTCAAAAGAACAGGCATCTCAAGAGGTGAAAAATAATCCGTATTCTTACCTGCATGTGGTAAAACCTTATTTGCACTTCAAAGGCGAGAAGAAAAATCCGGACAAACATTTTCCTTCAGGTCTCGAATACTTGAATCGCTTTAAAGAAGAAGGTGTTTTAATCAAGGATGATAAGCCAGCATTTTACATCTACAGAATGATTGTGGGTAGTCATGCTTATACCGGAATTATCGCAGCTGCATCGGTTCAGGATTACTTGAACAATGCAATTCTAAAACACGAGAATACGCTTACCGAAAAACAAAACGAAATTGCAGCCCATATCGAGTATTTCAATTCGCTGGGAAATCCTGTTCTGCTTACTTATCCCGATGATCAGGAAATTGATAAGGTAATTCAGAATTACATCAATCATCATATTCCGGAATATAATTTTATCAGTCCCGACCAAAAGAAACATAATCTTTGGGTGGTAAATCACCAGGAAGATATTGATTTGATTGAGGAACGCTTCTCCGGAATTCCATACCTCTACATTGCAGATGGACACCACAGAAGTGCAGGATCAGCTGCATATTGTGAGCGCAGAATTCAAAAAGATGGCCCAGGTTTTGGGGATGAAAGCTACAATTACTTTCCGGTGTGTTTGATTCCTTTTAGCAAGCTAACCATTTTTGAATACCACCGCCTGGTGCGCGATAAACTGGTTGCAACGCCTGCTTTTATGGAGCGCATTAAGCATTGGTTTGAAGTGGTTCCATCCGGACATTTGCCGGTTCAACCTCTCAACAAAGGCGAGTTTGGAATTTATTTTCAAAACAAGGCATTTCTGCTAACCTTGCGCGAGGAGTATAAAGCTGATTTGAAAGGGTTGCTTGATACCTTGGATGTAAGTATTGTTGAACAATTTATTTTGCGGAATATTTTTGAAATAAACGACAGCAAAACCGATCATCGCCTATCGTTTATGGATGGTGGAAAGGGGATAGGTCACCTTCAGGAAGCCGTTGATAGCGGCGAATTTGATTTGGCAATTACCTTGTTTCCAACATCCATCGAAGAAGTGAAAGTAATTGCAGAAAACAACCTGATTATGCCACCTAAATCCACTTGGATTGAACCCAAAATCCGCACCGGGTTGCTCATTTTAGAGCATGGACCCGGTGAGAAGGTAGGCAACTAGTTTAGTACCAATTTCAAAAGCCATGGCAAAATTGTCATGGCTTTTTTGTGGGCGTTGCCCCGCGGCTAGCAAGTTACTCAGCAATTGTTCATTTCGTGTGGCCGCGTGGCCGGGTCATCCACTTGTACTACCCCGGCAAGCCTTGCCAGGCTGTAAGCAAAAGGCAGAGCTTCTTGGGTCGCTTGCCTTTTCCAACAGCCAAAGGCAGGCTTACCGGCGCGGTACCGTTCCTGCCCCTAACGCAAATTGACTCAAGATTTTCCTTTCTCAAAAACAGCCAAATGGGGTTCTTCCCTTTCAATAAAATGTTTCAGGTAATCAAATTTCTCGTAATCCCGATTTTTCTGCTTCTCTTGATTGAGCTCAATCAGTTCGTTTTTTACTTCAATTCTCAACCAATGTTCTGGACTTAAGTGCGAGAATGCACTTAATTTCAAAATCAAATTGGCATTTAATTTTCGTTCTCCAGTTAAGTACTTGTGCAAATTACTGTCTTGCATTTCAAACAGCTCTGCCAATCTCTTCTGCGTAATATTGAAAGTTTTAAGGTACAGTTTTACAAAGTCTATTACTTTTCGTTTTTCAGTTGGATTTTCGTTAGTAATATAGTCTTCAATTTGAAATTTGATTGACAATAATTCATTTTGAATTCTCCGCTCTTCAGTCTGCTGTTGCGCCTGAGAAAGAATAAATTCACTTAAGGCATTCCTTTTCTCTTCATTCCAGATTTCAGTGCTATGAATTTCTTTTTTTTTCATGCGTTTTTAATTTAAATATTCAGCAATCAATTTTTCACCTGCTTCTGGAGATAATACCAAGGTAGTTTCTCCCCATTTTAATGCTCCATATTTTTGGCAATAAAGTGCCATCAGCTTCAATTCGTCCTTTTTGTCTTCTTCCAAAACATCAAAAGCTAACCATCCCTTAAAATGGTCTTTTCCATGGATAAAGCTAAGCCTTGATGCAAATGCAATTAGGCATCCTGCTACTTTGTCGAATTGCTTATTGGCTCCTTTGTTGTGAGGCGCAATTTCAATATAGGCCATGTAGGGTTCTTGCTCATCTCTAAGTTGAAAAATTAGGCAAGCTTCTATAACCTGGGGTGTTTCCTCACGCACTAAGATATAGGTTTGATAGCCCTTTTTCTTTGCCTGACTTTTGAAGTTAAACCGCCACCCATCAGTAATTGATGGTAATGGAATAATGGAAGGTTTAAGGATTCTTGCAGTTACAGGCTCGGCATCAACAAGTCGAATGATTTTTACCTTCATAACTCTTAATAGCCATCAAAACAAATATACACAACATTATACAGAATGTATAGCTTTTTTTAAATATCCTTCCTTTTGAAGCTGGCTGAAAGTAGTTTTCAGGGAAGGAATTTTTAGGTTGAATCCTAACCTTTGCCTAAGGTAAGAAAACTAAATCACAAACCACCAATCGTGCTTACCCCAGTTTCTCCCGTTGGTAAATAATAAAGTCACTTACAGGTGATTCCAAACCTTGTTGTTTTAGTTCGCGGGCAATTTGGCCTCTGTGGTAGTTGCTGTGGTTTATTAGGTGAAAAAGGATATCACGCACCTGGTTTTGGAACTGTTTTCCTTGGGTATTTGAATAGTTAATCCAAGCGTTTAAATCTACCTGTTCCAAAAGCTCCAAACTCATCTTGTGGTTTGATTCTGCAAATGACCGCAAATTCTCCACAGGATGAATTTCCCAAACTCCAAATGAACCTGCCTTACCCAGTATTCGATGGTTCCAAATATGATGGGCATTCAATACATGACTCATCAACTTTTCAGCCCTTTCTGAAAGAGCAGCCGGATTCCTTTCAAATACTTCCAAAAACTGGCTGTTGCAATGCTGGTTGTAGGCAAATAATTCCTGGAAAAAGTCTTTCATGGGTGTTTAAAATGACCCATAAATGTAATAATTTCTTCAGAAAATGCTATTCCTGAGTTCTCCGATTCAATCTAAAAATGAAGTAGTCTAGCCTAATCGGCAAGGGCAACTTATCTATCAAATTTCTTTGTAGTTTGGGTATTACTTAAAGTAACCCTGAGGCTTAATGTTGCGGGATGCTGAGCATTATTCCTGCAGAAACGATTCCCGCTTCATCGATACTTTTTAGCTTCACCGAAGTGATTTCGTTCACCAGCATGGGATCATAATCTGTTTTTACCTTGATGTAATTTTCGGTAAAGCCGTACATGGTATTTCCATCGTTTTCAGCTTCCCAAAGTACCTTAAACTCGCCATTCAAATGCTGTTCGTAGAAATGCCTTTTCTTTTTATCACTTAATATTTGTAGCATTTTTACCCGATCAGTACGCTCGCCCATTCTCACTTTACCGGGCATTTTGTAGGCTGTGGTGTTTACTCGTTCGCTGTAAGGAAAAACATGAAGGTATGATATATCCAGTTCGTTTAGAAAGGTATAGGTTTTCAAAAATTCTTCCTGAGTTTCTCCCGGAAATCCAACAATTACATCCACCCCAATGCAGGCATGCGGCATTTTGGCTTTTATGCGTTCCACACGTGAGGCATACAAACTGCTCAGGTATTTTCGGCGCATCAGTTTTAGCAATTCATCTGAACCTGATTGAAGAGGAATATGAAAATGAGGAACGATGGTTTTCGACTCAGCTGCGAAATCAATTATTTCATCCGATAACAAATTGGGTTCAATACTGCTAATGCGCAAGCGCTCTAATCCTTCAACCTGATCTAAGGCTTTTAGCAAGTCAAAGAAAGTTTCACCTGTCTGTGCGCCAAAATCACCGGTATTTACACCTGTTAGAACAATTTCTTTGGTGCCCTGGGCCACAATTTCATGTGCTTGTTTAACTACATTTTCAATGGTATCCGACCTGCTTTTGCCTCTTGCTAAAGGAATAGTGCAAAAAGAACAAAAATAATCACAGCCGTCCTGAACCTTAAGGAAGGTGCGGGTTCTGTCGCCAATGGAGTAGGAGGCATGGTAATCTAAAACCTCTTTAATTTTTCCTTCGTGAATCTCTGCCTGTTCTTTCTTAATTCCTGTGCCGATATAATTTTTAATATTGAACTTTTCAGCCGCACCTAATACCAAATCCACTCCCGGAATTCCTGCAATTTCAGCGGGTTTAAGTTGTGCATAGCAGCCAATAACAGCAACAAAAGCCTGCGGATTATGGCGCAATGCTTCCTTTACCACCTTTTTGCATTTGCGGTCGGCATGATCGGTTACAGAGCAGGTATTGATTACATACACATCTGCACCCTCCTGAAATTCAACCTTGCGATAGCCTTCTTCCATCAAAGAGCGACCAATGGTTGAGGTTTCTGAAAAATTGAGTTTACAACCCAGGGTGTAAAAGGATACCGTTTTTTGCATGGGCTGCAAAGGTAATAAAATTCCGTTCTTTAAAGGAAATGTGTGGTTTGATTAACCTGTTCATCTTCAATATCTTTCAATTCAATTTGCAATGCTTTTGTCGAAATAAAGATTTCGTATAGACTCAAACCCAGCGAAGCAAGCAGGCTGAGTAAACTCATCGCAAATAACACCAGCGGAAATTCCTCATTTCCATAAAAAATAAAAGCCATACTCAGTACGCAGAAAAAGAAGCTGAGCACACCTAAAGCTTGCATGTATTTTATCAAAACCAGGCGAAGACTCAAATTTGAGATTTGGGCACTTAAATGTGATTTTGTCCCTGAGTTTTGTTTGTATTGGGAGTTTAGGTTCCTAACCAAATTGGCCATGGCCAGAAACTTATTGGTATAGGCAAGCATCAAAAGCGATATCGCCGGAAATAACAAGGCAGGGGTGGTAATCGACAATTCCATAGAACAAACATCGCCATTCTTCCGAAGTTATTTCTGCCCAGAAATCATTTTGCTCACATTGTAAAAAATCGAGATTTTGGGAGTCTTCATTGCTTTTAATAACTTATTATGCAACTAAAGAGGGCCTAATCATTAACTTTACAAAAGAACTTTATTTATGCAAAGAATACTTACTTACTTGTTTTTTCTTATTGCTTTCAGTTCTTCTGCCCAAAACTGCGAAATAACTGTGTCCTCCAAAAAAGTTTGTATTGGCAATACCACCTTGTTTGGGGTGAAATTTGATGCAGGCCTAAGCGTTAGCAGTTATTCTTGGAATTTTGGAAACTCGGCAACAAGTACGCAGGCAACTCCTGTATATCAATACCCGCAGCGAGGTACATTCACGCCAAGCGTTACTGTGGTTTTTACCAATTCGCAATCATGTACCATCAATGGTCCGGAAATCAAAGTACTTGATTTGCCCAAAGCCGATTTTGTGACCACAACAAAGGATACCCAGTGTTTTGATGGCAATCAGGTATGTATAGAAGACCGCTCTTCGGTTGGACTTGACAATGCGCCCTTGAGTACACGAGTAATTTTATTTGGCGATGGAAACTCAAACATCACCCCACCAGGAACACCCAATCCCATTTGTCATTCATACAGTATTCCTCTGGGTGGGGCTTATGATTTGGTGCTTGAAGTGGTGGATACCAACGGTTGTTTAAGCCGAAAGGAAATGAAAGAAGGGGTTTTGGTTTGGCCCAAACTTCAGGAAGTTAGCTTTAGGACTGTTTATACTACTCAATGCAACGGAACCCCTGTTCAATTTATCAATACCTCAAAAATTCCTCAAAGTCAAGTTCGCAATTACATCTGGAATTTTGGTGATTTTACCACAGCCACCAGCCCTTGGACCAACTTTTCCCATACCTATACCGGAAATGGGAAGTTCAATGCCAAATTAACTGTATTTGATAGAAACGGTTGTAAAGGAGAATTTGAACTTACGCCAGCAGGAGAAAACTTTATAGTAGATAGCTTGATTTACCTGGATAAAGTTAGCAGTTGTTACCGAAACAATAATTTCACAATCAGCTCTCAGAATGGACCACCGGCTTCGGTTTTTTGGTCGATTTACCGCATTGGTGATACCATGCGTTACGATACTGCCGCCAATATCACTGCGCTAAGTATGAATTTTATTACCTGTGGGCAATACAGGGTAAAAATGTATGTTAACATGGGTGTCTGTAAAACGGTTACCGATACACTAATCGATGTACTTGGGCCCAAATCTGTAATTGAAGATTTTACAGACCCCATCAGAAACAGTTCTCAATGTGAAATTCACGATACTGTTTTCTTTCGAACACCTGTTAAAGATTATTCCTGTTTCTACAACAATCCGAACATTAACCGCCTTTGGGATTTTGATGATGGCTTTGCAGAGCCTTGCACCACCGATACAAAAAACGGAATCAATGTGGGACGAAATTGCAATTACTCAAAAGATTCCATCAACGTAAAACATGCCTATAAACCGGGTGAAGAAAAATGTTATTTCCCCAAATTAATTCTCACCGATATGGCTAGTGGATGCACTGATACCAGCACAGCGGCATTAAAATTAACCTATCCGGATGCTGGTTGGGATAGCCTTTCCAATCCTATCCGCAGAGGACTTTATTATACCGGAATTGCTTGCTTGGACAATCCTATAAAGTTTTGGTTTGATCAAACTTTGCCAAAATGTGGAAGGCAAAAGTTATGGATGAATTTTGATTCGGCTTGTGGGTGGCAAAATTTTGTTCAGCTCGATTCGTCGTTTAGTACCTACGAATTTACTTATAACAGTACCTGTAATCCTGATGGATGGGTTACAGTAGGTATCATAATCCAAAATGGTACAGATAAAAACGGAAATCCTTGCATTGATACCGCTTGGTACCACAATATGTTTAGGTTATTCCCGGTAAACCCGCAATTCCTAATTACTCGGCTAAATTCGGGTTGTGGACCCTGGTCAATCAAGTTAAGTATGGTTGATTCCATACAAGACAGCATTAAACGTGTTACCATAAATTTCAACAACCAGCAAACCATTACCTTAAATCTTGGACCCAATGAAAACACCATTCCATCCCAGTATTTTACATTCACAACTCCGGGTTTAAAACGTGTAACGGTAAGTTTGGTAACAACAAGAAATTGCACGCGTAGTTCACAACAAACGCTTGGGTTCGGCTACACAGGTTATTTTACCCCGCAAAAAGAAATTGTTTGTTTGGCGGATACTTTTAAACCAGAGGCGCTAGTTTGGGATTTTGGTCCCGGTGGTGCGGTTTATTGGACTGAAGCACCACGCTTACAAAAGAACAAAGAGAAATATTATTGGGATTTTGGTGATGGTAAGGGATTCACAAATGAAGGATATTCTCCCGACTATGTTTACAAACAGATTGGCAATTACACCGTAAGGTTAGTCATGGAGGATTCATTGGGTTGTAGGGATACCTTCAGTTACAAGACAAAAATTAAAGTGGTTGATTTGCAGGCAGCCATCAAGCCCATGTTGCCAAGATACCTTTGCGCTCCGCAGATTCTGGCATTTCAGGATAGGTCTTTGATTTTAGATTCCTCCGCTATTAACAATGCTGCTCCCTATGATACTCTTGTAGCATGGCAATGGGATTTTGGTGAGAATAAGAATTCCATTTTCCTTCAAAATCCTGTTTACGATTACACGTCAAATGGAAATTTTACAGCCAGATTAATAGTCCGAAGTAGCAAAGGTTGTTTGGATACGGCATCTATTCCCATGTTTATTGATGGTCCTGCGCCTTCCTTCACCATGAGCGATACCTTGGGTTGTAGTCCATTCAAAGTGAATTTTACCAATACAACGGGCAAACAACTCATCAATTGGATTTGGTTTTTTAGGGATCCTCAAAACACAAGTTTCTCAACCCAGCGCGATACTGCTGTAAGTTTTACGTATACAACTCCTGGAATTTACAAGGTGTATTTGCTAGGAGAAGATACCTTGTTCGATCCAATTGCGGGCATTATGAAAACTTGCCGTTCTGTTTTTCCGGATAGTTTGAATCCGGCAGCACCGAGACGTCAATTACGTGTCTTACCTTCTGTAAAGGCAGAATTGATAGGCTTGGATACCATTTGTAAAGATGAAGAATTTGAATTAGTGGCTAGGTACAATGGGGTAATTCCCGGTTACAAATGGAACTTAGGTGATGGTACTTTGCTTAATCGAATTTGGCCAGATTCGCAGGTGGTTCATAGGTATTCAGATACAGGTGTATTTTTGGTAACTATGATGCCACAGGTAACGGGTGGGCAATGCGTGGATTCAAGCATGAAATACATCAAGGTTACCGGTGTAAAGGCAGATTTTGATTTTGATGAATCCAAGGCTCCTTCCTACCAATTCAATAACCTGTCCAAAGGTGCGGTAAGGTATGTTTGGGATTTTGGTCAACCCAGAGCTGGCCAGAATAATCGCAGTACCGAAGAAAATCCTTTTCATACCTATTTGGCTGATACCGGAATTTTCACCATTTGCTTATGGGCATTTAATGAGCAGGAATGTGTAGATAGTATTTGCAAAGAAACTCAACCCAAGGTTTGGATTTACATTCCGAATGTATTTACTCCCAATGGCGATGGAATCAATGACGCCTTTGATATTGATATGCAAGGAGGAAGGTTGTACGACCTCAAAATTTACAACCGTTGGGGAAATGTGGTTTTTGAAGGTAAACAGGACGGCATTGGAAACGATGGGGTAAACTGGAATGGCACCAATCGAAACAAAGGCGAAGATTGTCCTACAGGAGTGTATTATTTCGTTTTCAAATACCGCCTGAGCAATATGGATGCTCCCAAGGAGGTTCATAGCTCAGTTACGCTTTTGAGGGAAGAGTAATTTACTTAAGCAAAACGCTCCGGTCTGAGTACCTCAACTGTGCTTAGAAAACAGATGATGCTATACTTGCCAAAGTAATCACTGCTTAATTTCTCCATGATTTGAATGGCAACTTCCTCCTTTACCAGAGTTTCAATTTTAATGTTCCTTCCTTCCCAATCAGAAAAGTGTTTTCCATGAATTCCTTCGCCTTCCACTTCGCTTCGAGTATATCCTTTTGCACCAAGGCTCTTCAAGTCTTTGGTAATGCGATGCTCAATTGCATCTGTGGCCACAATGGTCAATAATTTAAATGGTACGAGGTTCATAGTTTAATTTGCGAATAGAGTTGCCAAATATGAATAATAGGGAATTCCTAGGGTAACGTTAAATGGAAATGCAATGGCTAACGAAGCGGTTAAGTAATAGCCCGGATTTGCTTCAGGTAAAGCCATTCGAATGGCGGCAGGTGCGGCAATATAGGAAGCACTTGCAGACAAAACACCAAATAAAGTTGCTCCTCCAATACTTAAACCAGTTTGAATTCCTAACCAAACTCCAATGCTTCCATTTAGGATTGGAATGAGTAAAGAAAAAATAACCAACTTGATTCCTGCCTGACGAATATCCGGAATTCTTCGACCAGTTACCAATCCAACTTCAAGCAAAAACAAGCAAAGTATTCCTTTGAAAGGAATCTCAAAAAATGAGTTTACCTGTTCAAATCCTTTTTTGCCAGTAAGCATGCCAATTACTAAACCTCCAATCAATAACAGGTTTCCTTTTCCAGTAAGCAATTCATGAAGAACTTGTTGCCGGCTTCCCCCTTGTCTTCCAGGTTCTTTGCTTGCGATATAGAGAGCAACCAATATGGCTGGGATTTCCATAATGGCTAAAATGGCGGGCATAAATCCTTCAAAACTGATTCCTTTTTGCTCCAGAAAAACCGAGGCCTGCGAAAAGGTAACTACGCTCACAGAGCCAAAATGGGCCGCCATGGCAGCAGCATTCAGATGGTCGAAACGGGCAACAAATTTTAGAATTAAAAAACTCCAAATAGGAATCATACTGCACATCATAATAGCACCGATTGCGGTTTTATAAACATCCTCAAAATGGGTTTCCGACAATTTTACTCCGCCTTTAATGCCAATGGCAAAAAGCAGGTAAATGGTTAAACTTTGGTAGAGACTATCAGGGAATTTTAAATCACTTCGGACAAGGGTTGCAATGATGCCTAAAACAAAGGCAAGAACCATAGGCGAGGTGAAACTTGAAAATAGTGTACTTGACATAAATATGCAATTCTCTCCTAAACAAGAATTTCAAAAAAAGGTTTTATTGGGTTAATATTTTACTTTTAGAGGATGAAAGTTATCGTTACAGGAGCCACAGGAATGGTAGGAGAGGGCGTGTTGTTGGTATGTTTGAATCATCCGGAAATTGAAGAAGTTTTGGTCATTTCCAGAAAATCACCAGGTAAAGTACATGCCAAATTGAAGGAGGCCATACTTCCTGATTTTTCAACTTTAGGGGCATTGAAGGACCAACTTATCGACTACGATGCTTGCTTTTTTTGTGCAGGGATTTCGTCTATTGGTCATACCGAGGAATCGTTTTTTAGAGGGACGTATGAAATGGTGGTCCCCTTTGCACGCCAATTGAGTGAGATTAATCCAAAATCTACATTTATTTATGTATCTGGTGCCGGGACAGATAGCTCAGAAATTGGAAAAGTAATGTGGGCTCGTGTAAAAGGAAAAACGGAAAATGCCTTGAGCAAATTGCCTTTTGCGAGTGTTCATAATTTCAGACCAGGCTTTATGAAGCCAGTAAAAGGACAAACGCAAATCAAAGGATGGCTAAAATTGGCCTATGTGCTTTGGCCTTTGATGTATCTGTTTATGCCTGCCTGGTCTTGTTCGCTTGAACAGGTTGCTTTGGCAATGATTCAACTCGCCAAAACTAAAAAGGATGTAAATCCTGTTGAGGTAAAGGATATGAAACGGCTTGCTGCTGAATCGGCCTAAAACGGATATCCAACTCCAAAATTGAAGATAGATTTATCCCAGAGCACTTTTGGGTCCGCGTATTCCGGAATCACATAGCGTTCAGATTCTACCTTTCGGGGGTCCAAAACGGGTAATGACCAATCAACCCGAAATACCAGAAAGTCAAAGTTTAATCGAACGCCTGCACCTGTCCCGAGGGCCAATTGTTTTAAAAAGGTGTTCGGGTAAAATGTAGCCTCTTTTCTTCCATCATCCTTAATTCTCCAAATATTCCCAGCATCAACAAATAAAGCTCCTTCCAGGTATTTGTTGAAGATATTGAACCTGTATTCTGCATTGGCTTCCAATTTAAAATCCCCACTTCGGTCCAATTGCCCTTCAACATTGTAGGCACCTGGTCCCAATGAGCGCGGAAGAAAAGCTCGAATACTGTTCGCACCACCGTTAAAAAAGCGTTTATCAAAGGGAACAAAATCTGGCGAATTCCAGAAGGGTAGGGCTAATCCACCTGCAATGCGAAATGCAAGTCTGTTGTTCACATCTAAAATATGGTTGTACCTTACATCCACATAACTTTTGAGGTAATTAAAGAAACGAACATTCAGTAAACCATAATAACCACTATCGTTTTTTGAAACACCACTTGCCCTATAAACTAAATAGGGAATAATACCCGCAAGTTCTATCGCATCCCAACGAACTACATAATAATTCTGGTTTTTTCGATTGGTTTGAGATGTGTACAACAAGCCAAACCTGGAATCTGTAATGAGGTTATTGGCAAAAATATTTTGAAGATAAGGGTCGTTTTTGCTTTGTTGTTCTAAGCTGCTATTTGCAAAATCTGTTTTGATAAAACTAACCTCCACGGGCGCAAAATTGTAGGTTACTCGTGCCTTGCTAACCTGGTAGTTCAAACCAACCGTAAATACATTTCGTATCCAGGAAACATTTTGCTCATAAATGGCAGAGGCCACTAAAATTGTTTTATTCACCGAGCGGTCGAAATAGCGATCTAGCCTCGATAGTCCCATTAACCTTGGAAAAACAAGATTTGCGCTTAAACTCGATTCAAAACTGTTGAAAAAGGGCGTGGTTGGAATGCTAGGTCCCCGCTGGGCTTCTACTGAAATGCGGTAACGAAGCTGCAATACCTCAGCGCCATGAAAAATATTATTGATATTTGAACTTAGCATGGTTGCCAAGCCATAATTTCTGAAAGAAGAACCTGTGACTAAGTTTGCTTGGTCGGAGGTAATCAATTGAGGTTCTATTGAAAAATCGAACTTCTTGGCCGGGGTGAGTTTAATGGTATAATTCAGCGAGGCCGAATCAGTTCCTTGATTCACTGGTGAGGCCGTAATGTTTACTGTTCTGAATACCTGAAGATCATTTAAACGCTGAAAGGTTCGGTTAGATCTTCTTTGACTAAACAGCCTATCTGGCTCAAGGAGAATAATAGGCTCAAGTACATTCGGTTTTAAGAGAAATCCTCTTGTTTTTAAGGAGAAGGTGGGCGTTTTCTGTTCTATCCATTTTTCGGAACTATCACTCAAAAAACGGGCATTGTCAATTTGTATTTGTACCGAATTTACCTTGTAAGGATGATATCTGCCAAAGTTTTCCGGATTACGGATGTTTGGAGCAACAAAGGCTTTGAAGTTAGGACCGAATGCGGTATCAATATCAAATTCAATGGCTTCTTTATTAAAATCGAAATAACCCTGATTTCTCATGAGATCCGTAATACGGGATTGTTCGTTGAGCAGATTTTCAAGTTTTAGTTGATTCCCTTCACGAATCAATGTTTCATCGGAATTGGACCGTAAAATAGAATCTAGTTTTTGATCAGCCACATGTATTTGAGAACTGTAAATGGTATAAGGCATTCCTAAAAAAACGGTGTAATTCACCTTTTTTCGGTGATTTTTTCCAGTAACCTCAAATTTTATTTCAGATTGATAAAATCCTTGTGTTTTAAGGTATGCCTTCATTCCTTTAATACTTGCGTAAATAAAGGAAGAGTCCAGTATTACCGGTGGGTCCCCAAGGTTATACCGCATAAAACGTTTGATTTTATTGTCCTTTTCGCCCGAGCCAAGTAAGAAAAACCGCATACTTAAACGGTAAACGCCTAGAATTTTTTTGTTTGGTTGCTGCTTTATCTGACTTTCTAAATCTCCGGAATAGAACCGAGATTGCTTTTTTTCATGAACAATAAGCTGGTTTTTGTAGAGAAAGGCTCCGTTGTTGGAAGCATGTTTAGCTATATTGCAGGCGCTAAAACCCAACAGCAGAATTAGTGCTGTATACCCTTTTACTATGTTACCTAAGACCGAACTAAAATTTATCAAATCGCTTAAAGATAAAAAAAACAGGTACGCCGAGCGTTTATTTGTGACCGAAGGTAAGAAGCTTACGGGAGATTTGATAGCAGCAGGTGTTCTTCCGAATAAACTTTACGTCGTTCGTGGTCTGGAACTTGAAAACGAATTTGCCTCATTACCCATTGCTATTGAAGAAGTAAGTACCGCGGAGATGGAGCAGATGAGCAATCTTCAAAGTGCCAGGGATGTTTTAGCTGTTTTCCCTTTTTTGGAAGAGAAAACCTACCAGGTTCCTGGGTCAGGCTTAGTTTTGGCGTTGGATACCATTCAGGATCCCGGAAATTTTGGAACCATTCTTCGCTTGGCGGATTGGTATGGAGTGAAAGCTGTAGTTTGTAGTTTGGAAACCGCCGACTTATACAATCCAAAAGTAATTCAGGCAACCATGGGGTCATTAGCCAGGGTTCAGGTGAATTACGTGGACTTAGAGCTTTTTTTTGACGAGAATCGATTGCCAGTTTTTGGTGCTGTAATGGAAGGTGTTAATCCCTCAGGATTTAAATGGAATGGTCCTGCAATTTTACTTATTGGAAATGAAGGTAAAGGAATTCGACCTACTCTCGATTCAAAGCTAACCAGACGCCTAAGCATTCCAAGATTTGGGTATGCAGAAAGCCTGAATGCAGCGGTGGCTACCGGAATTGTTTTGGATAATTTATTAAATCCTTAATCTGCCAATTCTTCCGTGCAAAAAAGGTGGCACACGAATTGATTATTTAACATGCCCTTAAAAAAGGTTCAAGGAAATGCGAAAAAAGTCAGAATCATTCATAATGAGTAATTTAATAAATGATGAATCAGATAATCAAGACTTCTTGTCTTTGATTAGTCATGAAGAAGAGGAGGAGCTTGATAACGGTGATTTGCCAGTTGAACTGCCAATTTTGCCGTTAAGAAACACAGTTTTGTTTCCGGGTGTCATAATCCCAATTACTGTGGGAAGGGAGTCCTCCATTCAATTGCTCAAAGAGATATACGATAAGGGAAATCGTGAAATTGGTGTACTGACCCAAATTTCTTCCGATGTTGAAAATCCCGGAAAAGAGGATTTATTCCAAATTGGAACCTTTGCCATGATTGTAAGGCTCATCAAAATGCCTGATGGGAGCACAATGGCAGTAATTCAAGGTAAACAGCGTTTTAGATTAGGGGATATTGTTTCAAAAGAACCTTACCTCAGGGCAAAGGTTTTTACTTTTGAGGAATCTGTTTATCCGGGTGATGATGAATCAATGGCGATTGTGGAATCTATCAAAGAACTCTCCCAAAAAATAATTAGCCTGTCGCCTCATATGCCAAGTGAGGCAGCCATTGCAATCAAAAACATCAAAACCCCAAACTACCTCGTGCATTTCGTTGCTTCTAATTTGAACGCAGAGGTTAAAGTTAAACAGGAAATTCTTGAACTGGGAGATTTCAAACAGCGGGCCTCAAAGGTGCTTGAAGCGTTGAATCGTGATTTTCACTTTAGTGAACTCAAAGCACAAATTGAAAGCAAAGTGCGCGGAGATATGGACAAACAACAGCGCGACTATTTCCTGCATCAACAAATCAAAGCCATCCAGGAAGAATTGGGTGCTGAAAGTCCGGAACGTGAAATCGAAAACCTCCTAAAGGCGGGAGAATCCAAAAACTGGCCAGATTATGCCCTTGAAGCCTTTAAGAAGGAGATTGAAAAGCTGCGCAGAATCAATCCAATGGCCCCAGACCATTCCATTCAATTGAATTACCTGCAATTGTTACTCGATTTGCCTTGGAATGAAATAACCGAGGATAATTTCGACCTGAAACATGCTGAAAAAATTCTGAATGAAGACCATTTTGGACTTGAAAAGGTAAAAGAACGAATTCTCGAATACCTTGCAGTTATCAAGCTGAAAAATGATTTGAAGAGCCCGATTCTCTGCCTATATGGCCCTCCAGGTGTTGGAAAAACATCCTTGGGAAAATCAGTAGCCAGAGCCTTGGGGAGAAAATATGCACGCGTTGCTTTAGGTGGATTGCACGATGAGAGTGAAATACGCGGACACCGCAGAACTTATATTGGCGCAATGCCCGGAAGGATTATTCAAAACATCAAAAAGGTAAAAACGGGAAATCCTGTTTTTGTGCTGGATGAGATTGATAAAATGGGAAACAGCTTCCGCGGAGATCCTTCGAGTGCCTTACTTGAGGTGCTTGACCCAGAGCAAAATTCAAGCTTTTATGACAACTATGTTGAAATTGAATACGACCTAAGCAGGGTAATGTTCATTGCAACTGCCAATAGTTTGGATACCATTCAACCTGCCCTTCTCGACCGCATGGAAATCATTGAAATCAATGGTTATACCATCGAAGAAAAGATTCAAATTGCGCAGAAGTATTTAATTCCACGTCAGAAAACCAACCACGGCTTAAAAAAGACCGATTTTACCATTTCGGATGCAGTGCTTGAAAAAATTATCGAATCCTATACCCGCGAAAGTGGTGTTAGAGGTCTCGAAAAACAAGTGGCATCCGTTGCGCGATACATTGCCAAAGAAAAGGTTATGAACGGCAAGTTTGATAAAAAAATAAGTCTGGAAGCGGCACATAAAATTCTTGGTTCTGGCAGGTTGGAAAAAGAAATGTATCAAGGAAATGAGATTGCCGGAGTGGTTACTGGCCTTGCTTGGACAAGTGTTGGTGGTGAAATCTTGTTTGTAGAAAGCCGCTTAACTCCCGGAAAAGGGAAATTGACTCTAACCGGTCATTTAGGGGAAGTGATGAAAGAATCTGCAATTACTGCACTTACTTTCTTGAAAGCCCATGCTTCTTACTTGGACATTGATGCACGCGTTTTTGATAATTTTGATTTGCACATACACGTTCCAGCAGGTGCTGTTCCAAAAGATGGACCTTCGGCAGGTATAACCATGCTCACTTCATTGGCTTCTGTGTTTACCCAAAAGCGGGTAAAAGCGAATTTGGCTATGACAGGTGAAATCACTTTACGCGGAAAAGTGCTTCCAATTGGTGGGGTTAAAGAGAAAATATTGGCGGCCAAGCGTGCCGGAATTAGTGATATTATACTCTGCGAAGCCAATAGAAAAGACATTGAAGACATTAAAGCAGATTACCTAAAGGATTTAAACTTTCATTATGTAAGCAATATGTTGCAGGTATTGGATATTGCATTAACCAAGGAGCCCGTAGAAAACCCGCTTGATTTAAGCATTCCGGAACCGGAAAAGAAGGCATAAATCAGAACTAAATTTTTTAAAAAGAGGCACTGATGAGGTGCCTTTTTTTGTTCCTATTCATTATCGAACCGAAGTTTTTTCAGTGCATCCGCCTTCCATTGGGCAATACTCACCACAAGAAGTGTCATGCTTCCTCCAAAAATTACAGAAGGGATTGTTCCCAATAATTTGGCAGCTAAACCACTCTCAAATGCTCCAATTTCATTGCTGGAACCGATGAACATGGTATTTACAGATGAAACGCGCCCTCGCATGTGATCGGGAGTTTGAAGTTGGAGAATATTTGAGCGAATTACTACACTTATTCCATCTAGGGCGCCACTCAGAAACAAAAAGAAAACAGATAGCCAAAATGATTCCGATAGCGCAAATGCAATCATGCAAACGCCGAATCCGAATACTACGCGAATTAAAACCTTACCTGGTAATTGAATAACAGGCAATACCCCTATCAAACCCATCGAAATTACTGCTCCTAAAGAAGGGGCAGCTCTAAGAATGCCCAATCCTTCCGGACCTGTATTCAGAATTTCATTGGCAAAAATGGGAAGTAATGCAGTCACACCTCCAAAAAGAACAGAAAACAAATCGAGTGAAAGTGCAGATAAAATAACCTTGTTGGTGTAAACAAACCGAATCCCTTCTTTCAACCTTATGGTTAGGGCTTCTTCGGGTTGAGGATGAGGTGTGAAATCTCCTTTTACACGTGATAAAAAGAATAAGCTCAAACTCATTAATCCGAGAATAAAGAGAAATGTTACCTGGATTCCCCAAAATCCGTAAATCAATCCGCCACTTGCCGGGCCAACTACTGCAGCAAATTGCCAAGTGGTGCTATTGAAAGTGCCTGCCTGGGCCAATTGTTCCCTGGGAACTAAACGTGGAATTAATGAGAATGAGGAAGGCGCATAAAATCCGCGAGCAATTCCGCTTAGAAAAATAAAAAAGTAAATCAATTTGACCCGAAAATCGGTACTTAATTCTAGCAAACTTGAAGTGCTTGCAAACAACCCTGCACTGCTAAGTAACAAACCAAATAAGCACAAGAGCATAATATGCTTTTTGTTGCGGATATCGGCCAAATGACCCGCATAAAGTGCCACACTTAATGCCGGAATCGCCTCCGCCAAACCAATCAAACCCAGCGAGAAGGCATTGTGCGTTAGGTCGTATAATTTCCAACCAATTATTACTGCCTGCATTTGAAATCCCAGCGTAATAAATAGTCGAGTTGCTAAAAATGAGCGGAAAGACGTGTTTTTAAAAAGAAGCTTTGCGGATTGAATTTGCATCAGTTACTCATAAATAGCCAGCGCCAAATTTCACGGTAGGTGGGTTTTTTACCAAAGGTCAAAATGCCAATTCTGTAAATTCTAGAGGCAAGCCATACCGTAAAAATGAATCCTACTATCATACTTGCCATGGAGGCCAGAATTTGCCATTGCGGAACGCCAAAAGGAAGACGTACCATCATCACAACCGGTGAAGTAAAAGGTATCATCGACAACCATACTGAAAGCGAACTATTGGGTGAGTTTACTACGCTTGATTGGGCCAGAACAAATGCAAAAATTAAGGGCATTGTAATAGGAAACATGAACTGCTGGGTATCTGTTTCGTTGTCAACTGCTGAACCAATGGCCGCAAATAGAGAACCATAAAACAAATAGCCACTGATGAAAAAGAACAAAAACATTCCACCTATCAAGAGAAAATTGAACTGTCCTAAATCTGCAATAAAACCTCCCAAACCTCCAATAGATTCTTGTCCAGCACTGGAAATTTGAGACTGCGTTTGGGCTTGGGCAATGATTTCAGGATTCACATCCAATAGGTTCATTACCAATTGCGATACCGGAGCACTTAATACCACCACCAAAACCACCCAAATTACAAACTGAGTTAATCCAACCATGGCAATGCCCATAATTTTTCCCATCATGAGCTGGAAAGGTCTAACGGATGAAATGATTAATTCTACAATGCGATTGGTTTTCTCTTCAATCACCCCGCGCATTACCTGGACTCCGTACAAGAAGATGAATAGGTAAATCAGAAATGCACCAATAAATCCAATAAAGGTTGTTACGCCTGAATTTCCTTTTTCAACTCCTGTATCTGTAATTTTTAGTGTTTTTAGTTGAACCGTGGTCTGGTTTATTTCATTCAACAGGTCCTGATTAATTCCATTGGATGCAAGCTTTGAATTTCGAATAACCGATTGCATTTGTGTTTCAATATAATCCAAGGTTCCAAGGCTTGGTTGTTCAATACAAAGAATTTCAAGGGTTTTTATTTCTTTCAATTCTTCAGGAACCTCAATTACGGCATAATAAAGTCCTGCTTCAATGCGATCGATGGCCTCTTTGTGGGTAATTTCACGAAAATCAAAATGAATTGTTTTTGAGTTTTTTAATTGCTTGTTGAAATGATTACCCGCATCTACAACGCAGATTGTCTTTACGGAATCAGTAACATCTTTATTGATGCTGAAATAGAAAATAATACCATAAAACAATACAATTAACAAAGGAGATAATAAAGTCATTACCAAGAACGACTTTTTCTTTACCCGCGTTAAGAATTCACGTTTACTTACCAGCCAGATTTTCTTCATGATTTTCGAGGTTACTAATACCAACAGTTTTAATAAAAATCTCTTCCATTGTTGGAAGCTTTTCGCGGAATGAAATGGGTTCAATACCCTGGTTCATCAAATTCAACAAGAGTTCCCGGTTGCTAATATTTTGATTTGGAACGATTCCAACACATCGTTTTTCGCCCTCATTCCAAATTTCCTGAGCATCAAAGACAGGGTTTGAGCTGATGGTATTTCCGGTGTAAACCAATTCAAATAAATTGGATTTGTGTTCTTGCTTGATTTGATGTACGGGGCCATCCAATACTTTTTTTGACCGGTTGATTAAGGCAATATGATCACATAACAGTTCCACAGAATCCATTCTATGGGTTGAAAAAATAATGGTTGCTCCCTCTTTTCTTAGGTTGAGAATTTCATCGGTCAGAACCTGGGCATTGATGGGGTCAAATCCGGAAAAGGGTTCATCCAGAATTAATAATTTAGGTTGATGAATAACAGTTGCAATGAATTGAACTTTTTGTTGCATTCCTTTCGATAACTCCTCAACCTTTTTGTTCAGCCAGGTATGCACTTCAAACTTATCAATCCAGTACTTAAGACGTGATTTAGCTTCTGAACCTTTCATTCCCTTAAGTTCAGCAAAATAAAGCAGCTGCTCGCCAACTTTCATTTTTTTATAAAGTCCGCGTTCTTCGGGCAAATAGCCGATTTGGAGCACATGGGAGGAGTTTAATTTTTCTCCTCCAAAAAATATTTCTCCTTCATCCGCCTGAGTAATTTGTGTCAGGATTCGAATAAAACTAGTTTTTCCAGCACCATTTGGTCCCAATAGTCCAAAAATGGAGCCTTCAGGAATGGCTAAACTTAAATTGTCAACCGCAAGGTGATTTTTATACCTTTTGGTCAGGTTATTTACCTGTATGATCATAATGCAAGATTATCATTTTTTTTGAGTGGAAGCATTCAATATGATGGCAGGTCCTTATTTTTGATGAAAGTTAACAGAAACCCAAAAATCTAAGGCTGTTTTGAACAATGGTCACATTTATGCGTAAAACCCTACCTTCACTTTTTGTATTTTGCCTTATTCTTTTTACAACCAAGCTTTTGGGTGCAGATAAGTTGAGCAAATTTAGTCCATACCAAAGTTCGGCTGTGGCAAAATATGGAACAAAAGGGGGCTGGAGAGCCGGAATTTCAACTGGATTCAATTTCTATGTTGGCTATCAAATGGATTATCAAATCACCAGAAACTTTGGCAAGGTAAATGAATTGCGCTTAGGCTATGGTCTTGGTGCTTATTATACCCTAAACAACAATTGGGAAATTGGTGGCGCCATCAGAACTGGAAGGTTTGAATCGTTGAAATCAAGCAATACCCAAGGAATTTTGGGTAGTTTTAATGAGGTTCAGGTTAATTTTAACAAGAGCCTAAATGACAATATTCTGCTTGATGTAGCACGAACTTCACTCAATGTTCAATTTGGCTTGGGTCTAATAAATTTTCAATCCCAATACGTTTATTTCGACCCAAGAACAAAATTGGTAACACTTGTGGCATCTAGCATTGGTTATGGGAATTCGGATATCGGAAGAGTAAGGAATGAGAACATAAAAAATCTTCCAGACCGAATTACCACCCTAACTGCCAATTTTGGCTTGAGTTATGGCTATCGCCTTTCCGGTAATGTGGTTGGATACGCGGAAGCAACCTATGTTCAAACCTTTTCCAATAAATTCTCGGGAAACCTGCTTATTTCAGAAACTAATCCTCCCGATGGTTTTTTATTCACAGGCGTTTCATTGTATGTCAATTTGGGTAAAAAGGTTGGTAGTTTCGGTAGAAACAGCTGCCCAAGGTGGTTTTAGGAATTTTTAACATTTACTAACGTTTTTAAGTTAAAATTAGGTAAAATTCATATTTTCGTGCCAAGCAGTTTGATTGGTGCGAAACAATATGAACTATATCTACCCTTTATTAATCCTCAGTTTCTGGGCTGAAACCTTGTTCGCACAGGGTAAAACTTCCTGGCGCTTTGGTGTTGGAACTGGGTACTCCTTTTATTACGGAACCCAAATGGATTATACCTTAACAAGCAATTTTGAAGGTGAAACAGAATTCAGAAACACAAAAAAGCTAGCTTTTTACCGACAGGTTTCTAGTAAATGGGAGTGGGGCTTATCAGCAAAAACCGGAAGTGTTTTTACCATGAAATCTCAAAATACGCAAGGCCTAGAGGCTAGTTTTGATGAGTTTTCATTCCAAATGCAGCGTAATCTAAAAGGAGATATTTTTTTAGATAAAGGCCCTTTTTGCATGAATGCAGAATTTGGCTTGGGTGTTATGCGTTACAGTGGTCATTATTTTACCTACGATTCGCTTAATAAGTTCCAAGATATTACTTCAATTGGTTATGGTGCTACAGGAAATCCTGAAGCTTTTACCCCAGATAAAGGATTTGCATTAACGGGTTTGATTGGCCTTAATTTTGGCTTCAAAATCACGCCAAACTTTGCACTTTATTTGGAGAATAACTTGAATCTAACAACTGCCAATCTTCCTGGAAATGGATATAGAAAGTGGTTTATTCCGCCTGATTCGTATTGGTATTCAGGAATAGCTTTGTATTATAGACCAAAGTTCAAAACCTATTGCCCTCGGTTTTATTAAAAAACGCGAACCATTTGGCCCGCCTCTATATTAGTTGAAGAACTCTTTCATTCGTTCAAAGAAATTTCGCTCGGATTGTTCCGGTTTTGGATGGAAGTTTTCAGAATCCCTGAACTTCTCAAGAATATTCTTTTCTTCGTTGCTTAACTTCTTTGGAGTCCAAACGTTCAATTGAACCAATTGGTCGCCAATGTACCTTGGGTTATTTACTTCCGGTAGTCCTTTGCCCTTCAAACGAAGAATTTTTCCAGATTGGGTTCCTGCATCTACTTTCAGCTTTACCTTTCCTGTTACAGTTGGAACTTCAATTTGAGTTCCTAATGCAGCATCCGCAAAATTGATAAAATGTTCGTAGATGATATTGTTACCATCTCTTCTCAGGATTGGGTCTTTAATTTCTTCAAACAGCACATGCAAATCTCCAGGTATTCCGCCTCGTTCAGGGGCATTTCCTTTTCCTGAAATGTTCATCTGCATGCCATCAGCAACACCTGCAGGAATTTTTACGGTAATGGTTTCTTCTCCTTCCATTCGACCGGTTCCTCTGCAAGAAGTACAGTTGTTGGTGATTACGTTACCTTCGCCATTGCAGGTAGGACAGGTAGATGTGGTTGCCATCTGACCCAAAAAGGTTTGGGTAACTTTGCGAACTTGACCGGCTCCACCGCAGGTACCGCAGGTTTTGAATGAGGATTTATCTTTTGCACCACTTCCACTGCACGAAGAGCATGCAACTTGTTTGTTAACGCGAATTTTCTTTTCAACTCCTGTGGCAATCTCCTGTAAAGTAAGTTTTACTTTCACCCGAAGATTTGTTCCAACGCGTTGTCTTGTTCCTCGGCCTCTACCGCCGCCACCGCCTCCAAAGAAAGATTCAAATGGATTTCCATCGCCAAAAATGTCTCCGAATTGGCTGAAAATATCATCCATATTCATGTGATGACCACCGCCACCCGGGCCACCCATGCGCTGATGTCCAAATCGGTCGTAATTTGCCTTTTTATTAGGATCGCTTAATACCTCATAGGCCTCAGCTGCTTCTTTAAACTTATCTTCAGCGGATTTATCGCCTGGATTTTTGTCGGGGTGATACTTGATGGCCATCTGCCTGTAAGCCTTTTTTATCTCATCGGCGCTTGCAGAGCGACTTACACCAAGAACTTCGTAATAGTCTCTTTTTTCCATGGTTTTATTATTCTCCCACTACCACTTTGGCAAAACGGATAACCTTTTCATTCAAAAAGTAACCTTTTTCTAAAGTATCAAACACCTTACCTTTCATCTCTTCAGATGGAGCTGGAATTTTGGTAATGGCCTCGTGGAATTCACTATCAAAATCTTTTCCGGTGCTTTCCATTTCCTTCAATCCTTTTTGGGTAAGGGTGGATTTCAATTTCTGGAATACCAATTCGATTCCGGTTTTTACTGCTTCAGGAACATCGTTTCCAAAGGATTTTTGAGCGCGTTCAAAATCGTCTAAAACAGGTAACATGGCGAGCAGGGTTTCTTGGTTTGCCGTTTTCAATAAATCTGAACGTTCTTTGATGGTTCTGCGCTTGTAGTTGTCAAACTCAGCAAAAAGACGTAGGTATTTGTCTTGAACCTCTGTCAATTCGGCCTGAAGTTTGGCAGCTGAATCTTGAGCTCCAGCGTTTTTGTCAGTTTGCTCGTTCAATATTTCCTCTGCAGCCTCTTTCAATTCCGCATCAGGGCCTTTCGCTTCTTCCTTAACTGTCAAATCCTCATGCAGGTTGTCGTCCGTTTGGTTCGTTGCTTCGTTCATTTTTAAAATTCTTTTTGCTTACTTGTTTCAAACTGCTTGCCAGCCCTCAAAAAATGACATACTGACACCATCAATTTGACTATTGTTCTCTTAGGATTTTCTCCAATTGCTGGGCATTCAAGTTCATAGCCATTATTCGCCCATAGGGGTCAAGCAGGAAATTACTTGGAATTTTTTCAACTCCTGCAAGTTTGAGCAAGGGCGTTTTCCAACCAATAAAATCACAAACAAATGCATTCCAAGGTAAGTTGTCCTTTTTTAGTGCAAGCTCGTAATGCTTTGGAACTTCGTCAATACTCACAGAGATGATGTAGAATTTTCTTCCTTTGGTAAATCGCTTTTCCCTGAATCGGCTATAAACAGGTGTGAAACTTTGCTGCATTGTCCTGCTTTCCTCATTCCAGGATGCCCAGAAATGAATGAGCACAAAACTTCCTTTGTAATCGCTTAATTGACTCTGTTTTTGAAACTGGCCTTGAAAATTAAAACTTGGAAATTCATCACCAAGCTTTAAGGACTGCGCAAAATTCTCAGCCCAAAAGCTTAACAAAACAAATGTCAAAAAAACGAAATTCGTCATTAGTCCATTCGGGTAATTTCCGCCCCAATTGCCTTAAGACGTTGATCAATGTACTGATAACCTCGGTCTATTTGCTCGATATTGTGAATGGTACTGTTGCCTTGGGCCGCAAGTGCGGCAATCAACATAGATACTCCTGCACGGATATCCGGCGACGACATGGTAATTCCTCTAAGTTTAGTCTCCCGGTTTGAACCAATAACCACGGCACGATGGGGATCGCAAAGAATGATTTTTGCACCCATGTCAATGAGGTTATCTACAAAGAATAAGCGACTTTCAAACATCCATTGGTGAATGAGAACCGAGCCTTTGGCTTGTGTAGCCGTAACCAAAGCAACTGAAATTAAATCAGGTGTAAATGCCGGCCAAATGCCATCCTTAATCGTAAGAATACTGCCGTCAATTAAAGTGTCAATTTTATAGGAAGGTTGTGCAGGAAGAAATATATCATCTCCCCTAAATTCCATTTCAATTCCCATGCGTTGGAACACTTTTGGAATTACTCCTAAATGAGGAATCGCACAGTTTTTGATGGTTATTTCAGATTGGGTTGTGGCTGCCAATCCTATAAAAGAACCAATTTCAATCATGTCGGGCAACATTCGGTGAGAGCAGCCTCCAAGTTTGTCAACTCCTTCAATGGTGAGTAGGTTCGATCCAATTCCGGTGATTTTTGCACCCATTGAGTTGAGCATGCGACACAATTGTTGCACATAAGGTTCGCATGCTGCATTGTAAATGGTGGTTGTTCCTTTGGCAAGGCAAGCAGCCATAACAATATTGGCAGTTCCGGTAACAGATGCTTCGTCAAGCACCATGTCTGTTCCTTTTAAATTGGATGCATTTATGCGGTAGAATCGGTCGCTATGTTCATGTTCAAAACTGGCACCCAGCGCTTCAAATCCCCTCAAATGGGTATCTACCGGACGACGTCCGATTTTATCACCGCCCGGTTCAGGAATGTAGGCCTTTCCAAAACGTGCAAGCAATGGACCAATAATCATGATAGAACCACGTAAGCTTGCTCCTTTTTTCTTGAAATCATCGCTGATTAAGTACTCCAGGTTGATATTTCTTGCTCTGAATGTATAAGCACCTTCTCCTGTTTTACGCGTTTCAACGCCCAAATCTCCCAGCAATTCAATCAGCTTCATCACATCCCGAATAACTGGGATATTACTGATATGCACTTCTTCTTCGGTAATTAAAACCGCAGATAATATTTGCAAGGCTTCATTTTTTGCACCCTGAGGGGTTATTTCTCCTTTAAGTGTTTTTCCGCCTGTTACTTTAAACGAACCCATGTCGATTATTTTCTCCTGAAATTAAAATGTAAAATTAAAGCCTGCCAGCAAATTAAAGCCATAAACAGGATAGTTGTACCACCTTTGGTAGCCGGTTGATGCCAAGTTGTTCAAATTTACAAAGGCTCCCAGGTTTTTGCGGTAGTGGTATTCCAATCCTAAACTCACATCGTTGAAGGGATCTAGTTTCACTTCTTCCTGTGAATTGGGTTTCTTAATTAGCGAATACCGTTTTCCCCAATAGGAATAATCAACGCGAATGGTGAATTTCTCACCCATGTGATACAAAGCATGGGCCTGGATTTCCAATTCAGGGCGACCAAAGGCTTTCGATAGGGTTGATAATGTATAATTGTTTACAGCCACTTGAGTTCCAAACCTCCATTTATCGCCAATTCCATGCGTTAAACTAGCTACCAGTCTTGTTAGTGAGCCTTTTCCTGAATCATACAATGCAAGTTGCGAATAGCTGCTTGAATCATATCCATAAAACAAATTGTTTTCCAATCGGCTTGAGCTGCTTTGCAAGGTAAATGCGGTCATTGGCCCCAATTGTCCTTTGAAACCACCAAAAATTTCAAATCGATTTACCGTTAAACCCGCCATGGGCGAATTCATAAATGGATTTTCAGAAGTGATAGACCTGAAGGTACGTATCAGTGGATTGCCGGTTAAACCTGCATACACAACCAGTTTCTTCGCTACCAAATGAAATCCTCCTTCTGCCTTTGGAAAGAAATAGCTATTGGTGCCATTGCTATCGGTAGCAAAAAAAGTATTCAAACCTCCATGCAAGTAAAAATCCTTGTCATCCAAACGAATCATGGGATTGAAATGAAAAAAACGCCTGTTGAATTCCATGCCCTGAAATTGGTATTGGTTGATTCGTAATCCTGCATCCAACTCAAAAGGTATTCCTTCAAAGGTTTTGTTCAACCGTGTTTTGATTTGGTAGTCGTTCTCGGCATCTTTTGCTTGATTCTGATACCGGTAAAAATTCAATTCTGTGTGGTGCTTAAAATCAGAACTGTCACTGTGTGAAGAGGCTATTGCTCCTTTGATATCAAAGGTTTGATAAACGCGTTTTCCCAATTCTTCAGCATTCTGAATGTCTTTGGGTGTGGCATACAATTGAACCCGATTTCGGTAATAATAGGCATCTAATGAATACACCTGTTTTTTCTGGAACGATTTTACATAACCATAAGCAGTGTTGTTGCTAAAATTATTGAATTGCTCATTACCGGATGCCGACAAATGCTTGAGAAAAACACCGGCTTGAACCTTTCTGTTGCGAACCGTATTCAAATAAATTTCGCCCATGGGCATTGAATAATTTCCAAAGCCAACCCGCATATAATTGCCCTTTAGTTTAGGTAATACCGAGGTTCCCATACTCAGTGGTTTGATGGTGTAAACATTGGGCTCGGAAGCTACTGCCTGAATTGCAACTTGGTCGTATTTGAACTCAGGTCTTTTCAATTCCGGTTTCTCCGGGTTTGGATTAACAGGAATTTTTAGTGCCTCAGATAAAATAGGTTTAAACGTTTTTTCAACCTCAAATACTTTAGTATCAATTAAGGTGTCTTTGAGTTGGGCATTTGCCTTTCCTGAGAACAACAAAACTCCCAGGTTCATAAGGATTATGAATTGAATTGGCCTGTTCATTTTATTTGTTCTCCTTTTTCTTAATGCGTTGTTCCACTTCATCCTTTTGTTTGTCTTTTTGAAGTTTTTCAAGTTCTATCACCTCGTTCAATTTGGTGGTTGCCAGTTGAGGAATCTCTGCACCTTCGTAATTGTCAATCAAACTTTGCAAGGTTGCTTTAGCTTGAAAAAAGTCGTTTTGTTTTACTAGGCAATCCGCTGTGAGAATGTATCCTTTTGCTACCCAATAATCAAAGGAACTAAACAAATCTGCCAACTCAAGACAGGCTTTCTGTGCCGATTTGTAGTCTTTCCGTTGGTAATGAATCCAGGCCAAATGGTATTTTGCTTCAGCGCCAATGATGTTTTTGGTTTCTTTTAATATGCTTACAAATTCATGCTGGGCTGAATCCAATTTTCCCCTGTTCAGGTAATGTCTGCCAACTAAAATTCGGGCTTCTAATCCCGGCTCTTTTTGCGCCAACCCCGAATTCAAGTATTTGATAGCAGCAGTTGTTGCTGAGTCGGTTTTGCCTTGAATGTTAGAGCTGCGCATTTGTCCCAATAAGGAAACCATCATATTGTCTTTGTTTGAGGCAATGCGTTCAAGAGCCGCATAATAAGTATAGGCGTTGTCGTAATTCTTTTTCATGTAATGGATTACTGCTGCCTGGCGTGTGCTCCACTCCGAGAAGTCACTGCGTAATCCATCGGCCACAAATTCATAACAGGGTAGGGCAGCATCGTAATTTTTCAATTTGTATTCGCATTCAGCCCTGAAATAATTGGCTTTCAAAATGAAATACCCTCCCGGGAATTTACTCATGTAATTGGCAAAGGATTTGGCTGCTTTTGCTGTTTCTTTTGCCTTATACAAATTAAATGCTGCTTCATAACTTAATGAATCCTGGGTGCTTGCTGATACAATGATGTTTGGCAATACTTTTACAAATTCCAGGTACTTTTCACTTTCACCTTTGTTTACCAAAATATTTTTCACCAACATCAAGCCGTCTTTTGCTTCATCCGAACCGGGATTTTCAGTTATTAAAATTTTCAATTCCTTCAGCGATTCTTCATCCTGTTGGTTGTTGAATAAACTCAATGCCTTACTCAATCTGGCTTTGCGGATATACTGGCTTCTAGGATAGTTTTTTATCAAAGATTCAAACTCGCGAATGGCACCTGGAAAATCCTCGCTCAACAACAAGAGGTTCGCATTTTCATAAACGGCATCATCAATGTAAATGGATTTAGGATAGCTTTGAATCAACTTCTTCAATACTTCGCCTTTTTGGTTGTACTTGTTTTGTACCCCTAGAATCAAGGATTTTTGATACAGTGCATAGTCTCCACCATTTAGGTCATAACTCACCACTTTATCGTAGTATTCAATGGCTTGTTCATACCTTCTTGAAATGAAATAACAATCTGCAACACGAATAAGAGCATCGGTAAAAATCTCAGGATTGCTTCGGCTTGGGTCTAATTTCACATACTCTTTATAAGCCTCAATGGCTAAATCATATTGTTCAAGTTTCAATTGGCTGTAGGCAGATTCATACCAAGACAAAGGATAAAAACGCGTAGTTTTAAACTCATTGATTGACCTCGCTTTTTGATACCAGGTTAATGCTTCTGCATATTTTCCGTTTTTGTAAGCGAGTTCTCCAATCCAAAACCAGGATAAACCAGTATAATACGGGTCTAAATTCATGGTTCCTGATCTGGCAAATAAATCGGAAGCCTCAGCAAATAAACTGTTTAAATAAAGCTCTTCAGCCCGGTAATACATTACTCGTTGCAACATCACCTTTTCGGGTTTGCCGGGGTTTGAAATGCTTTCTAAAATCTTTATCGCTTCTTTGAAATTTCGAGCATGTAATAAGAGGTTACTAAGGTTCGACCTAACCTCGTCTAGTTTTGATGATTTTGGGAATTGGTCAATAAACTTCGCATAGGCACTCATGGCATTGCCTTGCAGGTTCAATTCGTCCGATAATTTTGCGGTGTTCAGCAAAGCCAATTCTCCAGCTTCTGTAAGCGGACCAGCGGCATAACATTGGTCGAAGGCCTGAATGGCACTGGCTTTTTGATTGGTTCTTAAATAACAATCGGCAAGTATGAACAGGTAGCTTTGTTTGATGGTATCGTTCGGACTTTCAATTTTCAAAAGATTTTGAATTGCGTCCTGGTAGCGTTCAGATTTGTAATAGGAATAAGCCAATTGGTAATAATCACTGTTCTTTGGAAGTACTGGCGCCTCTTTCATGAAGCTTTCCAAGTACGGAATGGCTTTGTTGTAATTCTTTAAGTGGAAATAGGATTGACCCAACATGCCTGCAACATCAACAGCAAGTTCTTTATTGGTTATGGTATCGCAATAGTTAACAACCTCCTGGTATTGCTTTCTTGAAAAGTAAATCTGCGCTACGTAAACCGATGAAAGTGGACCAAATGTTTTGTGGTATTTGATGCGGTTAAAGTGCTCAAGGGCTTCGTTAAAATCTCCGGATTGGTAGCACACATAAGCATAATAATAATTGCTCGCGTCGTAAAACTTGCTCTTTTCGTCCTTGGTAAACTTAAATGCAGCCTGCGACTCCTTAAATTCATTGTTTTTGAAATGGCAGTAACCTTTAGTAAAATAATACTCTTTACTTTCAGCATTACTTAAATAGTCAGGACTAACCTGATTTAGCCATTTTACTGCCTCTTTGTTGTTTTTGTTGCGGTAATGGAAACGCCCCAATTGGTAGGCTGCAAGCTTTGCTTTAGGGTTTTCCGGATAGGTTTGAATTATTCCTAAGAGCATTTTCTCTGCATCCGGATTAAACAATTCCATGCCGGAAGTTGCTGCATAGTACCTTGCGTTGATTTTTAACTGAGGGTCTTTGGTGAAGGATTCAAACCAAAGAAAATGCTTTTGTGCCGCAGCATATTTTTCCTTGTCAAATAGCTCTAGCCCGCGTTGGTAATAGCGCTGATCTTCTTCGTAAACAGCAGTTCGTTGAGCATTAGTCCATTTCGACTGAGCCAATCCCAGAATACAAAAGAAAAGCAATAACCTGAAGTTACGGAAATAATCCGGCTTTCGCTTTTGGTATGAATTAAAAGTGAATTTGCGCATAGTTCGGTAACGAAACTAGACGCGCAATGCTTACTTAAAAGCTCCAATTTATCCCCAAAGTGGGCATAATTGGGAGCTGGTTGATTCTTTTATAGTTCAGTCTATCGAAATAGAAAATGTTTTCCCTGTTAAGCAGGTTTGTAGCCGAAGCAATAATGCTCAACACATTGTGCTCTCCGAAAATAATCTTCTTGCTAAGGGATACATCCACACGGTGAAAGTATGGAAGTCTTCCGCTATTAACATCGGTGTAGGCAATTCCCATCTGACCATTGGCATTGGTATAATTGGATGCTACCCCGCCATTCAAAGGAATTTTCTCGAAGAATCCCTGGGTTTGGGTAAATGGAAATCCTGAACCCAAATTGTAACGGGTATTCAAACTCCAGCTATTTTGTTTACCAAACTGGTAAGTATAAACCAGATTGAAGTTATGCCTTCTGTCGAAATGTGGGAAATAAGTAACCAATACATCTTTTTGAAGGAATCTGTCTACAAAAGTGAGGGAATAAACCGCCCAAATGTAAGTGCGTTTTTTCTCATACTTTACACGGAAATCAGCTCCATAGGCACGTCCACTTTCTTTTATGATATCTGCTCTTTCCCAATAAGGTTTAGATTGATAGCGTTCGTTATCATCGTAAATTTTATCGCGGTTGGTATTGGTAATTTGTGAGAAATTTTTAAAAAACACCTCTGAGTTCACTTCAACAAATCGACCCAAATCAAACTCAATACCAGCTACTAGATGCTCGGCGGTTTGTCTTTTGTAACCGGAACTTGTTCCATTTACTTTGCTTGGACTAGAAAGAAATCCATAAAATAAGTTCACCACGTCTTGGTCACTTACTGCGCTCATCAGGTTTTGGGAATAGGTTCCGGCAGCAAGTTTTAAGCGGATTGATGAACTTGCATTGTATTTTATTCCTAAACGGGGCTCAATGCTCGATTCAGCCAATGACGCGTAATAAATAGCACGCAATCCAGGTTCAATTACCAACCTGTCCCAAACCTTTTTATACTTCACAAATCCTTGAACTTCTGTGTTGTAATCTTTGGCCTCCAATCGTCTTCCGGCACTATTCAAGTAATTAAAATCGGTAGCAAATCCAACTGCATCAAAACCGTATTTTACCTCGTCTTTGCCAAGGAAATTGGTGAAATAAATGCTTCCATTAAAACCGTTTATTGAACTTTCTCTGGGTAGCCCATCAGATTCTACCTGTTTCATGAGGTAATTGGAGTAACCGAATGCAGCATTGATAATGGTGCTTGAACCATCAGGAATAACCAATAAATTTCCACCAAATCCGCTCGAATTCCAATTGTACTTAGTTGTGCTGAAATTGGCATTGTCAGCAAAGTTGAAACCAAATAGGTTCAATCGGCTTCCATTGGCTGTAATATGGCTGAATTTTCCATACAAATCCGAAAAAGAGTAGGGAAGACCGTAAGTAGGATCGGCGTTTGGATAGAAAGTAGAAGCTGTTTTATTGAGGTAACTGGTTTTGTAAGATGCAATAATTGAAGAGCTTGAACCCCCTTCGCTGAAAGCAGAAATTGGTCCTTCAAGCAAAACTTTCGCAGTGATTGGATTTGCGGAAATTTTTCCACCAAATTGCTTCTTGTTTCCCTCACGGGTAGTAACATCAATAATACCGGATATTCTACCTCCATATTGTGCATTAAACCCTCCGGCACTTACTTCTGCATTGCGAATGATATCGGCATCAAATACCGAAAACAAACCAATGGAGTGGAAGGGATTGTAAATAATCATTCCATCCATCATAACCTTGTTCATCACCGGCGGTCCGCCACGCACATACAATTGTCCGCCTTGGTCACCACTAAAATTTACGCCTGGCAACACCTGTAAGTATTGAACCAAATCGGGTTCGCCACCAAAGGTTGGAAGCTGTTTCAGTTCTTTTTGGGTGATTACATTCGTTGAAATGTTCACGTTTTCCTTGGCCTTCTGTCTATCGGCTTTGATGGAAACCTCGCCCAATTGCGTATTTTTTTGTTTCAGGTAAAGATTATGCGTCGCTATTCTTCCTGCACCAATTTCAACGGTCACTTTAGACGTGTCGTAGCCAATCGACCAACACATGAGGGTATATTTTCCAGGTTTTAATCGGTTGATGGAATAAAAACCATTGATATCTGTTGCTTTTCCAATCATCAACTCCTTCACTACCACATTGGTGAAAATGATAGGTTCGCCATTTGATTTGTCGTAAACAAAGCCCCTAACTTCTCCCGTTTGAGCATTTAACGATGTAATAACTAATAAGAATAAGCTGAGTAAAATGTAGATTTTTTTCATGCTGAGGGGCGAATATACACGCTTTGAGTTTAGGTGGATAGTTTATTTTTAGACCGAAAAGGTTGCACCGGCTTTTCATCCTCCCTTCAGATTAGTGGTTTTCACTTAGGAAACAGCTATGAAATATGCCGCTTTCTCTGCTTTTTCAGGATTTTTCCTATTTTGCGGACTTGCATTACAATTCAGGCATGAAATTTCGCTTAAATCATAAGTTCTCATCAGGCATAGTCTTGTCCATTTTCCTGTTTTTTGCCGGAGTGTTTTTGGCAAATGCTCAAAATAGGATACTTCAAACCAGGGACTTAAGTCAGTTGAAGGTGAATTCTCTAAGCGATGAACAGATTAAATCCTTTGATTCCGACCTGAAATCAAAAGGTATATCCCTTGAAACGGCCGAGCAAGAATTGAAGAAACGTAACTTGCCCAATTCCGAAATTGAGGAATTGAAAAAACGGCTTAGTCTTCTTGAATCAAAAGGGACTTCAACCAAAAAGGTTGTTGAAAGCAGCAGAGAATCAGAAGAGTCGCTTAAATCTGAATTTGAAACGGCCTTGAGTTATTTTCGTTCTCCCATCTTTGGTGCAGAACTCTTTTCAACCTCAAACCTGAGTTTTGAGCCGAATCTTCGCATTGCTAGTCCCGCCAATTACCAATTGGGACCTGATGACGAGGTGATTGTTGATTTAAGTGGCTTTTCAGAAGAAACGCATGCCTTAAAAGTAAGTCCGGATGGCTTTATTCGTTTGCCTCTTTATGGACCGGTGCAGGTAAACGGCACCACCCTGGAAGCTGCTAAGGTGCGAATTCGCAACAAAATCGCTCAAAGTAATCCCAGCGTTGCCAATGGCCAAACGCAGGTTATGATTAGTTTGGGAAAAATCAGAAGTATCCGTGTTTATATTGTAGGTGAGGTGGTAAAGCCCGGAACCTATACATTACCATCACTTGCAGGCTTGTTCAATGCGTTGTATGCTTCGGGTGGACCTGGAGAGAACGGCTCATTCCGCGATGTGCAGTTGGTAAGAAACAACAAAGTTATTGCCCGCCTGGATGTGTATGATTTTTTGATGAAGGGCTATTCCAAAGCCGATATCCGTCTACAAGACAATGACTTAATTCGAGTTGGTCCAATAAAAAACAGGGTTGAATTGAAAGGTTATGTAAATCGGGAAGGATTTTTTGAAATCAAGCAAGGAGAATCATTAACCAATCTATTGGAATATGCAGGTGGTTTTCAAGCAAATGCTTATAAGGAACGCATCAAAGTAGAGCGCAAAGGCAATAAGCAGCAGAGCGTTGCAGATATTCCTTCTTCGTTGTTTGAATCTTTTCAACCCAAAAATGGAGATATTTTCCTGATAGATAGTATTCTGAATCGCTACGAAAATCGTGTGCAAATTTCCGGAGCGGTATTTCGTCCCGGATATTATGCATTAAACGATAACCCAACAGTTAAAGCGTTAGTGAGCAGCGCTGAAGGAATTAAGGAAGATGCCTTTACTGGGAGGGCAATTATCTACCGCCTCAAAGACGACAATAGCCAAGAAATGATATCGCTTGAATTGGATGCCTTGTTGGCTGGAAAGATTGCAGATATTCCCCTAAGAAGAGAAGATAAGTTGATTATTGCCAGCAAATTGGAGATGATGGAGAACCGGTATGTTCAAATCACAGGTCAGGTTTTGTATCCAGGTTGGTATCCTTATGCTGAATCCATGAAACTGGAAGACCTGATTGTGGCAGCAGGTGGTTTGAAAGAATCGGCAGAATTAAACCGCGTTTTGGTAGCCAGAAGGGTTGACGATGCCGACCGCAAAAAATTAGAAACCCGCATTGCAGATGTTTCCTTGCATGAGGTAGATATTAATTTGAAAGATAAATCAAATTACCAGTTGCAACCATTTGATATGGTAACAGTATTTGCTCGTCCGGGTTACTTAAAGCAAAAAACGGTATTTATTGAAGGAGAAGTGATGTATCCCGGAACTTACGCCTTGGAAAGCAGCAGGCAACGCATTTCGGATATAGTAGAAAAATCAGGTGGATTGACAGCAACCAGTTTTCCGGAAGGAGCTATTTTAATCAGACGTCGCGACAATTCCTTAACCGGAAATATTATTCTTGAAAATAAACTTAGAGCACTGCGCAAACAATCCAAAGATACCGCCGATTTGGCACGTTTGATTGCGGAAGAACGCGCAAGAAATAGCGAAGTTGTAGGCATTGATTTGAATAAAATCATTGAGAGAAAAGGCTCCAAATACGATTTGTTACTGAACGATTCAGATATTGTAAGAATTCCTTATTTGCGTCAAACCGTTTCTGTTTCGGGAGAAATTTTATTTCCGGCACGCTTGCGTTATGAAAAAGGCGATGGATTTAGAAGTTATATTTCCAAATCGGGAGGTTATTCATCTCGAGCCTTGCGCAGAAGGGCCTATGTGGTTTATCCGAACGGAACAGCAAAAGCCACAAAGAATTTCGTTCTGTTTAAGGTGTATCCCAAAGTGTTGCCAGGGAGTGAATTGGTGGTGCCAACCCGCGATGAAACGCGTAAGTTATCGACCATAGAAATTGTAACCATGGCCACAACTCTGACAAGTACCTTGGTTATTTTATCCAATTTTATCAAATTTTGACGTGATAATTATTTACGGTTCTAGCGGACAAGCCAGGGAAATTGAGTGGACATTGAGCCGAAATGGAAAACTGGATAATCATTCAGGAGAGGTGTGCTTTATAGCCCGGGATAAAGTTGGTAAAATCTTGCGCGGAATTGAAGTGTTTTCAGAGGATAGTTTGGCAAAGAAAGTTGAAAATGTAGGGGACGTTGATGTTTATCTTGGCTTGGGAATGCCGAATCTTAGAAGGAAGATTTTTGAAGAGTTGGAAGTTCTAAAAACATTTAATTATCCCAACTTAATCGACCATAATGTAGTTTACGATAGTCGAACCTTGAAACTTGGGAAAGGTGTTTGGATAGCCCCAGGATGTTTACTTACTACTGATATTTTAATAGGCGATTTTGTTTTTGTGAATACCGGCGTAAGCATTAGTCACGATGCTGAAATTGGTTCATTTTCTACTATTTCGCCCGGTGTGAAAATAGCAGGAAATGTGGTTATTGGTAAACAGGTTTTTATTGGAATTGGAGCAATTATTTCCGATCATATTCGCATTTGCGACCATGTTGTTATTGGTGCAGGAGCAGTTGTGGTTGAAGATATTGTAGAATCTGGAACTTATGTTGGTGTTCCTGCAAGGAAAATTAATCCCTCATTAAGGTCATGAATAATGAAAAAGTAAAGGTATTTACCCTAGAAGAAATAAAAGAGTTATTCTGGAGTTTTCTTCTTTATATCAATCGCTATAGAAATATTCTGATTATTTCTTTGGTGCTAGGATTGTTAGGAGGATTAAGCCTTTCTTGGGTTTTAAAACCCAAGTATCAGGCTAAAATTACTTTTCTAATCAATGAATCAAAAGGGCAAACCTTTGGCGGATTGAGTGCCCTTGCTGGCCAGTTGGGAATTTCATCCTCAGGTCCAGGCATGTCGGATGATCGGATTTTGTTTCTTGGAAATTCAAGACAGGTTTTGGGTCAGGCTTTGCTATATAAAGACCGAGATGGTGAAATAATAGCAAATAAATTATTGGATTTTTACCAATTAACCAGTTGGAAGAAAGATTCTTTTATGTTGGGTTTTACTGGAATAAAGGAAACTCAATTGCCAAAACTATCAAAACAAGAAAATTATGCTTTAGATGTATTGATGAAATTGATTCGGGAAGCCAATATTTATAAAATTGAATCCATTAAAAAGAAATCTTCCAATTTTGTTGGCAATACATCAAGTGGAATTATTGAGGTTTCATTTATGCATAAATTGGAATCTATTCCCCTTGTTTTGGTGAATGCTGTTTACCTTGAATTATCAAGGTTTTATAGCCAAGCTATCACTAAAAGTGCACTCAATAATTATATTCTAGTTTCAAGCCGTGCAGATTCGGTTTACAATGAATTGGTGAATGCCGAAAATCAAAGTAGTGTGGCAGCAGATGATGCCCGATCAATAATTAAGTACCGCGGGCGCGTTGATGAAGTAAGACTGCGTAGAAAAGTTGAGCTTTTATCATTGATTTATGCCGAGGTAATAAAAAATAGAGAAATCGCTAAGTTTAATCTTGAGCAGGAAAAGCCTGGATTCGAGGTGATTGATTACCCAACTGAACCTTTGGAGAAAATTGAAAAATCAAAAGTTCTTTTGGCTTCATTAGGAGCTTTTTTCCTTTTTGGTTTGGTATTATTTGGCCTAACTCTATACTTTTTCATTCAGAAAAGTTCTAAAAAATGACTTCACTGGTTACCAAACCTGCACTTTCAAGAACAAAGCTGATATTTAAAAATATCGCTTTTTCCTTTGTGTGGAAAGTAGGAAGTGGAGGCTTGTCTTACCTGTTAATCCCTTTGGTGATGGCCATTTTAGGGAAGGAGCAGTTTGGCGTTTGGACATTATTATCCGGGTTTTACAGCTGGGTTGTTTTGTTTGATTTTGGAGTATTGAATGCTTTTCGAAATAAGTTCACCGAATCGTTGGCGCTTGACAATCTGCGTGAAGCGCAGGAATGGTTTAATTCTACATTATTTAGCCTAAGTGCTATTTTAATTGGATTATTTTTGGTATTTAGTGGATTAATTTTTGTTGTTGATTTAAGCCATTTATTCAATATCTCCGAAGGAATTCAGGATATTAAAAGTATTGTTTTTGTTTCCTTTTTATTGGTGCTCTTTCGTTTTCTATTCTCCATTATAAATGTCTCAATGGTGGCTAGTCAGAGGTCCTCTTTTGCCTCCTTTTTTGATTTCCTGGGAGGCGCATTAGGCATTATTTTGGTCTTGATTTTCAGGAATCAGGTTCGGGATGATTTGCTGATGGTAACATTTTTAACCCTTGCCGGACCAGTCCTTTCTTTGCTTTTGGCTTTTGTGGTGTATGTGTCAAAAAACGATAAGGTACATACTCTTGCCAAAGAAGCCGTAAGCAGGTATAAAGTTAAGTATCTCTTTTCTACTGGAGCAAGTTTTTTAGCCATTCAACTTGCTTTGTTATTTCTGTTTTCATCGGGACAGTTTTTAGTAACGCATTACCTTGGGCCCATTGAGGCTGGGAAGTTTGCAATTGTTTCAAAATATTTCAATGTGCTGATTATCGTTTTCTCTGTGGTACTGGCTCCAATATGGACAGGTTTTAGCGAGGCAAGGATAAAAAAAGACCTAGCTTGGATTAACTTAACCATTAAACGATTGCTAAAACTATGGTTGGTCTTTTTACTAATAGCTTCGGGTTTGGTCATGTTTTATGAATTTATTTTTAATTTTTGGCTAGGGGCACAATACAAAATTCCTTTCAACCTGGTATTTTGGACTGCTATTTTTACCCTCCTTCAGCTTTGGATATTCCTGTTCGGGAATTTTATAAATAGCACCGGATCAATAAAATTGCAGACCTATTTATTGGTTTTTTCAGCATTGCTCTTTTTCCCATTATCCATTTATTTAATCAAGGTATTTGGAGTTACGGGAGTATTAATTGGCGGAGTAATAGCCATGATACCGGAGGCAATTCTTTTACCACTTCAAACCTACAGGCTTGTTGAAACTGAAGGTAATTCGATTTGGCACCAATGAATAATCTGATTGAGAAAATACTGAATCTGAGCGTTGGTACTGTTCTGTTAACAAACCTGTATTATTTGTCTGGTGTTTTGGGTATTCCCTATCAGCTGGTTATTGTGCTCTGTTTGTTGATTTCGCTTGGATTTTCAATCAAGCATTATTCAACTTCACTTTTTGTCAATCTAATCAATAATTGGCATGGCCTGTTTTTTATTCTGTTTTCGCTTGTTTTTTCATTCATTGATATTCTCATCTATAAAACAGAGTTCAGGCCCAATGATATCATTCGCGTTATTTGGTATTGTAGCTATTTTATCTGGACATTTGGACTATTTGGCCAACGCGATAAGGTTGGAAATTGGGTTTTCATCCAAGGCGGATTGGTTCTTTTTCTACTAATGGTATTGGGATTATTTGAAAAGGAGAATCCCATCCCTTTTTCAATCATCTTACCCGTAGAAAAGCGTAATATGTCGCGAATTGCCGCTACGCTGGTGGATGCCAATGCCTATGCAGGTTTATTTATTTTAATAATAATGATGTTTTTTAAGCACATTCATTTGAAGAATAAATGGTTTGAAAACGGATTATTTGCCATTGCCCTAGTTGTATTTTTGTATTTCAATGAAGCTAGTGGTTCAAGGCAAGGCTTACTCATGGCTGCCATTTGGGTAATTTTTAGGTACAAGCATAAACTAACTATCCGAAACTCAATTATCATTGCCTTCTTTTTTGCCTTTATGGGTTTACTGGTGTTTATCAACCTACCATCCATTAAGCAATACTCAGTTGAAAATCCAAGTTCATCGGTTTCCCGATTGTTTAACAGCAAGGAAAATGAGCGTGCTCAGGAAAGTAATTTTTACCGAAATCAATCCATTGTAAACGGCTTTGAACTCATCAAAAACAACCTCTTTGTTTATGGTCCTGGCGCTTTTAACTTCATAAGCAGATGGGAAAAAGAGAATTACAATGTTGAACCACACAATGGATTTTTGTTCTTGTTGGCCCAATACGGATTGTGGGCGGTTTTCCTTTTTTGGTTCATGTGGATTTCGGCTAAGCGTGCCCTGGCAGGCAATAATCTGGATTTGTACTTAGCCTATTTATTGCATTTTGCTTTGATGCCGAATACCATGTATTATGCCACGGCATTCCTAGTTTTTTATTATATCGACATACTCTATATTTCACCCAAAATTACGGTTGATGATTCAAGGTGGAAAGCGATTGAAAGGAGTTAATCCTTTAGTAAACATAGAATTGCCTCTTGTTACGGTGGTTTCTATTAGTTCAAGTTGCGGCCCTGATGTTTTGGAGCGAACCATCAAAAGTGTTATCCGGCAAGATTATCCCAATCTCGAATATGTTATTCCGGATAATGGAAGTCAGGATGGTTCTGTTGAGGTGTTGAAAAAGTACTCAGATTCAATTTCCTATTGGATTTCTGAACCGGATCCGGGGCTTTACCGGGCCATGAATAAAGGTTATGGATTGTCAACCGGCGAATGGATTTGTTTTATGAATGTGGGAGATGAGTTTCCGGAATCAAATTCGGTTATCTCCGACATGGTGAAGCTAATTCGTGGTACAAACAAAAAACTGGTTTACAGCGATGTAATAATGGTGAATCCTCAGTTTCGCTACCTGAGAAAGTATTCTGAAAATCTGGCTGATAACATGCTAAAAGGCATTTTGAGATTAAATCATCAGGCCATGTTCGCCCACCGGTCTTTGTTTGAAAAAATTGGAATTTTTGAGCAAAACCGATTCAAAATCGCAGCGGATACATATTGGTACAACAAGGTTCTTCATGAGTTTGGTGCAGGAGTTTTTCAATATGCTCCTTTTGTTATGGCCCATTTTTATGAAGATGGTATTTCTTCCAAACCCGAATCCTTTACCACCATGTACAAGGAAGATGTGCAAATCATTCGCGATTTCAAGCGTGGTAAGCTGAATGAAACTTTGTTTTACCTCGATTACGTGAAAAGGAAATTCTTAGCCCAGCTTTTATATAGTTTTTTCAGATCGGGTAGTCTATACAAACTATACAGAAAAATTAAATTCACCGGAAGTGAAAAAGTACAGGAGGTATCGTGAAGTTCAGCCTGATTGTTCCCCTGTACAATAAGTCGGCCACAATAGCCAAGTGCATTCAATCGGTTAAGGAACAGGATTTTGATAGCTGGGAACTGATTATTGTTGATGACGGGTCAACCGATTCGCCGGAACAACTGATTCAACCCTATTTATCCGAAAAGATTTTTTATTTCCGGAAAGAAAATGGGGGAGTTAGCTCGGCCAGGAATAAGGGTATTGAATTGGCAAAGGGCGATTACGTTTGTTTTCTGGATGCGGATGATCAAATTTCAAAAGATTACTTCTCAACCTTTAGTAGGTTCTTAACCGAATTGGATTGGCCCAATGCAATTTGTGCCTCTTATTTTATTGAAAGTCCAGCTGGACTTAGGCGAAATAAACTGGGAAAAGGGTTGGGGGCAATTGGCAAACACGTATATGAAATAAAGGATTTCTTTTTGGCCTATTCTACAGGAGATCCACCCTTAACATCCAATTCAGTTGCCATCCAACGAAACTGGTTACTCAATTCCAATTTGCGTTTTGATACTTCGGTTAAAAACGGTGAGGATACCTTATTGTGGATGGACATTTTCCTTCATACAAAAATCTTCTTGATTGATATTCCAACCTCAACCTATTTCCATTCTGCGCCAAATCGATCCGATCAACTCAATAATTTAAGGGAGGAATTGCCAGTTATTCGGATTCTGGAAATACGCTTTCAAAATCAAGCGAATTTGGAAGTTATGGCATTGTCTTTTAAAACTTTCATTGCAAGGCATTTAATGGTGACGCTACGTGCCAGAATTCTTTTGAAAGACTACAAAGGAGCCAATCTGATGATGAAGGATAAGCGCATCTGGTCTTACAAACCCATTTGGAAGCTTGTGGCTGTGTATCTGTTTTCAAAAATCAAACTGCTCTTAACTCGTCAATTAGGCTAAAGCTTTGCTTTAACCCACTATTTTTGGGTTCAGGTTTGAATAAGGATTGCTTGTATAATAATGGGTTATTAATCAGGATATTGATTAAGACAAGTTTCCATTTTAGTCAATAATCATGCGTTTTTTAGATTCTAAGTCTAAATTACCACCTTTGGTTCAAGCCGATTCTTGTTTTTAGTTTTGATTATGGAGTTGCGAGTTGCACTTATTATTCCTTCCTTGTTAGAAAGGGGCCCTAATATTGTCGCCTGGTCAATTGTTGAGGCGCTTAAGGAAAAGTTGCACTTTGAAGTGTTTTATTTGGATGAAATTGGAGATTTAAAATTTGGATGCAAAACACATAAAATCAGCCTGTTTAAGCCAGTTGATTTTTCAGGTTTTCATATTGTCCATTCACACATGTTACGCCCGGATATTTATTCTTGGTTGTATGTGAAAAATGCTCTAGTGGTTCAGGTAAGTACAATCCATCAATACATTTTCGATAACCTTTCTGATACAAATGGAAAATTGGTTTCCAATTTGGTTGGCAGATTTTGGATTTGGGTTTTGAGTTCCTTTCCGGTTTTAACAACCATCAATCGGCACATGGTTGATTACTACCGGACATTTATTCAAAAATCGAAAATAGTGCCCATTTACAATGGTGTGGCAAAACCTGCAAAAGAAGTGCTGAAATCTGTTAATCTGCCAAAAGACAAAAAGATTATTGTAAGCAATTCGCTGCTCATAAAAAGAAAAGGAATTGATTTACTTCTTCAGGCCTTGCAAGGACTAAACGATTTTCACCTCTTAATTATTGGAGATGGAGAAGAACGAGCCCATTTGGAAAACCTAGCTGTCCAATTGGATATTAAACACCGGGTAAGCTTTGCCGGATTTATTTCAGATTCTTCAAAATACATATCCTGCGCTTCTGTTTTTGTCATGCCTTCCAGGTCGGAAGGATTTGGATTGGCAATTGCTGAGGCCGCAGCCTGTGAGATTCCAATTGTTGCAACCGATATTCCCAGTTTTAGGGAGATGTTTAGTGAAGATGAAGTCTTTTTCTTTGAACCCGAAAATGTAAGCTCCCTTCAGCAAGCCATTCTAATCGCGGAAAAAGAAGGGAAACAAAATGCCGCAAAGGCTTATAAAAAATGGGAGTGCAAGTTCTCAAATCTTGTTTTTGCGCAAAATTGGCTTGATTTTTACCAACATATCCGGAGAAATGATTAAGCTTTCTGCATCCATCGTTGTTTACAAACACAAGCCCCTTGAGCTAAGTAAACTTATTCAGGAGTTTTGCCAAATTTCTGCATTTGAGGTTAAGTTGTTTGTGGTGGATAATTCTCCTTTTCAATCCGATTTTTCAGCCGTTGATTCCACCGGAAAATTGGAATACATTTTCGCAGGAAGCAACCTCGGCTACGGCAAAGCGCACAATATTGCTATTCAGAGGTCTTTGCAGGATTCTCAGTACCATTTGGTGCTTAACCCAGACATCGAGTTCAATGCGGAGGCTTTGGTGAAACTTATTCAATACCTTGATTCGCATCCGAATGTGGGATTGATTATGCCCAAAATCACGTATCCCGACGGTGAAACCCAATACCTCTGCAAGCAATTGCCGGGGCCTTCCGATTTAATTTTTAGGCGTTTTGTTCCCGGTTTTTTGAAAGGTATCATGGAAAAACGCATGAACCAGTACGAGTTAAAACACCGCGATTACAACCAAATTATGCAGGTTGCCAACCTCTCTGGTTGTTTTATGCTGATGCGCTGCGATGCCTTAAAATACACGGGTTTATTTGATGAAGGCTTTTTCATGTATTTGGAAGATACCGATTTAAGTCGGCGCATCAATCAACAATACCAAACCATTTATTATCCCGAGGTGAGCATTGTTCACCACTATCAAAAGGGCTCTTATAAAAATCCGAAACTTCTTTGGTACCATATCAATTCGGCTATCCGCTATTTCAACAAATGGGGCTGGTTCTTCGATCCGGGCAGAAAAACCATTAATCAGGTAATGCCATGAAGGTTTCTATTATCACAGCCGTTTTCTCCAATAAGCGTTTCTTGCCGGATGCTATTTCGTCGGTGCTTGAACAAACCTATTCCGATATCGAATACATTATTGTGGATGGTGGCTCCAAAGATGGTACGGTTGAGTTGGTTGAATCTTATGGCAAGCAAATCGATCTGTTTATTTCTGAACCCGACGATGGGGTTTATTTTGCGCTGAATAAAGGCATTGCCAAAGCAACAGGAGATATCATCGCCTTGCTGCATTCAGATGATTTTTACATGAATAATCGGGTGATTTCTCAGGTGGTGGAGGCGTTTGAGCAAACCTCTTGCGATGCGCTCTATGCCAATTTGTATTACATCTCCAATTCCAATCCGGATAGAATTGTAAGAACCTGGGATGCCGGTGTTTATCACGATAGAAGTTATTACCGCGGATTTATGCCTCCTCATCCCGTATTTTTTGTAAAACGTGAGATTTACGAGAAATACGGTGCTTTCAATACCAGTTTGCGCTTTGCCGCAGATTACGAATTGATGTTGCGCCTGATGTTGAAACATAAAATTAAGGTGCATTATTTACCCAAGTATTTTGTAAGGATGCGCACCGGTGGAAAAAGTAATCGCACTTTGTGGAACCGAATTCAAGCCAATATCGAAGATCGTAAAGCCTGGAAAATTAATGGTTTGAATCCACGCTGGTACACCTTGTTGTTGAAGCCACTTATTAAAATTTTCCAATACCGGATAGTTTCCCAGCGGTTAAGGTAATTTTTTTGAAATGAGTATTTGAAATCCTATGCATCTTCAGTATTCTAAAAAATAGGGCATCTCCAAATTTGAATTTTAAGGGTTCTAAATCCTCTCCCGTTTCCAATCTACATTTTCTTTCAGTTTTTTGGCAGGCATCCCTCCAATCAGAATATTTTTTTCTGAAAACGATTTTGTTACTACCGCCCTCGTGGCTATCACAGAATTATCGGCAATTTCAACTCCCTTTAAAATGGATACATGGGAGGCTATCCAAACATGATTTCCAATGCTGATGCTTTGTGCCGGATTGATTCGCATATTGGTGTTTGTATCCAAGATGGAATGCGAATCTCCTGTCCGCAAATCAATATCATAAGCAAGCATACAATCTTTTCCAATGTGAATTTTTGAATGCGACTCCGTTACAGCAAGATGGGCATTTTCAATGCTCGTATTTTCTCCAATTACCGCTTCACAATTCTCGTCCTCAATCCAAACCGAACCACCTTGGTTGAATCTGACTCCCTGGCCTAGGAAAACCTTGTTATTGTTTCCCCGAATATAAAAGCTTACCCCCTTTAAGAAGCAAGTTTCCTGAATTTCAAGAGTATTGTTATGGCCTTCAATGTCGAATTTGCAATTTTGTAAAAGGGCCGATTTGGCAATAATCAAGCTGTTGTTTTTTCCTTTGATACGTTTAATTGGGAAAAATTGGTTGATTCTTGGTCCGCTAATCAACATACGAAGGTATTTTTCAATAACCGGATGCTTCTTTGTCAGTTCCTTTATACGGTCTTTCATTCGTATTGTTTTTCTTCTGTAGCGATTCAATCAAACCAAATTCAAGTTAAGCCTTTTAAGATCCTTCCCCAAATGCTTTATGAAGTTTAGAGGTCAACCAAAATAGAGGTGCAAATTTTGCAACTCCTTCTTCGCATAACTCGATTGGATAAGCTTCTTCTTCCATTTCATTGGCAGTGTAACCTTATTGAATTCAGGTTCAAGTTACCTAATTCCACTTCACCGAGAATTTCTTTTCCCTTCTTGTAACTTATTCAACTAAACCACCGTTTCTCCAAGCGCAGGTTTAAACAGAATGCAAAAGTTTTCTTGAATTTGTTTTCCTGCATCATTCTCCTCAAAACTAGTTCCAAATAAGCTTGTGAATTCCTGCTTTTTCTCAATAAATGCTTTCAGGTCAGTGTCCTTGAAATTCGATACAGTCGTTAGATTTTCATACCTGTGGGGAAATGAAGAAATTGAATTGGGTGAATGAAGAATAATGCAATCTTCATGGCTGGATTTCTCGTGTATCAAAATCCAAATTTGAAAGGGCCGATTCAAGTTGCTTATTTCTTCCGCTAGTGTATCAAAACTTCTGAATAAACAGGCTAAATGGGCGCTCCGTTTTTTGATTCCTTTGAAGCCCCAATTGTCAATATGGATTTTGTCGTATGAAAAATACCCGTCCTGTATCCACACTTTGGGAAGGTGAATCTGGCGATTTCCCAAGGAGTTAAAATACCTTCTTAGTCCACGCTTTTTCTTCATGCACAAGAAAGGTTCAATACAACAGCAAATTCGGACTCAAATTTGGAATAATTGCACCTATTCAATGGTTGCAATTACCTTCAATTCAATGGCAATTGGCGTTGGCAGGCAATTGATTTCTAGCGTGGTTCGGCATGGCGGATTTTCACCAAAATACTCAGCCCAAAGGCTATTGTAAATCGGAAAGTCATCTTTCATATTGGTAAGAAATACAGTTACGTCCACAATTTTATCCCAACTGCTGCCCGAATCTTCCAGGATGTATTTGATGTTTTGAAAAACCGAACGACATTGGGTGGCAATATCATACGAAACAATATTTCCTTGTTCGTCCAATTCAACTCCCGGAATTTTTTTGGTGCCACGTTCGCGTGGTCCTACACCCGATAAAAACAACAAATTACCTACCCTGCGTGCATGAGGATATAAACCCACCGGCTCCGGTGCTTTTGATGAATGAACGGCTTTTTCCTGATTCTCCATGTTGCGAATATACCTTCAATTCTTAAATGGCAATTACCTTTTTTGATTCACTTACCTGCATCCAATTGCTAGAGAGTTTCCGAATTTGGTCGCGTAAAACTTCACGCAATTTCTGTTTTACAAAGGGACGATAACTTACCAAACTGATTTCCCGTACCGGCTCTGGGGAAGAAAAGGAACGCAATTGGTGTTTCCGCTCGGCATCTAAGTCCAGACTTGCCAGGCGGGGAATAATGGTTATGCCTTTATTTACTTCAACAATTCGAATTAAACTCTCAATGCTACCGGCTTCGTAGTGCAGGTTTCGGTTCAATTCTTTTTTCTGAAGCTCGCACAAATTCACCATCTGACTCCTCAAACAATGCCCTTCTTCCAATAACCAGAGGCGGTTAATGTCTAAATCGCCCGGCAAAACATAGTTTTTCTTTAGCTCCTGTTCTTCCTTCGATACAAACACGTCGAAAGGTTCATAAAACAAAACCTCCTCCGTAAACTCCGCTTGCTGAAGCGGTGTGGCCATTAAACCTAAATCAAGCTGGTCTTTTTGAAGTTGTTCCAAAATTTCAGCGGTGCTTATTTCAACTAGTTTCAAGCTAATATCCGGATAGGTTTGCATAAACTCTGACAAAAAGCGAGGTAGGAGATAGGGTGCTAGGGTTGGGATAATTCCGAGTCTTATTTCTCCTTTGATTTCGTTTTTCAAATCCTTTGGCAATTCCTTCAATCGCGCAGCTTCAGCAAGTACTTTACGGGCTTGAGGAATAATAATCTCACCGGCCAGAGTAATACTTACCGGTTGCTTGCTGCGGTCGAAAAGCTGTACGCCCAATTCTTCTTCCAGCTTTTTTACCATCATACTTAGCGTTGCCTGGGTTACAAAACAAGCTTCGGCGGCGCGTGCAAAATGCCGGTGGTTGTCAATGGCTACAATGTATTCAAGCTGTTGTAAGTTCATGGTGTTAGATAATTTCTATGCAAATATAGAAATATTCAGTTTGATTGAATATCTGGGTAGGCACAACTTTGCATCATCAATTTCAACAAAAACAACAACGAATTATGCAAAACAGAATCTTATCAATCGGAAACATGTTTCCTGATTTCAACAAAAAGGCCGTAGTGTCAACCGAAAAAGGTAAAGAGTTTGCCGATATCAATTCCCTTGAACTGCGCGCAAAAGGCGAGTGGATGGTAATGTTCTGGTGGCCAAAGGATTTTACCTTCGTTTGTCCAACCGAGATTGCCGAGTTCAACAAGCGCTACATGGACTTTCGCGACCGCGACACCTTGTTGTTAGGGGCTTCAACCGATACCGAATTTGTTCACCTGGCCTGGAGAAACAACCACAACGACTTAAAGGAACTGCGTTTCCCAATGATTGCTGATACGTCGAAATCATTGGCTGATGATCTTGGAATTCTTTCGGCTGAAGAAAAGGTGGCTTACCGTGCAACATTCATTGTCGATCCTGAAGGTATTATCCGTTGGGTTTCGGTAAACGATTTGAACGTGGGTCGCAATGTAGATGAGGTTTTGCGTGTCCTTGATGCCTTGCAAACCGATGAATTATGTCCTTGCAATTGGGTTAAGGGAGAAGAAACTATTCAAGCCTAAGTATGAAAGCAGTTGCAAACGAAACCTTGGTAGGCTTACTCGAATTGGTGGCCTTAACCGAAAGTAGTCAGGCTTTGAATACGCTGGCAGAAACAGAAAATCGATACTTGCGCGATTTAAAAGTGAACCTGGGAAATGCGCTGGGTTTTTCAACCCTAACCAAAAAGGAAAGTTACCTGCTGGCTCTTGCCGTTGCTATTAACGATAAATGTACTTCCCTGGTTGAGGCATTCACTCGCCTGGCAACCGATGCGGGTGCAAGCCAGGAAGAAATTGCTGAAACCTTTGCCTGTGTTAGTTTATTAAATGCAAACAATGTGTTCTACCGGTTTAGGCATTTCACCAAAAAAGAGTTCTACCAAAACACTCCTGCTGGAATTAAAATGAGCATCATGATGAATCCCGTTTTGGGCAAGGAATTTTTTGAATTGATGAGCCTAATGGTATCGGCACTCAACGGTTGCGAAATGTGTGTTAATGCCCACGAAGCCTCGGTATTGAAGCTGGGGTCTAGCGAGCAACGCATTTACGACACCATCCGATTGTCGGCCATAGTTCGCTCATTTACTAGTCTTTATTTCTAAAACAATTCAATTACCGGTGCAATTTGTTGTGCCGGTAATTATTAACCTATTAAAAATGACAAGCAATTACATTGGCATAGATGCCCAAAAAGCAGCCGAATTAAATTCAAAATTAAATGCATTACTTTCGGCTTATCAGGTATTTTACATGAATGTCAGGGGATTTCACTGGAACATTACCGGAGAAAAATTCTTTGAATTGCATGTAAAATTTGAAGAGATTTACGACAATACCTTGCTGAAAATTGATGAAATAGCAGAGCGCATTTTAACCCTTGGTGGTACGCCTATTCACGGATTTAGCGATTATCTCCGGCACTCGGAAATTGCAGAAATTACCAATTGCAGCAATGGAAAAGAAGCCGTTCAGCATGTACTGGAAGGCTTTAGCGAATTGATTAGGCAACAACGCCAGCTTCTTGAATTGGCAGCAGATGCGCGCGATGAAGCCACCAATGCACTCATGAGCGATTATATCCGTGAGCAAGAAAAACTGGTTTGGATGTTCAGCGCCTACCTCAGGTAAACAAAACAGAAGGGAAGGGATTCAATCGTTCCCGAATCGAACTTATTTTCTAATTCAAAATTTGATTTTTTGGGGTTGCCCTGCTCGGAAAATCTGTGAAAAACGGAAAATTTGTAACGCAGGGCCGGGCTATTCCTTCCAATCTTTTTTGTGTTGCCAACGCGGCCTCCAGCCCACCAAAAAAGGATTTCCAGTGCTATCCCTAACCCATTGGATTTCGTAGGTCAACCGAGATTCTCAAAAAAATGGAATTGCTGCATATTAAAATCAAAAAAATATACATAATAGCAATGAGCATAAGCTAAATCCATTTTTGATAGTAGTGGGATAAAATGGCTCTGTGAATTCAAAGAACCTATGGATAATGCCCGCAGATTAGTAAGTTCTTCGCTTGAAGTAGGAGGGACTTAAAATTCACATTGAACCTGAATTTTCTGATTTTTCAGTTTATCTAAAAGGTAATAGCGATGCGAAAATCCTACAAGGATCATAACTTTTTTTGTTGGATTCTGATTTATAAGGTCAATGCTATTTTTAGCAAGACTATTGTTTCGTTGGTTCATTTCAAAATCAACATATAGCTCAAAGTTTTTTCGTATCGACACCGAATCGCCTTTAGCATCCTTTAGTTTAGTTGTTTCAAAAAGGTCGTATTTATCGGCAATTTCCTTTAGTTTAAAATATTTAAAATAGTTCAGACTGTCGGAAACTACATCCAGCCTGGTTTGATTTATTTCTCTCAAGGTTTTTGTTTTGTACAGCGTTGCAATGCTGTCGTAATAAAACAATCGTTCAATTGCAGCTTTCTCGGTTTGGTTTAATTTATGAGTAGCAATTAGGGTGTTTAAAATCTGGCCAAATTCATTTGTAATTTCAGGAAAAACGCCAAGTTGTTGTCTGATTTCCTCTCTGCCTTCAAGTTCTATGGGTCTGATGTTTACCTGTGGAAAATTCATTTTATACCGAACGCTTGCTATCATTTCATTTCCATCAAATAAAGTCCTGTAGGTAAAGTCTTCATAAAAAAAGGAAGAGTCAAGTTCCATCAAAATAATATCTGGCTTATACCTGACTAATAGCGAATAAATGGAGTCAGCATTGAAGCTGTTGGTCTTATTGTGGACAGTGCCTACTAAAAAAACCTTAGGTTCAGCTTGTTTAGGAATTCCGCAACTCAAGAATAGGAGGCTCGCAAAAATTATCAAGTAAGAGGTAATTCTTTTTATCATGTTAAAATGTATGAGTTTCAAAATAGCACCTAAAATAAGGGTTGGGTAGGAGCAAGATTCGTCTGAAAAAGAGCTTACCACACCCAGTTGGGTAAAAGTATTAAAAGCAGCTAGATTGTACAAGTTGACAGTTGGTAAATTTGGCGGAACAAATGGAAAATGTATCTAGAAGATAGTTCTTCCAAGGTGATAAAAGTTGTTCGATTAAGAAACATGACCCAGGGATTCGTTCGAGTTTAAAAGGAATCTCAATTAGCAAGGCAAACCAATTTGAGCAGCAAACAGAAACGGGAAGGGATGGAGGAAAACCAATTGTAGAAAACGAAACCCCTCTCAAAATCCGAAGATGAAGAAGCAGTGGTTTTACTTTGCCCCATAGCTTAGAGCCCGGTATCGACCAACACTTAATAGAACAAAAAAGCCCTGACATTGCTCAGCATGTCGGGGCTTTTTCGTCTATTACGCTAAATGTTAGCGGTAGTTATTTTTTCATATTTCGTTAATTCAAAATAGATTGGTAATATTTTGCTTTTTCCATTTTGTCCCATGAGGTATAAATTCTAACGACTTCCTCTAATTCTGTGTCTGTTATCTCAATTTCTGATTTCTTTAGAATTTCAGATATAGTTTTGTTTTCAGAATTTTGCTTCTGAGATTTTCTTCTACAATCAAGACAATTGTTAGGTTGAGCGTTGATGGGGAGTTTATAAGATTCATACCAAGCTTTTTTTTCTTCTTTAGTAAATATGAATTCTTTCTTGCATGAATAACATTTGAGTTGCGTGCCAAAATATGCTAAATGAGGAGTCCAAGGGGTTTCTTGTAATCCTAGTATTGTCAAAATTGCTCTTTTCTTTTCTAAACAATTGTCACATGCCCATTCAAAGTTTGAGTCAATAAAACTGCCATACGTATATTGATCAAGTTGCAACTCTTTATAGTGCTTAAACTCTTGTCTTTCGATTTTTTCAAGAATGGAGATGCAAGTTTGCATTTCTGTTCGATGTCTCTCTGTCAAGCAGCAAGGACATTTTGCAAGTTTATTCTTGGGTTTTTTCAATGGTCTGTCTTTATAATTACCGCTAACGTCAGAGTCTCGAAGAGTCGGGATGTGGTGAAAAAACTATTCACAATCTTTAATATAAATTTGGGGGTAAACTTGGAGAAAAGCAAGTTTGGTTGGTAATAAATTTGTCTCAAGAAAGCGGTTTGAATTATATTACTGGAAGAAATCACCTGGAATTTGAAAATGATTGTTTGGAAGTAGGGGTTGAATAAGATTACTCGGCTATATTTGGTGTGGCTATTATTCTTAGTACCAGAAGAGCTATTTGGTGCCAACCGAAACGGACTAAAAGCGCATATCCAATTTCTGAAGATTTAGAAGCGAAGATTTTACTTTAACCAATAGGGTGTGAGCTCGATATCGGCCAACACGTGCAAGAACATTAATGCTCCAACAAAACTGAGCTTGTAGGGGATTTTTTATGAGGCTTTTTAGTCTATTATGCTGTTGTTGTTCTCTGCTAAACTTCCTGATTAGTCGTTCAGTCGAGACTCAATGTCCATTTGTTGATGAAGTATCCGGATGATTTCGACTAATTTATTTTTCAAATTCACTTTTTAGAAAATGAAATGAGATTTAATCCTGGAGCGGAAATAGCCTTCTCTGATGTCAGAATAGTCTTTGCCAAATGTTGGGTTATTCGCATTATGAAGATTCTTAAGAAAAGAATCCCGATTGAATTTTTCAAGGTAACCAGATTCCTCACCTTTTTTTAGTTCGTTAATCAATTCAACCTTTTTAGCCTCTTCAAATTCAAACAACCTAAGTGCAGCTCGAACTACTTCGCTTGCAGACGAGAATTTCCCGGACTTTACTTATTGAGCTATAAAATTTTCAAAATAGTCAACTAATAAAATGGATGTATTTTTCGCCATGGCTTGTAATAATTTCCAAGTCAAACATACCAACTTTTGGTATAGTTTCACAGTTTTTTTTCTTAATGGTAAACAAGTTGGTTGCGCATAATCTTGAGTAACCATGAAACTGAAGAAATAATCCACAAAGCTGAATATGTACTAAACCGGGAGAAAAGCAGTTCAAAGTCGAACGACTAATTTAAATACTTTCAAAAACTTCGGCAACGAAATATCATGGATTGCCCAATTCCTAAAGTTACTTTTGATTTAGCTTCTTTTTTCCTTCGCTACTGATGGCACTGCTTCTAGTGAAATTTTTTATTGTACCAGCTTTTTTAAATCGCAATGCACTCCAGTCTTCATCCAAAGCAATTTGCCTAACAGGTTCAAATCCAACCTGGCCAAGAGCTTCCCAGCCATTGTCTCTGTTGAACTCACAGGTGTATTTTTTTGAACTCATTTTGGGGTAAGCAAGCCATACCAGACAGGTGTCATTTAATTTCTGGCAGGTTTTTGCAACCTGTTCCACTTCTGAAAGGGTCTTTACAAATGCTAAAATAAATTCAGGCGAATTAGACGAGGAAGTTTGGGTATAAACCTTTCCAATTTTTGTAAAATGCTCCAATTGATTCGAGAATTCATCTGGATAACCCAAAATATGAAATGTACTTTGGTTTTTAATATTTAGCTTCTGTGTAAGATTTTGCATAGTTGTTCAGCTGAAAGGTTTGGTGCTTAAATTGAAGGGCATCGAAAATCTCAAATTGATGCTCCAACTGAGTGAATCCGTTAGTAATATACCGAATAATTTCTGTTGTAATTAAGGAACTTACCCAGAATAGCAAGGGTGGGAAAATTCCTGTTTCATTACAAGTTAATGGTTCAGTTTCTTTTAATCTTTCAGATAGGTTAAATTGGGTTTTTGGAATTTGAGCCATAATCATTCCTTTCCAGCCACTTGCAGCTGCATAAAATAGGGGTTTCTGTAGCTCATAACACGCTTGAGAAATTGAAATTCTACTGCTTAAATCATCACAAGTATCTATTACAAGGTCGGTTAGTTGAATGCGATAATTATCTTCCGGAAATCGAATTGGTTTTGGAATGCCTTCAACCTGAATTTCAGGATTCTGCTCGCTAAGTTTTTGGGATAAAGTTTCGGCTTTATTTTTTCCCAGTTCATCGGGATTGAAATGAAATTGTCTGTGAAGATTTTCCATTTCAATACAATCTCCATCCATTAGTTGTAATGAGCCAATACCCATAGCGGCTAATTCGGTAGAAATCGGAGTTCCAAGTCCGCCACAGCCAATAATTAATACCTTTGCGTTCCTCAGTTTTTCCTGATTCAATACGCCAAATTCGGGAAGTATTATCTGTCTGGTATACCTCATAAGCCGCTTTTGATTTGATTTACAATAGTTGGGTCGCTAATTTTTGTATCCGCAGCAAGTAAAATGGCTTTTGAGATGATGAGCGAAAGAATTCGGTCTCCCTCAAAGGGTAAATAAACGGTATCTTCTTCCCTTATTTTTTTACTGTCGGGAATAATACATAAATACTGGTCGTTAGGTTCCATTAAAATATTCGATGAACCAATATGGATTTTATAGGTTCTCCATTTGCCTTGAACTTTTAGAAAGTTTCCTTCGAACTGGCAATTCTGGGCTATTTTTAACCTCGGTATCAGCCGTTCAAGCAATTGTTTTCTGTTTTTTGATAATTCTCCTAAATCGCCAAATGCATAGTTTTGCCAATAGGTAGTGTATGCTTGAAGTCCGCCGTTGTCTTGCCAGTTGGGGTCGTTTCCTACACTCGCTACTCCAACAAACAAATCGACATCCCGCATAATTTCTGAAAAAACACGGACCGGTACCTGCTCCAATGGAATTGCGTCATGGGTTTTAGTATCTGTAAATCGAACTTGGTCTGTGCTTAAGTAATTCCAAATTCCACTTTCATTTAATTGGTCTTCTTGGTCAACTGCACTGGTTAAAAATTCTGCATTTAGATTGTATTCGGTTAATTGAATACTTGCAGTTCCATCATATCCACCATCCCAAGCTCCCATAAGGTTGGCTGTCCAACCGCGCCCTTTCGCCAAGGTAACAAATTGATGCTGTCTCAGTAAATGTGCCGCCATTCTGTTGCTGTACAAATTTGTCCTTCGTTCGGCGTCGGTTAACAAGTAGATTTCTCGAAATGCTTGTTTGAAGGGTTGTTTCAGTTGAATCCGCAAAATCAAATTTCGCCAAGCAAGCACACTTGCCAATTCCGATTCACAGGGATGCCAAAGTTGAACTTCGTCATAATCCTTTAGGTTGATTGGGTTTCCTAAATTATCCCTCCATTCACCCTCATAGAAAAGAACATCTTTGGATTTTCCTTCAGCAATAAAATTCCAAATACATCTTCTGGCTATCCAACCTAAAATACCGTGCTTTAAGTAATTCTCCCAAAAGTAATCCATGCTTATTTTAGCCTGGCTTCGCAGTTTCAAATCAAATCGTTCTTTTTGAACCTGGGAGCTTGATTCAATTTGCTTGATGAGCGATTTGAGTTGTCCCAACTTTTCAGCCTGGAATTCTTTCACATTTTGAGGTATTGCTGTTTGAATTTTTCCCAACTGATTGGTCCATTTTAACTGGCATTTTCCGGGTTTCTCAATTTCAAGCGTGGCTGTATACTCACCCAAGAAAAAATCTTTCTTCCCATCCACCAGGTTAAATCCTTCACAGGCCATGTCTTCCAATTCTGATAGGCTGAGCCCTCGTTTGGCGGCGTTTTCATTCAGGTATTTGTTTATCAGTTTTTTAATGCTGAGTACTTTAATTTTAGTACTTAAGCGACTTAATTCAGCAATACCCGGAAACCCTTTTTGATTTGCAAGAACATAAACACATGCATTACCTAGTGCAGTCGCGGTGGGACCTTTCTGTGGAATTTTTTTATAAGCACGTTCGGTCAATTTGCTCAGTAGACTAGTAGTTTTATGGTCGTTAAACTTTACCATAAGCCAAATCAGGGATTTCATGTAATCCAGATTCTGCGGACTAGATAAGCAGGTTTCAACAAAAATTTGTTGTGTAACACCCCATTGGAGTTTTACTTCACGGGTTTGATTGGGAAGTTCAATTAAATGCTCCATCCACTTGTGCATTTCCTCCCTGAAGCCATCCACTTTTAATTTTTCAATCCAGCTATCCGCCTTTTTTAAATAGCTTTCGGTAGGTTTTGAACCTGTTGCTAAAGCTGCCTGTGCAATCAACTGGAACCAAATTTCACGAGTTTGGCTTGGCATTGCTATCAAAGCTTCATTTACATAGCTTCCAAACGCATCAGATTCCGGAAAATACCATTCGCGGGAATTGGGTTCATTTAGAAGATAGTCGAGTTTATCAACAAACTTGAGTAACTGTTTTTCTTCATTTTTTTGAAATTGACTGAGAATTGCTTGCTTTAATTTTTTCAATTCGCCAATCACTTCTTCATTCAGCTCAATTTTCTTTGTTTTGGGTTTGATAGCGGCTATGAAATGTGAAAATCCCCAGTCGTTTAAATTGGAAGAATATAGTTTTTCCAGGTTAATCATTTCTTGAATCCAAGCCAATTTGAATTCATCCGAAAGGTCAGGTTTGGCTTTCAGGAAATGTTTAATGAAGGCCGATTTAACAGCTCTTAGATAGTGATTTCTCTGATTGGAATCGAAGTCCTTTTTGAATGTGAGAACTTCATCCAAGTAAGTTTTCAGGCAGTAAAGTATAAATTTTTGCTTTAATTGATTATCCCATGCTTCAAATTCGGCTAAAATAATCTGTGAATCAAGCTTGAAAAAATACCAGGAATTTCCTTCTTTTTCTGATTCACGAATCGTTTCCTGGATAAGTTTGTCAAAGGATTGGATTTCGTTATCAAAGTAATTAATTACTTTTTTGACAAATTTACTGAGCATTTTATCCTCCAATCAAAGGGGTTAATCGGATAAATTGAATGGTCGAATTGAATTTGATTTCTAATTTTGTTGAGAGTTCATCAATTTGATTTCCATCCACTAAGACAAAAAATCTACTTTGTTTAAAGGCCTTGATGGCTTCTGCTATGGCAGATTTTCTATCTATTTTTAAAATTGCTTTCTCTTTTTTCTCTTGATTGAGAATGCGTTCCATAAGATTCGGAGAAGCGTGCATTAGGGATTCTTTTTCTTCCAATTGTTTTTCAACTTTGGCAATAATCAAATCCTCAAGTGTGATGCTTGTTTCATTCCAATCAAATAGCCATTCGGAAATAATTTTTCCATCCAATAGCTCTTCCTTTACTGCAATTTTAACCATTATCTAACCCTTCTGAATAAACGTTCAGCCAAATCAAATTTCCCTTTGCTCTCAATTCTTAACCAATAGCCTCCAAGTCCAACCAATATGCCTAATACGATTTTCCATAGGCCCTTTTCCCAGGAGAAAAACACTATTTCCTCGGTGCCAAGTTGGTTACTTATGGAGTATTCTTGGGCAATACCCGATACCAACAATACAAATGCAAAACCAAACCAATAGGTATATCCGGTTGATACATCCGGTTTAAAGGATATTTTTAATTCCCATTCTTTAATCAAGTTTTTTTCTTTGCATAAGTCTCTAAACTCCTGCACCAATGGTTTTATTTGTTGGGTTATTAGGGGATTTCCGGTTTTAAATCCCTTCATCCACAAGCCCATAAGAAAAACCAATTCCCGTTCATCTCCCGAGTACCAATAAATTTTTCGAATGGTTTTCCCTTCATCCGGCAAGCCGCAATCCTCTAGTTCTTCGGATAGTCTGTATAAATTGCTTTTAAATTGTTTGCGCGCCATTTTGCCGAGATTCTACCTAACGAGTATAGCAAAAAATCTTGGTTCCTGTGAAGCTTTTGATATAATCCTTTCGGCTTTTGGGAATCATTTAAGATAAAGGGATATCAGATTTTCAGGTTGGTAAATCAGGAATTAATTCTAAATCCAATGACATTCTTGTTCTCAAAAAGTCACTAATAACTAATTTTAATACTCGTTTTAGATTTTAACTCATCCATAAAATTTAGACTTCTATTTAGTAACCAATTGAGGACATTTAACTTAAGAGGTATTTAGTTTTTTTTGCTGTAACTTTTGTAGCCAAAAGTCACCAAAAGCTTTTCCTGTTGGAGGTGCCTGCTTTCCCTACAGGCCAACCTCGGTCAAAATCCCTCCCTGCCTTTTCGCGCCTGCTTCGCTCTTACGCTCTGGCCTGCCCGAAGCGAACCAGCCAATAAGGCAAGTCGCGCAGCCCGGCCCGCGGATTTTGCCCGCACGCATCCAAAGATTCCGCCTATGCGGAACTGCCATCCCAAGATCCCGATTTCTTCGGGAACAGGAAAGTTCCGACTCACAACTTAAGGGCGTCCCCATTTCTAGATTCTGGAATTCTATCCCAAATTACAACCAATTTAATATTCAAAATTAGGGTCCGTTTTTGTTAATAAATTTGCAAGGTTTTTTTGCTATCGTATGTTTTCCTCGTAAACTGGATGTAACACTTTTTGGCTTAATAAATTGAAATTCAGTCGAAATAAGACTTTTTGAGGGTCGACAATTTAGAAACTTAAGTCAATCCTGAAGTTGGTTTGAGCCTTATATCTAATCCAAGAAAATTTATTCACTTAGGGTCTCCAACCCCTCAGGAAATCTTCTGTTTTCATGCGCTTCTTTGATTCTGGTTGAATTTCAAGCAATTCAATGCATTGGTCTTTGCATTTCACGAGAATTCGATTTCCCGATTCAATCTGAATATCGCCGGCATTTAGCTGATTTTCGAAGTTCACCAATTTTGCTTTTAGCACTTTCATGGGTTTTCCATGGAATAAAAACCATGCAGCCGGGTAGGGGCTCATTCCTCGGATAAAATTATATACCTCAATTGCCGATTTACTGAAATCAATTTGACAAGTTTCTTTAAAAATTTTGGGTGCAATTTTCCTGCTTTCATCCCCTTGCGGCTCACCTTTCGTTTGGCCCTTTTCAATCATTTCAACCGATTCCAAAATAGCTTCGGCGCCCAATTCCATCAAACAATCGTGCAATTCTCCAGCATCCATCTCATCACCGATTTGAAATTCTTTACGGAGTAAAATATCGCCTGTGTCTATTTCATGTTTTAGGAAAAAAGTACTTACACCCGTTACTTTTTCTCCATTGATAATTGCCCAGTTTATGGGTGCCGCACCCCTGTAATCTGGAAGTAAGGAGGCGTGTAGGTTCATGGTTCCCAGTGGTGGCATATTCCAAACTACTTCTGGCAACATCCGAAACGCAATTACCAATTGAAGCTCGGCTTGGTAACTTTTTAGTTGATTCAAAAATTCAGGATTCTTGAGCTTTTCGGGCTGAAGAACTGGAATAGCATATTTTAATGCTACTTGTTTTACAGCAGATTGCTGAAGATTCATTCCTCTTCCAGCAGGTTTATCGGGTGCAGTAACTACTGCAACTATGTTTTTTCCGGCTTTGATTAAGTGTTCAAGCGAGTGAGAAGCAAATTCAGGTGTTCCAAAAAATACAATACGCATGGTCCAAAGTTAATTCAAATTCTAATCTCAATTTCCATAAGCCCATTTTGAATCAATAGCAATCCGAGGTCCTTGTTTAATAAATGGATTTAGGTAATCTGCATACACATCGCAATTTCCAGTTATTTCATTAAGCCTTTCCAAATCATCGGCTTTCACACAAAGGCTTTTAAATAGTCCTTCCTCTTGGTGCCATTCCAGCTTTCTGGTCCGATAGAGTATATAGGCCATATTCATACGAACCAATGCTGATAGCTTAGCATCCTTGCTGTATTTCAGTGCGTTGTTGTAAAATGGAAGCGCATCCGTGCCATACACGTATTCTTTGCTCACTTCCTGAATAAGGTCTTGTTCGGAGTCATAACTTGAATAATGATTTGATACTATTGGCCAGGAATTGCCTTCATGACTCATGTTCAAGTGCGCATTTCCCAAATAAAACCAAAGTTCCGGCTGATTCGGATTCTCTTTCAATGCAGCTTCCCAACTTAGGTACTGCATTAAGAAATCACGTTTGTTGTAACGGTAGGGATGTGAGGATGTTGTTCTAAAAATAAAAGGGTCATTGTCGATATAACTGAAAGGATTTTTGCCTAATTCTTCATCCGAAAACTGACTGTACCAAACATAGGCCTCTTTCATTTTTTTTGAGCGAACCAAGCGCATACCATAATAATCCTTGATTTGTTCCATGGGATAGCAATCTACTTTTCGCCAGGACTCACAAAATTGCTGAGGTTTGGAGCAAACAAACTTTTCAAATTCTGTCTCAGGTTCTTGTTCTATTCGTTTAATCAGTTCAAAAAGACCTTTCGTGCTGGCGTTTTTATATAGATCTTCCAGGTAATACCATTGTGAACCGCTGATTAAATCGGTTTGTGCGGTCATTAAAAAACCAAGAGCCTCGGTTTCGCGGTGTTTTCTGTAAATCATCCCGCAGGTACGCCAAACCTGAGCAATGGCCCTTGTTGGGTTTTCCAGAAAATGGGTATGGGATAAGCTCTGGGTTAATTCCATTAATTTCTTTTCGGTTTCAACACTTCTTCCATGGGCCAATTGGAAGTCAAGAATCACCTCAAACAATTCAATTTGAATTTGCATTTTGGGTTCCATTACTTGATTTTTCAGCAGTTGAATGGCCTGTTTTGCTTCTTTGGGTTTTTCGAGTAAAAGAGTGCAATACACTTCCAACATACTTAGAAATACCTTATCTGATTCAGGTGAAGCCTGTTTCAATTGCTTAATCCAATTGCTGAATTCAATCAGGTATTGCTTGTCGTTTCGGTGGTTTTCTATATAATTGAGTTGCAACTCCTCATCCCAATAGCTGTATTCAACCACATCTTGACCTGCAATTGGTTTAGTGAGAATCCAGTTTTCTATTTTATTCAGTTCCCTTAAAATAAGGAAATTCAAATCGCGATTGGTTGGGTCTAATTGATAAATGCGTTTAAGGATTGGAAGGGAATGTCCTGGATTTTTTAATTCAATTAATACCAATGCACTTGCCTGTTTCTTAGCATCCGGGCTGGCTTTTGCCTGTTCTTCTAGAAAGGCCTTGTCAATCAATCGTGCAGTTCGGGAACGTTTATCCAATGCAAATCTGAAACACTCAAACAAAGCTTCATTCCCCTTGAATTGTGCTACATAATGAAAAGCCGAATAGTATAACCAGTCTTTTTTACCATGAACAAAATAATTTTCCCAGATCGTTAATGCTTCTTGTTTTGGAAGGTCATTTCGAGAAGTTTCTTCTTGTTGTTGGACATATTGATAATAGCTATCTACAATTTTCCAATACGCATATCTTCGTTTTACCCAAGGATTTTTAACGGTAACCAGGATTGAATCCAGGTTTGATTTTTGATGATTTTGAGTTGAAATAGTAAAGTCCAACCAATAGTTGTAAGGCAGACTTCCCTTGACATGTTGGTCTTTTGCAAATTCCAAATAGGTTGCCAGTTCAGGATTGTTTTTCCAGGCATAGGCAAGTGCAGGGTTATTGGTTCGCCACTGATCTTTGTGTTGTTGAAACTCCTGATTTCCCAATTGATAAAGGAAAAAGTAAAGGTCGTTTTTGTTAATTCCACTTCCCTCAAATTGAGTCATCCATTCCGCCAGATTTTCTTTGTCGCCCTGACTAAGTTGATTCTCAAAAAACTCGCTTGAATGCGTTACAAAATCCAGGTCATATACAAAGGGAAAAAGTTCGGTAATAGGCAATAAATCAGGAAAGACATGGTTAACCTGAACTGCTGAATTCATTGGGTAGTCAATGCAATTCTGCGCCTGAAAGGGAATGCCAAGCGTACTAATTAACAGCAGGATAGAGCATTTCAAGGCTTTCATGACTATTCAATTGATTGCGGGTTAATGGATTCAAACTGAAAATTGAGAGCGAATAGGTTGAGCTGTTTTTTGCTTCATCCACCAATTTCAAAGCCTCTTTTAATTCCTTCATGCCACAAGATTCTAACTTAAGAACTTGTCCTTTCCGGATATAATTTCCTTCCAACACAGTATCTCTTTCCGATTTAAAAATACCGGGTCGTTTAATCTCACAAAATTCGGATAATGATTTTGAATCCTGATTGCGCAACAAGGAAACAAATTGCCTGTTGTTGAATAACACAGTCCATTGAAAAGAAGGCAATATAAAGTCGAGTGGCAGAGGATATTTTTCCTGTCCTTTTAAGTAACTTAGTCCAAGCTGGTAATCAAAAATTGAGTTTTCCTCCCTGAATATCTTCGGCGACTCAAAGTTATAAAGCATTAATGCGGCCTTATCTACCGGCGGTACGCCCATTGTTTTGCGGTATTTGTAGGCAAACAAGCGAAGGGTTACTGAAACTTTAAATGAGTGGTTTTTTGACTTAAGCTTTTTCAGAAAATTAAAATAGGCATCACGGGTAGTTTGGGTCCAGTCGCAATCAATTTGGACTTCTTTTGTTTCCGCCGGAATGCGCTCTCGAATTTTTGCTGCCAGCATTTCCAGTTCCTGAGCATTGGCCTGCTCAAATACCCGATTGGTAATAAAAACAACCGGCACTTGTTCGTAAAAATCCTCGTACTTGGGTTCACCCGGACCAGTTTCCGGATAAATTCCAAGTTGGGCACTCCAATCAATGTCGTATAGCTTGTAATAAATCGTGCTTGCCTTCGATTTTTTTAACAAAGGAATATAGTCTGAGAAGTTGTCTTCGTCGTTCCAATTGGCATTGGTTTTCCACCAATAATAGCCAAGTTTTGAATGGCTTGATGGCTTACTGCACGATAACAGCAGCAATAGTCCCAACAATAGGGCAGGGGGTTTCATGGTTTTAAAAGCTAAAGATTTATTGAATTTGAGCTCTTCGTAAACGATCATTGATGGTTAGACCCAATCCCGATTCAGGGAATTTTTCTGCAACTATCAATTCGGGTTTCATTGCATCTGCTTTACGAATTGTAGCATAAAGGGCTGCTGCGGCCTCATCCATGTTTCCATTGGGTGACAAAACTAGCTGTCGTTCTTTTGGAATTTCTGCAACCCATTCAGAAAATCGGATACAAACCAATTGCTCGGAATCGAAGATATTCAGGTAATCTGCAGCATTGCCAATCACCAATTTTGAGGAAGGTGCATAATGCCTGCTTAGCATACCTGGAGCCATTGGATTCTCATTGTTCAGGATATTGAATTCAGGGCGGAATCCGAGTTCAGCTTCAAGTTCATGAATGCTTAATCCTCCCAATCTTAACAACCTGGGCTTTTCATGAACACATGAAATAATGGTCGATTCAAGGCCAACCTTACATTCGCCACCATCTAGGATATAGGGAATTTTATTTCCCAATTGTTCATCTACGTGCTTGGCAGTGGTTGGACTAACGGAGCCTGATAAATTTGCGCTGGGCGCCGCTAATGGGAAATCTAGCCTTTCAAGCAAAGCCAATGCAAGCGGATGAGCGGGGATACGAATGGCAACAGAGGGATGTCCGGCAGTTACCATATCTGGAATTTGGCTTGATTTTGGGACCACCAAGGTTAATGGCCCCGGCCAAAATTTTCGGGCGAGTTGAAGGGCGGTTGCTGATAATTCAATTCCCCAGGATTCCAGTTTTTGAATGGAATTGGTATGAATAATGAGTGGGTTAAACGAAGGCCTGCCCTTTACGGCATATATTTTAGATACCGCCTCTTCAAGAAAAGCATTGGCTGCCAATCCATAGACAGTTTCTGTTGGAATGGCAACCAATTCTCCTTTTCTAAGCCATTGTTCGGCAATAGCACTATCAGAGCCAATCATGGTACTTATTCGTTCTCGCTCCGGCGCAAATTGTATTTGTCGATTTTGTTGTAGAGGTGGCTTCGCTGAATATCAATTTCTTGAGCAGTTTTAGCCACATTCCAGCCGTTTTTCTTCAATTTCTCTTCAATGAAAATTCGCTCAACGTATTCTTTAAATTCCTGCAAGGTGCTGAAACGCTCGTAAATCGATTTTTCTTCGTCCCTCGCATTGATTGGATTGGCAAATTTCTGGATATCCTCAACGGTAATGCGATTTTGACCCAGAATTACCAAACGCTCCACTATGTTCCGTAGTTCACGAATATTGCCACTGAAATTCAGTTTTTTCAATTCTTCAAGCGACTGAGGAAGGAAGGATTTTTTGCCCAGGCTATTGTCTTCACAAATTTCTTTGATAAACTTTTCCGCAAGCAAAGGAATATCATCGCGTCTTTCGTTCAGTGAAGGAACATGAATGAGAATAACACTCAATCGGTGGTAAAGGTCCATCCTGAAATTACCTTTTTCTATTTCCTTCAGCAGGTTTTTATTGGTAGCCGCAATAACCCTTACATCCACCTCTATGTCCTTGTCACCGCCAACGCGGGTTATCTTATTTTCTTGCAATGCACGAAGCACTTTTGCTTGAGCCGATAAGCTCATATCACCCACTTCGTCTAAAAACAAGGTACCACCGTTAGCCTGTTCAAATTTGCCAACCCGCTGTTTAATGGCCGAGGTAAATGCACCCTTTTCATGACCAAAAAGTTCACTTTCAATAAGTTCGGAAGGAATAGCTGCACAATTTACCTCAATTAGAGGTGATTTTGCACGGTTGCTTCTTTCGTGAATCCAACGGGCAACCAATTCTTTACCGGTTCCATTTTCTCCTGTGACCAAAACCCGGGCATCTGTTGGAGCAACTTTCTCAATGGTATCCTGAATGTTTTGGATTGCAGGTGTATTGCCAATGATTTCGCGTGTTTTTCCAACTTTACGTCGCAAAACGCGGGTTTCAACTACCAATGCCGATTTATCTAAAGCGTTGCGAACGGTAACAAGTAACTTGTTTAATTCAGGTGGTTTAACAATAAAATCGAAGGCGCCTTTTTTGGTTGCTTCAACTGCCATTTCCACATTGCCATGTCCACTGATCATAATAAAGGGCAGATCCTCATCCAGTTCATGAGCTTTTGAAAGCAGTTCCATGCCATCCATTTTGGGCATCTTGACATCGCAAATGACTAGATTATACTCTTCATTTTCAATTCGTTGAAGAGCTTCTTCTCCATTTCCAGCCTCTTCAACCTGATGACTTTCATACTCCAGAATGTCTCTTAGCGACGCTCGGATTGCTTTGTCATCATCCACAATTAATACCTTAGCCATTGATTTAGTCTTGTTTGGATTGTAAAAGTCACATTTTCGCAGTACTTTTAAACTAGTGTTGATATTTAGTTGATTAAATGCAAGGCGCTTTTTTTGATTCCATATTGAAGCAAGAATTTGGGGATCCGGTTCATACCTACGGCAGATACATGGTGGGTGGTGGATCGGTAAACCAAGCATTTAAATTGGTTACGGAGCGCGGAACATTTTTTGTGAAACTCAATCACGAATCTGGGTTGCATCGTATTTTTGAAAAGGAAATTCGTGGTTTAAAGGAACTTGCAAGGGCTGGTGAGCTAGAAGTTGCAAAGCCGGTTGGTTCGGGGGTTTTTAATAAAACGAATTACCTTATTGAGGAATGGATTGAACAAGGTCCAGCAGACCAAAATTTTTGGGAGGATTTTGGATTTAAACTGGCCAAACTCCACAAGCATTCCAATACCTATTTTGGATTTGCGGAGGATAATTTCATTGGAACATTACCACAAATCAACTCACGGAGCAGCTCCTGGTCTGAATTTTTCATTCACAATCGACTTGAACCTCTTGTGAGGTCTGCCGCCAATCGTATTCTTATTGACGCACCTCATTTAAAGAAATTTAACGAGTACCTAAAAATTGCCGAATCCGTTTTTCCGGTTGAATCGCCGGCTTTGCTCCATGGTGATTTGTGGACGGGTAATTTGTTGCGAAATGATCAAGGTGAGCCGGTTTTGATAGATCCGGCTGTTTATTACGGACATCGCGAGATGGATTTAGCCATGACCTTTTTTGTAGGTAATTTCCCGGAACCGTTTTATTCAGCTTATGTTCAGGAGTTTCCTCTTGCAGAGGATTGGAAGTACCGAATGGACTTTGGTTTGATGTATTACCAATTGGTACATTTACATTTATACGGACATTCCTATTTAAATCAAATTTACGCCAACTTAAATCGCTGGACTTGACTTTGTATGTCTTTTTCGTATCTTTACATAAGAAAACAAGCAAATAGCGTAAAGATATGAATCAACAAATTAACTCTAAAGCCTTGATTGTCATGCTGGGATCTGGCTTTTTATTTTGTATGCTGATGATTTTAATCGTGGCAACCGGCTTTGAAATTGATTTGGGTAGCGCCATCGAAAAAGAGATAAAATTTGACATGATAGAACTTTTTAGGAGCGCCAAGAGATAGTTCAAACTTGCCACTTATCATTTTTTGTAAGTGACGTTGTTAATTTCAAGCCAAAAAATATAAAATTCGTTAGGCGTTAATGTGAAATCATTGGGAGATTTTTCAAAACGTTTAAGGGCAAGAGGCTATTTCAAACTGTCATTTGGAATAGCCTTTTATTGTAATAAAAAAGGGAGATCAACCGAAGTTAACCTCCCTGCAAAACCATAAGCCGGGTTCTGTAAGCCAATTTTGGCCGGCCATCATTTCTCTAGGATTTACGTTGCCGCAAATCTCAAGCGGTCTACCCACTCCGGTAACCTTTCGGTAGCAGACGAGCAGCCTGATCCGGAGCCTATTTGACCTTGCAACCCATAAGGTTTACCATGCGTTTTTCATCACTGAAAAACCGGTGGGCTCTTACTCCACCTTTTCACCCTTACCAAGGTACAAGTACCTTGGCGGTTTGTTTTCTGTGGCACTGGCTGTACACCTGTTGGTGCCCTGTCTGTTAGGCAGTATGGTGCTCTGTGTTGCCCGGACTTTCCTCTTTTTTGCAAAAGCGACAGCCGATTTTGCTTTGCAAAGGTAGGTCTATTCCTGCCACAAGTTTTCCTGATTTTTTAAATAAGCCCAGGTTTCATATTGCGAACGAAGTGCAAGACTATCCTTAGAACCCACTTTGTGACTATCATACACCCCATCAATGATTCTGGCTTTCTGATTGTCGTTAAGCTGAAGCTGAAGGATATCCATAATTCGTTCCTTTAACTTGGAATCAACAATAGGAAATGCAATTTCTATGCGATTTACCAGGTTTCTGGTCATCCAATCTGCCGATGAAAGGTAGATCAAATTTTTTCCGGCAGCGTGAAACTGAAATACACGCGCATGCTCCAAATACCTGTCGATAATGCTGATGATTGAAATGTTTGGATTGTCAGGAACCAAACAGCAAATTCCTCTAACAATGAGTTTTATTTTCACTCCTGCTCTTGATGCATCTACAAGTTTTCGAATAATATCGACGTCAACAAGGGAATTCATCTTTGCGACAATTCCAGATGACCGTCCAGCCAGAGCCTCACGCATTTCAAAATCAATGAGGTTGAGGAATTGCTTTTTCATGAAATCTGGAGCAACCAACAAATGTTTGTAACCACTTCTTTTTAGGTTGCTAAACAGCATATCCGTAACCATTTCCAATTCCTCGCACAACTCTTGATTGCGGGTAAAGAGCGCAAAATCACTGTAAAGACGAGCTGTTACGCCATTGTAATTTCCAGTTGAAAGGTGGGCATATTTTCTCGTTTTATCGCCCTCTTTTCGGTGAATCAGGCAAAGTTTGCAATGTACCTTTTGGCCTGGTTTTCCAAAATAAACCTGTGCACCAGCCTCCTGAAGTTGTGTTGTCCAGTATATGTTTGATTCCTCATCAAACCTTGCCTGTAACTCCATCAAAACAATTACCTTTTTCCCATTTTTGATGGCATTAATTAAGGCATTCACCACATTACTATTTCTGGCAACCCGGTACAAGGTAATCCTTATGCTTGTAACCTGAGGGTCAATCGCGGCTTCACGCAACAAACGAATCAGGTAATCAAAAGATTGATAGGGGTGATGCAAGAGTAAATCACTTTTGGTGATTTCATCAAACATGGTTTTTGCCCTATCTAGGCGTTTCACAGGAATTTGCGGCAAGGATTCAAAGTAATCCTCCGGCTTACCCACTTTTGGAAAATCCATGAAATCCTTGAAGTTATGGTACCGGCCCCCGGGAATGAGATTAACGTGCTTTAGCTCAAGCTTTCTAATAAGCAACTCAAGCATTTCTTTGGGCATTTGTTCATCAAACACAAAACGCGTTGGATTACCCTTTGAGCGCTGTTTCAGACTTTTTTGAATTTTATCAAGAAGGGTTACTGAATAGTCGCTTTCCTCCTGACTAATGGTGAACTCAGCATCACGCGTTAGTTTTATGATGTAGGCATCGTATTGGTCGTAATCAAAAATGGAAAACACAGCTGGCAAATAGGCACGGATGATGTTTTCCAGTAAGATAATATGCTTTTCATCTCCACTTTCCGGCAAAATATGAAAGCGGCCAACAATTCCGGTTGGAACTTCAATAATAGCATGCTTTGGAGGCAATTTCCCATCTCTTCGTTCCATGCGAACTGCTAGGTAAATGCTTCTATCTCTTAAATGCGGAGGATTTTTTGAATCATCAATTAAAACAGGAAACAATTGTGGCAAAACGTTGGCTCGAAAGTACTCCCAAGTTAAGTCCAATTGCTTTTCGCTCAGGTCTTTCTCTTCTTTCAGGAAAATCTTTTTTCTGTTTAGCTCCGGGATTATTTGATTTTGATAAACTTGGGTAAATCGCTCTTGTAGTGATACTACCTTTTGTTGTATTTCGGAGAGAATTTCATCTGGTGAACTTTGAAATTCGCTTATTGGTTTTTTGGGGCTAATTCGTTGGATGCGACGGATTTGAGCCACACGTACCCTGAAAAATTCATCGAGGTTGGAAGAGAAAATAGCCAGGAATTTCAAACGTTCCATTAACGGAGTTTGGGAATTTTCGGCCTCCTGCAATACTCTTTCATTGAAATTCAGCCAGCTGATTTCCCTATCTTTTATCAAATATCCCTTTCTATCCTGTATCATTTTAATGCTCCGCAAACTTGAGGTAATTCAAGTTAAGTTATTGTTAAATCCTTTAGAAGCCTCAATATATATCCAAATTTATTGGCATTCCAGCAATTTGTCCTTCATGGGTGAAAATTGTGAATAAGCAGTTTACCGGATAAACTAACTTGTGAATATGGAAAGAATTAAGGTTGGGACGATTGACGAATACCTTGCATTGGTTGATGAACCCGGAAAATCCATTGCACAAAAATTCAGGAATTTCCTCAAAGAGCTACTTCCTGGTGCGCAAGAAGTTATAAGCTATGGAATGCCTGCGTTTAAAACAACAGAGGTATTGGTTTATTTTGCAGTGAATAAAAAGCACCTTGGGTTTTATCCAACGGGTAGAGGCATTGAGGCTTTTGCCCCAAAACTTTCCCAACTGGGTTTAACCTTTAGTAAGGGTGCAATTCAATTTCCTTATGAAAAAGAAATTCCCTTTGAATTGGTGAAGGAAATCGCCATTTTCCGAAAAGAACATACAAAAGTTAAAGCCCCCAAAAAGAAATAAAATTGATATGGCCCATTTTATGGTTGAAATGTTTCTCCCTGATACCATTGATCAGGAATTTATTCAGATGATCCCTTCGCATCGGCTGTTTATAGACCAGCTGATTGCAGATGGACGCATATTAACCTACACCATAAATCAAGATAGAACAAAAGGTTGGATTATTTTTGATACAGAAGAAGCAGAAGAAGTTTTAGATTTTGTGCAACAATTTCCCATTCACCGCTTTATCACGCTTGAAATTCACCCCTTAATGATTCACGATGGTGAGGCGTTCCGATTCCCCAAGCTTCATTTCAATTGAAATTTAATCAAATGAATTTGATAGAATAAACAATCGGACAAACCATTTTTAACATTGCACCAACCCCACAGTATTTTTCTTCAGAAAGCTCCACCGCCTTTTTTACTTTTTCTTGATCTTCATTGGCAACTCTAATTCTGTAGGTCAATCGAATTTCAGAATAAACCTTAGGATGTTCGTCGGTTAAATCGCCTTCGGTTTCCATGGAAAAGTCGCTGAAATTTACCCGCATTTTTTCAAGAATTGAAACTACATCCATTCCTGTGCAGGCGGCTAGCGCGCTTAATAGGAGTGGTTTTGGTCTTGGGCCGGAATCACCATCCGCATCATCCATAACGAATTCATGGTTATTTACCTGACTGGTAAATTTCATGCCTTTGTTGTGAAAAGTTTCAGCTTTATGAAGGGTTCCCATGTTCAGTCGTTTTTTTCTTTTCCTTTTTAAATCCATCACCAGCCAAAATGCCCATGATAAAACCATAAGCACTGCTTCGCCAAGGGTTTGATGTAATGGCACAAGTACCATCTTTGCATCCAACAAAGTACCAATAGGCAAGTCCTGCAAGGGCTCCAATGGCTCCGCCAATTAAGGCAAATCTGTATTTTTTTATGAGTTCCAAAGTTGAATTTATTGCGGAATCACCAATGCAAAGCCTTGGTCCCTGATTTTTGAGATACCGCCCCGAATGTTTTTAATCCGATTAAATCCATGCTTTTTCAAGATGGAGGCGGCCATCATACTTCGATATCCACCAGCGCAGTGAATAAGGTAAGTTTGTTCAGGATCAAGGTTATTGATTTTTGATTCCAGTTTAGACAAAGGTAGCAATTCTGCACCATCAACAATACCTGTATTCCATTCCGAAGGATTTCGAACATCTATCACTTTTGAGGTCTCAATTCCGAGTTCTTCATTCAGGTTTGCTGCATCAATACTTGCAATGGTTTCTACAGGTTTGCCTGCTTTTAACCAGGTTTCAAAACCACCATCCAAGTACCCGAAAACGCGTTCAAATCCAACTCGCGCAAGCCTAAGGATAGCCTCTTGTTCTTTGCCTTCATCAGCAATTAAAATGAGCGGAGTTCCAAAATCTATCAAGGTTCCAACCCAAACTGCGTATTGTCCGTTTAAACCAATATTAATGGAACCTGGTACAAATCCTTTTTCAAATTCGTCCGGGTTTCTTGTGTCGAGTACTACGGTACCTTTTTTTTGTTCTTGAAGGAGTTGGTCAATGCGTAGTGCAATGGCATTTTTACTCAGAACCTCATTAATGTCTTGATACCCATTTTTGTTGATGGCCGCATCCATGAAGAAATACTTAGGCGGTTCATCCAACCCATTGGCAACCAAGTTTACAAACTCCTCTTTTCCTCCGCAATTCAATGTTGGATTTGTTTTTCGCTGGGCTCCAATCGTGGTTTGGGTTTCTTTTCCAATGTTTTTGCCGCATGCAGAACCAGCACCATGGCCTGGATAAACAATGAGATCATCCTCAAGTACAAGTAGTTTGGAATGAATTGAATTGTAAAGCATACCCGCCAAATCTTCTTTACTTAGGTCTGATTTTACCGCCAGATCTGGTCTTCCTACATCTCCGGCAAACAAGGTGTCACCCGTAAAGACGGCTTGGTTTTTACCGTTTTCATCTTTCAATAATAAACAACAGGACTCAAGCGTATGGCCTGGAGTATGCAGCAATTGAATGAAAATTGCGCCCAGTTGGAATACTTCCATGTCCTGCGCTTCGTAAATGGGATAGGCTGCTTTTGCACCCGGACCATAAACAATTTCTGCCCCGGTTTTTCGCTGAATATCCAAATGCCCGGAAACAAAATCAGCATGGAAATGGGTTTCAAATACATAACGGATTTTCGCATTCCGGCTCTCCGCCAAATCCAGGTAAGGTTGGGTGTCGCGAAGGGGATCAATTATTGCTGCTTCACCTTCACTTTCAATGTAATATGCTGCTTCTGCCAGGCAGTTGGTATAGAGTTGTTGGATGTACATGGTTTTTCTTGCTAAGAAGGAAAAAATTGGCCCGAGTATCCTTGATATTAGTCAAGCTGATGAATGATTGATGTCAATTGGATTCGCCGCTCACCAATCAAAAATCAGAGATTATCCGCTTTAGGAAAAGGGTTTCGGTGTGATTTTCTTAATTTGCGGCGAAATGAGGTTAGGATTTGACGCCAAAAGGGCTTTTCACAATGCAACAGGTTTGGGGAATTATTCCAGACGTTTGCTGGCTTCGTATTCTCGCCAATTTTCAGAAGACCAACTGTACCTTTACCACCACAAGGAAAACCAATTGTATTGGAAGATTCCACATGGTGGAAATTTACACGAACGTTTTCCATCCGGTAAATGGAAGTTGTTTTCATCGTTGTGGCGAAGTGGGGGTATAGTAAACGATTTGCGGAAGGATGGCATCAAGTTGTTTCATGGTCTAAGCAATGAGATTCCTTCAGGCTTAACTAAAGCCGGAATTCGCTCGGTATTATCGGTTCACGATTTAATTTTTATTCGTTATCCCGAATTGTACAATCAAATCGACCGAAGAATTTACTTGAAAAAAATGCGCACTTCTTTGGCTGAAGCCGATTTAGTGTTGGCCTGCAGCAATCAAACCGCAGAAGATTTGCAAGAATTTTTGGGAGTAAAATCAGACCGAATAAAAACAGTTTACCAGGATTGCGATGAATTATTCCGAATTGAAAAGTCTCCTGAATTTATCAAGGCAGTATTGCATGCGCATCAAATTCAAGGGCCTTATTTAGTGTGTGTTGGAACACTTGAAAAAAGGAAAAATCAACTCAACTTACTTAGAGCCTTTCATCAGGCCGCAATTCCAGATTTGAAATTGGTGTTTGTGGGCAAGAAAGGGGATTTATTTCCGGAAATGCAAGCTTTTGTAAACAGCAGTAAGCTTCAGAACAAAGTTGTTTTTTTAGAGAGAATTTCTCACAAAGAATTACCTGCTTTGTATCAAGGTGCAATTGCGGCAGCCTATGTGAGTCATTTTGAAGGTTTCGGTATTCCTGTTCTGGAAGCCATGCGCAGTAAAATACCTGTGCTTGTGGCCAAAACATCTAGTTTGGTTGAGGTTGGAGGTGACGCTGTATATTATTGTCATCCAAATTCAATTGAAGAGATGGTTACAGGCATTCAGGAATTGGTTTTTAATGAAGGTATTCGTCATCACTTCATTCAAAAAGGTATTTTGCAAGCCGAAAAGTTCAACGCCGAACAATTGAGTAAAGATTTGCATCAACACTATACTACCTTACTATGACCGATTTTCCCATTTTTGCATTGGATGAGCCTGCAATTGCTCAATTGGCAGAGGTAGCTAAACAAACCAATTTGGAGGCATATTTGGTTGGCGGTTTTGTGCGCGATAAGATTTTGGGAAGGGAATCCAAAGACATTGATGTAGTTGTGATTGGTGACGGGATAGAATTTGCTCAGCAATTTCAAAAACGCTTTTACCCGGATAAAGAAGTGGCCGTTTTCAAGAATTTTGGAACAGCCATGCTAAAGGCTAAAGACTGTGAAGTTGAATTTGTTGGAGCAAGGAAGGAAAGTTATTCCCGCGATAGTCGCAAGCCAACAGTTAGTCCGGGTACTCTCCGAGAGGATCAGGAACGAAGAGATTTTACTGTTAATGCATTGGGCATAAGTTTGAATCCTGAAAATTTTGGTCAGTTAATCGACCCCTTTGATGGGCTAAAGGACCTGGAAGCTAAGGTGTTGAGAACACCACTCAACCCGGATATTACCTTTGATGACGACCCTTTGCGAATGATTCGCGCTATCCGTTTTTCAGCTCAGCTTGGATTTAGCATTCATCCTGAAACTTTTGAAGCTATTCGCAAATTTAAAGACCGAATTAAAATTGTATCCGCCGAGCGAATCGCAGAAGAACTCAATAAAATCATGCTAAGTCCAAAACCCTCAATTGGGTGGATGCACTTGCATAAGTCAGGATTGTTAAAACTCATTTTGCCCGAATTGGAAGCCATGAAAGGGGTAGAAGTGGTTCAAGGAAAAGCGCATAAAGACAATTTCCTACATACCCTTCAGGTAATTGATCAAGGTGCAGAAGAAACAAATGAGTTGTGGTTACGATGGGCAATTTTGTTACATGATATTGGAAAACCTCCCTGCAAACGGTTTATTCCGGATGAAGGTTGGACCTTTCATGGACATGAAGACAAAGGTTCGCGCATGGTATCACGAATTTTTTCTCGGCTAAAAATGCCGCTTAACGAAAAACTGCGTTATGTGGAAAAGCTGGTTGCTATGCATCATCGGCCAAAATCTTTAGCTGAAGATGGGGTAACGGATTCTGCAATTCGCCGTTTGATTGTGGATGCCGGGGACGAACTAGATGATTTGTTTATCCTTTGTCGTGCCGATATGACCACAAAGCATCCCGACAAACTTGCCAAATACAGAAGAAATCTGGAACGAGTTAGGGAGTTGATGCGGGAAGTTGAAGAGCGAGATGCCCTACGCAATTGGCAACCTCCGGTAAGTGGTGAAGATATAATGGCGTATTTTGGAATTGGACCTTCGCGTCAGGTTGGACAAATTAAAGTAGCTATACGTGAGGCCATTTTGGATGGAAATATTCCGAATTCACGCGAGGCTGCCATGCAATTGATGCAGGAATTAGGAGCTTCTTTAGGACTCGAAAGGAAATAAGTTCCATTTTTTAGCTATTTCCTTAGGGAACAAATGAATAGTGAGTATTTGGCCAGATATTCACGAAGTTTCCTGTTATCAAGCAGGATTATTGGAGCTATTTTTTAAAAGTTTGATTTAGGTTTGAATTTTATGCAAATTCGCCTCCGAACAAAACGACCATGGCAGTTTATAAGTTTAAAGTTTACTTTGAAGATTACGAAGACATCTACCGGGTGATTGAAATCAAATCAACCCAGACCTTTCTCGATTTTCACCATGCAATTCTTGAATCGATAAAATTCGATAACAAGCAACTAGCATCGTTCTACATGAGTACCGATGCGTGGAAAAAGGGTCAGGAAATAACCTTGGAGGATATGACTGAAAATCCGGATAATCCAATTCCGGTGATGGCCAAGGCAAAATTGTCTTCCTACATTAACGATCCGCATCAGAAGATACTCTATGTATATGATTTCATTGAATGCTGGACCATGTACATAGAACTTACCGGTATCAGCACAACTGAAAATCCTAAAATTACCTATCCTGCCTGCACCAAATCTGTTGGTTTAGCACCTAAGCAATATGACAAAATTCAGCGTTTTGGAATCGTTGATGACAACGAGTTTGATGAAATTACCAAAAACTACCTGAATCGTTCTGACGAGGTTCCAGGAGAAATTTCGGATGAAGAAGCCGATGAATTTGGCTTGTTTGATAATGGAGAAGGAGAAGATGGAGAGCAATCATCCGGATCGGGCTTTGATGAGGAGACTTTCTAAACACAAGTATGGAGTTAAACCTTAAAAGGCCTTTGGTGGTATTCGATCTTGAAACCACTGGAATTAGTATTTCTACAGACCGAATTGTTGAAATAGCTTTGATTAAAATTCATCCCGATGGAAAAGAAGAATCACGGGTGATGAAGATAAATCCAGGTATGCCGATTCCTCCTGAATCTACTGCAATTCATGGAATTTCTGATGCTGATGTAGCCAATGCCCCTAAGTTTGAAGAGGTGGCCAGGGAATTGGCTGAATTCATGAAGAACTGTGATTTTGCCGGATTCAATAGCAATAAGTTTGATTTTCCCCTTTTGGTTGAAGAATACCTGAGAGCTGGAATCGACTTTGATGTGGAGAATCGGAAGTTTATTGATGCTCAACGGATTTTTCATGTTATGGAGCCAAGAAATCTTGCAGCAGCATACAAATTCTATTGCGATAAATCGCTTGAAAATGCACATTCTGCAGAAGCAGATACACGGGCAACTTTGGAGGTTTTAAAAGCTCAGATTGATAAATACGAGCAATTGAAAAACGATGTTGATTACCTGCATTCGTTTTCTGGTCAAAGCAAAAACGTAGACCTAGCCGGAAGAATGGTCTATAATGAACAAGGGAAAGAGGTTTTTAATTTCGGTAAGCATCGTGGGAAATTGGTTGAGCAGGTTTTGAAACAAGACCAAGGCTATTACCAATGGATGATGGACGGTGACTTTTCGAGAGATACAAAAAGGCGATTAACTCAAATCAAGCTTAGAACAAAATTTGGCTAATCTGTAAGCAATTCCTTTTATCGGATAATGGTTACTGTTCCTTTTTTTGCATGTGTTGAACCATCCCAACCCGAAAAATCAACCTGGTAGAAATATACATCACTCGCCAATTCTTTGCTTCTTCTTTCGCCCTCAAATCCTTCTTTTTTATTTCGACTTTCCCAAATCAATTCGCCCCAACGGTTGTAAAGCCGCAAATGGTAATCCTTTACAAACAAATGAACGGAATGCAATTCATCGTTTAGTTTATCGCCATTTGGGGTAAAAGCATTGGGCATTTCCAAAAAGGGCGGATGCACCAATTCAATGCGGTTTGATTGACTGACTAAACCCGATTTACCGGGTGCATCAAAGGCCAAAATTCTGTAGGCATATAAACCCATATCCGGATTCAAATAAGGGTCGCTAAAATCTTCAAACTTGAACACAGATTGGCCAATTATACTATCCGAATAATTGCCGGGTTCTTCTTTTACAATTTCGTAGCGGTCTAGTCCCTTCTGGAAATAGGGGTAATTCATCCAGTACAATTCATTGGATTTAATTGGAACCGTTTGTCCTTGCAAAACCATTGTGCAGGCCTCTTTTCCAGCTTTTCCCACCAATCCGCAATCATTGGTTTGGTAAACTTTATAGCAATAAGATACTGAATTTACATCCACTTTTTTATCGCGAAACTGGGTGTCGGAAGCATTTCCAATGAGAGAAAGCAATTTGTAATCTTGCAGTCCTCTTCCTTCTCTTTTATACAATTCATACCTCCAAAAGGTGGAAGGGTTTGCTTTTTCCCAATGGATTTGAACTGAATTATCAGTGTTCACCGTTGCAAGTTGAATTGAAACAGGAGGTGGGAGTTCGCCCAAATCTCCGGTGCATGCTGGTTTAGATGTATCTCCTAAGCTATTGCAAATGTCTTGAGTTAGAATTCTGTAGCAATAATTATTTTCGAAGTTAAAGGGTTTGGTAATGGAAAATGTATTGATGGAAAATGAACTGTTGCTGGTAACAGTTTCCCAATCAGACCCATTTATGCTTTCAAGTAAAATCCAGTTTTTACTCCAGGTGTTGGGTGTCAATGCAGACCAACGTATTTCAAGATTTTCATCTGAATAACGTCTTGGACAAGAAAGCGTTGGCGGTGGTATTGAAGGGTATGGGCTTAGGAATATCCGAATTAATTTTGTCTTTCTTCTAGGTGAGGGACATTGATTGTCGTACAACAAGATTGAAAGGGAAAAAGTATCACCTATACCTGAAGTGCAATCTGTTATCCAACGGGCCCAAAAGTCGGCATACCCTTGATTGCCTATTCCACCAATAATCAGGTTTTTATTAGGCAAGGTTGTGTTCCATTGAAGGAAAACAGAATCCATAGGGTCTGTATCGGTAAACCGATAATTGAGAAACAGTGTGTCGTTTGGAAAAAGCGTGATGAACTCCTGTTCAAGGCTACTAAAACCGATATCCGTTAAAGTATCATCTTTGTTGATTGAACAAATTTTACGTGAGGTATCACTTGGTAACCTGCACGTATTTAATGAAATCAGCTGAAAGCAATAATTAAGGTTGATGTGGTTCAATGCTGTTGGATCGCGATAAGTATTGCTAGAGTTTACAGCTGCACTGTCAAACAGAACAAAAGGATTTCCTGGAGAGGAACGTAGAATGGTGTAGTTGAGTAATTTGCTTATATCGGCTGGTGGATTCCATTTTAATTCCACAGTATTATCGTTGATTGCCCTTAGGCAATGCGGATAAGGAGGCTCAGGCGGATATGAGCGCACTACAATTTTGATAACCCCTTTGGTTATTCTCGGTTCCGGACAGGCATTGTCTGTAAATAGCAGGTTGATAACCAGGGTGTCCAAGTTGGCAAAACGACAATCGGCCTTCCAATTGAGTGTAATTTCATACCTGCCGGGGACAGATTTTTCATTGCTAAGAATTGCAGGATTGCTCGATAAATTGAGCAAAGTTCCGGTTATGGTGGCGTCCATGATATCCATCCCGGCATCAGTAGCAACAATCTTGAATTCCAGATTTTCATTGGCTTCGATTGTTATTACCGTATCCTTGAATTCAGGCGGGGATAAATAGGTTCTCAAATCGAATTTGAACATGGCAAGATTACAACCTCCTTGAAGTGGGTTGTTCGGACGTTTTCCCGGGTTTGTTCTAGACCAGGCACTCAGTGTTGTTGGGAAATCCGAATAGCCGCCACAACCTGCACAAACGCTTTGGTAAACAATTCCATTCTTGTCGAAATGAGAAGTACCTCCATCAACATGTTCTGCGCTGGTTGAGCCACCAATGAAGGTTCCAAAGAGTAAGCGTTCCATTTTAGGGGCAAAAACGGCCAGGTAAAAATCGGAGCCATCGGTTGATTTTTGGAATGCATCGCTGGTAACCGGCATGTTGAATAAATCATTCAAGCCCGAATGGTAATTGTAATTAACAGAACCTCCCCAGCCGCTCACATAGATGCGGTCGCAATTATCAACCAAAAAGGCTGAAGGAGATAAGGCCGGCTCGTTAATATATGAACCAAAGTAATTGTATTGGTCAATCCAGGTCAAACTTCGTGTTTGCGTCATCACAAAATGCTTACCATTGGCTTGATTGTATCCGCCTGCACTTGTGTTCTGTGTGGTATTGGTTTGGCCTAAAATATACAGGTAGTTTTTATCTACCTGTCCGGCTTGTACAAAAAAACCTTGTTCGTTTCCGGTTGTACCAAAAATGGATAATGCTTGTTGGGTTCCAGTTCCCGATGAATAGCGACCAACAATAATATCAATTCCACCCCTGTAATTGTTGAAGGTGGTTGGGAGGTTAGGACTGGTTGTTCCTCCAACTAAATACAATTCATTCAGCCAATTAAGCGTCAAACCGTAAAGTGCATCCGCCCCATTCCCACCTAAGTAACTGGAAAATGCCAAGTTGGTTAATGTTGGATTCATTTTAAAATAGGCGCCATCCTGGTCTCCACCGCCATAGGTTAATTGGCTTCCATTTAAAACGGGATATCCTTGCGTATGGCTGGAATGGGTGCAAGTGGCTACATACACATTGCTCAAGGCATCGCAAATAATTTCGCTTCTGAAATTATCTGCATAGTTATAAGGTAAGGGATTACTTTGACCAGCATAACTGATATTGGTCTTGCCATTGATGCCATCGTCTTTGCTTCCTCCAAAATAGGTTGATGATAAAAGGCTTGAACCATTGGATGAAAATCGGGCAATGAAAATATCGTATTGGCCATTGTGTGATGTGTCGAATGCATTGCTAGAAACCGGAAAATCTGTGGAGGTTGTTGTTCCCATCACATACAATTCCCCCGATGAGTTTACGGTCATGGAATGGGGTTGTTCATTCCCTGAACCACCCAAGAATGTGGCATAAAGTAAGTTGCTACCATCCGAGCTAAATTTGCAAATAAATACATCCCTGGGGAATCCTTCATTGGTTGTGGCACCTGAATAGCTAACATCAAATGCGCCAGCTGTTACCGGGAAATTTGCGGCATAAACTGTTCCTGCTCCATACGCATTTCCTGCAGCATCGTAGGTGGCTGAGAATCCAAAATTATCGGCATTGCTACCTATAAAGGTTCCAAATACAATGCTTGGGTCAATGATTAGCGGCAATCGGCTAGTGTAACCGCCAAGTTCATAGGATAACTCGTTTCCATTTAAGCGGTAGGCTGATTTTATTTCTCGCATATTGCCGCCTGCTTCCTGAAACACCAAGGGCTTACCTTCTTTGATTTCTCCAAAATCAGTTTTAACGTGCAGTTCATCCGATTCCAGTTTTAAAGCATTTGCGCCTTGGTAATTCAAACGGATAAGAGTTGGGTCTGCTCCGGGACTCACAATGAAGTTCAACTTCAACTCATTCTGCTTACCTATAAGCTCCAGGTCAATTCCATTGTAAATGTTTTTTAGGGTTATTTTTCGATAGGCTTTTACATCAGATGCCCAAAACTCTTTTGGTCCCAAAAAATAGTTGTAATGAAAAGTTTCCTGTTCTGATTTTTGAACATCAAGGTTACGATTGATTCGACCAAAATCAACTTTTACAGCTTGAAAATGCAGTTTATTTATTGCTTTGCCATGTTGAATTTCATGCATTGCATGCCTATCTTCGAAGAGATAGGTGAGTGCATGTTTCTCGATGAAAAGCCTACCACCCGGAATTTCAGCCATGAACAAAACCGAATTCTTCCATTGGCCTTTGTTTTCAATGAAATGAATTTGAGGCGTTCGCATACTGGTTCCAGCCGCCAAATAAATTGGCAACGTGGCTCCGAGAAGTAGAAATAGCAAACGCAGATTTTTCACAAAGTATAAAGATACAAAATGTTAGACAAAAAACGACCTCATTTAGTTGCCTTAACCGGCGCGGGCATGAGTGCCGAAAGTGGATTGCAAACTTTTAGGGACGCCGATGGACTCTGGGAAGGCTACAATGTTTACGATGTTGCTACTCCCGAGGCTTGGCAGAAAAATCCACAACTGGTGCAGGAATTTTACAATGCAAGACGAAAAGCAGTGCTGGAGGCAAATCCCAATCAAGGCCATATTTTACTCAAGGAACTGGAACATGATTTTGATGTAGATATCGTCACCCAAAATATCGATAACCTGCATGAACGGGCTGGTTCCAGTAAGGTACTTCATTTACATGGTGAAATTACGTTTGCCAGAAGTTCTGTAGATCCCGATTTGCTTTACAAAATCGATGGTTGGGAACTCAAGATGGGCCAGAAATGCGAACTAGGTTCACAATTGCGGCCGCATGTGGTTTGGTTTGGAGAAGCGGTACCCATGATTGAGCCTGCTGCACGTTTAAGTAGCGAAGCCGATATTTATGTAGTAATCGGAACCAGCCTTCAGGTTTACCCTGCGGCAGGTTTGTTAAATTATGTTCCGAAAGATGTTCCTGTGTTTTTAATCGACCCAAAACCCATTTCTATTACCCGGAAAGGAGTTTTGCATATTCAAGAAAAAGCAGCTGAGGGAGTTCGTATTTTAAAAGAACAATTGAAAACCTTTCTTTAGGTTTAGAATGTTTTCAGTCCTTGAGCTTTCCATTGTTTTTTTATGAATTTGATGGCCCAATCGTAATGGCTAGATGTTGCAGAAACAAGATAAGAACCTAGTGTTGAAGTGCCTGTCCAAGCATAAATCCTTTTTGTGAAAAGTTCTTCATCACTGTGTTTTTCAATGATGCGCATCATGGATTGGTGTGAGGCGAAAAACAGGCGCTTGGCTTCGTTTAGTTCTGTTGTTGTGTAAATGGATTGAATGCGGCGATTCAGTTCCGGCGTTTCTTTCCAACTGTATCCTGCTGCTGGCATAACGGGCTTTCCGCCATGCATTCCGGTTTCATACCAATCCAAGAACAGGAGTTGCCAATGTCTCAAATGGCAAATCACATCTCTAACCGACCGATTCAAACTATTCCCTGGAAATTCACGTTCCTGAATTTCCAGGGTTTGATTACCAATAAGCTCAAATAAGTCTTCAAATTTCTGACTTGCCTGGCTTTCCAATTCAATTTTAGAGGCTGGTCTTGGCATGATTACTTTTCAAGCACTTCGTACATATCCATCCTGCGATCTTTCCAGTTCAACACTGTTCCGGTATTACGTGCACGTTCCAAGGCTGCTAAGTCCAAATCAGCAATAACTACAGTTTCAATATTGGTATTGCATTCGCCGGCAATGGCATCGGGTGGAAAAGCAAAATCACTTGGCGTGTAAATGCCGGATTGTGCATAGTTGATATCCATGTTATCTACAGAAGGGATATTACCAATGGTTCCGGCTGTAGCCACAAATATTTGGTTTTCAACTGCTCTTGCCTGCGCGCAAATTTTTACCCTCAGGTGTCCATGCTTTTCATCGGTACTGAAAGGAACAAAAAGAATTTTAGCTCCCTTGTTGCAGGCAATACGGGCCATTTCAGGAAACTCCACATCGTAACATACATTGATGGCAATCTTGCCACAATCGGTATTGAATACTTTGATTTCATTTCCCGGTTTTACACCCCACCACTTTGATTCATTGGAAGTGATGTGAATCTTGTATTGTTTTTCGAAGGTTCCATCGCGCTTGAAGAGGTAAGAGATATTAAACAAGTTATCGTCTTCTACCTGCAAATGAGTACCCGCAATGATGTTGATATTGTACTCCATTGAAAGCCGACTGAACAATTCAATATAATCTTCCGTGTATTCATCCAATTTGCGGATAGAATCTTCCGGACTCATGCTCTTGTATTCGTGAAGCGAAAGCAGCTGGGTGGTGAATAGTTCTGGGAATAAAACGAAATCCGATTTGTAATTGGAAGCCACATCGGTAAAATATTCGCATTGCTGGGCAAACTCCTTAAAGCCTCTGATTTTCCGAAGTTCATACTGAATGCAACAGATCCGAACTTTCTTCATCAATACATTTCGCTCCCGGGTTTCCGGAATATAATCCAGGTTAATCCATTCAAGCAAAAGCGCATACCCTTCAGATTCTTTGTCCTCAGGTAGGTAATCTTTGATAATGCGGGTGATGTTGAATCCCTGACTCAGTTGAAAGGTAACAACAGGGTCTTTGATCTTTTTGTCGATTACCCTTTTTACATAAGCTCTGATTCCAAAATTGTCGCTATGCTTGTGGAAATTGGGAACTCGACCTCCAATGAGAATGCGCTGAAGGTTACGTTCGATAGCCAAGGTTTTACGCATTTCATACAAGCGACGTCCAATTTTCAATCCTTGGTAATCGGGATGCACCATCACTTCAATTCCATACAAGGTGTCGCCTTCGTCTTCGTGGTTCGTAATAAATCCATTGTCGCAAATTTCTTTCCAACTGTGGTCATCATCGTATTCATCCCAACTAATTATCAAGCTACTTGCTGAACCTACAATTTTTCCTTCGTATTCAATAACCTGCATGCCTTCCGAGAACAGTTTAAACTGGCTGTCAAGCATGGCGTAAGTCCAAGGGTCGTTGTTGGGAAAGCAAATTCTCGACAATTCAATTATTTCCTGAAAATCGTGTCGGTCTGCAGTTCGCTCTATTAATTTAGGTTTTCTTGATGGTCTTGTTTTCATGTATTGAAAGTAGAAAATTCTAGGTTGAATTTAATCTGCAAGTTAAGGAATAATGGCTGAGTTCAGACTAAATATTCAAGCCTGATTTGAAGAATTAGGGCATAAAAAAAGCTGCCGAAGCAGCTTTTCATTATTTTAGGTTGTGAAATACATTGGTAACGTCATCATCATCGTTCAAACGATCGAGTAATTTTTCAAATTCTGCTTCTTGCTCCTCATTCAGCTCAACATGAGTTGTAGGAATGCGTTGCAATTCGGCGTTCAGGATTTCAATTCCTCGTTCTTCCAGGCCTTTTTGCATGGCACCAAACTCGGTGAATGGAACAGATATCATCAAATTACCTTCTCCGTCGTCTTCCAATTCTTCCATTCCATAATCAATCATCTCCAATTCAAACTCTTCCGGATTGATTCCCGCAGATGGAATCCTGAAAATTCCTTTGCGTTCAAATAGAAATTCCAGTGAGCCGGAGTTCATCATTTGACCGCCAGTTTTGTTGAAATGTGCTCTCAAATTAGCTATGGTACGGGTTGGGTTATCGGTAGCGGTTTCAATCATTACAGCAACTCCGTGTGGACCTTTTCCTTCATACGTGATTTCTTCAAGGTCTTTTTGGTCTTTGCTGCTTGCTCTGTTAATGGCGGCATCAATATTTGCCTTTGGCATGTTCGCCGCTTTGGCGTTGGCAATGATTGCCCTTAATCTGGAGTTCGATTCAGGGTCGGTACCACCTGCTTTAACAGCAATATGAATTTCTTTACCGAATTTGGTAAACGCCTGGCTCATTTTGGCGTACCGAGCAAACATTTTATGCTTGCGCTTTTCAAATATCCTTCCCATAGTCCGTTATTTTTCGGCACCAAATATACTAGGCTTTGGGCGAAATTCCATTGGGATTGGGAATGCTTTTCGGACGAAAGATTGGGGCAATTCGGCAATAATTCTGCATTTTTGAAGCCAATTCATGGCATCACCACTACGCATTACAGATCAGGTTGGAAGAATTGTTCAGCTGAACGAACCGGCAAAAAGGATTGTATCACTGGTCCCTTCTCAAACAGAATTGTTGTATGATTTAGGCTTGAATGAAGAAGTTGTCGGACAAACCTTGTTTTGTATTCATCCGAATTGGGCGCATCAATCTAAGCCTCGTGTTGGTGGAACAAAAACAATAAAGCTAGATCTTATTCACTCGCTCAAACCTGATTTGATTCTGGCCAACAAAGAAGAAAATGTGAAGGAGCAAATTGAACAGTTGGAGCAAGAGTTCACGGTGTATATCAGCGATATTAAAAACTTGGCTGACAGTTATGAAATGATTTCCCAAGTGGGCTTGCTAACCGGAAAGCTTCAAGCTGCTTTAGACCTAAACCATCAAATTCAAGCTTCGTTTGATTCGTTGAATTCAAAATCCACAAAACATAAAGTAGCCTATCTCATTTGGAAATCGCCATTAATGGCCGCAGGTAAAGACACTTTTATTGATGCCATGTTACAGTCCTGTGGATTTGAGAATGTGTTTGATTTCAATCAAGGGCGGTATCCCGAAACCACTATTGATGAATTGAATCACTTGAATCCTGATTTCATTTTGTGTTCATCAGAACCCTTTCCTTTTAAAGAGAAGCACCTGGAAGAGTTAAGAAGTTCAGGCTTGAAGGCAAAAATGATATTGGTAGATGGCGAATTGTTTTTGTGGTACGGAAGCAGGCTAGCAAAAGCACCTGTTTATTTTAATGCTTTATTGAACGAACTTCATGTCGGATAAATACAAATCCTGGTTGGCATTTGCCGCTGTTTCATTCTTTTGGGGAACAACTTACCTGGCCACTCGAATTGGCGTGGTTAGTATACCTCCATTTTTAATGGCGGCTCTTCGTCAGGGAGTAGCGGGTATTTGCTTGCTTGGCTATTTTCTTTTGCGCGGGTATAGTATCCCTGATATGAAAGCACTCAAAGGATTTGCATTCAATGGCATTCTGATGCTTGCCGGTGGAAATGGAATAATCACGTGGGGCATGCAATATGTAGATAGTGGATTAACCAGCTTGATTTGCGCATTAACTCCAGTTTGGATTGTTTTAATTAATCTTTTGCTTGGCTCAAAAGAGCGTATTACTCCTCTAACCCTGTTAGGTTTTACAATTTGCCTTGCCGGACAAGTACTAATTTTTAGAAACAGACTTTACTTGTTTGAAGGCGAACATTTTATTCCGGGGGTAATTTCCATTGTGCTAAGTAATATTTTATGGGCTTTAGGAACTGTTTTTTCTAAGAACAATTCAACCCAAACACATCCCTTGCTTGGCTCTGGCATTCAAATGTTGACAGGTGGAATTGTACTGAGTTTTGTTTCATTGGCCATGGGAGAACATTTTCCGGTGCATGCTGAACCCAAAGCCTGGATGGCCTTGGCCTATTTGGTGGTTTTTGGAAGTTGGATTGCTTTTGGTTCATATATGTATGTGTTGAAAAAACTGCCGGCCAATGTGGTTTCAACCTATGCGTATATAAATACGGCGGTTGGAATCATTTTAGGTTGGCTTTGGTTGAAAGAACCAATGGACTTATTTACCGTGCTAGCTTTGGTGTTAACCATTGTGGGAGTATATTCAGTGAGCAAAAGCTCATTGAAATGAAACAAGAATCATCTACCAAAGAAGTTGGGAAAAAGGGAGAAGAAATTGCCTTAAACTTCCTTCAGAAAAAAGGCTATGAACTGCTGGAACGCAATTACCGCGCGGGACGAGCAGAGATTGATTTAATCATGAAAGACAAACAAACGGTGGTTGCGGTTGAGGTGAAAACCAGGTATAACGCCTTGTATGAACCAGAACGAGCGGTTAGTAAAAATCAACAAAAAACGCTCGCCATGGGGATTGAGGTTTTCCTTAAAAACAACAAATTGGTCCTCCCTGCACGCTTTGATATTGTCACAATTCACTACCAACAAAACAAAATGGAAATAGCCCATTTTGAAGATGCATTCTATCCCGGATATTAAAAGAAAAGGCAGCGAGTTGAGCTGCCTTTTCTTAATGTATTCTGATTAATTCAAATCACAATTAAGCATCCAGGAGATACCGAACTTATCGGTTAGCATACCAAATCGTGCGCCCCAGAATGTGTCTTGCAATGGCATTTGAATAGTTCCACCTTCTCCAAGGCGTTTGAATAGGCTTTCCATTTCCATAATTTGAGGATAGTCTATGTTTAATGAAATTCTTGAACCATTAGTTACCTCAGAGCCCGGCATAGCATCACAGAGCAAAATGGATTGCTCGGCTACCCGAATTTCGGCATGCAGAATTTTGTTTCCATACTCCTCGGGGATGTCCATAGGTGAGCCTTCGTAGCGACTAAGTGCTACCATTTCTGCGCCAAAGACTGCAATGTAAAAGTTCATGGCTTCTTCAGCATTGCCATAAAACGTTAGATAGGGTTTGATTATCATGGTTAGAAAATTTGGCTCAAGAAATACTTCCTTAAACCATTTTTCCATGACAGAGGTCATTCCTGATTGAAAAACTGTAAACTCGAATAAAAATCATGATTCATCGCCTGAGTTTAATTCTGTTTATTTCTAGCACCTGTTTAGGATTGCTTTTGCGTAAATCAGGTTGGTTTTCCATTGATTTTATTCATCCCTCATTTGGTGATATTTTGTGGGGAGTTATGACAACCGCTTTGGCTCGATTGCTGCTTCAAAAATCAACACTCACTCTGGCTGTAATTACTTCAATAGCATTCAATGTGGCCATCGAATGCAGCCAATTGATTCATAATCCATTTATGGAAGGCTTAAGAAGCATTCCCGGTTTGGGATTTGTGCTGGGAAGCTCTTTCTTATGGTCGGATATTGCGGCTTACCTGATTGGAGTAGTTCCGCAGGTGTTGATTGAAATGTTCATTCAGCAAAAGGAAAGCTAAGTAGATGTTCCTTAAAAAGTCATTATTTACGGCTTGAATTTCTCGTCCAGATTTTAACTCGTCTTTAAAATGTCGATTTCCATTTAGTTACTAATTGATGACATTTTACTTCTGAGGTGTTTAGTTTTTTTTCTCCCGTAACATTTGTAGCCAAAAGCTTTTCCTGTTTCCCGGATTAACCGGGATCACCCTACAGGCCTACCTCGGTCAAAATCCCTCCCTGCCTTTTTCCCGTAATAAAACGGGACAGTCCTGCCCGCGGATTTTGCCCGCACGCATCCAAAGATTCCGCCCATGCGGAACTGCCATCCCAAGATCCCGATTTCTTCGGGAACAGGAAAGTTCCGTCACACAACTAAAGGGAGTCTCCATTGCTAGATTCCTGAATTCTAGTTCGGTTAACTCACATATTTCCATTTTAAACTAGGTCCCTTTTCGTTGATTAATTTGCATGGTTCTTTGTTGTTCGATTGATTTCCTGGCAAACTAGGTGAAATACATTTTGACTTAATAAATTGAAATTCAGTAGCTCGAAGACATTTTGATGGTGGACTCAATAAATATTAACTTGAAAAAATTCTATTCTAAAACTTAGGTATGTAATTGTATTCCTGTTCAATCTCCTTGGCTGTTTTTTCAACAATTCTGGTCCACATGCGGATGGGCTTCAGAGGCCTGCCAGCACTGTTTTTGGATTGAACTACAATTTTATCTGCAACATCCATGCCTTTAATTACGAATCCAAACACTGTATAATTCGCATTTAGGTGTTGGGTTTGATTGGTACTCAAGCAAATGTAAAACTGCGAGCCATTTGAAGCTTTTAAGGGATTTTCAGCATCACCCATACGTGCAGCGCCAATTGCACCACGAATATGTTTGATGGAATCATTCAACTCAATTGGAATGGTATAACCGGGTCCTCCATTGCCATCATTTTCAGGTAAACTGTCTTTGCTGTTTGGGTCGCCTCCCTGAATAACAAAGTTGTTAACCAGGCGATGAAATGTGGTGCTATCGAAAAACTTTTCCTTGCTTAATTTCAAAAAATTTGTCTTATGTAGGGGAGTGTTTTCATACAGGTAAAAGGTCATTGTCCCAAAATTGGTAGAGAGCTCCACCAATTCAATTTTTTTCTCTGCCGGAAATTCTTGAGTCGTTGTTTCTTTTTTCTGGCAGGAAGTAATTCCTAAGATCAGAAGCAATACCAATAGGCTATTTTTCATGATTTCAAATTTTGAGTTGAAACAAAAAGGTCGTTTTCAAGATACATAAATTGCAGCATGCTGTGACTTGCAATAGCCCCTCCAATATGCCAAAGGAAATGCGTTCCAAAAGGCAAGAACTCATAGGCATCAATAAGTCTAAAACTGAGGGCAAGTAAAAAACTGATTAACGCAAAAGCTACCCATTTGCCATTCCGAAAGTGGTTTTTCCTTAAGTAATAAATTACGGGTAATAATATACTAATTGCCAATAAGGCATAATTAAGTGTAGTATGATGATGGCTATCATGCTTACCAGCATACTCCCAAATTAACCATTGAATAAGCAAAGCTGTACCCATTGCAAAAAGAGCATAATACAACTGATGAAAAAGCTTATTCAAAAAATAGACTGAAGCCAAAACGCACAAGACCGTTATGGGTAACCAATCCATCAGCAAAAACCATTTCGACCAGCGAAAACCGTGGTATAAGCTTCCTCCCAAACCGCCAATTAACATTAAGCAGCTGGCAAAAAATACAAATCCAAATTGAAGCTTACTATGCCATAACTTCCAAATCCAATACAGGCTAATGCCCATAAACAAAACTGCAGAGCCGGCGTTGAACGGCTCTACAACAAAGTTGCTAAAATTGGTTTCGGAATATATTGGGCCACCATCCGGACCCAGCAGGTCAAAAGGGATGGCCATATTTATTCGCCCAAAGATGCTTGATAAGTTAAGTTGATGTTTAATGGTTTTACTCCTTTTGCAACAGAGAACTTCACGTTTTCTTTAAAAGTTCTATTGCTGGTTTGAAGAAACAAATGCTGTTGGTGAGTAACACGTTTGGTTTTACCATGTCTCAATACATAATCTACTTCGAGTTTTAAGCCACCATTTTTCGTTTCCGACCTGCGGTTGGAATAAATGGAAAGGTGATATTCAGCTACGATAGACATGTTTTGATCCTGATACAAAATCACATCAGGACTTTCTTTACCAACCACCATTGGAATGGTTTGACCTTTACCCTGTAAGGTTTCGCCGTTCACATTAACCTCAACCGGGTCTGCAATTACAATGGAGAATTTCTCTCCTCTGTGAATATTTCCATTGGTGCTAACCTGTGAAAGTAGGAGCAGGCAAAAAAGTGCGCTTAGGTATTTCATGGTATGAATTTTTTAACAAGAATAAGAATCTCAACCCTGAGTACAAAATGTTGGGTAATTGTTTCGGTTTAGGCTTATTATTGACTAACATAATTTAGAAACACATATGAAAAACAATTTTGCCTATTTGGTGCTTGGTGCATTTTTTGCTTTAGGAGTAGTAGCTATTCTCGCTTTCAAACCGGCTTCCGCGCCTGGCTCTTACGAATACAAGCAGTTTTCAACCATTGAATCCATTGTTCCCGGAGGATTGGGCAGATCACGTATCATTTCAACAGATAAAGGCGGACAAATGGTAGAAAAAGATTTGTTGAACTTTTACAGCATGGTGGGTATCAATTTTGGAAATATCTCCAACAACGATGCTGCTATTGTAAATAAATTAAACGAATGGACCGATGAGGGATGGGAATTGGTTGAAGTAACCACAGGTTCAAGCACTAACACTTCAAATGGTAGTACAAGCGGAGGGATTTTCATCACGAGATACCTCTTCCGTCGCGCTAAATAAAGCCTTCAGGCCAGCAGAAAGGGGATGCATGTCATCCCCTTTTCTGATTTTGTTCATATTTTAAACTCAAAGAGGCAAATACTTTTGAACTGTAACCATGGGTAATTCAGCAATACTTTTACTCACCCTATGCGGGTTGATTTTTTCGGGTGGCGGAATTCTGCTATCCCGGGTTTTGGCAAAAAGATCTACCAATGCCCAAAAAGGAGAAACCTACGAATGCGGAGTTCCCACAACGGGAAGTTCCTGGATTCAATTCAATGTTGGCTATTATTTGTTTGCCTTGATTTTTTTGGTGTTTGATGTTGAATTGGTATTCCTCTATCCCTGGGCAACTGTTGTTAAGGAAACAGGGATAATCGCTTTAGTAGAAATATTAATCTTTATGATTGTTCTCTTTATGGGATTACTATACGCCTGGAAGAAAGGAGCCTTGAAATGGATGTAAATAAAATGGAATTTCCTGGAGAGGTTCATTCCACCGCCGATGGTGGGATTTTGCTTACTACTCTGGATGATGCCGTAAATTGGGCCCGTGCCAATTCCTTATGGCCTTTGGTTTTTGGAACCAGTTGCTGCGCGATTGAAATGATGTCGGCTGCAGATGCCAAATACGATTGGTCACGCTTTGGATTTGAAGTAGCACGCGCCACTCCGCGCCAAGCTGATTTAATCATTGTGGCCGGCACAATTGTTATGAAGATGGCACCCGTTCTTAAACGCCTTTATGATCAAATGGCTGACCCCAAATATGTAATAGCAATGGGTGCTTGCACCATTTCAGGAGGTCCATTTTTTTACAATACCTATTCTGTTGTAAAAGGGGTTGATCACATCATACCAGTGGATGTTTACGTGCCCGGATGTCCACCCAGGCCTGAAGCCTTGCTGCATGCAATGATTAGCCTTCAGGAAAAAATCAGAAAAGAGCCATATTTCAGAAAATCAAAACCGATTGAACCATGAACAGGGAAGACTTATTGCTTGAATTAAACGGAAAGTTCCCGAGCCTTTCTCCTGATGACAATCCTCGTAATCCCGGTGTGTTTGTTGATAGTACCGAGTTTTTACCATTCTTAACTTACCTCAGAAAGGAGGCTAATCCTCCATACGATTTCTTGTTTTGCTTAACTTGTGTTGATTGGAAAGACCATTTGTTGATGGTTTACCACCTGCGTTCAAAAGCCAATCGTGATGAACTTGTAGTGAAAGTGAAGCTTAGTAATCGTGAAAATCCTGAAATTGAGAGTTTGTCGGGTTTGTGGCGGACTGCTGAATTTCACGAAAGAGAGGTTTTTGATTTGTTTGGAGTGAAATTCTTGAATCACCCCGATTTGCGCCGTTTGTTTTTGGATGAAAACTGGGAAGGTTTTCCGCTTCGGAAAGATTATCAGGATGAAAACATGATTGAACTTTAAAAGCCATGAATTTACTAGGAGAGGATATTGTTAACGAGAACGGCGAATTTGTCATCAACATGGGGCCCCAGCACCCATCTACTCACGGGGTGCTGCATTTGAAAATATGGCTTCAAGGAGAAACCATTTTACGGGTTCAACCACATCTGGGTTATATCCACCGTTCAATAGAAAAAATGAGTGAGTCGCTTAGCTACAGGAATTTCATTTTTGCTACCAGCAGAATGGACTACCTATCTGCTCATATCAACAATTTAGCCTGCGCACTTTGTGTAGAACAAGGACTTGAAGTTGAGGTTCCTGAACGTGCCAAAGTAATTCGCCTACTCATGGCTGAATTAACAAGATTGTCCTCCCATCAACTTTGGTGGGGTTCAACAGGTCTTGATTTGGGCGCAGTAACTCCATTCTTCCATGCTTTCCGAGAAAGAGAAGGAATATTAGAAGTTATTGAAGAAACATGCGGCGCTCGGTTAACACAAAATTATATGGTTCCTGGTGGCGTGATGATGGATTTGCATCCCGACTTTCAACGTAAAACAAAAGCCATTTTAAAACAGGTTAAAGAGAAAATTTCTGAATACCATGAATTGCTGAGTGGAAATATTATTTTCCAACAACGCACCCAAGGGGTTGGTTACATTTCACCCGAAGATGCAGTTTCATTTGGTATGACAGGCCCTTGCGCCAGAGCAAGTGGGGTTTCATGCGATGTGCGCAAATGGTATCCCTATTCCGGATATGAGGGGGTTCAGTTTGATGAAATCCTGGAAACCGGAGGAGATTGTTATGCGCGTTATCAGGTGCGCATGAAAGAAATGATGCAATCTGTTTCAATCATTGAACAATTAATAGATTCAATACCTGAAGGAGAGATTCAAGCCAAAACAAAAAATGTATTGAAATTACCCAAAGGCGAGTTCTATCAAAAAGTAGAAACAGCCAGAGGCGAACTGGGCGTGTATATTGTAAGTGATGGGGCTGCGAGTCCTTACCGGGTTAAATACCGTTCGCCCAATTTCTCCAATTTGTCTGCCATGTCGCACATGGCAAAAGGCGCCAAAATTGGTGATCTCGTGGCCATCATGGCAACCATGGATTTGATTATTCCCGATATAGACCGTTAAATCATGAAACCAATGTTTCTACAATTTAGTTTATCCTCGCTCGCCAGAACTTTCCATGAATACCTGGCAGGCAACATAGGTGAAGGCTTATTACTTCAGGTGTTGGAGATGGTCATAATGGGCCTAGTATTGATAGTTTTTCTTGTCTTACTTTGTTTTTTCCTAGGTTATATGGAACGCAAAGTGGCCGCATTTATGCAGGTTCGTCTGGGTCCAAATCGCGTAGGTCCAAAAGGCTCCATGCAAATTGTTGCCGATACCATTAAACTCCTACTCAAAGAGGGGTTAACTCCAAACAGCTCCGATAAATTCCTGTTCAACCTTGCCCCCATGATAATGGTAATCACTTCGTTTTTAGTGGTTGCACCCTTGGCATTTTCATCCAATTTTCAAATTTGGGATACTTCCATTGGGATTCTCTATGTGTCAAGTGTTTCAAGCATGGCTGTAATAGGAATTCTTATGGCCGGCTGGTCGAGCAATAACAAATACTCTTTGTTGGGTGCCATGCGCAGTGGAGCGCAAATTGTAAGTTATGAACTGTCAATTGGATTGTCGCTGATATCAATTGTTATTTTGAGCGGAAGCCTTCAAATGTCTGAGATAATTCAAAGCCAACAAAACGGCTGGTGGTTGTTAAAAGGACATTTTCCGGTTTGGATAAGCTTCGTCATTTTCATTATCGCATCTACAGCTGAAATTAACCGGGCACCATTCGACCTTGCAGAAGCCGAACAAGAGCTCACTGCAGGTTTTCATACCGAGTATTCAGGAATGAAATTTGCGATGTTTCTTTTGTCGGAATACATCAACTTGTTTGTTGTTTCAGCCATTGCTGCAACTGTGTTTTTAGGCGGTTGGATGCCATTCCATATCGGAAATTTCGCAGCCTTTAATCAGGTAATGGACTATATCCCCGGATTTTTCTGGTTCATGGGCAAAACCATGTTCATCATATTTATCATCATGTGGTTCAGGTGGACCTTTCCCAGATTGCGCGTTGACCAGTTGCTGAATCTGGAATGGAAATATTTGTTGCCCATCAGTATGGTAAATACCATTCTTGTTACCATCATGGCTATTTACGGACTCCATTTTTAATCCCATGCTGAAAGACTATTTTAAAACCATTTTTCAGGCCATTCAATCCTTGTTTACAGGGATGAAGCTGACCGGTTATTACTTCACCCATTTGAAGGAAATTCAAACCGAAGAATATCCGGATAACCGTGCCACGTTGAAGATGGCCGAGCGCTTTCGTGGTGAAGTAATTATGCCGCACAACGAAGACAATGAACATCGCTGCACCGGCTGTCAGGCTTGCGAAATTGCCTGTCCAAACGGCACCATAAAAATCATTACCAAGCAAGAGGTGTTGGCTGATGGTAAAAAGAAAAAGCGAATTGATAGCTTTATCTATCATCACGATTTGTGCACCCTTTGCAATTTGTGTATTGTAGCTTGTCCATCAGATGCCATCAAAATGGGGCAAACTTTTGAACACAGCGTTTATGATAAAAAGCTGTTAAAGAAAATTCTGAACAAACCCGGATCTAAGCTAATGGAGGGAGTTGAGTAGTATGGAAAGTCAAACTGTTGTATTTTATCTGATTTCGGCCCTTACAGCATTTAGTGCCCTGTTGGCTGTAACTGCAAGCCAATTGTTCAGATCAGCTATTTATTTGTTGTTTACACTAATTGGAATTGCTGCAATTTATTTCATGCTGGATCAGGATTTTATTGCCGCAGTTCAAATCATCGTATATGTAGGTGGAATTGTGGTATTGATTATTTTTTCCATCTTCCTTACTCAAGATTCAGGAGTTGAAATGCGTAAATCGGAATGGTGGCGAATTGCTGCATCCGGAATGGCTGCATTATCAGGATTCTTGTTAACCGCATTGGGATTAGTAGAGTACAATTTTGTTACTCAATCGGACAATCTGGTAACAGGAGGTGTAAAAGAGTTGGGGAGAGCCTTGTTAAGTTTAAATGCAGGAGGTTATGTGCTTCCCTTTGAAATGGTTGGATTGCTACTACTAGCTGCAATGATTGGCTGTATTGTAATTGCTGTGAAATTAAAAGAATTACCCGAAGGAAAGGAGAATATCCAATGAATCAGGAACTATTAACCCCTTTGCTAATCTTATCTGCATTTTTGTTTTTTACGGGCGTGTATGGATTTGTAACCCGCCGCAATATGATTTCAATGCTGATGAGTGCCGAGTTGATGTTAAACAGTGCGAATATCAATTTCGTGGCATTCAATAAATTCCTCTATCCGGGAAAATTGGATGGCATGTTCTTCACGCTCTTCATAATAACCATTGCAGCCGCTGAAGCCGCATTGGCCATTGCGATAATTATTCATGTTTACCGTCAAACTAAATCCATTGACGTGAAGGACGCAGATCAATTAATTTAAGAATTATGTTTACACCTGCCACAGAAGCGATATTGATTCCTTTAATACCATTCTTATTGTTTGGAATTATTGGACTTGCAGGAAGGCGACTTCCCGAAATTTTTTCTGCTTTCCTTGGAATTGGCGGCATTTTGGCCAGCTTGCTATTTTCTTTACACCTGTCGGTTTCTTATTTTTCAGAACCTGTTCAAGGTGCTTTTGTTTTAAAAGAATTTTTCAGTTTTCCTTGGTTAAATTTCAGTGAAAACCTAAAAATATCCATTGGCTTGGTTGCCGACCCCATCAGCATGTTGATGGTAGTTGTTATTTGTTCGGTTTCCTTGATGGTGCAATGGTTTAGCTTAACCTACATGAAAGGGGAGGAGCGCTTTCAAATGTATTATGCATTCCTTTCCCTGTTCACGGGTTCTATGCTTGGATTGGTATTATCATCCAATATTTTTCAGATGTATATCTTCTGGGAATTGGTGGGTGTATCATCCTTCTTGTTGATTGGATTCTATTTCCAAAAACCGAGTGCAGTTGCTGCGAGCAAAAAAGCATTCATTGTTACCCGTTTTGCTGATTTAGGCTTCTTGATAGGAATTCTTCTGCTTTCTTACGAAACACAGACCATGGAATTCAAAGGTATTTTGGACTATTTCAAATCGGGAAATTTTAATCCAGAAGTTTCGGGTATTTGGATGAGCCATAGTTTAGCAGCTTGGGCCTTGGTGTTAATTTTTGTAGGTGCGGCTGGAAAATCGGCTATGTTTCCATTGCATATTTGGTTGCCCGATGCCATGGAAGGTCCAACTCCAGTTTCTGCACTAATTCACGCTGCAACCATGGTTGTTGCCGGGGTGTTTTTGGTAGGAAGATTATTCCCTGTTTACAGCTTGTTCGAAGGGGTGATGCAGCTTATTACCTGGATTGGCGTTTTGTCATCGATATTGGCTGCTATCATTGCAATCTCTCAAACAGATATCAAACGCGTTCTTGCCTATTCCACCTTATCGCAAATAGGATACATGATGTTTGCATTGGGTGTGGCTGGAAAAGCTGGTGCTGAAGCCGGATTTACTGCTTCATTCTTTCACCTGTTTACACATGCATTTTTTAAATCCTTGTTGTTTTTAGCTGCCGGAGCTATCATTCATGCCGTGCATAGCAATGAAGTTGAAAATATGGGCGGTTTACGAAAGCAGATGCCAATCGTTCATTGGTTATTCCTAATTGGTTGTTTGGCAATTTCCGGAGTTCCGCCTTTTTCAGGATTTTTTAGTAAAGAAGAAATTTTGTTGAATGCCTGGAAATCGCAACCTCTGGTATATGGTTTCGCATTGATTGGCTCGGGATTAACCGCGTTCTATATGTTCAGGTTATTCTTCCTGATTTTTTACAACAAATCCCATTCAGATGTACATGGACATGAATCAATGGGTCTGAATTTTCCTATGCTTTTGCTGGCCATTCCGGCTGTTTTTGCCGGATTTGTGCCTTTCTCTTCCTATGTAACCTCAACCGGATTGCCAGAAGAAACACATTTGCATTTGATGTTTTCCATAGCGCCAGTGGGCGTTGGTTTGTTGGGTATCGGACTTGCTTACCTGTTTTATTTCAAACAGAATTCCTTGCCTGAACAATGGGCTTCAAAGCTTTCGGGTTTGTACAAGTTGAGTAGTGGTAAATTTTATTTTGATGAGTTGTGGAGAGCTGTTTATCAAGTTGCACTCATTCGCGCATTGGCAACTCCTGCTGCTTGGATTGATAAAAATTTAGTGGACGGCGGATTGCGCATGGGAGCTGAAAAAACCTTGCGTTTAGGAGACCGTGTGAAGTTGATTCAAAATGGAAAACTTCAAGACTATGTACTTTACTTCCTAATGGGCATTTTGGCCTTGATTTTACTAACCTTGTTAATGATTCAATCATGAGTTTTCTGATTCCACTATTAATCGCAATACCGGTTTTTTCGGCCGTGGCCAATTACCTGGTTAATGCGAATTCTGCACGATGGATTGCTGCAATTTCTGGTTTTATCCAATTGGTTATTAGCATCCTTATTTGGAAAGTGTATGCTGATTTTAGAGCAGCCGGGGAAACCGCTCAATTTTTGTTAACAGCACATTATTCTTGGTTTCCATTATGGAATATCAATTTGGACCTTGGTCTTGATGGGATTTCCGTAACCATGTTAATCATGACCTCTCTGGTGGTATTCTCTGCAAGCCTGCTCTCCTGGAATGTTAAAAATGATGCAAAATTGTTTTTCAGTTTGCTGAATTTCCTTTCAGCAGGTGCTTACGGCTTTTTCAGTTCTTTAGATTTATTTGCCATGTTCTTCTTCCTTGAATTGGCTGTTGTTCCTAAATTTTTATTGATTGGAATTTGGGGAAGTGGTGAAAAGATTGCGAGTGCTATGAAATTGGTGCTGATGCTAATGGGTGGATCTGCATTGCTGCTTACCGGGTTATTCGTTGTTTATTATGGAGCTGGTGGAAACTTCTCCCTTACCGAACTTGCAAGCAACAGACTTGGTAGAGAAATTCAACTTGTTGCATTTCCACTTTTGTTTATTGGTTTTGGCGTATTTACGGCCTTGTTTCCGTTTCATACTTGGGTTCCGGATGGACACTCATCAGCCCCAACAGCGGGTTCTATGTTTCTTGCAGGAATTAGCATGAAATTGGGTGCCTATGGTTGTTTAAGGGTGGCAACTTATTTGCTTCCTGATGCTGCCGTGGCTTATTCCCCTTATGTGATTATCTTATCCAGTATTGCAATTGTTTATGGGGCTCTTGCCACCCTCATGCAAACCGATTTAAAATACATGAACGCCTATTCCAGTATTAGCCATTGTGGATTTATTTTACTGGGTATTGGTATGCAAACCAATGCATCCATATTAGGCTCGGTAATGCAAATGGTTTCTCACGGTTTGATGACAGCCTTGTTCTTTGGTGCAATCGGTTTGATTTACCAACGCACACATACCCGAAAAATGGAAGAAATGGGTGGTTTATTGAAGTCTATTCCGTTCCTTTCGGCAGTATTCGTTATTGCTGGACTATGTTCATTGGGCCTGCCCGGATTTAGTGGGTTTGTGTCTGAGATGACCATATTTGTTGGCTCTTGGGAACATAGTGATGCGTTCCATAGAGTTGCAACCATTCTTGCAGCTGCATCTATTGTGGTAACAGCAATTTATATTCTGTCGGCAATTGGAAAGGTTATTTTTGGTCCAATCCGTCAGGCGTCTCACATCAGCCTTGAGCCTGCAACTTTCGTTGAAAAATTGGGTACTGGTGTACTGGTTCTGGCTATATTATTCATGGGCCTCGTACCATTTTGGTTCACCAATTTGATTTCGGAAGATGCTCGACTTATCATGAATCAATTCACCCTATTAATGAACCCTTGAGATGAATACTATTCTTGGACTAATACCTGTTGAAGCCTTCTTGTTTTGTTGGATATTGTTGATTTTGGGCTTAAAAATCAGCGGAAAAAATTCAGGTGGTTTGTATGTAAATCTTCTGCTACTCGGAGTTTTAGTGGCAATTGGATTGGTTGCATTTCCTGCGCCCAAAGCCCAGTTTGGAGATTTAATTCATGTAAATAGCCTGAATCGCTTCATTCGTGGACTCCTGTATTTAGGAACATTTTTTATTGTAATACAATCCTCGAGTTGGCTCAAAAAACATCACCATGCCGCTGAATTCAGCATATTACTCCTTGTTGTTTTAAGTGGTTTAGGGTTGATGGTATCAACCGGTAATTTGTTGATTTTCTATCTTGGATTAGAAATGGCATCTATTCCTTTGGCAGCCATGGCTTCATTCAATCTAACCAGTAAAATGTCGGGAGAGTCGGGTTTAAAATTGATACTGAGTTCGGCATTTTCATCCGGTTTTTTATTGTTTGGAATATCACTAATTTTTGGGTTGACAGGAACCATTTCCATTGCAGAAATTCCTGTTAATTTGGCAAATAGCACGCTGGCATTAATTGCCATGGTAATGATTTTTAGTGGCTTTGCATTTAAGCTAAGTGCTGTACCTTTTCATTTTTGGACAGCCGATGTTTATCAAGGCGCACCCATGGGAATAACGGCATTTCTGGCAATTGTTTCAAAAAGCTCAATTGCCTTTGTATTCCTAACAGTTTTGTTTCCAATCTTGTCTGCCATTCAACAAGTTTGGCCAACTGTATTGATAGCCCTTATTTTACTTACCATTTTCACCGGAAATATTTTTGCATTGCGTCAAAGTAGTCTCAAGCGATTTCTTGCATTTAGCTCAATTGCTCAGGTAGGATTTATTTTAATGGGCATGTTGGTTCCCTCAGAAAAAGCTGCTGTTTCAGTTTTGTATTTCTTGGTGGTTTATATGTTTAGTAGCATTTGCATTTTTGGGGTTGCCCAATGGCTTGAGGAACAAACAGGAAAAGATTCACTCAGCAATTTTAAAGGCTTGTACAAAGAGAACCCCTTTGCTGCATGGTCGGTTGCTTTGGGTTTATTTTCATTAGCAGGCATTCCACCAACTGCCGGATTTTTTGGTAAGTTTTTCCTGATTGGCTCAGGGTTTCAAGGCGCCTCAGTTTGGTATGTGGTTTTGGTTGGACTTAACATGGTTATTTCACTTTACTATTACCTTAAAATTGTAAAATACATGTTCATGAATGAAGTCATTGAGGAATTAGAAAAACCCCAAATGGCTTTGCCTTTGAAAATTTCTTTAGGCATTGGAATGTTGGCCATTTGCTTTTTAGGATTAAGCAACTGGATTGTGAATCACCTTTCAAATCTTTTTTAGTTATGGCATTAAATGGTAATCATCAGTTTGAGGATTTAAACGATAAAAAGTGTGCAATTGTAGAGAAGGAATGCAGTAGCGAAAGAGTTGCCTATTTAAAGCAAATTCTTGAATACAATGGATACGAAGTGGTTGTTGTACCTAGCCCACCACCAAAGGGTGCCAAACCTGCCTCGGATGTAGTATCAGATGTTAGTGAACCAAAGATAATGACCTTTACAATTGGCGTAACCGATACCAGTTTTAGTCCGATTAAGACGGTTGTAAACCGCGAGCTAAAAAAACCGGGTGGGGGAGTTGTTAGTATGGATTATTGGAAACAAAGACCCGAGAAAGAATGGTATTGGAAATGAATTGAATCGACAAAAAAAAGGCTGCACGATTTCTCCTACAGCCTTTTTTATTGGGTTAAATTTGGGTTGAACTATTTCTTATTCATCAACTTTTTTCTGCCTAGCCAGATTGCAGCTGCACCCAAAGCAAGAACTCCTCCATCAACTGGAACGTCGTTCGGGTCGCCATTGTTATCGGGAACTGCATCTATGTTTCTTGGGGCTTTTATGCCCGGATTGGTTTGAAAGGGATCTTTGATGGATGGCACGTTCACCTGACCGGGAGCCTGCTGTCCACCGCCCTGCATGCCCGGTTGTGAGCCACCACCAATTACAACTGAACCACCACCTTGTTGAAAATTTTGTGAAGGGCGATTGTTTGCATCATTTTGATTGTAGTATTGGTCAAAATTCTGGGCCGGTTTGTTGCGCTCCGACCAAAACTCGCGCTCCTGGTAACGGCGACCTGAAGAGTAATCAATACTCCTGCTTCCTGAGTTGCCAAAGGAAGATTCAAATCGGCTGCCATTCAATCCTTGGTTGGTATTGCTTTGACTGTAGTCGTAATCCTCTTCATCACTTTCTTGTTCTTGTGGCTCTTCAAATTCAAAAAATGTTCCAGCCTGGGCGTTTATTGAAATTGACAAAGACACCTGAAGGCATACCAGCAACATTGCTTTTCTATAGTTTATCTGCATGATTCTGTTTTCTTAATTGTTACTTTTTACTACTTTGGCTTTTCTGGTATTGCCTTGATTATCGCTCACTTCCACAAAATAAACTCCTGAAGCTTGATCACTTAAATCCAAGCTGAAACTGCAAATGCCTTTATCAATGGCTTGTTCCATGCGCTGAATTTCGGCACCAACGGCATTGTACACTTTTACTTCTGCACTCTTACCTTGCAAGTTTGAAGTTTGCAATTGAACCAATCCCTTGCTTGGATTTGGATAAGCGTTCAAGCTTGCTGTTACACTGCTGTAAATGGATTTTACACGTTTCAGGTAATCAAAATCGCCACGGTCTACAAACAACAAACTAAAGCGACCTTCGCCATAACTAGCAGGATCACTGTTGATTTCGAAGGTGTAACTTGGACGATCGTTTACCATCTGAATGATTCCTGCATAGCGGTCTTCCAGAAGTACATCGTAGGCATTAAACTCAGTTTCACCTTTGAAGCTAAACCTGTGTTCTCCGGTGAATGTCGTATTAATTCCTAGAGGTACACGGGTTTCTGGTTGAGCTGCTTTGAAGATATTGATGGCTTGTTGTTTGCCATCGCTTGAACGAGCGTACACGTTAAGTGCAGGGTTACTCATTTTTTCAGCATCAAAGGCATCATTTGCATCTGTTGCATCTGCGGCCATACCAACTACAATTTCATCTTGTTGTTGTCCAACCTTTACAAAGGTGAGGCTAAGTTTTTTCAATTGGTTTTTAAACAGTTGGACAGAAGGGCTTGTTCCAACTTTTACACTTTCATTGGCAGCAAGAACAGGACTTGCGCTAACTGCATGTACAAAGAATGCACTACCTGATTCAATGATATTCGAACCAAAGTTTGCACCACCTGAAAGTGCGTTATACGTAGCAAAGTGATTACCGGCAGGACGGAAAATCCAGATTTTGTCCTCGATATTGGTTTTAGTCCAACCTGCGGCATCCCAATCAATCGCGCAAGGGTAGGGATTACCAACTAGGTTCCAACCTTCACCATTGCTTGAACTGAAAGTAACACTGAAGTTAAATGCTCCTTGGACCAATACACCTGAACCACTTAGGGTAACATCATTTGGAGAAGGATTAGTACCATTCACCAAATCGCAACCTTGGCTTTTGTTACCACGAACAAACACTTTATAACCTTTACCAGCCTGAAGCGTTGTGCTGCTTGTATTTGGAACAGTAACCCAAGCATTGTTGTAAACGGTTCCACCGTTATTGCCCGGAGTGTTGGTATTTACAGCAGTAGTTTCGTTGAAGGTAAACATGCTTGGCGCATTGGTTTGGGTTGCATCAAAGCCATTGCTATTGGGGCTTGGACTTGGACATAAACTACCACCAGTGCCCGGACCAGTGATATGAATTTGTTGTTGCCAGCTGGTAGCAAGGGTTGGCCCAGTTGCAAAAGGAGCAGCCAAATAGCGGTATTTACGACCACTTGAACCCGGAATAAAACGTTCAACAGTTACATTGCCTGTAATTGAGCCTCCACTTTCTGCGACTCTTGCAGTTCCTGTTGCATCCGATTTAAGGGTGATATTTCCACCTGATGCTAAAGTTCCACTGGTAACGGTAATTGTTCCTTTAACCTGTAATGCATTCCCAATGGTTAAAGTATTTGAAGTGCCGGTATGATTTAATGTTAAGTTTCCAATTGTATTGGACCCACTAGTAAATCTCAATGTTCCAAGATTGCCATTGCCTGTTCTTTCGATAATGAAATCGGTTGCCGAAGTTGTAGAAACGGTTCCGGTTGTCATAACAAATGCCGCACTTACAGCAGTTCCATTGAACAATTGGAAATCATTTCCATTCATGTTTAATAGTGAACCATCAGCTAAAGTTATTCCACCTCCTGAACTGTTTCCAAGAAACAAATTGGTAGAACCTCCCGTATTTGATAACAAGATGGTATTGGCTGTTGTGGTTTGAATTCTAAACCAGCGCAAGGTATTGCCAGCACCGGTAAAGGTTTGAGTTCCGGAGCCAGTTCCAGTGGTGGCCAATGTAATTGAATTAGCAGCTGCCGGTGGGGTTACAGTGCCGATATAAGTTAAATCGCCTGCCAATTCAATTGTACTAAATGGAGAAGCACTTGAACCATCAAGTGTACAATTGTCTAAAACTAAGTTTCCGCTAATTGTCGTTGTACCGCCGGGGAGGGTTTTTGTGCCCGAGCCTGATAGTTTTAGGTTTTTGTAGCTAGTGCTTGTTGAAAGTGTAACCGATACATTGTTGTACTCTAAAGTACTGTTGGCAGCTAAATTTCCAAGCGTTGGGAAACTTGAATTTTCAAGGGTCAATTCAGCAGCACTATTTACATCAAGGGTTCCGGTGAATGAGAATCCGGAAGGAATTATAAAATCTGTTGAGCTGGTACCATCACCAACTACCACTTTCGAAGAGGTTCCTGAAACTATCCAGTTGCCATCAATTGTTGCTATAGCCCTGTTTCTAATTTCGTAAATAACTCCATCTGAAGTGAAGTTTGAAGGAGATGATCCAGTACCATCAGCATTTAATCCCCAGGTGTTGAGGTCGTTTAAATTACCAATTGCCTTCGAATAATAAGTTCCGGTTCTGGTGCCAGAAACAGCAACATTTGGGTTATTTGCGCCGGTACTCGTATGGGTAATGTTGCCAGATACAGCACCTAAGGTGTTTGAACTTTGCCTTACGTAAATTGTAACAGGTTCACCCACAATATCCCCACCTGTAACGGCTAAGTTGATTGGATTGGTAGCTGAAAAGCTAGTACCTGTTCCGGTTGAAATTTCAAAACCAGAAGGAGGTACGATAGAAACTTGTGAGCTTAAGTTATTACCCGAAACGGTATAAGATTGTTCGGCACTTGGTGTTGAAGAGGTTTGAATGAATGAGGTTAATCCAGTTGGAGAAACATTAATTATTGGGTCAGTATTGATTACAACCTGGCCACTTATTTGCAGACCATAGACTTTTGGAGCAGATGAGGAGAATCCCCAACCTCCGGTTGACGTTTGTCCACTTGCATAATACCTGAAAGTAACACTTGTACCAGCTGGAATATTCTGCAAGGCAGTTGTTCCAGAAATATCAAATTGCAAGGTTAAAGAGGTTGAAGTTTGAGGAGAACCAATCAAGGTAAAATTCACTCCATCGAAACTATACGCAAATTGGCTTGTAACTCCGGGTGACGCATAGAATGAACTTGTTCCAACAAAACGGGCATCAATTGATTTTATTGACAGGTTATGTGTATTTGATTGGAGAACAGTTTGGAAGTAGTCTGTATTTGAGGTTGAGATTCCATTGTTTTGAAAACCTGTAGTTCTGAAAGAATTTGACCCACTACTTGAAATTGCTGCTGGTCCACGAGTTAAACTTGGTATGTTTATTAAGGATGAATTTGAGGTGTCAGAAATTGAGCTGGTTGGACTTGATTCTCCGTTGAAATCCCAGGCTGCAATTAAAGTATTTGCTTGCGTAGTTGCATTTGCTGTTGGAGCGGAAGCCGTTAAATAATTGTAGGTAGTAGTATTAGTTCCATCCCATGTGTATGGAATTACCAGGAAGTTGTATTGGGTTGATTGGCTTAGGCCAGTAACGCTAATGGATGTATTCGGAGTTGTTGGAAGTGCTGTTGAAGTTGTAGCGACCAATGTTCCAACTCCGGCTGCAGGCGCTTGTCCATTCGATGAAATAAATGTTGGTGTCCCGGTCGAATAAATTACCACATATCCAGCTTGGGTAGCGCCGGAAGCTGGAAACGTAGCTGTGGTGATGGATAAGTCGATTTGGGAAGTTGATACAACGCTTGCACTCAAACCTGCCTGGGAAGTGGGGGGACTTGATAAGGTTCTGAAACTTCCTTCTGAGCTGATTGAAGTAGATGAACCATTGGTAGCATAACCCACAAAAAAGTATTCTGTTTCCGAGTTTAAACCTGTTCTGTTGTGGGAAAAAGAAGAAACCGAAGTGCCGCCTTCTGCCAATTGATTGTCACTTGCAATAACAGGACTTGTTGTTTTAAAAGCAGTTCCCCGGGCTATTAGGGTAGAACCTCCATCACTTGAGACGGTTGCACCCAATGTAGCTGTGTTATGGGTGATTGCACTTACCGTAGGTGTTGTAACAACAGGGGAGCCCGAATTGGTAGTTGCATTCGCGGTAGGGGCTGATGCTGTTAGGTAATTGTAGGTTGAGGCATTTGTGCCATCCCAGGTGTATGGAATCACCAGGAAATTATAAGAGGTAGCCGATATTAATCCGGTAATATTAATTGAGGTAGAAGGTGTTGTGGGCAGAATGGTTGATGGAGTTGCGAAAATTGTTCCTACACCTGCACTTGGGGCTTGACCATTGCTTGAAGCAAAGGTTGGAGTTGCGGTTGAATAGATTACCAAATAACCAGCCTGAGTAGCTCCGGTAACCGGGAAACTAGCTGGAGAAATAGTTAAGTTAATTTGGCTTGATGAAAAACTTGTTGCTGTAACTCCGGAGGATTGAGCAGTGGGAGCGGTAGATAAAGTTCTAAAACTCGCTTCTGTGCTTAATGCGGTACCCGATGTATTGGTAGCATAACCTGCATAAAAATACTGTGTTTGAGGAGTAAGTCCGGTTCTATTGTGAGAGAAAGCAGCAACCGAAGTTCCACCCTCATCCAAGGCATTGTCTGTAGCGGTTACTGAGCTACTTGTTTTATAAACAGTTCCCCTTGCAGAAATGGAGCTTCCACCATCGTTGGTGATGGTAGCGCCTAAAGTAGCAGAAACATCAGTAATGGCTGAAACGGTTGGTGTGGTAATGGTGGGGGTGCTTGATGATGCTACCAATGTTCCACCAAATGATAGGTTTCCTTCAAGGCCACCTGTCCCACTTGTAGCTTCAGCACCATAGGCATAAAATCTAAAGGTAATAGAAGTTTGTCCAGATGTAGTAACTGTAATAATGTTTCCAGTATAACCTGAGGTGCCATCTGGTGTTTCCAAAACTCCGGAAGAGTGGGATATTGAAGAATTAACAGTTCCAACTGAAATAGCAGAGCCATAAGAATCTAAATTAGACCTCCATTGAAACCTTCTTGGGCCTGTTGCACTTCTTCCCACCCCGAAAGTTAGAGTTGGATTTGAAATGGTGTAACCTGAACCAGCAGTAATTGTAAATTCAAAATATTTCGCTAGATCTACTGAACCTCCTGCTGATGCTGCTCCATTTGTACTGCCCGTTCCCCAACCTGAGGCTCTTGAATTCCCAGAACTAGATGAGGTTGTAACTCCTGATTTGGTTAACGCACTAACAGTTAAGTTTGTAATTGCTGATCCATTGTAGTTTAGTGAACTAACATTTGCGACTGTACCAGCGAATGAATAGGTGCCAGAAAAAGATTGTGCTTTTGAATTCCCCATTCCAAGGATGAGTATTGCACTCCAAAGAAAGAGTTGGTTTACATAGTTCATTTTCCAATTCTTTCGATTGAAATAATGAATGAATTTGGTTGTAGGCTTCATTTTTTGGTGTCAAAAATTTGCGGTAAAGGTAGTTTCGACTTTTTATTCAACCTCTAATTGAACTTTAATTAATTGTTACCAATTCATAATTGAGTCTAATTATTAAACAAATTCCTTAAGCCAAGATTATCTGAATTTTAGCTTCAATTAAATGCGTTATTAAATCCTATTTTTGCTCTATTTTGAGCTAATTGTTATCAAAAATTTATGAAACGATTAAGGAAATGCGACAAGCCTAAGTTGATAATGCAAATTCTACCTTAGAGCTTCCCGGCAAAAGGATTGCAGTGGTACCCCGCATGACGAATGCGTATTGCCTGTTTGGGCGTGCAGGCGACCAGCGGAAGCCCTGCGCGCGCATTACAGGCAAAAGCAGGCGGCAGCGGAGTACAAGCGGAAAGCCTGGCCCCGTTTGGAACGGAAGTTTTATTTAATACTAATTTGGTGAAACGGGGCGCCCCAACCGAATTGCATCTTAAAACCCAGATGCTTTTTCTGACTGATTTTTGCGGTGCGGACGGGACTCGAACCCGTCTCGTCCCCTGGACGAGATGACAGGCCTGTATTCTAAGCGCAAATTCTTAACCTCCCCAAAAAAAAATTCTCTCTTAAAACAAAAAAAATCCCCTCCAAATTGGAGAGGATTTTGCGGTGCGGACGGGACTCGAACCCGCGACCCCATGCGTGACAGGCATGTATTCTAACCAGCTGAACTACCGCACCTTTTTGCTGTTTTTATCAGCGATTGGGGAGTGCAAATGTATGAAGCTTTTGGTTCAATACAAGCCCTTTTGGGAAGATTTTTATAAGTTGCTGGTTTTATGGAAGAAATTTTTCAAAAAGAGCTAAAAATGTCCTTTTGATTCTCGTTTACTACTCGCTAACTTATTTCAAGGGCCCGAAAATCCTGTTTTGTCGGGCTTGGGATAAAAAACCTTTGCATAAAAAGGAGATTAGTCACAAATTGCGCATCAAAGCTAATTCTATTAGCATAGTAAATCTAAACAATGACAAGTTTTGACTTTGAAAAACCGATTGCTGATCTTGAGGAACAGCTTGACGATTTGGTAAAGAATCACGAAAAGGGAAAAATTGACCTGAGTGATAAAATTGCCGAGGTGAAAATAAAAATTCTTGAAGAAAAGAAGCGCATTTATTCAAACCTCAACGGATGGCAGCGAGTGCAGATTAGCAGACATCCTGAACGTCCATACACCCTTGATTATATCGAAAAATGCTTTTCACATTTTGTTGAATTGCATGGTGATAGAGGCGTTAAGGATGATAAAGCGATGGTGGGTGGTTTAGCTCAATTGGGCGATCAAAGTGTTATGGTTATTGGTCACCAAAAGGGCAGGAATACCAAACAGCGCCAATACCGCAATTTTGGTATGGCAAACCCTGAAGGTTATCGTAAAGCCTTGAGACTAATGAAAATGGCTGAAAAATTCCGAATTCCTATTATCTGCCTTATTGATACTCCCGGCGCATCTCCAGGTCTTGAAGCCGAAGAGCGTGGGCAAGGAGAAGCCATTGCACGAAATTTACTGGAAATGTCGGTTTTGCGTGTGCCTGTAATTTGCGTGGTTATTGGTGAAGGTGCATCCGGTGGAGCTTTGGGAATTGGTATTGGCGACCGTGTTCTAATGATGGAAAATACCTGGTATTCAGTTATTTCTCCTGAGTCTTGTTCGTCAATTTTATGGAGAAGCTGGGAGCATAAAGAGAAAGCTGCAGAAGCCCTAAAACTCACAGCAAATGATATGCTGAAGAATGGATTGATTGATGGAATAATTGCCGAACCTCTTGGAGGGGCGCATGAAAATCCGGAAGAAACCTTTTCAACCCTCAAGAAAACCTTGGTAGAGGAATTGGAATCGCTTCAAACCAAATCTATGGATAAGTTAATTGAAGAACGCATTGCTAAGTTTAGTGCCATGGGTTCGTTCACAGAAAACTAACCTTACTTCCTAATTAAAAAAGAGGCTCTTCAAATTTGAAGAGCCTCTTTTTTATTCTTGTAGTACCCATTGGAGGGTTGTTCGTGTGCGTTGCTCAACCAAAATTTTCCTTCCATTTAACAAATGCGAAAAATCTTGATTTTGGTAATTGCTAATGGTGAATAATGTTACCGGCTCATTCTCTTTAACATTGAATTCCTCTGACAATTGGCTCAGCAGGGCAGGTATTTTTCGCTCGTCGTTGTTGATACAAACACTGAATGAAATCGCTGAGTTTTGCATCAGGTTCACCTTGATTTGAAAGCGAGCAAACAAATCGAATAGGCGACTCAGTTTTTCTTCCACAATGAACGAAAAATCGCGCGAGCGAATGGATAACAACACTTGATTTCCTTTAACAATATAAGCCGGAATTTGGTCTTCTTGTTCTTTCGCAACACCCACACAGGTTCCTTCTTGTTGAGGGTTTACAAATGACTTTACATAGAGTGGAATATGTTTGCTTTGAAGGGGTTGAATGGTTTTTGGGTGGATAACAGTTGCTCCATAAAATGCCATTTCAATAGCCCGCGGATAACTTAAGGCATTCAGTTTTATGGCATCAGGGAAAAGTTTAGGGTCGCCATTCATAACACCTGCAACATCCTTCCAAATACTCACCTCCGAAGCTTGAAGTCCAAACGCAAAAATGGCCGCAGAATAGTCGGAACCCTCTCTACCTAAGGTTACAGTAAGGTTATCAGCTGATTTTGCAATGAATCCTTGTGTAATTACCATTTGCTTTCGCACAATAGGGCTTAGTTTTTGTTCGATTAGGCGCTGGGTGGTTTCCCAATTTACCTTGCCTTCCCTAAAGGTGCTATCGGTTGTGATAAAATTGCGGGCATCCATCCATCGGTTTTTAATTCCTGATGCATTGAGGTAAGCGCTAACAATTTTGGTTGAAAACAACTCGCCATAACTTACAATTTGGTCGTAAATCTGGTCGAAATCAGATTCAACGGGAGTTTCAAGATCGCATTCCAACTCAATAAACAGGTTTTCTATTTCATCAAAAGCCGAAACATTGGTATCTGGGAGTAATTCAGCAATTATTCCATCATGAAAGGATTTTATTTCTGAGAAAAGGGAATATTTTTCTGTCGAATTCTCAGAGTAGGCTTTGGCCAGGCGTTCGAGGGAGTTGGTTGTTTTCCCCATGGCAGAAACAACTACCAGCAAGTCGGGACCACCCATATTTCTTAAAATAGTGGCAACATTTCTAACAGCTTCTGCATCTTTTACAGAAGCCCCACCAAATTTGTATACTTTCATGAAGGTTAATTAAACAGCCAAAAATAGGAGCATTCGGCAAATCTTGCTGAAAAATATCATTGGAGTTTAGCCCATTAATCCTAGGTTTGCCAAAAATTTCACACCTATGAGTATTACTACACTTGGTCAGTTTATCATTGAAAAACAGAAAGATTTTCCATTTGCCAAGGGCGAATTATCCCGTTTGCTGCGCGATATTGGTATTGCAGCAAAAATTATTTCCCGCGAAGTAAACAAAGCCGGACTTACCCAGATTTTGGGAGATCATGGTTCGGTGAATGTGCAAGGAGAGGATGTGAAAAAGCTTGATATCATTGGCAATGAAACCTTTATTTGGGCATTAACTAAGGGTGGTGAAGTTTGTGCCATGGCCTCTGAAGAGAATGATGAAATCATTCCATTGGATGGGGTGTATTCCAAATCAGGTAAATATGTAGTTTGTATCGACCCCTTGGATGGTTCAAGCAATATTGATGTAAACGTTTCTATCGGAACCATCTTCTCTATCTATAGAAGAATTTCAGAGCCTGGAACAGACGTAACAGAAAAAGACGTACTGCAAGCAGGTAACAGATTGGTAGCTTCCGGATATGTGGTGTATGGTACTTCTACGATGTTGGTTTATTCTACCGGAAAAGGGGTGAATGGATTTACTCTAGATCCTTCAATTGGTGAATTCTGCTTGTCGCATCCCGACATTAAAACACCAAAAACAGGAAAGATTTACTCTACCAACGAAGGAAACGCCGGCGAATATTCAGAAGGTTTGAAAAACTACCTCGCTTGGGTAAAAGAGACAAATAAAGAAGAAGGAAGACCGTACAGCGCCCGCTATATTGGGTCAATGGTTGCTGATTTTCACAGGAATCTTCTCAAAGGTGGTGTTTTCATCTATCCACCAACAGCAAAAGCTCCGAATGGCAAATTGCGTTTGATGTTTGAGTGCATTCCGATGGCATTCTTAACCGAACAGGCTGGCGGAAAAGCTACTTTGGGCAATGGCTTTAGGGTTTTGGATGTTGAGCCTGAGAAATTGCATCAACGTGTTCCAATTGTCATGGGAAGTTCAGACATGGTTGATAAGGTAGAAGAATTTATGAAAGCCTAAAATTTTCAAGTTATTACGTAAAAAAGCTCCGAATTCGGAGCTTTTTTTTTGCCTTCTAGGCAAACTAAACCAAATTTCCTTGCTTCTGTAAAATGAAAAAGTTGCGCCATTTAAGTAGTAATACCGCCACTCATCAAGGTTGAAGTAAAATTTATAGTATCTTTTTCTTGTTAAATTTTTGACAAACAGTGTCTTGTGGAAATTAGTAATTTTTCTAGGTCTGATTAATTATTTAAAATCAATGCTATGTTAGTGTAAATTTTTCACTAAGGCATCTATCAAATTTGCAATGGAATTACAAAAAATGAATACAAATTCTCCATACCATTCTGTTCATGGCGATTTTAACACCCATTTTCTTGCGTTTATGGGGAGTTTCGAGAGTGGAATGTTGATGGAGGATGAAAACAGGCGTGTGGTTTTCACCAATCCAGCCTTTTATAAATTATTTGGCATTCCTCCGGAAAACAGATTGGAAGGAAAAGACTGTGCTGAATTGCTCTTAAACGCAGTATATTTCTTTGAAAATCCGGAGCTGGCAAAAAATTTTATTGAGCGGGTAATTGCTGAAAAAAAGTCGGATTGGGTTTATCCCTTATTTAGTAATACCGGAATGGTACTTCGGTTAAACTATCATCCCGTTTGGCAAAATGGAGAATTTAAGGGGCATATTTGGCAATACCAGGATAAGACCGAAGATTATCGAAATGAAAGTGAATTAGACCGAAGCACAAGAGCACTTAGTGATTTGCAGCTCAATTCATTCGAAGGTATTATTCATTACAACTTGCAGAGCAAATCCATTTCATTTATCAGTGGGAATTTTCATGAGATTTCGGGGTATGGGAAAAATGATTTTCCATACGGTTTTGAAACCTACAAAGAGAAAATTGCTCCGGATGATAAAGAATGGTATTTACTGAGATTTGCTCAGGATTTGGCAGGAAAAATTCCTGGCCGGATTTTGAAATACCGTTTTAAAACAGGCAGTGGAAAAATTATCTGGTTGCGCGAATCGGGAAAGTTTATTTACGACAAAGATGGGCATGCCACAGAATACCTGTTGTCGATTACCGATATCAGTAACCTTGTTTTAGCCGAAACCAAAGCCAGAGAGAATTTTGAAAAATTCAGGCTGATTGCCGATAATTCAAAGGATTTGGTGTGTTTAGTGGATTTGATGGGAACCTGTGAGTTTGCATCCGGTAATATTTCCTCATTTGGTTACTCGGGTTTGGATGTGGTTGGTAGAAAGTTCATTCACTTTATTTACCCGGAAGACCGATTTATCATCGAGGATTTGTTTAAGGAAATCAAGCAGGATGAAATGGTTGAATCGGTTGAATTTAGGTTTCTCAAGGAATCTGGAACACCGGTTTGGGTGGAGGCTAATTTAAGCCTTTTTCAGGATAGCGAAAGCCGACCAAGCGGCATCATTCTCAATATCCGGGATGTAACTGAGCGTAGAAAACGAATAGAGGAGTTGCAATTTAAAAACAGTCTGGTACAGGCAATTTCTGAAGCGCAGTTGAATTATATCACCACGCAGCAAGTCAATGAGTCGCTAGGAATTTTGATGCAGCGCTTGGTAAGCATGAGTGGTAGTGAATTTGGTTTTGTAGGTGAAATTCAGGAGTTAGAGCCGGGGAAGAAATCCTTATTAACCCATTTTCTTACCGATGTTTCCTGGAACAGGAATATTGGAGAATTGTATCGGGAAAAGCTGAGGCATGGTCTGAAATTTACCAATATGAACTCGCTGTTTGGTTTGGTAATAAACACCGGAGAAGTGGTGATTCGGAACAATCCTACCTCCGATGCGCGAAAATTGGATCAGGCAGCAATTCCCGTAATCCTGGGTTCATTTATGGGCATTCCATTGAAATCGGGCGATGAGTTGATTGGCATGATTGCCCTTGGGAATAGAATTGGTGGATATGACCAAAGTTTACTTGAGAAGTTCAATCCCATTTATACGGTTTGCTCCTCAATTCTGCAGAGTCATTTGAACCAAAATATGCTCAATAAAACGAGACAGGAATTGGAAGCGAGTGAGGGCCAAATAAGGGCATTGCTCAGTTCCATGGAAGACCTTGTTCTTGAATTGGGAGAAGAGGAAAAAGTACTTCATTTTTGGAGAAACGATGAGTCCGCCGACTTTTTCATACACTTGGATTTTAAAGGAAAGAAACTGGAAAATCTTCCATTTCCGTTTTCCTCCGAGAGACTGATAGAATTGGTAAAAGAAGTTAGCAAAACGGGTATTTCTAAATACATTGAATTGCCAATAACCAGGGAGTCGAAGGAAACCTGGTTTCAATTCAAGGTTTCAAGAACACTGCATCAATCCATTTCAATTTTGGTTCAAAACATCAGCGACCGGAAACAGATTGAGCGGGAGGTAGAGAAACTTAAAGACTTTTACGAGTTTCTCTTGAATAATCTGCCTATTGATGTGGTGGTATTTTCAAAAGACCACAAGTATGTTTATGTCAATACGAAGGCCATAAACGATAAAGAAAAGCGGGAATGGCTGATTGGAAAAGACGATTTTGACTATGCAGAGAAGTTCGGAATGCCGCTTAAATATGCTGAAGAGCGAAGACTACATTTTCAAAAAGCCATTGAAACCCGGGAAATTGTTGAGTTTGAGGAAGAGTTTCCAGCTAAGGGAGCAAATGAAAATGGCGTTTGGGTGCTTCGCTTCTTTACTCCAATGGTAAATGAATTGGGAGAAGTGGATCGCGTTTTGGGTTTTGGTCTGGAAATAACTGAACGAAAAACTGCAGAGCTGGATATCCTGAAGAATCTGGATAGGCAAAAACAATTGAATGAGCTGAAGAACAAGTTTGTAAGTACCATCTCCCACGAGTTTAGAACCCCATTGGCAACCATACGAAGCAGTATGGATTTGATGGACCTAATTATTAACAGAAAGCCGGTTCAAACTCAGAAAATTCAAGACTTTATTGGAGTGGTAAACAATGAAATTGCCATTCTTACCAATTTGCTCAATGATGTATTGATGCTTGGAAGGCACGAGTCGCGGCAAACGCCTTTCCATCCAAAATTGAACAATCTCCATACCACACTAAGGGAAGTCATTCATAAGAATTTCAGTTTTAACAACAAGCGACAGATTGAAGTAAATCTCTTCAGTGAAATTGCAGATACCGTTTTCGATGAAAAATTAATTGGTCATATTCTGAATAATTTACTGTCGAATGCACTGAAATATTCTGAGAAAAATATTCGTGTTACACTTGACCAAAATACCCAAGGAACTCGGATTTCTATAATTGACCAAGGAATTGGAATTCCGGAAAAGGACATGGAAAGTCTGTTTAATTCCTTTTTCAGAGCATCCAATAGTAAAGACATTCAAGGAACAGGCTTAGGACTTGTCATTGTTAAGAACTTCCTCGATTTGCACAAAGGAACCATTGAGCTGAAATCAAAACTTGGCAAAGGCTCTGTATTTACCATTTTCCTACCATCAAGTTTAGAACCCGAAAACACATGAATACCAGGAAAAAAGTAGTGTTGATTGAGGATGACCGGAACTTTTCTGAGGTTCTAACCAATATTCTGGAATATTCTGGATATCAGGTAAAAACTGCACATGGAGGAGTAGAAGGTTGGGAGTTAATCAATACCTTCAATCCCGAAGTGGTATTATGTGATTTACACATGCCTGGCTTGAATGGAATGGATGTGTTGAATCAATTGAGGAATAGTGAGCAAAAAGTTACCCCATTTATCTTTATTAGTGGCGATTCAGATTACCGAAATATTCGGAAAGGAATGAATCAGGGTGCGGATGATTTTTTGACCAAGCCTATAATGATGCAGGATTTGCTGGAATCCATTGAGTCGAGAATCCAACGTCGCAAAGAATTTGACCCAATTGGGGATTTGCCTGATGATGTTGAACTTGATTTTCAGGATGAAATTGGGCCAATTGAGAAGGAATCCTGGTCGGATGAGGACGATGGTATTTTAGAAATTTCATCGCGAATTAATCGGTATTTGGTTGATGTTGAAACCAAAAATCAACTAGAGATTCGAGCTAATATTTTATCAACTGCCGGAAAAGCAGTTATTCAAACCTTAAATCATTCCGGAAGATTAGGGGATTTGCAAATGGACCTTGACCCGGGAATATTGGCTGCCAATGAAGACTTGCTAGCAAGAGCAATTTCTGAAATGTTGAAGAATTGCGTGGAATACTCAGAGCCTGGAACCCCAATATTCATTAAAGGTATTTCAGAGGCCAGGTATTATAAATTATTGATTTGTGATGAAGGGAAAAACCTGAGCGATTTGGAGTTAAGAAACATTAGGAACTACAAGCCCTTTGGTAAGGGAAGCAAATTTAAACCTGGCTTAGGACTTGCACTCGCTAGTAAAATCATGCGAACCTTCAAAGGCTCGCTAAACTTTGATAAAAACGAACCTTCTGGCTTGAAAGCCATTTTACTGTGCCCAAAAACAAAAAATAATACATAACATGAAACACAAAATTCTTGTGGTTGAAGACTACGCTCCAATGCGTCAGATTCTGAAGGACATCTTAGCTGAGTACTTTGATGTATTTGCTGCCGAAGATGGAGAAGTTGCGTTAGAAATCATTGAAAGTTCAGAACCGGATTTGATTATTTCGGATATCATGATGCCGAAAAAGAATGGATTGGATTTGTTGGATGCAATTAAATCAAACCCCAAAATAAAAGACATTCCAGTAATTTTTATTACGGCATTATCCGAATTAGAAGATAAACACAAAGGTCTTGAACTTGGTGCCGTAGATTATATCAGTAAGCCTTTTGATATTAAAGAGGTAATGATGAAAGTGAAGAACATTTTGAAAGACCGCGATAGCTATCAGGCTAAGACCGAATTGAACAAAGTATTCAATGAAAACAATATTGTAATTGACGATAGGACTTCGGAATTTATCCGGAAAACTAAAGCCTATATTTCAGAGAATTTGGGAAATCCGGAGCTATCAGTAAAAATGATTTCAACTGCCCTGAACATTAGTTTGTCGACATTTGAACGCTACTTCGAAAAGCATTTCCACGATACTCCAAAAGTTTACATTCGCACCCAACGCCTTGAAAAAGCCTATTTGCTTTTCAAAAACAACTATACCAGCGTGGCCGATGTTGCCTATTCTGTTGGATTTAACTCCTTGAGTTATTTCTGCAAATGCTTCAAAGACCAATACGAGGTTTCGCCATCTACAATTATCAAAAAGAGCAATTCCTAATCCAATACCAGCCGGAAAAGTTGCAGCTTGGTAGATTTATGGTATTATTGCTTAAATGTTAAGTGAATGAACCGTAAACTATTACTTGCAATTTTTCCGGCCTTTGCATTGGCAATGCCTGCCTGCAAAGCTCCAAAACCACAAGCCACATCAAGCGGTGTACAAAAATCAGCCAAAGCCAGCATTGCTGAAAAAACAAAAGGCTGCAAAAAAATTGATGGACTTTTTCCCTTGTATCAAGACACCAGCTCCGGTGCCGTTTACATGATTGTTAAGGCGAGTCAGCTTGATAAAGACTTCATTTATTTTAGCCATACCATAGATGGTGTAGTTGCTGCCGGCCACTTCAGAGGAAGTTTTCGAGACAATAAAGTATTCAAAGTACGCAGGTATTTTGACAGGTTGGAATTTGTTGTTCCGAACACTGGTTATTATTTCGACCCTTCAAATCCCGTTTCAAAAGCCTCGGGAGCAAATATCAGCGAGGCCGTATTAAGCAGTCAGAAAATTGTAGCTGAAGATGCATCCGGAAAAGAGTTTCTGGTGGATGCAAGTGCCCTATTTCTTTCTGAATCCCTTAGTCAGATAAAACCATCCCAAGCTCCCGGAAGCAGAGGCTTTAGTTTGGGCATGTTGAGCAAGGAAAAAACGAAGTTCAACTATATCCGGAATTACGAGAAGAATACCGCATTCGGAGTTGAATATGTGTACGATAATCCCAATCCACTTGCGGGCGGAGGAAAGGAAATTACCGATGAACGGGCTGTGAGCATTCGTGTTCAACATACCCTAATTGAAGCACCAGTAAACCGATTCAAACCCAGGAAAGACGACCCGAGAATTGGCTATTTTACAGAGCAGGTAGAAGATATGACTACAACAGAAGCTGTGGCCTTTAAAGATTTAATTCACCGCTGGAATTTGGAGAAAAAAGACAGTAATGCTGCACTTTCAGAACCCGTTGAACCCATTGTTTGGTGGATTGAAAATACAACTCCGCATGAGTTTCGCGCTACCATCAAAGAAGCCGGTGAACGTTGGAACATTGCTTTTGAAAAAGCAGGGTTTAAAAATGCTGTCCAAGTCAAGGAACAACCGGATACAGCAACCTGGGATGCAGGAGATATTCGTTACAATGTGTTGCGTTGGACAAGCTCGCCACAGCCGCCATTTGGCGGTTATGGACCAAGCTTTGTTGACCCAAGAACCGGAGAAATTTTGGGTGCCGATATCATGTTGGAATACATTTTTGTAACCAATCGTATCAAGCAGGAGAAATTGTTTGAAGCGGGCATTAGCCATGAAATTGGTGATAAGCACGGAGTGTTTTGCGATGCATCAGATCAATTGCATTCCAGTTCCCTGTTTGGTCAGGCTGTTATGGAATGGCAAGGTTTGAATGAGGTGGAGAAAAGGGAATATATCAAGCAATCCTTGTATTACCTGGTATTGCATGAAATGGGACATACACTCGGATTGAACCACAACATGAAGGCTAGCCAGATGCTGAAACCCAATCAGCTCAATAACAAAGAACTTACGCGTGCCATTGGTTTAACTGCTTCTGTAATGGATTATCCAGCTGTAAACGTTAGTGCTGATAAATCCAAACAAGGCGATTATTTCACAACCCGCCCCGGACCTTATGATTTGTGGGCTATTGAATACGGTTATTCGAGTGCATTATCCGATGAAGCTGCCGAAAACAAAAGACTTGCCGACATTCTTGGTCGTTCATCTGATTCGCTTCTAATTTTTGGAAACGATGCGGATGATATGCGTGGAATTGGCCGTGGAATTGATCCTCGCGTAAACGTGAACGATATGAGCGGAGATGCACTTCAATTTGCAAAAGACCGCATGGATTTGGCTAATAAAATTATCGCCGGTTTGCCTGCGCGGTACATCAAAAATGGCAAAAGCTACCACGAATTGAAACAGGCCTTTTCAATTGCTCAAGGCGAATACATGAACCAAATTTCGGTTGTATCCAGGTATGTTGGGGGTGTTTATGTAGATAGAGCGTTTGCCGGACAAAAAGGTGCAGGTGTGCCCTACAAACCTGTTCCTTATGCAGAGCAAAAACGTGCCATGAATTTACTAAAAACCTATGCGTTTTCTAAAGATGCATTTGTTAAGCAGTTTGAATTGGCAGCCTATTTACAAAGTCAGCGCCGAGGATTCAACTTTTTCTCAGGAACCGAGGATCCCAAATTGCACGATAGGGTTCTAGCTACTCAAGAAATGACGCTTATGCATTTGTTAAGTCCGGTGGTTTTGAAAAGGATGTCGGATACCCGCTATTACGGAAATAGCTATACAGTAATAGAAATGCTGGGCGATTTAACCCAGGCTTGCTTTGGCAATGAAAGCGGAGTTAGCACCCTGCGTCAGAATTTGCAGCATGCTTATGTTGAGATGCTTGCCGGCATGCTAAAAAATGGAAGCTATGATGGCCCATCTCAATCTGCCGCCCTGGCTCAATTGAAGGCAATCGACAGATTGATGAGTACAGGAACAGGCAATGCTGAAAGCAAAGCGCATCAAGAATCCATCCGTTTTAAAATTGCTCAGGCATTGGAGAAAAAGTAAGGCACTTGACAAATTTTAATTTAAAGCTACATTTGCAGTCCAATTTTTTAGGTTAATTAGCCTAAGTATTGCTAAAAAGTACAGGTATTCATGAAATTATCTCAATTTAAGTTTGCATTCAACGAAAGCCTGATTGCCAAACATCCAACCGACAACCGGGACGAATCAAAGTTAATGGTAATCAACCGCGAGAAAGGCAAAATCGAGCACAAGCAGTTTTCAGACATTCTTAACTATTTCGACGACAGAGATGTAATGGTATTGAACAATACCAAAGTATTTCCAGCTCGTTTGTATGGAAGCAAAGAAAAGACCGGTGCTAAAATTGAGGTGTTTTTGCTGCGTGAACTGAACAAAGAAATGAAGCTTTGGGATGTTCTTGTTGACCCGGCTCGTAAAATCAGGGTGGGTAATAAATTGTACTTTGGAAACGATGATTTGGTTGCGGAGGTAGTTGACAATACCACAAGCCGCGGAAGAACCATTCGTTTTTTGTTTGATGGCAGCGAAGAAGAGCTTTGGAAGCTGATTGATAAATTGGGTGAAATGCCACTTCCAAGGTATATGAACAGACCTGTAGAGAAAATTGACAAGGAACGCTTCAATACCATTTTTGCAAAAAATATCGGTGCTGTTATTCCACCAACCGCAGGACTTCACTTCAGCAGAGAGTTGATGATGCGCCTTGAGATTAAGGGCGTTCGTTTTACAGACCTCACACTTCACAATGGCTTGGGCTCATTCCGTGCTGTTGAGGTAGAAGATTTGACCAAACACAAAATGGATTCTGAGTTTTACGAAATCAAGCGTGAAACTGCTGATATTGTGAATACCGGATTGGAAGAAAAAAGAAAGATTGTTGCCGTTGGAAACTCGGTTATGCGTGCTCTTGAATCATCTGTTTCAAGTGCAGACCGTTTGAATCCACTTTCAGGTTGGACAGATAAGTTCTTGTTCCCTCCGCATGATTTCAAAATTGCCAATGTGCTAATTTCCAATTTCCATCCACCAGAGTCCACTTTATTAATGGCAACTGCGGCTTTTGCCGGCTTTGAATTGCTTCAAGAGGCCTACAACGAAGCCATTAAGAAGAAATACAGATTCCTGGCCTACGGAGATGCTATGATGATTATCTAACAAATCATGAAACGAGCTGCGGTTCTTGTTGCAGGTGGAAAAGGGTTGCGCATGGGGTCTGATATCCCCAAGCAATTTCTTCTGTTGCAAGGCAAGCCCGTTTTAATGCATACACTCCTGTCATTTATAAATGCAGGAATAGAAAACCTTGTTTTAGTTTTACCTGAAAGTCATTTTGAGTATTGGCATGAACTTGTTAAGGATCATGACTTTCAGGTGAAACATGCTTTAGTTGCCGGTGGCGATTCTCGATTTTTTAGCGTATTTAATGGCTTGAAATACCTTGAAAACTCAGGTATTGAAACTGTAGCTGTTCAAGATGGGGTAAGACCCTTACTAAGTACCCAATTGATTGAGCGTTGCTTTGAAGGAGCCGAAGAAAATGGAAATGCGGTACCGGTAATTCGCATTAAGGATTCCATTCGTAAAGTTGAATTGCTGAGCAATCGCGCAGTGAACCGTGCCAGTTATTTCCTGGTGCAAACGCCTCAAACCTTCAGATACCCTATTTTGCTGGATGCCTACAAACAGGCTTCCGATGACAATTTCACAGATGATGCATCTGTTGTTGAATCAGCAGGTTATTCTATAAATTTAGTGGAAGGAGAGGAGCAGAATATTAAAATTACCACACCCTTCGATTTAAAGCTTGCTGCTTTATTTCTTGAAGACAGAAAGTAAAGGGAATTTCCTTAACCCCGGCGCTTGTAATTTTTGAAATTACCGTTGTTTCTATTTTTGAATTTACCCTTGTTGTTATTCCTGTAAGCATTCCCGCTTCCAGTTGTAAAGGAATCAACCGGTTTGGCAATTCTGCGCTGCTGCATATGTCTAAATTGCACATCTTCGCTTTCGCTAAGATTGAGTTTGCCATCACTTAATTCAACAAAATGGGCCATTACTTCTTCGTCGTTCAGCATTTCTTCATTCCATGCTTTTGAACTCATTTTCATGAATGAACCAATGGCATTGATGTATGCAGTTTTTACTGCCCCTTCTTCCATTTCAGCTACCTCTTTTATTAGAGCACCAATTGTTTTTCCGTAGAAACGGTATTTTATTTTAGATTGAGGATAGGCTAGGGGTGAAGGCTTGGTTCGAATGGTTTCAGGACTCGGAATTGGGTAAGGTGAATCAACATCCAATTTGAAATCAGACATTACAAATAGATGATCCCAAAGCTTTTGTTTGTAGTCGTTTTGATCCCTTAATTGAGGGTTCAAATGTCCCATTAACCGAATGATTTCGTTCGCAATTTTTTGTCTTTTCTCGCGGTCAGGTTCGTTTACTGCAACCTGAACCATATTTTGGATACTTCTTCCGTATTCGGAAATCAACAACTTACCGCGTTCGGTATTGTATTCTAAACTCAATTCAGCCATTCCTGTGCAATCTAAGCATTTAAAGATTCTTTGCCAATCTTTGTTTCATCATCTCTTTAGCGGCTTGAATAACCGCTTCGCCAGGGTTTTCTCCACTTAACATGCGCGCAATTTCTTCCACTTGTTCCTGCTCGCTCAACAGTTTGATGCGCGTGGTAGTTTGATCATCACTATGGTCTTTAAACACATAAAAATGGTGATTGGCCTGACTCGCAATTTGTGGTAAATGGGTAATGGCAATCACCTGGTGGTGGTTTGATAATCGACTCATTACACTTGCAACGCGCAAGGCGGCTTCACCCGAAATTCCGGTGTCAATTTCATCAAAGACAATGCTAGGCAAATTGGCTTCATCTGCAAGTAAGGATTTCAGGCAAAGCATCAATCGGCTTAATTCACCGCCCGATGCGGTATCCTGAATCTGTTTCATTGGAAAACCTTTGTTGGCCGTAAACCACAAGCTTAACTTGTCGAATCCATTCAAGGAAAGCTGGGTATTTGTTTCAATTCGGGCTTCAAATTGAGCTTGAGGAATGGCAACTTCACGCAATAATTCTAAAACCTGGTTTTCGAGTTGAGGAGCGGCAGTGGCTCGTTTGCTGGAAAGTTCATTCGCCAATTTCCGGCAAGATTCCTCCAGCTTGGAACATGCTCGTTCTTCCTGTTCAATTTCTTCTGCAAGAGTACCAATTGCTGCCAAGCGCGACTCAAATCCCTGAAATAGTTCAAGCAATTCCGGATTATTTGAAACCCGGTGTTTTTTCTGCAGTTGAATTAGCTTATTTCTCCTGGCTTCTAGTTCGGCAAGCATCTCGGGATCGGAATGGGTTTTATCTGCAATGGTTGAAAGTTCCGAAGCGATATCATCCAAGTCCACCAAATTGGAATTTATCCTATCTACCAAAGCTGGCAATCCCTGATGATGGCGCACCAATGAGGATAGTTGTGCCTGAATTGACTTAAGCTGGTCAATTAAGGAGTTTTCAGCACCCTTTAATGCCTCAGAACTAGCGAAACTGATACTTTGAATTTGTTCGGCATGTTCAAGTTCTGAAATGCGATTTTCAAGCTCCTGTTCTTCCTCAGGAAGGGGATTCAATTCCCGAATTTCATCACAAACAAAACGCAGGTAATCTTCTTCCTGTCTTGCTTTTTGTTCGGCCTCACGCAATTCATTCAATTGCTTAAGTTTTCGTGAATAGGCTTTGAATTCTTGCTGATAATTGTCGCGATGTGAAAGGGTTTTGGCAAATGAATCCAATAAATCCAATTGAAAACCTTCTTCATTCAATTCAAGGGTTTGATGTTGGGAAACCAAATCAATCAACAAAACACCAACCTCTTTTAAGGTTTGAAGATTTACGGGGGTATCGTTGATAAATGCTCTGGATTTTCCAGCAGCATTCAATTCTCTTCGCAGAACTGTGGTTGATTCAAAGTCTAGTTCATTGGCTTCCAGTACTTCGCGCAAGGCCGCTGAGTCCAATTGAAAGCCTCCTTCCACCACAAGTTTTTCGGCTCCGGGTAAAAGCACTTTTGTGTCGGCTCTCTCGCCTAAAATCAGGCCAAGAGCTCCCATTAATATGGATTTTCCTGCACCCGTTTCACCGGTAATGATGTTGAGTCCTTTGTTGAACTGAATTTCGCTTTCGCGGATAATGGCGTAATTCCTGATTTTTAGGTAATGTAGCATAACAGCGTTGCGAATATACTGTCCGCCAATCAACAGTTTTCAACACCGAACCGGATTTGAGGAAAACCTTAGTTTATCGTGCAATCACAATTCGGTCAACCTGCTCCCAAGTTGCGGTTTGTGATTTCAACAAATACATCCCCGGAGGGAATTCATCCAGGCCTATTGAAACCGAGTTTTGAGCTTCGTTAAGTCTTTCTTCTTTCAAAACCTTACCACTGAAATCCATCAATTGAAAACCTGTGTTAGACGGAAATTCGCCCCTCAATTCCAGTTTATGCTGGGCTGGATTTGGGTAAATGGAGAAATTACGAGAACCATTTAAGTCTGAAAGACTGGTATTCAATTCCGGGCGATAGCGATCTTTGTAGCGAATAACCGTTCCTCCTGCTAATGGGTTTTGAGGAACAATTACTTCTAAAATTGGAAATTTTCCACCTTTAGCATACCAGCGGTACTCTGTTCTGTTGTTTGGTAGCGGAAACTCAAGGCCGTTAAACACAATTGAATCAATCTCCTGAACTTCTGATTTTACCCGCAGGCAATCAAATGTACCGAGAGGAGTTGTGATTTTACCCCAGCCATCTGCAACCGTTTGTCGTCTTCCACTTTGACTTAATGACCCAATGCTTGCCAAGGAAACGTTACCTTCAAAACTACCAGCAAATTCATTTCCAAAGCGAAGAGGGAATTTTAGCATTGTATCTTTTTTGGCTAAAACCAAACCGATGGGTAGTCCTTGAAACTGGGCTCCACGGCCTGTAAGAATTAGGCTTCCAGCGCTACTTTTATAAAAGGTATAAGGGTTTGAAATAAAATTACCGGGTACATTAATCCAGGATTCCGGTTGGCAAAGGTTGCTATTGCCGGCAAAGTAAATTACATAGGGGCTTTGAATTGGAGAGGAATACTTCAACAACTCCTGCGATTCAGCCTGCAAATCACCAAAATTCCAAACCTGGTCGGCTCCTGTTCTGGTGAGATTAATTGAGCCTGTTGCTGTAGAAATGCGAAAGGTATCTCCGGCTGCGGCTAGATCGGAGGCCATTATGGTTATTTGGGCCGATGCTGTACTGAGAAATAAACCGGCGATTGCACTAGTAAACGCTTTCAATTTTAAGGTTGACATATATGCAAGGTAGTAATTTTCAAGTTCTTCAAGCATAAAAAAAGAATGCTTCCTCTTTTGGGGAGAAAGCATTCTTTCAGGGTGGATTAAGTATTTTAGTTGAAACGGTCGCTCACAACAAGTTCTTTGCTTCCGGGAGTGTATTTGTAGAAACCTTCACCTGATTTTACACCCAGGTTTCCGGCTGTTACCATATTAACTAAGAGTGGAGAAGGAGCGTATTTGTCCTGACCCAATCCATCATACAGTACATTCATAATGGCAAGACATACGTCAAGACCAATAAAGTCGGCCAATTGAAGCGGACCCATCGGATGAGCCATACCTAATTTCATAACAGTATCAATGCTTTCAACTGTTCCTACTCCGGATTGAAGACAAATAATGGCCTCATTAATCATTGGCATAAGAATGCGGTTAGCAATAAAACCTGCGTAATCATTGGCTTCAGCTGGAACTTTTCCAATTGCTTTTGAAAGGATAACAATGGCTTCCGTTACTGCTTTTGAGGTTTTGTAACCATTGATAACTTCAACCAGTTTCATAACAGGAACCGGGTTCATGAAGTGCATGCCAATTACTTGTTCAGGACGTTTGGTAACGCTTGCAATTTTTGTAATTGAAATGGAAGATGTGTTTGAAGCAAGAATGCAGGATGCAGGTGTGTATTCGTCGATTTGCCTGAAGATATCAAGTTTGATATTGATGTTTTCACTTGCTGCTTCAACCACCAAATCAGCTGATGCACAAGCTTCTTTTAACGAAGTAAACGTTTTGATGTTTCCAAGAGTACGGGTTTTGTCGGCCTCTGTTAAAGAACCTTTTGAAACCTGTCTGTCCAGGTTTTTGCCAATTGTTTCAATAGCTTTTTTCAATTGTGTTTCATTCACGTCAATCAGGTTAACCTGATAATCGTACTGCGCAAAAACGTGGGCGATTCCGTTGCCCATTGTTCCTGAACCAATTACAGTAATGTTCTTCATGGATTAAAATTTTTCGCTGCAAATGTAAAGAACCAAGCTTCATAAAAAAGTCAATCCTACATTAAATGCCAGCTAACTCAGTTAAAATCCAAATTTACAAGGTCTTGAGGGAATAAAATTTTGCTTAATTAAAACTCCTACGCCTATTTAAGGTTATGTTTGAACAATGAAAAACTACCTGCTGCTAATTGCGCTCTTTAGTACACTGATTCAATTTGAATCTAAAGCCCAAAGCAATTTTTGCGGCACTAAATTGGAGGAAAAAGACCTAAGCAAATTGCGCAGCTTTCAACGCAACCTGGATTCGGGTAGTTTCAAAAAGAAAGCAGGGATAACTTATGTTCCCATTCAATTTCATATCCTGGGAAATTCATCGGGTGTAGGATATTACAAACTCGAAACCTTGCTTTATACGATTTGTGAATTGAATAAGGATTTTACCGCTACCGGATTTTATTTTTTCATGGCTGGTTTGCCGGAGTATATCAACGACAATGAATTGTATAGAGGGGATATTGAGGCGGTGTATCAAAAAGCAGAGGATTTTAAGATGCCGGGTGTAGTCAATGTCTTTTTTCAAGGGACCGGAAATCAATGGTGTGGTGTTTATTTTCCCGATGTGGATGTGGTATTTGTTTTGAATCGCTGTCAGCAAACAGGTTCAACTACCTTAACTCATGAATTGGGCCATTTTTTTGGCTTACCACATACTTTTTATGGTTGGGAAGGTGGCTCTGATCCGGGAATTTCATTTACTGAAAAGCTTGATGGAAGCAATTGCCGGGATGCAGGAGATGGGTTTTGCGACACCAAAGCCGATTACGTTTCAACCCGATGGGATTGTCCTTTGGCCTACAACTTAAAAGATCCAACCGGACAGTTTTTCAAGCCGGATAGTTCCATTTATATGAGTTATTCATCAGATGCTTGCCAAAGCCGATTCAGTGAGGAACAAATGGCTGCTATGAATAACGATTTGACCAATAGAGGTTTTGGGATAAATACCCTAAATCGTGACACGCTTAAAGCTCCAACTCCAGTTTTTCCATTGCCTGCCGATTCCAATTTAAACCCGAAATCCATTCGCTTTGCCTGGAATGCTGTTCCGGGTGCCTGGGCCTATTATATTCAGGTTGCTCGTTTTGGCAGCTGGGAGTTTACCAATTTTGAAACCTTGGTTACGGATACTTTTGTTGATTGTAGCAATTTGTATGGAAACTGGCCCTACAGTTACCGACTAAAAGCGATTCATCAAGGCAATGCCTGTGGTGATTTTTCTGAACCCATTGAATTTACAACACGGGAATTGGCCACAGGAAACCAAGAAATAAGAATCAATTCAACTTTGGGGGTTTATCCCAATCCGGTTGTGGCTGGAAATGCATTTCAGGTACTTAGTCAAATTCCGGGTATTTTGCAGCTTTTCGATAGCAAAGGCGCTTTGCTTGTTGAGCGGAATTTGGAAGCAGGAATACCTTTTCAATTCAAACCGGAAAGCAATGGAATTTACATAGGAAAGTTTGAAAGTCAGGATGGAGTTCAGGTTTTCCGCGTTCTGGTGAATTCTACTCTTTGATAAATTTCTCTTTTAGCACTTGTTTGCCTGAAGTCCATTGAACCAAATAGGTTCCAGCTGGCAATGATTTGCAATCCAGGTTGATGGCTTTGGTATTATTGTTAGAGAAATCCCGACTTTGCATGATTTGGCCAGAGTCTTTTCCGTTGATGCTGTAAATGACCAGTTTGCCGCTCAAATGCTGCTCCGGCAATTCAAGCGTGAAGCTATTGTTTACCGGGTTTGGAAAAATTCTCAAGTAGTTCTGGCTTGATTTGATGTTTTGAATACTAGCTTTTGCATCCAATCTACCCATGCAGTATTCTCCTTTTTTGAGTTGATTTACCCAAAATCTGCCTGTTTTATCAGTTTTGTTTGAGCCGGGTTGAAAGGTTAAATTGGTTTCCCGAACCCAATTCGTATCCGGACGTGGACGGTATAACAATACCAAATCGTCCTCCGAACCAGTAATCAATTCATTGTCGAGGCCACCGCCATTTTTTGAAACCGGACTTGAACCATCGTAATTAAAAAAGGCTGTTGCTTTAAAATCGCTACTCCAATTTCCATCAATTCGCCAAAAACGCTCAGCAGAAAAAGCAATACCCGGAATCGCAAATTCGTTTTTGTTAGGCCCTGTGAAATAATGTTCGGCAAGCAGTAAGGTGGAATCTGAATTGCTTTGAACCGTGCAGGTAAATAAGGCATTCGGTAGGTTTTGAACTCCGGTTCCTTTGATGGTTTTCAATTCGTAGGTTTGATTGAAGGCAAAATCAAAGTTGGGGTTGATAAGTGCAAATTCAGGGTAAAAATCAAAATTGCATAATAAGGTGGTATCCAAAACCTCACCATTCAGACGAATGCTGTAATCCTTATAAGCTCCGCTTGCAGAATACAAGCGAACGGTGCATGGAATTCCCGAAAAGAAACCCGGCTTTTTGGTAACATGTTGACGCAAACGCAAATCGATAAAATTGACAGCATCTCCCGGTCTAACCGAAAAATGTGAAATGCTTAAGCTATTGTTACCCGGGGCAAAAATGTACACATTGAAAAAGTCTTGCAGATTCAGGTTCGTAAATTTCTGAAATTCATCCCTGAGGTTAAGGCTAGTTACATCCTTAAATTTAAATTTCTGTAGATAGGATTTACAAGCAGCAAAAAAGGCTTCGTCCCCCATAACTGCCCTCAGGTTATGTACCATCAAAGCACCTTTGGTGTACACATGGGTTCCATAGGTAAAAGAAGGAGGTACGCCTGAAATGGCTCTATGGCCTTCATCGCGTACATGAGCCCACCTGGAGGCTTCAAAAAGTTTGTCTGCAATATCGGCCTGATAGGCTTCTTCGCCATAAGCGCACTCCAAAAACAACGCTTCACAAAAGCTTGCCCATCCTTCGTTCAGCCACATATCCTGAGATGTGCTACAGGTGGCTAAGTTTCCCCACCAATGGTGCGAAAGTTCATGAGCCATTAGCGTTTCAAACTGGCTGTTTCCATTAATGGCATACAAGGGGTATGCAATATTGGCGGCATGTTCCATGGCTCCCGAATTGAAAGGAACACCCACAAAGCCAACACGGTCAAACAAATAGGGGCCGAAACGTTCTTCAAAACAGGAGATTGCAGTTTTTAATCTGGTAAAAGAGGCAATGAAATTTTGGGTATCTTTAGGCTCGGAGGCAAGAATAATCGGAATCTTACGGCCGCTGGGTTCAAAAACATCAGAAACCATCGCGTACTTTCCAACAGCCACCGAAGCAAGGTAAGTAGGGATAGGCTGGCTTAGACTCCAGTTCCAGGTATTGTTTGATGAACCTAGAAATTTACCACTGCAAATAGCTGCGAAGCCCGAATCTGTTTTAACTTGAAAGGAGTAGGTGGCACGGTCGATGAAATTGTCGTTACACGGAAACCAGCACCTTCCAAAATTGTGCGGGTACGCGCTAAATGCAACTCCCATATTGAAGCTGTAATTGCCGCTGAAGTAAAAGCCGCCCCAACGCGAATCGGCAAGCGGTTGTCCGGAATAGCTAATGCGTAATTGAACCGAATCGGAAGCCTGAAGTTGATTATTAAAAAAGACTAGCAGGGTAGAGTCGGTTTGTGAAAAAGTCAAGGTATCTTTACCTGAAATAACTTGGCTAACTGGTAGTTTAAGCAAATCAAACAACAAAGTAGTACAGCTCGATTCCGGGAAACCGGAGAGTGTGGCAACGCCGGAAATAGTTTTTGATTCGGTTTGTGTGAAATCCAAATTCAGGTTATAATGGGTGATGTCCATGCGTGAAACCTGTGCTTCTGAAAAGAAGGCAAGTAGGCAGGCCAGACCAAGAGCGAGCAGTTTTTGCATTGGCCGAATATCGGAAAAAGGAATTCAAAATCGCTTGGGTAGAAAATCAAGAATTCGTAAGCAGGTTTTTCCACAACAAAACGATTCGCTGTGGGTATCTTAAGCAGTTAAAAGCCGGAATAAAACCCTAATTTGCGTTGCTATGCATTTTTGAACTTTTCAGGTAGGAGTGTACCTAAGAAAGTTTAAAAACGCGTAAATCAAAAAATACCAATGGCAGAAGACAGAATTATTCCAATTAACATTGAGGACGAAATGAAGACGGCCTATATCGACTATTCAATGTCGGTAATTGTGAGCCGTGCTTTACCGGATGTACGCGACGGATTAAAGCCCGTACACCGGAGGGTATTGTACGGGATGACAGAATTGGGCCTGGCCTCAAACCGACCTTACAAGAAATCTGCCCGTATCGTAGGGGAGGTTTTGGGTAAGTATCACCCACATGGCGACTCTTCAGTTTATGATACAATGGTAAGGATGGCGCAGGAATGGAACATGCGCTACATGTTGGTTGATGGTCAAGGAAACTTTGGCTCTGTGGATGGTGACCCTCCGGCAGCTATGCGTTATACAGAAGCGCGACTTCGAAAAATTGCCGAAGAATTGCTGGTTGATTTGGAGAAAAACACTGTTGATTTCCGTCCAAACTTCGACGACTCCTTGCAGGAGCCAACCGTAATGCCGGCCAAAATTCCAAACCTTTTGGTTAACGGTGCTTCCGGTATTGCTGTAGGTATGGCAACCAATATGGCACCTCACAATTTGGGTGAGGTTATTGATGGCGTCATTGCATTTATTGACAATAAAGAAATTACCGTTCAGGAGCTGATGAAATTTGTAAAAGCTCCCGATTTCCCTACCGGTGGTACCATTTACGGTTATGAGGGTGTAAAAGAAGCCTTTGAAACCGGAAGAGGAAGGATTGTCATGCGGGCAAAAGCCTTCTTTGAAACCACTCAATCTGGTAAAAACCAAATCATCGTTTCAGAAATTCCTTATCAGGTTAATAAATCGTTTTTAATTGAGCGTACAGCTGAATTAATCAACGAAAAAGTAATTGAAGGTATTTCGGATATCCGCGATGAGAGTGATAGGGATGGAATGCGCATTGTGTACGATTTGAAACGCGATGCAGTTCCAAACGTTATACTAAATAAGCTATATAAATACACTTCGCTTCAAACCAGCTTCAATATCAACAATGTTTGTTTGGTAAAAGGAAGACCAGAAACACTGAATCTACTTGGTTTGATTAAACACTACGTTGATCACAGGCATGAAGTAGTTGTTAGGAGAACCCAGTTTGAATTGGATGAAGCGCTTCGTAGAGCCCACATTTTGGAAGGCTTGCTTATTGCGCTGGATAACCTGGATGCAGTTATTAAATTAATTCGTGATGCTGCAAGTCCGGATGAAGCCAAGAATGGTTTGATGGAGAATTTCAAACTTTCCGAAATTCAAGCCAAGGCTATTTTGGATATGCGTTTGCAACGCTTAACCGGACTCGAACAAGATAAAATCCGCGCTGAGTATGCTGAATTGATGAAGTTGATTGATTACTTGCGCGAAATTCTTGCCGATGAAGGTTTGCGAATGAAAATCATCAAAGATGAGCTTACTGAAATGAAGGAGAAATATGCTGATCCACGTCGCTCTGTGATTGAAATGAGCGGTAACGAGATGAGCATGGAAGACTTAATTCCGGATGATGAAGTGGTGATTACCATTTCTCATTTGGGTTATGTAAAACGTACTTCATTGAATGAATACCGCACCCAAGCCCGTGGTGGAAGAGGAAGTCGTGGTGTTGCCAAACGCCAGGAGGACTTTGTTGAACATATTTTCATGGCTACCAATCACAACTACTTGTTGCTGTTTACTGAACAAGGGCGTTGTTTCTGGTTGCGTGTGTTTGAAATTCCGGAAGGAGAGAAAACTTCAAAAGGTCGCGCCATTCAGAACCTCATCAATATGCCTGCAGACGATAAGGTGAAAGCATTCTTAAATGTGAAAACCTTAAACGACGAGGCTTATATCAACGAAAACAATGTAATCATGGTTACTCAACAAGGTACCATCAAGAAAACCACATTGGAGGCTTATAGTCGCCCAAGAGCAAATGGTATTAATGCCATCAACGTGCGTGAAGGCGATCATTTGGTTGAAGCCCGTTTAACCAATGGAAACTGCGAAATTATAATTGCATCCCGTACCGGAAAAGCCATTCGATTCAACGAAAGTACAGTTCGTCCTATGGGAAGAAATGCAACAGGTGTTCGTGCCATTCGCTTGGAAGGAGACGATGAGGTAATTGGAATGGTTTCTATTGCCGACCCAAGTACAACCAATGTGTTGGTGGTGAGCGAAAACGGTATGGGCAAACGCTCTGAGGTTGAAGAATACCGCATTACCAATCGAGGTGGAAAAGGTGTTCGTGCCATGAATGTAACCGACAAAACCGGAAACCTGGTGGCAATTAAAGACGTTGACGATAGCAACGATATCATGATTATTAATAAATCGGGTATTACCATACGCTTGTCGGTTAAAGATCTTCGTGTTCTTGGACGCGTTACGCAGGGTGTACGTTTGATTAATATTGGCGATAAGGATGAAATTGCATCGGTTGCAAAAATTGATGTGATCGAAGGAGTAGATGAGGAAGAAAATCCAACGGATGAAAACCTGAATCCGGATGGAAGTGGTGAATCAGATGCTTCGGTTCAGCCTGAATCTGACCAGCCAACGGAATAATTAATAACCAAAAAATAGCAAAGGTCGGGAGTTTTTCTTCCGGCCTTTTTTATTCTGAAGAAGTGCAGCTAAATTGCTTGCCAATTGATTAATTTATGAAAAAATTAGTAGTCCTATTCGTTGGACTATTGGCTTCTTTTGCGGCTTTTGCCCAGCAAGCGAATCCAAGTAAAGAAAAAGAGCAATTTGTACGTTTCAGTCTCTACTTTGAATCTGCAAAACACGATTTAACGGAGAAAGAGAATTCCCGGATTGTAAGCTTTTTGGATACACTTCCTGTTTCCCTGGTTAAGACCGTGATTTTGCGTGGATTTACAGATAGTGATGCGGATAGTTTGTACAACATAAAATTATCAGACCGCCGTGTGGCAACTGTTCAGGAGTTTTTTGAAGAAGCCGGTGTTTCTGAAAAATTGATTAGCAGAAGTTATTTTGGAGAAAACATGGCCGGTAATGATTCGGTATCAGAGAATCTGAAAAGTAAAAACCGCAGGGTTGAAATTGTAGTAACCTTTAAGCCTGTGCCAAAGCCCTTGCCGGCTCCAAAAGATACTTGCAAACTGGGGGATACATTGGTTGAATTGAAAAACGGCACCTTGGTAAAAGGTAGCGTTTGTGATTTGAACGATACCAGCGATTTGGAAATAACCGAGGCCTTGTCGATTCAGGAAATGATTTCGCAGGGATTGCAAACCATGGCTAACAATGAAAATCAATTGGTTTCTGGAGGAATGATTACCATTCGCAGCAAAAGCGGTAAATGCAATTTCAACAAGCCATTAACCATGTATGTGCCCGTAATTGATAGCTGCGCTGATGCCAAACGCATGTCCTTGTTCAATTCGGATGAGGCGCAAGGTGGCAGGATTTGGTCGCCTGCACCCGGCGTAAAAATCAAAATTGTTAACCGTAACGGACGTGATTATTATGAAATTGTAGCAACCAAATGCACTCGCTTAAATCTCGATTTTCTGGTAAAGCCTCCTGTTTCAACTACAAGCATTCAAATTGAATCGAGGGTGAGTGGATACACGCTTAGGAAGGTAGAGATGTACAACGATTGTCCGCGTTTCTTTTGGACATTCAAAAAGAAAATAACGTCAAACACGCTAAGTTTTAGGGCGGTTAGCATGCAAAAGCCACCCATGGTTAGGTTCTTCTTGGTGAACGATGAAAACAAAAAAGACACCTTGATTACACCATTTATGAATTTGTCGGAGTTAAAACATGGAAAGTTTTATGGGTACAACGGTCAATACGAAGACAGGACCACACGTTGGTTGTTCTTCAAAAAGCGTGAAATGGTGCTTTATCCTTGGTACCGTTTGCTTGATAAGCATGTGAAATCGGAGTAGTTGCAAATAAGAAGCCATGGCTATTGGCTATAGCATTGGCTTTGGGGGTGTAAAGGATTTTCAATTTTGAGCCTTTAGGAAGTAGCTATTGGACCTTGGCCCTTTGCCCTTGGCAAAAAAGCAAATGGCAAATAGCCCAGAATTTCAATCGTTTACGAAATTCACAGCCATCGCCAATAGCCCTCGCCATAGTTCACGAATTCAAATCGGCCACAAATTTCAAATCCAAAAGCAAAAGGCCAATAGCAAACTGCCCAGAATTTCAATCGTTCACGAAAATCAACAAGGCCTCGCTATGGCCAAACTTGATTGAGTTCTGTAAGAATGATGGGCTTATCATCTGTAACCACAATGGTATGCTCATGTTGCGCCATAAATCCGCCTTTGTTGCCAACCATGGTCCAACCATCGTTTTGTTCTACTGCATAAGTGGAATGCGTAGAAATGAATGTTTCGATGGCTACCACCGAATTCTTTTTGAATCGTGCTTTGTTGAACGGGTCTCTGTAATTGGTAATATCTCCGGGTTCCTCGTGCAGACTTCTGCCAATGCCATGTCCTGCCAAGTTTTTGATTACTTTAAAGCCACGTTTCTTGGCTTCAGTTTCCATCAAATGGCCAATATCTGCAATGCGAACGCCCCCACGAATGGCGTATATTGCTTTATGCAAAATCTCTTGCGAGGCCTGAATGAGTTTTTGGTGTTGGTTGATATCGTTACCTAAAACAAAAGAGGCGCCGTTGTCAGACCAATACCCATTTAGTTCTGCAGAAACATCAATATTGATTAAATCTCCTTCCTGCAAGATGCGAGTAGGAGAAGGGATGCCGTGGCAAAATTCATTGTTCACGCTTATGCATGTCCACCCAGGGAATCCATAAGTTAGATAGGGTGCAGATTTAGCTCCAAAATCCTTCAACACCTTAGCTCCAAACAGGTCTAATTCCCGGGTTGAAATGCCTGGTTTCGCAAAATTACGCATTTCCTTCAAGGTCAATGCCACTGCATCGCTAGCCTTTTTCATTCCTAGTAATTCTTCTTCATTTGTTATCGACATTGGCTTGCGGGTTTAATTGCTAACGATTAATGGGTGTAAAACTAAAGGAATATATGGGGAAGTAGCGATAAATTGTCTTGAATCCATTCTTCATCGCAGTAAAAATCCCAATGAAATGGGCTTTGAACAGGATGGCATAATCCAAATTTGCAATTCATCAAATGGCACAGTCAACAAATTCGGAAAAGCAATTCGATTAAATATCCAGTTTAAAAAGTTGTTTAATCAATTCCGTTTTTTGAAACGTGTCGTTTTCTAGGTTGAGAATCTCTTTTTTCTTTTCAACACTTACCAGACCAAACCAATAAAAAAAACGATCAAAGGACCGAATTCCATAACATCTAAAAAAATGATCCTCCCTGCTGAAATGTTCTGATTCGAAGATATCTAAAAGTACCGGAAAGGCTTTGGCGTATTTATCTGCGTAGAATTTCACAGTTTGTGGGTGGTCACCAAATTTGTCAAGCAGGATCAAGGAGAAGCCCCATCCCAATTGCCCAATGGGTTCTTCGGGATACAAGTCGTTGTAACTCCAAGAAAACTTAAGGGCGAAGGCCTGAAAGAATTGTTTGAATAATTGCACTCGATTGTTGGTTTCCAACAGTTTCAAAGCTGTTTTTGTCAAGCTCAATTTGCCATTTACTTTTTTTACAAGTCGGGCTAATTCAGCGGCAAATCTTGCACTGCGAATTGAAATGCAATCTTCTTCTCTCGAAAGTTTTGTAATTCCTGCTTCAATAATATCATCGGGTAGGTAGCCCTTGGAATAAAGTTCAACCATTACTTTTTTTGGTAAGGCTCCAAGTGGAGTTAACTTAATCAATTTCTCCCGTTGAAGGATTTTCAAATAATCTTCCAAAATCCTGAAAATTGGAATTTTATCGAGAGTATTGTTATCAATTTGTTCTTGAAATTGAATGGGTGACTTATCGCCAAAAGTGTCGTAAAGTAAGTGGTGCATTTCATTGGCTGAAAGGCCCATAAAGACATCTACCGGAGCATTATTTTGCAAAATGAAAGTGGATTGTACTTGATCAAAGGATGGCATGGTTGTTTGCTATTTTTGAGATTGTATTTTCAAAGTTGCATTATTCTCTTGAAGACAAAAAGCGAGTTGAATAGTTTGGCATTTTCATTGCAATTAACTGGAGAGAGAAATGCTTTAGTATTAGGTTTGGGAAATGGTTGTGGTTAAAGTGAAATTCCGTACTCACTTTTGTAAATCACACAGAATCCTTCATCTGCTTTCCCATAACGCAAATCAAATCCCGATAATCCAATCAGGAAATCTATCAATTCCTTATTTTTTAATGTGCATTCCAGGGTTAAGCCTTCTATTTGAACCGGAAAATTGTCATTTCCCAAAACAGGGGTATGCAAGTATAAGGCATCGTTATAGCTACTGAAATCATAAACGATGGCCCAAATCTGAAAGTCAGTTTTTAATTGCAATGCCTTATCGCCCAATAAATCAAAATGCCGGATTAGCTTTTCTAAATGGGGCTTTCTTCGTTTAAAGCTTTTGTTTCCAAATCCCTCTGTGTCGAAATGGAAATGCCACAAATCAAACCAAGCTTTTTCAGAATTACTGAAGTTTAGTTCCGTCCAGCTTTCTGTTTTGGATTCCAAATTCTTGTAATACCTCCTTAATCCCCGCTTTCTTTTCATTGCTTATTTACTGCTTATGCCCACCAAAATACAAGGACTTTTTCGCTAATGGAAATTCAACCCAATGCTTAAACCATAACCTAATTCGTATTTTCTGAGTCCATTTCGGGATTCAAAACTGGCTAGTGGTTTGAGTGAATTTTGCTCATAACCGAAGGTTTCTGTTTTGTTTGGATTGGTTTTTAGTGCCCAATACAAGCTGGGCGCGAGGCTTATTCCCAGTTTCCTAGTGAGATTGTACACGAGACCCAGTTTAAGGTGTGTAACGCGCGTATTTTTGATTTGTGTAGTAAAATCTACCGGGAAATAAAAATAGTTGATGAGCTCGGGTTGAAAAGTAAAGCGGTTGGAGATGGGATGCAGATGTCCGATGCCAAAACCGGTTGCCACCAAGGCTTCGTTTTGAAAATTTGCGCCCAAACTGGCCAAGGTGTAGAACATTGGGGTGCCGGTTTTGAAGGAAATTCCCAAATTCAGGTAATCTGCCGTAGCAACTGTCCACTCCCGGAAACGATTCTTTTTTACGATGTTTACCAATCCAATGGCCACGCCCCGGGTAATGGTATCCGAGACATTAATCAAGCCAATTTGAAGGCCGTTTACAACTTTGCTTCGATTAAGAATGCCGCCAATTTGCAGCCCTTTTACATAGTTCGATTGGCTGAGAATACCATTGATTTGAACCCCGTTTACACTATCTGTTTTGCTGTAAATTCCACCAATTTGAACGCCTTCCACATTTCCTTGGGTAAGGTTTGCAATTCCGGCAACCTGAAATCCGCTTACGTGACTTGCATTTTTGTTCAGTATACCTCCAATTTCACATCCCTTGATTTGTCCGGTTGAGCCGCTTAATGTATTTAAGGAGAACGTGTAGGCATAGGCATTGCTTTTTGTGCCATGCGTACCTATGGGATAAACGAAGGAAAATTGTCCCGGGAATTGTTCACCTGCTTTTTCTTGAGCAACCAAATGGCCAGCGCCAAGCATAAAAAGGACAGCACTAAGGAGTGTTTTAGTTTTCATGGTTTAGGTCATAAGAAGGGATTTTGGCAGCATCCCAGCCATTGCAATAATTGGGCAATTGGCAGCCGACTTCAGGGGAAAGTACTAGGGGTAAGGGGCGGCAAACTTATGCATTCTGACTAAATCATGCAAAATCCTTTTCGACTTTGGGAATTAGTTTAGTCGCAACCTGAGGTAGTAAAAGTCCTTTTCATTTGGCTGACCCAATTCATTCAAATAGGATTCTACCGGTGCAACTTTTAATAGTAAGGATTGGTCGGATTCCCAATAAAAATCATCGGGAGCCCAAATTTGTTGGTCGATTTCCAGGTGCTTTTGAATGCTTAGCGCTTCTCTTGATTCACTTTTTGAGTTATCAATCCGCCAAATCTGGATGCCATTGGGTTCGCCTTCAAGTCCGTACAAAGCTGAACTATTGGCCACAAATTTCCGGTTCGGCGAAAGGGCAGGAGCTCCCCAAAGGAGCTTAAGGCAGCTAAATGGAGGACATATTTATTTTGCAGCTATTGCCTTCGGTCTAACTTGGCGCTTTTTGGGTGCTCCGGATATTTGCTTCAGCTTCCTTGATTTTAGATATTCACTTATTCTTAACTCTTCTTCCTTTGTTAATGGGCTTAATCCGCCTATTACATCAACTTCTAATACTTTATTCTTTAAACTCATCTTTCTAATTCTTAAAATATTTATTCATTAACTTCAATGCTGGAATACTCTCAATTATCATTAACCTACCTCCAAAATGTTTTGCACCTAATGTCGATTCATAATGGCTTATCAATACTGTTTTTGAAACAAATGAAACAAAGCCTGCATGCCCTCTTTGAAATGAAAGCTTGCATGCAAATGCTACCAAATTTCCCGCTACACCTGCACACATCTTATTCTTACCTTTATTAAAAGGAGCATTCTCCACCAAATGCAAATAAACATGATCAGTCTTTACCTCTAAACTTATTAGCCTTGAATTACTCTTGGATTCCCAACAATTGTTAACTTATAAACCTCCCTTATTGGATTCTTATACTCTTCTCGCCAATCAAATAACCATTTCCGACTCTTTGATACTGATCTTAAATCACTTTTTTCTAATACCGAAACCTCAGTTGGAAAACTATCGCCCGTTACAATATTCTCAATTGAATTCGTCAACTTGTTTACCTCGAAGTCTAATCCAACTTTTTTATCTTTTTCCACTCACCTAAGTTAACTATTTCGCACCTAATTTGCAATAGAATTACAATACTCATTGTATGGTTCCTATCGTTAGACACCCGAAGGGTTGAGATGAGGTGAAAAAACTACTACAATCTGCAGGATAAGTATGTGGGGACGCCGGGTTAAAAGCCAATTTGGATGGTACTCATTTTGTCTCAAGAAAGCGGCATAATAGGGGGCAGTTTGTGCCGGAATGACGCACTTTTGAATCCAATTCAATTTTACTTGACTTCTTTCGGGTGTGGTCAATTTGCCCGGAACAGAGGGGCAATTTGGTATGGAATCTGCAAAACGCTATAATGCTAAGGGAAACAGGGCTTGAACTCTAAGGAGGTCGTAAATATTTTGCTTCCTAATAGCGACTGAACGCTTAATGCTAACTCCAGCTTTATGAGATTTCCTTCAATCACTTAGAATAAATTCAGCAAGTTGATTCTTTATTTTTTGCAACCGTGTACTAGCTATTTTTCCAATGGTGCCCGCACTTATTTTGTGAGGTATAATTGCCAAATAGCCTACTCTGATTAAGGATTGCTGAACTAAACCACTTTCAATAAAGTCATTGTCATTCTGGCTAATTAGTTCATCAAGTCCATTCACTTCTTGGTGAATTTGAGTACTAATTCCGCAAACCAACAAATCTCTATAGGGTAACATTACTTTTAAAACCAAAGCAGGTCTCAGTTTTGTTTTACCATCTGCTTGTGGAAGTGATGCAAGGATAATATCACCGCTTTTCATAGTCAGTATTAGGTTCTTTTATCATCAACAAATCGTACTCAGGTTCATCTGTTGAATAGGCTTTATTCAAGGTGTTTATTTGTTGAGTCGTCCAATCGTTTTGTGGTTCATCTACAGGAAGAATAATAATTTCAAGCTTTTTAGAAACAAAATTATTCGGCAGATCAATTATGAGTTGGTTCGTGCTGCTGCTTTTTGTAATTTTTAGTGCTTCCATAGTGTCAAAAATAGGGAATTATTTTTATCAGAAAAGCTGACCTTCAGTGTTTTTTTATCAAACAGAGAGGTATAGTATTTTTCGCTTGATTCAGTTGTCTTACATTAAGATTCATTTCCAAATTTTACTGGTACTTGAAAAAAGAGTATCCGTTTTGTTCAACCCAATAAAGTTCGCTACCATCGACTTTTTGGAGCTTATTGTTGGAGTTATTAAAGTCTGTTCAAGCCAAAAGGAGAAAAAAGGCAAATGGGGTAATAATCAATCAACCCATACGATATACTATTTCACGAAGCTGTTGGCAATAGATGGTTTTACAGGGGAAACTTGATTGCTATTGCTTCGGATAATTTTTGGAGAATTGATAAACCTAAATATTTTGCATTTAACAGTTTTTCTCGATTGTATTAGCAGTTAAAGGTGGTTATTAAGTTGAATAATAGAAATACCATCCATTTTCAAATTTTATTAATCTAACAATGGTCAAACCGTTAGAAGGCAAAATATCTCCAACTTTTAACTCTTTTGAAAAGGATTTGACATAGCCATATTCATTATCCACAAATCCGTCAACTTTCAAAAGTAGGAGATCACCTGTTCTTTGAATTGAGATAATACCGCAGTCAATCAATTTCTCTTGAATTTCAACAATTTTTTCTATTTCTAACTTATTGTCTTGAATGTATTCCCCAAAAACTTCCTCAATTTCTTCCCTACCAAAATATTCTGAACTATTTGAAATATCCTTCGCATTAATACGTTTATAATGTCTAAGCAAATTTGTCATTTCATAGATTCTTGCAATTTTACTTTCCTTTTCAATATAATCTAGATTTTCCTTATTTAGGAAAAAATGAATATTATGTCCAAAATTCACTTTGGATTTATTGAAAAGTATCCAGCCCGAGGAAACAATAATAATTAAAGGAACATAGGGTCCGATTTTTCTAAATCTGCAAAATGCAATGTTTGCAATGGTAATGACTAGTCCAGCCACCATCAACCATAATAACAACATCAAATCTAAAAAAGGCCCAACTAATATAGAATAATGTAAATCAAAGGTTACAGCCAATAGGAGCAAAACGCTTATTGCAGGGGAAATAACTTTGAACACTTTACTTCTTCTTTCTTTTCGTATCATATGAACCATTATAAATCTTCTCACATCCGTCCAAGACGTTTAAAAAATAGGGCATAAAAAAAGGAGTTGGTTCCGGAAGAATCCGGTATGTTTGATTTTCCACAAAAAAACAAACCAACTCCATCGTGAATATCACTCTTTTTGCCCAAATTTTCCAATTGGTTTCTCGAGAAACTTTTACCAAGCTGGTAGATAAGTATCAATCCAACAAACATTGTAAGGGAAATGATGCCTGGTCGCACTTTGTTACCATGGTTTTTTGTCAGTTTTCGCAGTC